>Ga0315282_10000012_pt1 | contig 517370 bp, 420 predicted proteins | sample YL17G07_20_MG_FD_203693 | JGI IMG/M metagenome (GOLD analysis project Ga0315282, IMG submission 203693) | Sediment microbial communities from Yellowstone Lake, YNP, Wyoming, USA - YL17G07_20 | ecosystem: Environmental > Aquatic > Freshwater > Lake > Sediment | place: USA: Wyoming | collected...
GGCCCGAAGCGGGGACAAGACGGCAGGCCGGCAACGACGAATCGGTGGAAGTTGTGCTTCCTGCTGCTGGGGATTACTACATTGAAGTGCGGAATACCTCTTCTGGCAGCCGCAGTTTCACGCTGCTTGCTGTGACCCGCCAAGTGGGACACGTGACGTCTTGCGGCAGTAGCGGCGCGCAGCCGCTGTGGGCTCGCGGCGATGTTTACTACTACAGGGCCAGCGTGACCAACAGTGATCTGCTCTATGTGCTGCTGCAAGGATCCGAACCCTATTACAACTACGAGCTAATAGTGCACGCGGGATCCATCGGGGGCTCTGCGGTGGGTAACGGATCGGAAAGCGGCAATCAGCGGTCCGTGAACGTAGTCTCTCCTCCGGCTGGCGACTACTACATTGAGGTGCGAAACGCTTCCGCCGGAGAGCGTACTTTCGTTCTCCACGTGGATTACAACAATCCACCGGTGGTAAGCATCATCAGCCCTGAGCCAGGTGATCGGGTGCGTGGCATCGTGCTTATTGAAGCCGACGCGAGCGACACAGAGGGTATAGACAGGGTCGAGTTTTTCGTGGACGGCGGTTACAAGGGAAGCGACACCACTCAGCCATACCAGTTCGCATGGGACACGCGGCCGGCGAGCGTGCCAGAGGGGGCCCACACGATCCTGGCCAGAGCATGGGACGTCTGCGGCAGAAGTGCCCAGGACGACGTGAACGTGACGGTGGACAACTGCACATTCGATGACGTGCCGAAGACGTCCTCGCAGTGGCCCTATGTGGAAGCGCTGGTGGGCAGGGGGATCACGGCTGGCTGCCAGGTCAGCCCGCCGCTGTACTGCCCCACCGCGAGCGTTACCAGGGCGCAGATGGCGGTATTCCTGTGCAAGGCAGCAGGCAAGCAGCCGCTTGATCGTGCGACTCCTACGTTTGCGGACGTGCCGAAGACGCATTGGGCTTACGGATACGTCGAGCGCCTGGCCGACGCAGCATCCTGGCCCGCCGGCGCTCCCACCGGAGGCTGCCGCATTGTCGGCTCCACAAAGTACTTCTGCCCCAACGACCCTGTTACTCGAGAGCAGATGGCGAAGTTCCTGTGCATCGCGGCAGGCAAATCGCCGATGCCGTCGTGCGCAGGGACGTTTGGAGATGTAACATCGGCCAATGCGTTCTGCCGTTACATCGAGCGCCTGACCGATCCCACCTCCTGGCCAGGAGGTCAGGCGGTTACCAGCGGCTGCGCGGCAGGCCCCCCGCCGCTCTATTGCCCGAAATCCAACGTAACTAGAGGGCAGATGGCGGTATTCCTGGTGAGGGCGTTCGGAATACCTCTCTGACGCGCGGCCACCCTTCCATTCCGTCAGGGCAGGCCCTTCGGCTGGCTCCCCTCGGCCTGAGCCTTGGGGCGAAGGTAGGGTCGTCGCTTCGCTCGGACATGGCCGTCTTCATCGTCAAGGCCTTCGGGATAACACTGTAGGGCGGCCCTGCCCAGGGCCGCCGCGTGGCATGGCGGGCGCAGGCGCGCCCGCCCTACAGTACGCCCGCAGCATTTCATCGTAGGGGCGACCGGCCCGTTCATCCGCCAGCCGGCGGATTCAGGGTCCCTCTTCGAGGGGCCGGTCGCCCCTACTGGCTCCGCCCGTGGTGTGCTAGTCGTCCTCCCTCCCCGCGAGATTGGACCGGCCGCAAGGTCATCGCGGGGGCAGGGCCGAATATCGGTGCCAGCCGTGGTTGTTTCGATAGCGATACTGCTGGTTTTTGCCGCGCTGGCCGCGCTGATGTATGCGGGCAAACTCCCAGCGCTGCTGGCGCTGCCTGTGCTCGCCGTGGCTGTGGGGGCGATCGGCGGCCTGTCGTGGCAGCAGGTGGCGCAGGTGGTCGTAGCCGACGGAGTGCTCAGGCTGCACGCGGCCTACGCGGCAGCGATGGTCGGCTCGATGCTCGCCCAGGTTGTCGAGAAGACTGGCGTCGCGGAGATGATCGTGAGAAACGCCGCGGAACTGGGCGGCGATCGGCCCCTTCCGATGGCCCTTCTGATGACTGTGGTAGTGGCAATCCTGTTCGTAACCCTCGGCGGGCTGGGCGCGGTAATCATGGTGGCGACGATAGTTTTCCCGATCCTGCTCTCGGTCGGCGTGGCGCCTCTGGCTGCTGGCTGCCTGTTTCTCTTTGGCATGAGCATCGGCGGGGTATTCAACCTGGTGAACTGGCAGTTATACACTGACATCCTGAAACTGCCACATGCCGTTATCCTGCGGCTTGCGGCGCCCCTTTGTGGGTTGCTGCTCCTGGCAGCGGTTATTTTCGCGGTGGTCCACGGGCGGGCGCCAAGGCGCTTTTGGGCGGGCGTCCACCCCCAGCGCCAGCGCCCGCCCTGGTACTGCCTGCTAACGCCGCTGGTTCCTCTGGCCATCGTGCTGCCGTTCGCGATAAGGAACTGGCTGCTTTCAGCCAAGGGACACAAGCCCGGCTTCGAGTTCCCGATCATCACCGCCTTGCTGGTAGGGCTCGTTTGGGGGGTGCTGACGGCCAGAGCAAACAGGGTGCAACTGCTTACGAGAAGCGTGATTGACGGCATCGCGGCGGTGGCTCCCGCCGTCGGGCTGATGCTCGGGATCGGGATGGTGATGAATGCCTTTGCCGGCCCGCCGGGCACGCAGCCGGAGCAATGGAAGGTAGCCGAGCAGATAAGGCCCCTTTTGCTGAGAGCGATCCCCTCGTCGGCGCTGGGATTTGTGGCCACATTCGGGCTGCTGGCTCCGCTTGCGCTCTACAGGGGGCCGCTGAACCTCTGGGGCATGGGTGCCGGCTTGGTGGGGGCGATCCTGGCGACGGGCAGGATGTCTCCCGGGGCAGTTATGGCGGCCTTCTTCTCGGTGGGGCTGATCCAGGGCGTGTGCGACCCGACAAACACGCACAACGTGTGGATTGCCAGCCATCTCGACGTGGACGTGCAGCAGATCCTGAAGCGCACGCTTCCCTATGTCTGGGCGGCAAGTATCGCCGGGCTGGCAGTGGGCGCGGCCCTGTTTTTGCGGTAAAATATCTGTGGCGGCTGGAACAATCAGGGCCGATAAGAGGTCAATATACCAGGAGAGTGGAGGTGAGAGCGATGAGGTGGGGATTGGCTGTTGTTCTGCTGTTAGTTGTTTGCGCGGCCGCGCTCGCGCAGGAGCCCGGCGCGGCTCCTGCCCCGGACAGGCCGATAACCCTGGAACTGCGCGATGCGCAGGTGGCTGACGCGCTCAGCCTGCTGTTCCGGGGCTCGGGATACAACTACATCCTGGAATCGGCGACCTCGGGCACTGTGACAGTTGCCCTGAGGGATATCCCGTGGAGGCGCGCGCTGCAGGCAGTTCTGGACGTGGCAAACCTGACATATCGGCAGGAGGACAACATTTACCACATCGCCGCAAAGGCTGCCCGGCCGACGAGGCCCCCCGTGCTTGAGGAGCCCAGGCCGGTGCCGCAGAGACCGACAGCGGCGGCAGCGCAGGCGCAAACCGTAGGCCGCACGGGCAGGAGAAGGTTCGAACTGGTCGTGGTGCGCTACTCCGATCCCGGTCAGATGGCGGCGCTCTTCGGCGGGGTGGCCGTGGGCGGCGGCTACGGCGGCGGATACAATTCCCTGCTCTCCGGGCTGGGCGGCAGCATGAGCACGGGCTACGGCGGCCTGCCGGGCAATTTGTCCGGGGGGTATGGCGTTACTGGCACTTACCCATACTACCAGCCGGGCGGCTCACTTGGAGGCGTAGGATTCAGCCCCTTCACGGGCTCGGGATCTGGGGGCCAGGGGTCGGTCGGCTACGGCGGCTACGGCGGATATGGTGGCTATGGCGGAGGCTACGGAGGCTCGATGCCGGGCTACTGATAGCACGTCGGCATCTTACGGATTCTGCCAGCAGATTGCAGGCGCTCCAGCGCCTGCAATCTTTATCTGGGGGAGAGGCGCAGGAAGTCGAAGAGCAGGAATGCGGCGCGGTCTATGAACAGCGACATGCGGCCCATGACGGTTGAGCCGAAGATCGCGCCGAAGGAGACCATCAGCATCCAGCGTCCGATTCTGCTGCTGCCGCGGATCAGTGGGTGGCGGTGTTCGAAGGAGAAGAAAAAGTAACTCATCACAGTGACAATGGTGACGAAGAAGAGAAGGTTGCTGAACTGGACGTAAGGGAACGACCTGGCCACGACCGGCTTGAACGAGGCCGCGATTTGTGGCACATAGACGGTGATGAACTGCTTGAAGGCCAAACCGGCGTAAAGGCCCATGGTCGTGAGCATCACCATGCGCGCCATCCAGACCAGCCGCCGTGAGTAGATGAGATAATACATGCCCCCGATCAGCAGCGGAAATATCCAGTACCACTTGCCCTCGACAAAAAGCGGCTTGCCCCAGTTGGGGACGATGATGCTGGTGATGTAGAAATAGAAGCCGTAGCCCGCGCCGACGCCCACGAAGACGTGTTCGAAGAACCGGGAAATGGAGTTCTCGCGGTAGAGGAGGGTGTAAGTCCCCAGGGTTGCGATACCGCCCACGAAAATGACGTACCAGGGCATGATCAGCCTCGATCCCCGGCCTTTCGCCTTCGATCGCGCACCATGAGCACGTTGCCCAGTATTATGAGGGCGATGATTAGCACGTGGGCCGCCGACTGCGATGTCATGCGCTGCTGGCCCTGGCCGCCGATGCCGACCATTGCTTCATACTCGGCGGCCCCCACCAGGGCGTTGAGAACGCCCTTGATCTGGCCGGCATCCAGGTAAGGAAACGCTTCCGGGCCCATCACGCCGGTGCAAGCATAGCCCAGGGGCACGCCGTAAACCCCTTGCCAGAATGCAACCCATGCGTCGAGCGTGGCAGAGCCGGTGATGTCAATCACCATGCCGATTTCGTGCCAGTCCCTGACGCCGGCCATGGCAGGGACGTCCGTAATCGTGGTATGCCTGATGTCCTCGACGATGGTGCGCGGTATGTCCTTTGCGAGAGCCTGCAGCGTCGGGATGCCGCCGGCCTTGAAGCCCCAGTTGACCCAGTCGGTGCCGTAGCGCTTGCCGTATTTCCGCGACAGGGACTGCGCGATCCCCTCGGCCAGCATCGGCCCCGTGGGATAGGCCCAACCGAAAATCGCGAAGCGCCGCCCGCTCTTGAACAGGTGCTGGACCAGGGCAGCCGTCTGAGGGCCGTTCTCTCCCCTGGTGCCTACGTCCCAGGATACTGACAGGATCACCAGTTTGTTCCTCGGCAATGCCTCGATCGCGTTGTGCAGAGACCGCACGGGGGGGCTGGCCTTCATGGGGCTGGGTATGGGCCAGATCAGGGTGACGATAACGATGAGCCACAGGAGGGCATAGATGACATAGCGGGGACGTTCGGAGCGGCCAGCCGCGACGCTCATGGCTTGCTCTCCCGCATCTCGAAGAACGAGCCGCGCTCCAGGCTGAGCCAGATTCGCAGGGCCATGCTGAGCCCGCCGACAGCAAGGCCGAAGCCGACTGCGCGCACGCCCGCCATGCTCCACGTGTTCAGGATCCAGCCCATGAATCTCTCGAGGCGGAACTGGGAGTAGAACCCATGCGCTGGAAGCCAGTTCGTCAGCGCCCGGCCGACGGGGACCTGGCCGAGCATGACGATGAAGGCGCTGGCCATCATGAGCGCGGCCTCGGCGGCCCGGATGCGAAAGGCGCGGAACGCAGCGGTGGCCATGTAGAAGGCCAGGATAGAGAAAACGGTCGCTCCCAGAGGCTGGAGCAGGCCGTTGAAAAGGACATCGTAAACGCGGTGCACCTGCGCGCAGGACAGGCCGAGGGCGGCGGGCCGGTTGGTATCCGGTGTGTAGGTTTGCCACAGGCCGAAGACGATCATGCTGATCATGGCGGCGAAGAAAGCGGCGCTGTTGAACCAGCCCGGGCGCTTGCGGGCGATATTGCGGCCGTGAATCATGGCCAGGTTGATGAGGCCGAGGGCAAGGGTGAAGCCGAAGATGACGTTCATGGCGTTGCCCATGGGCACGATGAGGTCGCTGAGCGGGTTCTTCCACCAGGGGAACCAGTGCGACTTCGCAGGCAGGTAGAACTCCAGCGTGTAGAAGAGGCCGGCGATGAAGGTCAGGGCAATCGTGAGGGCGCGCTTGTGCCTGAGCGGCAGGCGGTGCAGCAGGGCAAAGAGCGCGATCCAGCCCGCTGTTGCGGCGGCGATGTAAATCCAGAGTTCCCTCCCGTGCACAGGGGCAAATGGGTGCATCTCATCCGGCTCCCAGCCACTTGGCGAGGATGTTGGAGCGCACCAGGTGGGGGAAGAGTTGGTGCAGCACGGCGATGACTGAGCCGGCCACTATCAGGGCCAGCACGATTCCCTTGCCGATGTCCTGGCCGAACAGGCTGCCGAGAAGGGTCGGCTCGCGGCTCAGGTATGCGCTGCCCGCGTAGTATTCGTCGCCGATAATCACGTAATCGGCAGCGACGATGAAGAAGGGTATCTGAGTCGTCGCTGGAGTTCCGGCGACCTGGACTGCGCCCGCGATGGCCCCGCTCTCGGCGAGGAGCAGCGATTCTGCGTAGAAGTATCCGAAGTAGAAGCACGTGGCAACGCGCTCGCGGTGCATGATGCCCACCACGGCCGCGCCGTAGGCGAACTGCTGGTCGGAAAGGAACATGATGTCCTGCGGGTTGAAGGCGTCGGCCTTTCCTTCTGCGGTGAAAGCCTCGCGGCAGATTTCTTCGGTCAGCGTATAGAGGGGCACGTCGGCGACCGGCACTATCAGGCGGGTGCCGAAGCGAGCGGCCAGCCTGGCTATGTGCGACAGGATGGCAAGCGCTTGCATTGAGACAATGTCCAGCACGGAGAGGCCCATCGTGAACAATATCGGGCGGCCCATTTCTGTGGCTCTGCCCACCGCCTCGTCAATCGCCGAAAGGCCCGGTATGCGGCGCACGTGAAAGGCGCGGCCGCGCCGCGCCATCAGGATGGCGCCGACAATGACGATGCCGATGAGCAGGAATAGCGCCGCCTGGAACTCGTTCGCGTGTTCCATTCTCACTGCGCTTGCCTCTCGTGCTGCTGCGCAGATAGAGCCTCGATGCGCTGGATGAGCGCTTCCACTGCCTGCCGCGAGCCGAGGATGCGGGAGAAATCTTCTATCTCCTGCGGCGAAGCAAAAAGAGCCAGCATCGGCGTTGCCACCAGGGCTGCCTGGCCCAGGATAAAGGCCATGGGCTTGTTCATTTCGAGGAAAAGGACAGCCGGGCCCTCGAGCCGGCGGGCGACGATGCGCTTTGCGATGGCCTCGATAATCTCATCGGCCTTCAGCGCGTCATCCGCGCTGCCGCGCCACGCTGCTGATTCTTTTGGGAATCCTGCTCGATTCATGCCGGCGGCTTCCCTGTTTGCAGGTCATGGGCATGAGAGAAAATGGCTGCCAGCACGCGCTCCCGAAAGGCGGCATCATTTGCGGGCAGCCTTAGATAGACGCCCCGGAAAGGCTCAAGTCGAGAGGGCCGCCGCAGGGGAGAAACCTTGATGCCATCGTGGTCGGACAGCGCGCGGCGCACGTTCTGCCAAAGGATGCGCCTGTGGGTAGTCAGGCTGCGCGATGAGACGCCCTCGCTGGTGAGAGAGAAGCGAACGGGCAGGAGATACTCGGAAGCGCTCAGGAAAAGGAGCGCGAAAGCCACCGCGCCGCTCGTAACGCTGCCCCAGACCAGGCCGACGAGAATGCCGGCTGCGAAGAGAGCGACGGCGGCGCGAGCCGTCTTGCCAGGATCCAGTCGCGCCGCGTGGACAGTCCATTCCAGGAGCACGTCTGCGTGCCGTTCATGGGAACGGCTTGCCCTCGCTGCGCCCTGCATTGCGGGGCCAGTATTCCACGGATTGCCGTTCAGTCCTGCCGCCTCAGGCGCGCAAAAAGCAGCGCGCCGCAGACAACGCCTGCAACATCCGTGAGCACATCCGCCGCGCTGGCCGTTCGCGGCGGAACGAAGTGCTGGTGAAGTTCATCGCTGGCACCATACAATGAGCCGCAGATGATGGTGGCGGCGGCCGAACGGGAACGAGATGCCCGCTGCAGCAGCGCGCCCAGGATCGCGTAAACCACGAAATGCTCCACGTATGGCTGCGCAGGGCTCACCTCCGGCCCAGGCAACTGCGGCTGGCTGGAAAGATAGAAGATGAACGACATCCACGCCAGCGCGGGAACCCACCGTATGATCCAGCACACAAGTGCGCGCGAAGGAATTGCCTGCTCCTATTCCCGCGGCAGGTGCGAGATCATCTCCTGGAACTCCTGCTCGCTCAGGATGGTGATGCCCAGTTTCCGGGCCTTGTCGAGTTTCGAGCCAGCCGCCTCGCCGGCCACGACGAAGTCGGTATTCTTGCTCACGGTGGAGGCAGCATGGCCGCCGTGCTGCTTGACCAGGGCCTCGGCCTGCGGGCGCGTCATCGAAGACAGCCCCCCGGTGAAAAGGAAAGTCTTCCCGGCGAGCGGCCCTGCGGCCGCGGGCGCTGCAGGCAACTCGGGTCGGACGCCCACCTTGCGCAGTTTTGCAAGCAGTTTTCGCGCCTGCGGCTGCTGGAAGTAAGATGCCACGCTCTCGGCAATCACGGGCCCGATTCCCGCAACTGCGCTGATCTCTTCCTGCGATGCGTTCTCAAGGCCCTCGAGGCTGCGGAAGTGATCTGCCAGGAGTTCTGCGATGTGCTCGCCCACGTGCCGAATGCCGAGCGCGAAGATCAGGCGCGCCAGCGGCCGGGTCTTGCTTGCGGCGATCGCATCGAGCACATTCTGGGCGGACTTGTCGGCCATGCGCTCCATGGCAATGATCGCCGACTTCGTGAGCCTGTAAAGGTCTGCAGGGTCGCGCGCCTTGCCGCTGTCAACCAGTTGGCTGATCAGCGCGGGGCCCAGGTGCTCTATGTCCATTGCGCGCCTGGACCCGAAGTGCCACAGGAGTTCCTTCAGTTGCGCCGGGCACGTTGCGCCCGTGCAGCGAGCGACTGCCTCCCCCTCCGGGCGAACGACAGGCGCGCCGCAAAGCGGGCACGTCTTCGGCATCTCGAAAACGCGCTCCTTGCCCGTTCGTTTTTCCTTGAGGGATTCAACCACCTCGGGAATGATTTCGCCCGCCTTCTGAATGATGACGTGGTCTCCGATGCGGATGTCTTTCTGGCGGATCTGGTCCTCGTTGTGCAGGGTTGCCCTGGAGACAGTCGTGCCCGCCAGTCGCACGGGGTCCATAATCGCAGTTGGGGTGACGGCTCCGGTGCGGCCAATGTTTATCTGTATCTCCCGGATGCGGGTAACGGCCTGCTCGGGAGGATACTTGAACGCAGTCGCCCAGCGCGGGCTGCGGGCGACGTAGCCCAGAGCCTCCTCGAGTTCTACCGGGTTGACTTTCACAACCACGCCGTCAATCTGGTAGGGGAGGTCGTGGCGCTTTTCTTGCCATTCGAGACAGTAATCCCACACGGCGCGAACGTCGGTGCAAACGGTCCAGTGCGGTATCGTCTTGAAGCCGCAGGCCTTGAAGAATTCCAACCTTTCAGCGTGCGCGGCGAAGGTGCGGCCCTCGCAGGCGCCGATGCTGTGCGCGAACATGTCCAGCCGCCGCTTGGCCGTTACCTTCGAATCCAACTGGCGCACGGAGCCGGCGGCGGCATTGCGCGGGTTTGCAAACAGCGGCTCGCCGTCCTTCTCGCGCTCTCGGTTTATGCGCTCGAATTCCTCCTTGCTCAGGAAAACTTCGCCGCGCACTTCGAGCACCGAAGGAAGGCCGCCAGGAACAGGCTGAAGGCGAAGCGCTATGGTCTTTATCGTCTTCAGGTTCTGGGTTACGTCCTCGCCCGCGAGCCCGTCTCCGCGCGTCGCGCCGACAGTGAGCGCGCCGCGCTCATATGCAAGCGAGACAGCCAGGCCGTCAATCTTGTGTTCGACCACATACTCGACCCGCTCGCCGCCAGAAATCTCAAGCATGCGCTTGATTCTCTGGTCGAAGGCCAGCAGTTCCTCCTCGCTGAAGGCATTCGAAAGGCTGAGCATCGGGGTGCGGTGACGGACTGTGCCGAATTGCTCCAGCGGCGGCGCGCCGACGCGCTGGGTCGGAGAGTCGGGCGTTACCAGTTCGGGATGCTTTTTCTCACGTTCAGCCAGTTCGCGGAACAGTCTATCGTATTCCGCGTCCGATACCTCAGGCGAGTCGAGGACGTAGTAGCGGTAGTTGTGGTAGTGGATCAGGCGGCGCAGTTCCTCGATGCGTGCTTTGACGTTGGCGGGGCTTCTCACAGGCGCACGCCCCCGGCTACAAGGTGATGTCGCGCAGCGCAGGATGCCACCATACGTCGGTGAAAGCGGCCGCTATATCGCGAGGGGTAGGATCTTCGGCGGGCAGGCGAGTGAGCGCCGAGAGTTCGGTCTCGCCGATGAAAACGACTTCCGGCGGCGCACCCGCCTCCTCCGGCAGCGCCGCCCGCCCCCTGAGCACCGCCGACTTGTATGATTCGTCATGGCGAAAGGCGGCGCGGGCGATCTGCTGGGCGGCCTTGAGCACCTCCCGTTTCACATCTGCCGCGCTTCGCTGCCGCCCGACCTGGAACGCTATGGTGATCGAAGAGTCGCGCGGGTCGAGCCCCACCCACTCAACAATGGTGGAGGGAGACGTGGGCGCTATCGCCACGCGCAGAGCAGTAACCACCTTGTCCTCGGCGGACAGGTGCTCTGCCTTGGGAGGCGGGGCGGGCAGATTCGGCGCCGCCGCCAGCGGGCCTCCGGTCCACGGCCGGCTCGCCTGGGCGGCGGTGCCCCGGGCAGGGATGGGGGAAGCGGCGGCCGTCGGGCCTCTCGCTGCGCCGCCTCTGGTGCCCTGGTAGATCACTGCAAAGATGAGCAAAACGATGAGAACAACAACAGTTACCGCCATACCCACAGCCAGCGGGCTGGACAGCCCCACGCCCTTGAGGAACCGAGAGAACGGGCTCCCCCTTGGGGCTGCGCCCTCGGGCTCCAGGCGCATGCGCGAAAGGAGCGCGGCGAGTTTGGCCCTGTCTGCGCGGCTGGCGGGGTCGAGTTCGAGGGCGATCTTGTACCACTCGACCGCGTCGCGCAGCAGGGTCTGGTCCGCGTAGATGTCCCCCATCAGGGAGTGGGCGCTTGCATTATTCGGAAAGCGGCGCAATACCTCGATGCACTTCGCCGTCGCCTCCTCGTATGCCCGGCGAATGCGCGCCAGGTTTGCCGCCGCCAGCAGCGAGTAAACCTCTCGCGCCGCATCGTCAGGCGGCTGGCTCAGCGAAGACGACTCGGCCCCACACTGCGGGCAAACGGCAGCATCGTCAGGAATCTGGGACCCACACTGCAAACACTGCATCTGTTTCCCAAGGGCAACAACAAATGGATAATATCATCGGTTCCGGCGGCAGCATATCATTCACCGCGACGCTCTGTCAAGGCGAACCTGTCGCAGCGATGTGTTGACCGACGAACGCCGCTGTTGCTATACTGCTCGCGTGCGTGAGATGGTGTCCCTGCCGGGCGGCTGGGAGTGGTTCCAGCCGCTCGCGGAGCAGGTGCGCCAGAAGGCTTCCGTAACAATAGAGGGGCCTTACGGGGCGGCGAATGCCTACCTGCTGGCCGGTCTGGGGCAGCAGGTCGCCTCGCGCATTATTGTCGTAGTAAGCACACAAGAGCGCGCCGAGCAGTTGTGGGAGGACCTGTCCGCGCTCAACCAGGGGTGCGTCGGCGGCCAGACGGCACAAGAACTTCTTGTTCTTCCCTCGTTGGACACGGTGTTGTATGAGGAGATGGCCCCCGACGCCGCGCTGCGGCGCGACCGGCTGCGAGCCCTGTGGGAGATGGCAACGTCAGGCCGCTGGCTCGTCATCACGACCGCCGACGCGCTCACACACGCAACCCTGCCGTGGGGAACACTGAGGGAGCGCGCCCTGCAGTTGCAGGCCGGGCAGGAACTCGAACGCGATCTCCTTGCCGAGCATCTGGCCAGCAACGGTTACAAGCCGCAGGATGCGGTCGAGGAAGAGGGCGATTTCAGCGTGCGCGGCGGGATCGTGGACGTCTTCCCGTCAACGAGCACGTCGCCTGTGCGCGTCGAGTTTGCCGGGGATCGGGTCGAGAGCCTGCGGCTCTTCGACCCGGAGACGCAGCGCGCCACGGGCGAGCAGGAGAGCATCCTGATCCTGCCCGCCAGCGAGTTCGTTCTTCCCCGCGGCCCCGGCGGCGATGAGCAGGCGCTGCGCAGGATGAGCGAGGCGCTCGACAGCCAGGCCAAGGCCCTTGCGTCAGACTCGCCCGACGCGGCCGCTGCGCTGCGCGAGAAAGCGGGGCGCGACATGGCCGAGATGGAGCAAGGCGCGCTCCAACCCAGGCTGCAATACTACCTGCCCTATCTGTTTCCGCAACGCGCCACCGCATTGGATTACCTGCCTTCGGACGCGCTGGTCGTGGTCGAGGAACCGCAGCGCGTGGCTGAATCCATCGAGCGGGTTACCCAGGAGGCGCAGTCGAGATACGAGGCAGGCGTCGCGCGCGGCGGGCTGCTCAAGTTGCCCTATCCGCTTTACGACGAGTGGCCTGCCGCCGAGTCCCGTCTGAAGCAGCGAAAAACTGTCGTCATCGAGAGGCTGCGTAAAGAGAGCAGGCAGGCGGACGTTACCCTGATTACGATTGGATCCCCTGCCTTCTCTGGCCGGGTGGAAGAACTGGCGGTCAACCTGCAAAAGTGGCAGCGAGAGGGCAGGCGAGTGGTCGCAATGACCCGCCAGGACAAGCGCCTGAGCGAACTGCTCGCCGAGGCCGGCATCACGGGCGTCGTGCCTGCTGCAGAACTGAAGCCCGGGCAGATGGCCATCGTGCGCGGCGATCTCAGCGGTGGATTCCAACTGCCGGACGCGGGCCTGGTCGTGCTGACGGATTCGGAATTATTCGGCTGGAGCAAGCAGCGCCGCACCCCGCGCCGCCGCCGCGCCCTGCAAACGATGAGCCTGGCCTCGGTGGCGCAATTGCGCGAGGGCGACTACGTGGTGCACGTGCGACACGGCATCGGCATCTACGGCGGGCTGGTGCCGAGGACCGTGGAGGGCGCGCAGCGCGAGTATGTTCTCGTCCGATATGCCGGCCAGGATAAACTATACGTCCCCGTTGACCAGTTGGACCGCGTGCAGAAGTACATCGGCGGCGAGGACCAGGTGCCGACGATAAACAGGCTGGGCACCGCGCAGTGGGAGCGCACCAAGCAGCGCGCGCGCAAGGCGGCCCAGGACATGGCGCGGGAACTGGTTGCCCTTTATGCTGCGCGCCAGGCCGGCAAAGGGCACGCGTTCTCGCCCGATACCCCGTGGCAGCAGGAGATGGAAGACGGCTTCGCCTACGAGGAGACGCCCGACCAGTGGAACGCGATCGAAGAGATCAAGCGGGACATGGAACAGCCGGGGCCGATGGACAGGCTGCTTTGCGGGGATGTCGGATATGGGAAGACCGAGGTCGCCATACGCGCGGCGTTCAAGGCGGTTATGGATTACAGACAGGTTGCGGTGCTCGTGCCGACGACGGTGCTGGCGCAGCAGCACTTCAACACCTTCCGCGAACGGCTGACGCCTTACCCGGTGCGGGTGGAGATGCTGAGCCGCTTCCTGAGCAGGCCTGCCCAGCAGCGCGTGATGGAGGGGCTGGCCGCAGGCGAAGTGGACATCGTCATCGGCACACACAGGCTGCTTTCAAAGGACGTGAAGTTCAAGGACCTCGGCCTGCTGATCGTTGACGAGGAGCACCGCTTCGGCGTGCGCCACAAGGAACGCATCAAGCAGATGCGCCCCACGGTTGACGTTCTCAGCATGACCGCCACCCCGATACCGCGCACCCTGCACATGGCCCTCTCGGGCATACGCGAAATGGGCCTCATCAGGGATGCGCCTGAGGGCAGGATCCCGATTCGCACCAAGGCAAGCGCGCGCGAGGACGCGATGGTGGGCGACGCGATCGTGCGCGAGATTGCCAGGGGGGGGCAGGTGTTCTGCGTGCACAACCGCGTCGAGTCCATAGGGCACGTTGCCGAAAGGCTGCACCGCCTCGTGCCCGAAGCGCGCATAGCCATCGCTCACGGCCAGTTGCCGGAGGCCGAACTCGAACGCATCATGGTGGACTTCTACGCCGGGCGCTTCGACGTGCTGCTGTGCACGAGCATCATCGAGAGCGGCCTGGACATTCCCAACGCAAACACGATCGTCGTGGACGAGTCTGAGCGCCTGGGCCTTGCGCAACTGTACCAACTGCGCGGCCGGGTGGGCCGCTCCGACCGGCAGGCATACGCCTACCTGACCTGGACGCCGCACAAGCGCCTCACCGACGCGGCTGAGAAGAGGATCGCTGCGATCCGCGAGTTCTGCGAACTCGGATCGGGGTTCAAGATCGCTCTGCGCGACCTCGAGATCCGCGGGGCAGGCAATCTTCTCGGGCCGGAGCAGCACGGGTTCATCGCCGCGGTGGGCTTCGAAATGTACTGCCAGATGCTGGCCGAGGCAGTGAGCCAGTTGAGGGGCGAGACACCGCCGCCGCTCCAGCCCGAAGTTACGCTCGACCTGCCGGTGGATGCATACCTGCCTGAGGACTACGTCCCGGGGCTGCAGCAGCGCATTGATCTTTACCGCAGGATGGCGGCGGTGAAGAGTGAACCGGACATCGCGGATGTCAGGCGGGAGTTGGAGGACCGCTTCGGCCAGCCCCTGCCGGCCCAGGCCAGCAATCTGGTGCGGCTGCTGGCGATCAAGGTTGTGTGTTTGCGCGCGGGGATTGCCGGCGTAACCACCGAGCGCATGACGGTTACCATCAGGCTTCCGGAGCAAAGCCGCTTGCAGCCCGTGGAGGTTCAGAGATTGCAGCGCCAGATAGAGGTTTCCGGCCGGGAGGACCTCCGCCTGGCGATGCCGCAGGTGGCAGCGGACAGGGTGGTGATCCACAGGCCGATGCTGGACGTGGAGTCGCTTTGCAGGGTTGTGAAGGATTTGGTCGAACACCTGGGTAACATAATCCCGAAGTGAGTCAGTGTAGGGGCGGCCCCCTGCCCTTCAGGACCGAAGGGTGGCCGCCCGCCGCGACCAGGCGATCGCAGCCAGAGTTGCGCGGGACAATAACAGGCGAGGGCCAAAATGCCAGTAGTTACGGGCGTGAGTTTCGAGGCGGGGAGCAAGTTGCGCTACTTCGAGGCCGGGAAGATGTCGCTCTCGGTGGGGGATATGGTGATCGCCCAGACAGAGCGCGGCCTGGAGATGGGGCGTGTGGTTGACCCGCCGAAGGAGGTAGCAGCAGCGGTTGCGCCGGCCGGGCTGAAGCCGCTGATGCGCAAGGCCACGCAGGACGATCTGCGGCGGGCGAGAGAAGGCCGACAGAAGGACGGCGATGCCTTTCTGAGAGCGGTAGAGAAGATCGAGGAGCACGGCCTCGACATGAAGTTGCTGGCCGTACGCTCGACCTTTGACCGCAAGCGCATGACCTTCTTTTTCTGCGCCGAGGGCAGGGTGGACTTCAGGGGGCTGCTGCGCGACCTCTCATCCCACTTCAAGGCGCGCATCGACCTGCGCCAGTTAGGGCCGCGCGACGTGGCCAGAGTCGTGGGGGCCTACGGGCGCTGCGGCCTGGGGCTGTGCTGCGCGACCTGGATGACATCTTTCCAGCCGGTTACGATGAAGATGGCCAAGGAGCAAGGCCTGGCCCTGATCCCGGAGAAACTGGCGGGAGCCTGCGGGCGGCTGCGCTGCTGCATCCGCTATGAGCACGACTGGTACAAGGATGTGAAGCCGATGCTGCCGAAGATCGGCAGCCAGGTGGAAACAGAACAGGGCGCGGGCAAGGTGGTGGAGCACCGCGTGCCCGAGGGGACTTTCGTCGTCGCGCTGGAGGGCGGCGGCCAGGTCGAGGTCTCATCGCCGGAACTGTGCTGTTGGCTGGCCGGAGAGCAAGGGCCACCCTGTCAGCGGAGTCGCGACCACAGCGAGGAAGCCAAGCAGGACTAGGGGGGACCGTGCCGAGTTTGCGCCTTTTCTGGGATACCCTGCGTTCCTCCATTACCGGCTTCGGCGTGCTGGACGTCGTGCTGGTGGGGGTAGCCGTTTACTACCTGATGCTGCTGCTGCGCGGCACCAGGGGATACCAACTGCTGAAGGGCGTGGCGGTGCTGTTGGTCTTGCTCTCGCTGACCAAGGTGTTGGGGCTGGCAGCCCTGCACTGGCTGCTGGCGCAGGCGCTGCTTCCCGGCGTGATCGCCCTGGTGATACTCTTCCAGCCGGAACTGCGGCTGGCGCTCGCGCGACTGGGCAGGGGGCGCCTGTGGACGCCTGCGCTGACCACGATGAAGGGAGAGGACATTGCTCGCATGGTCGAGCAGGTGGTCGCGGGAGCGCAGCACTGCTCGAGGGAGCACGTGGGCGCGCTGATCGTGCTGGAACGCCAGGTGGCTCTCGACGAGATCGTCGCAGGCGGCAAGCCCCTGGACGCGCTGGTTTCGGCCGAGTTGCTGCGCGCGGTTTTCTCGCCCGCGAGCAGGCTGCACGACGGCGCCGCTGTTATAAGGGGCGAGCGGGTCGTGGCGGCAGGCTGCTGGCTGCCTCTGACCGAGCGAGACGATGTGGGCGCCTGGCTTGGCAGCAGGCACAGGGCTGCGCTCGGATTGAGCGAAACGACAGATGCTGCGGCGGTCGTGGTCTCAGAGCGCACCGGCGCCGTTTCCGTCACCTACCAGGGCAGGTTGCATGCGAACATGAGCGGCGAGGCACTCGCCACGCATCTGATGACGATCCTGCAAGCCCCGCAGGTGCAGCCAACTTCCTGGCTGCGGAGAAGAGCACGTGCTTCGGCACAACCTTGAGTATAAGGCAATCGCGGCGGCGGTGGCCCTGTTCATCTGGTTCTACGTGACTTTCACGATTGAGAACCCGATGGTCGAGCGCGCCCTGCCCAGCGTGCAGTTGGAGGCGCGCAACGTGCCTGCCGGCTTTTCGGCCCAATTGAGCCCGGAACAGGTCAAAGTGGTGGTGGCCGGGCCCAAGCGGCTGGTGGGCGAACTGGAGAGCGGGGATGCGCATGCCTGGGTGGATGTGATCCGCCTGAAGCCCGGGCGTTCCTGGGCGGAGATCGCGGCGCGAGCGCGCGCCGGCCTCGTCTCCCGCATCGAGCCCCCGAGGGCGACTGTTACCTTGCAGCCGCCGGCGTCACACGCGCGCAAGGTTGTGCCGGACCTCATCGGCCTCCCTGTCGGAGGGGTGGTCGGCAGAGTTACGGCGCAGCCAGACGAAGTCCAGTTGACCGGGCCGGAGGTCGCGGTCAGACAGGTGGCGCGAGTGGTTGCGCGCGTGGACCTTTCGGGGGCCGCCGGAGGTTTTCGTGGGCGCATTCGGCTGCAGGCCGTGGATGCGGACGGGCAGGCCGTAGAAGGGGTGCGGTTGAGCCCTTCGCGCGTATGGGTCGAGGTCCCGCTTCAGGCAGTCGCGCCCACTCGTCCGCTGCCGATCGTGCTTCAGACGCGGGGCGCAATCCCGCGCGGTTTCCAGATCATCAGAGCCGAACTCGAACCCGCTGTGGCCACGGTCGTGGGTGCAGCGCCGGAAGCGAAAGAAGTTACTACCGGGCCGGTTGACCTGTCCGAAGTCCGCGACGAAGTCTCAACCTGGGTGCGGCTGATAGCGCCGCCTGGGGCGACGGCGGTGCACCCGGAACGGGTTCGCGTAACGCTCGTCGTCAGGAAGACGCGGGGCGGCCGCGCCGGCGCGCATTGAGCAGCGAGTAGTAGAGCTCCTCTGTCGCTGTTACCATCGTCTCGACGCTGAACAGCATCTCGGCCCGGTCCCTCGCTGCCCTGCCCATCGCCTGGCGCAATTCTGGATCGCGCAGCAGGCGCAGTATGGCTTCCGCCAGAGCCTTCGCATCTCGAGCGGGCACCAGCAGCCCGCTGGCGCCGTGCTCGATGGCCTCAGGGATGCCTCCGATCGCCGAGGCCACGATCGCCTTGCCCATGGCCATCGCCTCAAGCACCGCCACCCCGAGCGCTTCGCGCAGCGCGGGATGAACGAACACGTCAACGGCCGCCAGAACCGGGCGCACATCTTTCACCTGCCCCAAGAAAGCCACTGCGCCCGGCACGGATGATTCCGCCAGCGCGCGCAGCGCCCGCTCATCCGGCCCCTGTCCGCAGATGACGTAGCGCGCGTCCGGCAGGACGCTGGCGATGATCCTGGCAGCCTCGAGCAGAACGTGGTGGCCTTTGCGGCGGACGAGTTCCCCGATCGCTCCGACAAGGGGCGCATTCTCGGGCAGTCCAAGGCGACTCCTGTCGCCGCCCGCGGGCGCGAACGCGCGGCAATCAACAGAACTGTGTATCACGTGGATCCTCTGCTCTGGGACACGGGCGCGAACGAGGCTTTCTTTGGCCTGCCGGGAAACTGCTATCGCAGCGTCAATCAGGCGCCCCCAGCGCCACGAGCCGAGCAGGGAACCGGGCGGGAAATCAGTGCGCTTGTGGGCGACAACTGCTGGAACCCTCACCAGCCGGGCGGCAAGAGCCCCAATGGTGTGAGCGCGCGATGAGTGCAGGTGCATGACATCAGGCCGGAAGCGCCTTGCGATGCCCGCCAGGCGCGCGACGGCGAGCAGGTCCATGTCATGTCTCATCGGCACTGCTGCGCATTCGAGGCCTGCCGCGGCCGCGCGGGCGCGCATGACAGCGTCTGGAGGGCAGACGACGAGGACAGCGTGTCCGCGCGCAGCCAGGCCCCTGGAGAGGTTGAGTGCCTGCACCTGGCCCCCGCTCCAGCCCTTGAGCGCCTCGACGTGGATGATTCGCAGCCGGGGCCTCATCGTCTCACCGCGCGGCCACAGCGCGGGGCTGGCTGAGAACCTGGGCTGCGGCAGCAAGGACCTGGTTGGCGGTTATGCCGGCCATGGAGCGCCCTTCGGCGCGCCCGGGCGCCTGGACGATCACGTGGCCTTTGCCGTGAGGACCTGTGAGTCTTGGGTCCGTCGGGCCGAAAAGTGCAACCACCGGGCAGCCCATGGCGGCTGCAAGGTGCATTGGCCCGGAATCAATGGCCACCGTCAGCCGGCAGCGGCTGAGAACTGCCGCCAGGACGCCCGTAGTCGTTTGCCCGGCCAGGTTGACAATCGGGCAGGAGGCGCGCGCTGCGATGCGCTGGGCCATGACGACATCTTCCTTGGAGCCGACAATGATGCTTTTCAGGCCATATTGATCCCACAGTTGCTGGGCGACTTCGGCGAATCCCGCGACCGTCCAGGCTTTGTGCCGCCGTCGGCCCGACGCCCCCGGGGCGAGGGCCGCGATGCCGTCGCCCTCCACCAATCCGTTCGACTCGAACAGCCTTGCTGCGGCATCGCCATCCTGCTGGGAAATGGCAAGCAGGCCGACATAGGACAGGTCCGGCACATTGGCCCCTGCCGCCTCGGCGAGGCGCGCGACTTTGGCCGGGTGTGTGATGCTGCTTGCCTGCACGCGCACGGTCAGCAGCCGCGACAGACCGGCGTCAACAAACCCTACCCGGTGAGGGGCGCCGCAGAGCCACGTCAGAATTGTGGTGGCCGACGACGAAGAGAAACTCAGCGCCAGGTCGGGCCTCATCCGCCGCAGGCGCAATACCAGGCTGACCAGGCGCCGAACCAGGACGGAGCGAGGGCGCAGGATGATCTCGTCCACGTAAGGGCTGGACGACAGCAAGGGGACAAGATACGGGCGCACGACGCTTGCTATGAGGGCCGAGGGGAAAGCAGCCCGAAGCGCCCTCAGCGCTGGCAGGCAGAACAGCAAATCGCCTATCTGGTTGAGGTGGAGAAGGACGATGCGGCGCCAGGGCGTGGGGGCAATGATTTGCCTGTAAACGCGCTCTATCTGCTCTGCCAGATGAGTTGCGCTGAGCCGCTCGACGACGTAGTGCCGGCATGAGAGCCCGAGGCGGTCGCGGTGCTCTCTTTCGGCCAGCAGGGGCGACAGCGCCTGCGAAAGGGCGTCGCTGCTCACAGGAGGCAGTTCGCCGGGTTCTGCGTGATCCCCGAAACAGGTGGCCGCCGCAGACTCGATATTCTCCGGCGTTATCGTTCCGACGAAACCTCCCTTGCCTGCAGCGACAACGGGCACGGCGCACGCCATCCCCTCCAGCGCAACCGTTGCCGTCCCTACAACGGCCGAGGCGAGGGGAAGGATGTCGGGTATGTCGCCGCGCCCGGCGAGATACACCACCGCGCGCCTGCCCATGCGCTGGTTGATCTCCTCGGCCGCGCGCCCGACGGCTGCTGCAAGAGGGCCGTCTCCGATCACAAGCGCCTGCACCCCGGCGCTCACCGCGTCGAGGGAAGGCATCGTCTCGATCAGGGCTAGGGCCACGGGAACCTTCCCTTCGCTGAACCTGCTGATGTGGACGATGACCGGGCCGGAGGGGTCGAGGCCCAGAAGTCGCGCGAGAACCGGCGACGGCGGGCGGGGGGAGAACTCCTCGGTATCCACGCCGACGAAACCGAGGACGACCCGTTCGGGCGGCAGGCCGAATCGCTGGATGAGATGGCGGCGGCTGTTCTCGCTCACCACCACGACTTTCCTGCTCCAGTAGAAGGTAAGCCAGCGGCGGGCGGGGCCGCGCAGCCCGTGAATGGTGAGAACGAACGGCACCTTGGCCCAGCGCGCAGCCAGGTAGCCGACAGCGCCCGCTGTCCAGTTGTGGGCGCTTATCAGGTCAACCTGTTCCCTGGCGCACAATCGCGCGAGGCGAAACACGGCCAGCGGGGGCCTGAGGCCCAGCATCGAAAGGCGAACCGTCTTCACGCCTGCCCTGCGGCATTTCTCCTCCAGAAGGCCACCCGCGGAGGCGATAACGACGCGGTGCCCTCGGCGGACGAGCGCCGCCGAGAGCCTGATCACGTATGTCTCGACCCCGCCGTAGTTGAGAGAGGGCAGCAGTTGCAGGACAGTCATGAGCGGACAGCCTTCCGCCGTTGATCGAGCACCTGGTGCAGCGCGCCGATTACCTGTTCGGGAGTGATTCTCTCCATGCAGGAGCAGCGGGTCAGGCAGATGCGGTGCCGCAAGTGAGGCATCCCCCGGCAGGGGCTGCACGGCAGCCCGGCAGTTACAATAACATGGCCCTCGCCTAGAGGGCCGGACCACGATGGATCGCTGCGGCCAAACAGGGCGATGACCCTGGTGCCGACAGCGGCGGCAATGTGCATCGGGCCTGTGTCTCCGGTTACCAGGGCGGCGCAGCGAGAAAGAAGGGCGGCGGTCTGGCGAACCGTGAGCATGCCCGCTGCCAGGGCGGGCTTGCTGCTGCAAAGCGCAGCAATGCTCCTGGCAGCGACCACATCCTCGGGGCCGCCTATGACGATGGCAGCGCAGCCCTCGGTTTGCTGCACGGCGCCACACACAGTGGCATAGCGGTCCAGACGCCAGGCGCGCCCGCGCGAGCGCGCCCCGGGGTTCACGGCGACAATGCAGTCGCCCTCGCTGATGCCTGCTGCATGGAGCCACGATTTCGCAGCCTCGTGGTCCTGCTCTGTCAACCAGATTTCGGGGCGCACGGGGCAGCCGGATGCGCCCGCTGCGACCGCCAGGTCGCACTTGTGCTCGACCACGTGTATGCCCCGCCGAGCGGGGACGCAGCGCGTGTAGAACAGCCATGCAAACAGCCTGCCCGTCCACCAGGGGCAGCCAACCCTTACGGGAGCCCTCATCCTGCGCGCAAGGCGCGCGGTCGAGAGTTTCCCGGTCAGGTCAGCGATCACGTCAAACTGTCCAATGTCCGGGATCGGCCCGCGCGAGATTTCGGCGACCCGGTCAACCAGGGGGCAGGGATGCCGGAGTTCGGCAACACCCGCCGCTGCGAGCGAAGTAATGTGCGCCTCGGGATAGGCCCTGCGCAGGCCCGCGATCGCGGGCGTGCTCAGCACTCCGTCGCCTATGCCATATTGCTCGATGAGCAGTATGCGGGGTCCCTTGCTCATTTCACGTCCGCGGCCTTGGCGCGCGCGCCAGCCAGGATCGCTTCGGCTGCCTTGATAACCTGGTCCGGCGCGATCTTCTCTGCCCAGGAAATCCCATGACCGACCAGCACCACGTGGTTTCCAAAAGGGCCGGTTCGCAATGGAAGGGTGGGGCCAAAAAGCGAAAGGCACGGCGTGCCCACGGCAGCGGCCAGGTGCAGCGGCCCGGAGTCATTGCCGATGAACAGTTGACAGCGGCGCAGCAAGGCAGCCAGTTGCGGCAGGGTCGTCCGGCCGGTCAGGTCCTCCGCGCCGGACGCGGAGCAGATCCGGGCGGCAATGGGCGCATCCGCCGACGAACCGACGACGACCACGCGCGCTCCCATGCTGCGCAGGGCCGCTGCCGTCTGGGCGAACCCGTCGGCGCTCCAGCGCTTCTCCGCCCGGCTTGCTGCCGGCGCAATGGCTGCGAGTCGGGCCGCGCCGGTGTGACGAGCAAGGAAACCACCCGCCCACGCCTTGTCCTCAGGGTCTTCCACCAGGCCAAAATGCACTGTCGAGTCATCCGCTCCCAGGTAGCGCGCGAACTGAAGGTATCCGTGGATCGCATGGATGTCCTCGCGGCAGGGAATCACCCGCCGGTTGCACAGCAGGAATGCTCCTTCCTGAAAGCCCCGGAAACCGATGCGTTGGCGCGCACCGATGCGAAAGGCGAGCAGGGCAGTCCGGAAAAGGCCCTGCATGTCGAGCGAAATGTCGAATCGCTCAGCGCGCAGCACCGGCATCGCGGCACGGGTCGAGGGCAGGGGATGAAACTTTGCAGTCCGTTCGCCAACCACGCCCAGCCCATATACGAGGTCAACGCCCGGATGGCGGGTTACGATCCCGGCTGCCTTCGGCCCGACCACCCAGGCGATGTAGGCCCGGGGATGGGCGCGCCTGATGGCGGTGAGCGTAGGAAGGCTGTGGAGCACGTCGCCCAGGGAGGACAGTTTGATAATCACGATGCGCGGGCTGCTCATTGGACTTCCGTGATTTCCCAGGGCGGGCGCTGCTTCCAGCGCCGGTGGAACCAGTAATACTGCTCGGGGCGCTTGCGTATCTCCTGCTCGATGATCTTGGTGATTGCGGCCGTGTTGCGCAGCACGTCGCGTTCTCTGTCGCCGGTGCGGACGGGGATGAAGGGCTGCGAGTAAGACCACACGTGAGTGGCGTCCGGGCAGCGGCGTGCGGTAGCGACGATGATCTCGGCGCCCGTGTCCAGAGCCAGGGCCGCCGGGCCCCTGTGGGTGGAAGCGAAGCGCCCGAAGAACTCCACGAACGTGCCTTGCTTGCCGGCGTTGATGTCGAGCAGGAAGATAACACCTTCTCCGGCAAGCAGCAGCTCACGCAGCGCGCGGAAGGTGGCGCCGGTGGGGATGATGCGGACGTCGGGAAAACGGCGGGTCCGCAGCATGAACCTCGCCACTCGTGCGTTCCTGGGAGGGCGCGCCAGAGCGCTTACCACACGCGGGAAGACGCACTGTTTGCAGGCGCATATCTCCCAATTGCCGATGTGGGCGCTGATTACAATTACCCCCTTGCCGCGCGCGAAGGCGGCCTCGATGTGGTGCCTGTCCTCCACCCTCACGATGCGGTCAATGCAGGCAGGAGAGGTGCGCATGCTGGCTATCACCTCCAGCACGGCCTGCCCGAAGTGCCGATAGGAGGCCCGCGCTATCCCGGCGAGTTCCGCCGCCGATTTCTCCGTTCCGAAGGCCAGCCTGATGTTGCTCAGAACGCGGCGGCGCATCGTCCCCCAGGCCAGATACGCCAGGTCGCCCAGCCGCGAGCCTGCCAGCAAGAGGAGCCTGCGCGGCAGCGCAGCCAGGGCACGCAGGCTGGCTCCAGCGGCCAGCAGCCTCGGATCCAGCGTGGTTGTCATTGACCCGGCACCGGCCAATTCGAATTTTCCCCTGCCAGCGGCGCGATACCCACCCGCACGACCCAGCAAGGCGCTCGACAGCCCGACGACGGCAGGCGCACGGCGTCCTTCTCCGTGGTTACCACTGCGCACCCCAGCCGCGATGCAATGCGGTCCACCAGTTCCACATCCCGGCTTGAGTATCTGTGATGGTCGCGGAATCGGATGGGCAGCGGCCTCGCCCCCAGCCTAGTGAGCGTTTGCTCGAATGCATCCGGGTTCCCTATGCTGGAGAGAGCGACGATTGGGCGGCCCTTCAAGGAATCGAGGGGGAGAATATGCCCTTGCATGTCGGTCAGCGAGAGCGGCTCGTGGCGCGTGCGAATCAGTCGCGCTGCAGGATTGATCCGCCGGAGCATCCGGCCCAGGCATTCCAGGTGCTCCCGGGGTGCCAGGTCGCAGTGGGTGAGCCAGATCTCATGCGCGCGCTTGAGGCTGGAAACGGGTTCGCGCAAGAGGCCCGCGGGAAGAAGCCTGCCGTGGCCGAACGGATTGAGTGCATCTACGAGAACGACCTCGAAGTCCTTGCGCAGTTTCCAGTACTGGAACCCGTCGTCCAGCACGAGAGCGGTAGCGCCGAGGAATCGCGCAGCGATGCGGCCGGTTGCCCTTCTGTCCTTGCCGACCAGAACGGCGACGCCAGGCAAACGATGCGCCAGCAGAAACGGTTCATCGCCTGCCTGCTGCGCGGTCATCAGGACGCGCCTGCCATCTGAGACCACGCCCGCCGCGCTGCCCGAGTAGCCCCTGCTGAGCAGAGCAACGCGCTCGCCGCTGTCGGCCAGGGCGCGGGCCAGCGCTGCAGCCGCAGAAGTCTTGCCCGTGCCTCCCACGGTGATGTTGCCGATGCTGTGGACTCTGGCCGGCAAGCGCGCGGCGAGCGCAGGCCAGAGACGATAGGGGAGAAGGTTCAGTTGAAGGCCGATGCCATAGGCGAGAGAGCAGAGATGCAAGAGCCACGATACCAACCAAGCAAGCGGTCCCTTGCGCTCGCGCTGCACGACGCCGAGCAGGAAAACCTGCCAGCCGGGCAGACGCCACGGGTTGCGCAGCAGCCACCGCGCAAGGTGGTCTGCGCCAGCGGCCGGGTGAATCCTCTGCTCTTCAACAAGGCGGCACTGGTGCATGGCCCAAGAGCCTCGAGACAGCCGCCGCGCACCGCTGCGACGCACCCCGGTGTTTTTCGAGAAAGGCGGACGCTGCCTTTCGGATTTCCTCGCGTTTATCGTGATTGCGCAGCAGCGCGCTGAATCCTTCTGCAAGTTCGCGCGCGTTTGAAATGCGGAATCCGACCCCAGCCTCGATCAGGGCATCCGCTACCTCGGGCAGGTTGAACGTGTGGGGCCCGAAGAAGACAGCCTGGCCGTGCTTCACCGGCTGAAGCAGGTCGTGCCCGCCGATGGGAATGAGCGTGCCCCCGACGAACCCCACGTCGCCCAGGCCATAGACCCGCGCGAGTTCGCCCATCGTGTCCAGGATTATCACTGTGTTGCCACTGGTAGGCTCCCCGCTCGCTTGCGTGCGCCTGAGCGAACGCAGCCCCGCTCGCCCGATCGCGGCTTCTATCTGGCTTGCTCTTTCGATGTGCCGAGGCGCGATCAGCAGCCGGACGGCGGGGCATGTTTCCTTGACCAGCGACAGGGCTTCGAGGAGGGCCTGTTCCTCTCCAGGATGCGTCGAGCCTGCGACGATAAGCGGCTCGTTTTCCTGAATGCCCAGCAGCGCGCGGAATTGCTGGCGCTCCTGCTGCGAAAGCGGCTCCAGTTTCTGATCGAACTTCACGTTTCCACAGACGGCGATTTTTTCGACTGGGACTCCGAGATACGACAGCAGCCGCGCGTCGCGCTCGGTTTGCGCTGCGAACAGGCGGACGAATCCCATGGCCCACTTCAGAAACCCGCGCACGGGCATTGAGCGCCGCAGCCCGCGGCGGCTGACCCTGGCGCTCAAGACCGCCACCGGTATCCTGCGCAGCCTGGCAGCGGCCAGGAAATTCGGCCACAGTTCCTTCTCCATCAGAAGGCAGGCTTGCGGCCTAACGATATTCAGCGCGCGGGTAACGCACGGCCAGAAGTCGAGGGGAAAATAAACCACGGCGGCAGCGCGGGGCACCCTGGTCAGGGCGACCTTCTTGCCTGCCGGCGTCGTGGTTGAGATGATCAGTTGGCAGCCGGGGACATTCTCAAGGAGCGCAGCGCAGACAGGAGCAGCAGCCTGCATTTCGCCCGCTGAAACGGCGTGAATCCAGATTCTCGTTCCCGCCGGCGGTGAAGAGTTCAGAAAGCCGAGGCGCTGCATCCAGCCGCCCCTTGCCTTGGAACGCGATACCAGCCGCCACAAGGCGTACGAGACGAGCACCGGCACGCCCAGCATCACGACCGCATTGTAGGCCAGCAGACGCCAGTCAACTCTGCCAGCGGAAGAAGTCTGTGACGCGGCGCTCATGTTTCTTCGGCGGCTGAGGGGGCTTCGGCGGCGGAGGCGCTCCAACCGGCGGGCTGCGCCTGGTTAGCCTGGGCAGGAGCCTCCCTGTCCGAGTCGGCGAACTGCCTTTCGTAGAGGCGCCTGTAAAGGCCGGGGGTGGACATCAGTTCCGCATGGGTGCCCTCTTGCACGATGCGTCCGTCCGAGAGGACCAGGATTCGGTCTGCGCGGCGAACGGTTGATAGGCGGTGCGCGATGATGAAAGTGGTGCGGCCGGTCATCAGGCGGTCGAGAGCCTCCTGAACCAGGCTCTCGGATTCCGTGTCCAGGGAACTTGTGGCCTCGTCGAGGATCAGGATGCGCGGGTCCTTGAGGATGGTGCGCGCGATGCTTATGCGCTGGCGCTGTCCGCCTGATAGTCTGACGCCGCGCTCGCCGATCTCGGTCCGGTATCCGTCGGGCAGGGCCTCGATGAACTGGTCTGCGTTTGCGGCGCGGGCAGCAGCCACGATCTCTTCGTGAGTCGCCTCGAGTCCTCCGTAGCGTATGTTGTCCTCGATGGTGCCGGAAAAAAGGGTAATGTCCTGCGGCACCAGGCCGATCTGGGAGCGCAGCGATGCAAGCGTTACATGTCGCAGATCGCGGCCGTCAACCAGCACCTTGCCCTCGCTCGGGTCGTAAAACCTGGCTATCAGGTTCGCCATGCTCGTCTTGCCGGCGCCGCTGGGGCCGACGAGCGCTACCACCTCGCCCGGACGGACTGTGAGCGACACGTCCTTCAGCACCTGGGGGCCATTGCCGTAGGCGAAGCAGGCCCGGTCGAAGGCCACCTCTCCGGCGACGCGAGGAAGCGGGGCTGCATCCGGGGCGTCGCGCACGTGCGGCTCGGAGTCCACGATTTCGAACACGCGCGCGGCGGCTGCCAATCCCTGCTGGATGGCCACGTTCATCCTGCCGACGTGCGTAGCGTAACTGCCCACGCGCTGGCCGATCATGAAGATGCTGAGGAGCAAGGGGCTTCCCATTCTGTGCTGCAGCACGAGCCACCCGGCAAGCACGATGCCGACGACCATCGCCGTCATGCTCAGCAGTTCGACGCCCGGATACAGCAGCGCGCCCAGCCTCGCGGACCGCAGGTTCGCATTCAGGGTGCGGCGGTTGAGGTCGCCGAACTGCCGGTCCTCGTAGTCCTCGCGCACGAAGGACTGGACCTCCTTGATCGAGGACAGCCGTTCCTGCAAGCGGGCCGACAGTTCCGCCTGGCGTTCCTGCACGGCCCTTGTGATTTCCCTCATGCGCGTTCCGGCGCGCGTGATGACGAATGCTGTCAGCGGCCCCACGAACAGGGCGAAAAGGGTGAGCACGGGGCTCATCAACAGCATCAGCCCCAGCCCGCTGGCGATGCCGGTGACGGAAGCGACGGCGTCTGCCATCTGCAGGCCCACCAGGTTCTGGATGAGGCTCACGTCGGCCGTCGTGCGCGACATCAGTTCGCCCGTGCGCCTTCCCTCGTGAAAAGAAAGCGAGAGGCGCAGCAGGCGCGCGAACAGTAGGCCCCGCAGGTCGTGCATCACGCGCTGCGAAACCTTCTGCCCCAGGCGAAGATACACGAACAAGAGGAAGGCCCGCACCACGTATGCCGCCATCATAAAAGCAGCAAACACCAGCAGCCAGTGAACCCTTGCGCCGGCACTGTCAAGCCTGACACCTACGATCGCCTTGAGCCGCTCCCACAGCCCCGCCTGCATGCCCGCGCCAAGGGGGTTCCCTGATTCGATTATCGCGCCCAGCACGCCCGCAACCAGAAGCGGGACGAGGGCCACCTCAATCAGTTGCGCGAGCACGAGCGCCACAATGGACGCAATCGCCTGCCACCGGTATGGCTTGGCAACACTCAAGACCCGACGGAATACCCTCTTGCCGGTCATGGAAACGCCAGCCTGAGCCAGAATAACGTCAGAAGAGCCGCTATCTGCAGAACCGCAAGGTGCTCTTCGTGCTCCTTCACCTGCAGCAACGAGAATCGCCTGCTGCCCAAGTGCGCGCCAACCCTCCACCAGAACACCGGCACTTCTCGCCTGTATTCTTCATAGCGTTCCCCGTGCCGCCTGGCCAACGCCTTCTCCTCCGAAATGATAGCCGGAAAGTAGAACAGTGGGAAGAGGCAGACGATGAGGACGAACGCCCACCATGCGCCCGAGGCGGCGCAGAATCCCAGGCCCGCGATCAGGCTGCCCAGATAAAGCGGATGGCGCGTATGGGCGAACGGGCCCGTCGTGGCCAGTTCCTCGCGTTTCGTCCCCATGTGCCCGGCGGCCCAGATGCGCAGGCCGGCCCCGGCAATAACCATGCTGGTGCCGACAGCGCAGCCCACAAGGCTGATGGGCGGCTCGCGCGCGATCCAGACGAAGACGACGAGCACGACCGGCAGCAGCCCGGTAGCATATCTCCGGTAGCGCCGCAGTATACGAGCCATTTTGTCAGAGATAATCATTCAAGGAAGCCCGAGATGCGTTCAGCAAGAAACGTGCACTTTGCGCCGGGGCTGAGCCTGCAGCAGCGACAATACGACCCTCGCAGCAGATTCCACAGCGCCCGGCGGGCCCAGCAGGCGCGCCGCGCGCGCCATGTCTTGCCTCATTCGCTCCGACCTCTCGGGGTCTGTAACAAGCCTCAGGACCAGGCGCGCTATCGCCCGTGGATTGGCCTGGGTCTGGCGCACTTCCGGCACGATGGGCGCGTCGGCGAGTATGTTCGGCATTGCAATGTAGCGTATCCGCCCGAAAAGGGCCTGGGTGATTTGATATTGAAGCCACGTGACGATGCCGACCCGATAGGCAACCACCATCGGAACACCCAGCAAGGCCAGTTCCAGGGTTGCCGTGCCGCTGGTAACGACGGCGGCGTGAGCCTGGCTGACGGCATTGTAGTCCACGCCCTCCACCATCACCGCCTGCACGCCCTCCCGTCTGAGGCACTCAGCTATGCTGCATCTAGCAAGGCCCGGAGCGACAGCGAGCACGAAGCGCGCCTGTGGCAGGGTGCGCGCTACGAGCCGCGCGGCCCCGGCGATAGCGGGGAGGATATGGCGTATCTCCTGCTGCCTGCTGCCCGGCACAAGGGCGATGAGCGGGCTGTCGCCCGGAGGCCCGGGCGGCGGCAAAGCCGGCACCACGTCCACCAGCGGATGGCCTACCCATTGAACGGCCGCCCGCCTGCCCGAGAGGGCCTTGACCGACCAGGGGAATGGCGCTGCGACGACATCCACGATGTCCGCGATCCTGGCCGCGCGGCCCGGATTGCGAGACCAGGAGCGGGGCTGGAAGTAATACACGATGCGCAGCCCCATGCGCCGCGCGAAGCGGGCCACCCTGGAATTGAAGTAGCCGTAATCAATGAGGACCAACACATCGGGCGGGCTGGCGCGAAGTTCTCGCAGGATGGCCCTGAAGCGGCGGCGCAGCATGAGGTATTTTCGCAGGGCCTCTCCGACGCCCACTACAGACCAGTTCGTGCTGTCAAGGAACAGTTCGACGCCCGCTTCGCGCATTCGCCTCGAACCGACGCCGCGCAGCCCGATCGCGGCATCGAGGCCGCGCAGGGCGCGAGCCAGTTGCGCTCCCAGGAAATCGCCTGATGGCTCGCCCGTAACGATGAAAACCTCGCAGCCGCGCTGCGCCTCTGGCGCAGGGGGCGTATCCGGCTTCATGAATCCTCCTCGGCATCTGCGGCATCTGCCGCATCGGCCGCCTCCGGGGGGGCGCCGCTCGCCTGGCGCTGCAATCGCCTCCCCGATGTCCCCAGGCGCATGGCCTGCACGAACGCAACCAGATAGCGCACCTCATCTGTCTGCGGCAGATCACGCAAGATGCGCTCCAGCGCATTGGTGGTGTTCAGTTCGCTGCGGTATAGCAGCCGGAAAGCCTGCTTCAGGGCGGCGCGGCTCTCGGGGGGAACGCCTGCGCGGCGCAGGCCGACCGAGTTCAGGCCGCGGGGGATCGCCGGATTCCCCTCCACGATGCAGAAAGGCGGCACGTCCTGGGGAATCCTGCTCATGCCTCCAACCATTGCCAGGCGGCCGACTGTTACGAACTGATGGATGCCGACCATTCCGCCCACGTTGGCATCGTCCTCGATTGCGCAGTGGCCGCCGATATTCGCCGCGTTGGCCACAGATATGCGGCTGCCGACCTTGCTGTTGTGGCCGAAATGGCAGTAGTTCATCAGCAGGTTGTCATCGCCGACCACCGTCGCCTCGTCCTCGCCCGTGGCGCGGTGTATGGTTACGTATTCCCTTATCAGATTGCGGTCGCCGATGCGCAGGTAACTGCGCTCGCCTTTGAACTTGTGGTCTTGCGGCGCCGAGCCGAGGGCTGTCCCGAAGAAGATGGTGCAGTCGCGCCCGATGTGCGTGTAGCGCTCGACCAGCACGTGGGGCCCGATGACCGTCCCGTCCCCGATGACCGTATCCTCGGCGATCACCGCATAGGGGCCGATTGCGATCCCCTTGCCCAATCGGGCGCGCGGGTGAACGATAGCAGTGTGGTGGATCTGCGGGGCCTGCTCTTGCGAAGGCACTCGGTGCACCTCAACTCGTGCGCCGCAGGTGCAGGGACTGAACCAGCGAGCGCGCCAGTTGCACATTGAGGCGGTGGCTGGGCCGAATGGCCTCGATCTCGACGGACAGCGGCATCCCGACGAGAGCCAGGTCGCCGATCAGGTCGAGCATCTTGTGGCGGGCGAGTTCATCCGGGAAGCGAGGCGGGCTGGAGAACCCCCCGTTGTCTATAACCAGGACGTTTTCGAACGATGCGCCCGAGGCCAGCCCCTCCGAGAAAACATCGCGCGCCTCGTCGGCGAAACCGAAGGTGCGCGCAGGTGCGATTTCCTTCTTGAAGGTTTCCGGGGTGATTTCGAGAGCAACCGACTGCTTGCCGACCTGGCGGTAGTTGACGGTTACGGTTATCATGTAGCGGTCGGCGGGGGCGGCGCGAAGCCTGCCGCCGGAGCCCTTGACGGAGACCGGGCGTTCGAGAGCGGGGGCGGGCACCGGCTGGCCAATGGGCCGCGTGCCGGCGGCCTCTATCAGTTCTACCCAGGGCATTGCGCTGCCGTCCAGGGCCGGGATTTCAGGCCCGCTGACATGGACGCGGGCGTGAGAGATTCCCAGGCCTGCCAGGGCCGCCATCAGGTGCTCCACCGTCTGAACCGAAGCCGAGCCGTTGCTGAGCCCGGTTTGCCTGTGAGAAAGCCTCACGTTCTCGGGCACGGCGGCAATCTGTTGCCCGTTCACCACAAACGATATGCCGACCAGTTGAGACTCGGGCACTATGCGGACAGCGCAGTTCTCGCCCGTGTGAAGGCCGATGCCCTTCGCCTCCACCGGCGAGGCGATGGTCATTTGATGTGCGATGCGCGTCTTGCCCGGGACCGCTGTCACTATGCTGGGATCGCGCATGAGTTGCTGCAAAGTCGCCTGCCTAGTGCGCTCCCTGGTTGCTCATTATAGCATGGGCGGCCCCGCTTCACAACTGCGGAGCGGCTGTCTAGCATCCTAGCGGCGCTTGTAGGTGAGGACGTTCCATGTCTTTCCGTCGCTGCGCAGGGTGATGGCGCCGTCCAGGTCCGTTCGCAGTATGCGGACACCGTGAGCGCGCAGGTGCGCCAGGGTGACCGCGCGCGGGCAGCCAAACGGGTTCGATCGGCCCACCGAGATAATCGCCAGGCGCGGCCTGACGGCGGCGAGAAACGCTTCCGAAGTTGCGCTATCGCTCCCATGGTGCGCCACCTTGAGCACCGTGCTCTCCAGATTTGGACGCCGCGACAACAGGTATTGTTCGCCCTCCGCCTCGAGGTCGCCGGGTAACAACAGGCTGAACCGTCGGTAGGTTAGACGCATGACGGTGCTGTTGTTGTTCACGTCCGACGCGCTGCCGAACACCGGTTGAGGGCCCGGGTGCAGTATCTCGCAGAGCACGCCGCCGCCCAGGTTGATAGCCTGCCCTGCGGCGGCCGGTATCACCTCGATTCCCTTGCCCTGAGCGATTTCGATGAGACGGCGGTAGGAGTCCGACTCACCCTCGACGCGCGGAGCGAGGAGCATTCTTGCAGGCACCTGCTGAATGACATCGGGAAGGCCGCCGATATGATCTTCGTGCGTATGTGTCAGGACGACGGCCTGCAGGCGGTTGACCCCGGCCACAAGCAGGGCGGGAAGGATGATCCGCCTGGCCGTATCGGACGAGCCGTATTGGCCCGCCGGCCCCCCGTCAACCAGCATCGCTGCGCCGCCGGGCGCTTTGACGAGGATCGAGTCCCCCTGGCCCACGTCGAGAAACGTGATCTCCAAGGTCTGGCTGGTTGCCTGCCAGACCGACAGCCAGACCGCGGCTGCCAGCAGAGCGAGCAGGACAAGTACGACCGATTGAGCGCGCAGCGGTCTCATCGCCAGAGATTCGCCTGTTCGGTGCGCGCCGCCCACTGGCCTGCCCACCGAACGATGACCGCAACGAGCACATAGTAGGCAGCGGCATACCAGATTGACGCCAGGTGGTAGGGGAGGGAAGCGCCGGGGATTTCGGCCATCGCTGCGGTGGCGCTTACCAGCCCTCTCAGCAAGAGGGCATTGAGGTAGTTGATGGCTGCGGCAGCAGGCAGCCAGACCAGGCCTGACATGCAAGCGGCGAGCCCGATAACGAGTAGAAGGGCAGCCAGAGGAACTGCGACGAGGTTGGCAAGAATGCCAACCCATGACACCTGGCCGAAATGCCAGGACTGGATGGGGGTTACCGCCAGTTGAACCCCGACCGACATTGCGAGGCCGGTCCCCAGCCAGCGCGGCAATCCCTGTAATAGATTAGCGATGTGGGGAGTGAAGTAACAGAGGCCGAGGACGCAGGCAAAGGACAGTTGAAAGCCCGGATCAAAGAGCGCCGTCGGCCGCTGAATCAGAAGAACAAGGGCGGCGGCGGCGAGCAGCGTGTATCTGTCTGGTTCGAGGGGGTGTTCTTCTGCCACCGTTCTTGACTGGGCGAGACCAATGGCAATGGCCACCATGATGGCCCCGATGCCTGCGCGCCAGACAGGGCTGCCGCCGCCCACGAAGACAGCGTAGGCAGAGGTGAGCGCAATGCCAAGGGCGAGCGCACCTGGGCCCGGCTGCGCCGGCCTGCGGAAGGCCTCCGCAGGGAGCGCCGCCCTGCGCCTCCTGTAGAGCGCTGCCAGGGCTCCCGGAAGCCAGACCAGCGTGAAAAGAAGGCTGATCTGGGTGCCGGAAACCACCAGGATATGGATGGTGCCCGAGCGCCGGAAAAGGTCCATTACACCCTGTGGCACCTGGCCGACTTCTGAGCCGAACAGGATGCTTCCGAGAAGGTCTGCGTAGATGGGGCCGTGAGGCCCTGGCATGCTCTCGTGCAGGAGGTCTCTCACGCGGGCCCGCGCGGCCTTGGTGGCCCGCACATGCCAGGGCAGCGGCTCTCGGCCGAGCAGCCGCAACAGAGCGGCGTTCGGCACGCGAAACATTGCGTCAAACCCGCGGTGTGCGAACAGCAGAGAAAGAGGTATCTCGCCAGGGTTGGTTGGCGCGCCAGGAACGATGAAACGTCCCCGGGCTGTTATCACATCTCCCTCGTGCAGCGCGTCGCCCTGCGCAGGCAGGCGAACCGGCGCTGACACTTCCAGGCGGCCGCGCAGCCGAACTCCTTCTTTCCCGCGACGCACAGAAGTGAGCGAAAGCGCGAATGTCTGGCGAGACCCCGATATTCTCGGCTCGGAGGCTACGACCCCTTCGATGGATTGGAAAGAGCCGTGCAGAGGCAACAGCCGGGATGGCCAGCCTTGAGAAGCGAGCAGGCTCAATCCTCCGGCCAGGAATGCAGCGACCATTATCAGGGCCCGCCCGAACCTGCGCACTGCGCCAGCGCCGAGGATGCACAGGGCAGCGCCAATCAGCAACCGGGGTGCGGAAGGCCTAAAGGACCAGGCTGCCGCTATGCCAAGCGAGAAAGAGACTGTCAGGCACGCGAGGGGCCGGTGCCAGAGTTCTGCCGGCGCTGCGCCTGAGCAGCGCCTCACGGGAGCGGGTCGCTGCGCTGGAGAGCCCGCTACGGACGTGGGGGCGTGCCCTCTTTGCGCAGTTTCAGGGGCTCCAGAGAGGAGCGTCCCATTACTTTCTTGCCGTAGCCCTTCGGGTAGAAATCCACGCGGTCGGCGTTCGATACCCTGTGGTCAACGCGGGTTTTTTCGCCGTTCAATGTTACGCGCTCGATCTCTTCCTCGAGCACGTTGAACGTGGGGAGAAGGTCGCGAATCCGGTGAGCGCTGGAGTCGGGCAGGGTCAGGATCATGCCGTCTTCGCCAATCGTCGAGGTGAATCTGAAATAGCCGTGGGCGTGGAATGTGACGCGCAATCTGTTCCTCCCGCTGGTTACGAGATGTCCCCGATAATATGCCACAAGCGTGGGGCTGTCAACGTGGCTGGGGCGCGATTTGTGAAGGTCTTGTATGCTTGCGCAGCGAAAGGGAGGCGCGCAGTGGCAGGAGGAGTTTAGAGAAGATGAAGATTACGGTGGGCGTGATGGGTTCGTCCGGCGGCAAGATCTCTCGCGTGGCCAGGCGCAAGGCGTATGCCCTGGGCCGCGAGATCGCGCGGCGCGGGTGCATTCTCCTCACCGGGGCTTGCCCGGGCGTGCCCTACGACGCGACGCGGGGATGCAAGGACGCAGGCGGAATCACCATCGGCGTTTCGCCCGCGCTGAGCCTGCACGAGCACATCACGCGCTATGCCTCTCCGTGGAAGGACTTCGACGTGCTCATCTACACCGGCGACGGGTTGATGGGCAGAGAGATAACGGCCATCAGGTCGTGCCACATCACGGTCTTGATTGCCGGCCGCTCGGGAACCCTGGGCGAATTCGCGATCGCCTATGATGAGGGGCGGATTATCGGCACGCTGCAAGGGACTGGAGGAGTTGCCGATGGGCTGCCCAACATAATGAGCATCGTGGGCAAGGACACGGGCGCAGTGATTATCAGCGACCCCGACCCGGCCAGCCTGCTTGACCGGCTGCTCGCCGCCCACCGCCAGCGCAAGGGGCGCCTGCCCGATCGCACGGATGCGGCGGGCTGATGGGGTAGAGGCTCGTGCCCAAACATCACCACTATCACCACAAGGACGAGCGGCGCAAGCAACCTCGGGGCCGGTCGCCTGTGGAGGGCATCGCGCCCGCGGACCTGATCCAGGAGGACTTCGAGGCCCTGAAGGCATCGGTCGTGCTGCGCACCAACCGGTTTGTAGAGGACCTGATCCTGATGCAGTCTGTGGAAGGGCACGCGCACGAGGGGCACGGCGCATTTCGCGGGCGTCGTTTCGTGGACATGACCCTGCGCGACACGGTGCTGGCATTGCACCGGTCGCCCCGCGCGGTGGCCGAGGCGCGCCAGCGCCTGATTGACGGCATCGTGGAGTGGGCGAAGAAATCGGCGGCGGGCAGCGGCAGCACGCGGCTCACGAACGAGGATCAGGAGCCGTTCCTCGGCATGGGCATGTTTCGCGACCTGGTTGTTGACCCGTCCGACGTTCTGCGCGGCCTGTATCTCGGAGGCCGCCGGGACGATGTTGACGTTCGCGCCAGGGTGGAGCAGCAGACCGGGCTGCGCATCGGGGGCGGGCGATGCTACCTGGTTGATGTCCAGGTGATGCGCGAGATGGGCCTGAACGGCGAGGCGCTCGCGCACGGCGATCACGAGAACCAGATCGAGGAGTTCAAGCAGCGGGGCATGATTCTCGAGTGCGCGCCGGAAGATCGCTCGCCGGAGGCGTTATCGGAGCGCATCCGGTTCATGTATATCAGGCACCGCACGGGAGGCGGCACGTCCGACGATGCGGCGATCGTTGCGGCCGGCCTGCTCTACAACCGCGATGCGGCGATCGGCGTGTTCCTGGCCGATGCGATTGACACGTTCGAGAAATACGTGCCGCTGGACCGTTATTGCGACCAGGACGACGACCTGGCGGCTTTCGTCCGAACCGATTTCGGTGACCTGAACATCTCCGACGGCGAAGTTGACCGCCTGACTGCGTTGTGCGCCATTCCCGAGGAGACGCAAGCGCAGGTTCCGGACAGCAGCCTGCGGCATCTGCTGGCAGTTGACCGGCGCGTGGATCAGTGCGCCCTTGAGAGCCACCTGCTGTTCATTCAACGCAAGCCATACGCGCCGATGGAAATCGCCTTCGAGCACGTGATGAACACCGAGTTCTACCCCTGGATAGAACAGCAGGTGCGCGAGGCGAAGGGCTAGCATTCAGGCGCAGTCGTCCCCGCGAGCGTGCTTTCCTGTCAGTTGAGCATTTTTCGGATAGGCTCTTATCGGGTAATACACGTGGAAAGAGCACATGGGCAGCAGCCCTGAAACTGTGGTGCAAGTAGAGCCGAAAAGGCTACCCGTTGATTTCTCGCGGCTGCCGTTCGTGGCGATCTGGGAGATCACGCGCGCCTGCGCGCTCGTGTGCGTTCACTGCCGGGCCGAGGCGCAGCCCAGGCGCGACCCGCGCGAACTGACCACCGAAGAAGGATTCGCACTGATTGACCACCTGGCCGCGGAGCGCGTTCCGGTGTTCGTGCTGACAGGCGGCGACCCGATGCAGCGGCCGGACGTTTTCGACCTGATCGCGCATGGCGTGCGAAGCGGCCTGCACACGTCCTTCTCGCCCAGCGCGACGCCGCGTCTCAATGCCAAAGCATTGGCGCGCTGCAGGGAGGCTGGCCTTTCGCGCGCGGCGATCAGCCTCGACGGCGCCTCGGCGGAGACCCACGATGGGTTTCGCGGGGCGAAAGGCTCCTACAATCGCACCCTTCGCGTGATGCGCGAAGTAACTGATGCGGGGCTCCACCTGCAACTGCACACCACCGTGAGCCGCTACAACTTCGACGAAATCGCGCGCATCGCCGAGTACGTCGGCGAGGCTGGAGCGGTGATGTGGAATGTCTTTTTCCTCGTGCCGACGGGGCGGGGCAAGGCCGCGGACATGATCACGGCACACCAGCACGAGGAGGCTTTCAACTGGCTCTATGATCTTTCGTTGAGGGCATCCTACGACATCAAGACAACGGCTGCGCCTCACTACCGCCGCGTTGTGCTGCAGCGCAGGCAGGAGGCAGGACTCAGCGGCGCGCCGACGCCGGGCGTCCTGCCCCGGGACGGCATTGGCCGCGCTGCCTTCGAGGGCGTGAACGATGGCAAGGGATTTGTTTTCATCTCGCACATCGGCGAAGTGTGCCCGAGCGGCTTCTTGCCGCTGGCCGCGGGCAACGTGCGAGAAGAGCCTGCCCTGGATGTCTATCGCAATTCGCAGATCTTCCGCGATCTGAGAGACCCGGAGAAGTTGAAAGGGAAGTGCGGCCGCTGCGAGTATCGGGAGATCTGCGGCGGGTCGCGGGCGCGCGCCTACGCGGTTACCGGCGACCCCTTCGAATCCGAGCCCCGCTGCGCCTACGACCCAGAAAAAGGGTAGCACAGGTTGGAAACCTGTGCCACCATGTTCGTAGGGGCACGGCATGCCGTGCCCCTACCAGTCAGTCTAGGGCAGCAGTTGCTTGGCCTTGTCCACCGCGCTGGCGGCGTCGGGAGCGTAGCCGTCGGCCCCGATCTGGTCGGCGTATTCCTGCGTGATGGGCGCGCCGCCGATCATCACCTTGTGCTTGCCCTTGGCTCCGGCCTGCTGCAGGGCAGCGACTACCTCTTTCATGTTGACCATGGTAGTTGTGAGCAAGGCCGACATGGCGATGATCTGGGCCTTGTTCTCCTTCGCGGCCTCGACGAATTTCTCCGGCGCAACGTCAACGCCCAGGTCAATAACCTGGAATCCAGCGCCCTCGAGCATCATTGCAACGAGGTTCTTGCCGATGTCGTGCAGGTCGCCGCGCACCGTGCCGATCACGGCGCGCCCGACGGGCTGGATGCCCTTCTGCGCGATGATGGGCTTGAGGACATCCATCGCGGCGTGCATGGCGCGCGCTGCGACGAGCAGTTCCGGCACGTAGAACTCATTCGCCTTGAACTTCTCGCCAACGACGCCCATTCCCTTGATGAGGCCCTCGTCCAGGATGCGCTTGGCATCAGTCTTTTCCGCAAGCGCGCGCTCGGTCAGGCTCTTCGCATCGTCCCTCTTGCCATTGATGATGGCGTCGGCCAACTGCTCCAAGATAGCCATTCTCTACCTCCCGGTTTTGGTACGCAGGTTCTCCTACAGTTTCGCGCAGCAGCGCAACTTCCTTCCGCCCACGAAAAAATCTTTGCCCCTTCAGCCTCCTTGTCCAACAGCCTGGCTCGGGGCCAGGGCCATCAGTTCGGCGAACCGGTCGTAAAATCCTGGTTCGTCGCAGAGTTCGACGTATTCCACCGCCCTGGCAATCTCCTCTGCCTGCCTGCGCAAGGGGCGCGAGAGAAGCGCCACCTGGGCCCCGGAGCCGGCCGCATTTCCTACAGGGCGGATGCGCTCCAGCGGGACGGGCGGCAGCAGGCCGATGGCCAAGGCGCTTGCCGGCCGGATGTAGTTCCCGAACGCGCCCGCCAGCAGCAGTTCGCTCACGTCGTCGTAGGATGCCCCTGTCTTTTCGAGCAGCAGCGATATGGCGGCCGCGATGGCCCCCTTGGCCAGTTGCAGTTCGCGGAAATCTCTCGCAGTCAGCTTTACCGGCTTCCCGCCGGACTGCTTAGCGCTGACCAGTTCGACGGATGCGCCGGCGCCCTTGCCGTGCACGCGCGCGCAGAGCCAGGCGGGCAATGCGCCGGGCTCGGCGGGGCCCAGCCTGCCGTCAGGCTGCACGACCCCCATGCGCAGGAGTTCAGCGGCGGCATCAACGAGGCCGGAGCCGCAGATGCCGCGCGGCGGCGCGCCCGCGATGGTGGTTACGATGATATCATCCTCGATTCTGACGGTGTCTATCGCCCCGGCCACGGCAGGCATGCCGCTCGATATGCGTGCGCCCTCGAATGCTGGCCCGGCGGCCCCCGATGCGGCCAGCAGCCTTCCGCCGCTCGCGACGACGACCTCGCCATTGGTGCCGATGTCAACTGCGACGCGCAGGCCATCATCTTGCCAGAGCCTCGTCGCGAGTATTACCCCGACTGTGTCTGCGCCGACGAATCCGGCGATGCCCGACAAGACATAGGCCCTTGCTCTCGGGTTGATGCGCAACCCGAGCGCTGATGCGGGGACATACTGCGCGCACGAGAAGGACGGGACGTAGGGGGCCATTCCCAGCCCCTCGGGCGGGATGCCCAGGAGAAGGTGAGTCATGCAAGAGTTGCCGACGAATACCATCTCCCAGATGTGGGCGGGCAGGACTTGTGCTTGCTTGCACGCCTGGCCGATCAGGCGGTTCAGCGCGTCGCGCACCAGGCCCTGCAGCCTGGCAGTGCCGTCGGGCTGCGAGCGTGCGAACTGAACGCGCGCAATCACATCCTCTCCGTGGCGGCTCTGGGGGTTGGGGGTCGCGGCGACCGCCACTCGTTCGCCAGTGCTAAGCCGGATCAGGTAAAGGACGATGGTGGAGCTGCCGATGTCCACGGCAGCGCCGTAGCAATCCGCGGATGTGTCTCCTTCCTCGACGGCGATGACCTTGGAATCCGCCACGACCGCTGTAACGCGGAAGTTGGCGCGGCGGATCGCGGTGGCCGCCTCTCGCAAGAACCCGGGATCGCTGTCGAGCGAGAGGTCGGGGCTGCCGATGCCTGCGAGCAGGCGCGAGAAATCGCTGCGCAAGTCCTGAACGGACGGCGCAGGCAGCCGCAGGAATATCTTGCGCACGGCAGGGTCCACCTCGATCTCGGCCCCGATGCCTTCCACCGCTATCTGGTGGATCGCCGTGCGGGAGAACTCGGGGACGAAAACGACCATGTCGCCGGAGCACCGGCCCTGGCAAGCAAGGCGGAAGTCCTGGGCAAGTTCTTCGGGAGTAAGCAAGCGCTGCTCTGCCTGGTTGGGCTCCCAGATGCCCTGCTCAATGCGCACCTGGCAGCGGCCGCAGGTCGCATTCCCGCCGCAGGGAGAGGCGATGGCCAGCCCGATGTGCGCTGCTGCCGCCAGCACCGAGGTGCCCTCCTCCACCTCGATGGTCTGCCCGTCCGGAAGAAAGGTGACTCTGATCGTCGGCATACCTGGTTCTCAGACTGGGGCGGGCGGCGCAGCGACGACGCTACGCGGAACTCCGCCAGAACTCGAATGGCTCCTTCTGCGGTATGCCCAGAACTTCCCTCTTGCGTCGCAGGTAGTAGAGATAGTTCTCGTAACTGACATCGGCGGGAACGCGGTGGTCAACGTGGGGAATATAGCCGCCCTGCTCCGCCAGGCGCGCCACGCGCGGCACCTCGCGGTCAATCGCGTCCTTGCCCGCGATCAGGGCTCGCTTGTCCACGCCGCCCACCAGCAGGACATCCTTGCCATAGCGGCGGCGCAGGGCTTCGGGATTCGTGCCTCCGCCGACTTCGAGCGGGAACATCACGTTGACCCCGCCCGCCAGCCACAGCGGCACCAACTGCTCGATGCTGCCATCGCAGTCAACGATCACCACGTCGCACCCGTACCGCCGCAGCACGTCGGTGATGCGCTTGTAGCGCGGAACCATGAACTCGCTGAACATGCGGGGCGATATGATCGGCCCGCTGCGGTAGCACATGTCCTCCCACCCCGCCGCGAAATCGAGTTGGATCTCCCGCGCCACGGGCTCGATCACCGACAGGAAGAGTTGCGTGAGGTGCTCCATCATCTCGTGCACCCAGGCCGGGTCTTCAACGCAGGCGATGGAGATGCCCTCGAACCCCATCCAGTTTCTCAGCCATCCGAAAAGGCTGCCCCACCCGATGCCGAGAGGGACCTCGCGCTGCGCCCACTTCGCTTTCAGTTCCTGCAGGTTCGCCGGGATTCTGCCCGGGGTGGCGGGATCGAGCCGCTCCCTGAAGCGCTGCCAATCGTCTCTCGTCTTGATCGGGAACTCGAGGTAGTGGGGTATGGTCGAATGGCCGTCCTTGGGCTGGACGTAGGTTACGCCGTTGCCGTCGGTAACGATCCTGCGGTCCTCGGTCTCCTCGATAACGCGGGACTCGAAGGGCGGCCTGAGCCCGATGTCAACCGGGACGCCGGCGCCCGTCTCGAAGCGGAAGTACAGGTCCGCCTTTTCATTCGAGTCAACTTGCGGCGGCAGGCCCTCGTCGTGCCAGCGGCGCAGGGTATCGTCCCAGTAGCCGAACTCCTCGTCGGGCACGCGGTCAACGGTCTGGAAGTGCAGGACCCGGTTCCAGCGCTCTCGTTGTGTCATGCTGCGGGCGCTTTACTACAGGCGCGCGAGAGCGCCGGTGACCTGGCCTGCCATGCTCACCGAAACTGATACCGGCTGCGGCGGACCCTTGGGCCCGCCGGGCACGGACATGTCCATGCGGAAATTGAAGTCAGCGCGCAAGTCGAATCGGTCGAAAGTCCCGGCGGTTACGTTGAAGACCGCCGTGCCCGCCGTGGTGCCCTCGCCGCTCATCTTGCCCGACATGCCAGGCATCTGCGGCATTCCCGGTGCGGCCGCCCCCTGCGCCATCGCTCCCAGGTTGAGGTTCGTGAACGTCTGCCGGCCCTGGACAGATATCGTGGCGATCTGCTTGCCGCGCACGACTTCCAGTTTTGTGAGCGTGAAGGTCATGTCTTGGACAATGGGCGCTCCCGACCCCGGGATCGTCAGCTCGTAGTGAAAAGGCCAACTCTCCCCGGCTGCCACGGGATTCTCCGGCAGCAGTACCTGGGTCTGGCGGATGAGGGTCATAAGGTCAACTCCCCCATACATCTTCTTCGCTTGCGCCATCAGCTGCTTCCATTCCTTCTCGAAGCCGGGGATGGCGATATCGAGCAGTTGCCCGCGCTTGCCTATTTTGACCTCCATCGGCTTCTGGAGCAGCGGAATGGCTTGCCCGCCCGGGAGTTTGGGCAGTTTCTCCTGGGTGACTTTCTTGCCCATCCCCGATGCTGTAACCTTGCCTCCCTTGAGGGCGATCTGGAATTTCTGGCCCATCATGTCCATCGTCATTGATCCGCTGTCGAGCCGGACGCGCAGGCGCGCGCCGCCGTAGGGGTCCATCCTGAGGACCTTGGCCGTTGCGACGCCGGAGGCGGTGCCTCCGAACGTCATCGGCATCGGGAACGGCAGAGGCTGCGGCGGGGCGGGGGAGATCGCCATGTCCATGGTGGCGGCGATGTTCGCGTAGCCCCTGTAGCGCAGCACCTGGGCGGGGCTGAACTTGAGTTGCAGCCTGACCTTCTCCGCTTCCGGCTGCTGCACGGTTGGCGTTGTCGGCTGCGCTGCTGCTGGCGGCTGCGCGTGAGCCGATGGCTGCGCAGTTGCTGGAGGCGTCTGCGGCTGGCTGGGTGCGGGTGCTTGCGCGACTACCGCCGTGCACAATAGTACAACGACTACGGCTGCGATCAGGTTGCGCATCTTTGTAACCTCCCGTTGGGCTGGCGCCTTGGCGCGGCGGAGTTATATCACACTTTGCTGCGGCTGGCAACAGAGGTAGGCGGAAGGAAGCGGACTCGCGAGGTCGAAATTGTCCCCGCAACAGCACGTGGTTGCTCGCCGCCGGCAGCAGGCCGGATGGCGGGCAGGGAGAACGGCAATGCCCAACGTTCTGGTGATTCACGGCGCCAACCTCGATATGCTGGGAACCCGCGAGCCGGAAATCTACGGCCGCGCGACCCTTCAAGAGGTGAATCAGCGCCTGCAGCAGGAAGCAGGCGAGTTGGGCATCGAGGTGCGTTTCTTCCAGTCCAACCACGAGGGCGAGATCGTGGAGGCGGTCCACGAGGCGCGCGACTGGGCGGACGCGATCGTGATAAACGCCGCTGCGTTCACGCACTACAGCATTGCGATCCGCGATGCTCTGGAGGCGGCAGGCATGCCGATAGTCGAGGTCCACATGTCTAACATCCATGCCCGCGAACCCTTCCGCAGCCGGTCAGTGATAGCGAGCATCGCGCACGGCCAGATCACCGGCTTCGGCCTGGGAAGTTACCTGCTGGGCCTGCACGCGGCGTGCATGATCCTGGCTGGAAAGCAGGCATGAGACACCCAGGCCGGGTGGCGCGGGTTCGCGACCGGCTGGCGACGGCAGGTCTGCAGGGGCTGCTCGTTACCAAGCCCGCCAACGTCCGCTACCTGAGCGGCTTCACAGGCGAGGATGCATACCTTCTCATTCTCCCGGACAGCGCCCGGATAGTGAGCGATTTCCGCTACGCGCTGCAGATACAGGAGGAAGTCCCAGGGTTCGAGTTTCTTCAGGTGCGGCAGATGATGGCCGACCTGGCGCGCTCTTTGGAGGAGATAGCACTGCAGACGCTGGCTTTCGAGCCCGGGCATCTGACCGTCAGGCAGCACGGGGAACTTTCGCGCCGGCTGCCCGACCTGCGCCTGGTCGGTCTCCCTGATGCAGTCGAGAACCTGAGGGTGATCAAAGACGCTGATGAACTGGCCCTCATCAGGAAAGCCGCTGCGCTGGCGGATGCGGCAATGGAGCGCCTGTGCGCGTCCGTTTCCGCCGGCAAGAGCGAACGGGAACTTGCGCTCGATGCCGAGATGTTCATGCGCAGGGAAGGGGCCGATGACGTGGCATTCGAGGTCATAGTTGCATCGGGGCCCAGGGCCGCCTTGCCGCACGCCGCGCCCACCGACCGGCGGATCGAACCGGGCGACCTTGTGATAATGGACCTGGGCGCTTGCTGGCAGGGCTACGGGTCGGACCTCACGCGCACCGTTGCAGCAGGCAAAGCCTCCGAGAAGGCGAAGATGCTTTATTCGATATGCTATCAGGCGCAGAAGGCGGGCCTGGCCGCCGTGAAGGCAGGCGCCGTGTGCGCCGAGGTGGATGCGGCGGCGAGAACGGCCGTCGAGCAGGCGGGTTATGGCGAATGCTTCGGCCACGGGCTCGGTCACGGCGTCGGCCTGGAGATTCACGAGGCTCCGCGTCTTTCGCCCACCGAAACGGGGAAGGCTCTGGAGGCCGGGATGGTGGTAACTGTGGAACCGGCAATCTACCTGGCGGGCGTGGGAGGGGTCCGCATCGAGGATCTGGTAATGGTGGGGGATGGTGGGTGTGAGTTGCTGACTGGGTCTGCGAAACCTGCAGAAGTTCCGGAGGTGTAGAAAGCCATAATGAAATGGTTCTTCATTCTACTGGTGGTGGCGCTCGCGCTTGGCTGGTACTGGATGGTGGCGACCGGCACCTGGGCCGACAGGGTGATAGCCACGCATTTGCGCAAGGCGAGCACCGCGGGGACGGTGGAGGACATGGCCGCCCACATATCCGACGTTCGCGACTTGGTGCAGAAGCAGCAAGACTGGATGTCCAAACTGGCCTTCATCGCGCGCAACCCGGACCAGGAACCATTGCGCCACGCCGACGAAGTGACGAAGGTGCTGTCCGCATTGGCGCAAGAAGGCCAGGCGAGTGAAGGCGGGGAGGGCTCGGGAGGCGTGGCCGAGGCGCTTCGACAGTCGCTGCGGGCGGCGATGACGATGCACACGGGCTTCCTGCGGCCGGGGCAGCGCACCTTCTGGGCGGTCCTCTTCTGGCTCGGCGCGGCGGGAGCAGGCGTCACGGGCTTGCTCTCATTTGTCCGCTCAGCCTCTGGGGTCTAGGTCCCGCATTTTGACAGCCTCGCTAAAGTAATCGGCCCGCTCTGCCGAATAAGGTGAGTGGAGCCGCTCATCAGGCTTTGGCCTGCAAGTCTCAAAGCGGCGTGCTAGTGCAAGCCCGCAATGTTCCCGGAGTACCGGACTAAAGGTGTGCTTGCTGCGGTTAGCCGCCCGCCGCAGGCATGGGGCTGCGAGCGGCCGGCCCTCGATTCATCGGGGCCGGCCGCTGGCCCCGCAGTAATAGGCGGCAGGGAAGTGAGCGCGTTGGTCCTCGATCCGATCAGTCGAGCAGCGGGCGCCGCGCAGCCTGCTCGTCGGCTCTCAGGGCTGTCTCATGATTGATTAGTGCGGCTCCAGCGCTTTCTCCCTCCCCCCGTTGCGGGGGAGGGTAGGGGTGAGGGGGCAATGGTGGCACAGGTTGAAAACCTGCGCTACCGTGGTTCACCCCCACCGCGGCCTCCCCCCATCAAGGGGGAGGCAAGGATTTGCAGCTCAGCGGAAAGGGGAACCGTGAGGCAGCCTCTCTCCTGTCCAAGGGAAGCTGCTCCTGTCCTGAGAGCGGCCTTTCACGCGGGGACGAGTTGCCCTTGCAGCCTGGCCTGCAGACGCAGCATCGCTTTCGCGTGGATCTGGCAGGCCCTCGACTCCGTAACCCCTAAGACCTGGCCGATCTGCTTCAGCGTCAGCCCCTCGTAGTAATACAGCGTAACCACGGTGCGCTCCTGCGCGGGGAGCGACGAGAGCGCACGGGCCAGCATCCACCTGGTTTCTGCGTTCTCGACGTGCTCCTGGGGGGATAGGCAATTCGAGTCGGCCAGGCTTTCCTCCAGCGAGATACTGGACTCGCCGTCCATATCCACCAGGGTGTCCTCCAGCGAAACCGTCGCCAGCGGGCCTGCCTCCTCCAGGCAGCGCTCGAACTCTGCTGCCGTGATGCCGAGCGCCTCGGCCACTTCCCAGTCCTCGGCCGCCCGGCCCAACTGGCCTTCCAGCCGCGCGTAGGTTTCGCGCAGCAGGGCCTCCTTTCGCCTGGCCGACCTGGGGACCCAATCCATCGAGCGCAGCATGTCCATCACAGCGCCGCGGATTCTCCAGGTGGCATAGGTTGCGAACTTGACGCCCCTGCCCGGATCGTAGCGATCAATGGCGTCAATCAGGCCCACCATGGCAGCGCCCAGCATGTCGTCGTATTCGACGCACGAGGTCCGCTTCAGGCGAAGAGTGTGCACGACCTGTCGCGCCAGGTGCGCGTAGGCGCCAATCAGTTCGCGCCTGGCGTGTTTGCAGCGAGTCGCGGCATACGCCTGCCACAGGCGAGCGAGATGCTGGGTCACCCGCTGGTCCTTCCTTTCTTTGCACGGCGCGAAGGAGGGCGGAGGAAAACTCGCTATCGTGCCTCCCGCCGCGACAGTGGTGACCCCCGCGAGCAATGGGGCCACCAGCGACTTTCCATTACGCGCAGAGGACTTTCGAGGGGTCTCTCGTAGTTCTTGTTATCGTATTGCAACACCGCGTGGGGAGTGCGAAATGACACGACTCTCTGCTGTTGTGTGCCTCCTGTGCCTGGTCTGCCTGCAGGCCACGGGCGCGACGCTCCAGCAAATACTGGAGCCGGTCGTGAACGATGGCTTCGAGAAGATCACGCCGGGGCACGCCGTGCCTGACGGCTGGGAGTTCGTCATCAGCCGGAGTGCGAAGGCATCGGCGGCTGTTGATTTGCTGGTCAGCAGAATGGGCAAACGCTCCGTCCGCCTTGCCAACGCCAGCGCCATGGCGCCCCAGGTTTACGGGCGGCTGCGCCAGACCGTGCCCGTGCTTCCGGCCACAGAGTACGTTCTTTCTGCGTGGGTCAAGGGGCGGAACGTCGGTTCGGGCCAGCACCTCACCGACTGGAAGACCTACAGGGTCGCGCTGCCCAGGGGAACGTTCGACTGGGTGAAGTTGTCCATGCGGTTTGCCACGATGCCGGGTCAGGTAACCCTCGACCTGGGATTGAACGTCGTCAACACGGCTGCGGCGCTTTGGGTTGACGATGTTAGGCTGCGGCCTGTTCTGACGAGGCTGAAGACCACGCGCCCCGGGCTGCAGGGTGTGATCTGCGGTCCCGGGCAGGTCATCGGCGATGGGCAGGACGTGGGCTTCAGCGTTTTCGTCGAGGCGCCGCCGGATTTCGGGGGGCGCGCGGTTTTCACGGCTGCAGCAGGATGGCAAACGCTGTCGCGCCAGGAATTGCCTGTCAGCAGCGGGGAGATCAAGTTCACCTGGAACAGCGGGGAGACTGACGCGCCTGAGATAACCTGCCGCGTGGCGATCCTCGATGCGCAGGGCAACAAGGTGGCAGAAGGAGAGAAGACGATGCGGAAAATCAGCGCTGCGACAATCAATGCTCAACTCGATCAGGTGCACGCCGGCTTGTCCATCCTGACGGAAGAGGTTCGCAAGGCGAGGGATGCGGGCGTTTCGGTGGACTATGCGGTCATCACGCAGACCGTCGTCGAGCACTTCCTGGAGTGGACGATCGAGGACGTGCGGCGCGGCGAGATAGTGCGCGCTTCCTACGCCTCGCGCGACATGCTGCGTTCGCTGAAGCGCGCATCAGCGGAACTGGCATCCTACCGCCGCGACCCTGCCAAGGTGCCTCCGATTGCGCGCTACGTTACAGGCAAACTGGAGATCGCCGGAACGTCTTTCATCGGCGACGTGCATCGCGGCGGCCGGACCGAGCGCGGGCCGGCGTTCTTCACCGGCTATGGCCACTTCGGCCAGGTGCGCAGCGATATCGAGATTTTCCCCGACTACGGCATCAACATCATTCAGATCGAGTTGGGCCCCCACCACGTCCTGACCAGCGAGATGGGGGTCTCGAACGCCCCGGTCGAGGATGCGCTGAGCGTCCTGGAGCGCGCTGCCAAGAGCAACATCATGGTGAACATCTTGCTGTCGCCGCACTACTTTCCGCAGTGGGCTCTCGAGAAATGGCCGCATCTCGCGTCGTGCAGCGGCGGGTTCATCCATTTCTGCATTGACGCGCCCGAGTCGCGGCAGGTGATCGAGAAGTTCCTGCGCCATGTCATCCCGCAGTTGCGCGGCAAACCCGCGCTGCACAGCCTCTGCCTGAGCAACGAGCCGATCTACACCGAAAGCAAAAAGTGCGCCTTCACCAGAAAAATGTGGGAGGAATACCTGGCCCGCAAGCACGGCACGATAACGGGGCTGAACGCCGCGCTGCGCACCAAGTATGCCTCCTTCGCCGATGTTCCGATTCCCGCCAACGACGAATCCGCCTCGCCCGTCTTCTACGACTGGTGCGTGTTCAACCAGGAACGCTTCTCCGGCTGGCACAAGTGGATGGCGGACATCATCCACGAGATGGCCCCCGAGATACCCGTTCACGCCAAGATCATGCCCACCATCTGGAACCGCAATGACATCGCAAACGGCGTTGACCCGGAGCAGTTTTGCGCGCTGGGCCAGATCGCGGGCAATGACTGCTGGATACCCTATCCCGGCTCAGGCGAGTGGGCCGCGGGGTGGCAGACTCAGAATCAGTACTATGATCTCCTGCGCTCGATGGGAGGCCAGCCGATCTTCAATTCCGAGAATCACATAAGCGCCGACCGCTCGACGCACTACTATCCGCCCGAGCATTTCCGCACCGCGCTCTGGCAGGGCGCGATTCACGGCCAGGGCGCGACCACTATCTGGGTCTGGGAGAGGACCTATGACACCAAGTCGGATTTCTACGGCAATGTGATGCACCGACCGGGCTGCGCGGAGGAGGTCGGCCGAACCGGACTCGACCTGATGCGCCTGGCCCCCGAGGTTACCGCGCTGCAGAAAGCGCCTTCGCCGGTTGCCATCCTTTATTCCGTCGCCTCGATCGCTCGCTGCCCGCAGTATCTTGAGGAACTGGCTGCTGCTTATCAGGCCCTCGATTTCACCGGCGCGAAGGTCGGCTTCATATCGGAAAACCAGGCAGCGAGCGGGAAACTGAAATCTTACCGCCTGCTGATTGTCCCGGGGGCGTGCTGTGTGAAGGACCAGACCTTCGCTGCGATTGCCGAGTTCGCGCGGAACGGCGGCCAGGTGGTCGGGGTGGGGGATGACCTGTTTTCGCGCGATGAATATGGCAGGCCGCGCAGCGGCTCTGCTGCGTTGCGCTGGACGCTTCGGCTCCCGGGCGGGGCGAACGGCCGCGATCTGCACGGGCCGCTGCTGAAGGCGCTTGCCGAGGCCGGCGCGCGAGGCGTCGAGTGCATTGACGTGAAAAGCGGCAAGCCTGCCTGGGGCGTTGAGTGGCTGCCTGCAGAATATCAGGGAGCGCTTCTGATCAACGCAGTCAACCTGACGAACAAGCCCATCCGCGTCGAGTTCCGCGACGGCGCATCGCCGTTGGCAGGGCTGACCGATCTGATGACCGGCAAGCGAAAGCGCTCGCCCCTCACCCTTCAGCCTCTCCAGCCCGTCCTGCTCAAGAGCGCCCTGGAGCGATAGCCGCCCGCCAGGCGCCGGTCGCGCCAGAGAGGCTTTTGTAAATATTCCAGCGGTTGTTACATTCCCGCAGTCTTGTGGAATATAGCGCGCGAGCAAGGGGTTCTTTGCTCCATGCCAATATGGCTAGCTGCTTGATTGGAGATTAACATGGGGGGCAAGGAATTCGGCGCCGCATCGTACCTCGGCGAGGAAGGCCCTCCGTATGGCGGGATGCGCGTGGTGTGCTTCGCCAACGAGAAGGGCGGCGTCGCCAAGACGACGTCGTGCGTAAACCTGGCTGCATCGCTGGCCCGACGCGGCAAGTGCGTTCTCTGCATGGACATGGATCCCCAGGCAAATGCGACCATCGCCCTGGGGCTCGACCCCGACGCGCCCCACCGCGATTGGGAAACCTACGCACTGCTGACCGACGCCCATCTGCCTCTGGAACGCTTGGTGCTGCCGACCGCGATCCCAAACCTCGATGCCGTGCCTTCGGATCGGCAACTGTCGAACTGCGAGAAGGCCCTGATCAACGAGGTGGGCAGGGAAACCCGGCTGCGCAACAAACTGCGCGACTTCGCCAAGAGCGTTTTCACCAAGGAATACGATGTCGTCCTGATTGACTGCCCTCCCTCACTGGACCTGATCACGATCAATGTGCTTGTTGCGTCAACCGATATCATCGTCCCGGTGCAGCCCAAACTGTACTCCCTGAAGGGGATGGCGAGTCTGGCCGAAACGGTGGCCACGCTTTACTCCCAGTTGGAGGTGAAGATAAGGCTGCTGGGGATACTGGTGTGCCTATACGACCGCAGTGCATCTCTGGATGGGGTCGTCTATGACTTGCTCAAGGACAGCATCACGAGGGAATACGGCGACTTCGTGTTTCGCAACGTGGTAGCGAAAAGCGTGGTGATCAGCGAAGCGGAGGCTGAGGGCAGGCCGGTAGTGGTGGCTGACCCCGAGTCTGCTGCTGCCCAGGCGTACGAGGCCGTTGCCGAGGAAATGCTGCAGCGGCTCGAAAAGACCCAGTCCGTTTACGCATAGGGAGAGCATACGTGTTTGGAAAACTGCGCGCAATCTTCCAGCGGCGTCCGGCGAAGCAGCCGACGCGCCAGCGATGGGTTTTCATCGCCCTCGAGTGCGCCTGGGAGGATGGGCAGATACGCCACTTCGGCACCGTGCAGGACGTCCTGGGAGACAGGACCCTCGACGACGTGATGAGGCTGCTGATGCAGAAGCAAGCGGGCACCGAAGTCGCATTGCCTGAGAGTTACGCGCTGCACGTTCGCAGGCCGGGCTGCGAAGAATTCGAGCCGGCGGACGGGCAGATTCTCGCCCGCAGCCTGATAGCAGAGCGCGACGACCTGCTCGAGGGTGCAGCAGTGCATCAACTGCGCATCCAGGTAATCCCCACAGGTGATCAGACAGTCCCGGGTCGCATGCCGCAGGAGCGGCACAGCGACTCCGTGGAGGCCCTTGCATCCGCGGCCCCGGAGCCCGAGGCGGCGCAGCAGTCGAGTTCGCCTGAGCCGCAGCAAGCAGACGACGGAGCGAAGGCCCCGGAACCATCAGGGCCTTCTGTCAAGTCGCCCAGATCGCTCAGGTCGCCCGGGAAACAGCGTCCATACCTGCGCAAGACCGATGTGCTGCGTGGGCAGTTGCTGCCGAAGATCGAGGCCTTGGATTTCAGCGGGCTCTTTCTGGGCAATTTCGGGTTGCGAGCGGGGGCGCAGGTGGGCAGCCCACGGCTCGCCCTTCTCTCGCCGTCAGAGGCCAACAGGTACCTGATGCTGGCCAATCAGCACCGGCGCGCAGGCGAATACGAGCAGGCTGCCCGCCAGTACCGCGCCCTGATAGCGCACGATCCCGAGAACGAAGACTTCTGGTTTCTGCTTGGCAAGGTGGAAGAGGGCAGGGGCGACTTCAAGCAGGCTGTGCACGCGTATGAGAACGCCCTGCGTTTCGGCCATGCCTCAGCGCGCGCAGAAATAGCCAGGATTGAAGCCGAACACGGCACCTCGTCGGCAGTGCCGCATGACCTGGTCGGCCTGTGGCGCCCCGACTATTCACAGCCAGGCTCCCAGACGGGAGGCAACCAGTGACCGCACTTGGGACGCAGTTCTCCGAGCAGCAGGTGCAGGCGGAACTGGAGCGCATCGTCGCCGAGCATGTCCAGCGCAACCAGTACGACGCCGCGGCGGCGCAGTGCGAGCAACTGGCCGCCGACTACCCGGACAGCAAATGGCTCGGCAACATCCTGCTTCTGGGAGCCAGTTGTTACAAGGAGATTGGCCGCCCGGATGATGAGATGCTCATGCTAGAGCGCTTTATGGCCGCCTGCCCGCAGCATCCGCAGGCATCCAGCGTCAGGCGGGCGCTCGACACGCTGCAGGCCCGCGACCGCGCCCAGGCGACTGCAGACGGGCAGTCTGCAGTCATCGAATCGCTGCAGAAGAAGATCCAGTCTCTGACCACTGCCCTGGAGGCCATCAGAGAGAACCAGCCGCGGTTGGATAATCTGTCCGCTGCCGTGGGCCGGCTGACCCAGCGCGTGGCGGACCTGGACTCCAAGGCCGGCGCGCTGTTTCCGGATGCCAGTTCCGACGGATCTCGACCGACGATCATCGAACTCATGAATGCGATGGTGCAGGATACGCGCACCGAGGCGGAGGTGCGCTGGAGGAAGTTGGAAGAGAGCCTGTCGGAGATAGACCGAACGATTGTCAGGGCGAAAGGCCGCGAAACCGACTTTCGCTCGGCGAAGAATATGGCAGCCGCGGCCCTGGTGGGCTCGCTGCTTTCGCTTGCGGTCGGGGTGTGCCTCTATGATGACATTCAGGGCACGGCTTTCCTCCCGGCTTCCAGGCGCGCGCGCGTGGCAGCATCCACACGGTCCGCCCGGCCGGCGAAGAGACCCCCGGCCCGGGTTCGCGCAGTTCCCAGAGTCGTGATTACCGCGACCACGCCGCCCAAGCCTGGGCCGCAGGCAACACGAAGAGTCCCATCCACAAAGCGGCAGCCTACCGCGCCGGTCGCTGCATCAACCGCGCCTCGCTCCGCCGCAGCCAGCCGCCCGGTCGAACAGCACCCTCCGCAAGCGGCCCCGCGGCGGGCAGAGCCCGCATTTCGCACCTACACCGTGAAGCCCGGAGAGACCTTGTGGAGCATAGCCAAGACCGCGACCGGAAGCGGCAAAGCCGTTGACAAGATAGCCGCCCTCAACGGCCTGTCGCCGCCCTATAACGTCCGCTCCGGCCAGAAGATCCGCCTCCCGCAGTAGGGGCGGACCCCCCCAGACTGAAGCAAGCAACGCGAAGGTCCACTTCGACGGTAGCACAGGTTTCCAACCCGCCAGCCGGCGGGATAGAATCCTGTCCTACCAACAAGAGAGGTGGCGCGACAGGTTCTCGACCTGTCCGGCAGCTCTGCAATCTGTGTACGTCTCGCATGGTTGACGACGCCACGGCCTGCAGCACGGGCGTCCGGCCCGTGTTATGCTGTCTTCCACGGGCCGGGAACAATCGGGCCGGGGGTTTCGGGCGAAAAAAAGTTTTCCGATTTGTTGACATTTCGGCTTCTCGTTACGTATATCTTGTATGGGAGAGGGGATTCTCTGGCCTCTCCCATTATGTTGTAGATTGATAGCAAAAGGGAAGGCACGCCAGGATGAGGAAAAAAGCCCGCATCGCGGTCGTTCAGCCAGCATATCCCCCCGTGCCGGCGGAGGCTCGCCCGGGGGCGGCGGATTTCAACGTGCAGGCAGCAAAGGATCACGCTGCCCGCCGCACGGACGTCGTCTGCGAGTTGTTTGAGCGGGCCGGCACAGATGGCGCAGACCTGGCGCTTGGCCCGGAGGACATGACCCATGCGGCCAATTATCTGACGGTGAGCGAACCGGATGTATTGGGCGCGCTCGCGGAGCCGATCCCTGGGGCTTTGACTGACAGGCTGGGGCAGATCGCGGCCAGGCACAGCATGTATGTTGGTGCCTGCTTCGTTGAGGCAGACGACGGGCGGCTATGCAACACGCTGGTTGTATTGGATCGCGCGGGCAAGGTTGCGTGGCGCTATCATAAGGTGCACCTGCCGTGCACCGAAGTGACCAGGATTATCGCAGGCGATGAGATCGCTGTGTGCGAACTGGATTTCGCGGTCATTGCAGGGTGCATCTGCTATGACATCATCTTTCCCGAGCACGTTCTGACCGCTGCGCTGAAGGGAGCAGACCTGATTCTCCACCCGACGGTCGGGTTCGGATGGACCGAGGGGCTGGGCGAGATGACGTTGAGAGTGAGGGCGAACGACAGCAGCGTTGCGATTGCAGCCGCGCTGCCCTATACGGGCGTCTTCGCTACCGGGCGAAGTTGCATCGTTGATTGGGACGGGACGATTGTCGCCGATGCCGGTTACAGGCCGGATGCTGTTGTATTCGCAGACCTCGATTTCTCGCGCGAGCGCGAGGGCAAGTTCGCGGACCTGGTCGGATTCGCCGAATTGAGGCCGCGCCTTGCGATGGAGCGGCGGCCGGAGGTTTATGGAGTGGTGGTTGAAAAACAGCCGCCCGTGATGGCGCGCTATCGGGGCAAGAAGATAAAGGGCAGGTAACCAGTGTCGGGTTGTTGCTTCGGTTGTCCGCCGGCTGGCGGACAGCCGAAGCAGTGGCACGTGGCTTCGGCAGTAAACTACCGAAGCAATGTCGAGGGGAGGTAGTCGTGTTCGCGCTGATTGCAGCCGTGGTTGCCACTTCGGCGACGCCGCACGGCTGGGAAGTGCGGAACGAATACTGGCTGGTGCGCGGGCGGGGCGCCGTTATCGAGAGCGCGGTGGCAGACCCGAACGGCAGGGCGCATTACACGGCCAGGTTAGCGGGCCGTCTCTATGCTGGCGATTCTCCATCCTTCACGGGAACGGCCGAAGAACGCGGCGCGCGCACCGTGCTGGTTCGCGGGAGTTCCTTCCTGGCGCAGCCGCGCACAACGGAGGTGAGAGAACGCGACACGGCAGTGCGGCTCGAACCGGGCCATGTGCTGGCGCAGTCTTTCTCCGCACCGGCCGGGATGGCGCGGGTGGAGGCGAGCCTGCCCACCTGGTATGCAACGGACTCATCGGCAACGCTGACCTTGAGAAAGGGCTCGGCCGATGGAGAGGTGGTTGCCAGCCGAAGGCTGGAAGCGGTCGTTGACAATGGGTGGGCGGCCCTGACTTTTCCGCCGCACGGAGCCGGGGTTTACTGGCTCGCGCTTTCGGAACCTTCGGGCACCGTTGGCTGGTGGGCTAAGAAAGGCAACCCGCTCGAGTCGGGCCGGGCATACATTGACGGCAAAGTGCAGCCGGACATGGATTTCCAGTTGCGGTTCACGGCCTATGACGAGGCCAGCGGCGACCTGAAGGTTTCGCTTGATGGGGACACGTTGACTGTGGAGCCTTCGCTTACGGGCCTGCGGATGCGGCTCGAGACGCCGTGGAGGAACAGCGGCTACGGCCTGGCGGATGTTGCGCGGCACTGGTTCCGGCGGCTGATAACAGATCGCGGGCAATACCTTCCGGTTGAGCAACTGAAGCGGCGCGACCGGCTGGATTTTGCGATGGGGGCCAGCAAGTGGGTTCACATCGGGGGCGCATTGGGGGCGGACTGGCATCTGGAGCCGTTTGCCGGGGCGGTTGACTTCGCGATGTCGGGCAACACGCTCACGCTGCTCCTCGGGGAGCGCCTTTCGGTGAAAGTGATGAAGGCGGGATGGGTGCCCGATTTTCTGCCGCGGTTCGAGGCATCAGACGCGAAGTTCGCGCGCACGCTGAACGATTTCCTGTGGGAGCGAGCGCTTTCTTGGCCGCTCGATCCGGGCCTCCCGGATTGGATGGAGTGGCTTGCGCTGATACGCGATTGGATGAACCTGCCCGGTTATCTGGAGCGCGAGCGCGCGCACCTGCTGACATACAGGATGACCGATGACGGATATCTCTATACGTGGGGCGACAAACCGGAATGGCCTTTCCCGGACAATGAGAAGTATGACGCGCGGCACTTCACGACGAACGCGATGTTCATCCTGGGGTGCTGGCGGTATTACTGCTGGAGTCATGATTACGACTTCCTGAGGCGGAATGCCGAGCGCCTGAGGCGCGCGATGGATTTTCAGTTGCGCGAACTGAAAGGCGCCGATGGAATGCTGGTGATGGCCAGCCCGGATCACGATGGGACTCCTGCGGGGGTGCCGAGCAATTACTGGGATGACATACCATTCGGCTACAAGTCGGCCTACGAGAACATTTACTTCTGCGCATCGCTGGGCGCGATGGCGGATATGGAGCAGGCGATTGGCGATGCAGCGCGCGCGAAATATCTGCGCGACCTGAAAGAGAAAGCAGTTGCGCGCTACCGGCAGGAATTCTGGAATGAGAAGGACGGGCGGTTCGTCGGGTGCATTGACCGCAATGGCGTTGTGCGCGACTACGGGTTCGCATATGTGAACCTGGAGGCGATGGCATACGGGCTGGCGACGCAAGAGCAGGCGCGGCGGATTTGCCGGTGGCTGGAGACGCAGCCCACGCAGACGGGAAAGGCGGACACATATTCGGCATATCGGTTCGCACCCAGGGTGAACACGCTCGACTGCAGCGGCTGGTGGTATCTGCACGGAAAGGCGGAGATACCGAGCCAGCCTTTCGGGAAGCACTGCGAGAACGGCGGCGCGATCCTCTATACATCGGGCTTCGACATATGTAGCCGGGCCAGGTACCTCGGGGCGGATGACGCGTTTCGGCGGCTGCGAGAGATAGTGCGGCGCTACCAGGAGCCGGATAAACTGTGCGGCGGCTCGCCCTTGTTTCACGGCGAGATCAACGGGTGGGAAGTTGGAACGGACATCCCGTTCCCGGAGAGCGGCATTGCGCCGGCTTCGTTCCTGTATGCTTTCCTGGGAGTGCAGGCGACGCCGCAGGGGCTTGTGATCCGGCCGAACCTGCCGAAGGCCTTGAAATGGGCAGGGGTTCGCGGGCTTGTCTATCGCGGGTTGCCGCTGGGCATTCGCGTGACGAATACCAGCGTCGAAGTACGGTCCGAAGGGCCTGGGCAGGGGTTCCGGCTGCAGAAGAGACTTCGGAAGGGCGAGTCATTCGTGCTGGGGGAAATGCCGGGAGGGTTGAGATTCCCGGCGCTCAAGCCGCGCGCGGGGTGGCGGGCGAAGTGGCTCTGGCACGCGGGCAAGCAGGGGCAGGCGGGCGTGATTTTCGCGCGGAAGTCGTTCGAGATTCAGCCGCCGCTGCCGCTCGATGCGACCTTGTGGGTTGCTGCGGACAACACGTTTACCGTGTTCGTCAATGGGAAACAGGTCGCATCGGGCGCTGGCTGGCAGAGCGCGCACCGGGCCGACATCCGGCCGCTGCTGAGAACCGGCAGCAATGTGATTGCAGTGCGGGCTGAGAATGCAGGCGGGCCTGCTGGGCTGCTGGTCGAATTGCGAGTCGGCAGGCTGAACATAACAACCGACAAGACCTGGCGCACGAGCGACAAGGAAGAAGACGGCTGGACGCAGTTGACGTTCGATGAGTCGCACTGGGTTGCCGCCGAGGAGATTGGCCCTGTGCCCATCTCTCCCTGGGGCGAGGTCTCAAACGGGCCGCCGTAGCAGCGGGCAGGACACGAGGTCCTGCCCTACGGTTGAGAAGAGACATTCTTCGCGCGCCAGCTGGCGGACTCAGAATGACAGATGGTTGCGGCGTGGGGCGGCTCGTGCCACGCAGCGAAGCGCTGCTTCGCAGAGTAGCAAGCCCTTGCTTTGCAGACGGCTGATGCGGAAGCGCTGATGGCGGCGGAGAGGAGATAGGAGAGAGGTGATTGTTAGTTGGGGGAGGGTTTTTCGAGGATGGGGACGCGGTCGGCGAACGATTCCTCGGGCTTGTGCTGGAAAGCGATCGCGGTCTCCGGATAGACCCAGCAGTAGAGCCAGTCGTCATCGCGGGCAGGGAAATCAACAGCGAAAAAGCCCTTGGGCACAGCGCCGAGGCGAGCGACCTCCTTGACCCATCGCAGTTTGATAATGTCTTCCTCGACCGTGCCGGTTTCGGGGTTCCACTTGCGCAGGCCCAGGGAAGCAAAGGGACGGCGGACGCGCTCGAGCGCTTCCTGGGCTTCGCGCGTGACGCGAAATACATCAGGCAGGGCCAGGTTGGCATCCTGCAAACTGAAGGCCTTGGGACGCAGGGCGAGTGACAGCCACTCCAACCCCTGGTGATGGTCGGGATCTGGAAGATCGTGCTGATCCATATCGCCTCACCCATTCTGAGTTTATCGCTGCGGCGATGCTGCGTCAAGAGGAGAGCGGGGGCGGATGCACAATATAGGCGGGCGGACATCATCCGAAGAGCAGGGAGGAGAACGTGAAGCAGGTTTCGGTTGGGCTATTGGGCTGCGGGCGGATGGGGCGCGACCTGGTGCGGGCGGTGAAGGCGATAGAGAAGGCGCGGCTTGCGGCGGTGTGCGATGTTGACGCGAGCAAGGCGGAGGCGCTGGGAAAGGAGCACGATGTTCCTGCGTTCGCGAACCCGCGAGAGTTTTTTCAGAAGGCCGATATCGAGGCGGTGATTATCGCGACGCCGCAGTTCGCGCATCGCGAGGGCGCGGAACTGGCGGCCGCGGCGGGGAAGCACGTTTTCTGCGAGAAGCCGATGGCCGTTACGGTTGCGGATTGCGATGCGATGATCGCGGCCTGCAAGAAAGCGAACGTGAAACTGATGATCGGGCAGGTGCTGCGGTATCTTGCGACCTGGCACAAGACGCTGGAGATCATTGGCTCAGGCGTGCTCGGAAAGCCGATCGGCATTTCGGTTACGCGCATCGGGGGCGGTTTCGGCAGCTGGTTCGAGCAGTGGCGGGGCACTCTGGAGCAGAGCGGCGGCATTCTGATGGAGATCAACTCTCACGAGATTGATTTCATGAGGTGCATCGCGGGAGATGTCGAGTCGGTGTTCTGCTTCGCTGAGCATTACGTTGACCCGCAGTTGAAGATGCCGGACCTGGTATATGTGCTGCTCAAGTTCAAGTCGGGGGCGATCGGGCATTTGCACTCGAGCATGGCGTCGGCGATCGGCGATGGGAGCGCGAAGATACAATGCGAGAAGGGGGCGGTGTTCTACCGGCGCGGGCCTGAGATAGAGGGCGATATCATCTGGTGCGAGTTCGGCAAAGATTTGCAGCGGATCCTCATGAAGGATGTGACGGTCGAGGACGGGGTGGTGCGCGAGGTGCGGGAGTTTATCGAATCGGTGCTGGAGGACAAGCCGGTGACGATACCGGGCGAGGAGGGGCGCGCGGCGGTTGAGGTGGCGCAGGCGGCGTATGAGTCTGCGCGCACGGGGAAGTTGGTGAAACTGCCGCTGAAGCAGGGGCGGAGGGCGTTGCTGTCACCCTGAGCCCGTCCGTCAGCTGACGGACGGGCGAAGGGTCCCACTTGACTTGCGCGTCTGGGGAAAAGGCAATGAGATTCTTCGCCTCCGGGTCAGAATGACAGGGAGGCAGGTGCGTTAGTAGTGAGATTCTTCGCTTCGCTCAGAATGACAACAAGGAGCGTGGGGGTGGAGCGGCGCTCCGCCCGTTTCGGGGGAGGAGTCCGCCGGCTGACGGACTCAGAATGACAGCAGCGGACGGGCGGACGCCCTTCGGCTACGCTCAGGGCAAGCGAGGTCCGCCTCTGGAGGAGGGCAGGATGAGGGTTGGCATGTTGGTGGTGGCTTGGGGACTGGCAGGTGCGATAGCGGGGCCGGTGGCGGGTGAGAAGATGAGGTATGTGCCGGAGCCGAGGGCGATTCGCAGCGAGTATGAGGTGGGGGTTTATTATTTCCCCGGGTGGCAAAGCGCGGCATCGTGGAGGCCGCTGGTAGGGTTCCCGGAGCGGAAGCCGCTGCTCGGCTATTATCGCGAGGGGGATCCGGAGGTTGCTGACTGGCACATCAAGTGGGCGGTTGAGCACGGGATCACGTTTTTCATCTATGACTGGTACTGGGTGAAGGGCGCGACATCGCTGATGCACGCGCTGCATGACGGGTACTTCAATGCGAAGTATCGGGGCTACATGAAGTTCTGCCTGCTGTGGGCGAATCACAACCCGCCGAAGACATCATCGGAAGAGGACCTGCTGAACGTTACGAAGTTCTGGATCGAGAATTACTTCCGGCGGCCGGAGTATTTCATGATTGACCGGAAGCCCGTCGTGATCATCTTCGCGCCGGGGCGGTTGACTGAGGACATGGGGAGCGATGCCGTTCGCGCGGCGTTCGTGAAGATGCGCGATCTGTGCGTGAAGAGCGGGCTGCGGGGGATCTATCTGATCGCGTGCGCGGGGCCGGACAGAAACTTCGTCAAGAACCTCGCGTATGAGGGATATGACGCGGCGACGGGATACAACTATCCTCACGCCGGATTGAGCGGGCGAGCAAGCGCTCCCTATGATGACATGGTCAGCGGGTATGCGGACATCTGGCAGGAGTTCTTGCGCATCGGGAAGTTGCCGTATCTGATACCGGTTTCGCCGGGATGGGATTCGCGGCCGTGGCAGGGGGCGAAGGCCCTGGTCAGAAGCGAGCCGACTCCCGCGAAGTTCATGGACATGTGCCAGAGGGCGAAGGGGCTGCTCGATGCGAATCCGCCGGGGCTGGTGCCGAAGACTCTGATCGTGGAGGCCTGGAACGAGTGGGGCGAGGGAAGTTACATCGAGCCGCACAGGCAGTTCGGGTTCATGTATCTGGACGCGCTACGCGGGGTTTTCGTGCGCGAGGACGACCACTGGGACATCATGCCAAAGGATGTAGGGCTGGGGCCGTATGATGTGAAGGGGCTTTGGACGCGGCCGAAGCCCGACTGGAACTTCGAGCGCGATGCGGATGGTTGGACGGCGATGATGGGGCTGACGGACGTTGCCGTGAAGGATGGATGCCTGCAGGCGAGATCGGTGGGCGGGGACCCTGCATTTCGCGCGCCGCCGGTTCGCATTGACGCGAGCAGGCTGCGTCATCTGGTGATCAGGATGCGCGTTGACAAGGGGGGCATGGCGCAGTTGTTCTGGTCTTCGGCGACATCGGGCGAGAGCGAGGAGGCCAGCGTGCGGTGGGAGTTGGCGAAGGACGGGGAGTTTCACGAATACGTGATTGACCTCGGCGCGAACTGCTGCTGGCGGGGGGTTATCGAAGGGCTGCGCCTGGACCCGACGTTCGTCGCCGACGCGCAGATTGCGATTGATTACGTGCGGATAACGCGATAAAGGCATCGCGTGAAGAAGGCCTTCCTGAAAGTCGTGCTCTCGCTATTAGGCCTGGGGGTCTACAGCCTCGCATGCTGGGTGTGGTGGGCGGGCGACGGTGGCATTGGGAGCGTCTGCGTAGCGGAGGGCATGTGGCTTCTGCTGGCTCTTGCAGTCGTCCGGCTATGGTATGTGCGATGGCAGGAACGAGTCGTCATGATGATTGCAGTGGGCCTCACGGTTTGGGGATGGGCGCCAGTCGCGGCTGCGTTTGAACCGCATCCGCTGTGGTTAGTGGGGCTCAGAGTCGCTCTTCCACTTATGGTGAGCGTCCTGGTCGGCCTCTACATTGGCGACAGAGGGGCTTGGGTTGCGGGGCTGGTCTTCGTTCTGGGCTATGTCGGGCTGTTGCCGATCGTGGTCTGGCGCACCCACTACGAAGACTTCAACGTGTGGCTTGCAGATCTCATTGTGTTCAGCGCTCTAATGAGCGGAGCCGGCTGGTTTGGGTCGCGGCTGCGCCGGAGGCGGGCGCCCAGCGCCTGAAGCCTGCGGCTACACGGCGGGCAGGAGGTTGAGGGATTGGGAGGAGAGGGCGACGGCGCCGAGGATTGCGGCGTCATCGCCCAGGGCGGCGGGGACGATGGCTGCTGCTTTCGCGATCCCCTCGACAGCGTATTTCGCAACGGCTGCGCGCAGGGGCGTGAAAAGAACATCGCCTGCTTTCGATACGCCGCCGCCGATGACGACGATTGACGGGTTGAGGATGTTGATTCCGGCTGCGATGCCTCTGCCCAGGTAATCGGCTGTCTCGTTGATGATGGAAAGGGCGAGCGCGTCGCCGGCTTCGGCTGCCTCGGCGACGGCATGGGCGGTTACCTCGTCCGGCGGAAGGTTAGAGAGGAGAGAGCACTTGCTTGTCTGCCCGGACAGGGCCTGCCCGGCCAGGGACTGCAGGGCTTGCTTCGCGCGGCGCGCGATTGACCAGCCGGATGCGAGGGCCTCGAGGCAGCCGCGCTTGCCGCAGGTGCAGACGGGGCCGTTCGGCTCGAGAACCGTGTGGCCGATCTCGCCTGCGAGGCTCGAAACGCCGCGGTGAATCTTCCCGTCGAGTATCACCCCGCCGCCGATGCCGCTGGACACGGTGAGATAGAGAAGGAAGCGGTGCCCTTTTCCCGCGCCATACACTGCTTCGCCCAGGGCGGCAATATTTGCATCGTTGTCCATCTCGACCGGCAGGCCGAAGCGCTCGCGCGCCCACTCCTTCAGTGGGATATTCTCCCAGCCTGAGAGATGATGGCAGGTGATGGTCGTGCCGGCATCGTAAGCGACCGGCCCGCCGTAACTGATGCCGACGCCGGCTATGTCGCGAAGACTTGTGCGGCTTTCTTTCAGCGCCGCTTCTGAGAGAAGAACGAGCCGGTCGAATATTGCGCGCGGGGATGCGTTCTGGTCGGTTGGCTCGGTGGCCCTTGATTTCAGGCGGCCTTCGATGTCGGCTACGCCGCAGGCGAGTTTTGTGCCGCCGATGTCGAGGGCAAGGATGAGAGGTTTCACTTCTTACTCTCCAACAGGAGCGAGACAGCGCGCGCATAAATCTCGGCGCTGGCGCGCAATTGCTCAACGTCAATGAACTCGTCGGATGAGTGAGCCTGTTCGAGTTGGCCCGGCCCGAATACTGCCACCTGGGAGCGGGCCGCGCCCTGCAGCACTCCCGCTTCGCTCCACGCCCGCCAGCCGACAGTTCTCGCTCGCTTGCCGGTAACCGCGAGCGCTGCTTTCCGGAGCGCGCCCACCAGGACTCCCTTGGGGTCAGTGTCCAGCGCTTCTCCCATCATCACTACATTGGTCTTGATCCCGCTGCGCTTTTGGGCGAGGTTTGCTGTAAGACGAGCCGCGTCTTGGACGGTCTTCGGGGGAGCAACGCGAACATCAATCAAGGCGGTGGCGTGGTCGGGCACGCGGTTGGGCCGGTCGCCTCCGTGAAGCGCGCCAAGGTTCACGGATGAATAGCCTGCGAGCGGATGCTTCGGCCAGGATGCAATGGTGCGGCGCATGTCTTCCACGAAGCCGTGCGCCAACTCGACGGCATTGACTCCCTTTTCCGGCAGCGACCCGTGCGCTGCGCGGCCTTCGGCACGGACTTCGAGGAAGACGAGGCCGGGGTGCGCAACGGCGATACGAAGGTTGGTAGGCTCGGCGCAAATGGCGTAGTCGCACTGGTATCCGGAGTCGGCAACCGCGCGGATGCCGCGGCCAACCGTTTCTTCTTCCAGGGTCATCAAGAGGTCAATGCGGCCCGGCCCATTCCAGCCGCTTTCGATCAAGGCCTTGACTGCGGCGAGCATCGCGGCCAGGGGGCCCTTGTCATCGCAAGCGCCCAGGCCGAGGAGGCGGCCGCCCTCTATGGTCGCTTTCGGAACCGACCGGCCGCTTGGGGGGACTGTATCAACGTGCGCATCGAGGCAAACGACGGGATAGCCTTCGCCCACGCTGGCGAGCAAGTTATCGCGGCCTGGCTCGAGTGGGATGCGCCGGGTCTTCATGCCGAGGTTCACTGCAAGCGATTCAAGGGCGTCAATGACGGCGTGCTCGCCAGGCGCTACGCTTTCTATGTTGACGAGAGAGACGGCGGTGTCGAGCAGGAAGGCGCGGTCTATCGCGAAGGGCCGGGCCATGAATGACTAACCGGCGACAACAGGATTCTTCAGAACACCGATCTTCTCGATTTGGGCTTCCATCTCATCGCCCGGCTTAATCGGCGAGATGCCGGAGGGAGTTCCCGTCGAGATTATGTCGCCGGGTTCTAGCGTGACGAAGCGCGAGATGAAAGCGATCAGGGCCGGGACATTGAATACCATGTCGCGCGTGTTGGATTTCTGGCGGACCTCGCCGTTGACGCGCAGTTCCATGTCGAGTTCGATCGGCGCGCCGATGTCTTCGGCAAGCACGACCCAGGGCCCCAGCGGGCAGAACGTGTCAACGCTTTTCGAACGCCACCAGGGGTTCGAGTCGCCGATGTCTTTGGCCTGGATGTCGCGCGCGGTTACGTCGTTGAGGATCGTGTAGCCGGCGACATATTCCATTGCCTCGCTTTCGCGGATGTCGCTGCCGCGCTGGCCGATGATGACGGCGAGTTCGATTTCGTGATCAACGCGGCCAAGCCAGGGCTTGATGACCACCGGTTCGCCCGGCCCGATGATGGAACTGCTGGCCTTCTCGAAGACGATCGGCTCCGGGGGCGCATCGTGGCCGCTCTCGCGCGCGTGTGCAAGGTAGTTGCGGCCCAGGGCCATTATTTTCGGCGGCCGCTCGATGGGGGCCAGGAGCCTTGGGCGTTCGACGCGCAGGTGGTCTGCAAGCCGGTGATCCTCGACGAACTGAAGGATGCGGGTGAAGTGCTCGCGGGTCAATAGCCCCTGGTCCAGCAGCGGTATCAGGCTGGGACACAGCGGCTCCTGCACGCCCTCCTCAATCATCCGGAAAACCTGAAGCGCGGCCGAGAAGTCCAGCACTGTTTCCGGCTGCTGAGCATCTTCGGTCAGCACGCCGACGTGCGCGCCTTCGCCGCCCTGGTAAACAAAGCGAACGATTTTCATGCCGATCCCGCCTCCGGGAGCGCCACGATAGCACTCGCTGGTGCTGGTGTCAAGTTGCGTGTGTGCCAACGCGTGGCCTGGAACCGAAGTGCTGCCTGGCTGGTTGAAGGAACAGAGCAGAGCGTATAATGGGCGCTGAAGTGGCTGGCGAAAGAAGACAAGAAGCGTCGGAGCGGACGCTGCTGACATTGCGCGTGGAGGGGATGGATTGCGCATCGTGCGCAGCCAAGATCGAGGAGCGGCTCGCGCGGCTGCCGGGAGTTGAAAGCGCTACGGTCTATTTCGGGGCGGCCAAGGCGGCCGTATCGCACGACCCCGAGCAGTGCAGCGCGGAAGACATCATTCGCGCGATAAGGGGACTGGGCTACAAGGCAAGCCCGGCTGAAGTAACGGGCGGGACGCGCTGGCGGACCAGCCGCATCGGCGACCTGATCAGGTTCGCTTTCGTGGCGGTGATCGCGCTGTTCGGCATGACGGAACTGCTGCTGGAACGCCTTGGAATAGTGCACGCCGCGGTGCAGCGCATTCCCTCGCTGGCAGCAGTTGCTGCTGTGCTGGTCGGCGGCTACCCGATCTTTCGGCGGGCGATTCTCGGTCTGCGCGCGCGGCAAATAAACTCCGATCTTCTGATGTCAGTTGCGATCGGCGCGGCGCTCGTGATTCGCGAGTTCATGGCAGCGGCGATGGTCGTGTTTTTCATGCTGATCGCGCACTCGCTGGAGCAGTTCACCGTCCGGCGCTCGCGCCGCGCAATCGAGTCTGTCGTAGCGCTTGCGCCCAGCACCGCACGCATTCTGCGCGGGGATGGGGAGGCAGAAGTGCCTATCGAGGAACTGCGCGCGGGAGACACGGTGGTCGTCAGGCCGGGCGAACGGATACCGGTTGACGGCGAGGTGATCTCCGGCCGCAGCGTCGTGAACCAGGCGCCGATCACCGGCGAATCGGTTCCTGTCGAGAAGTTGCCGGGCGACGTTGTGTTCGCGGGGACGATGAACCAGTTGGGCGCGCTTCAGGTGCGCGCCGGGAAGGTGGGCCCTGACAGCACGTTGGGACGCATCATCGCTCTCGTTCAGGAAGCCGAGGCCGGGAAGGCACCGGTGCAGAAATTCGCAGACCGTTACAGCACCTACTTTCTGCCCATCGTTCTTGCCGCCTCGGCGTTGACTTATCTGATAACGCGCCAGCCGATACCGAGCATCGCGGTGCTGATCGTGGCCTGTCCGTGCGCTGTTGCCGTGGCAACTCCCCTTGCGGTGGTCGCGGGGATCGGAAATGCTGCGGGCCGCGGCCTGATGATAAAGGGAGGCCTGCACCTGGAAAGCCTTGCCATGGTTGACACGGTGGTGATGGACAAGACAGGCACGATTACTTTCGGCAAGCCGAAGGTTGTCAGGGTGATGAGCCGGGACGGCAGCGACGAGGAGCCGCTGCGCCTGGCGGCGTCGCTCGAACGCCTTTCGGAACATCCGCTGGCAGATACTATCGTTGCAGAGGCGCGAGCGCGGGGGATGTCCCTGGTCGAGGCCGAGAACTTCGAGGCATTACCTGGGAGGGGCCTGTCAGGGACGATTGACGGGAGGCGCGTGCTGGTGGGCAACGCGCGCGCCATGTCGGAGAGCGGCCTTGCGATTCCAGAGCAACTCGCCCGTGCAGGCGACGAGGCAGAGCGAGAGGGCGAGACGGTGTTCTTCATAGCCGCTGACTCGCGCGTGATCGGGCTGGTGGGCGTTGCGGATGCGCTGCGCGATGAGGTCCCGGCAGCATTTGACGAACTCCGGCGCATGGGCCTCAATCGTCTCATCCTGCTCACAGGGGATAATGAGCGCGTTGCCTCCGCGCTGGCGGAGAGGCTGGGAATCGAGGAATGGCACGCGAATATGCTGCCGGAGGAGAAGATCGAGCGCATCCGCCGCCTTCAGATGGCGGGGCGCAAGGTTGCGATGGTGGGCGACGGGATCAATGACGCTCCTGCGCTCGCGCAGGCGGACGTAGGGATCGCGATGGGCGCGGCAGGGAGCGAGGCTGCGCTGGAGGCCGCGGACATCGCGCTGATGCGAGACGACTGGCTGCAGGTTCCGCAGATCGTCCGCCTGGCGAGGCGCAGTTTCCGAACCATCAAGCAGAACCTCGCGTTCGGAGTTCTGTTCAACGTGTTCGGCGTCGCGCTGGCGTCGGTGGGAATATTGACGCCGGTATTGGCAGCCGCCGCCCAGTCGCTGCCCGACGTGCTGGTCTTCCTGAACTCCTCCCGCCTGCTGCGTTACCGGTAGACCCGTAGGGGCACGGCAGCCTACTCCGCCGCAGTCCCGTCCGTCGGCTGGCGAATCGGGACGAAGGCTGGATGCCGTGCCCGCACAGGACGGCGGGCCTGTCGCCGACGCGCCACAGCCGCTATGGCGACGGCGCGGGCAGGCCCGCCCTACAGCCCGATCTCAGCGTTCGCCCCATTTGCCGAAGGGCATGACGTATTTGACCATTATCTGGTTGATGGTCTCGTTGGGGTCTTGCGGGTCACCGAAGATGATATACAGGTCGTGGTCAACCCCGAACTGCTTGCGGAAAACGGCGCTGAATATGCTGCGACTCTGGGCAGCCTGTTTCAGCCAACGCTGGCTGACTGCAAACGTGGTGCGCTTTCCCAGGCGGCGGGTCAGTCCGACCCTGAACTGGTGCGCATCCTCCTCGCTCCCGTGAAGCGAAAGGGCGCTGCGCCGCGACCATCTGGTCCATTCCAGACTGGCGTCCACCGCCAGCCGGTCCCCGCGCGTGCGCGCCTCCCCTCCGACGCTGACATTGCGGTAGCCCGATTCCTCGATCGTGCCGACGGTCGCGATCAGCCAGGCGCTGGGGGGCTTGCGCGGGAAGAGATTCACCGACGCGCTCCACGTCAGATCGTCGAAGGTTGTGCCAGTCGGCCCGGGGTGACGGTAAAGAGAGGGGCCGAGACCGAAAGACAGTTTGGGGCCCTGCTGGACCCAGAGCCAGGCGCTGGATTCCTCGGAATCCAGGTTGCCCTGGTGGTCAACTCTGCGCGTGTAGGCGGCGCTCGCTGTTGCTGTCTCGAACCACGCGGTATCTGGCTTGGGATTGAAATAACGCGAGAATTGGCAACTGACGCGGTGAATGCCCGGCCTGGGCAGGCGCCCGAGCGCCGGCCTCAGGTTGTCGCCCGTATTCTCCCACGATACTTCGCCGAACCAGTCTTCCGTTTGAGCATAGGTCCGGAGATAGGCCTCGCTTCCGCCTAGGTCGGGCTCGTCGGAGGACTGATGATAGTAGGCCGCCACCGTGCGCGAATTGATTTTTCCTGTGTGTTCGTGCACGAACTCGACGTGCGTGCAATTGTCAGTGCCGGAGCGCACATCCGAGACGTTGAGATAGGTCTCGCGGCTGAAGTCATACCACAGCCGTGCCGCCAGGTCGTCCTCGCTTGGCACGTCTGCGAAGCGCTGAACACCGAGCATCCCGAGAACGCCGAATCTGAAGCGGCCCTCCGTGCCTGTCAGTTTGAGGCCCTCGTCGAACCTGTAGATGCGTCCTTGTGGATAAAAGAGGATGTTCGTGGGCAGGTACGGGAGGCTCTCGACGAAAAACGGGCGGACCTCGGGCAGTAGGCGCTCGATATATGTGAAATCAATCCCCGAGTAGGCAGCCTCGATCTGGCTCCAGTCCGGGTTGAGGGTGAGCATCGCGGTGGAGGTGCTCGACAGCGGATGCTCCCAATCGCCCCCGACGTGGCCCCTTGTTGATCCCGGCTCCTCAAAGCGGCGCGAACCCACAACGTAGCCCAGGTAGCGATCGGGCCGCCTGGCGCTGCCGATATGGAAGCCCGTCAACTCGGCCCAGGCGAACTCCCGGTCTGAATAGTTCTTCGTGTATTTCCACGTGCTGAACTCGCTCTTGCGCTGCAAGAAGCGGCCGCAGTTGAACCCGAATTTCTTCGCACCTTTCGGCATTGTCAGAATCGAGAACGGAATCGCAATCTCGACCGTCCACGCATCCTTTGTGACCTTCGCCGCGCTCTGCCAGGAGGCATTCCAGCGGTCGTCGCCCCACCGCCTATCGCGCCGCGTGCCCAGCGGATTCACATAGAACGCATAGGACCTCGTCTGATCACAAAACACGTCGAATCCGAGAGCCACAAAGTCGTCGAGATCGAAACTGCCGTCATATTGCGTCTGGTGCGCGGCGATCTTTCCGACCTCGCTCTCGTGGCAAATGAAGGCGAAGTAGAGCGCCTGCCCGTCAGATGTTACGAGAACCTCGGCCTGCTCGGAGGCGAGCAACCCCTGGCCCGGCTGGCTTCCGATGCGAAAAGTCGTCAGCCGCGTGGCAGTTTTCCAGCAGTCGTCGTCGAGCGCGCCGTCAATCTTGGGCGGCGTCTCCGTCCGCGCTGCGACGAGTTTGTCCTTGCCCGTATCGTTCGCATCCTCAGTGAACTGCTGCGGCGCCTCGTCGCACCACCCGCAGGCCGCTGAGATCGCTGCCGCGATAGAGATTGACACCGCTATCATGGAAAAACGCTTCGCCCGTGCGCTGCCACGTCTCATATCTTCGCTGCTCCTTTTCTATGCGCGATTGTCCGCGAAAGCGGCCGCCTGACACTGCCCTGCCTGCGCGCCCCGCGCCCAATGGGCACCGATAGATAGTTGCGCGCGAAGACTAAATTGTTCCCGCCAGCGCAAAAAACTCCGCCAACGCTCATCTGACGGGGCACATTCCTTCAGATGAGCCGCACGCGCAGCCTGAGGCGCTCGGAGGGCACCTGAATATCGAGCAGCGTGTAACTTCCGGAGCACAGCATCGCCGCGGCGCACTTCGTCAGTTCCCGGCATACCTTCCTGGGGTTGACCGGGCAGCGGGGTGGGATGCGTTTCCTGAAAGTGCTCTCGGGGATCAATGAGATGAACGCGCTTGCCAGCCGGGCCGCAGCATAGAGCGGAAACGATGGGATTCCAAGCAGGATTGCGCCGCCGGGGATGGCGGGGTGGTGAACGCTTACAACCAGGAAAACGCTGGGACGCCTAATCAACTGCCACCTCCGCCGCTCGTCGCTTCGGCACTTCAGTGGGTGTCTCACAATCCCTCGGTTGCCTTCCACCCGCGTTCACCCTCACCCTACCCTCCCCCATCGAGGGGGAGGGGAGCCTTTTCTCGTTGCCCGCCAGCTGGCGGACACCCTATTCCCCTCCCCCCACCGTGGGGGAGGGTGCGGGTGGGGGGGCAGCCAATGGCCGGGCCGAATTGTGGGGCAGCCTCCAAGCCACCGAACCAACAAGGCTGGGGCGGCTAATCAACAATGACCTCTACCTTGACCTTTTCTCCCTTGTCGCCCTGCACGTCAACATCCACCAACTTTCCCTCGGCCCCGTCCTTGACCATCTGCAAGATTGTCGAGATGTCCACGCCGCCCATTTCCTTGAGATACTCTCCCAGGCGGATTGTCTTTCCGTCCTGCTTGATCTCCGCTGATTGGCCAATTTTCAGGAGCAAGTCGGCGAGAGCCACGGGCAGGTTGACGTTCACGACCACCTTCTCTCCCTTCTCATCGTTCACGTTCACGCGCACGCGCAAGAAACGGGGCCGCTCACCTCCGGGTGCTGCCACGGACGGGGGCGCGGTCTTTAGCGCCTGGAGCAACTCCGCCCCTTGCTCTGGCGAGACCTTTCCCTCTTTCACCATCTTCAGGATTTCCAGCGCCTCTTCATTCACGAGATTCTCCTTTCGCTACTCTTTCAGGGCGCGCACAGCATCTTCGGCTGAAATCTCGCCTGCCTTGAGGGCATCGAGGACCTGCCGCCGCCGTTCCTGGCGGTCGAGAACGGAAGTCGGGCTCACCGCATAGCCGAGCGCGCGCAGCAGATCGTCCAGCCTGGCCCTGACAGTGGGGTAGGACACTCCGAGTTCGCGCTCCAGTTCGCGCAGGTTGCCGCGCCGCGAGACGAAGAGGCGCAGGAAGTTCAACTGGTCGTCAGGCAAGGCGCAGAACTCGCAGCGCTCGAAGGCCCCACTGACGGAGATGTCGCAGGCGGGGCACCGCAGTTCGCGGACTTCGAGCCGGCGGCCGCAACCTGGGCACGCGTCAACGCGCTTGCTCATGCATCAATTATAAGCCAAGGGCTTCGATTTGTCAATGGGGAAAGCCATCGAGATGCGTATATTAGCAATGGGACCTTCAAATATGCCTAGCCCCAAGATGCTAGCAGACGTTCGCGTCAGCGAGCGGGCTTGCGAGCCGTTATGTGGATGCTGGTTACGACCCCTTTGAGGTCTGGAACCCCGGCGTCGCAGCAGTCTCCAGCGATCAGCGCGGCTGCGTCTGCTTCGGAGGCCACGCGCACATCGGTGAGTCCTGCTTGCTTCATCGCGCGGAGGTAGGCAGCGCGGCTGATTGCGCCCGACACGCAGGATGTGTAGGCATTGGCGCTGCCCTTGAGCGCCTTGGGCAGGGGCTTGTCGAGCACGATGTCGGCGACGGCAGCGCGCCCGCCGGGCTTGAGCACTCGGGCGATCTCGCGGAAAGCCTTTTGCTTGTCGGGCACCAGGTTCAGGACGCAGTTGCTGATGACAAGGTCCACCGAAACGTCCTCGACGGGAAGGGCCTCGATATCGCCGAGGTGGAATTCCACGTTGGCGCAGCCTGCGCGCTTCGCATTCGCACGCGCTTTCTTGATCATCTCGGGCGTCATGTCAACGCCGATCACGCGCCCTTTCTTGCCCACCCGCGGGGCTGCCAGGAAAGCGTCAAAGCCGGCGCCGGAGCCCAGGTCGAGAACCGTTTCCCCGGGCCGGATGCTCGCCAATGCGACAGGATTGCCGCAGCCCAGGCCCAGGTTCGCGCCCTCGGGGACGGCATCGAGTTGCGCTGCACGGTATCCAATCCGCCGGGCGACAGCGGCAGCAGTCCGGCGGCCATCCGAGGCGCCGCCGCAGCAGCCCTGCTGTTTTCGCTCGGCTATCGCGCCGTAGCGCTTCTTGACCCACTCCTTTGGCTGGGACATTCCGCTTTCGCCTCCCTTCTCATGTTGCCGTTAGCCGATATTGTACTGAGCCCTCTGCACGGGAACCTGTGCTCCAGACACCGGGCGCGCCCCTCGTCAGGCACTCGCAGAAGGTACGTTCACGCGTCCGCCAACGAGTCGCAGTCGCCTTTGTGCGTGCGCAGCCAGGCGCGGGTCGTGCGTCGCCATCACCACCGTCACTCCCTCTCGGTGCAACTCCTGGAGGTGGTCGAGCATCTCTTCCGCCAGCGCCGGGTCAAGGTTGCCGGTCGGCTCGTCGGCCAGGATCAGGCGCGGTTCGTTGGCCAGGGTGCGAGCCAACGCCACTCGCTGCTGCTGGCCGACGCTCAGTTCGGAGGGCTTGTGGGAGAGCCGGTCTCCCAGGCCCACCTTGTCGAGCAGGTGCAAGGCCCTCTCTCGTTGCTGGGTGGGAGACAGGCCGCTGAGGTAGAGCGGTATCTGCACGTTCTCCAGGGCGGTCAGATAGGGCACCAGGTTGAAGGTCTGGAACACGAAACCGATGGTGTTCAGCCGCAGCGCGGCCGCCTCCTTATGGTTGAGGTCGTAGACCGACCGTCCGTTCAGCCATACCTTCCCCTCGGAGGGGCGGATCAGACACCCCAAAGTCAGCAGCAGCGTGCTCTTGCCGCAGCCGCTGGGTCCCATGATGCTGACGAACTCGCCCCTGGCCACCTCCAAGCTCACGTCGTCCAGGGCGAGCACTGGCCCCTCGCGGCGCTGGTATCTCTTCGTGACGTTCTCCGCTCGTACCACCGCCCTATCCTTCCCGTAGAATCTCGGCCGGATCGAGCCGAGCCGCCTTGGCGACAGGCAGCGCGCTCGCGAGAACCGACACCACAAGCGCCAACAGCACCGCCCACCCCGCGAGAGAGGGCAAGGGCAGCACCGGCACCCCAGCAATGCGCGGCCCCAGGCCAACGGCAAGGACGGTCCCAACTCCATACCCAGCCAGGCCGCCCGCGACTCCGAGGAGCGTCGCCTTGAGCAAGAAGATACGCGACACACATCGCCGGGTCGCCCCGAGGGCAAGGAGCGTCCCGATCTCCTTGCGGCGCTCGTAGACGTTGGCGAGCATGTAGTTGGCGATGCTCACTGCGCCCACCAGCAGGATAATCACCAGGAAGATCAACGAGAACCGCTCCATCATGGTGTTGGTGTTGAGCTGGGTCTGCGCGATCTGCTTTATCGTCACCACCTTGGCCTCCGGCAGCAGCCGGTTTAACCCGTCTATGAGGCCTTTCGATATCTCCTTGCAGCAACCGATCATCTCGATGGCGTTCACCACTCGACCCCGACGGAAGAGCCGCTGCACAGTGTGGAGGTGGGCGAAGACTCGGGTGTCGTCCACCGTCCCGGTGCTCGGCAGCACCGACTTCACGGTGAATCTCTCACCCTTGATCGGCAGGGCCGAGCCGACCTTCAGTGCGAAGCGATTCGCGACGTCACTGCCGGCCATCACCTCTGTGCCGCCAAGCTCTTCTACCACCGCCTGCCTCGACCCGGTCGCGCTGTTGCCGCCCTGAGCGCTGCCCCCCAGGGCCTTCGCCAGAGCCCCGGGCACCACGGTGCCGCACCCCTCCGGCCGGGCGAAGATGCCGTCTGTCGCCTGCCAGGCGGGTTTCGACTTGAACTCGTTCTTGGGCAGGATGCCGGTGAGATAGACCCTCTGTCCGTCGAGCGAGATCGCCTCGGTCAGCTTGGGAGAGAGATTGTCCACGCCCTTGAGTCGGGAGGTGGTGACGTCATCTACGTAGCTCTCTGGCATCACGTACTCGCCGAAGTCGGCGCTGTAGTAGTTGCTGACGGTCGCGCCCTTCGGCAGGATGAGCACGTTCGCACCCAGGTTATCGAGTTCCTGGGCAACGGCCTTCTCCGAGAAGTGCGACATCGTGCGCACCGCCACGATCACGGTGATCCCCAGCGCGATCGCCACGAAGCTGGTGAGCAACTGGCTCTTACGCTCGTGCAGTTCCTTCAGTACCAGCCGAAGTGTAGTCACGCCACCACCCTCTATCGCGGGGCGCAGCCGCCGGGCGAGCACCCTGGGCCGCAGGATGCTAGTGCAGTCACTAGCTTTGCCATGAGTGCGTCCTTCGTGGTTGCTCCTGCCACCCTGGCCACCAGTCGGCCAGGCGGTACGATCATTAGTACCGTGGACTCCAGTGGTAGGCTAGTAATGCCGCATCGCTTCAGCAAGTCCGCTTCCTTGCGCGGATCCGCCATGACGAGCACCGCCTGCCCTCCCAGCCTTGCGTCGGCGATGAACTGCTGCGCCGCCTGCTTCGATTCCGCATTATGCCTGGTGCCAGCGCCCTGCAGGCAGACGGCGACAAGTTTCCTGGCCTGAAGGGCACCTAGAGCCTCCGCGACCTTCGCCGACACGAAGGATTCTCCTAACGCCTTCTCATCTACAGCCTTAGTGAAAGCTCGAACAACCGCGCCGTTGGGAGCCATTACCAGAGTCAGGGGCAGCGGAGCCTGTCGCACCCGGTACTTCTCAACCAGCGCGGCCTCTGCCTTCGCACCGATGTCCACAGGAAGGAAGACAGCCTTCGCTCCCAGTTTCCCGTTCGCTCGCCTGAAGGTATCCTTCATCGCCTCAGAAGCCTGCTCTCTGGGTCGGTAGAAGAGGACGAAGGAGTACTTCCCATCTCTGCCTGCGCGCGCGATCGCCCTCTCGGTCGGGGTGGCCAGTGTGTTGGGAGAGGCCGCGCGGCTGGGCTCCATCGCCCCGGCTCTGCTTGATGCCTTTGCGCTGGGAGGTCTCTTCCCCCAGCCGCCGGCCCACACCAAGATCAGTGCCGCCAGGGCGAGCGCGCCCCATACGAACCACCGGACGTTCTCTCTGCGCATTCTCGGCTCTGCCATCATCTCACCTCCACATTCTCTATTCTTCGGCGCGCCGGGTCTGACTTTCGATATCGGCACCATCGCTTCACCTCCAGCCCGAGGCCGGCGCAGACCCGGTAACACGGACGTTCGATGATTTCGTCGGGCGCGCTCACGGATTCGCTCCCTCCAGCGCTCCTCCCGGTTCAGTGAAGTAGCGCTTCCGAAAAGCGAAGGCCACGTTGACCAGGCTGATGAGAACCGGCACCTCGACCAGGGGCCCGATGACTGCTGCGAACGCCGCCCCCGACTTGATGCCGAACACCGCCACCGTCACCGCTATCGCCAACTCGAAGTTGTTGCTCGCGGCGGTGAAGGCCAACGAGGTCGTCTTAGCATATCCTGCGCCGATGCGACCGCCCATCCAGAACGAGACCAGGAACATCACCACGAAGTACACCAACAGCGGCACGGCGATCCGCAGGACATCCAACGGGAGATGCACGATGTACTCGCCCTTGAGCGAAAACATCACGAGGATGGTGAAGAGCAGCGCGATGAGGGTGATCGGGCTGATCTTCGGGATGAAACGGGTCTCGTACCACTGGCGGCCCTTCACGCGCAGCAAGACGATGCGCGTGACCAAGCCGCCCAGGAACGGGATGCCCAGGTAGATGAACACGCTCTGGGCGATGCTTGGCATGGTGATCTTGGACAGGTCTACGTCGCCGAAGTTCACGCCGACGAGCGGCGGCAGGACCTTGATAAAGACATAGGCGTAGACGGCGTAGAAGAGCACCTGAAAGATCGAGTTGAAGGCAACGAGCCCGGCGGCGTACTCCCTGTCTCCATCGGCCAGGTCGTTCCAGACGATGACCATAGCAATGCAGCGGGCCAAGCCGATCATGATGAGGCCGACCATATATTCCGGATAGCCTCGTAAGAACAGGACGGCCAGGGCAAACATCAGCAGCGGGCCGATGATCCAGTTCTGCACGAGAGACAGCGCGAGAACCCGCGTGTTGCGGAAGGCCTCGCCTAGTTCCTCGTAGCGGACTTTTGCCAGGGGCGGATACATCATCAGGATCAGGCCGATGGCGATCGGGATCGAGGTCGTCCCGACCTGAAACCGCGTGATCAGATTCACCACACTCGGCACAAGGTAGCCAAGGCCGACGCCGACGGCCATGCCCAGGAAAATCCACAGAGTCAGGTACCTGTCCAGAAATGACAAGCGAACTGCTGCCCTAGCCACGTGAGGCCCCCTTTGCTGCCGCAGCCGCCAGTTTGCGCCCGAGGGCGCTGGGACTGAGCGAACACAATTCCTCCACCGGTATCTGACGAATGCGGGCCACCCGCTCCGCGTCCGTCCGAACTACCGGTTCATCCCTCAGCCATCTGCGCACCAAGGATAGCACCGGCTTGGCGTACTCGTTTGCCCTGCTGTCTGCGAGACGACAATGTGCCCATCTTCCCCTCTTGCGTTCCTCAACCAGCCCGGCGCCCCGCAGCAAGGAGAGGTGTTTTGATACGGTTGACTCGGAAAGGCCGAGCACGGCGACAATCTGGCAGACGCATAGCTCACCGCCTTCGAGCATCTTCAGCACCCGTGCCCGATTGGGGTCGGCGGCTGCCTTCAGCACCACCTCGTAGTCCCGCAGCATGGCTCGTCACCTCGCTATATCGCCAACTAACGAATTATATACCCCCGACCTCTGGCTGTCAAGCATACTGTATGTCGCAGCGTTCTTGGGGCATACGGTGGTTGTCAAGAGGCTGTGAGACCGATTGCAGCGGTCAAGCGGCCATGAGTGGGATCCCTCATAACCACCCGCCCGGCACCGCGTAGCCTGCGGCGGAGAGAAGTTCAGCCAACAGGGCCCGCTTTTCGGAATGCTGGCCCTCGGCCAGCGGCAGGCATTGCTCGACGGTTGTTTCCTGCGTCGCGAGCCTGAGTGCGAAGGCGAGGCACGTGGGAACCCCGCAGCGGCGGCAGTTCGTGCCAGGGAGCAGTTTGTAGAGCATAAGGGGAGAAAGCCGCTCGCGGCGCTCGTATGAAGGACGGATCTCGCCGCAGCGCGCCCAGGTGTCGTTGATCAAATCCGTCAACCAAGTCAGCGCCTGCTTGGCATCCTCAAGGTCGTTCAGTTTGGCGCCGCTGACGCGCCCGGGGAACACGGTGATGATGCGCTGCTCCATCGTGAAGGTGAGAGCGGGCTGATCGTGATTGTAGATCGCGCCGGGAATGACAGCGTTCAGGTAGGGGAGAACGTCCCGCAGGTCCGCCGATGGCTCAGCGTGGAACCTGATCTTGGCCGGGTCGGCAATGCACGGCATGATCTGCGTGATCTCGATGGGCCGGTCCAGCAAGGGACTGGAGACGGTTCCCATTGGAGCGCTCACCCGATCCATATTAAGTACACTCCCACCGCGATCAGCACGACCCCCGCTGCTCTCTCCATCCAGCGCGACCAGCGATCCATCGCGGGCAGCGCCTTGAGCATTCCGGTGAAAGTGCCCGCCAGCACGACGGGCACGCCGCGCCCCAGACCGTAGGCGAAGAGCAGCGAAGCGCCGTAGGCCAACTTGCCCTTTGCCATCACGATGCCGAGAATGGCGACGAGCACCGGGGTTGCGCACTGAGAGCCTGCAAGCCCGACTATCAGGCCGAGCACGAGGGCGCCGATCAGGCCGGTCATCGCGACGCGCCTTGGCTGGAGCCGCGTCATGAAGTCGAGGTTGACCCGGAGAGCGCCGAGGAGATTCAGCGCGATGGCGAAGCAGACGAGGGCCACGAACCAGTGGAGTATCTTGCTCTCGGTCCCGAAGAGGCCGCCAATGGTTGCGGCTACCACTCCGAGGAGCATGAACGTGATCGAACTGCCGAGGGTGAAGAAACTGGACAGCCAGAAGCCCCTCGCGCGAGTAAGGCCCTGCTGGCCGCCCACATAACCCATGACCACTGGTACCATTGCAAGATTGCACGGCCCTATGCTTGTCAGCACCCCGCCGATGAAAACGAGCAGGTAGGCAAGCGCGGAGAGTTCGCCGATCAACCTGGGAAGCGTCTCGGTAACGAACTCCGTCACTTCTTGACACCCATCTTTGCGAACTGCTCATTGATGCCCTTGTTGTCGAGGTAGCCGATATGCCGGGCCGCCTCTTTGCCCTTGGCGTCGAAGAATATCTGGGTGGGCATGAACGCGATGCGGTACTGGTGGGCGAGTTTTTCGTACTCACCCATTTCCACGAAGACGATGTTGGCCTTGCCGCGGTAGTCCTGGGCTGCCTGCTTCAGGACCGGCACCATTGCCTTGCACGGCTTGCACCAGCCCCTGCCGAAGTCCGCCATCGTGGGTTTCCGGCTCTGCAGGCATTTCTCCAACTGCGAGCCGGACAAGGGACCGTCCTGTTTCTTTTGGGCAGCGCGTTTGCTCCCCTGCGACGACTTGCCTGAGCCTGCCGGGGCTGCACAGGTTGTGCTGACGGCAATCATCAGCGCGACAGCGAGTAACACCGATCTGTTCATGTCTTACTTATCCTTTCAGAGCCAGTCCTCAGGGACATCGTATCCTGCGTCCAGCAGGGCGCTAACCAGCGCGGCCCGCTTCTCCGCGTACGCAGGCTCAAGGAGTGCGGAACACTTGTCCAGCGCGGCCTCCTCGACGGACAACTTGACAGCAAACGCAAGGCAGGTTGGCTCACCGCACTTCCCGCAGTTGCCGCCCGGGAGCAGCCGGTAGAGTTGCAGCGCGGTCAGGTTGGCCGCCGGGCGGTAACTGGGAGTAATGTCGTTGCGGCGCTCCCAGGTGTCGTTGATCAGGTTCTTGACCCAGTCCAGGATGCCGCGCGCCTCCTCGTCGTCCGCCAGCTTGCTCACCGCCGCCTGGCGAGGTCGCAAGGCAATAATGTGCCCCTGGTGCCGGAAGCGCAGAAACGGCACATCGGGGTTGTACTGACAGGCCTTGAGCGTCGCGTTGAGATACGGGAACACCTCCCGGATGTCATCGCGCAGCGCCGCCAGGCAGTTGACATACTCCGCCAACGGGTTGCACTTCGGCGCGAACAGTTGAAACTTGTACTCTCTCAACAGCACAGGCCGCCTTTGCACCGCCAGCGTGTCACTGCACAAGCCAGGCTTTGACCTCATGTTCTCTCGGCAGGCGGCCGGAAACCTTGACGACCCCATCAACAGCAACCGCCGGGGTTGCGAGTATCCCTGCCTTCACGAGCGCCTGGATGTCGCTAACCTTCTCCACCTGGACGTCCGCCCTGGTCTCGGCAGCGACGCGGCGCACCAGTTCTTCGGCCTGCTTGCATTTGGCGCAGCCGGGGCCATAGACTGTGATTTTCTTCACGATTGCCTCCTTCTCTCAGATCAGCAGATTGAACAGGTAACCGACGATCAGAATGCCCAGGGACACGATGCCGATGAACGTTGCGATCAGGCGCGGCTTCAGCACCTTGCGCAGGATGATCATCTCCGGCGGAGATATTGCGATCACGGCCATCATGAATGCCAGGGCGCTTCCAAGCGCGGCGCCCTTCTCCAGCAGGGCTTTGACCACGGGGATGATGCCTGCCGCGTTGGAATACATCGGCAGGCCGATGAGAACGGCCAGCGGCACCGACCACCAGGCTCCCTTGCCCATGAACGAGGCGAGGAAGTCCTCGGGGACATACCCGTGAATTCCAGCGCCGACGCCGATCCCCAGGATCACGAACAACCAGACGCGCCCCACGATATCCCTCACCGCATCGAGCCCGCAGCGGGCGCGCGCTGTCCAGTCCATGCGCTCCGCAGTGGGTGCGGCTTCGCCCGCCTGTGCCTGGCGCACCCAGTCCTCAAGGCTCTTCTCCATGTGCAGTCGCCCGATCGTCCACCCCGCGACGATGGCGATGAACAAGCCGGTGCCTGCGTATATCGCGGCCACCTTCCACCCGAACAGGCCGTAGAGCATGACCAGCGCGACCTCGTTGACCATCGGCGACGAGGTCAGGAACGAGAACGTCACGCCCAGAGGGATTCCGGCGGCCACGAACCCGATAAACAGGGGCACTGCCGAGCAAGAACAGAAGGGCGTGGGCACCCCCAGCAGGGCCGCGAGAACGTTTCCCAGGGACTCGCGCTTGCCTGCGAGTATCTTTCGCGTCCGTTCGGGCGTGAAGAACGATCGGATCACGCCCACCCCGAAGACCACTACCACGAGAAGCATCAGGACCTTGGGTACTTCGAAGATGAAGAACTCGACTGCGCTGCTCAGATGGGCGCCGCGCGGCAGGCTCAGCAGCCGGTAGGTGAACCAGGTGGCGAACGGCAACAGGCTGCGGTAGATTACCCCCCAGATGACGAGCGCGGCTGCGCCCACGGCGACGTATCGTGCCGCTGATCTGCGCGCAGCGGAGGGGCCCGCCTCGACAGGCGCGTTTGCGACTGCAGGGTGGGATTCCCGTTGGGTAGTCTTCGTGTTCACTGCCTACGCTTTCATGGCCGCGGCCACGGCGTTCGCCCGAACGAGTTGGTCGGAAAGTATGGCACGCATCTCGTCCAGTATCTTGAATATGCGGCGGTCGCGCACGCGGTAGTAGATGGAGTGGGCCTGGCGGCGCGTTCCGACGATGCCCGCCCTGCGCAGCACTGCGAGCAGTTGCGAGAGGTTCGATTCTGTAACCCCGACTGCAGGAGCCAGGCGGCAGACGCACTCCTCGCCGGAGCGCAGGAGGTCGAGCACCTTCATGCGCACGGGGTGGCCCAGTGCCCTGCAGAACTCGGCATGGAGCAGGTAAATCGTCTCGTCCGTCGTCGCCATAGGAGAACCTCGCAAATCCGCGATTCTTTGCGGATTATACACCTGCGCCCAGGGTTCGTCAAGCCACCTGACCTGCAATTTGCAGATGAGCGTGGCGGCGCAAGCAGGGGCAGCAGTCGGCTCAAGGGGAGGGCTGTTGTGTCACCCTGAGTCCCGTCCGCTAGCTGGCGGACGGGCGGATCGGGACGAAGGGTCTCACAATGACACGAAGGCAGGTGTGTGAGAAGTGAGATTCTTCATCCGCCAGTCGGCGGATTCAGAATGACAGGCGAAAAGGTCAGAATGACAGGCGTGGCGGGGGCGGGAGCCCCCGCCCTACAGGGGCCGGCTGGAGGGGTTCGCCGGGCTGGGGTCGAAGCGAGGCTGGTCAGGAGAAAGCATGACATCGCGCGATAGGTTTCTGGCGGTCTTCCGGTTCGAGGAGTTCGGCCGGTGCCCGATGTGGGAGATGGGGCCGTGGGCGACCACGCTGGAGCGGTGGAAAAGCGAGGGATGGGACGGCGCGGAGAATTTCGCACAGACTTATCGCCATGACCCGCGGGACGATGTCGGGCTTGATTTCGCGATGCTGCCGCGCTTCGAGCGGCGCATCCTGCAGGACGACGGCCACGTGCGCCTGCTGGTTGACGAGCGCGGGGTAACCTGCCGCGAACTGGTGCAGCGCACCGAGACCTCGATGCCTCACTGGCTCGAGTTCCCGGTGAAAGACCGCAAGTCGTGGGAGGAGATGAAGAAGCGCTACGATCCACACGATGCGGGGCGCTATCCCGCCGATTGGGAGGAACGCAAGAAGAAATGGGCCGAGCGCGACTGTCCGCTGCAGGTATACGGCGGGCGCGACACGGGGTTCTTCGGGCCGGTGCGCGGCTGGATGGGGGCCGAGGGCGCGATGATGTGCTTCTACGACGACCCGGACCTGATGCACGACATGATGAACTTCCTGGCCGATTTCACGATCGAGGTGATACGCAAGTGCCTGGACGAGGTCGAGGCGGATTACTTCGTCTTCTGGGAGGACATGGCGTTCAAGACCGCCTCGCTCATCTCGCCGAAGATGTTCCGCGAGTTCATGGTCGAGCCGTATCAGCGCGTGTCGGACTTCGTGCACGGGAAGGGCGTGCCGATCACGATGATGGACAGCGACGGCCACATCGGCGAACTGATCCCGCTGTGGATCGCGGGCGGCGTTGACGTAATCTATCCGTTCGAGGTGGCGGCGGGGATGGACGTGGTTTCACTTCGCAGGCAATACCCGCTGCTGGGCATGAGCGGAGGGATAGACAAGCGAGCGCTTGCTCGCGGCCGCGATGCGATTGACGCGGAACTGGCGCGCACGATGCCGCTGATCGAGCAGGGGGGATACGTTCCGACGATTGACCATTCGCTGCCGCCGGACATCCCGCTTGACAACTTCCGCTACTACATGGACCGCAAGTGGGAGTGGATCGAGCGGCTCTCCGGTACCTAGGGAGTCTCTTGTATCAAGGTTAGGCCGCACCGCCAGTATCATGTCATTCTGAGCCGAAGGCGAAGAATCTCGTTTCTTTTGAGATTCTTCACTCCGCTTCGCTGCGTTCAGAATGACAGCAATGCATACGCTGACTCATGTCGCCGAGCGCTAGGCCGTGCCGTGGCCGGGCGTGCCCCTACTGCCAGAACATGTAGGAGGGGATGCCGCGCGCGATGCTGTAGATGTTGAGCACGCTGCCGACGACGAACTGGCCGAGGATCAGGCCGTAGAAGAAGGGCACGGCGCGGCGGAAGAGTTCCAGCCCGCCGTAGCGCAGGATTAGCAGTTTGGCGAGCCAGGCGATCATCAGCGGCACCCAGACCAGGTTCATTTCCCAACTGCTCGATACTGCGAAGCCCAGCGGATGGAAAGGCCATGCAGGGATGTGCAGGCGCAGCATCTCCATCGCGTAGGCCAGGACGAACCCAACTGCGATGGCAATACCGGCAGCGAAACTGGGCCCCTCCGGGTTGGTCAGGCGGCTCTCCAACTTGTCGAACGCTTCGCCGCCGAAACTGCCCGCCGACCTCGCCAGGGCTCCGTAGTCATAGTTGAGGTGAAGCATCCCCCAGAAAGCCGCCAGGGTCGCGAACACCCCCAGGGCAAGCATCGCTGGAAACAGCCACCTGTCCATTCCTCCGCTTGACCTCATCAGCCGGATTCCCTCCAGTTGGTGCGGCATGGGGTGGGACCGGTAGGCCCGGTTGAACCAGTAGAACTGGGCCATCACGGTGAGGTCCTGGGGAGCCATGCGCGATGTCCCGATCAGCAGGGGGAGCGTCGTGTCAGGGCCGGTGAAGTGCAGGTCGTGAACCGGCGATCCAAACTGGGCGCGCATCCTCGTAACCGATACGGCGAGCGCGAAGTAGATCGCGAAAAAGGCGACCGCGAGCAACACGGACATGCCCATTGCGCTTGCGAAGGTCAACAGCAGCGCAATGCCCAACACCAGGCCAATCACGGCAGTGCGGTATGAGGCGGGCTCGCCTGAATCATCCGCCGCGGCGGGCCTTCCGAGGACCCTACGCCAGATGCCGGCGAGATGTCTGCGGCTGTGCCAGACGGCGAAGAGAAAGAAGACCATGTAAGCGCCGAATACCTGCTGGTCAATGTAGGGGAAGTTGGGCCGGGTCGCGGTGAAGCCGAGCGCAGCAGTGGCGATGCGCTCCAACTTCCAGAAGACGTAGAAGAACCAGCACGAGAAAAGAAAGTCCACCGGCATCAAAGCGCCCAGGCCGATGAGGAACGGGTAGAAGGAAACGGGCGTCCATCCCGCCGCATCCCAGGGCGGCGTGAAGAACTGGCGGAGGTCATACCACTCGATGCGGACGTGGGGCAGGCTGGGATAGAAGTAAGCGAAACTGTTCAGGATATCAATGCTTGCGGCGAGGCCGAAGCCGAGCCAAAGCAGTCTCTGGCGGAAAAGCCGCCCGCTGGGGTGGCTGATCTCGAGGGGAAGTTGAGTGAGCGGATAGGTCAATGCCTCGCGGTCGTCCCACTGGCGGCGCACGAGCGTGTTGATCGAGAGCATCGCCAGCAGCAGAGCGCCGATGAACAGTGTCCACATCAACACCGGCGTAGCCCAGGCGAGCAGGTGCGGCCTGGTGTACAGCGATGAATAGCCGTTGAAATACCCGGCCATTGCCGCCTTGTTCTGCACCGACAGCCAGGGGCTGATGCGCCCGCCGAACAGAGCGGCCCACCGGTTCTCGGGGGTGGCCTCCCAGTAGGGCCACGCCAGCGAAGGGGCGAGGACCTGAATGAAGTCGTGCCCTGCGAGCGACGAGCCCAGGCAAACCATGGCATAGATGGCGAGCAACTCGGCCTGCGACAGTTGGCGGCCTGGAAACAGCCGCCGGAAGCCGAAGTTCAGCACAGTCAGCACCAGCAGAATGAACACCGCGTTGAAGAGCAGCGATACGGTGGTCGGGTGCGCGGAATAGCGCACGATCTCCATCTGGATCACCCAGTAGGCATTGAGGGGGATGATGAGAGTTGATATGAGGAGCGAGCGCCAGGTGATGCCTGAACGATGCGAGCGTCCGCTCGTTCGCCGATTTGCCGCAGCCTTGCGGGCAGAAGGGAGAGAGCCCATGTGAAGTCGCGACGGGTCAGCGTGGTCTTCAACCCGCAGGGCTGCGCCTCCTGTCGCATCCGGGCGCAGGAACCGGCCTGCTGGCTGCAGAAACCGTGCTGGCAACCCGCAGCAGTTGAGTGAGCGATGCCAGGAAATCCAAGGAATCTGTTTAGCGAAGACGACCTCGACTGGCTTGACGAGGCCGTCCGCCGCATTCTGACTCGCGTGGGCGTGTTGATCCAGAGCGACCGTATCCTGTCGGCGCTGGAAAAGCAGGGGGCTGTGGTTGACAGAGCGCGGCAGCACGCGATGTTCCCGCCACCTCTGGTTGACGCCGTCATCGCCCACGCGCCGCGGATGGGGGACGGCGGCACTGCCAGGGCCGTGCGCACTCCTTACCGCGTGGGCGTCGGCCTGCAGGTCGCCCAGTTCTACTATGACCACGAGAAAGAGCAGCGGCGGCGCGCGGGCCGGGATGACCTCATTACCATGATCCATTTTGGCGATGTGTGGGACGAATCGCTTCCAGTTGATCACGTTCTGCTGCTGAGCGATGAGCCCCCGATGGTCGAGCCGCTGGAGGCGGTTGCTGTGCTGCTCGAACACGCGAGGCGACCCGGCAATACGTATGCGCACTTCGCGCAGCAGTTTCCGTATCTGGAGGAAATGGGCGAGATCGTTGCCGGCAATCCGAATCGGTTCTTGGTGGGTGGAATCTTCATGGTGTCTCCGCTGCGAATGGACAGGCGCGCCGCAGACTTCATGGCGGCGCGCCTGGAGCGCGGCCTGTCGTGCGGCGTGGGGACCCAGCCGGTTGCGGGCGCGAGCGCGCCGGTAACAGCGGCGGGCGTGATCGCCCAGGGAGCCGCTGAGATCCTCGCGGGGTGGTGCGCGAATCACGTGCTGGACCCACAGGCTCCACTCGGGGGGTGCATCTGCTCCGGCGCGCTCGACATGGCGACTGGGAACGTAACCTTCTGCTCCCCGGAGACGATGCTTCAGGACCTGGGGTGTGTCGAGTTGTTCCGAAGGCGGTATCGAGGGGCCGTCAACGTGGCAGGTGCGTCCGACTACACGAGCGCGAAGTATCCCGGCATGCAGGCGGCCTTCGAGAAAACGGTCGAGGCGATGGGCATTGCGATGTACACGGGAAAGACGATGCGCATGGGCAGCGGCCTGCTCGAATCCGGAAAGACGTTCTCTCCCGTGCAGTTGATCCTCGACAAGGAATTGGGCTCCTTCCTCTGGGCTATGGAGGCCGGCGTGGAGGTCAACGGCGACACGATTGCGCTGGATGCAATCGAATCGGTGGCTTCAGGCATCGGGCAGACCCACATCGCAACCGAGCACACATTGCAGCATTTTCGAAAAGCCCTGTGGTTCCCCCGGTTTCTCGACCGGTCTGTGTGGCAGGGCGAGGCTGTTGAATCGCAGGCAGATCGGCGGCTGATCGAAAAGGCCAGCAAGGAGTTCCGCGAAGTTCTGGCGCGCTACCGCAAGCCGGATGTGGACCCCGACATGCTGCGCCGCGTGCGCGCCGTCATTGACCGCGCCCGCCGCGCCCTGCTCGACTAGAGTTACTGCGGTCTCTTTGGGATGGCGATGATCTGGTAGAGTTCGGGGCGGCGGTCGCGGATGTGGTTGTCGTCCTTGGCGCGGGCGAGGTCGAGATCGCAGATGAGCACGCCGGGCTGCTCGTCATCGCGTTTGGCCTCGATGCCGCCTTGAGGGCCGGCGACAAAGGCGACATTCGGGTGGACGAACGCGATGAAGCACTGGTTCTCGTAGCCGCGCGTCCGCATCCACCACTCGTTCGCCTGGTGGTGCATTCCGTAACTCGGGTTGAGGATCAGTTTCGCGCCTTTCAGCCGCAGCGTGCGAGCAGTCTCCGGCCAGCGCCGGTCCGCGCAGATCATGATGCCCACCGGCCCCCAGGGCGTCGGCCAGACGGGCAATGACTCGCCGGGCGAGAACTGCAAATCGTGGGACTGCAAGTGGGTCTTGTGATAAACGCCGATCAGGTTGCCGTCCGAACCCCACAGGCCTGCGGCGTTGTAAATATTGCCTGCTTCAAGAGATGTGAAGCCGAAGCAGATGAACATCGAGCGTTTCTTCGCCTCGGCCGCGACTTTGCGCAAATACTCGCTGGTGCCCAGGTCCTGGGCGACGCCCCGGAGCCGTTCCGGCGTTGATTCCTTGTCTGCTGCGGCGTAGCCGTCGAGCCAGCACTCGGGCGTCACGAAGATCTCGGCCTTCTGCTTTTGCGCCTCATCAAGAAGGCGCAGGAAGACTTCCAAATTCGCGTCGAGGTCCCACTTCTTGGGCACAGCCTTCATCAGAGCAAGACGGGCCGATGTTCGCGCCGACGCGGAGGGAGTTGATGCTCCGGCCTGCACTTGGCCTCCGGGATTCACGCGCTCAACGGCTGCGCGCCACCAATCGGCAAGCACGGGGATCCCGAGGCTTTCGAGCGCATTGCCGCGGTTCGCGGCGCTGGGGGCGATCTGGTAGAGAATCATGTGATCCTGCAGGCCCGGTGCCTCGGCCACGACCGCGCCTGAGGGATCAACCACGCGGCTGTAACCCAGGCTGATCCTCTTGCCGCCAGGCGGCGAACCGATCCCGTTGGCCTGCACGACCCATATTCCGTTCTCCGCGGCGCGGGCTATCAGTTGGGCGCGGTAGCCCTCCATCTTGTGCAGCGCCGAGGGCAGCGCATTGACCTCGTAACTGATGTAGAAGCAGACGAGCGCGCCAGCCAGGACGGGTATTCGCACGAGTTCGGGAAAGCGCTCGTCGTGGCATACGATGACCGTGCAGGACACGCCGTCAATGCTGAAAAGGGCGAGGTGGTCGCCGCGCTGGAAGTGTCCCTCGGGAACCATCTTGTGGTAGCGCATCACCTCCTTGCCGTCCGGGCCGACCAGGATCGCGGAATTATACGGCTTCTCCTTGCCCGATTCGGTCGCGCAGCCGTATAACGCGTAGATGGCATGCGCGCGCGCAGACTCGGCCACCCTTTCCATCGCGCCCCTGAGTTTGGCCCAGTCGAGCGCGGCCACGGTCTTCGGATCGAAGCCGGAGAGCGCGGTCTCCGGGAAGGCTACCAGCCTAGCGCCAGCCTGCTTGGCCTCGGCTATGCCGCGCAAGATGCGCGTCAGATTCGTTTCGACGTCGCTCGATATCTCCATCTGGACTGCGGCTACCGGAAGGGTCGCGGGCATCTTCTCTCCTTTCGAGTCCGCAAGCGAACGGCCGGACGCAACACCTGCCACAGCAACGGCGACCAACAACTCCACGCGCTTCAAGGCTTTTCCCTCATCCTCTCGTGTTCCCCGCTTGCGACATGCGCACGGCAGGGATGTTTCCGCCCGGCTACTTTCGCCGTGGAATCCGCGCCGCCTTTAGGCCTGCTGATGCAGGCGCGCACAGGAAGGCGCTACCTGATGGCTGGCCGAATTGTCCGTTTCGGACTGGGCTGGATGTTGTTCGCATGGCTGCCTCGTTATCGTGCTTTGCCATGCCAATCGGCCTTGGCTGCACGGGGGCGGCTGGTGAGTAGAAGTGATTGATGTTGCGCGGCGAATCACTCATCGGGAGATCGCGACATGCACGCACTTGAGCCTCTGGGCGTCGTATTCGCGCCGTCGGACGCAGGTTGGGACTGCCACGCGGTTGCGGCGCCGATCGTGTGGCGCGATGACGCGGGTTACCACATGCTTTACCAGGGCTGGCGCGGGAAGTCCGGGCCCCGGCTGGTGGGCCTCGCCGAAAGCGATGACGGCCTGCGCTGGCAGCGGGCGGCGAACGAGCCCGTAATCACGCCCACCGCCGGATCGTGGGATGAGGGCGGCTTCGAGGCCGGATGCCTGCTCAATATCTCGAACGAATATCACTTATACTACAGCGGCCTCGGCCCGGACGGGAAGTTCCGCATCGGCCTTGCCACTTCGACCGACTTGAGATCATGGCGAAAGCACCCGGACGACCCGATCCTGGACGTGGGCGGCGCAGGCGCATGGGATGAGCGGGGCGTCGCGTTTCCCTCCATTCACAAGCCGTTGACGCAGCAGGCGGGCGCTCCCTGGCGCATGACCTACGGCGGCTACGGGGAGCGGAGCATGCAGATTGGGACTGCCTTCTCGAACGATGGCCTCACATGGGAAAAGCATCCGCAGGCGACCTTCCCCCAGCGCGGGTGGTTTCAGGACCCCGATTGCCGGACATGGGATGCAGGCATCGAGGTCCACCACATGATTGCTGTCGGCGACTGGTATGTGATGCTCTATGAGGGCCTGGGCAGCCTGGGAAGGTATGCGATTGGCGCCGCATTCTCTCCTGATGCGATCGTCTGGGCAAGGTCTGTGCGCAACCCCTTGTGGCCGCTCGGCGCGTGCGCTGTCAACCAGGAACTCAGCGCAGTTCACCCGTTCCTGCTGCAGTCCGACCGCCTGCTCTATTATGTGGAGGTGCTTCAGGCAAGCGCCTCTGCGCCGCATCGCATCTGCGCTGCTCGCCTTCTGGACGACTCCCTGATTGACCCGCCAGCCCAGCCGCGGCTCGATTTCGCCCTGTGGCGCGATGAAGAGGTGGGGCTGGAGGGCCTGACCAGCGCGGCTATTCCGACGGCAGGCTTCTCGCGCGCCGCATTCGCGGCAGCAGTGTCAGCGCCAGGACAGATGGAGGTCGAGATGGACCCCATGGGATTGGGCGAATGGCAGGCTGTTGACCGCGTTGACGTAGGACCCGCGCGGGTTTTCAGAAGATGCGTGAACGAAATCTCGGGGCTCGTCCGCCTGCGCCTCACTGCTCGTCGTCCGGCGGCGTGCAGCGCATGGCTCTCGCTGCTGCGATAACCCCAGCGCTTCACGGTCCCTCGTTGAAGAAGGCCCAGAGGCCCGCCTTGCCCGGGGCGACGATGTCGAGGCGGCCGGTGCCGCGCAGGTCGGCAATAGCGAAGAAAACTCCGCAGCCGGTGCCGTGGCCGACGGGAGCGTAGTCAATCACCTGCTTGCAGAACGATTCGCCGGTCCACTTGTAGTAGTAAAGGCCGTAATCATCAGATTCGCCGGGATCATTGCCCGCGTGGGCGCGGTATCGCTTTCCGGTAACGAGTTCGCATTCGCCATCGCCGTCAATGTCCACCCACTGCAGCGCGTGGAACCCGGCGTTGTAGGGGTCAATCGGGTGCTTGGTCCATGTGCGATTGCCGGCAACGTCGCGGCCCTGCTCCCACCAGTCCAGGCCATAGTCGTGCGCCTGGCCGACGATCAGATCGTTCATGCCATCACCGTTGACATCCGCAACGATGATCGGGATGCTGGCGCTGCCCACGTTGAAATCGGGGTGGAAAACCCAGCCGCCAGTGCTGGCATCGGCGGGTGCCTCGACCCATCCGTTCTGCATCACGAAATCGCCGCGGCCGTCGCCGCTGATGTCGCCGAAGCCCAGGCCGTGGCCCTGCGGGCCTTGATGAAGAACGTGCTCGGAGAACTGCCCGGTGCCTTTTCCCGAAGAATCAGTGATCAGTTTGTAGAATCTCACCGGGCCGTGAGGCGTGTTCGGCACGATTTCCAGTTGCCCGTCGCCGTCAACATCCCATGCCTGCGCAGTTTCCAGGTTCCCGCATTCGGCGATCGCGTGCTCCGGCCATTCGCCGCCTTTAGGGCCAGGGTTTTCTCGCCAGCGCAGCGTCTTGCTCCACCAGCCGCCGGTGACGAAGTCCGTCCAACCATCGCCATTGACATCCATCGGGATCGTTGAGAAATCGTCGAACCATTCGCTCACGGCCTGAACATCGCCGATGCGATGCTTCTTTTTGAAGTCCGGCCCTTCGTACCAGTAAGCGCCCGAGACAATATCGAGGTTGCCATCATTGTTGACATCGAAGACGCCGGCGGTCTCGTATCTTTCGTCTGCGATGAGGACTCTCGTGAACTTGAGGGGCATGGCGGTATGGTCTCCAGGGGATCAAACGCCTTTCCAGAGGCGGATGTATTCGCGCGCGACCTTGAGGTCTTCGAGCGCCTCATTGGCGTCGCAAGGAGGCTTGATCTCGCCCCTGACCGCGCGCACGAAGTTGATCGCCTGCTGGCGCATGGCTCCCACCCACGGCAAAGTGGGCACTGTTGTTTCAGGCGTGATTCCGTTGCCCGGGTCGCGCATGATTTCCACGCGCCCCGGCCGATTGGACGCGAGCGGGGCGGGCAGATCAATCTTCACGTAGCAGTGTTCAAAGGCTACCAGTGCGGATTCCTGCCAATCAATTGTGGTGGAATAAGGCGTCATCTCGATCACGCCCCCAACTCCGCTGTCGCTCTGCACCGCAAGCAGCACGCCGGACGGGTCGGCATATGTTACGCGATACGCTTCGCCGAGCAGATGGCGTATCAGATTGACCTGGTGGATGTAGTAGTTGACGAAAGAGAGATACTGATCATAGGTCTGCTTGTCCATGTCGCTTGCAGGGGGGTCGTGCTCCAGCGGAGGCATTGCATCATCGCTTCTGATAAGATCGCTGAAGCCGCCCGCGACCCAATCCCCGGCTGGCATCAGCAGGCGAACATAGCGCAGTTTGCCGAGTTCGCCCGATTCTCTGAGGCGGTCAATCTGCGCTTTCGCGTGTATCGTCGCCGGATCGCTGCGCTTGTGATAGCCGACCATGACCCACGTGCTATTCGCGCCTGCCGCGGCGATGATCTTCTCCCCCGCCTCGACCGAACCGGCGAGGGGCTTTTCGATGAACACTGGCGCTCGCGATTTGAGGAGTTCGGGTATCAGCGTCCCGTGGCGCGTGAACGGCTGCGAGGCCACTATTCCATCGAGCCGCTCGTTGTCCAGCAGTTCGCGGTGATTGCGATAGACGCGCGGGACGCCGTAGCGGGCGGCGACTTTCCTACCGAGGCCCTCGCGAATCTCGGCGATGGCGACAACCTCGCATTCGCTGATGGTCGCGTAATTCTTGAGGTGCGCGCATTGGCCCATGCTGCCCACGCCGACGAAGCCGATCCTGGTTCTCATCCGATTCTCCCGCGAAACAGATGGACTGACGCACGCGATCTTCGCCGAAACCGAGATTGAACCTGCAGCGCTGCTAACACACGTCGGCGCGCCTAGAAGTTATTTCAAGAGTGGCTTTGAGCGCTGGCGGGATTCCCTTCGCCTTCGCTCAGGACAGGCTTCGCTGCGCTCAGAATGACATTCTTTGGCACCGCGGGCGATTTTGCGGTTTCGGCCGGGTTGAGGTGCCAAAACCTGCCCCGAAATGCGTCTATATATTGGCGCGGCTGGCTCACCGCCGAGGCGACCAGGGCGCGGCAGTGTGAAACTGCGCGGTAAAAGGGCGTGAAATGGGCGCGTGGAGGGCAATATATACAAGTGATGCCTGGGCCGTGCTGCAACATGGTCGGGAGGTCGAAACGCGACCACTGTGACTCTGGAACAAGTCGGCTCTCTGCTGCATCTAATACTTGTGCGAGGAGCAGGGGGCCGCATTCTTTGACTTGCGGCGTTGCCGCGAGTATAATCCGGTTCGCCGGCACGCGGCTGCGGAGGCGCGCGCCCCTGGGGCGACAGCCGGGACGCGCTGGGCACGGGCTGTTGTCACGTGACTACCACACGAGGAGTTTTTGCATGAGGCGAACTCTTGCTTGCGCGTTTGCGCTGGGATGCATTTGCCTGTTGGCGGCTGCTGCGAAGCCGGCCCAGTTGCCTGAGTGGGCGCGGGGCGAGCCGAGGGTTTCTCACCGAGACCTGCAGGCTATCAATGTCCCTGCTGCGCCGAAGACGCTGACTCTGAAGCAGGCGCTGGAACTTGGTTTCGCCAACAATGCGGGGTTCCGGTCGGCGATCGCGGCGCTTCTGGATGCGCAGGCCAGCCTGCGCGTGGCCCGGCAACTCTACACGCTCACCGCAGGGGGCGCCGTCCAGACCTCCGACACCGGCACGGATAGCCATGTAACGCAGACCAGCGCCTCCACCGAGTTGGACTACGAGATGCTCAGCGGGGGCACGATTTCGGTGGCGGCGCTGCTGGACCGGCTGGATTCAGAAGAGAACAGCGCATTGGAGATCGCGGTCAGCCAGCCGCTGATACGAGGGGCAGGGCGGGCGTCGGGGCGCTACGAGGCCCTGCGGCAAGCGTTCGTGAACTACCGGAAGGCGCTCTTGCGCTACTTTCTGGAGCGGCAGGACCTGGCGCTGGACATCATCCAGGGCTATTTCGGCGTGGTCTCGGCGCAGCAGCAACTGGCGATCCAGGAACAGGGGCTGCAGGCGGCGGACAGGGCTGTGAAGGATGCCGAGGCCCGCCTGAAAGAGGGCATGACCACCAAGATAGAAGTCACACGGGCGCAACTCAGCCAGGCCAGCCGCAGGCTGGGGCTGACCAGGGCGAGGCTGTCGTACCAGGACGGGCAGGACGCATTCCTGAAGATGCTGGGCCTTCAGGTTGGAACGACACCGGAACTGACGACGCGGGTGGTTTACAAGCCGCTGAAAGTGGATGCGGAGGTCATGGCGTCCGATGCCTTGAGCAGACGCCCTGAACTGGTGATCGAGGAACTCGACTTGCAGGATGCGCAGGCAGCGCTCATGCTGAGCCGCAATCGCAGCAAGCCGTCGCTGGACTTGTTTGGATCGGCGCACGAGCCATTGGGCGGGGCGGACAATGAAACGGAATGGACGGTTGGGATACAGACGAGCATACCGATCAACTCGCGCTCGCTTGCCGAGGCGGTGCGGCGCTCGGAACGGAACTGGCTGCTGGCCCAGCGGGGCCGCACCGAGTTGCGGCAAAGCGTTGTAACCCAGGTTCGGCGGCAGGTGCACGCGCTTGGGTCGCAGCAGGCATCACTGGACATACTACAGCAGAGTTTCGACCTGGCTCGGGAGAAACTGAGATTGGCGGAGGTTTCGGTGGAGGAAGGGGTGGGAGTCTATCGAGACAAGATCGAGGCGCAGGACGAGGTAACAGCGGCGGAGGGGGACTTGCTGGATGCGCAAATCGGGTATTACTTTTCGGTGCTGGACCTGCGGCGGGCGGTGGGGCAGGATGTGCTGCAGGGGCTGGCAGAAGAAACACGGGAGGCGAAGCCCGAAGAGATGCAGCCCAAGCCGGGAGGCTAGATATTGGGCGCGCGGAGGAGTGAGTAGGTGCGGTTTGTCAAGTGGCTGATTCCGGTGGTGCTGATAGTCCTGGCCATCAGGCCGGCTGCCAGGCTGCCCAGGCTCCTGCAGGGCATGGCGCCGATGGCCTCGGTCGCGACGCTGCGCGTCGAGCCCGACGTTTTCCTGGTCACGGTAACTGCCGAGCACCGCGTGCAGGCGTGCAAGGAGTCCAGTGCCGCGATGGGAGCACGGGTTTACGGCAAACTGAGTTACGTGTGCGAGGACGGCGCGCGGGTGAAAGAGGGCGACGTGATAGCCAGGCTGGACGATAAGGACATCGTACGCGAACTGGACGATGCGCGCCTGGCCTATTCCAACTCCCTGGCGCAGGTAGCGCAGGCGGAGCGGGAGCAAAAGAACGAGGTGGAGACTGCTCGCAATGCCGTGGAACAGGCGAAGAGGGAACTGGAGTTGCTGCTGAAGACCAACGCGACCGAGTTGGAGGAAGCGCAGAAAGAACTCGATTACAACCGGCTGCGCGAGCAGAGCGCGCGGCTGGAATACGAACGCAAGGAGAGGCTGGCCAGCCCGGAAGTCGGGCTTGTTCCACGCGACGACGTGGAGCAGGCTGGGCGCGATCTGCGCAGCGCCGAGTTCGCGGTTACGACTGCGGAGAAGAATCTCGATTTTCGGAAGAAGGAGCAGGCATCCAAGGTCGAGCAGAAGCGGAGCGACATCGCGGACGCTGAATACAAACTCAAGGTTGCGGAAGCGGCGGTAGCGACCGGCGTCGAGTCGGCGCGCTACAACATCGAGAGCCGCAAGGATCGGCTGCAGGCTGCAGAAGACAGGCTGGCGATGACGGTCGTCAAGGCGCCGGCCTCGGGGATCGCGGTGCTCGGGACTTGTTATTGGAATGTGGACCAACCACGACCGCTCAAAGTCGGCGACGACGTCTGGTCGGGTCTTTCGATAGCGACGATCAGCGACCTGTCTTGCCTGGAGGTGCGCCTGCCTGTTGACCAGTCCAGGATCGCGCCGGTACGGGTGGGCCAGGAGGCGTTGCTCACGTTCGAGGCGCTGCCTGGCAAGACGTATCACGGGGTGGTGGAATACATCAGCCCCAGCGCCACGGAGGCGCTGTTCTATGATGACCCGACGGTAACGCCTGGAGCGCGGCGGTTCACGGTGCGCATTTCGGTGAAGGATCCGGATGCGCGCCTGCGCCCGGGGCTGAAGTGCAAGGTGCAGATAGTGCTCGACCGACTCGAGAAGGCGCTCGCCGTGCCTCTTTCGGCGGTGATAAGAGAGGGTGGGCGTGATTATGTGTATGTCAGGCGCAGCAATAATCCCGTGCGCCAGAGGGTTGGCACCGGGCCGCGCAACGAGGAGGCGGTGGTGATAAGAAGGGGCCTGAAGGCAGGGGACGTGGTAGCGCTGCAAGACCCGACGGGCGGTGCAGAGGAATGAAGGGCCCTGCTGAAAATGCGCCCGTAGTAGCCCTGGAAAGGGTGTCGAAGACCTACCAGGCGGGCACGGTCGCGGTTCCTGCGCTGCGGGACGTTTCCTTGACCATCGGCGCGGGCGAATTCGTCGCGATAACCGGGGCCTCCGGGTCGGGGAAGACGACCATGCTGAATGTGCTGGGGTGCATTGACCGCGTGACATCGGGGCGGTATCTGCTCGACGGGCGGGACGTCAGCGGCCTGGGCGACTGGAGGCTCTCGCGCATCCGCAGCGAGAAAATCGGTTTCGTGTTTCAGACTTTCAACCTGCTGCCCCGGCTGACGGCACTGGAGAACGTGGCGTTGCCGCTGGTTTACAGCCGGCGGCACGTGAGCCGGCACGCGCCGCGCGAGGCGCTGGAGCGCGTGGGCCTGGTGCGCCGCGCGCGGCACCGGCCAAGCCAACTTTCGGGCGGCGAGCAGCAGCGCGTGGCGATCGCGCGCGCCCTGGTCATTCAGCCATCGCTCATCCTGGCCGATGAGCCTACAGGCAACCTGGACACGCGCACCGGGGAGGAAATCATGGTGGTTCTGCAGGGCCTGAACCGGGCGGGGGTCTCGATCGTGATGGTAACCCACGAGCCGATCATCGCTCAGCACACCACTCGCGAGGTGCGGCTGCAAGACGGCCGCATCATCTCGGACCGACAGGTGGAGAACAGGGTGAACGCAGAGGAGTTGCTGGCGAACATGCCAGAGCAGAAAGTCGAGGCATAAGGTGCGGGTGCTGCGCTCGATCGTTACTTTTGGGCTGCTGGTCGCAGCGGGCGCCGGGGCATGGATGTGGACTCAGCGCCCGCGGCGCGCGGCGCCGCGGGCTGCGCCCGTGGCCGTAGCCACGGCGCGGCCAATGGATTTCGACACGACCTTGCTGGTGACGGGCACGCTCGAACCAGCCAACATTTATCCCATCGTGGTGACCGAGATACCTGGGCAGTCCAGCATAATCTATGCAGCCCCGGATGGCTCGCGGGTCAAGGGTGGGGATGTGGTCATCAGGCTCGACACGGTCGAGGCCGAGAAGCGGCTCAACACCCTGCAGGACCAAATGCAGCAGGCCAAGGAAAAGCTGAATCGGGCGCAGGTGGATGGCGAGAGACAGATAGAGAATGCCAAGTCATCAGTCGCAATGGCGCAGGAGAGATTGCGCATAGCGCAGGCCCAGAACGCTGCAGACCTGGAGCGGGCCCGGGCTGAACTCGATCAGGCGCAGCGAGAGCAGGAGTATGCGGATGGATTGCTCGCCAAGAAGCAGCGGCTCTTCGATCAGGGACTGGTGACGCGGCAGGAACTGGATGAGGAGAGTGAAAACGCCCGGAAGCAGCGCTTCAACAGGGAGAAGTCCCAGCGCAGCCTTGCCAACACGCAGCGCGAGGCTGCGGAGCGCGAGCGAGCCGCCAAGGAGGACCTGCAGAAGGCTGAACTCGCGTTGACGAACGCGGAGATCGGTAAGCGGCGCGCGCTGCAGGGGGCCCAGAACGCGCTCAACGCCATTGGTCGGCAGGTGGAGGAGGTTCGGCGCCAGATACAGGGCGCGACGATCAGAACGGGCGTTCCGGGAGTGGTCCTGCTCTCGACAACCTGGCGAGGTCCGGAAGGCCCTCGACCGCTGCGCGTCGGCGACGAGGCGTACCAGGGGCGGCCGATGGCCCGCGTGATAGACCCGCAGCGCGTGCTGGTTGACTGCGAGATTGACGAGACTGACATCAACAAGATCAAGGCCGGGCAGAAGGTAAGGCTGCGCGTAGCGACTGCGCAGGAGAAGTCGTTCAGCGGAGCGATCAAGACGATAGACAGCATAGCCAGCGAGCCTAGTTGGCACAGCCACCACGGAGGAAGCCCCGGCAAGAGGGCTTTTACCGCGACGGTTGATCTGGAGGGCGGCGACCTGCGGCTGAAGCCTGGGATGACGGCATGGCTTGAGATCATTGTTGACAGCGTGCGAGGGAAGATCGCCGTTCCGCTGGCGGCTGTGTTTCGAGACCACGGCAAGCCGGTGGTCTATCGCAAGGAGGGGGCTGGGTTCGAGGAGGTGACGGCAACGTTGGGGCCTCGCAGCGACCTTTACTGGGCGATCCTCAGCGGGCTGAAATCGGGCGACCTGGTTGCGGTGGGTCGCCCGGCGGCGGCCTCGGTCAACGCAACGAAGGCGGGCCAGTGATGCGGTCGTTTGTGAAGAGGCTTGCACATGTCATGGTGTGGCTTGCGGCGTTTGCGCTGGGGGCAGCGGCACTGGTTGACTACGGCCTGGCGCGCTACCAGCGCGCACAGAGCGCAACGCCCCCCTTCATAGCCACGGCCGTGGTGCGACGCGGCGATTTCCAGGTCTATACTGAGAACGTCGGCATTCTGCAAGCGGAGGAATACACGGGCGTCAGGTCTGAGACTTCCGGGGAGATCATCGGGATAGTGCCCAACGGAACGTATGTGAAGGAGGGCGACGTGATCATTGCCCTGGACGTTCCGCGGATGCTGCTCGCCGTAGAGGACGCCCAGAGGCAACTGCAAGAGGCTCAAGACAATTTTGCGAACGCCGAGCACGACCGGGAGGTTGACGTCAAGCAGGCGGAACTGACGCTGCGGGGGGCGGAGGCCGACCTCGCCAAAGCCGAAGCGAGCGCGGCGGCGGATCAGCAGAGCCAGGAGGCGCAGTTGGCCTTCGATCAGCAGTCTTTGACGCGTGCTGAGGCAGAACTCGAACGCAAGCGGCGCCAGGCCGAGGCCGGACTGATAGCCGGGGAGCAGGCAAGGCTGGCGGAACTGAACCTCAAGGGGCAGCGATTCGATTTCGAGAAGGAACAGCAGAACCTGCAACTTGCGATCGCGAAAGCCAAAAGCGAGAACCTGTCTCTGCAGGCGAAGGTTCGCATGGCGAAATCAGGCCTGCAAAGGGCCCAGAGCCGGCGCGATGACGAACTTCGCAACGGGCGATTCAACATCGAGACACAGCAGCGCCAGTTGCAGCGCGCGCGCGACGACCTGCAAAAGGCATTCATTCGCGCTCCGAAGGCCGGCCTGGTGGCATACCGGAACGCACGTACTAGCTACGGCGAGGCTGAGCGGCCGCTTCAGGAAGGGGATTACGTTTATAGGAACACGGAGGTTGCACAGATACTGGAACTCTCCAAGATGCGGGTGCGCCTGGAATTGCCCCAGAAGGTAGGCCAGTTGGTGAAGGTGGGCCAGCGGGCGATAGTGCAGGCGCACGGGTTGCCAGACCAGAGTTTTCCTGGGAAGGTAAAACAGGTCGCCTCGTTTGCCACGCAGAGCAGCAGGGGCTGGGGCCCGCCAACCGGGGAACGGACTTTTCGCACCGATATCGCCGTGGCCTCGTTCAAGCCTGCAACGCTCAAGCCGGGGGCTCGGGCCACAGTGCGCATAGTGATCCAGGAAATGAAGGATGTGGTCAGCGTACCGCTGGCGTGCGTGTTCACGCGCGGCATGGGGCAGCACGAGCGCAAGATGGTCTGGGTGCGCCGGGGAAAAGGATTCGAGGCAGTGCGCGTGAAACTGGGCGAGTCGAACGAGGAGTCGGCAATCGTCGAGAGCGGGGTGAAGGCCGGGACGAGGGTGGCGCTGCGCGACCTGGAAGTGCGGACACCTGAGGTGATCACGCCGCGTGCGGCCGGCAGCCAGGCCGCGCCCGCGGTGGGACAGGGCGGCGCTTCGCAATGAAGATCATATCCGCGCTGATGGCCGGATTCCGCGAGATGTGGGCGCACAAACTGCGCTCGCTGCTGACGATGTTGGGGGTGATCTTCGGCGTCGGATCGGTTATCGGCATGGTTTCGATCGGGGCGGGGGCGCGCCACGAGGCCCTGGAGCAAATCAAGCAGTTGGGCGTGGATGTGGTGCGGGTGCAGCGCAGGGCGCTCACGGGAGAGTTGGCGGGCGAGGCCTTGAAAAAATCCCCCAATGGGCTGACCTACGGCGACGCCGAAGCGCTGCGCCAATTGTGCCGCTTTGCGATCCAGGTGGTGCCTGTGTGCCGGGTTTTTGCGGATGCGACCACCGACAACGAACCGGTTCCATCGCGCGTCTATGGGACGGTGCCGGCTTACGCTCAGGTCTCGCGCCTGCCGCTCTACGAGGGGCGGTTCCTGGACGAGGAGGATGTGAAGAACAGTGGGCGGGTTTGCGTTCTGGGCGCAGCGATCAAGCGCAGAATCTTCCCGTTCCGCGACGCTCTGGGCGAGACGATAAGGCTGGGCGACGAGGATTACCGCGTGGTCGGCGTGCTGGCCGAACGCCACGCTGTTGCCGGGGGCGCCAGTTTCGCGCTGGCGGACATAAACGAGGACATCTACCTGCCGCTGACCACGGCGATGGACCACTTCCCCATTTATCTGGAGCAGGCGCTGCCAACCAATGTGAGCCAGTTGTTGACCTTGTTGGACCGTCTTACGGGCCGCCCGCCCCTGAGCGAACGCCCGGTGACCGGCGTCATACTGCAGGTCGAGCGTCCCGAGCAGACGGTGGAGGCGGCCTTGGTGATTCGCAACGTTCTGGACCGCAGGCACAAGGATATACGCGACTACGAGATCATGATCCCCGCCGAGTTGCTGCGTCAGCGGCAGCAGGCGCAGAGGATCTTCAACATCGTGATGGGCGCGATCGCGAGCATATCGCTGATCGTGGGGGGCATCGGGATAATGAACATCATGCTGGCGACGGTAACGCAGCGCGCGCGGGAGATCGGGATCCGGCGCTGCATCGGGGCCAACCGGCTTGACATCGTGGGCCAGTTCCTCGTCGAGGCCCTGGTGATGACCAGCCTGGGGGGTGTGCTTGGAATCGGGCTGGGAGTGGAACTTGCCAGCGCGATATCTTCTTACGCGAAGTGGAAGACGATCGTGTCGGGGGAAGCGGTTGCGATGTCCGTCGCGGTGGCGGCGGCGACGGGTTTGCTCTTCGGGCTATACCCTGCGATGCGCGCCGCGGCGATCGAGCCTGCAGAGGCATTGCGAGCGGAGTAGGCTCATGGGGCAGGAGACAATCCGCCGGCCGGCGGACTGCCCTACGGGACTGGCTCCAGGAGGATGTAGTCAATTCCGGCCATGTAGCGGGCGGGCCGGGCCGACGGATTGGTGCCGACGCACTGCAGGCCGATGCGCACCTCGCCGGCGGACAATGCATGGTCGCCCAACTCGACCTTCAAGGGGGTTACCTCGGGTGCGTATAAGTCCACCGGTTGCCCGACGGGGTTCCCGTTGACCAGTGGCTGGTGTATGCCGTAGTCCCAGGATTTCGTCAGGCCGAGGGTTATCTTGCAGCGCCCTGGTTTATTGACCGGCACGTTGAGTTCGAGGATTGCCCCTGGTTGCAGGTCCACCCACCACAGGTGCTTGCTTGCGCTGAAATCGGGGCTCAGGTCCTGGACGAGCGTCCTCCCGCCGGTGCATCGGGCGACTGCCAAGCCCTCTCCCTCAATGGCGCCCTTCACGCGGAAAGGTTCGGGCAATGGGCGGACTCTGCGCTGTTCGACGGGGATCGGCTTGAAGAAATCGGTTGAGCCGGGCGCTGCATACCAGTAGGTCGTGCACGCATACTCGCGCTCATGAACGTCCCACTTCTCGATGTAGAACCTGATTGATTTCTGGAATGGGATGTCATCGAGGATGTGGTACCGCGCGACGGCCGTGTATCCAGCGTGCCCGGGGCCGGTGCAGATGCTCTGGTTGTGATAGGCGTGGGAGAAACGCGCGGTGTGGCCCCATGCGTAGCCGAAGTAATCCTCGGACCCGGTGCCGATGTAACTGGGGAAGGTATCATCGTCAACCCATATTTTCTCGTCGCCCTCGCCCCACCAGCCGCCGCGCGGGTTGAAGACTCCCAGCATGACGCCCACGAGGCGGCCTGTTCCCTGGGCCTGAAGCATCGGCCAGTCCACGAATTGCGGCTCCTCCGGGAGCCACTCATTGCGCCACTTGGCGTGAAAGTAGAGGCTCTTTCCTTTTTGCCAAACTGCAGGCTTGCTCCATACTACGAAACGCAGGCTGATGGGATTGCTCGATTCGTTCCGGATCGAAATCCGTGCGCGCTTCGCAAACGGCATATACCAATTGCAGTAGCAGTTGCCGTTGTATTGCATGCCGACGGGCAGGCTTTCATATGGGTTCAGGCCGGGCGTGGAGCCGAAGAAATCTCCCAGCGGAGCCCACACGCATGGCTCGCGCTCGTCGTCGAAGTGGATGGTGAGGACGGATTCCCTCATCGCCGCGACCAACTGTTCCCTGGGGACGGAGGGTTTCATCTCCAGGCGCACAATTGCCGCCGGGCCTTGCGTGTCGTAGAGCGTTACTTCTTCACCAGGCGCAACGGCGGCATCAGTCGCGCGGCGCTGCGCTCCATCGGTCGGGAGGCGCGCTGCCGGGTGTTCGAGGATGCGGCCGACTTCGGCCATCGTTGCGCGCAGCGATGGGAGCAGCGCCATCGAGAACGGTTGCACCTGCGTGCCCGCGGGATATGTGCGGTAACCGACGTGGTAATACAGGTTGGGCCTTTCGACTGTTACCTTGCAGCGCTGCTGGTATGGAATCGGGAAATACAGATTCGCGCCCATGGAGCGCCGCCCGCTGAACGGGGCGGGGAACTCGGGCATCTGGCCTGATGTGAGAGCGAGAAAAGCGGCCTCGAGCGCAGGGCGGGACAGGTCATCAATGTAGATGCGGATGTTGCCGCCGCCGTCGGGATTGGCGGACCAGAGGCGCACGATAGCGCCGGGGCCTTTCATTTCGGCCATCACATACTCTGTGCGGCCGTCGCGCTGTTCCTGGCGGATGAACTGGCCCGCATCGCCGTTGGCGAACCAGCCGGGCTTATCGGGGGCGACGCTGGCGCGGTCGTAACTGGACTGCTGGGCGCACTCCATGCCCGGCTCAGGAGCGGTTGCCAGGCGCTCCATGTCCACCATCTCCCGCAGCAGGGATTCGATGGTTATGCGAGAGCCGCCAGGGTTCTTCGGTTCGCTGGTTGCGGCGATGGCAAGCGCCGCCAGAACAGTGCAGCACGACAAGAGGAGAGTGAAACGGTTGCACTTCACGTTGTGGTTTCCTCCGCGCTGAACTTCGGGGGTCGGGGGCAATCCGCCTGCCGGCGGACTGCCCTACGCAGCCGGGACGTGCGGTTTCGATAGGGGAAACCGCGGCGCGCGAAGAAGCGGTGCGAGCAATAAGGGTCGAGGGGCGGTGTGCGAACATAGGATGAAGTTTCGGGCGGCAATCGCGCTGATGTTGCTTGCGGCGGCTGCGGGCTGCGCGCTGAGGCAGAACGCGCAGCGGCGGGCCGGCAAGGAGATCGAGGTCTCAGTTTTCCTGGGCGGGTACGGCCTGGATTTCTTCAAGGATGTGGCGCGCACTTATGAAGAAACCCACCCAGGAGTGAAGGTGAACCTTTGGGGCGACCCGCGCAATGTTGAAAAACTGCGCCCACGGTTCCTGGCGGGCGATCCGCCGGATGCGTTCTGGGCGTGGATGCCGATCTGGCGGCTGGCGGATGGCGGCGTGCTGCACCCGCTGGACAAGGAACTCGATACCCCTGCTTACGGGCAGCCGCTGACGTGGCGGCAGAGTTTTCTGCCCGGCCCCCTATCAACGACGCTCGTGCAGGGGAGAACGTATTTCGTGCCGACCGACCTGAGCGTGTTCCTGATCTGGTATAACGTGCGCATGTTCGAGGAGCACGGCTGGATGGTGCCGCGCACCTGGCCGGAGTTCGAGTCGCTGTGCGAGAAGATCAAGCGCGCAGGCATCGCGCCCATTGCGTTTCAGGGGCGTTACCCGGGCTACGCGACGGCGATCCTGCTGAACCTTTTTCAGCGCAGAGCCGGGGAAGGGCCGCTCTTCGCGCTGATCAACAGCGAGAAGGGGGCCTGGCTGCACCCCGACCTGGAGCAAAGCGCGCGCACGCTGCGCGAGATGGTGGTCAAGGGCTACTTCCAGCAGGGCTGCATGGGGATGACGCACACCGAGGCGCAGATGGAGTTCGTGAACGGGGGCGCGGCAATGGTTACATGCGGCACCTGGCTGAAGGCGGAAATGCGAAACGCAACTCCCAAGGGGTTCGAGATGTCGTGCTTCAATTATCCGGCGATCCCCGGGGGCAAGGGCGACGCTTCGGTGGCAGGCATATCGCTGGGTTACTGGTGCGTTCCATCGAAGGCGGCGAACGTGAAGGGCGGCGCGGACTTTGTGAAGTGGCTCACATCGCTGGACAACGCCAACGAGTTCTGCAGGCAAAAGGATACGCTGTTTGCGATCAGGGGCGCCGACCGCTACGCGGCGAAGGAACTTGCGCCTGCCGTGCAAGTCCTCAAGCGGGCCAGATACACGTGGTCGCCGATGATGAACAACTGGTATCCGGAGCTTTCGGAGCGCCTGGGCGACGGGCTCGCATCGCTGATGACGGGGAATATCACGCCGCGGGAATTCTGCCGCCGCATCGAGCAGACGTGCGAGCGCATCCGGCGCGATGCGCGCACTTCGAAATACCGGATCGAGGCTCCTGCCGAGCACGGGTTGGGAACCCATGCTACCATGCCCCCTCACCCCAACCCTCCCCCGCGGCGGGGGGAGGGGAGGGGGCCGTAGAGAAGACGCTGACGAGGGCGAATCAGTGAAGCGGGATGCGCGGCGCCTGGTGGTGCTGTTCCTGCTGCCGGCGTGCGTCGTTTACGCGGTTCTGTTCGTCTATCCGGTGATCAGCAGCCTGCTGTTGAGCCTCTACGATTGGGATGGTTTCACGCAGCAGCGGCATTTCGTGGGGCTGGGCAACTTCACGCGGCTCTTAGGTGATGACCCCATCTTCTGGACGGCCCTGAAACACAACGCTTACCTGCTCAGCGTTCCGACGGCGATCATCCTGGCGGGGGCGCTGTTCTTTGCGGCGGCCCTGACCAGCGGCATCCGCGGAGCGCGGTTTTTTCGGATCACCTATTTCTTTCCCAATGTCATGAGCATGGTTGCGATCACGCTGCTGTGGTCGTTCATTTACAATCCGAGTTTCGGGCTGCTGAACGCCGTGATCAGGCCCTTCCAGCATGGGAAGTCGGCCACCGTGTGGCTCGATCCGAATCACATTATGCCCTCGCTCGTTGCGCCCATCGTGTGGTGCGCCCTGGGGTTCTACCTGGTTCTCTTCCTGGCGGGGATGGAGAACATACCATCGTCGTTCTACGACGCAGCGAAGGTTGACGGCGCCAACGCCTGGCAGCAGTTCCGCAGCATCACGATGCCCCTGATGTGGGATGTGATTACCGTCGCGGTGGTGTTTCTCGTGATCGGGGGGCTTCGCATCTTCGATTTGATCTACGTGATGGCGCTCGGCTACCCGAACGAACAGAGCCAGGTGATTTCGACATACCTATACGAGCAGGCTTTTACGAATGCGCACATGGGCTACGGGATCGCAATTGCAGTGGTGCTTTTCGTGCTGGTATTCGCCGCGACGGCGATCGCGATGCGGCTCATGCGGCGCGAGCAGGTGGAGTATTGATGGCTGCCTCGACGCGAGCGAGACCGGTTGGGCGCTTGTTTGGACTCGGAGCGCTGTATGTCGTGCTGGCGACTTACGCGGCAGCGGTGGTGCTGCCGATGGTTTGGCTGTTCTATACGTCTCTCAAGAACAACGAAGAGATATTCGCGAGCGCGTGGAGATTGCCGCACGTTCCTCACTGGGAGAACTTCGTCAGCGCCTGGGTGCGCGCCGGGATTGGGCGTTACTTCCTGAACAGCGTTCTCGTCACCACCATCTCAGTGGCTCTGATACTCCTGGTCTCGGCGATGGCCGCGTATGCGCTGACGCGTTTTCGCTTTCGAGGCAACCGGGTCATCTTCTACGCTTTCCTGGCAGGATTGATGGTGCCCAGCCAACTGGCGCTGGTGCCGCTTTTTTTCCTGGTGAATGGGATGGGCCTGCTCGACACATACGCGGGCCTGATCCTGGTTTACATCGCGTTCTCGCTTCCGTTCACGGTTTTCGTGCTGTCGGGGTTCTTTCGCACGCTGCCGCATGAACTGGCGGAGGCGGCGCTGATTGACGGGTGCACGCAGATTCAGGCTTTCTGGCGCGTGATGCTGCCGCTTGCGAAGCCTGGGTTGGTAACCGCAGCGATATTCAATTTCCTGGGCATCTGGAACGAGTATCTGTTCGCGTTAGTGATGATCTCGAGCGAGCGGCTGCGAACTCTGCCGCTGGGGCTGGCGAATCTCTTGATGGTTACGCATTATGAGAATGATTGGGGCGCCCTTTTCGCGGGGCTTGTAATGGTGATGATCCCGACTCTGGCTGTCTATTGCCTTTTGCAGGGGCAGATCACGAAGGGGATTACGGTGGGGGCCCTGAAAGGCTGACCGCGCAGCGGACAAGCGGTCAGGGGATGAGATTCTTCGCCCGCCAGTCGGCGGACTCAGAATGACAGTATCAGGGCGCTACCGCGACGTTATCGGGGGATGCGCTTCAGTTTCGTGTTCGTCTCGCCGCCGTTGAGCAGGTAAAGGAGGGGCAGGGGCCGGTCAACGCCCTCGACGTAGGCGGGCCGCTGGTGCCAGGGGGTTACCGACAGGACGTTTGCAAGGTCCATCCAGTACTCGAGGCGCGCAGGCTTGAGACCCCAGGTCATGTGGAGGTGGTTGGCGGGCGCATATTGCTTGTATTCGCCCATCGTCGCATACCTGGGGACGACAAACGTGTGCGGCCAGGTGGGGCTGGACGTGTTGCAGACCGCCTGGGCGAGTTTTCCGGGCAGAGCGACGGTAACGGCCTCATCCCACACGAGCGAGAAAATGTTCGCCGAGCCGCTGAATGCCATGCGCGCGGCGATTCCCTCAATCCCGCCCGGCGAGACGAAGGTAACCGAGTTGCCCAGGCCGGGGAAGTAGTTCGGGTCGGCGAGCGGCAGGGAAATCCCGGCCATTATCTCTTCAACCGGAGCGCCGGGGCTGGCTGCCCAATCGAATGATGCGCTGCCCGAGTTGTCGCCGTCAACCAGGCCCTTCTTGCGCCAGAGGGCATCGGGCTCGACGTTGCCCATGCCGAGTTTCTCTGCCAGTTGGTTGATCTCCCACGGCTCCCAGACCTTGCGGAAGTCCATGAACAGGGGCGGGTTGCCGCCGGTAAGCCACGTGAAGAAGAGCATGGTGAGAAGACCCTGCACATCGGCCTCGGTGGCGTAGGGCATCGGCGGTTTGCGGCCGTTGTGATCGAAGGTCGAGTTGAAGAGCGATTCCATCACATCGGCCACAGGCAGCGGAATGCCCCGCAGGTCGGAGCCCCATTCGAGTTGGCTCATGAAGCCGCCGCCGACGGCGTTGAGGTCGCGCAGCAGGTCGCGCGTGATGAGATACATCGCCAGGCTCTGGTTCAGGCGCGCGCTGTCCTCATCGCTGCGCAGTTCGATGCGCTTGCCGATGTGCTTGTCGAGCCAGGCGCGCAAGGCGGCGACTTCCTTCTGATCGTAAGCCTTCTTTTGCAGCATGTCCGCGAGCAGTTTCATGTCGAGGCGCGTGATTTCGAGGCCGAATGCGCGGCGGGTTGGAATGACGTGGGCGAGCGCGGTTTCCATTCCCATGGAGTCGTGTCCGAAGATGACGACGCGGCGGCCCTTGAGGCCCTGCTGGGTGATCGCTGCGTAAACCCAGTCAAGGAGAGCATGCGCGGTCGCCTCGGTCATCTCGGGGCGCTCGCCGGTGTCGGGCCAGTTGCCCACATTGATATGCACCAGTTTCCCATACTGCGAGATTGCGCCGCTCGCCGCATGTGTGAAGACCACGCCTGGCCTGGGACCTGCGTTGCCGCACGTCAGGTTGATGGGTGTGTCCTGTGGGAAATGAGAAAGAAGAGAGATCAGCCCGAGTTGAGGGAACGCCCAGGTGTCGGGCACGCAGACGAGGACGCCGACGCCCTCTTCGTGGAACTGCCGGGCCACAGCATCCGCCTGCCGCTCGCCGTCAACCAGCAGCGGAGCATAGACGACGCGGACGGGTTCGCCGGAGGGCAGTTTTACCGCCTTGGCGACAACGTTGGCGGCCATCTCGACGATGTTCGCTGCGCGGCGGCGGGAGGGTTCGTCAATGCGCGGGTCACATGTCGCAAAAACCCCGACCGCCGGGATGCGCGGATCGGATGGTGGATTGTCAGCGAGTTTGATCGGCTTGCTCATGCGAAGATTCCTCCTGTCCGACCTCTTCATGCTCCTCGCACCCATTACGCCGGTGAGCGGCGCTCACCTTCTCGCCGCGGTGCAGCCAGCCGCCGGTAATACATGACCGCGGAACCGGGTGCCGAAGGGATTTCCACCTGCAGGGAGCGCAGGTTTCTCCCTTGCTCGACCGTTTTCTTCGCGCTGTCCTCGAATGTTATTTCGTACTGCGCGCCCAGCTCTATGCCGCGAAGCGCGAGCGCCCTGATCGCGTCGGGGCACTTCTCGCGGCGGAAGATCACCGCCATGCCCGCATCCAGGTCTGGTCTATGGAACTGGTAGCCATACCAGGCTTCCTCGCTTGCCTCGTGCGCAAACAGCGGGTAGAAATCGCCGAGCATATACGGTCGTACTTTCTTATAGATGGCGACCGTTCGTTTCACCTGTTCCGCCGTCTCCGGCTCGGCCGTCTCAAGAACGCCGCGCCGCCCGCTGTGCGCCAGGATGTTTCCGGCGGTCATCGCGCTGCGGAAAACGTACGATGGCTCGTAGTCGAAATTGCCGCAGCCGTGCAGCGGGACCCAGCGGTTGAGCCCACCGTTCTGCAACTGGTCTGCGGCAGGGTGCGGCCCGCTGCACTGCAGGTCGCTGTGCCACAGAGGGAGCCCGCGCATCAGGCTTTCGAGGTCAATGCGGCGCCCGCCGCTCGCGCACAGGTCAATGACCAGGCCCGGGTGTCGCGCGCGCAGTTCATCCCACATCGCATACAGCCCCTCGATGTGTTGGATCTCCGTGATGCCCTGGCGATCGGGCGCGTCGTTGCGGTGCCAGAAGCCGAGCGGCTCGATGTTGAAGTCCCAGCGAATCCAGTCGAGGCCTGCCGCGCTGACCTGCGCGTCAATGTAGTTCGTGAGCCACTCGCGCGCCGCGGGATCGCCCAGCCGGAACAACTGGCTCCCTTCCTTCTCGCGTTTCATCACCCATTCGGGATGTTCTTTGTCAATGCGCGTGCTGAAATGCACGCGCTCAGGTTCGAACCACAGCAAGTAGCCCAGCCCGGCGGCATGAGCAGCATCGCCGATCGGCTTGAGGCCATGAGGATACTTTGCCGGGTCAGGCTCCCACGTGCCGGTGCCATCGGGGAAGCCCTTGGGATACCACTGCTGCGGGTCCATGTCAGACCAGAAGACTTCGATCCCGCGCTCGGCAAGAATCGGCATCACCCGGACGTGAGGCCCTTCGTAAGAACCATCGGGCGCGACTTCCGTGACGCTTGCGCAGACGGGCGGCATGACCAGCCTGCCATTTCTGCGCGGCAGGTAATGCGCGAGCAGGATGCGGCGCAGCAGGTTGTTTCCGCGCAGGGGCTCGTCGCCTTTCCAGAATAAGAGCAGGATCCTCGGGGTGCGGATGGTTTCGCCGGGAAAGAGTCGCAGGTGCGTGGTCTGCATACCTGCCCGCACTCTTACGCCTTTGCTCTGCGCGCGCTCGAAGGTGGCTTCCCACTGGCCGGACCAGCCGACAGCAATCACCACGCCGCCATTGCCGCACTGCACGTTGAAGAATGGCAGATGCCCGTCAGATGAGCGCCCGCCGTTGGGTGCCATCTTTATCGCCGCGCCAGGCTCAAGCGGCTGCTCGACCGGAGCGAATGACTCGGCCGAATTGCTGTCGCCCAGGGAATGATGCAGGACGGGCACCGTGCGGCCGGTTGCAGCGATCGTAACATCGAGAGGGCGAATGTCTTCGATAATCGGGGTAGCCTCCTTGCCCGCGTTGCGAAAATGCAAAACCCACTCGACCGCCGGGAAATCGCGGTATTCGATGGCAGTGCAGGTAACAACGAGTCCGGTTTGCGGGTCGCGGTATTCAAGCGTGCGCTGCGTGCGCCGCCTGTCGAGTTTCCTGGTCGCGCGCGTGGCCTTCCAGCCTTTTAGTACCTCCTCCGACGGATGCCCATCATAGATGAACGAGAACGGAACCTGCGGGCTGGTTCCTCCAAATGCCTTCCTGCCCCATTCCCTGGCCGCAGCCAACTCGTCCTTCGCAACCACCCCAGCCCAGTCGGGCTCTAGGATTGCTCTATGCTGCGTCACTCCCTTGCCCGGGTGCGCGGCCGCCCATCCACACCGAGTCTGCGCAGACAGGAGCACTGCCACGCACATCACCGCCACCGCCTCGCAGCACGTCATTGCCTTCTCGCCACGCGCTGGTAGGTGATGATGACTGCCCCCGGCTGCTGGCCTATCGCGAGAACGAGGCCGTTGTCCATCAGTTCGCGCCCCGTGAATTCTCTTGCTCGCGGCGCGTCCAGGTTGCGCACCCGGTAGCGCGCTTTCGGGTCCAGGCCGCGCAATTTGAGGCGCGCCGATTCGTAGAACGAGTCCGCGCGGCGGAATGCCTGCACCATGCCCTCGCCCAGGTCAGGCCGGTCGAATTGCCAGGCCATCCAGGCGGTGTTCTCTGTGCTGTATGGTGTGAGCGGATAGTAGTCGCCGGAATAGTATTCGCCGATCTTGCGCCACTGCTTGTAAAGGCGGCGAACGGATGCGTAATCGCCCTGCCTGTCTCGCATGTCGTAGCAGCAGGTGATGTCCGGGCACATCTGGCTTCGGAACACGTATGCGTCCGCTGAATTGACGCCCGTGCCGTAGAACGGGATCCAGAATGCGATTCCGTAGGTGTGAAGTTGCTGGCTGACGGGTTCGAGGATGTAGTCGCTGCGCAGCAGGGGCACGGAGCGGCGAAGGGTCTCGAGGTCGTTTCTTCTTCCGCCTGAGGCGCAGGTGTCAATCAACATGTCCGGGTGGCGGCGGCGCAACTCATCCCAGTAGGCCAGAAATCCCTCAACGTATCTGATCTCGGTGATGCCCTGGCGATCCTCCGCATCGTTGGAGCGCCAGAAGTCGAGCGGGTCTATGTTGAAGTCATTGCGGTAAAGGTCAATGCCCTGCTCGCGAATCAACTTGTCAACGTGCTCGGTGAGCCACTGCCGCGCTTCGGGGTTGCCCAGGTTCAGGAGTTTGTTGTCGCCGTCGGGTCCGAGCAGCCACTCGGGATGTTTGTCATACAGCCATGTCCCGCGGTTCACGCGCTCGGGCTCGAACCAGACTATGCTCTTGACACCCTTTGCATGAGCATGATCGGTGATCGCCCGCAGGCCGCGCGGGAAGCGCTTGGTGTCCACCTCCCACGTGCCGGTGTTGGGCCAGCCGCCGTTATTGACATACCAGCCCGCGTCCATCCACCAGTAGTCGAGTTTGAGGCCCTCTTCGAGGTAGCGGTCAACGAACATTTTCTGGTTTTCTTCGTTGGCGGCGATCATCTCGCCGTACTGATGCGAACTGCAGGCAGCCATCTGGGGGCGCGGCAGTTTCCCGCCCGGACGGGGAACGTTGTGCGCGAGCATCCAGCGCCGCCAGATATTTTGGGCGCGAATCCGGTCGCCCCTGTAGAACTGCATGACGATCAGCGGCGTGCGGACTCCCTCGCCGGGATGCAGTTTGAAATGAGTCAACTCCTGGCCGGCCTGCAATCGGAGGCCGATGTCATCATCGCGGGTGAAATGCGCCGCCCATTGACCGGGCCAGCCGATGGCCAGGACAACCCCTTCGCCGGGCCACTCGATGTTGAAATACGGAAGGTCGCTGTTACTCGGGCGGCCGCCGGCGGCGCTGATGCGCTTCTCCGCGCGCGGGCCGAGGACAGTCTGGAATGGCTGGTAGTCGGTAGGAGTGCACGGGCTGCCGGTGTGGTGGTGCAGGACGAACTCGCCCTCCGCGTTTCTTTCGATGCGGGTGTCCAGTGCTCGAATATCCGAGAGGATCGGCGTGTCAGCGGAACCGTTGTTCTTGAAGTGAAGTGTCCACTCAACAGTTGGGAAATCGTGATATTCGATCGCGGTGCAGCGGACTATCAGGTGGGTTGCCGGGTCAGTCCAGATGATGACGTGCTCGGAGCGGTTATCGTCGAGTTTGCGGGTCTCTCGCTTCATTTCCCAGTCTTTTAGCAGCTCGGCTGATGGCTTGCCGCCGTAGGTGAACGAGAACGGGGGCTCTGTGGTGAGGCCGGACTGCCGCGGGATTGCATCCTCGGTCCCCCGGAACTTCGCAGCGACCCACCGGCTGACCCCGGCCATTTCATCGCACGTCACCGACAAACCCCAGGCGCATTGTGCAATCATCGCGACCATGGACACCTCCATGATTGTCACCAGATTCCTCACGTGTGCGGTCCCAGAGGCGCGAGTTCAGGGCGCAGGTGGGATACCCGGATGCTGAACCGCCTTCACGCGCCCTGCTTCAATGGAGGCTGCTCGGGCGAATTGATGACCTTGATGCCATACATCTGGCAGAAGTTCTCGACCTCGCGGCGGTGATCGCCGTAGAAAACCACCTGGTGGAAGCCCATCACGTCGCGCACGTCCTCGACGCGGTCCATCTTGATCTCCACGCTGGTGCGGCATCCGCCCGCGGGCGGGGTCATCACGTTGCCCACCACGGTTCCGGTATCCAGGATGAGTTGATTTGGATCTGTGAAGCGCACGAGCGTCACGGGGTGGCCGATGCGCCACAGGATTTCCATCGAAACGCCGATGTTGGATTCGGAATGGCTGCGCAGGATATAGGGTTCGCGCGGCTCGCTGAAGCCGTTCAGGCGCGTGCCGCAAGTGCAGTGCGCAGCAACCAGGACGTTCTTGACCGTCTCTGGCACAGGGTCATTCATGAACCCGGGCCTGTCGAATAGATAGGACGTCAGCAAGAGCGACATCGCGCCGAAAACATCCGCCTCACAGCCGTAGGTTACGCCGCCGTCCTGGAAGAGTGACGCCGCCATACAAGGCGGGGTTGGCACCACCTTGGCAGACACCATCCCGAGGCAGTCGGTGGTCAGGGCATTCGCGTCCTCGTCGCGCAGCAGGCGCTTGGCAGTGATATACGAGCGCGCTGCGTTGAGCGTGTCCTGCAATGTTGGCTCGACTATCTTCTTCGCCCCTCGGCGCATCTCTGCCGCGACCTGGTGCACCTCCTTGGTCTCGGGCATGCGCGCGAAGAGTTCGTGCAGCGTCCTTCGCGGGATGTAGCGCACCTTGGTTCCGAGCCGCTCGAGAACCGTCTCGCGCCTCTCAGTTCCCGCGACGACGAGAAGGCGCGTCGCCTCCAGTTGCCGTTTTGCGCGCACCATTCTGAATGCCTGCTCGACAGCGCTCGTTTCCAGCGATGAGAGCACGCACACGCCAGCGCGCCGGGAGATCTCATAGACATGTCCGGTGAAAGCCATGCCGATCGGGGAGAATACCACGGTCCGGATGCCTGTGCGGGCGATGCGGTCAACCCAATGCCAGACCCCTATGTGCTGCAGGGAAACAAGCACAGCATCGGGCTTCTCCGCCGCAATCTGGTTCGCGAAGGTATTGATTGCTTCATCGCTCTCCAGTGGCTTCGGCTCTTGTTCAAGCCGCACGCCAACCCGGCGCGCACCGTCTGAAAACGCGGTGCCGTAGGCTTTGAGGTGGCCCTCGAGGTCATAAGACGTGCCCGGCCAGCCAAGCCAGTATGGCGGCGGGATGCGCACGACTGCGGTCTTGATCCACACGGCAGGCCGGGGGCGCAGGCTCGCCAGGTCAACATATTCGCCCAGGTCCTCGGCTGCGAACAGGCGCGTTCGGTCGAGGCCCACGAGCACCGCCCCCGCGGCCGCATATGACATCGTCGCCAGGAAACGCCGCCGCGACATGGCGCAGCGCAGACCGCAGTTCAGATCGCCCGGTTGTTGGTTCATCTGTTCAGTCCCTCCGCGTCTCTCCGCCGTATGGCGGCTGCATTCGCGTGCTGGTTTCCACCCTCTTGCCCCTGCACCTTCCTGGGCGCGCTGCATGAGGAGGGCATTTCGAATTGAGCCAGAAAGCAGGATACCGGAGGGCTACTGATGGGTCAGAAGATGCACTCATTTGCTCCACTTCTTGCCGGCGCGGCGCGGGTGGATGTAACTCCGAATATCGGCACATGGCTGGCGGGCTACGCGGCGCCGAAACGATTCGCGGAGCGCGTTGACGACCCGCTCCACGCAACCGCGCTGGCCCTGGAGCAGGGGGATCAGCGCGCGGTGCTGCTGGTGCTCGACTGGGTCATCATCGAGGAAGAAGAGCGGTTTGCCATTGCCGCGGCGGTGGAGGATCGAACCGCCATTCCCGCTGGTAACATGATCATCCACGCGATCCAAACTCATTCAGCCCCACAGACGCAGAGCGTTTGGGGGTTCAATGAGAGGGATCCGGCCTATATCGCATTTGCGCTGCCGCGCATTATCTCCTGCGTGTGCGAAGCATGGTCGAGCCGGAAGCCCGCCCGATTCGGCGTCGGCGTTGGGCGCTGCGATGCCGCGGTGAACCGCCGGCAGATCCGCGAGGACGGCGAGGTCGTGCTCGGAGTGAATCCGTTCGGGCCATATGACCCCGAATTGACAGTGCTGCGGTTCGACACGGCGGACGGCAATCTGGCGAGCGTCGTCAACTACGGCGCGCACCCGACCACGCGCGGCGGGGACAGCCGCGCGGTCTCGCGCGACTGGCCGGGGGTGGCGGTTGATTTCGTCGCGGCCTGCACCGGCGGCACTGCAATGCTGCTGAACGGCGTTGTGGGCGACATTGCTCCCCGCAATACTCGGCCGGGTGCGGCAGGCTCGGTCGAGGTCGGCACGGTTGTGGGGCGCGAAGCAATGCGCGTTCTCGAAACGATCCACCCTTCGGACGATGTGGAGATGCGAGTCCTCGCCGAGGAAATCGCGCTTCCGTGGGCGCCCCTCGAGCCGCGAGGAGTTGCTGAGGCGAAGCTCCGTGCCCTGCCGGAGGCCCCAAGGGATTGGTTTCAGATCGCGAGCAAGGAGCATTGCCAGGCCGTGCTCGCCGAATGGGAGTCAGGCCAGGTGAAGACGCACCGGCCTTTCTTGCAGACGCTGCTTCGGATTAGCGAGGCTGCCATCGTGCCCTTCCCCGGCGAGTTGTTCGCCGAGATCGGCCTGCGCATAAAGCATGCATCCCCCTTCCCGCACACCCTGATTGCCAGCACGACCAACGGATCGCTTGGCTACCTGGTAACCAGGGAAGCGCGTGCGCGCGGCGGGTTCGAGGTCATGGTCGCCGACACGATCTACGGCCCCTACCGCCTCGACGATAAGATTGACGACTTTCTGGTCGTGAAGAGCCTGGAACTGCTGCGCAAACTCACCGACTGACAGACAGGCCCAGGCGGGCGGCCACCCTTCGGCTCCGCTCAGGGCAGGCAGGGGGCCGCCCCTACACGATAGACCACCCGGCTACCGACTCCGCGGGGTCTGATTGACTCCAAGTTGTTTATCGAGCCAGGAGAAGGCTTCTTCCTGCATCTCGCGGTTGAAGACGTGGGGGACGTTCCAGAGTTTCGTGACCAGCCTGTCGCCCGCCTTCTGCGATTCCCACACCTTGCGCATCTTGGCATAGGCATCGAGAACAGATGGAACCGGAAACAGGCCATCCTGCTCGCCGTTGTAGAACAGCATCGGCTTCGGGCACGCGATGCTCGCAACATCGGGAAAATCCAGGTAGTTCTTGAGCCCGGGGTGGTTCATGGTGAATGCCGACTGGCCGACGGTCTGATTCTGACCCGGCACCATCAGCCCCTTGATCGTGGCCATCCAACAGACTGCCACGCCCGCCGCGATGCGATCCGACAGGGCGGCCACCTGCCACGTGCGGAAGGAGCCCATTGACAGGCCCATCGCGGCCACGCGCTTGCTGTCCACCTCCGGGCGCGTCGCCATCGAACGATTCGAGAACCACTTTTTCCCCTTGCAGGATGCGGAACGTCCCATACTGAGGGCCGCGCGTGAACCACAGCGTCAGGCTCTTCAACCCAGGGATTCCTCCTGTGGGCAGAATGAGCCGGCCTCCTGGAATGAAAGCCTTGAATGCCACCTGCTCGTTGAAACTCCACTTGCCAGCGTATCTGCTCATCTTTTCGATCTGGAGAGCATATGCCGGCGCATGCTCAACGCGAAAGACCCTGAGGTAATCCTCTATCTTGGCCGCCGCGAATTCGACATACGCTGTCCGCTGCTCCTCGACCAGGCGGTCGGGCACCGGCGGAAGAGGCGGGAATGGAGCATGCGGCTCCTTCTGATACCAGTAGGCGCCGGACGGTGCTTTCGGATCAGATTCCCTACTTGCCGTGCCTAACTTCTACCACGTACAGGTGGGTAAACATCGAGGAATCGGCGAACCACCATGCCAAGCGCTTGCCATCTGGCGACCATGAGGCTAGAAACGATTTGTCGGCCAGCCGCAGCCAGCCCGTTCCGTCTGACTTGACGAGCCAGAGTGAGAGATCCCAAAGGAGTACCCAGAGCCGTGTCCCGTCTGGAGATACCTGTGCGCGGACAATGGATTTTCCCGCCGGAGGTCTAGCGATCACTTGCAGTCCACCCGTACCAGAAAAAGCCTGGCGACGGACTAGAACCTGCCCCAAGCTTGCATGGCCGAGTGCTCGTCCCGGGGGTGGCTTGCCGACTAGATACCACAACATGTCGCCCTGCCAGGAAGGGCTCCGTGCATCAGTCGAAACCCGCCTGTGCACTTTGGTGCCGAGATTGACCACCCACAGTTGGTAGTGCCATTCCTTCTGGCCCGAGAGCTTCGCTACTACGTAGGCAATCAGCATCCCACGGGGAGACAGTTCGAACTCGGTTATAACTTCGGCGGAGAGTCGCGTCAGACCTCGGCCGTCGCGATCGACGATCCACAAGCCACTACGATTACAGAAAACGAGCCGTCTATCGTCTGGTGTCCACTCAATTTGGGATGGTCTGATGGATGCTACTTGACGTGAGAATTCTGCCCTCAGCGACCCGACCCAGACCTCTTCGATAGACCGCTTACCAACAGGGTTCGGATTGGAAAAAGCGGAATATGCGAGCATCCGGCCGTCGTGCGATGCAACGGCATTGTCGTAGTATGCGTACCGCCCAGAAGGTCGCTTCTGTGGAGGAAGGATCGTGGTTACACTTCCGGTGCGGCTATCCAGCAGAGCCACGCCGGGCGAGTAAGAGCTCGCTAAGGGCTGTCGCTGGTATGAGCAGACCAGGGTGTCCGTTGAGTCAACCCAACGGAACCCACCGAGCGCCAGTGCGCGATTTGCAGCCACCTCTCGCGGTACCAACGGCCGAAGGCCAGCCACTATTACACCGTTCGCTGGCTCCTTGGCGTCTCGGCCGCTGGGGCGGGTTGTTGTGATCGTAAGCGAGCAGGTCGGCACCTGCCCCGAGGCCAAGATAGCTCCGCCCAGCATCCCCAAAGCGCAAGCCCGCACGATCAACGCCGCCCACTTGATTTTGGTCACCCGCGTCCTCTTTCTGCCCGTCTGGGCACAGTGACTTCAGAAAGGCAGCCCACCTCCCACAAGACCTTGTGGTCCCGAAACATTTAGACTTCCCGAAGAAGGAATTTGTTCCGCCCGTTAAGCGAGGATTCTCCATATCAACCGGCTTTCGACTTCTCGGAGCGGAAACCCATCGACCGATTCTACCACCCCACCCCGCTTGCGGGTAGCGGGCTGGGGATGGCAGCGACTGACTTACCCAGCCACCCGCGCCACCCGCGACCGCTGCCCGGCGCGATCTTTTTCGTCATTTTGGCACGAGCGTTCTGGGCTCGCGCAGGTGTCCCGGCAGATTGCGCACCAGTTCGCGCGTGCGCCTGGAATCCGGTTCCTTTATGAAGCGCGCCGCGAATGCGGCGGCGAGAATGAACAGGCTCGCCGCGTAGAACGTAACCCGCAAGTCGGCGCGAATGCCGAGCGAATTCAACCAGCCCGGCAAATAGCCGCCCAGGGTGGGCAGCGGCGCTGCGCACAACACCACGACAATCGAATAGAGCGCCAACTGCACGGATCGGCCGACAGCCGAAGTAACCTTGTAAACGATAGTGTTGATTGCCACTGAGATTCCAGCGACGCCGAAGCCGAGGATCAGGTTGACCGGCGGGAGCGCAATGTATGCCGCGCGCGCATTGGGGATCACGAGCCAGATCAGATACAGCGGCGCCACAGTTCCCGCGCACGCGACCAGCACCGGACGGCAGCCATAGCGATCCACCACGCGGCCCCAGAATGGCGACGATGCCAGCAGGGTCAGCGTGGCGACCGAGTTCACCAGCCCGACGCCAAGGAACGGCATCTTCAGATCGCGCAGCATGTAGGTTGCGAAGAACGGGGAAGCAATCGCTTGCATTGACCACAGCAGCCCGAATGCCACAACCAGCATCAACGAGCGGTTGCCGAAGGCTTCTCTCACCAGGCGCGTGAATCTGGCGCCGGGCGCGTGCCTGGGGACCGGAATATCGGGCTGCGGCACAAAGAGAAGCGCCGTCAGCAGGCCGAACAACATGCCGAAACCGAACAGCCAGGTGAATGCGCCGATCCCCATGCGCTTGACGTAGTCCAGAAAAGCCCCCTCGGCGAGAGCGAAGAAGACGCCGATGATTCCCGCATACATGTTGACCCGACCGAAGAAAGTCCCGCGAAAACTGGCGGGAATCAGATCGCCCAGCCAACTGCCGCGCGCGTTGCTCCAGACATGCATGAACATTGTAACGAGCGTGATGATTGCGATGAGCGCGCCCACCTTGACGGCCGCAGTCGCGCTGCGCGCGGCATAGGGGATCGAGACTGCCAGCCCCCAACATGCAACCGTTCCAAGCGTTGCCAGGATCGTCATCTTCCGACGACTGATGCCTCGCTCCACGAGCGCAGCGGCGGCCATCTGCATCACGACGCAGAACATGGGGATCGTGCTCATCAGCCCGATCTGCACATTGTTCGCCCCCAGCCGCAGCGCATATCCGATCAGGAACATCCCGCCCGTCGAGGCGGAGTATATCGCGGCGAGCATCGCCTGCGCATACGACAGCCGCGCCGCTCGCTCGACCACAGGCATCGGCAGCACTGTGGCCGACGGTTCGGATACGTTCGCGCCAGCAACAGGTTCTTCAGTTTGGCCGGTCGTTCTCATCACCGGAAACACAAGCGCTTTGGCAGTTGCCGCGCCCCCATCTTCTGCATCACGGCGGGTCTTCCCTGGGGGTTTGAGATGCGATCTATCCCGGGCATTCAGAAGAGCCGATCAATCGCGTCCAGAATCCGCAGCGGCTCAAGCAAACCTGTCGCGAAATACTCGATGCGCCGCTCCGGCATGACCTTGACCATTCCCGCAACTCGGCAATAGAGCCAGCGCGCCCGCACGAAAAGCGGCAATGCCCGCAATTCCTCGTCGCTCAGCATCTCGGAGGTAAGGTATCCGCCCATGAAGACGCGCCCTCTCTCGATGGACGGCTGCCAGGTTTGAGTGAGCGAAAAGATGTCGGAGGCGTCAATATCGCTCGCCCGCTGTCCCGCGAAGAGAAAGATGCCGTCTGCCAGGTCGCGCACGCGCGGCTGCACCGTAGCCCAATCGAGGTCGAATATGCCTGAAACCTCGCCATTCAGAAACTTCATGTTGCCCGGATGGTAATCGCCGTGCACCACCAGTTCGGGCAGGCCGTGGTATCGTTCGTCCGGCAGTTCGCGTTCCAGCGTCGCCACGCTCTGCATCAGGTATCGCATGTCTTCGGCGGATAGCCGCTCGCCCAGATCGGCGCGGATCGCCTCAATGCCCTCGCGTATCAAACGAGGATCATCATAGCGCGGCCATTGCTTGCCAGGCGGAGCGCGAAAACTTCTCGCGGCCCGATGATACTCTGCCAGCGCGCGACCTGCTGCGCCGATCTCAGTGAGCGAGTTGCGGTTGTGCGGCCCCCCATCATGATACGGGAACAGTTCATAGACGTCCTCGTGAAAGCGCAGCCAGCGCTTGCCCTCGCGCGTGATGACTGCGAGAGGCGTCTTCACATCATACTGCGCCATGTGCTCCATCAGCGCACGATCGAAGGCGACGAAACTCTCCTGCGCGTATTTCGGGTTGCGCCGCTTCAGGAAATAGACGCCGCAGGCAGTCGTGATCTTGAGATTCGCGTTCGCCGTCCCTCCGCCCGACTCCGGCGCCGCAATGAGATGCCCGACCTCGTAGTGAGCGAGCACCTCCTCCAGTTCTTCCGCCGAAATCCCGCGACCCATGTCAGCAGCACAATTCGCGTAGCAGGGCAGCACTTCCTAGGACGAAGCGAATGGGCCTCTCGCTCTTGTGCACAGGCCGCAAGGCTGCCGAGGGCTGGCCCGAAACTGCCACCCGTGGCCGCTTGAGCGCGGCGCCCGCCGTGTGATATGCTACGCAGGGCGCCAGATGGATAAGGCAACAGAAGAGCGGGGATCGTGGACTGGCTTGATCATCGCCGTCGTGTTCGTGATCCTCGCATTTGCCTTCATGATCGTAAGTGTGGTTCGCGGGGAGCCTCCCTCGTTCGACCCCGCAACTGCGGGGATCATCTACCGCTGCCTCTGGCCCCTGCTTTGGCTGCCCGGCATCGGCATGTGCTACGTTCTGTTTCTGCGCTGGGGCGATTCCTCGCTTTTCATTGGCGCCCTGCTGCAAGTGGCGGCCATCGCAATCTACTCAGGTACGGGGCGCCACATCGGGGCCGCGGGAAACATCGGGTTGGGCGGCCTCGTTCTTCCGATGCTCGACCATACGCAACTGCGTTGGCGGTTCCCGCGTTGGGCCGTCGTGGTCATGCTTGCAGTGGTGGTGCTGGCCGCGCGCCAGGGCTACTTCCTATTGAGGATCACAGTCGAGCCCATCCTGGGTCTGTGGCTGCTCTACGCTCGCGCTATCTGGCCTTCAGTTGACCGATGGGCCGGGTTCAGGCTCCACCAGGAGGCTCAACCCGGGAGAAGGTCGCGGGCCCGCCAGTGGCTCGGTAGAGCCACAAGGCGCATCGCACTCGGCCTGCTCGTACTGGCTACCGTCGCGGTCATCTTACTCGCTTTGATTGTCCTACGCGAATACCTGCGCTGGCGCTAACTTCTCCCCTCAGCGCCTCACGCCGGGACGATGTGGAGACCTTGGGCGCGGACGATGTCCTCCAGCGCGGACATCTCATCGGCGGCTTGCGGCTGCGGGCCCTCCAAGGCATAGGGGCGGCGGAGCCAGGAGTACTTCCCGGGTGCGCAGGGGTTGTAGGAAAGCAGCGTAATGTCCTTGACCCCTCGCTGAGCAGCAGCGCGAGCGATGGCGGCGATGCTGTCAGGCGAGCCGTTGTATCCCGGTATCACGGGAACGCGCACGACCACCCGAGCCCCTTGCTGAACCAGGCGCTCCAGGTTCGCGAGGATTCGGCGGTTGGAAACGCCGGTGTGAGCGCGATGCGAAGCCGCGTCTGCCTGCTTGAGGTCGTAGAGGAACAGGTCTGTTACCGAAGCGAGGCGCGCAAGTTGGGGCCAGGGTGCGTAGCCGCTCGTCTCGACTGCGACGTGAATCCCCTGCTCGCGGCAGAGGCTGCCAATGGCCCATGAGAAGCGCGGCTGAAAGAGCGGCTCGCCCCCGGTGATAGTTGCGCCGCCGCCGGAGGCGCGAAAGAACGGGAGCAGGCGAGCGGCCTCATCCTCGATCTCCCCCGCAGATGCAGACCAGCCCTTGATCTCGAGGCCCTGATTCTTGCAGACCTCGATGCACTTGCCGCAGGCGAGACAGACAGCATCGGGAGGCCGGTGTCCGTTCCAGCCGCGGATGTGCTGCGGGCAGACCTCGATGCACGCGCCGCAGCGCTTGCAGCGGGCCTCATACCAGACAACCTCGGGCTTCGGGGATTGGGATTCAGGGCTGTGGCACCAGATGCACCGCAGCGGGCAGCCCTTGAGATAGACGGCCATGCGCAGGCCCGGGCCGTCGTGCATCGCGGTCTGATCAATGGCGAAGATGATGCCCTTCACCCGGCGGCGCGAAGCGACTGAGGATTTCAGGGCCGGCATCAAAGGCCCATCTCGGTGCGCGCGATGACCTCATCCTGCACGAAGCGGGGCAGAAGGGTGAAGGGAACGAGGTAGCCGCCGATGCGAACGAAGAGGTCATTGTAGTTTTCGGGGTGGGCCTGGGCATCGCGCAACTTCTCGCTGCTGGCGAGATCGAACTGCATGTGATAGATTCCGAGTTCCATGCACGCATCAATCAGCCCAACCAGGCGCTTCACCCCCGCCTCATCGCGCAAGGCGTCGGCCTGCAGGCGCACATTGGTAACGATCCCACCCAGGCCGCGCGAATGATCCAACTTGCTCAGCGAAAGCATCATGGCGGGAATGCCCTTCGTCTTGATGCCGGTTCGCGGGCCGATGGAATTGGCCATCGGTTCGCCTTTTCTCCTACCATCCGGGGTCGCGGGGACCTTGTCAGCCTCGATATACCATATCACCCAGCCCAGGAAGCCGGGGAACACCGGGCCGCCGTAGAAGTTGACATGGCCCTCGATCGCGGAACACCATGCTCCGGCGATTTCCGCGAACAGGTCGTTGACCCACGCAATGTCGTTTCCGTGCTTGGGACATTCTTCGAGGACTGCGCGGCGCAATTCGTCATGTCCCTCCCAATCGTCGCGCATCGCCCGGCGAAAATCGTCGAGCGTGTAACGTTTCTGCTCGTCAACCAGCACCTTGATCCCAGCCATTGCGTCCACGACGTTCGTCGTGCCGACGGCCTCGGGCTGAAGGAAGTTGTAGAGCGCGCCGCCGTGGCCGATGTCCTTGCCCTGTTCCAGGCAGCCCTCGATGAAACAGGAGAGCAGCGGGAAGGGGCGGTGCCATGATTCTTGCATCTGGCAGCGCAGGCCGAAAGCGATGGCATCGCGGGCCATTGCGGCGATCTCGCGGTGCAGCGCCTGGCGCAGTTGCTCGTAGTTGCGCGGTATGTCGTCGGACGCGCAATCGGGGGTCCAGTCTTCCGCGCTCTTGCCGCCGAACAGGGCCTTGTTGAGGGCAAGCGGAAGGCTGACATACGGGAACGCGACCCAGGGATTGCAGCGGCCGGCGATGGAGGTCTCGGTGCACGTGCTCGGCAGGTGATCAACGGCGTGCTCGAATGGCACGCCATAGCGCACCAGTCCCTTCACGATCACCTCGTCGTTGAAAACGCTGGGCTGGTTCTTGCCGCTGCGCAGCAGGCGGCAGGCGGCGCGCTTGAATTGCGGGGAGATGTCCTTGTGCCATGCGATGTCCAGGCCGGGAAAGTACATCTGGACGCGGTTTGCGGTTTCGAGCAGGAGGTATGAAAGCTCGTTCGTAGCATCGCTGCCGTCCGGCTTGCGCCCGGCGACGCCGATGATGACTGCGCTCATCTCGCGCCCGTCGAATTCGTTCGTCTTGATGAAGAACTGGTCGAGCAGTTCGTTGACCAGCGCCTGATCGAGTGCGCCTGTATCACGCTCTGCCGCGTAGTATGGCAAAAGGTACTGGTCCATGCGGCCCGGGCCGAAACAGCAGTGGCCGGCGCCATTTTCGATCGCGACCCCCAGCCAGACGAACCACACCAGTTGGATCGCCTCGCGGAAATCGCGCGGCGGCTCCGTCGAGATATGGTCGCAGGCCCGCGCGATGCGGCTCAACTCATCAGCCCAGTCGGGGTCATCGGCTGATGCAGCCATCTCGCGCGCCAGGTCCGCGTAGCGGCGGATCAAGATTTGCAGGCCTTGCAGCGACACGACGGCGGCGCTGTAGAACACCTCCTGCGTCGGCGCTTTCGGGTCGGCGCAGTCAAGCAAGCGCTTCCTTTCCTCTATCTCTTGCGCTATGCCGGCCAGGCCGATGCGCAGAATCTTGGGATAGTCCGGCGCGAGATGCCCCTCTGAGCCAAAACCGTGCCAGTTCTCCCCGAGCAGGTAGCGCTCGGCCTCCTTGTGCCGCTCGAGCATCTCACCCTCGAGATGGGACGATGGGTGGCAGCCGACAAGGACCTCGCCGTCGCGGATCTGTATCGGCATGCGCTGGAAAACGTGGGCCGTCGCCCTGGCGACGCGCATCTGGCGGCTGGGTTCTCCTTCCGTCTCGCGAAACGACTCGGCCATCAGAATGTTGCGCTCGTGAAAGAGGCATGCTTCGGCCAGCACCGTTTCTTTCAGGCGCTGCGATGCGTCAGAAAGGCCCCCGGGTTTTTTCACGGCGGTTGGCACGAACCAATCTCCCTGGATGAGCGGTGTGCTTTCATGATATGCGGCTGCCCTGTGCAAGTCAACGGGGGCTGCCGGACAGGTTGAAAACCTGTCCTACTAGGTGTTTGGGTAGGACAGGATTCCATCCTGTCCGCTACCAGGTGTTTCGGTATGGACAGGATTCCATCCTGTCCACACGCAGGACGCCCGCCCGCCGTAGCCTTCGGCGAAGGCGGGGCTGTGCCACATCTACTGCCTCGTGGCGGAGACGCGAATCCCCTTGAGCGGGACGCCGTTCTGGTCGGTTATGCGAAGATACATCCCCCAGTTTCCGACGGTCTGTGCAACCTTCACGAGTATCGTTGACCAGCCGGAAGGAAGAGTGACGGGCACGATATCATCGTCCGCGATGGCCCAGCGGCCATTCGCCGTCTGGTAATCTGCAACCAGCCGGCCATTGAACCACATCTTGATTGCGTCGTTGGTGCCTGTTCTTATCTCGGCTCGCTGCGCCGTCCCGTCGAACGCCCGGTAGTGTGCCGGGATGAGCGTGCGCGAAAGTCTGTTGCTGGGGTGCTGCACAGTCCAGCCCTGCCGCAAGTCCGAATGTCCTCATCCCCATGCTCCTTTGCCTGGCACATCCCGCCAGAAACAGTGATCCTCATGCCGACGCCAGGGCGGGTCCAGGGCCCGCGGCCTCTCGACTCACTCCGCACAATTCGTCGCGCCGCCCGATTCCCCTCCGCAGTTCTGGCTCCGACAGGTTCTTTCGGCCGTCCAAGCGAAGAGTGCATGAGCAACAGATCGGCAAGGACTGTCTGGAGACGATATGAAGCGCTCCGCGCTGGTGGGCCTGTCAACACTGCTTCATAGAGCACAGAAAGAGCGGTATGCTGTGCCCGGGTTCAACTTCTGCAATGCCGAGACTGCGCAGGCGATAGTCGAGGAGTGCGCCGCGCTGCGATCGCCCGCGCTGCTGATGATCGGCACCTGGGAGATACCGCTGCTCGGCCCCGGGGTCCTGGCTGACATAGTAACATCCCTCGCATCACGGGCCGATGTGCCGGTCTGCCTGCTGCTGGACCATGCTCCCGACATTGAACTCGTTCGCGAATGCATAGCGGCGGGTTTCTCGTCCGTCATGATGGACGCCTCGCAGCACGATTTCGAGGAGAACGTTCGTCTGACGCGAGAGGTGGTGAGAATTGCCGAGGGAACCGGCGTTGACGTCGAAGGAGAACTCGGGTCTGTGGGAAGGGTGGGCGATTTGGCGAGCGAGGGCCGAGCAGAACCTCGTCTCACCGACCCTGGCGAGGTGGCCGCGTTCGTCGAGCGGACGGGGATTCAGGCGCTTGCTGTCGCCATCGGCAATGCCCACGGCATTTACAGGCAGCGCCCCGAACTCGACTTCGAACGGCTGCAGGCGATCAGAAAGGCCACCGACGTGCCCCTCGTTCTTCACGGCGGCTCCGGCACCCCGGCGGACCAACTCAGCCGCGCGATCGAGATTGGCATCAGCAAGGTCAACGTGGCGTCCGAACTGAGCACGGCCTACCTGGAGGGTGTGCAGCAGGCCATGGCCGCCGATGAGCACATCTGGTATGCGGGGGCCCTGATGGGGGCCAAGGCAGCGACCGCCGAGGTAGTGCGCAGGTGGGTGCGCCAACTGGGCAGCGAGGGGAAGGCCCCGTAACCCACCCATCTTGGTAGGACAGGATTTCATCCTGTCCATGCACAGGCTGGAAATCCACGGGACAGGTTGGAAACCTGTCCTACCCCGTGCCTTGGTAGGACAGGATTTTATCCCGCCAGCTGGCGGGTTGAAAACCTGTGCTACCGTTCGAACGGCCGGGAGGGCATCAGGCCACGCGCTCGATGACGTATTTCATGCTGCCGATGCGCGCGCGGGCCAGTGTCTCGAGGAAAGCCTGAGCATCAACCGAAGGCCAACAAACCTTCACCTTGTCGCCGCCTGATCGCATCGCGTCGGTGCCCTCCAACTCGCCGCCCGGATATCCAACAGCGCTCTGCAGCATGTCGAGTGCCGCCACGTCAATCGCTACCGTGTCCGCCGAGGCGAATATTCCTATGTCGGGCACGATCGGCAGGGTGCTCGTGCCCGCGCAGTCGCAGAAGCGCGTGATGTCCAGGCCGAAGGTGAAATGGCACACCTTTCCGCGGCCGAAAGTTGACAGCACGCCCCTGACGACATCGCACAGCCGCCGCTGCACGTGCTTCATTGCGACGCCCCACGGAATCCTCAGCGCGCCGCCCTTGCACCACGAGAAACAGTCGCCGCAACTCACGCACTTGCTTGCGTCGAAGCGGATTTTCTTGCCGCGCACGCTGAAGGCGCGGCCCGGGCAGTGCCTGAGGCAGAGGCCGCACGCGATGCACTTGTCCAGGTTGAAATTCGGATGCACCGTCTTTCCGTGCATCGCGAGTTTCATCTGCTTGGTGCTGCAGCCCATGCCGATGTTCTTCAGCGCCGCCGCCCACGGGAATTCCGGGTGCAGGGTCAGATGGTTGGCAGTGATCAGCACGTCGGCATCATGGATCGCCTGCGCCACGCTCACTTTTCTCAACTGGTAGGCTCCGGCAACGGGCACCTCGACGCCCGCGTTCTTCAGCCCATCCGCGATGATCACGGGGCAGCCCATCGTCTCCGAAGTGAAGCCGTTCTTGCGCGCAGTCTCCAGGTATTCGAACAGCGTGTGTCGGTGGTGCCTGTAGAGCGTGGTGGTGTCGGTAACGAATGGACTGCCGCCGGCCCTCTTCGCAAGTTCCACCAGTCGCCCGATCAAGATCGGGCGGACGTAGCGCGTGTTGCCCAGTTCGCCGAAGTGAACCTTGATGGCAACGCTGTCGCCCTCGCTGATGCACTCTGCGGCCTTGACCTTGTCCCAGAGCAGGTCGAGATACTGATATGGCCCGCGGTCCTGGCTAGCGGCAGCGGGGGCGAAATAGACAGTGCTCGCAGACCGGCGCGGCCTGCGTTCGCCCGCCGGAGCCTTCTTGACGACCTTCATCTTCACCTCTCTCCCAGCACTCATCTGCAACTTCTCCACGCGGTACAAATGTCATTCTGAGTCCGTCAGCCGACGGACGAAGAATCCCATTCTGCTCACGCGCCTGCCTGCGTCTCATTGTGGGACCCTTCGTCCGCCCGTCACCTGACGGACGGGCTCAGGGTGACGGGCGCCGGCCGTTCTGTCCGCACGTTGTTGGGCCTGCATCAGGTTGCGCGGCCATCCCACCAGTAGGTCCGGAACTCCTCCATCGCGCAGCAGACGGCGTCCACGTTATCGGCGGGCGTGGGCGGGTAGATCCCGCACACCAGCATCAGGCCGCCGCGTCGCGAGCCGAGTTTCATTACCTCCTCGCGGATCAATTCGCGGATTTCGCGCCGCGTGCCGAAGGGGACGATCTTCTGTCTGTCCACGTCGAGCGATATGCACACTCGCCCCTTCACGTGCTTTGCCAGATCATCAATCCCGTTGCACAGGTCCTGCGGATTGATGATCGTAACGCCGGCTGCGATCAGGTCGTCAACCAACTCCATGATGTAGCCGTCGCTGTGGAGATAGACTTCACATCCGGCGTCCCTGCACGGCTTCATCAAATCCCGGTATGCGGGCGCGATCCACTCGCGGAACATACGGGGGCTGACGATCGAGGCAGTCTGCGCGCCCAGGTCCTCGCCAAACGAGACCATGTCAACGTTCATCGAGAGCCACTGCCTGATGAGTGCCATGTTGTGGTCGGTCAACATGCGGATCAGCGATCTCAGTTCAGGCCTGTTCTCCGCCATGTCGAGCATCAGGTTCTCGAAGCCGCGCAGATACCAGAGGCGCATGAGTATGAAGCCGTGCGGCACCCCTCCGCTGGTGAGGCGGCCATCGCGTTTCGCGTTGGCAGTGTTCTCGCGGTTCTTTTCCCAGTCCACCGGGCCGCGGTCTTCCAACACCAGCGGATCGGGGGGCTTGTATGCTGCAAGCGCGCTCCAGTCAGCGAGTGGGTGCTCCACGACCTGCCCCTCGAGCCCTCCCCACGCATTGTCCCACACGCAGCCCCAGTTGTCCTTGAACTTCTCACTTGGCCGATGAGCCGGGCCGTAATCCCAGTTATCGTAGTTGTGCTTGCCCTTCTTGAAGTTCGGGAAGAAGAGGGGATGGCGTGCGACAACTTCCTCCAGTTCCTCGCGCAGCGAAGTCCAGGTGGCACCGGACATCCCTACGCTGCACGGTATCCACTCGCCGCCTTCGAGCCTCGCTGTGCGCAGATAGTTCTCCCGATCTGTCACGGGCATGCCAGGTTTCCTTCCGGGATGCGAGCGACGCGAGTCTGTCCAGGAGTATTCACGGGGAACAATTCTATCCCCTGCACCTCTCGCGGTCAACAACCCTTTCGCCGTCTGTCATTCTGAGTCCGTCCGCCAACTGGCGGACGGACGAAGAATCCCATACACTTCTCGGTTGGGCTGGGGGCGGCACGGCGTTCGCAGGACTTATCTCGTGCGCGCAGTAGCAGGTTGGACAGCAATGCGCTACGCCTCGGGCGTCAGGCGCATCGGAACGGAGGTGGAAAGTGACCCGTGCTCTCGTACTGGGCCTAATCACGGCGTGCGCAGCCTGCGCTGCAGGGACAAATGGCCCCGAAGCGCGAATCAGAAAAGGTGGAAGAGCGCAAATGTATCGTCCATTGGCGAACGACTTCGTGAAGGTTTTCGAATCGCCGGACCCGCAGAGCGTATATTGCTTCAGCCCGGGCATCGCGCGCTGCCCCAGCGGCCGCCTTGTCGCGACACTTGACCTGGGCGGACCCGGCGTGCGCAAACTGCCCGGTTCCAAGGCGGTGCACGGGGATTTCGGGTCCGCCTCGCAGGGCAAGGTTTTCACCTCCGATGACCACGGCAAGACCTGGAAGCATCGCGTTGACTTCCCGTTCCTGCACGCCAGGCCGTTCATCGCAGGCAGTTCGCTTTACATCCTGGGACACGACAACGACCTGACGATAATCCGGTCCGACGACGAAGGCCAGACCTGGAGCGCGCCCGTGCGCCTTACCGACGGCGAGCATTGGCACGCCGCGCCGTGCAACGTCCACTATGCCAACGGGTTCGTTTACCTCGCGATGGAGAAGAGGGTTCACTTTGATGTGAGGGGATGGGCTGTCAACGAACTGGCGCCCGTCCTGCTGCGCGCGAAGGTCGGCGATGATCTCACGAGGCGAGGAAACTGGACGTTCGCGTCGGAACTCGCTTTTTGCGATGCGGTCAACCCGGAGGCCCTCGATTACTTCGGCGTGCCATTCTACAAGACGCCCGCAAAGGCAATCGTGGACCTTGCTCCCGGTCGGGGGTGTGCCCCCATGGGCTGGCTCGAAACGAATGTCGTGCAGTTCGTTGATCCCGCGCACTACTGGCACGACCCGAAGGGGCGGACGTTTCACCTGTGGATGCGCGCCCACACAGGCGGGACCGGTTTCGCTGCAATCGCAAAAGTGGTCCAAAACAACGACGGCACGATGACCACTATGCTGGAAACTGCGCCTTCAGGAAAGAAGGCCGTCTTCGTGCCGTGCCCCGGCGGCCAGATGAAATTCCACATCCTGTATGACGATGTTACCAGGCTCTACTGGCTGCTCAGTTCGCAGGCCACCGACAGCATGACGCGCGCGGAGTTGCTGCCGGCGGAACGTTACAACCTCCCGAACAACGAGCGCCACCGGCTGGCTCTGCATTTCTCCAAGAACTGCGTGGACTGGTGTTTCGCGGGAATCGTGGCGATCGGCCCGTCGCCCAAGCAGTCGCGCCACTACGCCAGCATGGTTATTGACGGCGATGACCTTCATATACTGAGCCGCTCGGGGGACTCGCAGGCGCAGAACGCTCATAACGGCAACTTCATCTCTTTCCACACGGTGAAGGACTTCCGCAGCCTGGTTTACTGACGCGCAGGCCGCACCCGGATCCGGCTGTCGGCGTCTGGAGTTCCGTCGGCGAGCGTAGGCACAGGAGTTGCGGGGCGAAGGGCGGAATCTCCTACCTATGGGAGAACCCGTAGTGGCTGACGACCGAATACCAGCGGAGCCCGGAGCGGCTGTGCCGCGGGGGTTGAAGATCGGGGCTGCCTTCGCATTCGTTGCAGCGATGGCGGTGCTGCTTGTGGGAGGGCGGTTCAACCGGAATGCCGTGCCGCCATACCCGGAGCGCGTGACGGGCGCAGGCGTTCTCATCACCGACAGGGCCGCGATCATGCGCGGGCAACAGGTCTATCAGCGCTACGGCCTGATGGATCACGGCAGCGTGTGGGGGCACGGCTCGCAGCGCGGAATGGACTTCTCCGCGCAGACTTTGCACCTCATCGGAGATTCGCTGCGGGTGCAGATCGCGGCAACCCGTTTCGGCCGGCCCTACGCGAGCCTCGCGCGAGAAGACCAGGCGATGGTGGACGCGCTGGCGATATACGACATCAAGGAGAACACCTACGACCCCGCGACCGGCGAACTCCACATATCGGCGGCGAAGGCGCAGGCATTCCGCGATGTGCAAGCCTATTGGGACCGCGTTCTGGGGCAGGGCGACCGGACGCACGGCTTTCTGCCGAACACGGTGAGAACAGCGGACGAGCGGGCGGACATCGCAGCCTTCTTCTTCTGGACCGCGTGGGCAGCGGGCACGAAGAGGCCGGGGCTCAGTTACACCTACACGAACAACTGGCCCGCCGACCGCAGCGTGGGGAACACTGCCCCCGACGAGGCCATCGTCTGGAGTTTCGCCGGCGTTTTCGCCCTGCTCGCCGTGCTGGGGCTGGTGGTCTATGTGGTGCACCGGTATCGCTTCTTCTACGTCGAGCCGCGGCTTGTCGAACTGGCCAACCGGATCGCAGAGGCCCCGGTAACGATCAGTCAGGTCAAAGCCGCGAAGTACTTTATCGTAGTCGTCGCCCTATTCTTGGCCCAGGTCATGACCGGCGGCCTGCTCGCCCACTATACCGTGCATCCCGCGTCATTCTACTTTCAGGCTGTGGGCAAGTATGTCAACTTCAGTTGGGCGAAATCGTGGCACCTGCAACTTGGAATCCTCTGGATCGCAGTGGCCTGGGCCGGCTCGGCGCTCTACCTGGCTCCCCTGATCGGGGGCCGCGAGCCCAAAAAGCAGGGCCTGCTGGTGGACCTCCTCTTCGGAGCCATACTGGTCGTCGCAGTGGGCAGCCTGGCGGGTGAAGTCCTCAGCATCAAGGGGCTGCTCGGGCAAGCGTGGTTCTGGGTCGGCCACCAGGGCTGGGAGTATCTGGAACTGGGGCGGCTGTGGCAGATCATGCTGTTTGTCGGCCTGATCGCCTGGCTTGTGATTGCATACCGCGCGCTGGCGCCGCGCCTGCGCGCTGACAGAACTTGGGGTGGCCTGACGTGGTTGTACACCTACTCGGCGGCAGCGGTCGTGTTGTTCTTCGCCTTCGGCCTGCTTTACAACCCGAGCACGCACATCACGATCGCGGATTACTGGCGCTGGTTCGTGGTGCACATCTGGGTCGAAGGGATGTTCGAGTTCTTCGCGGCGGCATCGGGTGCGCTGCTGCTCACCGCTCTCGGGCTGGTCTCGCGCGCCTCGGCGCTGCGGGCTGCGTATCTGACTGCGATCCTTGTATTTGCCAGCGGGATCATCGGCACATCGCACCACTATTTCTGGTTCGGCGCGCCGGCATTCTGGATGGCGCTGGGGGCAGTGTTCTCGTCGCTCGAGCCGGTGCCTCTGATCCTTTTGGCGTCGCGGGGGTGGATGGAGTATAAGACCATTGCCGATGCCGGCGAGAAGTTCCCCTATCGCTGGCCCTTGATGTTCCTGATCGCTTCCGCGTTCTGGAACTTCCTCGGCGCTGGGGTCTTCGGCTTCATGATCAACCTGCCGATCATCAACTACTACGAGCACGGAACATACCTGACTGCGAACCACGCCCACACGGCCCTTTTCGGGACATATGGCATGCTGGCGATTGCGCTTTCGCTTTTCGTCTGGCGCGGGCTGGTTCGGCCGGAGCGCTGGAACGACAGGCTGCTGAGGATTTCGTTCTGGGGATTGAACCTCGGCCTGGCGGCGATGTCGTTCTTGACGCTGCTGCCCGTCGGAATCCTCGAGATGGTGCGGTGCTACAGCCGCGGGCTTTGGGCCGCCAAGAGCAACGAGTTCTTCAGCCAGCCCATCATCCAGACTCTGGGCCAGGTCCGCATCATACCCGACACGATGATTATCCTCTTCGGGGCCGTGCCGTTAGCCCTGTTCCTGATCACGAGCGTGCGCGACCTCAAGAAGGCAGAGGTCCCCGAGGGCGGCGCGATCTTTCCGGGTGAAGAGACGGCAGTGCCACTCTGACGCGGGTTTCTGTCACCCTGAGTCCCGATCCGCCAGCCCGCCAGCTGGCGGACGGAGCGGGACGAAGGGTCCCACCTTCTTGAGCATGGGATTCTTCGTCCCGATTACATCGGGACTCAGAATGACAGTCCCCTGTCTTGTGTGGCACAGGCACTCCTGCCTGTGATTCGGCCGCGTCTCGGCAGGGCGCTCCGGGGTGCGGACAGGCGGGAGCGCCTGTCCCACACCGGTTCCCCCGCTCGGCTCCCTACCGCTCTCTTGGCTGCTCGAAGATCGTCGCTGCCTGGCCGTCGAAGGTAAGGTGGACCTCAGTCCCGGGCTTGAATCCCTCGCCGATGTCGCCGTGCAGTTCGACCGTGATCGCGCCGGGGGCGGTGTGCACGCGCAGGCGCGTTACCGCGCCCAGGAACATTATCTCCTCGATGCGGCCCGCAAGCGAGTTCGGCGTGTCGGCTGAAGCGAGGCTGAACCGCTCCGGGCGCAGGGCGATCATCACCCGGCGGCCCGGGGCGAGATCGCCCGCCGGCAAGGTGATGATGCATTCGCCCGAAGGCTCCTCTGATTCGGCGGGCGGTTCCAGCCGCACCTGCGCCTGCCCGCCTGCGACCGATACCACCTCGCCGGTCAGGAAGTTCGTGTGCCCGATAAAGCCTGCAACGAAAGGAGTCGCGGGATAACGGTATATCTGCAAGGGCTCGCCGATCTGTTCGAGCCTGCCATTGTCCATCACAGCAATCCGGTCCGAAAGAGCGAGCGCCTCCTCCTGGTCGTGGGTTACGTAGAGGGTCGTAATGCCCAGAGAGCGCTGCACCCGGCGGATTTCCTCGCGCATCTGCACGCGCAGTTTGGCGTCGAGGTTCGAGAGCGGCTCATCCATCAGCAGCAGCCGCGGCTCGATCGCCAGCGCGCGGGCGGTGGCCACTCGCTGCTGCTCGCCTCCGCTGAGCACTCCCGGAAAACCATCGGCCCTGTGCGCCAGCCTCACCTGCTGCAGTGCGTGCTCGACGCGCTGCCCGACCGCTCCCGTCGGCATCCTGCGCGCGCGCAGACCGTATGCCACGTTCTCGCGCACCGACAGGTGCGGGAAAAGCGCGTAGTTCTGGAACACCATCCCCAGGTTGCGCTTGTGCGGCGGCAGAGGATCGAGCCGCTGCCCATCGCAACTGATCTCCCCCGCGTCCGGCCAGCAAAACCCGGCAACGCATCTCAGCAGCGTCGTCTTCCCACAGCCGCTGGGTCCCACCAGGGTAAAAAACTCCCCCGGCCTGATCTCCAGGTCAACGCCCGCAAGCGCCTCGTGAGTGCCGAAGCGCTTTCGCAGCCCCTTGATCGTCAGGCCCACGCTCATTCAAACCAACTCCGCAGCCCTTCCGCCCTGCCAGACGTTGAATAGCAGCAGCGGCACGAATACCCCGGCCAGCAGCAAGGTGGAGGTAGCAGCCGCGCTCCCGAAGTTGTCGCTCATCACCTGCTGATAAATCACGACCGACATGGTAGCCCACTGCCCGTAGTAAAGCAAGATCGTGCTGCTGATCTCGCTGATCACCTGCACCCACGTCATCACCGCGCCGGAGACGATCCCCGGCGCCATCAGCGGGAGGGTGATCTTGCGGAACGTGCGCCAGGGCGATGCTCCCAGGCTGACCGACGCCTCCTCGGTGGCAGGCTCGATGTGATGTAGGATCGCAGCAACCCCGCGCACGGCATAGGGCATCCGCCGGATAACGTATGACACGATCAGAATGGCCACCGTCCCGGTCAGCAGCAGCGGCCGGGCGCCGAACGCCGTTATCAGGGCTACAGCCAGCACAGTGCCGGGGATCGCGAACGGCACCATCAACAGCGCGTCCAGCCCTGCGGTCCAGCGGCTCTGGCGCCGCACCAGCAGATAGCCGATCACCACGCCCAGCAATACGCAAAGGATCGTGGACACGAGCGACAGGAAAACGCTGTTCAGCATCGGCCGAGGCACGCTCTGGAAAACCGCCGCGTAGTTGCCCAGGCTGAACCCCGGCCGCATGATCGGCCCCGAACTGGGGAAGAACGACGTAACGATGACCACCACCGACGGGATCAACGACAGCCCCACTATCCCGTAAGCCAGGATGGTGGCGAGCGCCCGCAGCCTGCGCGATACCTCGCGCTCGCCCTCGCGCCGGAGACCGGACATCACGTATGAGCGCCTGGCCAGATACCACCGTTCCACCAGCAAGACAATAGTCGTGCACGCCAACAGCACCGCGCTCGCAGTCGCAGCCATCGCGGGCTCGCCGCCCATCTCGTTGATGAACAGGCTGTAAATCAGCGTCGGCAGGACCAGGTAGTCCTCGCCGATGATCATCGCCGAGCCGAAATCGGCAACCGTGTGCAGGAACACCAGCAGCGCGCCGCCCAGTATCCCCGGCGTCAGCAGCGGCATCGTTACAGTGCGGAACCTGCGCCACGGCGTCGCTCCCAGGTTCGCAGCCGCTTCCTCAAGGTTCGGGTCAACCGACGACAGCGACGCGCAGACCATCAGGAAAACAAACGGGTAGAGGTTGAGCGTGAGCGCGAGGATGATTCCCTTGGGACCGTAAATGGTGCCGATCCAGCCCGCCGCATGGAACCGGTCCAGCAGGTTTGTGATCCACCCGTTGCGCCCCAGGAGCAGTATCCACGAATACGCGCCGATGAACGGCGGGCTGACCAGGGGAATCACCACCAGGGCGCGCAGCAGTGCCTTTCCAGGAACGCCCCACCGCGTAACCGCTGTTGCCAGAACAACGCCGATGACGGTCGCGAGCAGCGTTACCATCACCCCGACGTAGAGGCTGTGTTCGAGCGCCGCCCGGTAGTAGCGCAGCGCGAGAAAGTCGCGGAAGTGCGCGAGCGAAAACCCGCCGCCTTCCGCCGTGAGGCTGCCCGCGAAAAGGCGCACCAGCGGATAGGCGATCAGCAGGGCCAGCAGGGCATACGAAAGCGCAAGCGCCGCGTGCCAGGGATCGCTGGAACGGCGCGGCCGCTTCACTGCTCCAGACGCAGCACTATGGCCCGCCATTTCTCGATGAAGTCTCTTCTGTGTTTCACTGCCCAGCGAAAGTCGAACTTCGGCGCAGCCTTGATGGTGTCAATCGCGACCAGGCCCGGCGGAGTCGCCACATCAGTGCGGCAAGAACGCAGGGACAGTTTCTTCGCGAGCATCTCCTGCACCGGCTTGCTCTGCAGGAAATCGAGGAATCGCTTCGCCTCTTCGGGGTGCGGGGCGTTGCGGATCAGCGCGTTCGCATCGGGAAGGACGGCAGTGCCTTCCGCCGGATACACGATCTTCATGTGCGCTCCCCCTCGAACGTAGAGGCCGGCCACATTCTCATAGGTCATGCCGACGGCGTATTCCCCATCCGCCACCCCCTTCGGAACCTTGCCCGATGCCGGCAGGATTTTCGAGTTAGCCATGATGCGCTCGATCGTTTTCCAGCCCGCGTCATTGTCCGCGAAGACCGAAACCATGACTGCCAGTTGCCTGTATGCGGACCCGGATTTGTCAGGAGCAGCGTAGGCCAACGTCCCTTTCCATTGGGGGGCTGCCAGGTCGCGCCAGGCGCGCGGGGCCTGTGCGGCAGTAACCAGCCGGGTGTTGTAGATGAGCGCCAGTGGCACGATGTTGTTGGGCTGCCACGGCTCATCTTTTGCCGCCGCGGTCCAACGCGGCGCCACGGCCTTCGCCTCGCTGGTCTTGTAGGCCTCGTAGAGTTCCGGGTTGGCAGACGGCCCCTCCGGGCCCACGCCCCAGATCAGATCCCCCAGTGGCTGCTGCCGCTCGGCGCGCACGCGCTGCACAACCTCGTTGGTCCCCGCAGCGATGACGCTCAGTTGAATGTCAGGCGCTGCCTTCTCCCACATGCGCGAGACGGCCTGGACGATCTCCTCCTTCTCTGCAGCGTAAGCCACTACTTGCCGCGCGCGCCCTTTTCCTCGCCCGCACCCGCTCAGCACGGCCGCAGCCAGTAAGACAAGCCCCACCAGAACCAACCGCTTACTTGCCAGCCTAGTCATCCGTCCTCTCCCGAACCGGTATCTGTAGGGCGCGGGCTCCGCCCCGCGCCTTGTCGCACAGCGGAAGGCCCTCGGCTGTGCTCGCTTCGAGCGCGGCCAGGATTATATGCTCGCGCCCTCGCATCGTCAAGTGAACCGGTAGCCATAATCGGCCGGTCGCCCCCACTAGATGTAGTGGGTGTGAATAAGTGGACCTACCAGATATAGTGGTCGAGAAAAATCTTCCATTTCGTTGTTGACGTTTTGGGCCCTCGCTACGTATATACTATGGAGGGGTCGAGAACGACTCCGGGGGTTTAGTCGGAATCAGCAGACAATCGGTTCCACGGCGATTTCTTGCTTCGGTGCTTTAGCGCCGAAGCAACGAGAATGGCGCCCTCGCACCTTGACAATTGAACATCGAGTCACAGCACACATGCAGAACACGCGCAGACACGCGCACCGGCCCTGGGCACCAGGGCGCTGCTGGCAGGCAGTGTGGCACAGCCACTCTTGGCTGTGTGGTGGTGCGCACCCGCCCTGGGCACCAGGGCACCTGTGGCGGGCGCTGATCGCCTGGCATTCATCTTCTCATGCTTTCATCATCGGGCGATCGCGCCCCGCGGCCCGGGGTGGCGGCCTAGAGGGCCCGGCCACTTCGCTCGGAATGACATTGGGATGTGGGGGTGCGGGAGTCCCGACTTGTCGGGAATTCCGCTTTGGGAGCGGCGCCTTGCCGCCGCACTCCAAAGCATCCCGATGCAATCGGGGTGCTACACTCTGGGAGCCATCACTCGGAGGCCAGGCACGATTGCCGCGATCGAAGAAAGTCGTTACAGGTGGGAGTTGACGTAGTCGAGGAGGAGGGAGTGGAGGGTGGCATTGGGGGCGGCGATGCAGGAGCGCAGGGATTCGGGGCCGTGGGCGAAGGCGGGGGTGGAATCGAGCGGCTGGCCGTAAGCATCGGTTACGATGCAGCCTGCCTCTTTCGCGACCAGCACGGCGGCGGCGATGTCGTATGGGCAAAGGCCCATTATGGCCCCGCGGCCTGCGGCAGTGAACGCGGGGCGCGTCTCGGGGCGGTCGCGGTAGATGCGGTTGGCGATGTCGAGCGCGGCATCGAGTTGACCCGTAACGAGCCGAGTGAGCGAATACGAGATGCTGTTGCAGGAGAAAAAGCCGCCGGTCATTGATGTCCGGTCAACGAGTTCGCCCATCGCATCCATCAAGGGCTTTGCGGGGCGGCCCACGATGCCGAGGCTCCAGGCGATGTGATCGAGGTCTGTTGCTGATGAGAGGCGCGGGCGAAAGGCGCGGCTGCCTTCGCGCCAGGTTGCCCCGCGGCCCTTCTGCGCATAGAACACGCGGCGACCCACGATCTCGGCAAGGCAGGCGTGGGTAACATCGCCTAGCGTGAGGTCGTCAATCGGGCGCGGTAATGGGGCGGCCGGCCGATTCCGCCCAGGGTCGTCCGGGCTGCGCCCCGGTGCGGCCCTTCGACTGCGCTCAGGGTCGCCCCGGCTCCGCTGCGGGGCGACTATCGCGGCGATGGAGACCATGCAGGCCTCGAAGCCTGCGCGCGCGTTGCGGGTGCCGTCAATGGGATCAACGATGAGGACGGCGCGCGGCTTGCCGCTGCCGATGGTCACCAGGCCGCGGTCCTCGGAGTAGTAGAGCAGGGAGCGGCCGGATTGGCGGAGGGATTTCTCGAGGCGCTGCTCTGCGACGCGGTCCACCTCGAAGGTGGCATCTCCCGCGGAGCCTGTGCCGACGATGCCGCGCCCGCGCAGGCTCAGGACCCACGGGCGCACGGCCCTGCGAATCTCGATCGCGATGCGCTCAAGAAATGCGCGCATAGTCACCGGTATGCCCTCCGGACACAGCCGAGGGCGGCTGCGCCACATGGGATTCTTCGCTTCGCTCAGAATGACATTCAGGACAACAGCGGAGACTAGGCCGTGGCCCAGGGTTCTCTCCTTGGAGGAACGCGTGCATGATTGTCCCTTATGGTCGCGCAAGGGATTGGAGGGCGCGGGCCATGTAGTCCAGGTCGTCCTCGGTGAGGCGAGGGTGGATGGGCAGCGTGATGAGCCGATTGAACGCGGCCTCAGCGATGGGGCATTCGCCCTCGCGGTGGCCGCGCTTCTTGTAGGCGGTGGTCCAGTTGACCGGGATGTAGTGGGTGCCCGCCCTGATTCCGTGCTCGTGGAGCAAACGCTTCATGAGTTCGGTCTTGTCCATGCCGAACACATCGGGGTCGATGAGCACAGGATAGAGATGGAAGACGTGCTTGACGTGCGGGGCGACGTATGGAACGGTCAGTCCCTTGATCTCCGCGAGACGCGCGGAAAGATATTGAGCGTTGGCAATGCGCTTCGCGTTCAGTTGATCCAATTTGCGAAGTTGCACGCGGCCGACGGCGGCCTGCATGTCGGTCATTCTCACATTGAAGCCTGCATCCTCGAACTCCTGCCACCAGAAGCGATCATCGCGCGGGACTTTCGTTTCGTCAATGGGCGGATACTTGAGGCTGCCGCCCCAGACGCGGCAGCAGTGAGAGCGATAGAGCATCACGCGCTGGGCGAGCGCATCGTCGTTGGTCGTAACCATGCCTCCCTCGCCGAGGGTGGACATGTTTTTCTGCTCGTGGAAACTGAAGCAGCCGATGCGGCCGAGGCTTCCGGCCTTGCGGCCTTTATATTCGCCGCCGGGGACGTGCGCGGCGTCCTCGATGATCGCGAGGCCGTGCTCTTGGGCGAGGCTCATGAAAGCATCCATCTCGGCGCAGTGGCCGTAGAGGTGCACGGGCAAGATTGCCTTCGTGCGCGGCGTGATCTTTTTCGCGGCTGCGTCGGGGTCGAGGTTGAGGGTGCGCGGGTCAACGTCGGCGAGGACGACAGCCGCGCCGCGGGTTGCGATGGCGTTGGCGGTTGCGACCCATGTGAGCGGGGTTGTGATCACTTCGTCGCCGGGGCCGATGCCGAGAGCGGTGAGCGCCATTTCGAGCGCGGCGGTGCAGTTCGTAACGGCGAGGGCGTGCTTGACGCCGATGTAAGCGGCGAATTCGCGCTGGAAGGCGGCGACTTCGGGGCCGGCGGTGGGCGCATCGCGGCGCAGGACCTCGGTGATTGCTCGCTGTTCTTCGGGGCCGTAGATGGAGCCGAAGCGGGTTTGCAGGTCTCGGACGACTTCAGGTTTTTTCGCGGTCATGGTTCTCGTGCCTCCTCAGAATTAACGTGCGGGCGGGTTCGAAACCCGCCCCTACGGGCCACGGGCGGCCACCCTTCGATCCGCCATCTGGCGGACTCAGGGCAGGCAGGGGGCCGCCCCTACGTTTGTCATTCATGGGTCTCCATTACGCGGGCGAGGCCGGCGTCGGCGTCGAGCAGAGGCGTGCGCAGAAGCGCGCGGGCGCGGTCTGTGTTGAACGAAACATCCTTGGGCCTGGGCGCTCGACCGGGAACGATTTCGCCGGGGCTATCAACGACGAGAGAGGGATCGGCGCCGAGGCGGTGCGCGATCTTGAGCGCGAAGTCATGGCGGCTGATGCATTCGCGCGGGCCGAGGTGCAGCAGGCCGGAGATGTCGCTCTGGCTGATTTCGAGAAGGGCGTCGGCGAGGGTGAGGGCGTCGGTCGGCGTGCGGAATTCATCGGAGGGCTGGACGGTTGGCTGGCCGGCGCGAAGTTTTTCCTCGACGCGCGTGAGGAAAGAAGCGCCGCCGGTGCGCGGGTAGCCGTAGGCCATCGAGATGCGGACGATCAGCGCGTTCGGGCAGAGCACGCGAACGGCATGTTCGGCGGCGACCTTGGTGCGGCCGTAGGTGTTGACCGGGTTGGGCGGGTCGTCCTCGCTGTATCCGCCGGCCTTGCCGTCGAAGATGGTACTGGTGGAGATGAAGACAAGGCGCGCGCCGGTCTGCGCTGTGGCGCGGGCGATGTTTGCGGAGCCATCAACGTTGACTCGCCATGCTTGCAGAGGCCGCCGCTCGCTGGCGTCAACGTCGCCGATGGCGGCGAGGTGCACGATCGCGTCCGGGCGCACGGAGCGAATGAGCGAACTCACGGCTGATTCGTCGGTGATGTCTAGTTTGCGAAAGTCCGCGCCTGGCACGGGGGCGATCTCTGTCAGGTCAGCGTTGATCACGCGGTGGCCTGCAGCGAGGCCGGCGGCGAGCAGATGGCCGCCGACGAAACCGGATCCTCCGGTAACCAGCAAGGTTCGAGGCATTGGCGATTGTCCCTTTGAGCGCGGGAATTGTATCGCTGGGGACGGCTGCGGTCAACCGGGCGGAGGTCCATAAGGTAGGGGTGTTCGCGGGGTCTAGCGTGAGAACAATGAGATTCTTCGCCCGTCCGCCAACTGGCGGACGGGCTCAGAATGACAGAAAGGGAACGCTGAGGGTAGTGTCACGAGTTGTCTGTAGATCTGCATGAGGGGTTTCGGCTCCACTGGGCGTTCAGGCGGAGGCGAGATTGACCTTGGATGGAGGGTGCGGTATAATTGAGCAGAATTCAGAGCGCGCGGGGCCCGTAGCTCAGTGGTAGAGCAGCCGGCTCATAACCGGTCGGTCGCAGGTTCGAACCCTGCCGGGCCCACCATGCAATCATTCGCTCATAACCCTGATGACGCTAAACCCCTCTGAGAGGCACGTCCTGAGGGACCTCGCAAGGCGCGTTGCGGACATCGGCGCCGACCCGCACCATGCGGTGCGGCGCGAGATGTGGAAGCGCCACAACCGGCTGGAGCGGGTCAGGCCGATGGTGCTCGTGTTCCCCGAGGGGGCGTGGTCGGAACTGCTCCCCGACAGCGTGCTGCAAGTAACCGACCGATTCTTCCGTGGAATCGAGTGGCATCTGCGACACCTGATCTACCGCTGGGAACATCTGCGCGATGACAATGTGATCGAGCCTGAGATCAGGGTCGGGCTGGTTTGCTCGAACAGCGGCTGGGGCCTGCCGGTCGAGAACGTCCCGAGCACGAATCCGCGCGGGGCGTGGGCATTCAAGCCGACGCTCAAGGAACCGGGGGACATGGCGAGGATGAAGTTTCCCGAGATCACGGTTGACGAGGAGCAGACGCAGCGCAACTTCGAGATGGTGAGCGATGTGTTCGGAGACATCCTGAATGTCAAGATACATCGCAGGCCACCGGTGGAAACTTCGCTTATTGGCACGCTGACGAGGCTGCGCGGCCTGGACCAGATAATGCTGGACATGTGCGAGCGGCCGGAGTGGGTTCATCAGGCCATGAGCTTCATGACCGAGGGGACGATGCGCCTTCTGGATCGCGTTGAAGCCCTGGGCATCTGGGATTTGAACAACGGCGGGGATTACGTGGGCTCGGGCGGGGTAGGCTACACCGACGAACTGCCGGCCCCGGGCTACAACGGCAAGCCGCGGCTTTGCGACCTGTGGGGCTTCGCGGAGGCGCAGGAACTGGCGGGCGTTTCGCCCCGGATGCTGGATGAGTTCGTGCTGCAATATCAGGCGCGGATGCTCGAACGATTCGGGCTGAACTGCTACGGGTGCTGTGAATCACTGACGCACAAACTGGATGTCGTGAAGAAAGTGCCGCACCTTCGCCGCATTTCGATCAGCCCGTGGACAGATGTGCGCGTCGCAGCCGAATCCCTGCAAGACCGCTACATCTTCTCGTGGAAACCGAACCCGACCGACATGCTGGCGACGACTGACACTGACTTCATTCGGAAGCGCATCACTGAAACGGTGAAGATCGCGGAGGGATGCGTGTTCGAGATGATTTTGAAGGACACGCACACCACATACAACGACCCGCAGCGCCTGGAGAACTGGGTGCGCATCGCCAGCGAGGTTGCGGCGGACTAGCCCCACCTGTTATCATCGCTGCAACTCCAGCCGATAAGTGCCGCCATGGTTGCGCAGCAAGATAGTGAGCCGCAGACCCAGACCGCGCGTGAAGACGGCATCAACACTATCGTCGCGACAGACTGCGGCAGCACGACGACGAAGGCAATCCTGATCGAGCGGCATGCTGAAGGCTTCCGGCTGGTGGCGCGCGGGGAGGCGCCGACCACCGTCGAGGCACCTTTTGACGATGTGACTGTCGGTGTACTCAACGCGGCGAGTGAACTGGAGGAACTCACAGCGCGGCGTTTCGTCGGAGACGGGAAGATTTGCACGCCGGTGCAGTTTGGGGTAGGGGCGGACCTGTTCGTATCAACGAGCAGCGCGGGCGGGGGATTGCAGATGCTGGTCTGCGGCCTGGTGAAAAGCATGACGGCCGAGAGCGCGCAGCGCGCTGCGCTCGGAGCGGGCGCGATCGTCGTTGATGTGCTCGCGCTCGATGATGGCCGGGTGGAGCACGAGAAGATCGAGCGCATACGCTCGATCAGGCCGGACATGATTCTGTTCTCCGGCGGCACGGACGGGGGCGCTGTTTCGCACCTGGTGGACATGGCCGAGACGCTTCGGGCGGCCGACCCGAAACCCCGGCTTGGGCGAGGGTTCCTGCTGCCCGTGATCTTCGCAGGGAACAGGGAAGCGCGCGGTTCCGTTTCGGCAATCCTCGACAAGGTTGTGAAGTTCAGCGCGGTTGATAACATCCGCCCGGTATTGGAGCGCGAGAACCTGGGCCCTGCGCGCGATGCGATCCACCATGTTTTTCTGGAGCACGTGATGGCGCAGGCACCGGGATATGAGAAGTTGCTCTCGTGGACGAGCGCGCCTGTGATGTCAACGCCTGCGGCGGTGGGCGAGATGGTTCAACTTGCGGCGCGCACGGAAGGGAAGAACGTGCTGGCGGTGGACATCGGGGGAGCAACGACCGATGTGTTCTCGGTGTTTGATGGGAGTTTCCATCGCACGGTGAGCGCGAATCTCGGGCTGAGTTACAGCATCTCGAATGTGCTGGCCGAGGCAGGGGCGGCAAAGATGATCCGCTGGCTGCCGTTCGAGATTGACGAGTCGCGGCTGCGCGACGGGCTGCGCAACAAGATGATCCGGCCTACGACGATCCCGCAGACGATGGATGACCTGCTGCTCGAGCAGGCGGTGGCGCGCGAAGCCTTGCGCCTGGCTTTCGATCATCACAAGCAACTGGCGGTCGGTCTGAAGGGCGTGCGCCAGGAGCGCACGGTTTCCGAGGTTTTCGCGCAAACGGAGACGGGCGAGGCGATGGTTGATATGTGGGCATTGGGCCTGATCATCGGTTCGGGCGGTGTTCTCTCACATGCCCCGCGCCGACACCAGGCTGCGCTGATGATGATTGATGCGTTTCAGCCGCTTGGGGTTACCGAACTGGCGGTTGACAGCATCTTCATGATGCCGCAGTTGGGCGTCCTGGCGCAGGTTCAGCCCGACGCGGCGCAGGCTGTGTTTCGCAGGGACTGCCTGGTTCCGCTAGGGACTGTGGTTGCGCCTGAGGGCACGTTGAAGCAGGGGGAGCGCGCGCTGACGGCGCGCATCGAGCGCGATGGCGAGGTGATCTGGTCCGGCGACATCCCATTCGGGAGCATCGCGCTCGCTCCGCTGGAAAGCGGGGCCAGCGCGGACCTTCACGCCGAACCCGCGCGGGGGTTGGACCTCGGCCATGGGCGGGGTAGGGGAGTAACCGCGAAGGTGGCCGGCGGAGTGGTCGGCGTGATACTCGATTGCCGCGGTAGGCCGCTTTCGCTGCCGGATTCGCCGCAAGAAAGATCGAGCGCACTGGCCTCATGGATGAGAGCGATCGGAGCGAGGTGACATGCCTGCCGCTTACACCCCCGGGCTGCGCGTTACGCCGAGCGCCGTGATCCGAAAGACGAGGCGCTTATCGTCGAAGGGCGATGTGCTGGTGGAGATCGGGCAGAAGGTGCAGGGCGATACCGTCGTCGCGCGCGCCGCGCTGCCGGGCAACCTGCTCAACGTCAAGGTTGCGCGGCAACTGGGCATCGAGCCATCGGAACTGACGTCCGTGATGCTGAAGCGCGAGGGGGAAGCAGTTCAGGCAGGCGAGGTGATCGCCGAGACGCGCTCGTTCTTCGGCGTGTTCCGTTCGCGCAGCACGACGCCGGTCGCGGGGAAGATCGAGAACGTGAGCGCGGTCTCGGGCCAGGTGGGCGTGCGCGAGCCGCCGGTGATGATCGAGGTGAACGCGTACGTGGAGGGCGAGGTGGTGGGCGTGATTCCGCAGGAGGGCGCGGAGATCGAGACGCGCGGCGCATTCATCCAGGGCATCTTCGGCGTGGGCGGCGAGCGGCGGGGAGCGCTTCGAATGGCGGCGGCACGGCCAGATGCGCCGATGTCCGTGAACGGCGCCGATGATGTGAAGGGCGCGGTTCTGGTGGGTGGCGCGACGTGCACGGCAGACGATCTGTTTCGCGCTGCTCATATCGGGGCCGTCGGCGTCGTGGTCGGCGGCATCGGCGACAATGAACTGCGGCGCTTCCTGGGGTATGATCTGGGGATCGCGATCACCGGGCACGAGAAGGTGCCGCTCACGTTGATCCTGACAGAGGGTTTCGGCAACCTGCCGATCGCGCAGAGAACCTGGCGCTTGCTTGAAAGTCTTCAGGGCAAGCAGGCAAGCATCTCTGGCGCCACGCAGATCCGCGCGGGCGTCATCCGCCCGGAGATAATCGTGCCGCTGCAGGAGGTCGAGGTCAGGACGTGCGCCGCGGGCCAGGGGGAGGCGGATTTGGAGCAGGAACTGGCGGTCGGAGCGCGCGTGCGCGTGATACGCGAGCCGCATTTCGGCGCGCTGGGCCAGGTTTGCGCCCTTCCGCCCGAACTGCAGCGCATCGAGACCGAGGCCATGGTGCGGGTGGCCGGAGTGTTGCTCGATTCGGGGGAAAACGTGATCGTCCCCCGCGCCAACCTCGAAATCATCCAGCAGGGCTGATGATGAGGCAGGCGAGCATGAACAGCCGCGGGGGCATAGGCAGGCGACATATGTAGATCATCTATGCTCTCGCCCGCTACATATGGAGTGGACTGCTGTATGGCTGCCACACCGAACACCCTCGGCGGTGACAGTGACATTGCATTGCTCGCACTTAGCCTCGTCAACGCGGCACCCTGATGGAATCGGGGTGCTGCGCGGAACAGAGAGATACCTCGTCCGCCGGCTGGCGCATTGGATTCTGCCCTTGATTCCCTGCACAGGTTGAAAATCCGCCAGCCGGCGGATGCCATCGCAGCCCTGGGGCATGGGGCAAGCCCATGCCCTACGGACTCGTCACGGAGAAGGGAGTGAGCCATGACACCAGGTCTCGTGATCAAGGAGGGGCAGCGGATTCGGATTCGCCAGTTGCGCGAGGATGACATCCCGCGCATGGCAACAGGCGGGTTCGGCGGGGAAGAAGGGGCGAAGCGCTCGTACGCCCAGGAGTTTGCGAAGCCCGACGGGCCGCCTGGAGCAGACGGAAAGCAGTTCGCCGTCGAGACGAAGGACGGCGAGTGGGTCGGCTTTACCGGCTTCGGCGCGAAGCGCGACGGCGACGCGGGAGGCTACTTCTTCATCGCGGAGCCATTCCGAGGCCATGGGTATGGCACGGAGTTGGTGCAATACGTCCTTCGGGTGATGTTCGAGGACTGCGGGGCGGCCCGCTGCGAGATTGACTACCACGACTGGAACGAGGTAGCCGCGCGCCTGTATGCGAGGCTGGGGTTCAAGGAGGAGACGCGCATCCGCATCCCTGAGGACAAGCTTAGCGATGAGGACCGACAGATGGCCGCCGGTAGGCCAGTCTATGCGGTGGTGGTGGCTCTGACGCGAGAGCGGTTCCTGTCCCAATCGTAGGGCATCGGCGGGCCTGGGCAGGCCCGCCCTACAGGGAGCTCTTCTGTAGGGCGCGCGTGCCTACGCGCGCCATCGTGCGCACATCATTCTTGCTTGAAGAGGAGGGCCAGGCCCAGGCCTGCGAAGATGAGGTCGGGGGACCAGGCGGCGATGACTGCCGGAAGGGCGCCGGAATCGGCCAAGAGCCTGGCCCAGGCAGCGAGAATCTGGTAGGAGAACGCCAGCAGAAAAGCGAGCAGGAGGCCGATGAGACTGCCGGTTCTCGAAAAGCGGATGCTGAGCGGGGCAGCGAGGAGCACGGCGACCAGCGATGCGAGTGACAGGGCGAACCTGAAATGGTACTCCAGCCTGAGGGAATTGACATCCGCCCCGCTGCTGGCAAAGAGAGCGATGTAACGCAATAGTTCGCCGCTGCTCATCTCGCGGGGGGTCTTCTGCTCGGCCATGAGGGAGGCGAACTGCTGGCCGACCGCGACGCGCGCGCGTTTGAACCGGGCCTCGAAAAGCCATCTGCCCTCGCGGTTGAACTGATGGCGCAGGCCATCGAAGAGCACCAGGTTGCCCTTCTTGAAATAGCCCGACTTCGCGGTCTGGATGATGGGGTATCCGGCGGGCGCCACCTCATAGACCATGATGCGCCAGAACTGGCCGGTGCGGGGCTGGAGGCGCTCGGTGTAAACGTAGAGGTTGGGGGGCACGTGAACGAAAACGCGCTCGCGAAAGAGCGGAATCGGGTTGCGCAGCAGGGAGCGGCGCACTATCTTCTCGGCGCGGTGGTTCGCGCGGGGCACAAGGTAATCGCTGTTGAGGAAGGCGAGCACGCTGACGGCGAGGCCGAACAGGATTGGAGCGAGCACGATCCTGCGCACGGGCACGCCTCCGGTGCGCATGGCAGTCAGTTCGCTCTCGCGGCCCAGGCGATTGAGGGCCCAACAGGTGGCGAGCAGGGCAGAGAAGGGCAGGCCCCAGGAGGCGACCTCAGGGGCACGGAGCAGCAGCAGTTGAGCGGCGAGCCCTGCGCTGGCCTGGGCCTGGCGCAGCAATTGCCAGTGCAGGTAGAGCACATTGCCGAGCATCAGAAGGCAGAAGCCGACCAGCGCGACGAGGAAGGGTAGGGCCATCTCGCGCGCGAGGTATCGGTCCAGGGTCTTCATGCCGCGCCCCCGGGGGGCTTGCTTGCAGCCGCGTTTTCGGCTACAATATGGGATAGAGAAGCCGGGTGTTTAGCACGATTTCGGTCGAGAGGCCCGACTCCGGGCAGACGGTGCGGATGAGCGTGGGCGACATCCTCGAGGTGAACCTGGCCGAGGACGAGCCGACCGCTGCCTGGAAGGCGGAGTTTGACCAGGAGATTCTCGGTCTGGTGTCCGAGACAACGGGGGAGTCCGTTTACCTGCTCAGCGACCTGCACCAGAGGACGGTGCGGCAGTTTCGGGCGAAGAAGGAAGGCCAGACGACGCTGCGCATGTTGTACCAGCGATTCGGCGACGCCGGCGTGGCGACACGCGACACTTTCACCCTTGACGTAGTGGTGGGACACGCTGCGCCGGTTCGCAAGGAACGACAGCCCGTGCCGCTGCCCGAGATGGCGTTGATTCTCGTCGAGGTATTCCTCTTCGCGGCGGCGTTCTTGGCGATATCCTTCATGTTCGGGATCTACGCGGGACAGTCTCACAGCGTGCCGTCCCCGACGAAGATGTTCATCGCCCTGACGGGCGCAGTTCTGGCGGGGTCGGTCGCTGGCTTTACGCTGCTCAGGCTCGTGGGTATGGTGATCCATCACCTGTTCGGGCGCGAAGACTAGCCGCCATTTCGCAGGATAGCGCACAGCAGGTTGGTCGTTTCGGGACGCAGGCCGGCTTGCTGAAGCGCCTGCACCGTTTCCTGCACCGGATACTCGTAACGCTTGAGGCTGACCTCTCCGTCTTGCCATACTGCGTATGATGAGCGCGGGTCGGCGTCGCGCGGCTGGCCGATGCTGCCGGGATTCACCACGGTTACGTCGCCGAACCGGCGCACCATTGGCCAGTGGGTATGGCCTAGCAGCAGGAAGTCCGTCTGTGCGAGGGCGATCTGCTGCTGCCAGACTGCATCCGACAGGAAAGGGAAGAGGTATCCGGAGAGAGGGTCGGACACAGAGGCATGGACGGCCAGGAAGCGCGCGCCGCCGAACTCGAAGCGCTGAGCGGCGGCGAGGGCGGCCAAGAACGAAAGCGCCTCCTGGCTCAACATCTGCCGGTTGAGGTCGCGAATCTCGTCCGATAGGCCGCGGTAGAACCCGCACTGATAGCCTTCGGCGACGGCTGCATCATGATTGCCCTTGATGATGATGTCGGCTTGCTGCCTGATCATCTCGACGCACTCGGCCGGGAGGGGGCCGTAGTCCACGGCGTCGCCAAGGAACACAGTCATGTCGGCCTGCTCGGACAGAGCCCGCAGGGCGGCTGGGTTGGCGTGGACATCGGAGACTATCAGGAGTTTCACGATTCGTGGTCCGTGTTGTGGCGTTCTGGGTCTGTGCGCGGCCCCGTCCTTTGTATTCTGCGCAGGGTTGCAGCAGCCCTGCGTGGCAGGACTGGGATGGGCAGACGCGGAAGGGCAGGGCTCGGTGGTGTCCTGGGCGGCGGGAGGCGGCCTGGCGTGGCCCAGGGATATGGGCGCGAGCAGGTGGCTGGCAGGATACTTGACAGCATTGCGCTCATGGCATATAATATCCAGGGAGGCACACTATCAGTCAGGAGGTGAAGACAATGGGGATTCGAAGGTGGGAGCCGTTCGCCGGCCTCGAGCGGCTGCGAGATGAGATGGACAGGCTGTTTGAGGACTTGCTCCCCGTCCGTTGGCGCAGGCAGCGGGGGGCGGCGCGTGTCCGCGTCCCGGCGGTGGACCTGAGGGAGACGGAGAGCGATGTGATCCTGAAGGCGGACCTCCCTGGCGTGAAGAAGGAGGACTTGGCCGTTGAGGTAACCCAGGAAGCGATCACGCTGAAGGGCGAGACCGGTGAGGAAAGGGAGGAGAAGCGCGAAGGCTACTACTGCTCTGAGCGGGCCTGGGGCTCGTTCGAGCGGGTAGTCCCCCTGCCGGTCGAGGTGAAGGCGGACCAGGCGAAAGCCAAGTTCGCGGACGGCGTGCTCAAGATCACCGTGCCGAAGAGCGAGGCGGCGAAGGCGAAGCAGCCTGTGAAGGTGAAGATAGAGTAGAGTAGTGTGTTGTCGCAGGGGCGAGTCAGGGCTCGCCCCTGCGACAAACTCGACGCGCGGAGGGTAGAGTTTGCCAAAGACGGAGAGGGACAGAGAGATAGCCCGCAGGCGGATCCGAAAGAAAAAGGCGCTGAAGGTCAGGGCCAAGTCGGCGCAGGCGGGAAAGGCTTCGGGCTAGCGGGGCCGGGAGCGCAGCGTGTTCTACACGGTGGTGCGCGCCGCCGCGGCGGTGTGCGCGCGGCTCTTTCTTCGCTGGCGGGCTTACGGTTCGGATAACATGCCGCGCGCGGGCGGCATCATTCTCGCGTGCAATCATACCAGTTATCTCGATCCTCCCCTGGCAGCCATCTCTGTTACCAGGCACCTGAGGTTTCTGGCGAAAGAGGAACTGTTTCGCATCCCGGTTCTCAGCGGCCTGATAACGGCCCTGGGCTCGGTGCCCATCGCGCGGGGGCGGCTGGACAGGGCGGGATTCAGACGGGCGGAGCGCATCGTGCGCTCCGGGCAGGCTTTGCTCATCTTCCCCGAAGGCACGCGCAGCCCCGACGGGAGGCTGCTCCCCGCTGAGCCGGGGGTCGGCCTGCTCGTGCTGAGGACGGGAGCGGCGGTTGTCCCGATGGCGATCGTCGGAAGCGACAGGGCTCTGCCGAGAGACTCAGTGGTTCCGCGCCCTGTGAAAGTAACCGTCAGGATCGGGGCAAGCATTTCGTTCCCGGAGTATGTCGGCAAACCAATAGACCGGCAGACGGCAAAGGCAGTGGCGGATCGCATCATGCAAGCGATCGCGGCGCTGCTGCCGCCGGACCGGAGGTGAGAGGTGAAGGGATGAGGCTGAAGAGAAGGCGGATGGTGTTGATAGGGTTGGATTCGGCGGTGCCTGGGTTCGTGGAGCGGTTCGTGAGGGAGGGAAGGATGCCGGCGACGGCGGCGCTGATGAAGCGCGGGGTGTGGGGGAGCGCCTTGCCCAGTTTGCCGACGCACACTCCCACGAACTGGACGACGATTGCCACGGGCGCGGACCCGATGGTTCACGGGGTGGTGGAGTTCAAGTATGATTCCCGCCTGCGAAAAGCGGAGGCGATCTGGAAGACCGCGGAGCGGCATGGAAGGACGAGCATATTGCTGCGATATCCGGGGACGTGGCCGCGGGACATCGAGCGGGGCGTGGTTTTCGAGCACGGGGGCAATCAGCCCTCGATGTACCGGGTGTGCATTGCGCAGTCTTACTTGGCGGGCGAGACGGTGCAGTATGTGGGCGGGTGGCACGGGACGCAGAGCAGCATGGGTGTGAGGCTGATGCCGGCGGGGGGATGGAAAGGGCTCACAGCCGGGGGGGCGTGCGGATCAGCAGATGAGATTCTTCGCTTCGCTCAGAATGACAAGAAGGGGATGGCGGGCCTGGGCAGGCGCGCCCTACAGCCCCTAGAGGGGGAGATTTCGATCAGGACGGATGATGACAAGAGCGAGTTGCTGCGGCTGCATCTGCTGGTTACGGCGGGGGGCCCTTCGTCCGCCAGCTGGCGGATCAGGGCAGGCGGAGCCCTTCGAGTTGGCTCAGGACAAGCCCACGCCCTACAGGCGCAGGGAAGCGGGGGGAGATACCGGACGGTGAGCGTTCACCTTGAGAAGGATGCAAGCAAGTCCTTGTGCGTGTTGAAGGAGGGGGAGTGGAGCGAGTTCATCGTGCATCCGTTCCGAGTGAAAGGGAGGACAGTTCGCGCGGCGTTCCGCTTCAAACTGATGGTTCTCGCGCCGGATGGGAGCAGGATGCGGCTGCACCGCAGCGAGGTTTATCCGGTCGAGGGTTTCTCATACCCGGACGGCATCACCGAAGAATTGACAGCAGCATGCGGGCCATACATCGGGACGCCCGGAAGGATTGCGCTCGCGGCTAGCTGGATGGACACGTATTTCGAGGAAGCGCGCGACCAGGTTGATTGGCTGGCGCGGGCTGCGAACCATCTTTTCAAGACGAGGGACTGGGACATTTACATGATGGAATGGCACGTGCCCGATTTCATCGAGCACAAGTTCTTCTCTTACGTTGACCCGGAATCTGACGAGTACAACGCGCGCACTGCGCGGGAGGGATGGAGCGCATTTCGAAATGCCTACCATCTCGCTGACAGGCTGATTGGAGGGATCACGCGCGGGCTGACTTCCAATGACCTGGTCGTAGTCGTCTCCGATCACGGACACTGTCTGAGGAAGAAAGGCGTGCTGCTTGAGAATGCGCTTGCGAGCGCGGGGCTTTTCGATCCTGCGAATCCGAGGAAGAGCAAGGTAGCGCGCGACAAGGTCGGCCTGCGGGTGAAGGCGTCGAGCCGCGGCGAATATGAGGCTTTGCGCGACAGGGCGATCGCGGTGCTGCAATCGCTGCGGGATGAAGAGACAGGGGTGTGCCCGGTGGCGCTGGCGCTGAAGTGCGAGGAGGCTCCGCTCATCGGGTTGCTGCCCGAGCAGGTTGGAGACATTGTTTTCGCGCTGCGCGCGGGGTATGATGCAGAGGGATTCCGTTCCGACGTTCCCGAGGGGTGTCTGTTCGTGCGGCCCGGGATCGGGAAGTGGGGCGCGGCGGGAGGAACGCATGGGTCGCATCATCCGGCTTCGGTTTTTTCGCTGGGGGACATCAAGGCGTTCTTTCTGATGGCTGGACCCGATGTCCGGCGCGGCCTGCGGCTGCCGCACCCGATATGGCTGAAGGACATTGCGCCGACGGCGTGCCACGTCATCGGCCTGCCCGCCCCCGCGAATTCGAACGGGGCGGTGGTGGGGGATATTCTCATGTAGGTGCGCGCGATCGGTCCGCCTGTCTTGTCATTCCGAGTCCGTCCGCCAACTGGCGGACGGACGAGGAATCCCACCCCGAGGCACACGGCTATCAAAGAAGATGAGACCCTTCGTCCCGTCCGCCGCCTGGCGGATCGGGACTCAGGGTGACAAGAAGCCACGGGCGAGGCCAGGCCGGCCACCGGCGGCCCTGGGCCCTTCGACTTCGCTCAGGACGGGCAGGGCCGCCCTACAGTGAAACCGGTTTCCCCTTCAACGCGGATTTGCGGGCGGCGAGGCACATGGCGAGGGCCAGCCGCGCGTCGGCGGCCGTCACGACATCGGGGGTGCGGTTCTGCTCGATGCAGTCAACGAAATACCTGATCTCGGCGAAGTATCCGCCCAGTTGCTGAATGTTCCCCATCGCTTCTTCGGAGGTCGCGCCGCCGGTCAGGTCGGGGATGGCGGGATGCTCGGGCTCGCCATCAGCCGGATAGACGGTCAGCGCAGGGGTGAGGCGCGAGTTCAATTCGATCGTTCCCCTTTCGCAGCAGACGGTGAGCGTCATGGTGAAAGGATAGTTGGACGGCAGCATCTCGGAGCCCTGGGCGAACGAGACAACGCCGTCTGCGTGAGTGCACGTCGTCCAGACGCTCTGCATCGCGCCGAACTCGTTCGTCAGGCCGCCTGCGAAAACGGTCTTGGGCGGGCCCGCGAGCCAGGCGAACTGGTCGAGGTCGTGGATGTGAAGGTCAACCACAGCGCCGCCGGACATCTTGGGCTGGAAGAACCAGTGCTTCCATCCCCACGCCGGCGGGGGGGAGAGGCGCGATGCGGTGAGCGACTTGATCTTGCCCAGGCGGCCGGATGAGACGATGTCCTTGATGACGGTGTATTCGGGCCAGAAGCGGAGAACGTGCGCGACCATGAATTTGACTCCCGCGCGCTCGACGGCGGCGATCATCGCATCGGCATCGCGCAGGGTGAGGGCGATGGGCTTCTCGCAGAGGATGTGTTTTCCGGCGGCGGCTGCTTTCTCCACCGCCCGGCGGTGCATGTTGGTCGGCAGGCATACGTCAACCAGGTTCACGTCCGCCTGAGCCAACATGCGCTCGATGGTGGGAAATGCCTCGGCGCCGTATTTGGCAGCGAACTCCTTGCGCCTTTGCTTGTCGGCATCAACGGCCGCGGTGATCTGCGCGTTCGGCAGGATGGAATATGCCTGCGCGTGCATTCCGCCCATGAAACCAAGCCCGACAACTCCGACCTTGACCATTTCTTCCTCCTGGGCGCGTGATTTCTGTGCGCGGCGCGGTGTCCCTGCTGCAGGCGAAGGTTGGAAACGTGCCTGACAGGTTGAAAACCTGTCCTACCGGCACTATCGGGAGCACAGGATTGTATCCTGTGCGTTGAGGGAGCGGAGGGCAGAGCAACGAAGAGATTCTTCGTCCGCCCGCCGGTTGGCGGGCTGGCGGACTCAGAATGAAAATGGGAGGGACAGGTTGGAAATCCGCCGGCTGGCGGATGGTACCGTGCTTCGGAGGGCACACAGGTTGGAAACCTGTGCTACCATGATTGTTGGTGGCACAGGATTGTATCCTGTGCGCGGCGCGGGCTGGGGTTGACAGGGTGGTGCCAGGTTGATAGGCTTCAGGGGTTGTAGAGGTCCGGAGAGACGGGGGCATGGCGCGCGGTACAGCAGAGGGCAGGAACGTTCTATACCCGATCAGCGTTGATGTGCGCGGCAAGAAGTGCGTGGTGGTGGGCGGAGGCGCGGTGGCTGCGAGAAAAGTCCGCGCGCTGGTGGAGTGCGGGGCGAAGGTCGTGGTAGTGGCTCCCGAGATTTGCGGTGTCATCGCGACGCTGGTGGGGAAAGGCAGGGTGGCGCACAGTGCGAAGGAGTTCTCCGGGGCTGATTTGAAGGGTGCGCTGCTGGCGATAGCGGCAACGGATGACGAGGAAGTGAACCGGGCGGTTGCCGCCGCGGCGCGCAGGAACCGGGCGCTGGTGAATGTTGTTGATGTGCCCGAGCTTTGTGATTTCCACGTTCCCGCGGTGCTGCGGCGAGGGCCGATAGTGATTGCAGTGTCAACGGGCGGCGCAAGCCCCGCGCTCGCCGCGAGAGTACGAGATGTGATCGGTCAGACAATAGGCCCGGAACATGGGCGCGCCGCAAGCGCGCTGGCGCGAGTGCGGGAGCGCTTGAAGGGCGAAGTGAAAAGCAGCCGGGAGCGAGGCCATATTCTATCGCAGATGGCGAGCGATGTGATGCGGCGGGCGCAATCCCGAAGGAGAAAGCGCTGAGGAGATGCACGTCGTAGCGGTCGGCGCGAGCCACAAGACAGCGCCCGTGAGTTTGCGAGAGAAGATTGCGTTCACGGCGGGGCATCTGCCGCGGGCGCTGCAGGCGATGGCCGCGGCGGAGACGGTGAGCGAGGCGGCGATACTCTCGACCTGCAACCGCACCGAGATCTACTGCTGCTGTTCGAAAGCGAGCGCGGCGCCGCTGGTGGAGTTCCTTTCCGAGAACCGCGCCGTAACGCGCGCCGAACTTGAGGGGCATACCTACCATCACCTCGACGAGGCGGCGGTTTCGCATCTCTTGATGGTCGCAGCGGGGGCGGATTCGATGGCGGTGGGGGAATCGCAGATCGTGGCGCAGGTGCGCGAGGCCCTGGAGTTTGCGCGCCGCGCGAGAACGGCGGGGCCGGTGGTGTCCAACCTCTTCCGCACTGCGCTTCACACGGGGAAACATGCGCGGTCGGAGACGGGGATTGCGCGCGGGGCGTTTTCCATCGGGCGCTGCGCGGCGGAACTTGCGTGCTCGGTGTTCGATGACCTGGGGGGCAAGGAGATCCTGATACTGGGTGCGGGCGAGATGGCGGCGCTCACGGCCAGGCATCTCGTTCATCGGGGAGCGGGCTCGATCGTTGTCACCAACCGCACGCAGGAGAACGCGGAGCAACTTGCTCGAACGCTGGGGGGGCGCGCCGTTCCGATCGGGGAGTTGCACGCGCGGGCCGCGAAGGCGGACATCCTGATAGCGTCAACCGCTGCGCCGCACACGGTGCTGGCGCAGGGGGACATCAAGGAAATCATGGAGGCGCGCGATCACGCGCCGCTGCTGATCGTGGATATTGCGGTTCCGCGCGACGTTGACCCGCGCGTGCGGCGGATGAGGAACGTGCACCTGTTCGACATTGATGATCTGCAGGAGGTGGTGCGAGTGGATTCGCACGCGCGCCGGGAGCAGGTGCAGCAGGTGCGGGCGATCGCCAGCCAACACGCGGAACAGTTCATGGAATGGCTGCGGTCGCTTTCGGCGGCGCCGGTGGTGGCTGCCTTGCGGGAGAAGTTCGAGGCGGTGCGCGGGCGCGAACTGGAACGGCACGGCAGGCAACTGGCGCGCATGTCGCCGGCGGAGCGGCAGGTGGTGGAGAGGATAACGCGGAGCATCGTGAACAAACTGGCGCACACGCCCACGGTGCGCATGAAGCAGGGCCTGCCCCAGGCTGCGGAGATGGTGAAGTTCTTGTTCGATCTCGACCTCGCGGGCGGCGCTTCCGGCGCGGAGTGAAATTGCGGCCGCTGCGAAGCGCGATACGCATCGGCACGCGCGCAAGCAGGCTTGCGATGGCCCAGGCCGAGTGGGTCGCTGCTGCGCTGCGCAGGCTGGGGTTCGAGTGCGAACTGATCCCGATCAGCACGAAAGGCGACCGGATTCGGGGGGCGCTCGGGCAGTCGGGTGAGCGCGGACTGTTCGTGAGGGAGATCGAAAGGGCGCTGGAGAGCGACAAGGTTGACATCGCTGTGCACAGCCTGAAGGATTTGCCTGAGCCCGTGTTGCCGCAGTTCTTTCTGGCTGCGATTCCCCGGCGGGGGGATGCGCGCGATGCGCTTGTGAGCGCGAAGGGGCCGCGCCTGGAATCGCTGTCTGAAGGCGCGCGCGTAGGGACGTCAAGCGCGCGGCGCAGGGCGCAGTTGCTGCGGGCGCGGCCTGATCTGAACGTGATGCTGGCGCGAGGCAATGTGGACACGCGCCTGCGGAAACTCGATGCCGGCGAATGGGACGCTCTGGTCGTAGCGGCAGCGGCGTTGGATCGCCTGGGAATGTCGGAGAGGATAACGCAGCGCCTGCCTCTCAGCCGGTTTGTGCCTGCGCCTGGGCAGGGCGCACTGGCGGTGGAGGTCAGGTCGGAGGATGCGCGCATGCGCCGCATCGTTGGGCTGTTGGATCACGCGCCCTCGCGCGCTGCAGTGGAGGCCGAACGCGCCGTGATGCGCGCGCTGCAGGCTGGCTGCCATCTGCCGCTGGGCGCTTTCGCAAGGGTTCGCGCGGAGAGGATAGTGCTGGTGGCTGAAGTGCTCTCGCCTGACGGCGCGTCGCGAACGAGAATCCGGCACCAGGGCCCTGCGGCCGATCCCGTTGCGGTCGGAACGGAAGCCGCGCGGCTGATCGCGCAGCGAGGGGGGATAGCGCTGTGAGCGCGAATCCGCGCACGCACGGGATTGTCTATCTTGTCGGGGCAGGGCCGGGGGATCCTGGGTTGATCACACTGCGAGGGCTCGAGTGCCTGCAGAAAGCAGATGTGGTGATCTACGACCGGCTCGTGGCGCCGCAGTTGCTTTCGCAGGCGCGGCGAGATGCGCTGCTGGTTGACGCGGGAAAGAGCCCCAGCGGCAAGAGCATCAGCCAGGATGAGATCAATCGCTTGCTATACGAACATGCAAGCGCTGGCAGGACGGTCTGCCGTCTGAAGGGCGGCGACCCGTTTCTGTTGGGAAGGGGAGGGGAGGAGGCATCTTACCTGGCCGAGCGGGGGATAGCATTCGAGGTCGTGCCGGGGGTAACGAGCGCGATTGCGGCCCCGGCTTATGCCGGGATACCGGTTACCGACAGGCGGTTCGCGTCGGTGGTGGCGATAGCGACCGGGCACGAGGACCCGGAGCGGACGCATCGCCGCGTTGACTGGGGAAGGCTCGCCACCTGCGCCGATACGATCGTAGTGCTGATGGGGATGGGGAACATCTCGGCCATTACGCAAGCGCTGATCGAAGGCGGCCGCGATGCGAACACCCCTGCGGCTGTTATTCAAGAGGGCACCACGCTGTCCCAGCGCACGGTTGTGGGCAGCCTTGGCGACATCGCCCGGCGCGCCGAAGAGGAAAGCCTGCGCGCCCCGGCGGTGTTGGTGGTCGGCGAAGTGGTTCGCCTGCGCGAGACGATTCCGTGGTTCGAGCGCAGGCCGCTTTTCGGGCTGCGGGTCTTGGTGCCTCGTCCCGGTGGCCAGACCGAGGAAATCGAGCGCTTGCTTAGAGAGCAAGGAGCAGAGGCGATTTGCATCCCCGCGATAGAGATTCGCGGGATTGCCGCTGACGTTGGGCGGATCAGGGAGTTGATCGCGCAGGGGTGGGATTGGATCATATTCACTTCCTCCAATGGCGTGAAGCATCTTCTTGGCCAGTTGCGCGCGGCGGGGCTCGATGTGCGGGCGATGGGCGGCGCGAGGCTGGCGGCCATCGGGCCTGGCACGGCGAAGGCGCTGGAGGCCCTCGGGCTGAACGTCTCGTTCGTGCCTGCTCGCTTCACATCGGAGGAACTGGCGAAAACGCTGCCGGGGCCGATAGCAGGCGCGCGCATCCTGATCCCGCGCGCGGCCCGCGCGCCGGATGCGCTTCCTCGCTTGCTAGGGGAGCAGGGCGCGCAGGTTACGGAGTTGCCGGTGTATGAAACGGTTCCGGCAGCAATTGATGGGCGCGCTGTTGCGGCGATGCTCGATGAGTGTAGAATACACGCGATTGCGCTGACGAGTTCGTCGGGCGTCAGGTCGCTGGCAGCAGCCGTGGGCGCGCAGGCGTTGGCGAAAGCGGGTCTTGCGTGCATCGGACCGGTGACGGAGGAAGCGGTGAGGGCCCTGGGGCTCGAGCCCGCAGTGGTCGCCGAGGAACACACGGCGGCGGGATTAGTGCGCGCGATGATCGAGAAGATGGCGCAGCGCAGAAAGGAGTAGGGCAGTGCCGGAAGACTGGTCTGAGCGCTTTACTGGTGCGGCAATCAGGGCTGTGAAATACGCGCAGGATGAAGCGCTGCGCAGCGGCACCACTACAGTGGGGAGCGAGCACATCCTGGCAGGGGTCCTGCGCGAGAGCGAAGGAGTGGCTGCGCGGGTGCTGCAGAACCTGGGCGTCACGCTGGGGCGCGTGCGCGCGGAAGTGGCACAGCAAGTGCGCGCCGAGCAGCAGCCTGCCGCTCAACTCGAAGCCGTGACATGGAGCGCCCAGGCCAGGCATGCGCTCGAACTCGCGCGGCAAGAAGCGACGGAACTCTGCCCGCGCCTTGGTCTTCCGAACTTCGTTGACACTGAGCATCTTCTCCTCGCTGTGCTGCGCGATGCCGACAGCCCCGCCGCAAAGGTTCTGCGCGCCATGTCCGTTGACCCCGAGAGCGTCAGAACGGAGATTGTGAGGCAGTTGGGCGACCGCCCCGTGGTTACGCCCCGTGCCGAAAGGCCCGGGCGCATCAGGGAGATATTGAAGCAGTTGGCAGCGGAGCCCGGCGCGCCACACCCTACGATCAGGCCCAGGCGCATGAGGGCTACCCCGGCAATCAGGCGCATGGTCGCCGAGACCACGCTGACTGTGGACAGGTTCGTTCTGCCGCTTTTCGCGGCCGATGGGCAGCGCGAGCCGAGCGAAATCGAGTCCCTTCCGGGCCACATGCGCTGGCCGCCGGAGCAGATTGCGAAGCCCGCGCGGGAGGCTGCAGAAGCGGGAATCCCCGCCGTTCTGATTTTCGGCCTTCCCGCTTCCAAGGACGAGATCGGCTCGCAGGCATTCGATCCGCAAGGGGTCGTGCAGCGCGCGGTTGCCGCGATCAAGAAGGAGGTCCCCGATCTATTGGTCATAACAGATGTCTGCCTTTGCCAATACACCAGCCACGGCCACTGCGGGATTGTGAGCGAGGAGGGGGAGATACTCAACGATCCCACGCTGCGGTTGATCGCGAAGACGGCGCTTTCTCACGCGCAGGCTGGGGCGGACATCGTCGCCCCCTCGGACATGATGGACGGGCGCGTGCGCGCGATACGCGAAGCCCTCGATGGGCTACGCCTGGCGCGCGTTGCGATAATGGCGTATTCGTCGAAATATGCGTCGGCTTTCTACGGCCCGTTCAGGGAGGCCGCCGATTCGGCGCCCAAGTTCGGCGATCGGCGCTCATATCAGATGGACCCGCGCAACGCGCGCGAGGCCCTGCGCGAAATAGCGCTGGATGTAGCCGAGGGCGCGGACATCGTAATGATCAAGCCAGCGCTTGCTTACCTGGACGTCATTCGCCGCGCCAGCGCGAGCGTCAATGTGCCTCTCGCCGCCTACAATGTGAGCGGGGAATACGCGATGGTCAAGGCGGCGGCAGAGAAGGGCTGGATCGAAGAGCGCGCGGTGGTGCTTGAAATCCTGACCGCGATTCGCAGGGCGGGCGCTGACATGATAATCACCTACCACGCGAAAGATGCGGCCGGGTGGCTGAAGGAGTAGGGGAGGTGGGCATTCATCAGCCGGGGCCGCGGTCGCGGCAGTTGATGGCCGAAGCGCGCAAACTCATGCCGGGCGGGGTGAGCAGCCCTGTGCGCGCGTTCCGCGGGGTCGGCGGGGAGCCGCTGTTCATCGAGCGCGGGGAGGGCTGTCGGCTCTACGATGCCGATGGAAAGGCGTACATAGATTGCCTTTGCTCCTGGGGTGCAGTTATCCTGGGCCATGCACATCCAAGCGTTACTATGGCAGCCAGGCAAGCGCTTGAAAGCGGCTCATCATTCGGCGCGTGCACGCCGGGGGAGGTCGAACTCGCGCGCAAGATCGTGGATGCCGTGCCGCGCGTGGAGATGGTGCGCTTCGTATCGAGCGGCACCGAGGCGGTGATGAGCGCCGTGCGCCTGGCGCGCGCGTTCACTGGCGGCACGAAGGTTGTCAAGTTCGAGGGAGGCTATCACGGGCACAGCGACGGCCTTTTGAGCAAGGCGGGCTCGGGCCTCGCGACGTTCGGCATTCCCGAAAGCCCCGGTGTTCCGGCGTCGTTCGCTGCGGAGACGATCACCGTCCCTTACAATGATCTGGAGGCTACCAGGCAAGCGCTTGCATCGCTTGCAGGTGAAGTTGCCTGCGTCATGGTCGAGCCGGTCGCTGGGAACATGGGCGTCGTGCCGCCCGCGCCGGGGTTTCTCGCGGGCCTGCGGCGCGCGTGCGATGAGCACGGCGCTTTGCTGCTGTTCGACGAGGTGATAACTGGCTTCCGCATCGGGCCGGGAGGCGCGCAGAAGTTGTTCGGGGTGACGCCTGACATCACGACTCTGGGGAAGGTGATCGGCGGCGGATTTCCGGTGGCTGCTTATGGCGGACGAAGGGAGATCATGGAGCGGATCGCGCCGGCGGGGGATGTCTATCAGGCGGGTACGCTTTCCGGCAATCCGGTCGCTGTGGCAGCAGGGGCCGCGGTGCTCGATGTTGTCTCGCAGCCAGGCTTCTATGAGCGGCTGGAGGAATTGGGCGCGACGCTGGAGCGCGGGTTGCGCGAATCCGCAGCGAAAGCCGGTTGCCGCGCTGCCATCAACCGCGTGGGTTCCATGCTGACAATCTTCTTCTGCGATGGGCCTGTAACCGATTTCGCATCTGCTGCGCGGTCGGACGCGAAGCGGTTCGCCGCATTCTTCCACGCGATGCTCGACGCGGGCGTTTACTTTCCTCCGTCGCGATTGGAGAGCGCATTTCTGTGCGCCGCGCACACTCCGGCTGACATCGAGCGCATCATCTCCGCCTCCGAGCCCGCCTTCCGGGCCGCACGTGGGTGGTAGAAGGGCTGGCGCTACCCATCAGAGGCGGTGTATACTACTTCGGGTTCAGGGAGACAGTCGACCCACAGGGTGACCGCTGCGAGTAGGGCATTGAGATAGGGAGGCATCATGATCCCATATACGGCGCCAGTTTTCGAAGGTTCAGCTTTCAACTGTCCGCACTGCGGGGCGTACGCCAATCAGCGATGGTTCGATGTTAACGCTGCAGGTGCACGCGTCGGCAGTGTTCCAGACCTGAAGCTCGCAATTTGCGTTCATTGCCAGCGCTATTCATTGTGGCGTGGTGCCAAAATGCTCTACCCCTCTGGGGGTGGCGCACCCCTGCCAAACGCAGACCTGCCGGACGACATTCGAGCCGATTATGAGGAAGCACGCGCCATCGTTTCCCTTTCCCCCAGAGGCGCGGCAGCACTGCTTCGGTTGGCTATCCAGAAACTGTGCATACATTTGGGGGAGCCAGGAGAGAACCTCAATACTGACATAGCGAACCTTGTCAAAAGGGGCCTGCCGGGGAAGGTTCAGAAAGCGCTAGACATTGTAAGGGTCATCGGGAATGAGGCTGTTCACCCCGGACAGATTGACCTGAAAGACGATAAGCAAACTGCGAATGAGTTGTTCCATTTACTCAATCTGATCGCCGAGGTAATGATTACGCAACCGAAGCACGTGGACGAACTCTACGAGAGTCTGCCGGAAAGCAAGAGGGAGGCGATTCGCGGACGAGACGCCCAGCCCTAGCGGGTCCAACCGCATCCGATGAGAGATCGCCCCAACAGAATATCCAGAGGGGAAGCAGCGGGGGCTCTGCTCCGAGGAATACGGACGCCCGGGAACCCGCACCGGGGACTGAGAGAGCGCTTCGGTATACTCAATGGGCTTGACCAGAAGAACACCTTGGCACCGTGGGGTGCGATGGAGCACCACGCCAAGACCGCTGGGAGGGAGGAGCGTGTGTGACTGCTCCCAAGGAATTCGATCGCCGCTATGTCAACCGGCAGGTCGTGTTGCCGTATGGCCTGAGGGTCAGCGAGATCGAAGAGGCCGTGGCGGAAACCTACCGCCTTTTCCACGGCCTCAACGACTACCTCGTTGGCGCCGGATTCCGGCCTCTGGAACAACTGCTCCTGGGCAATTCCCTGTCCGGGATCATCTCTGAATTGCTGGTCAAGAACATCGCCAGGGCCTGTCCCACGCTTGAAGCGAATCTGAAAGTCGGGGGCTATCCGGACCTTCTTCCCAAGGGACACTATCCGTCAAATCTTGTGCTCAAAGGTGAAGAAGGCCTCGAGGTGAAGGCTTCCATTCAGAAAGGGGGATGGCAGGGCCACAATCCCGAGGCTTGCTGGCTGATGGTGTTCAGGTATGAGGTGGGGGGACACGACGCCCGACAGGTGCTACCGCTGACATTCATCGAGATCCTCTGTGCAAGACTGGCGAAATCCGACTGGTCATTCTCCGGGCGTAAGGGAACGTCTCGCCGCACCCCGACAGCCTCTATCACCGCGGCAGGTATCGAAAAGTTGCGCGCCAATTTCCTGTACAGGTTGCCCGGCGTTGGCGTGGGAAGACACCAATCGCTGACTGTGCAGCAGTGAACCGAGATATGCGCGACCTGCGGATGCTAGAAGAGAGCTTGTTGCTGCTGAGCGACCTTCGACGGCGCTCGGACTGACGTGCCATCGCTGTCCCCGTTGGGGACGAGCGACGCGAGGTGCGTAATAGCTCGAACGGCGATCTTGTAGAAGTCAAGGTCAGACTCAATCCCGATGCTTCGGTAGCCTACGGCGCAGGCGGCCGCGATGGTGGAACCTCCCCCCATGAACGGGTCCAAGACGATCCCCTCTCCTAGTGGGAGAGCAGCTCGGACGATCTGCCGCATGAAGCCTTGAGGCTTTAGGGACGGATGCGGCGCGATCTCTCGCTCAATGGCGCGGGTAGGAGAGCTCCTAATAACATCGCAGAAAGGGTGTTCTTCACAGACACGACGGAGGCCTCCTGTCTTCCACTTCCGGAGATTGTCCTGGACACGGCCCTCGCATGGCTTTCTGAAGACGCCCCATGGCTCCCAGCAGGATCTAGGCATGACCGTGACCGCCGCAAACTCCTTGTGGGCGTTCTTTGGCCTGTCGCCCCCTCGCAAGGTCTGCACGAGACGGATGATCTCACCGCGTTTTTCGAATCCAGCCTGGATCAATGCCAAATAAACGAACTGCGAGACGAGGGGGTTGGTGGCTATGAACACATGGCCGCCGGGCACGAGCACGCGAAATACCCTTGTTGCCCAACGGCTGAAGAAATCAGTCAGGGATGCCTTGTCATCCTCCGTCAAGACCGTAAACCGAGGCACCGGGCTTCGGGTGCATCCATCGAACGCTGGTGGGATACGCCAGACACCACCCCGCCCGCGACGCAGCTTGCTCTTCTCCTCCGGCGTGTACTCCCTGAGGCCGTAGGGGGGATCGGTGACCACGGCGTGAACGCTGTTTGGGGCGCGTTGTTCCAACCATTCAAAGCAGTCCGCGTGAACGAGCTCGTATAGTCCCTGCCAGTTCGGTGGCATCTCGGTGAATGTGAGGGCTCCTGCGGCTGGCCGCAGCCCCGTTGGGGTGGGCTGCGCGCGTCGTGCATGAGGGCCATATTCCCCGAAGGCCTCGCGTAGAATAGCCGGCGCCTCTACGGGGTGATGGTAAAGAATGGCCTTGATATCGGTAGGCAGGTATCCAGCGAGCACATGGAATAGGCTCGCGTCCATGATCAGGGCTTTCGCGAGCCTTTCAATCATTGCGGTGGAAGGCCTGGCCTTGCCGGTTTCTAGACGTGACAAGTAGCCCTTTGTCACGCCAACAGCCCGAGCGAGGTCGCCGAGCGAGTAGCCTCGCGCGAGGCGTTCTGTGCGCAGGCAGCCTCCCAGATCCGAGCCACTCTGTGATATGGGCAAGCGATGTGTCCTCGAAATCTTCCTCATTGCGCAAAAGTCTATCACGGTTTACCAAATAAGTCAACCGGATTTTGTGAGCGCGCATGGATTAGCCAGTGCCGGGCACGCCGAGCCTTCGGTTGATTTCAGCTTGGTCAAGGCCTGAGATGCCAATGATTTTCTCGCGCCGATGCGCTCCGCTTTCAATGGTCAGTTGCGATTTCGGCACGCCGAGCCAATCGGCGACCAGGGCCAGGCACATCTCGTTCGCCTGGCCCTCGGCGGGGGGAGCGGTTACGCGGACAACGAGCGCGCCGCCCTCTACCTTGACTTCGCGGCGGGCGCTTCTTGGTTTGACAGTCACCTTGATGCGCGCTGTTCTCTCGTCGTGCTTCGCCATTCGGCTCATTCCCTGCGCAGCCACCAGGGCAGGAGGCAAGGTAGCTGTCCCGCAATTCGACCGTGGCACGCGAAAGACCCTCCTCCCCCTTCGATGGCGCTCTTCAGGATCCCAAGGGAATTACAGGACAGCGGGCTTGCTGCCAGGGGAGGGGAATCGCGTGGTGGGAGAGAAGCCGAGGAGGCCCGCACGTCGGACAGGCGAGCACACATGATGACTGGAGCGCGAATATGAGCAGCGCGGAAGAAGGCGCAGCCCCGACCGGGAGCGAGCGCAAAGATCGGCGAGCGATACCGCTGTGGCTCTGTCTATTGCTTCCGGCTCTGGGCGGGTGGCTGGGATGGGGGATTCGCGGGCAGTTCGGGCACGAAGCCGGGGCCTACATCGCCGGTGCGCTGATCGGCCTTTCGGTCGCGATGTGCTCGCGTCACGAGCAGGTCAGGCAGCGCGCGCTGCTGATCGGCGCCGCTGGTGCGATCGCCACCGGCTTCGGGGGGACGATCACATACGGTCAAACGAACGGCCTGATGTATAACACGGGCTGGGAGCAGACCTACTGGTGGGGGTTTCTCGGGCTGGCCGTGAAGTCGGGCATGTGGTTCGGCCTGGGCGCGCTGTTCATGGGAATGGCGGCGGGATACAAGAGATATTCGCCCTGGGAAGTTCTCGGGATTACGGCGGCCATGACCGTTCTGTTCTACGTCGGATACCTTCTGCTCAACAAGCCCTTCGATCCCGAGCACCAGCGCCTTCCGCTGGTGTATTTCTCCGACTTCGTGAACAAGGGAAAGCCGGATTGGAAGCCGCGCCAGGAATACTGGGGCGGACTCTGGCTCGGGATGGTGGGCCTGTTGCTGTATGCGGCGGCGGTGAAGAAGGACGCGTTCACGACACGCATCGGGCTGTGGGGGATACTGGGCGGGGCGATAGCGATGCCATCTGCCCAGACGATTCACGCGTGGACTGCGCACCGGGCGGCGGCGGGGAACCCGGTGCTGCCGTGGATCAACTGGTGGTCGGTTTTCGAGACCAGTTGCGGGTTCATTGCCGGGTTCATCATCGCCATCGGTTGGGTTATCACCGAGCGTCGGCGCCGCCCGCTCGATGCCGAAGAATTCGGCGGAACTGCTTCTCCCGCCACTACCTGGGCCTTGGGACTGATCGCGCTTGCGACTTTCGCCGCGTTCCTTTACAGCCCGGCGTGGAAAGGGCCATTTCCCGAAAGCCGTCCCGAAATGATGTTCCCGTTCATAACCGGCGGCACCTGGATTGCATTTGCATTCACCGGACAGTTTGGGCAGTGGGCCGTCGTGCTGGTGCTGCTCACTGTTTGCGCGGCGCAGAACATCACCGACAACTGGGCAGAGAAGAGCTGGATAGTGTCCGACTGGCTGCGGCCTGTTGCTTACCTTATCGCGGCAGCATTGCTCCTGGCTGCATGGCGGCTCTCGCGCAAGCATCGCGGCGGCGTCAGGCTGGCTGCCAGCGCGCTGACAGCGGTCGGGTTCATCCACATCACCGCCAGCACGGTGAAGACCTGGGTCAACGACATCACCCTCTCGACGTGGGGCGTTCTTCCGCCGAAGCCGCCCGACCCTGGGCAGTGCCAGGGCATCCTCATGGGGGTGATCAACGAGTCAGCCTACATCTGCGCGTTTCTCGCGATCGCCGCGCTGGCGTGGTGGGGAGCCTGCCGCGCGACAGCGGCGGGAACCGAGCAATAGGGGCGACCGGCACGTTCATCCGCCAGCCGGCGGATTCAGGGTCCCTCTTCGAGGGGCCGGTCGCCGCTACATTCCTGCGTGTCATTCTGAGCCGCGATCCGTCCGCAGGCTGGCGGACTGGCGGATGGCTGCGAAGAATCCCACTCCAAACGCAGTGTCCCGTCGAGCCAGTTTTGACGCCAACATCTCAAAAACCGGCCAACATATGGTATAGGCGGCCAGAAGACGAAGCACGGGAGGCGCCACAATGCCAAGCATCCGCTGCCAGCCCGTGTGCGTGCTCTGCGCGGCCGTGCTTCTGAGCGTTTTCTTCTGTGCGGCAGCCGGGGCCGTCACCACGGGCATCGTATCGGGCACCGTAACGGACGCCGAGACGAAGCAACCGCTCTCGGGGGCCAACGTCCAGGTGGTAGGGACTGACCTGGCCACGGTAACCGATGCATCGGGGCGTTACGTGATTACCAACGTGCCGCCCGGATCGCAGAACGTCAAGGCTGGTCTTGTCGGCTACACGGACGGGGTCGTTTCGGGCCTGATCGTAGTACAGGACCAGACCGCAGCGTGCGCCGTCGCGCTACGCAAGACGGTGCTGGAGGTCAAAGGTGCGGCGGCCGAGGTAACCGCGCCGCGCGTTGCTCTGCGGCAGAGTGTTACCGCCACGTCCTACTCTGTAACCCCCAAACAAGAGCAGATGGTGCGCGGGCAACCCAATGACCTTTACCAATTCTCGGGCGTCATCTACGCCGAGCCGGGCGCTGTTCCCGACTCGGACGACTACCCGCACATCCGGGGCGCGCGCGACGATCAGGTCGGCTACATGCTCGAGGGGATACCGATAACCGAGCCCAACAACAACGTGTTTGCGACCAACATCGTAACCGTCGGGCTCAGCCGACTGGAACTCTACAATGGCGGCTATCCTGCCCAGTACGGGGGCTTCGTCGGCGGGATCGTCAACGAAGTTGTGAAGCGCGGCGACCAGGTGATGGGCGGGTTCAGCGACACGAGCATCGGAGTCCCCTGGGACTACCGCGACCAGATATGGGAACTGGGTAATGTTGATAATAGGTGGAACTGGTATTTCCAGTCCAACATCTGGCAAAGTAACTTCAGCGAGAACAAGTTCACCAGCGCGGCGCCGGCCTCTTCCGACGCGATATTCAAGGCCATCTACGACGCCGGCAGCAAGGACAAGATTACCGTTCTCGCAAATACCGGTTACGCCCGCTACGTTTTCCCGTTCTGGCACACCTCGGGCTTCGACCCGAACATAGGCGATTTCGTTGATGCGCCCTATGGACAGGACTACGGCCGCCAGGGATATAGCATTGCGGCCGTCAGCCTTAGCCACAACGTCAGCGCAAAGACATTCTGGAGCCTGCGCGCTTTCCAGGTTGCGAACTGGCTGCGCATCAACCTGACCAGCGACGTTCAGGGATACTGGATGCAGCGGCAGCAGCGCATGAACGGGCTGCAACTCGACTACACGAGCCAGTTGACGCCTTCGCACCTGCTGAAGGGCGGCGTGTGGCACATTCCCAGTGACAACTTCCTGCGCGGCGCGATAAACATCGGCGCGCCGTTCGGCCCCTATGACTACACAGCGGACAACGACACGACCAACTGGCAGGCCTACCTTGCGGACACCTGGCAGGCAAGCAAGCGGTTGACCCTGAACCTGGGGGTCAGGCACGACAGGATGAAGTATGACCGGCTCTCTTACCCCGCCCTGGACCTGAGCCGCACAAGCCCGCGCGCGGGGGCAACCTATCTGCTCAGTGCGAACACCTTGCTGCGCGCATCCTGGGGCGAGTATGTGCAGATGCCTCCGGCCCAGAGGGTCGGAGTGGTTTTCGCGGACAACTTCCCGGACCAGCGCGATATCCTATCCTCGATCGAGGAGGGCCGCAGCGACCTGAAGCCCCAGATTGACACATCTTTCGACCTGGGATTCGAGCGAAAGATGGGGAGAAGCAGCCTGCTGTCTGCATCCTACTTCCGCCGGAAGAGCCGGCAGATGGCCCAGCGCTGGGTGGGAGCATCGGACGACGTTTTCGATCCGGACGCTCCCTTCCGCTACGCGTCGAACGGGCGCGGGCTCTCGGAGGGCGTAGAGGTGAAACTGGACCGGCGCCTGGCGCACGATGTAAGCGGCTGGCTGTCATACACCTACATGAAGGCCAAAGCGACCAGCGGGGCGGCGAACCAGTATCCCTTGGGCTCGCCATTCGGCTTCGACACCGGAAACGTGAACGACATGTTCTACGTTGACTGGGACCAGCGGCACACGGCCGCGCTGGCTCTGGACTGGAAGCGCAGCAAGTTCCACATCAACCCCTGGGTCTCTTTCGGAAGCGGCTACATCTACGGCCAGAGCGGGGCCGATGTTGGCGGCGAGGACTACCAGCATGGGACGAATCCGACATTCACGCAAGACAGCGTAACTTATCCAGCAGGCACTTTCACAAACGTGCCGATCCTCGTCAATGGACAATTGCAGCCTGCCACTCCCAGCGCACTGCGAACTGGAAGCCACCACACTTTCAGCCTGAACATCACCTATGACCTGTCGCCGCGACGGCAGGTTTACCTGGGCCTCTACAACCTGCTGCGGTCGAGCAGGGCTACGAACCTTGTGTGGTATGACCCCAACACCGGCGCGGTTCTCGGTTACCATCCGCCGGAGGGCACTCCGAGCGCGGGCAACCCGGGCACCATCACATACACGCCCTACACCGTAACGCCGCCTTTCTTCGCCGTGATCGGCGTGAAGCAGTCTTTCTAGGTCCCCCTCCCACCCTGGCCAAAGCACGGGGCCGCCCGGCGGGGCGGCCCCGGCGCTTTGTTGTAGGGCGCGGGCTCCGACCCGCGCTGCGGCGGGGGATGGAACCCCCGCCCTACAGGCCTCGCGCGAGACCGGTGCGTTCGTATCGCCTCGGGGACGAGGCCCCCACAGGACAGGTCTGTGGGCGGCAATCGCGCGTGCTTTGAAAGTGGTAGTCAGCCGTCCAGCCCAGCGGCGCGCCGCCGCCTTGAAAGCCCCGACTCGTCGGGGCACTCCACAGGCAGCCCGCTGGCATAGACAAGAGCAGGGCTGGCAGGCACCAGGTCGAAAGCAGACACAAGCGACCCAGTGGGGAGGCAGCGACCATGGAGATGCCCTACGGAGTGTCGGACCTCCGTCCCGCGCGCATTGAGAGGGATGGAGAGATAGCGTGCCACGTGGAGGGGTGCAGCACGTTCGTCCCACGACAGCGCAAACGGTTTGTGCTGCGCCCCGAGTTCTTGTGCCCTAAGCATTGGATATACATCTCGCCAACAACCTTCCAGTACAAGGACCACTGGCGCAACTTGCTGTGGCGCGAGGAGTGCGACCGACGGCTGATGGCCGCTATCGCCCGGACAAAGAGGACTACGGCGCGCCTCGGACGAGAGCGTGACGAGGATGCACTGACGTGGAATGTGGTGCGGGCATTTCATCGGGAGGGCAGGCTGACAGCGCTAGCGGAAGTTCTTCTTGGGGGCCTAGGGCTGCTGCCACCACAGGCGGAGCCATCAATCATCTATTGGGGCTCGGATGGGGGCGGAAGTCGCTGGGGGCTTCTCGAACAGGCGCAGAAGGAGTTCGGCGAGCAGCCCGACCACGGCACGGAGCCGGACCTCGCGCTTTGGTGGCCCGGCAAGTTCCTGCTGTTCGTGGAGGCGAAATTCTGCTCGGGCAACCGCACGGCCCCAAGCCCGAAGCCCACCGAGAAAGACCACAGACCTCAGACCTATGGAGGGCACGAGCATTTTGCGGCAGTGTTCAAGGCAGGCTACGATGATGTCGCGGTTCACGCCCGGAAGTATGAACTGATGCGGATGTGGCTGCTGGGTTCGTGGATGGCGCAACGGAATGGCGCTTCTTTCTGCCTCGTGAACCTGGTTCGCTGGGGGGAAGAAACGGACATCGAGGAAGCGTTCGGCGAGCAGTTCTGCCGGCAGACACCGCCGCGAGCATTCTGCAGAGCGACATGGGAAGCAATCTGGGACGCCTTGCCTGAGGCCGGCCTCTGCCAGGAAACTGCCCAGACGCTCGAAGAATATTTCTGCAGCAAGACTTGTGGATATGGCGCTGACCGCATCCTTCGAGCGGCTTTCGCCGCACACGCGCATCGCGGATGCCGTTGGGCTCAAGAGGAGCATCCGCCCGCCTGTCCGTGGTGCGGCTGCCCGGACACGATTCCAATCATCTATGGCTATCCCAGTCCTGCGGTCGAAAGACGGGCCCACCGGGACGAGGTTGAACTGGGCGGGTGCTACGTGAACCCTCGATACCCCAAATGGCGCTGCCGCAAGTGCTCGGCTCGGTGGGGCCGGCTGGGCCGCGAGCTGCGGATGCAGACCGATCGCCGCGGCTAGCCTCCCTTGCCGAGGAGGGAGGAGCAGATGTCGCCGCGGGAGATGATGCCTACAAGTTTGCCGTGTCGCACGACGGGTATGCGCTTGATCCCCTTCATCTGCATCACAGCGGCCGCTTTCAAGAGAGGCGTGTCCTCGGTCACTGCGACTGCGCCTGCGGTCATCACGTCGCGCACCGTCGCCCGGCGAACGAAATCCGCGCGCGCCTCCATGAACTCGAAGTCCGCAGCGTATCTTTCGTCATCGTATATCTCCGCATACCGGGGCAACAGGCAGCGGATCAGGTCGCCCTCGGAGACCATGCCGACAAGTTCGCCGGCCTGGTCCACGACAGGCAAACCTGAGACGTGATTCTCCTGCATCAGTCTGTTGGCCTCCTCGACCGTTGTCTCAGGCCGGACGGCCAAGACTTGCCTGCTCATCACCTGACCCACCCGCATTTTTTCTCCTCCGGTTTGGGCTTCGGCGCTCGAAGAGCAAATCCCTTGCCTTGACGGTGCACCTGGCCGGTTGTAGAATTCCGAAAGATGCCCACGCTGTCAAAACCATGTGCGGTCATTTTTGACCTCGATGGCGTCATCCTGCGGGGGGAAAATGTCATCCCATCCGCCCCTCCTGCGCTGCAGGCACTGGCTGGGGAAGGCGTGCAGATATTCTTCCTGACCAACAACTCGACCAGGACGCGCGCTGATTACGTGTCCCTGCTGTCGCGGGTCGGGATCTCGTGCTCCGAGCGGCAGGTGATGAGTTCCGCTTATGCGACCGCGATCTACATGTCGGAGAACGGGTTCAAGGGGGGCCTGGTCCTGGTGATTGGGGAGCGGGGGCTGCAGCAGGAACTGCAGGCAGCAGGCATGCGACCGATCGGGCCGCCGAAGTTCCAGGGCGCGCAGGCCGTGGTGGTGGGGCTGGATCGGCGGTTCAACTATGAAGCGCTCTTCTCCGCGCAGCAGGCGATTCTCGCGGGTGCCAGGTTCATCGCCAGCAACAGCGACGGCACCTACCCCACCGAGAACGGCATCAGCCCGGGCGCGGGAAGCATCGTGGCTGCTGTGGCGGCGGCGACGGGCAAGAGCCCGCTCGTGATCGGCAAGCCGAATACGTTCATGCTCGATCGCCTTCTGGCGCACATCGGATGTCCGCCTGCGCGCGCCCTCCTGGTCGGCGACCGGCTCGACACCGATATTCAACTGGGGCGCAAGGTTGGCATGATGACGGCTCTTGTGCTGACGGGCGTTACCACGCAGCAGGCTGCCGAGCAGGCTGGTCCGGGGCAGCGCCCGGATGCAATCATCGAAGACCTCGGCCAGTTGCGTTCGCTATTTGCAGCGTGAGAGGAGGAGATAATGGACGCGATCGAATGCATCAAGACGCGAAGGAGCATCCGCAATTACAGCGCCGATCCGGTGCGCAGGGAGGTGATCGAGGAGATCATTGACTGCGCGCGGTTGGCCCCGACGGGCAGGGGCGAGCAGCCGTGGGAGTTCGTGGTGGTGACCGACGAGAACACGCGCAAACGCATCGCGGAACTTGCGGACTATGGTAAGTTCATCGGCACCGCGCCGGTGTGCGTGGCCGTGTTCTGCAAGGATACCACTTACTATATTGAAGACGGCTCGGCAGCGACGCAGAACATCATGCTCGCGGCCCACGCATACGGCCTGGGGTCGTGCTGGGTTGCGGGGGATAAGAAGCACTACTGCGCTGTGATCGCCGAACTGCTGGGCGCGCCCAAGGGCTGCAAGTTGGTGAGCCTGATCGCCATCGGCCACCCGCTGGAGAAGCCGCAGCGCAGCAAGCGCGCGCTGTCAGAGGTGCTTCACTGGGAGCGGTTCTGACCGCGGCAATGTGGCACAGCCGCTTGTCCTGAGCGAAGCCGAAGGGCCCTCGGCTGTGCCGGGCAGCGACAATCTGATGCTTGCGCATGATTAGGATCGCTCTCACTATCGCTGGCTCTGATCCTTCAGGAGGTGCGGGCCTTCAGGCGGATCTGCGCACCTTCGCGGCGTTCGGCGTCTATGGCTGCGCGGTCGTTACTGCGCTGACCGTGCAGAATACGCAGCGCGTTCTTTCGGCGCGCATCGTCCCGCCTGGATTCGTGCGAGAGCAACTCGACCATCTGCTCGCCGACGTTCGCCCGCATGCCGCAAAGACGGGGATGCTCGGCGTCGCAAGCATCGTCGGCGAAGTGGCGCGCGCGGTCGCGCGGCACCGGCTGGCGAACCTCGTTGTTGACCCGGTGATGCGGGCGAAGGACGGCAGCGCGCTGCTCGACGAGAAGGGTGCGCTCGTGCTCAAGGAAAGACTGCTGCCGCTTGCGGCGCTGGTAACGCCCAACGCATTCGAGGCCTCTGCTTTATCGGGCGTCGAAGTGGGAACGCTCGATGATGCAAAGCGAGCCGCGGAGAAACTGCTGGCAATCGGGTGCCGGGCGGTTCTGATCAAGGGAGGGCACCTGAGGCGCGAAAAGGGACAGGTGGTTGATCTGTTCTACGATGGCTCCTTTCGCAGGTTCGCGCACCGTGCGCGGCGAGGAGAGGTGCACGGGACGGGGTGCGTTCTGTCCGCCGCAATCGCCGCGAGCCTTGCGAAGGGCAGGTCGCTGATCGAGGCAGTGGGGGAGGGGCACGAGTTCCTGAGCCGGGGCCTGGCCAAAGCGCAGAAGGTCGGGCACGGCCGCAGGTGCCTGTTGTAGCCGCACACTTCAGTGTGCGCGTCGTAATGGGCGCGGGCTCAGGAGAGCCCGCGCCCACCCCGCGGCTACGACGTCGCCAGCCTTGGGGCGGAGTAGTGGCGCACGTAAGCGTTGACCACGCTGGCGGCCGGGCCGTCCATGCGCAAAGCTCCCTGCTCAAGCCAGATAGCGCGCGAGCACAATTCGGTAACGCGCGGAAGGTCGTGAGAAACCAGGAAGATAGTAACCCCTGAGTTGCGCAGTTTCTTCATGTGCTTGATGCACTTCAGTGTGAACTGGCGGTCGCCGACTGCCAGCACTTCGTCCACCAGCAGAACGTCGGCCTGTATCTGTGTGGTGATTGCGAAAGCGAGCCGTGCTGCCATTCCGGTGGAATATGTCCTCAGCGGCGCGTCAACGAAGTCGGCGATCTCGGCGAACTCGACGATCTGGTCGTATCTCTCGCTGACCTGGCGGCGCGTAAGCCCGAAAAGCGAGGCATTCAGATAGATGTTATCGCGGCCGGACAGGTCGGGCTGGAACCCGATGCCGAGTTCGAGCAGGCCGACGACCCTTCCGCTGGTGCGAACGCGGCCCGACGTTGGGCGGTAGATGCCGCCGACAATGCGGAGGAGAGTGCTCTTTCCCGAACCGTTTCTGCCGATGACGGCGAGCATCTGGCCCGCAGGGACCTCGAACGAAATGTCGCGCAAGGCCCAGAACTCGTCGCGCCCGCGGCGGCGAATCGCGCCCAAGACTGCCTGCTTGACCGTGTAAGCGCGATGGTGCGGCACGACGAAGCGCCGGGACACGTTTTCCGCACTAACCGCAGGTTCTCTCGCCATCAGCCCACCACCGCGAATTCCCACTCGTAGCGCCGGAACACAACGTACCCGATCACCAGCACCGCAATCGCCACGGCCGCCGACACCCCGAGAAACTGCCAATACTGCGGCAGCAGTTTGTGCGGCTCGTTCAACGGCACCACGCCGCGATAGGCCATCAGCAGGGGTGTCATTGGATTGAGGAAATAGGCAGTCTTTACCCACTGCGGAAACATCCCCGTCTCGAGCACCTTGCGAACCGGATAGACTATGGGACTGAAGAACATCCACATCTGAAAGACCGCCGTCAGCAAGAACTTCACATCGCTGTAGAACACGCTCAGCGAACCCACGAACAGCATCAACCCGAACGTGAACGCGACCTGTATTACCATCGCGAGCGCCGCCAGGGGCAGATACCCCCAGTTCACGGTCACGCGCACATACGCGAAATAGATGCAGAGCACCAGCATCGCGAACAGGAAATGCACCAGGTTCGACCCCAGCGTGGTCAGCGGAAGGATCAGGCGTGGGAAATAGACGCGCTTCAAGAGCCCCACGTTCGCCGCAAACGACACCGCCCCGTCAAGCACCGCCTGGCTGAAGAACATCCACGGGAAGAACGCGCTCATCAGCAGAACCGAGTAGTTCTCCTCCCCAAGGCGCATGATATACTTGAAGATGATCACGAACGTTACCACCTGCGCCAGCGGCAGCAGCATGGACCAGACGAAACCCAGCACGCTGGACTTGTAGCGCAGTTTCAGGTCGCGCCTGACGAAGTTCACCAGCACGTCGCGATACTGCCACAACTCGCGCAAGGTGCCCATTGGTTCCCGGAGATGCAGTTCATCGCGCGACCGGCTATTTCCTGTCTGAAGGTTTCGCGATCAGGGGGCGCAGGCGGCAGGGCGCGCGGCGCAGATGAAGAAAATCGGGTGCTATGGCCTGTCATCAGGTCAGGGCCGTCAGGCCGGACGAATGGCCTGTTTACTGGCGGGCGATGGCCCAGGCGTTTCGGGGCACCGCCGATGATGTCGCTGTCTGGCAGCGCATCCTCGAAAGCGACCCCGACAACCGTTCCGACAACATGCTGGCGCTCACCCGCGATGGAGGCCTCATTTCGTCCTGCCACATCGCCCCCAGGATGATGCATTACGGGGAAGCATTGGTCAGGGTCGCAGGCATTGCCAGCGTATTCACCGTGGTTTCCGACCAGCGGAAAGGGTATGCCACCGCCCTGCTCGGCGAGGCCGTGGCGAGGCTGCGCCAGCGCAGCTTCCACCTCGCGATACTTTCGACTACCATTCCGGGTTTCTATCACCGGTTGGGCTGGCAGACGATCCCGAGAATTGCCAGGACCTGGCGGCTGCGCCGAAATGCTCGGCGCCGCCATCCAGCAGCGCGCCAGTTCGACGGGATCAATGACTTGGAGGCTGTGATGAGCATCCACCGCGCATGGGCGCCGCGCACGGTGGGGATGCTCGTGCGCTCGGAAGAATTCTGGCGGCGCAATATCTGGTATCAGGAGGACAGAGCCGGCTTCCTCGTGGGCGACATGCGCGGCAGTGCCGCAGCCTATGCCAGGACCCGGCTGCGGCCCGGAACCCGCGAGCCGCCGGGGCTGGCCACTCTGCAGGAGGTTGCGTGGGATGCCGATCCGCAGCCTCTCGGCGAGGTGATAGCAGCCGCGCTGACAGCGGCATCGCGCGCCGGGGCCTCGCTCGTATGCGAAGCAATCCCTCCCGAGTCGCTTCCGCCCCACCTGTTCGAGGCATTCGCCGAAAAGGACTCGGAGAAGGTGTTGCCCGACTTCATGGCCCTGGTGCTCGATTGGCAAAGCCTCGCGCAGGCCCTGAAGCCAGCAATGGAGGCCCGCCTTGCCGCCGCCGCGACTCCGGCTTCAGAACAGCACATCGTTATCATCGTGGACGGGCAAGAGGTGCGGTTCCGCGTATGCCCGCCGCGAGTTGAGGTCGAGGCAGGGTCGCCGCTGCCTTTCAGACAAGAGCACGCGACGACAATCCGCCTGGACTCATCGGGCGCAGTGCGCCTGCTGTTTCAAGGATGGGATGCGGCAGCGCCCGCCGCGCCCGGCGTCCCGCATGAGGCCACCTCCCTGCTGCGCGTCATGTTCCCGCGCGTGTCCTTCTACCACTGGACGCAGGGGCACTACTGACCTGGTGCCGGAGGGGGGAATCGAACCCCCACGCCCCTTGCGGGGCCCAGGATTTTAAGTCCTGTGCGTCTGCCAGTTTCGCCACTCCGGCCAGCCATATGCTATGCGTCGCCGCGGCAGCCGTCAAGGAGTCTGCTATAATGTCGCGGGCTGGCGATGGAAATAAGCGAGAGGATACGCTCGGCTGAGCGCCTGGTTGTAAAACTGGGAAGCGCCGTGGTCACGACGGAGCGAGGGGATGTTGACCGCGCCCGCATCGAGGACATCTGCGCCCAGGTTGCGGAACTGCACCGGTCCGGCAAGCAGGTGATAATCATCACCTCGGGCGCGATCCGCGCGGGCTTGCATCGCCTGGGCAGCCATTTGACCAAGGGCAACCAGGCCGCCAAGGCTCACGGCCTGCCCTTGCGCCAGGCTGCGGCTGCGGTTGGACAGAGCGAGTTGATAGCGTGCTTTCGCGACTCGCTGGCGGCCCGCGGAATCGCCACAGCCCAGGTGCTCATAACGCAATCCGAGATCGCTGACCCCCGCCGCCATCTGCACCTGCGCAATTTGCTCTTCGGCCTGCTGGGTGAGCATCGCGCCATCCCCGTTCTCAATGAGAACGACCCGGTGTCTGCTCGCGGGCTGGAAATCGGGGAGAATGATCGCCTGGCTGCACTTGTCGCCGCAAGGGTGGATGCAGACCTGCTCGTCTTACTGTCGGATGTGGAGGGATTCTTCACGTCCGATCCCAGAACCGACCCGGAAGCGAAACTGATCCCCGTCGTGGCCCAGATAACCCCTGAGATTGCCCGCCTGGCGCGCGACACCTCGACCGATGCAGGCACGGGCGGCATGCAGGCCAAACTGGAGGCCGCGCGAACGGCAGCCAAGTCGGGGATTCTGATGGTCGTCGCGAAAGGCAGCGAGCGCCGTGTTCTGCTGCGCATCGCAGGCGGCGAGGCCGTCGGCACCCTGTTCGTGCCCGGGTCCACTCGCATTCGCCTGCGCAAGCGCTGGATCGCGTTCGCTCGCCGCCCGGCTGGATACCTGGTTGTTGACGCTGGAGCGGCGCGGGCGCTGGTCGAGCGCGGAAGCAGCCTGCTGCCGGTCGGGGTGGTCGAGGTTGGAGGCGATTTCCGACGCGGCGACACGGTGAGCGTGCGCGACCTGGCCGCCAAAGAGATTGCGCGCGGCCTCGTCAACTTCAGCGCTGAACAGGTGCGCAAGATACGGCGCATGAAATCAAACGAGATAGAATCCGTGCTCGGCGCGCGGCACTTCGACGAAGTCATCCACCGCGACAACCTGGTGGTGCTCTGATCGGTTCGCTGCAGGAGGGCGGCGGGGGACAGAGCCCCCGCCCTACAGGGCGAGGGCGCCGCTGGTCAGGAGACCGTTGACGCGGTTGTATTCCTCGACTGTGCCGACATCGGACCAGAAGCCACTCAACTCGAAGCCCAGGACCGATCGCGCCTGATCAACCAGCGCAATGACAGCCTGCGGGAGTTCGTATTCGCCGCGCTCGGACCTGGGCAGAGCGCGCAGCGCGGGGAAAATCTGCGGCGTGAGAATCATCACGCCGGCGTTGTTCCATTTGCTGGACGATGTTCCGGGCGGCGGCTTCTCGACTATAGCCGTTATGCGGTCGCCGTCGCGATAAACCGCCGCGCCAGCCCACGGATCGTCAGTCTCGTTCAGGCCAAGCAGCGCATCGCAACGCTGGCCGGCGAATCGTCGCAGGATCGCCCCGTAGTTGTGATGGCTCACAAGTATATCGGCGAAGGTCAGCAAGAAGGGCTCGCCGCCCACGAAGTCCTCCGCCAGCAACGTGGCGGAGCCGCTGCCCGTCTGCTCCTCCTGGCGGTGGTATGAGAGTTGAAAACCCCACGCGCCGCCGTCGCCGAAATATTGCTCGATCTTTTCGGCCAGCCAGCCGGTGATCATCAGCGCCTGCGTGATCCCCGCCCGCTGCAAGCCCAGCAGGATGTGCTCCGCCAGCGGCTTGCCCGCGAGCGGGAGCAATGGTTTGGGCAGCGTGTCAGTCAGCGGCCGCAGCCTCTTTCCCCTTCCGGCAGCCAGCAGCACCGCCTTCATTATCGTTCACCTGATCGGATAGCGGCCGCGCTCGTGAACCGTCCGGTAAAATGCGATCACGTTTTCCACGGGCGTCGAGGGGGTGATCTCGCTCGATGAACCGATGAAAAAGCCGCCGCCAGGGCCGGCGGCGCGCAGGGCCTCTATCGTCGCCCGCTCCACGTCCTGAACGCTGCCGAGCGGAAGCACCTGCGAGCAGTCAACCCCTCCCACCAGTATCAGTTTGCCGTGATAGCGTCGTTTCAGCACGCCCAGGTCCATCCCCGCAATCGGCTCGATCGGGTTGATTCCCGACACGCCGGCCTCGATCAGATCATCGAGGATCGGCATCAGGTATCCGTCGCTGTGGAATATCACCTTGATGCCCGCCTCGTTCAGCGGCTTGCACATGGCGGCCAACATCGGGATGAACGTCCGGCGCAGCAGGGCCGGAGAGAACATCAACTTCTCCTTGTATGCGATGTCATCGCCGATGAAGAAGAGAGGGCAGAGTTTCTCTTTCGCCGCCGTCTCCGCCACCATGACGCAGGTTCGCATGTGGGCGTCGAAGATGCGCTGCACGTCGGCGAAGGCGTCATGGATCGCATAGGAGAACAACTGGAGGCCCATCAGGTCGTACGTTCCGTGGAACCCGCAGCCGTGACCGGGGATGAACATCGTGTGCGGCGCGAACGCCTCCTGCCCGCGCTGCTGGCCCGCGAGCCAGGTATCGTGCACCCACTCCTTCGTCGCGACCCAGGGCTCGTGCTTCCGCAGATCATCCAGCGACCGTATCGCCCGCCGCACGTTCCACTGCGTCAGGCCGCTGATGCGCGATCTCGGCACACCGTCTTCGCCGAGGTTCACATCCCCTTCTTGGGACTGCACGAAAGAAGCCCCGAAGCCCCGGCACATGTCAATCCCCAGCGCGTGATAGGTTTTCACGTTTGCGGCACACAGGTCGGTCTCGCCGGGGGCAAAGTGTTCGAGAACGCCGCGATTGTCCAGGTAGTCCCAGATCGGCACCCGGTCCGGTTCCTGGAAGTTCGCCGCTTTGGTGATGCGGTCAAAGAGCGCGCGGTCGAGTTCGGGACACCTCATGCCGGTTGTCAGGCAACCTTCATCTTCAGGTATGAAATCGCGTGAGAGACATCGCCCATGGGGTCGTCGCCGCCCTCTCGCTCAACGGTCAGATACCCGTCGAACCGGGCGTCTTGGAGCGCAGCAACGTATGCGTCCCAATCAACGTCGCCCTCGCCCAGCGGCACCTCCTCCGCGCGGCCGTCCGGGTGCCTCACGCCGTCCTTGGCATGCGTGTGCACGATGTAGGGCCCGAGTTCGGCCACTCCGCGCACGGGATCGAAGCCCTTCATTACGAGGTTCGCCGGATCGTAGTTCACCTTAGCTCCCCGGCTGCCGACGCTGTCCATGAAAGCGCGCAGCACGGCCGGCTCCTCCGGCCCCGTTTCCGTCGCCAGGCACACGCCCATGCTGTCGGCGTAATCGCCCAGTTCCTTCAGCAGCGCCTGCGCCGTTTTCCACTCCGGGCTGTTGGGGTCATTGGGGATATGCCCGACGTGGGTGGTGATCACCTGTGTGCTGAATGCCATTGCAAGGCTGACCTGGTCCATGATGCGAGACCTGAGAAAATCCGCGTTGGATGGGTCCGTGTATGGCTGCCCATAGTCGGCGCACAGCGCGCTGACCTCCATCCCCTCGCGCCCCAACTGCACCATGATCTCGCGGCGCTCCATCGCGCTGACCTCATCGGGGTCCAGGTCCCCGCCAGCGGTCCACAGTTGCACGCCCTGCGCTCCCAGGCGTGCCGATGTGGAAATCGCCTCCCGCAAGGGCAACTTCAGGTTCGACACCATCACTCCAATGCGAAGCATTGACTGCACCTCCTCACTTTATTGTCGGCGCCCTACTGCGCCTTCACGGCCTGAAGCCGGTGGCTAATAGTGATGGATTCGCCCGGCGCCAGGGTCTTCTCGGGCGAGAACAGTTCCAGGTTTAACCGCCCATCGCGGTGCCAGTTCAGCAGGCATTGATCCACCTGCGCAGCATCGAAACTCTGCCGAACCCCCCAGCCTTTCTTCAAGTTCACCGCGGCCCACTCTCCCGCAGGCATTGCGTCGCCGGAAAGCGTCCTCTCCCACTCGTCGCCCTTCGCGCGCGTCCGCAGCGAAATGCTGCGCTGTCTGCCTGCCTGGGTGCGATACGATACCTCGACCTGGTCAATCGGCCCGAGGAGGAATTCGGGATGGATCCTCAATCTGGTCGTCTGCGACTCGCTGGAACTGTTCACTACGACCGAACGTATCGCAACTGACCCTTCCTCGTTGACCTCGATTGTCCGTTGCAAGGTCAGCCCGTTCTTCAGCAGCGCGGACATGCTCACGCGGCGGCCCGGCTCCTCAACCTTGTAGTCGTATCGCTCCCTCCAGCCCGGGCCGCGGTAGTGCGGGCGGCTGTATTCCTCGTACCCCCCGCTGCGCGGATAACCGTCATCGCCCGGGTCCGGCTGGCGCAGCATCTCCACCTTAGCCTGCTTGTCGTAGATGCTGATGATGCGGCCGCCCAGCTCAGGCACGATATCCACGCGCACGCGCCCGTTCTCCAACCTGACCACAGGCCATCCCTGATTCCTTTCCTCCACGCGCTTCTTGTATTCCGCCAGGCTCATCCCTTCGCTGATGTTGGTGATGCCGTTGCGCTCGGCGACCTCGAAGAACTTTCTGACCAGCGCGGCGTATCCGCTCGATGGCTTCGGCTGATAGTTCCCTGCGACTACCCGGTAAAGAGGAGCGCAGCGCACGATCTCAACATATTGGATGGGGAGGCGCGCCAGTCGCACGCGCTCGCGCACCTCGGCGTTGTCGGCCAAGCCTTCGGCTTCGTCGAACAGTCCCTTCGCCTTCGCAATCATCTCCGGGCTGAGATGCGGCTTGGTGGGCGGGTCGAAGATGTGGCAGTGGATGCGCTCCTTCTCCACCTTGTCGTGCATCAGTCTGATGTAGCGCGCGATCGGCCCGGCTGCTTTTCCATAGACGCCCTGCAGAAACTCCCGCATCGCTGCGCCCGCATCATAATTCGGATCCCACAGGAATTTCGCAAGCAGGTAGGCCCGCAGCGCGCCGAACTCGCCTCCCCCTCCGCTGCTGTAAGCGCCCTGCTCGAAGATCCCGCGCACGTTGTTCTTCGCGTATAACCGGATGTTGGGCTGCAGCGCGCGCAGGTTGGGATGGGGCATGATGTAGTTCGCGAAATTCGTCGTGTAGTCCCAGACATAGAGCCTGTTGGCGACCTTTGCCCAGCCCTCCAGGTCCTGCTTGAAAGTGCGGTTCTCCGGGCAGGTGGCGAGCGGGTGGGAGAAGCAGCACTCGATGCTGCAAAGCCGCACGATCACGTTCGGGCGCGGCCTGATGGTCTTGGGCGGCTTGCGCGTGTATTGATAGGCGAGCGTGTCAACCGAAGCATTTGGGAATTCCTTCTCGACGATCTCGGCCACCTGGTTGACGAAGTTGAGCACCGTCCCGGCGTCGCTTTCCTCGCGGTCATCGAGCGCCTTGCAGTTGGCGCACTCGCACCACCCGCCCCAGTCGTTTTGCGACACCGAGACGATCTGGGCCTTCGGATTATCGCGCAGCCACTGCTTCACGCGCTCGGCCACCAACCTGACGACCTCGGGGTTCGTGAGGCATAATTGGGCATACTCGTGGGTTCGCCGCCCGTTCCTCTCAGAGTAGTATTCCGGGTGGTCCTTGAAATACTGGTCTGGAGGAAGGAGTGGGTAGAATGTGTGCACGAATCCCACGTAGGTTACCTTGCCTCCGCGCTCCTCATCCAGCCGCGACGCGCTGCTGTTCACGCGATTGCGCGCGGCCCAGTCGGCATCCCAGCCTTCCGTCCAGAAAGGCTCGCGGTATTCGAGAACGGGAACATGGGTCACATTCAGCGGCCCCACCTGCACGCGCTTCATTTTGGGTATCCTGCTCACCTTGGCAGCGAACCACCGGCATCCGAGCACGTCCTCCAGGAAAGTGTAAACCGCATACATGCTCCCCCGCAGCCGCCCGCCAGCGAGTATCAGATGCCCGCCGGATGTCCTGATTACGAAGCCCTCGTTTCCAAGGCTGCCCCAATCAATGCGTTCGCCCGACTTGCGGAGATGCTCGCTGTCGCCGACAAGTATTTCGTGCGCGCCCATCGGCGTGCTGTCATCGCCAATCGGAAGTTCGGCGCCCGAGATTTCCTTCAGAAAGTGCTGCAATTCTGCAGCGGCGTGCTTCTCCGAAGGCGACGGGTTGGCGCTGATGACGATGCAGAACTCGCTCTTGCCGCCGTCCGCGAGCAGCAGCCGCTCGGCAGCCCTGGAGTGCGAGGCGGCGCAGCCTGCAACCGCCGCCGCCAGCATTGCTCGTTGCATGATATTCACCCCCTTCTCCTTTCGCCTGGATTTCCGCTCTGTTTCGTCTCGCGGCGCTGTTGTCCTTCCTGCGGGCGGAAGAAGGATTTCACGCGCTCGGCCGCGAAGTCGTGTGAGTGGCGAAACCGAATGCCCCTGCGGGGGAAAAGGAGGCCAAAATGCCCACCTACATCAGCCTGGTCAGTCTCACTGACCAGGGCGTCCGCGACGCAAAAGCGATCCCCGAGCGAATAGCCAGCACGGAGCGGCTGTTCCAGGAGATGGGCGCGTCGCTCAAGGAAATCTTCCTGGTGATGGGCGAGTACGACTACGTCGCGGTGGCCGAGGCGCCCGATGACGAGACCGTGGCAAGGGCCGTCATCAGCCTGGGCGCACGCGGAAACGTGAGAACGCTCACCTTCCGCGCCTTCAAGAAAGACGAGATCCCGAAGATCGTCCACGGCCTGCGCTAGCCCGGCAGTCACGCTGTTTCGCAAGCCGGCGCACCATCAGGCTCAGGGCCTGGCAACACTCGGCGCAGTTGGCCCGAACCGGGTCAATGTGCGCTCGTGTGGGTGAACACGTCTTCGCCAGGCAGGGACACGGCTCCCCCGCCGCGAAGAATCTCCCCATCGCTCACGAAGGGATACAGCACAACCACACATGGAACGACGCATTCTCGGCAGCACAGGGCTGGACGTGGGAGTAATCGGGATGGGCGGCATCCCGCTCACCAGGCTGACGGTGGACGAAGCCGCGGAACTCGTCGGTTACGCGCTCGACAGGGGCATCAACTTCATCGAGACCGCGCGCGGTTACATGGACAGCGAGAAGAAGGTCGGCCTGGGAGTCAAGGGGCGGCGCGACAAGGCGATCATCGCAACCAAGTGCGGGGCCAAGGACTACGACGGAATGGCTAAAGGCATTGACCAGAGCCTGGAGGCCTTGGGCACGGACCACGTTGACATCTACCAGATCCACTATATCAAGGACGAGGAGGCTCTCAAGCAAGCGCTTGCCCCAGGCGCTGCGATGCAGGCCCTGCGCAAGGCGCGCGACGAGGGCAAGATCCGCCACATCGGAGTGACTGCGCACGATCCCAAGGCCCTGGTGCACTGCATCGAAGCAGGCGAATTCTCCAACGTCCAGTTGCCGTTCAACATCGTCGAGCGGGAGGCGTGCGATCGCCTCATACCCCTCGCACGGGAACGCAACGTCGCGGTGATCGTGATGAAGCCGCTGGGCGGCGGCATCTTGCCCAATGTGCGCGATTCCCTGCGGTATATCATGCAGCAGCCGATAAGCGTCATCGCCCTCGGGATGCGGCTGAAATCCGAGGTAGACGAGAACGTCGCCACTGGTTCGAGTTTCACCCCGCTGAGCGAGAGCGAGATGGCCGCCCTCATGCGCCAGGCCGACGAACTGGGGAACACCTTCTGCCGCCGCTGCTCTTACTGCATGCCGTGTCCGCAGGGCGTCAGCATAGAGATGCTGCTGCTTGCAGAGATGATGTACGTCCGTCACGGCATTGACGAACTGATGGCCGCGATGAACTGGGACCGCTATCTCGCCACTGCGGAAAAATGCGAGCGCTGCGAGCAGTGCGCGGACAAGTGCCCCTACAACCTGCCCATCCCCGATCTCATTGCGTATGCCGCCGAGAAGTTCATGCCCCTGTGCCAGGAGTGGCGCTCACACCATCCGGAGCCCGGCGCTAGCGCGTGATGAGTTCTTCGTAGATGGCGGCCAGCCGCTGCGCGCAGGACTCGACGGAGAAGAGCGTAGCCGTCTGGCGCGCGCCTGCAGACATCCTGCGCCGCCGTTCTTCATCCCGCAGCACTCCAAGCAGGGCGCGAGCCAGGGACTCAGGCGAGTTCTCCGTCAGCAGCCCGTTCTCGCCGTTGCGCACCAGCCCCATCACGGCGAGCGAGTTCACCGCGACGCAAGGCGCTCCGGTCGCCATCGCTTCCGCGACCACAAGCCCCTGCGTGTCTGTAACCGACGGAAACACGAAGGCTTCCGATTCCGCCGCCCAGCGGAACACGTCGCGGCGCGCTATCATTCCAGGGAAATGAGCGCGCTGCGTGAGGCCCAGGCGCGCAGCCAGTCGCTGCAACACCGAGAGCCAGGGCCCACCCCCTGCGAGCACGAGATTTGCATCCGGCTCTTGCGCAGCGATGACGGCGAAGGCCTGCAGCAGCGTCTCCAGGTTCTTCTCCTTCGCCAGGCGGCCCGCGTAGAGCAGAATGCGCGCCTGGTGCGAGAGCCCCAACTCGCCGCGTATCGGCTCCAGGTTTTCTGCCAGCGCAAGGTTGATGCCGGTGGGCAGCACCTCAATGCGAGTTCGGACTCCCTGGCGCTTCAGCATCCACGCTATCCCCTCGCTCGGGGCGATCACGCACTGCGCCCGGTCAGCAAAGGCGCGGCTGTATTTCTTGGCGAACACGCGCACGGCTGGCTGCGGCACGAGCGGGATATAGTGCGTGTATTTCTCGTATATTGTGTGAAACGTGAAGACGAGCGGCACTTTCGTGCGCCTGGCCCACAGCGCCGCCGAAACGCCCATCACGAAGGGGGAATGCGTATGTATCAATTGCGGCCGCTCCGCATCGAGGATCCGCCGCACCAGGTGCCCGAACGGCAGGGCGATCGGATATGTCGGCTGGCTCTTCGATCTGCGCGATGGCAGCCGATAGATTGCAGGCTCCTGATCGTCGTAGCCCGGCGTGGCAGGAGCGATCACCGCAACATGCACGCCGAGGCGGCGCAGTTGCACGGCATAGGTGGCCACCGAGATTACCACTCCGTTCACGGTGGGGTGGTAGCACTCGGTGAAGAAGGCGATCCTCATGTTCCCCGCCCGGGCGACTGCGCGCTGCGCGCGAGCCCTATGATCGTAGCCACTATGCGCGCCGTTTCCATGTCCGGCGCCTCGAATGGAAGGGTCAGTTCCTTGCCTCTGGCACGCACGCTGGCGAGCACCGGAACGTGCCGCCCTTCGGGCTCAGTGAACACGCTGCCGGTTCCCAGATGGACTCTGAAATCCCCTTCGCCGCCGCGCACGAGCGCATAGTGGTCGTCGCCGCCAACGCTGACTTGCCACAGCCCCAATTCGCGGGCCAATAATCTCACGATCCCGGCCCGCAGCGCCAACGTTTCCCGCGAACTGAGGCCCACATCACCGGAGCCTGCCTTCGCTGCAATCAGGTCCGCATCGCGCAAACTCTCGCTGAACACGACCGGGTCAACCTCGCCCAGAGCGAGCGGACCATCCGATTGCTCGCTATCCGAACCCAGGGGCGCAAACCACAGGGCCCCCAGGGAAACAGGCTCCCGCTGATGCCGGCCGACCAGGTATGGGCCCACGCTGTCTATCCCTTGCGCCCACACGAACCTCGCTCTGATGCCCTGCGCTGGCCAGTCTTTCGTCGCGCACCCATCGCACGGGGCCCAGCCTCGCGCCCGCAGCAGCGCGAATGCGCGCCTGGCGAATACGCGCACACCGTCAAACCGCAAACACTGCCGCCAGTCTTTCTCTTCATGCTCGCACAGATATACCTCGCGAAAACACTGCTTGAAGGGCTGTGCGATGCGCTCGTGAACGATGCGCTCCTGCCACGCCGCCAACCTGTCTTGCCGCAGCAGTCTTGCCGCGTGAGCCACGCGCACCGGTTCGCTGATGCGCTCCACCATCTCGCTGCCCAGCGCCTGGTTGGAACCGGTCTCCAGCAGAAGGCGGCTCGCCATCTCGCGAAAGATGGCGCTGGAGCACAGTGCCGCGAACTCATCCGATGAAAACGCTCGCTGTGAGTTCATGGCCTGCTCCAGCAGGTCGCGCAGGTGCGCCTGGTGCTGCGCGAGTTCCGTTTTGGCGCGCGCGATTTGATCGAACTTCGCGTGCCTTCGCACCTCCGGCGGCAGTCTCTTGGCCGGCCCGCGCGGTCCGTAGGCGGTGATTTCGGGCTTCCCGCGCGCGATGGTCAGTTTCACCGTCCAGCCAGCGACATCGGGCCAGGCCCTCGACATGGCTCCCTCCAGCCCGGCATCGCGCCAGGCTGCATCCGCCTCGAGGCCCGCCCGCAGTTTCTCAACGCTTACTCCCAGCCTTCGGCACACCTCGCCCATCGCCCGTTCGGCCGCCTGTCGCTGAGGTATGGTGCCGTTGTCGAGAATCTGGATCAGGACGCGAGCGGCCTCTTCGAGGTGCTCCTCAACCACGCCCAGGGACAAGACAGCGGCCAACGAACCAAGCGCGACCCTCTGGGCGAGCAACTCCCATGACGTGCCGCCCGCGGCCCACACGAAAGCGAGATTGTCGAACAGGCGAGGCAGGTGGGGGGCTACCTCCCGCCGCGCCCATTCGAGCGGATTCATGGGCGGCGCCGGCGCGCGCATCCGCCGGCTGGCGGAAAAAACGGCGAGCGCCTCCTCGAGCACTCGACCCCACCTCACGCACCAGTTGCGAAATCGGTCATCGCGCAGGGCGGCCTCGTAAACGCGAAATGGCCCCTGGCGCAGCAACCGCATGGCAGGTGCATGGCCCGGTTCGTTCAAGGCCGCGGCCACCGTCGAATCGAGGTCGCGCCTGATGACGCTCAGCAGCATCAGCGTCCTGGGCTTGAGCGCCGCGATGCGAGACCCCAGTTCGCGGCGGCCGCCGGCGAAATCATGCGCCCACCTCGCAATATGAAGTGCGCCCGGATCGTCGGGCTCGCCGTCCAGCCTTTCGGCAGCAGCGACCAGGTAGCGCTCCCCACAGAACCGCCGCACCCAGCGAATCGTCTCCCACCCTCCCACCGATGGCTCGAAGACGAGCGACTCGATCGCTCGCTCATACATGCGGCGGAAATAGTTGGATCGGGTCAGGCCCAGGTAGTCCAGCACCGGATGGAAGAAGGGCGAGCGCGCCCGGCGCCCGTTGTCGTGATGAGGCCCCATCGCTCCGCAGCACAGCGCGCGCTCGAAAAGAGGTTCATCGAGCGTCCCGTGCTGCAGGCATTTCAGAAAGGACAGGAAGATTGCGCTGTCGGAGGCCTTCGCGCCGTTCCCCGGCGCGCACAATTTCTCCAGCAGCGGGCGCTGGAGCGCAGCCGTCTCGGCCGTATCTGTCAGCAGAAGGGCAAGCAAGCAGGCGCTCGCCCTATCATCGCCGGTGGGCATGTCGGCGAGCGGCTCCACGAGCGGACCGGGCGATGCTGCCGGCCGCAGCGAGAGCATCACGCTGGCGGCGCGCAAGACCGTCTGCGGGCACCGCGAAACGCCGACGAGAAGCCTTTGCGCCGCTTCCACCCAGCCCGGGCACTGCTGGTCCAAGTCCCCCAGGCGTTCGAGCGATGAGTCCAGCGCCGGAGAATCCACCGGCAGCCCCAGTGTGCGCCGCAGCGCATCCTGGGAAACGGGCGGAAGCGCAAACCGCAGTGAATCCGGCGGGAGTGGAAACCCCCGTATCAGTTCCACCAAGCGCCCGCTGGCCAGAAGCCAACCGGGCGACTGCCTGGTGCCAGCCCGCATCAGGGTTCCCCTGCCCTATTCCATCGGGAGCGCTTCGCCGCGCTCTGCCAATTCTTGCGTTTCCTTGAGGCTACGGAGCCCGGCAGTGCACCCCATTGCCGTGGTGCACAAGCCTCCGGCGGCATTCGCCAGTTTGGCCGTGCGCTCAAGGTCCCAGCCGAGCAGCACGCCTGCAAGAAAGCCCGCCGCGAAAGCGTCTCCCGCGCCGGTCGCATCAACCGTCGCAACCCTGTAAGCGGGAAGCCTGAGTTCGCGGTCGCGCGTCCGCACGTAGCATCCGCTCGTCCCCATCTTCAGCGCGACCGTGCCTGCTCCCGCGTCCAGCAGGGCCTGCGCCACGTCGCGCGGCTCCTTCTTGCCGGTCATCATGCGCGCCTCCTCGACGCTGGGCACGAAGTAGTCAACGTGCGGCAGGCAGGGCGCGACCGCTTTCATCCACCGGCCGGTGCTGTCCCACGCAGTGTCCATCGCCGTGATGATCCCTGCTGCCTTCGCCTCCCTGAGAATGCCCGCGCACGGTTCGCCGTCCAGGGCCGGAGTCAACAATGCGCCCGCCACGTGCAGCAGGCGCGCTTTTCTCACGAGGCCCATGTTCGCGTCTTCCGCCCGCAGTTTGGCGTTTGCGCCCAGGTAGTGCACGAAAGAGCGCTCGCCGTCGGAGTGCACCATCACCATCGTTGCCGAAGTATGACATGACGAGTCAGCGATAATGCCTGCGGTATCAACCTTCTCCCTCTGCATGGCGCGCAGGTAGAAATCGCCGAACCCATCGGCTCCCACCTTGCCAATGATGCCGACCGAGAAGCCCATGCGAGCCAGGCCGACCGCCGTGTTGCCAGCGCAGCCCCCCGTGTGCAACTGCATGTCGGGGACCAGAACCAGCCGCCCGCGCTCGGGCCATGAATCTATCGGTCTGGCCACCGCGTCGGCGACGAGGATTCCCAGGCAGACTGCGTCTAACATGTCTTGCCCCATTCTACTCTGGCTTGTTCATCGCGGCCGCCGGTAGTGCGGTCCTCTTGCCCTGGTCGTGCTTCTGCGCCTTCGCTATCCATTCCTGCCGCAATCAACCTTTGGCGCTGCCTGCGCCCGCCATTATCCCTACGCAAAGGCTACATGCGCTCAGGGGCGGAAATGCCCGTCAGCCCGAGCACATTCCGCAGCACATGACGTGCTGCTTGGGCCAGGAGCAACCTGGCTGGCTCCAGGCCCGGACCGCTGCCAAGCACGCGGCAGTTCGTGTAAAACTTATGAAATACCTCGGCGAACTCCTGGGCAAAACGGGTCAGGCGATGCGGCTCATACTTCTCCGCCGCTGCCATTACTTCATCGGGGAAGTCCGCGATTTTACGCATCAGGGCCCGCTCATCTCGGCTCGTAAGACACGACAGGTCCGCGCCCTGCGGCGCCGGCAGCGGCACGCCCTTGCGCTCTGCCTCCGCGAATATGCTGCAGATTCTCGCGTGCGCATACTGCACGTAATAGACTGGGTTGTCCAGCGAGTGCCGCTTCGCCAGTTCGAGGTCGAAATCCAGCGGAGTGTCGTGCGAGCGCATCAGGAAAAAGAAGCGCGCCGCGTCGCTCCCGACCTCGCGCACCAGGTCCGAAAGCGGCACGATGTCGCCCGCCCGCTTGCTCATCCTCACCTGTTCGCCCTCGCTCACCAGGCGCACGATCTGGTGCACCAGGATCTCCAGCCGATCCGCATCGCAGCCCGAAGCCCTCACTCCCGCCTTCAGCCTGGCGACATGTCCATGATGGTCGGGGCCCCAGATGTCAATCAGGCGATCGAAGCCTCGCCCGAACTTGTCCATGTGATAGGCGATATCGCCTGCCAGGTACGCCGGCTTGCCGGTTCCCCTGACCAGCACCTCGTCCTTCTCGGCGCCCAGCGCTGTCGAGCGCAGCCAGAGCGCCCCCTCCGACTCGTAGGTGTAACCGCGCTCGGTCAGAAGTCCGATCGCCTTCTCAACCTTCCGCGAATCGTAAAGCGAACTCTCCCGGAACCATACCTCATATCTCACGCCAAAATCTTCCAGGTCCCTCTTCTGGTCGGTGAGCATCTTCTCCAGCGCCAGGGTGGTGAACTGCCGCCGACGCTCGTCGTCGCCCATTTCCAAATACGCGTCGCCGCGCTCGCGCACGATTTCCTGCGCGAAGACGATCAGGTATTCGCCCTGGTAGCCGTCCTCGGGAACCGCCTTATCAATCCCCAGCGCCTGGAGGTATCTCGCCTCGAGCGATTCCCCCAGCCTTTCCATCTGCGTGCTCACCAGGGCGTCGTTGACATAGTACTCGCGCGTAACCTGCCACCCCACGAATTCCAGCAGGTTGGCAAGCGCGTCTCCCATCGCCGCGGCGCGGCCGTTCACCACCAGGATCGGGCCCGATGGATTCGCGCTCACGAACTCGATGTTCACCTTCCGCCCGGCATACTTGTCGCTTCTCCCGCAGCGCTCGCCGAGCCGGCAGGCCTCGAGCACTGCCTCGTGCAGCCAGCCCGGACGCAGCCGGAAGTTGATGAAGCCCGCCCCTGCCAACTCGACTCCCTCCACCAGGTCCGGCGCCTGGGGCATGTGGCGCAGCAAGGCCTGCGCAACTTCCCTCGCTGCCTGTCCGGTCTGCGAGCCAAGCGCCAGGGCCAGGTTGCTCGCATAATCGCCCAGGTTCAGGGAGGGCGGCGGCTGCACCGTGGACTCCGGCGTCGGCCCCTCGGGCAGTTCGCCCTGTTCCCTCGCGCGGCGCAGGGCCTCGCTCAAAAGTTGCTCTATCTTCTCGACTACCATCTTCAGCGCACGAAAATCGGATTCGAGATTATCCAGGGCCTGGGGTCATCTGCCGGATTGAGCCAAACCTCGACGCGGTAAACGCCAGGCTTGTCAGGGCCGAACTCGAACCGGCGCGTGTTCTGCTTCTGGATCATCTCCCCATCGCGAAAAAGGCGGATCTCCCCCTGCACCGGCGCTGCGGCGATCAGTCGCACATTCCTGCTCAGCGGTATCTCTTCGCCCATCACCGCCTTGCGCTCGCCTTCCGTCGCCATGAAGACGAACCCTGTCGAGTCGGCCATCCAATCGAACGCGACGTAGCACCGAGCGCGCTCGAGCGCCTCCCACACCTGCTCGCGTGTCAGTTCTTTCATCAGCAGGTGGGTGCCTACATATCCGAAACTGACCCAATAGGGATCGAGCCGCAGTTCCAGGATGGTGTCTCCAGCCTTCTTGCCCTGGACAAACGCCCCCAGAGCAGGCACGCTGCCGACGGGAACCTCCGCCAGCCGCTCCCCCAGGGGGTCGTCAACGATTACCTTGCCACCCTCGGCTACCTTCGCGATGAAGCCCACGTTGTTGTGCGAATCGTTCGCGGCGATCCCTGTGTGCCGCCGGCGGCTGTTGATCTCATCCCATCGCTTCAGGAAAGCGCCCGGATAGGACTGCAGCGCCGCGAAGACTTCCTGCGGATATTTCCTGACGGAAGCAACCAGAGACATGAACGCGCCCGCGTCGCGCAGCGCCCCACCGATGTATTGCGCCATCTCCGGTTTCTGCAGGTAGTCGGAATGGGTGTTGTATATCTCCATCCCGACCAACTGTGGCATGTCCCAATCCAGGCGCTCCTCCGGGTGCGACAGGAATGCGAGACCTCCCGTTTCCTTTACCAGGTCCGCCAGCCCCTGCGCGCTCGACGATGACTTGTCGGCCATCGTCTCCGTCGGAAAAATGAGCAGCCCGCTGGTCTCCGCGCCCGGAATGAACAGAACCCCGTCCCGCAGCCCGCTCATCCCCTCCTTGAACCAATCGGCCTTGGGGTCGGGGTGCTCCGTCATCATCACCACCTGCGTGTGGGTGCGCTTCGCCGCCTCCAGTATCTCCTCCGGCGTCCCGCGGCTGTCGTGCGACAGGCGCGAATGAGCATGAATCGCGGCGCGAAAATCCTTGTAGCCAGTGTCGAGCGCGACCGGCTGTGCGGAAGCGCGCAGCGCCTCGATAGCCTTGTGAAGTCTCTCCAGGTTCTCGGGCTTCAGGCGCGTGACCGCATCCAGTGAAGCCCGTTCCCCCGTCTGTTCGGCGCACTGCGCCCAGCCCGGAAAGACCAGCAGCAGGATTACAAACGCCAGCCCAAAGGTTAGCCTAGTCTTACTCATGCAGTTGCTCCTTAGGGCCAGAGGCCCAGATGACACCGCGCAGACACGAGCCAGACCACGAACGCGGTTGCTGCAAAACCGGCCGCCGCCTGCAGCAATCCCATGTTCCATACGCGCCGCAGGCGCCCTGCACCGCGCGCCGGATTACTTTGATACCGCTCCAGCAGTTGCCTGCCTGCGCGCAGGCCATTCATCAGAAGCCTGGGCGACGGCTCCTTTGTTGTTACCAATGATTGAAGCAGCGGCCCCACTCTCGTTCTGGCCACCACTACCACGATGAAGATCGCGGCTGCTGCCACGACCAGCGGCTCGGGCCCCGTGAGCCCTAACCGTGCAGCCGCCCAGTTCAGTATCACCGCCACAGCGAAAGCCATGAACAGCGCCGTCATGAGGTTTGTCCCGCATCGCGCGTGCACCCGCGGCATCCGTCCGACGCTCTCCGGCGTCAACTCCTCCCCGTTCTCTATCGCGTTCACAACCTTGTGCTCGCTGGCATGAATCGCGCTGATCGGCGAAAGGCGCAGCACCAGGAAGAACAGCAGCAGTTCCGCCCCGGAAAGTGCCAGGTTCCAGGAAACGAAGCCCGGCCCGAAGTAGCCCATGTCGCCCGACAATCGCAGGGACAGGAGCGGCAACTGCGGGAACTTCTCCTGAACAGCCCACGCCGCCAGATTCACCAGCAGCCTGGCGACAACGTAGATCGCCGTGAGCGCCGCGCCTGCCAGCACCAGCCCGGGATTCCCGGGCCCGGCGCGCACATTCCCTGTTGTGAGATACACCCCAAGCGGCGTGGCCAGCCCGCCCACTGTTCTCGGCATCGAACGCGAGAACAGGCCGTGCATCACGTCGGAGCGCGATACCACGCCCACGTATCGGCCCTCCTCGCAGACCACGGGAAGCACCGGTTCGCTGCTGTGCTTGAACGCCTCTACAGCGTGGCCGACATCCTGATACACGGTCAGAACCATGTCCACGGGCCTCATGATGCCGCCGAGTGCAGCAGTGCGCACCGATTCCGGCTCGCTCACCCCCCAGTCCGGCGCGGCCAGGCGGATCAGGTCCTCCTCGCGCACCATGCCGACCAGCCTGCCGCCGTCGTCAACCACCGGCGCAGCAGCCAGGCCCCTTTCGCGCAGCAGGTGTATTGCCTTGCCCGCCCCATCCCTGGGCTCAAGAGGCGGACACCTTCTCATGACTTCTCTGATTACCATCTTCTCCCAACCGTATCCGGCGCCTGCCGCTTACACCGTCGCGGTAACTGCCAACGGCGGGCGGGCAGTGTGGAGTGCGGCGATTCATCGCCGCTTTCCAAAGCCCCGATGCAATCGGGGCACTCCAAAGGCTTCCAGCCGGATCTCCGTTCAGCCTTGACACTGCCGGGGCTGGGTGCTATTATCCATCACCGCACCTGGCTGCGCAAGTGCCGGAGACCGAAGAGATGTCAAAGACATGTTACGTTTGCGGGAAAGGGCTGCAGTTCGGATCGGCGATCAGCCATTCCGGCAAACATTCAAAGAGAACCTGGAGCCCTAACCTTCAGTCCGTCAACGCGATCATCGGCGGCAGGAAGAAGAGGATCCAGGCTTGCACCCGCTGCCTGAAGGCCGGCAAGGTCGTCCGCGCTAGTTGACGCGCGGACTCCTGCATGGAATCCTGTCCTATGGAGACATATGGTAGGACAGGTTTCCAACCTGTCCGCTGGCAGATTCCCAACCTTTGGGTGGACAGGATATAACGCTGTCCTACCGAGACAGGGCGTAGGACAGGTTTCCAACCTGTCCGGCAGGGTTACAATCCGCCGGCTGGCGGATGCCACGCGCCCCGATGGAATCGGGGCGAAGGGCGGCTGCGCGTCAGAGAGGTATGCCGAACGCCCTCACGAGGAAGACCGCCATCTCCGAGCGCAGCGAGGACCCTGAGTCCGCCAGAGGGCGGACGAAGGGTGGCCGCGCGGTTCCGTGTAGGGCGGGGGCTCTGCCCCCCGCCCAGATTCGGCGCGGGGTGTCCGCCAGCTGGCGGACGCGCCCTACAGAGGGATCCCGAATGCTCGCACCAAGAACACCGCCATCTGCCCCCTAGTTACGTTGGATCTCGGGCAGTAGCATTTCGCGGCGGGCGCATATCCTGATGGGCAGGCGCAGCCGCTTGTAACTGCTACGCCTCCGGGCCAGGAAGTTGCGTCGGCCAGGCGCTCGATCCAGCGGCAGAATGGGTTGGAGGAGGGCACGTCGGCGAATATGCCGGAGCAGGAGGCGGTGGGTTGCCTGCCGGTTGCGGTGCAGAGGATCCAGGCAATCTGCTCGCGGGTTACAGAAGCGGAGGGGCAGAACTTCTTGCTGGGGAAGAATGAGCAGGCGTATCCGGGAGCGCTGCCGCCCCATGACGCCGCGTCGCAGAACCGCTCGATGTAGCCGTATGCCCAGTGGGTCTTGGGAACATCGGGAAACGTCGGCGTTGGGCGATCGAGCGGCGTCTTGCCCGCCGCCTTGCACAGGAAAACCGCCATCTGCGCGCGGCTCAGGTCGGCGCTGGGACAGTACTTCGACGGCCACCTTGAGCAGCCCGCTGTGATCCCTTTTGCGAGCAGCATCTCCACATAGTACGCTAGTTGGTTGGCACATGTGACATCCTCGAATGTGGAGCCGAGTGCGAAGGTCACCTCTGCCACGCCCGACTCATTGCCGCAAGAATCGCGGCACTTGAACGCCACGCTGACGAGCTTTGGCCACCCTGGCGGCACGCTCACGACCATGGTTTCCGTACTCTTGAAAGGCCACCACGGGAACCAATGCCCAGACGAGTGCCGAAGCCTCATCTGGAACGCGTCCGTGGCTGACAAGGAGAGCGTAACCTGCGACGAATCCGTGCACAGAGTCCCGCCCTCTATCGCGATGCTCAGATTGCCAGGAGGTAGCGTGTCCAGTATTATCTCGTCACAGACCTCTGCAGACTCACCGCCCTGGGGATCGCAGCCCTGCACGCAGACGCGTTTGATCCCGTCACCGCCGGGCAGCGTCCAGGCTCTTGCCGGGCTACACACCTCCCATGGCCCCCATGCTCCCGGGTCGTTCCTGAACCTTGCCTGCGCCCAGCCGCTACAGTCAATTGTGAGCACCGCCGCAGTCGAGTTCGTACAGGGCTCTCCGGCGTTGATGAGCAGCCTCGGTGCCGGGACGAGGGGGCCGCGGTCACAAAGGAAGACGTCTGTCTTGCCGTTTGTGTCCCCGGGCACTAGGTTAGTCGCCCAACTGTAGAACACCACAAACCTTCCGTCGGCGCTTGTGAAGCACCCTCCCGACGACCAGTCGGACTGTTCGCCGATGCTGGACATGGAGATCCGCTCGGTGGTTCCACTCGTCGTGTCGCGCACGAAGATGTCGGAGCAGTCGTTTGTATCGCCTGGCACCAAGTTTCTGGCCGTGGATGCGAACGCGATGAACCTGCCGTCTGCGCTCATCGAGGGTCGCGAAGACTCGCGGTCAGCGGGGTCGCCGGCGCTCGAAACGGATACCTTCTGCGTGGTGGCAGTTTCCCTGTCGCGCAGGAAGATGTCAGTGATGCCGGAATCGCCCGGAACCAGGTTGGTCGCCTGGGACGCAAACGCCACGAACCTTCCATCCGCGCTGATGGCGAGAGAGCCCCACCACGAGTCAGAGCATCGGTTGCCATGCTCCCCAGTGCTGGACACCGAGACGCACTCGGTTTCGCCGGTGAACAAATCGTGCACGAAAACGTCGCGTGTCTGGTTGGCATCCCCGGGAACGAGGTTGGTGGCGTCACTCGGGAACGCGACGAACCTTCCGTCGGCCGCAATGGCGACGGGCAGGAACCCACCTCCGGAATCCCCGTTGCCCTGTTCGCCGGCGCTCGAGACCGAGACCCGCTTGGTGGTGGTATCTAGCCGGTCGCGAACGAAGACGTCCACCCTGCCGTTGGTGTCGCCTGCGACCAAGTTGTCGGCCTCACTCATGAACGCCAGGAACCTTCCATCGCCGCTGATGGCCGGATATGATGACTGCTTGTTGCCTTGCTCTCCGTTTGCACCCAGCGATGCGCGCTCGGTCGTTGCGCTCAGCCGGTCCCGAACGAACACGTCACCGGTGCCATTGGTATCTCCTGCCACTAGGTTGGCCCCAGACGAAACGAAGGCGACGAACCTGCCGTCTGCGCTCATTGCCGGGTGGCCGCAGTAGCGGTCGCTCTGTCCGCCTGCGCTGGACACGGACGCGCGCTCGGTGAGGCCGGTCAGCCGATCACGAACGAAGACGTCGGTGGCGCCGTTGGTGTCCCCTGGCACCAGGTTGCTGGCCTGGCTTTCGAAAGCCACGAAGCGACCGTCGGCGCTGACACAGGGGCCGGTGCTGAAGGAGATTCCGGGGTAGCCGGAGTCTGCGTTCCCCTGCTCGCCAGTGGTGCTCACGCTGATGCGCTCGACGGCCGCTGCAAGCGCAGGGCTTTCCATCAGCGCGCTGACAACCAGAAGGCCCGCCAACGAGAAAGACTGACCCAGCCACCTGAGACGGTGTCGCTCTCTCATGTCCTCCTCCACTCCCACTTGTCGGGCCCGCCCCCCCGGCCTGGCGCGAATACCATTGTATGCCCCCCAGCCCATCTGTCAAGACAATGTGAACAGAGGATTTTACTGCTTCTGTTGCCAGCAGGCGAAGAAAGCCCGCTATCATCCAGCCTTCGGCAGCAGACTGCCAAGCCAGCGGAGCCGCTATTGCGACCTACTTGCCCCCCCTGCCGCCAAGGCGTGTCCGCGCCCTCTTCGCGCATGTGCGGATGCCCAGGCCCGCCAGAAAGACAGCCGCAGCCAGCGCGAAGAGTCTTTTCGTCCATAGCCAGACTGTCAGGAACCACGACAGCCCCACCGCCTGTGCCGCTAACAGCCCGGCCCGCGAAACCACCCGCCCGCCAAGCCACAACCGTCCCTCGCCCACTCGCTCGCCCTTTTCCAGCGGCGCTCTCAGCGGCGGCCGGATCGTGTTGTCGAAGCGACACCGGCCGGCGTCCTCCTTCTTCACAACCGCGCTGATGGGCTCAGCAGCGACCAGTTTCACCCGCTCCGTGCGCCCCCCCACCAGGGGCGCTGTCCCGATGACCTGCCCCTTGCGCGCCGCCCTGACCATCCTGAAGCGGGCGAACCCGTATTCCAGCAGGCGCGACGCATCCTCCCACATATCCTCGCTGTTCAAGACCACGGCCAGCAACTGCCAGCCGCCTCGCGTCGCTGATGCCACGAGGCATTTGCCCGACTCCTTCACATATCCCGTCTTCACGCCGTCCGCGCCTCGCAGCATCCACAGCAGTTTGTTCCGATTGTGCAGCGCCCTGCCCCACGGCTTTCCGGGCCACGGGATTACGAGCGTTTTCGTCGCCACGAGTTGCTGCAGAAGCGGATGCTTCAGCGCCTGCCTGGTGATCAGGGCCAGATCGTAGGCAGTGGAATAATGATCCGGGAGATACAGGCCGTTGCTGTCTGCGAAATGCGTGTCGTGCGCGCCTATCCGGCGCGCCCTTCTGTTCATCAACTGCACGAACTTTGCTTCGGAACCGGCGACTGCCTCTGCTGCTGCGACACACCCGTCATTGGATGAATTCAGCAGGATTGCGTTGAGCAGGTCCCCCATCGGCATCTTCTGGCCCGCATCCACCCACAGCGATCCGCTCTTGGTCTTGAGCGCATTCTCGCTGATCGTAACCTCGTTCTTCAGCTGGCCGCTTTCGATAATGAGCAGCGCGGTCATGATCTTCGTGGTGCTGGCAACAGGCCTTCGCTGCCTGGCCCCCTTTGCGAGCAGCACTTTGCCGGTCTCGCAGTCCATCAGCAGGGCCGATGCCGCCGATACCAAGGGCGGCGCTTCCGCGCACCAGGGCGAGGGTGAGACAAGCCGCAGTAGGCCAGCGGCTAGAAGAATCCTCCAAGCACTGCGCAGCATTGTCCTGGAGGGCCTGCAATTCTGTCGGACTGCCGCCATTCCCTTCCCGCGCGGCGGTTACTGCTGCGGGAAGAGCCTGGCGCAAAGTTCGCGCGCCTGATCCAGTTGCGGGTAGATGAACACGCGGCCCATGCGCCCGGGCAGGGTGGCGCTCTCCACGCGCTGCTGCGGCAGACCCGCCGCGAAGGCTGTCAGGCACAGCATTTGGGGGAACGACAGGTCTGTCTCCAAGCGCGAGCGCAACTCGTGCGCCGCCCCGGGCAGCGCCAGCCAGTAGCGCGGGGCGCGCGCCTGCTTCTCCACAGCCAGCAATAGTTGCTGCTGCCGCATGATCCTTTCGAGGTCGCTGTCCGCGTCTCCGTCATTCGATTTCCGGTAGCGGGCAAGCCCCACCGCCTGCTTTCCGTTCAGCCGTTGAAGGCCGGGCTTCAGGTGGATGTGGAGATTTCCCCAGTTGTCATCATAGTCCATGCGCTTGTCAACGGCCATCTCCACGCCGCCCAGGCGGTCAATCGCGCGCGCAAGGTCATCGAATGTGGCCACCACGTAGAAATCCGGGCTGACGCCCAGCATCTCGCGCAGGGTTTCCGCAAGCAGCGCAGGGCCTCCCAGGGCGTGAGCAGCGTTGATCTTATGGACGCCGTGGCCGGGAATGCGGGCGCGCGTGTCGCGCGGGATCGAGAGCAGGGCAGCCCGGCGGTGCGCGAAGTCCACGCGCACCAACATGGTCAGGTCGGCGCGCCCCCTCGTTTTCATCGGCTGCTGGCGATTGTCGAGGTCAATATCCCTGCCGATGACGAGAATGTCAGCATGGTCGCTGCCTGGAAACGCGCGCGACGGGGAAAGGTATCCTCCGAAGACGGCGCTCGCCGTCTCCCGGAAAGTCTGATTGGTTACCAGCAGATACCCGGTTACCCCGATAAGCAGGATGAGGACAACAAGACAGACACGCAAGAGGATCCTGATGACGCGAAAGACCTGCCGCCCCATGGCTTCGCTCCCTGGCATGAAGTTGCTGCAAATAGTGCTGCGATGGTAATGCTAGGCCTGCTTTTCCTTGCCCGCTGGCAGGCTGGGCAAGAGGGAAACCCCGCGCATGCCGTGTGCCTCACCGTTTCCGAACCCGCCTAAGCAGGTGGGCGCCTTGCCAGGGGTCGCGCGATTTCCCGAGCTTAGCCGGGACTCCCACTAGACCCTTGAGTCATTGGCTCCCATGGATTTGAAGTTGGCTCGAAACTTCCGATAAGCAATCACGAACACCGCAGGGTTTCGCACCTCTTTCTATATCGTATCATACCATATTTTCCCCCTTCTGGCAACCCCCGCTGCGAGTCGCAACTGACAATTGGGCGCGGGGTCGGGAGACCCCGCGCCCAGGTAGCAGTTACTGCGAGTCGCTTGGCGCAACGCCGGCCCGGATCAGAGCGCTTTGCGCAGGATGTCCTCTGCCGTCTCCCGATCGTGATCCGTGACGTACGGGATGCCGGAAATCTCCGCCGCCTCGCGCGTCAGCGCCGCCAGGTCGTCGCGGTCCGGCCGCGCCCCGCTGTCGCTCAGCACGAACTTGCGCGCGCCAGCCATGAACTGCCTCAGACCCTGCGCCACCCGCGACAGATATGTGTAAACTCCCAGCGCCGATACCGGCACCTCCTCGAACCGCTCACTGGGCAGCGAGTGCCGCAGCGAGATGGAGCCGCGGAAAATCTCGTCCCGCTCGCGGCCAAATCTCTCCATCAGGTTCTCGTCCGCTTCGACGCTTATCCGGTGCCAGAGCGCAGCCGAAGCGGTGCAGGCCGTGAGCGGGCCGCGCGCCATGCCGATTGCCTTCACATAGGGCGCTCCAAAGGCAAGCCCCTTGAAGATGTGGTCCTCGAGCGTGAACCCGCCCGCTAAAACGATGTCCGGAACGTGCTTTCCTGCAGCGTCCAGCCGTTTCGCGTATTCCCAGGCCTTGGAGAACAGTTCGATGGGAGGCAGGCCCCACTCGTTCATCATCCGCCACGGGCTCATGCCCGTCCCCCCGCCCGAAGCATCGAGAGTCAGCACATCCACCCCGTATTTCGAAGAAAAGGCCAGCGCGCGCGCAAGGTCCTCGTAGCGGTATGACCCGGTCTTCAGGAAAACGTATTTGGCCCCCGCCTTGCGCACCTGCTGCACGCGCTTTGCGAAGCCTTCTTCGGTTACCATTCCCATGCGCGAGTGCCGCTCAAACTCGCGGAAGACCTTGGAGTGGAACGCCTCCACCACCTCGTGGTCCTCCGGGTCGGGCAGCACGATGTAGCCGCGCCGCTTCAGCATCTGAGCCTTTTCGAGGCTGACGATCTTCACCTCGCCGCCGATGTTCTTCGCCCCCTGCCCCCACTTCAACTCGACGGCCTCCACGCCCAGTTTCTCGATGGCGTATTCGAGCACACCCAGCCTGTTGTCCTCCACATTCTCCTGCACCACCACGGTGCCCCATCCATCCGTCTGCCATGCGCGGTAGTCTTGCACGCGCTGCCTGAGCGCCGCCGATTCGATGACGCGTCCGTGCTCGATGCGCGCCTGCTCATCCATCCCCACTACGTTCTCGCCGACCGTAACCGGAATGCCGGCGAGCGCCGCTCCCGCAGCGAGGCCCGCCCAGTGCTTGCGCGCAATATCTGTCGAGCCCAGGCCGGGAACGGTAATCGGCAGTCTGCAGCCGATGCCTTCCTTGCCGTTATTCGCCCCAAGGTGCACCTCGATCTTCACGTTGGGAAAGGTGGCGACGTCGGGATCCGCCCGCACTCCCTTCGCGCCTGCAGCCGTCCCTAGAATAGTGAAGTCGCCCCAGTGGACCGGGTAGTTTTTCTGCGAGCCGGCAGTTACATTGCCAAAAGGCATCGGGTACAGAACCTCCGTGCCGCGGATCGCTGACAGGCCCACCTCGCAGAGCCCGATGCACGACTCGACACATGTAACGCACAGGCCGCTGAACGGGCACACGTCGTCCCGCAGCCGGTTTGCGGCGCCCACCGCCCTCGAAGCATGCTCATAGCTGTACATCACGATACCTCCTCGCGGTTGGTTGTCTGGCAGTTGTTTGCCGCATAACGCGAGGTCGGACCACGCAACCAGTAGCGCGCGCAGCGCCCTGCGCCGTTTGAACCGGAGTGCAGAGACCAGCGACAGACCTCGACGGCAGACGGCTTCCTACTGCCGCCCCATTTTACCAAACTCCCCCGGGTTTGGCAAGCCCCTTGATATCGGCTAGGTGGCCGACAGCGCGTGCAGCGCGGACGCTATCGCCTCGTAGGTGCGCTCCAACGCCTCGGGGATGACGCGCGTGTCGGCCAGTATGGGCATGAAGTTCGTGTCCGCTGCCCAGCGGGGAACGATGTGAACGTGCAGGTGATCTTCGACGCCTGCCCCCGCCACGCGCCCCAGGTTCAGGCCGACGTTGAACGCATCCGGCTTGAAAGCCCTGCGCAGGGCCTTGATGCAGAGCCTGGTCTCCAGCATGAGAGCAATCAGTTCGGCCTCCGTAAGGCGCTCCAGGTCTCCGATGTGGCGGTAGGGCGCTACCATCAGGTGGCCCGTGTTATACGGGTAAGTGTTGAGCATCGCGAGGGCGAGTTCGCCGCGATGCACCACGAAGTTCTTCCGGCCGTCCTTCGCGCGCCTGGCCTTGCAGAAAATGCAGCCCGTTGGCTTGCGGGAGGCCTGCCGCACGTATTCAACCCGCCAGGGAGCCCACAGCCTTCTCATCTCATTCTTTCCCCAGTTGATCGAGCAGCCGCCGCGCCCTCTCATGACCGGAGTCAAGTTCAAGCGCCTTCGCTGCCGCCGCCTTTGCCTCGTCAATGCGCCCATGCTGCCGAAACAACAGCGCAAGTTGGTAGTGCACATCGGCGAAATCGGGCGACAACTCGCGCACTTTCTTGAACGTCATCTCGGCCAGGTCATCCATGCCCCTCAGGCGATAGGCGAGCGCAAGGTTGTAGTGCGCCATCGCGTCCGACGGGTTCTTGTCCACCTGGCGCAGGTAGTCCTCGGTCATCTTGTCAATCGCGAGGATCGAGGGACGCCCTGGAGGGGCCAGCGACCTTCCGCACCGGCTGCAGAAGCGCGCGCCCTGGACGTTCTCCGCGTTGCAGTGCGGGCACACCATTGCAGAAAAGACCCTCGCCGCCTGGTTTCGCTCAGGCGGCGAGGGAATCCTGCTCCAGATCACGTGCGCACTGATGCTGAGCGGCGCGCTACTTCACGTTGAACGTGTAGTTGATGCCCACCCACCTGTGATCGCCATACGTGCCGCCCTTGATGGTCGGCCACTTGGGGTTGCGGGTGTAGGTGATGCCGGTTATCAGGTCCTGACTGTCGTGCAGCACAACAAGGCCGAACTGCGGGCTCACCATCGCCTGCACGCCTCCGAAGATCCCGTCGTGCCGCTTCTCACCAAACAGCGTCCAGTCCTCTGTTCCGACGCTCAGGTGCAGGCGCAGCACGGGGTTCGAAAACGAAGGCGGCGCGCCGACCGGGGCCAGCACGGTCTTGGCTGCAGAGACGAACCAGGAGGCCTTCACTCCCGCGGGCCCTGATGTGCCCTCCAGGTTCCGCCCGCCGATGACGACATTCGGGTTGCGCTGGTCCTCTTTCAGCACCAGAATGGTCGCGTTCCAGATAGTGGTGCTCGGAAAGGACAGCGCCCCTCCGATCATCTTCACCTGGTGCGCGTCAATCTCCACCCGATCAGTCAGGCCAACGTAGAGCGTGTTGAAGTTGATCTGCGTGGGCCACCCTGTCGGCAGGTCGGTGCCGATCCAGTAGTGGGCCACGTCAACCTCTCCCGCCTTCAGTTGGTTGGCCGTCGGCATGGTAACGATGTCCGCGGCCGTGGCAGCCGTGGCTGCCAGCAGTACAACAAGCACAACCATTGCCAGTCTAGCCATCCCCTCCTCCTTCGGGTTTTCTGACGGGCTTCACGCCCGGTCGAGGATACCATCTTCCACCCGCTGTCTGCAACTCCTTCTCCCGCCTCCCTTTCAACCAATGGCTTGCCAGGCAGCAGCCACGCCAAAGGAACCTCCGGCCATTCCGCTGCGCAGGCGGGCCTTCACCACTGCGCAGCCGAAAGGGGAATTGGAAGTCGCCGGACAGCACCACTGCTCCCCCAGGCTCGCCCGGCACCCCGCCGCCTGCCTGCCATGGTAGCACAGGTTTCCAACCTGTGCACATCCGTCCTGTAGAGGCCTGCGTACCTGCCCTACTTGCGCTGCCTGCCCTGAGCAGACGCGAAGGGAGCGAAGTCGAAGGGAGTCCGCCAGCCGGCGGCGAAGGATGCCCCTGGCCAGCAGGGAGGCTGCCTCCTCAAGTCCGCCTACGGCGGATGACATCACATCGGGGTTCAGGCTGCGTACCCCGCCTGAGGCGGGCGAAGCAGGCTCCAGTGGGCTTGCCCGCCGGCCGAGTGGCGGGTTAGGCACGTTCTCGCTCCTCATCAGTCATCACGGCAATAAGACGGTGGTGCGAGCGGCTAGGCCCAAAAGACCGCCATGGCGGCCCTTCGGGCCTAGCCATAGATACTTACCGGACGGAGGCCTGCCCGCCTATGGCGCGGTTCGAAGTGTCGGGCGATCAGGCTGCACTTCCTCGCGTCGAAACATGGGGCGCTGCGGTGGCTTGCACCCGAGGCAAGCAGCGACACCCAACGGAAAGGGAAGCGCCTCTGCTCTGCAGAATGTACTCCAAGGCACCGGAACGGGGCATCCCGCTCGCGTAGGCCACCGGATGCAAAGCGCACCCCAGCGAGAGCGTTGCGCGGTCCGAACAGGAGGCATCAATGAGATTAGAGCGCGATAAGATGCCATGGCTAGCCCCGGGCGACCCCCTGCAATACGCGGATAACCTGCCTATGCGATTTACAAAGGCAGCCCAGTGGTGGGTCACTGCGGGACTAACGCTACTGGATGACACAAAGACGCCCGCGTTTCGTCGCTTGCCTTTCGCGTGTACGCTGGCATGTCTAGCACAGATTCCTCGCGCCGTAGAGGATTGGCTGCACGGGTGGGATGGGCGCGGTGAGCGACTCGTATCTGAGCTTCAGGACCTGATGCAAGCAGTGGAGACCGACGAGTGCTTGCGTGACCTGATGCCGCACACCGCCCAGCAGATTGGGAAGTTGGGGAAGGAAGTCCTTGAGTTCCTGAGTATTCGCGCGCTCGCCCCTGAGACCCGAGGTTCGCGCCAAAGACGTTTCATGGAGATCATCTGCAACGAGTGGAAGTGTCGGGCAGAGGACGGGCGGACTGTGGAGGAGAATGCCGTTCGGGTAGGACCGGGGGTGCTCGCGCAGCTGGCTCGGGAGCTGCTGCTTGCCATCAAGGATAGAGATGATTACCGATATGCCGTCCAGAATGCTCTGGTTGAATGTCTCAGCAGCGACGGCGACTATAGTGGCGTCTTGCGCTGTGGCGTCAGGTATCTGCGTATGATGCAGGTTCTGGGCCACTCCACCTCGTGGCTGCAACTGAGGATTGAGGCGTTTAGCAAGGCCCTCGCGTCTACAGATCCGTCCGAAATGAAGGATATCATGGCTAAGAGTTTTCCGCGCGTACTACAGTCCAATTCACGCTATGTTGGGGTCGTGGCCCTGGAACCAATGAATACGGCGCCGGACGAACTCCCAGAATGGATGTCTGTGAAGGACGTGGAGCAGGTGCAACATCTGGTGTCGAACATCGGGGACGTCGGATTCCGCGCGCTGGCGCAACGTGACTTCTGTGGAGCAACCAGCGTATCGTCAGATCGGAAGTTCTTCGAGGTCAAGCATTGCGAAATCCTCGGTGTGAGTCCGACCCCGTGGGGGCGCTATACCGATCAGTTTGACGCGGCGACAGATATCTCAGCGGCGGTTGTGTCAACCCTTCAGAACTACTGGGCTGGCAATCCCCGACGCGACCTGAGGATGCAGCCGCTCGTGCTCGTTTACATGCCCGATACATCCTTCTACTCTGTCGTCTCGCTGGAGTGGCAACAGAAGGCCGCGGAATTCCCGGTGACTGGGCTCTATGAGTTAGCCCCAGGCCTGGAGACTGCTATCCATTGGGTCTATCAAAGCAGTGAGGCGCAGGCTCCTGAGGTGTCCTTCCTCTGCGCTTGGATCGCGGGAGAGAAGCTTGTCGCGCGCACGGAACTCCAGATGGCTAGCGGTCGCAGATCTCCGCACGCCATCATGATCGACACACTTCTGCCGGTCATACTCTTGGAGGAGGTTCGCTCTAGACTGCACGAGCTTCGATCGGCCACTTATGACCTCATCGGGAGGCAGTTTGCCTCCCTTGATGATGTGTTACACTGCCTTCTGGACACCACACAGGCTACCGAGCTGGCCGACAACTGTAGTTGTGTTCCTCGACTGAGCGATGAGATTGTTGGCTTGGCTCAAGACTTGGCGGACCCGGCGCGCGCAAGAGCGTGGCTGGACGAGAGGGGAAACCAGATTCGCCGCAACTTCCACCGCATGTGTCGCCTTCGAAATCAGATTGTTCACAATGCGGAGCTCGACCGGAGCGCGGCTGCGTTCCTAGCTCAACTCCTTGCGGACTACGTTCGAATCGGAGCATATCGCGTTGCAGCAGCGGCTCGCAACAAGGGGTGTGGCTTGGACGAGGCGTTTGGCTACTACCGGCAGGCCTGGCGTGAGGTTCGGGGCAAGCTTGACTCTGCCAGCACGCTGGAACTGCCGGACTTCTGGAGATCGGTTGTGCACGTCAGCTGACGCGCGCCCACTACAGGCGGCGTGGTTGGTTACGAAACCGGGCCACGGACGGTTCCGATGCCAGGCAGTTTTCCTTCAGCGCGTCCGAATCGAACTGGCTAAGCCCCGACTCGTCGGGGCCGCCATCCCGGCCCGCCAGCGGCGGGCTTAGGGACCCGAGGGAATGGCTAGGCCTTCGGCGGCTAGGCCCAAAAGGCCGCCGTGGCGGGCAAAGCCCTAGCCACCGCCATGGCGACCCGCCGACGGCGGGTCTAGCCACTGGATTCTCTACCTTCGGACGGATTGTCGGTCGTCCGAAGGAATCATGGATTCGGCTTCGCTCACCATAAAGAGAAAGAGAGGGCCTTACACCCGCGGCACGCACACGACACTCCCCCCGTGTTCGGGGTCTCGGTAGATCACCCTGAACCCCGCCTCCAGCAGTTCGGTCTCCAGTTGTGCCGGTGTCACATGGCGCCGGTGCGGCAAGTACCAGCTGCCATTGATCAGGATCGCGTCGGGGAGGTCCGTCGGCGCCGACTCCAGAGGGGTGAGCACGATGCCTGTTTGGGTGTCGATGATACCGGCACCATATCGCGTGTAGACGATGCCGGTGGCGCCATCGGCGATGGTGTCGCCCTCTCGAAGCAACTGCTGATGCTCTTCATCCATGATGGCGGTGCTGATCAGATAGTAGCCCGACGGCTTCAGCCGGGCCCGTACCGCGGAGAACACCCGCTGCCGCTCTGCGTCGAAGACCAGGCACTGCAGACAGTAGCTGTCCACGATCATGTCATACTGCTTCCCCTCATGCGGCAGCTCGCAGATGTCCTGCACGGCGTACTGAACGTCGAGACCGCGCGCGGCCGCCTGCTGCTGAGCGATCTCGATCGCAGTGGAGATCAGATCAATGGCATCCACGCGGAAGCCGTGCTCGGCGAGGAAGCAGGCATCCGGTCCGGTGCCGCAGCCGTAGTTGAGCACCGTCGGCTCCGGGGCGTCGAAACGCAGAGTCGGCAGTACAGCCTCCAGGAAACCGCGTGCAGCGAAGTCCTCGAATCCCACACCGGCGTGGATCTCGCCCCACGCCACCTTCCCCTCGGCCTTCACCCGCTGGTAGCCTTCAACGTGCTGGGGGTAGTAGTACCTCACGATGTATGCCCTCCGCCCCGTGTGAGCCCGTGTTACTCGCGCGCCAGAAGACGTGCTTGCCGCCCGTCATCTGCTACTCGATACTGTCCTGCATTATAGCATCTGGAAGATACTCGTCAACGCACAGACACGGGATGATCCGCTCACCGTTTTGAGCGTCACCTGTCCTACTCCGCGCGCACGAATCAAGCCCTGAAATCCACCCCTCAAGAAACTAATCCCCTCGCGTTCTCAAAACTGTGGACTGAAACTGTGGACGAGTTTGCAAAAGTCCACAGTTTTCAGAGAAAGAGACGGCAAACCCCCCGCTTTGGGGGTCAAAACCGCCCTGGGAGACGCGACCTCGTCCACGGTTTTCTGCGAGGGCAAACACGCCAGAACGGGCGCAGACTAGCGCACAAGGGGCGTTTTGCGTCCTCCCTGCGCGGGACCGCAAAACCGGAGAGAGACGGTTCGATACCGATAGCGTGGTGGAGGCGGCGGGAATCGTTTATCCTGAGCGAAGTCGAGGGAAACCCGCGTCCGCAAATCCGCTGGTCGGCGGACAGCATCTGCGAGCGAATTCCACGTATTGTCTTCGTGCGTGGGTCCCTCCGCAACCGGGCGCGCAGGGCCACGGGTAGCCAAAGCAGGTCGCCGGAGCACTCTCGCTCAGCACTCTCAGTACTGGATTACCTCCGTCTCCGCCGCGAACACCCGGTCTCGCGAGCTCATTTCCTTCACGCCAACCCGACTCCTCATGCCCCCGGCGAACCGGAATGGCCTGCCATCCCGCGCGCGAAAATGCGACGGCGCCGACATGCTCAACCGGCTGCTTTTCGCCCTGCGCTTAGTTCCCGACGTACCAGAATATCACCTGCGCGTGAGGCAAGGGGCCCATGAGGACGCTGCCTCCAGCCGCCAGTGTTGTGCCATCGGGCGAGAAGGCCAGCGCCCCCACGCCATTGCTGAACGCGTCGAGAGTCCACTTCACCTGCCCCGCATCCGCGTCCCAGACGCGCACTTTGCCGTCGCGACCTCCGCTCGCCAGCGTCCTGCCGGAAGGTGAAAAGGACAGAGCCCATACGGAATCCGTATGACCCCGCAGCGTCCCCTTCAACTCACCTGTGCGTGCGTCCCACAGCCTTATGGTCCTGTTCATACCGCCAGTTGCGAGCGTGCCGCCGTCAGGCGAAAAAGCCAGCGCGAACACCCTGCCGCAGCGCCCCTCGATGATCACCCGCGGCTGCCCGGTCTGCGTGTCAAGGAGCATCACCGGCTGATCCACTCCGCCGGTTGCCAGAGTGCGACCGTCCGGAGAGCACGCGATCGCGAGCACCCCTCCGCCTAGGACTGAGAAGGTTCTCCTAGGTCTGCCCGTCCAGGTATCCCACAGCACTACCGTTTCCGGATAGCCGGCGCTGATGAGTGTCTTCCCGGTGGGTGAGAAGACGATCGCGTACACCTCGTCCATCTCTCCCCGCAACCTGCGCACCAACTGCCCTGTCCGCAAGTCCCAGAGAGCCACCGTTCTGTCCTGGCTGCCGCTCGCCAGCATCGTGCCATCCGGTGAGAAGGCCAACGATCGCACCCACTTGCCATGGCCCCTAAGCACCCCCAACAACTCCCCCGTGCGCACATCCCAAAGCCTCACTGTGCTGTCGGTGCCGGTGGTTGCCACAATCCTTCCGTCGGGTGAGAAGGCAAGGGACAGGACATGCGTGCCAAGGTCAATAATGCCTTGCAGCCTCCCGCTCGCTGCCTGCGCCGACCGGCTTGCGCCCCCGCCCACCACCAGGGCGATGAGTAACGCGTTTACGAGCCGACTGATACCGCGCATGGCGCGTACCTCCCTTCGCGGCTTCCGCTGCCCGCTGTGCGTTTGACTGCGACGTCATAGCATTTGTTCCGGCCGTTTTGCAAGTGGCTGGCGGGGCAATATCTACTATCCGTGCGCGCTAGGAGGGCCCTGCCGCCGCACTCCGGCTCGGCGAGGCGAAACCGGGCCTGCCCGCCGGAGCCCCAGGCGAAGGCGGGTTGACAAGGCGGCGACGGGTGCGTATCATTGGCCGAGATTGCAGAGCCGCCTGCCAGTCCGCAGGCGGGCGGGCGCTGTGGGACCGGTGGAGCCCGTGAAGATAGACCTCAGGGAGGTTGCCCGCACGCCGGGCGCACGTGCGACCCACGAGTTCGCCGAATCGCTGCCCGAAGACGAGCAGTTTCAGGCGACAGGGCCTGTCCGGGGCAGCCTCGCCGTGAGCAACACCGGCGGAGTGCTGCTGCTGACGGGGAACTTCAGGGGCCGGGTTCGGGTGCCCTGCGCTCGCTGCCTGGAGCCCGCAGAGGTGGATGTCAGCGGCGTCTTGCAGGAGCAGTTCAGGTCGCTGACGCCGGGGGTGGACAAGCCCACCGACACGATAGACGCCGAGGAGCCAGCGGAGGCCGCCTATTCGGAGGGGCTGCTCGACCTGACGGAGTTGCTGCGCCAGCAGGTGGCCCTGAGCCTGCCGATCCAGCCGCTGTGCACGGCCGATTGCCGGGGTTTGTGCCCCAACTGCGGCAAGAATCTGAACCGGGAGCAGTGCTCCTGCGCGGCCGAGGCGCTCGAGTCGCCTGTTGGCTGGCGCGCGGAACTGGCCAAACTCGCGCAGAAACGGCGCGGGGCCGCATAAAGGCAGCACAAGCCGAATACTACGCCCTGACAGAGAGGACGAAGATGGCCTTACCGAAAAGAAGACATTCGCGCTCAAGGCGCGACAAGCGGCGCGCGAACTGGAAACTCGCCGCGCCCACCCTGGTGAAATGCCCGGGCTGCCAGCGATTCAAGCCGGCTCATGTCGCCTGCCCGGCGTGCGGGCGGTATTCGGCCAAAGTTTCCGTGCCTGTTGTAACCAAAGAAAAGAAGCGCAAGTAGGCCAATCCCGTGCCCATAGCCGTTGATGCCATGGGAGGTGACAACGCCCCTGCCGCAGTGGTGGCGGGAGCGGTTCGCGCAGCCGGTGAGTTCGGGATCAGCGTAATCCTGGTGGGCGACGAGAGCAGGCTGCGGGGGCACATCGAGGAGCAGGCAGGGCACTACGATGGAGCCCGCCTGAAGGACCTAGTAACCATCGCTCACACCAGCCAGTGGGTGGAGATGGGCGAGGCGCCTGCTCATGCCCTGCAGCGCAAGCGCGATGCCTCCGTTCTCGTTTCTGCGCGGCTCGTCAGGGAGGGCCGGGCGGCGGGGTTCGTGTCGGCGGGCAACTCGGGCGCGGCAGTGGGTGCTGCGCTCTTGACCCTGGGGCGGCTTCCCGGGGTGGAGCGCGCGCCGATCGCCACCATCATACCCCTGCATTCGGGCCGCGCCGTGCTGCTGGACGTGGGCGCGAACGTTGACTGCAAGCCGGCGCACCTGCTGCAATTCGCTGTGATGGGGAGCGTTTACGCGCGGCGTGCCCTTGGCGTGGAATCTCCGCGGGTGGGGCTGCTCAGCATAGGCGAAGAGCCAAGCAAGGGAGACAGCAGGACGAAGGCCGCGCACGCGCTGCTCGCCGCGTCGGGGCTGAACTTCGTGGGCAATCTGGACGGAAAGGACACGTTCCGCGGCGCTGCCGATGTCGTCGTCTGCGACGGGTTCGTCGGCAACTTGGTGATCAAGGTGGGCGAGGGGGTAGTGGACCTGATAACGGCCCTGCTGGCGGAAAAACAGGGCCCCGAGGTAGCTGCCTTGATGAGCAGCCTGGCCGACCGGGTGCACTGGGTGGAATATGGCGGCGCGCCCTTGCTTGGGGTGGACGGCGTATGCGTGATCGCTCACGGGCGCTCGGACGCCAGAGCCGTGGCGCACGCTGTGCGGGTGGCCAACCAGGCGGCCGAGAGCGGCGTGGTCGAAGGGCTGAAGCAGGAGTTGCCGAGGCATGCCTTGATGCGCTGCAACTCATCGGAGCCGCGCTGATGAGTGCCGAGCCGGGAAGCGATCAGCCGCCCCCTGCGGCGGCAGCCGTCGTTTTTCCAGGGCAGGGCTCCCAGCGGGTGGGCATGGGAGCCGATCTGTATGCCGCGCACCCCACGATCAGGGAGGTCTTCGATCGCGCGGGTGAGGTGCTGGGTTACGACCTGGCTTCATTCTGCCTTCACGGGCCGGCCAGCGAACTCGCGCGCACGCGCTGCGCCCAGCCGGCGCTTTTCGCTCTCAGCGTAGGAATATGGAGATTGCTGGCTGACAGAGGGGTTCAGCCGATATGCGCCGCCGGCCACAGCATCGGCGAGTTCGCCGCGTGGGTGGCGTCGGGAGCCATTGAGTTCGAGGAGGCCCTGCTCCTGGTGCGCAAGCGGGCGGAACTGATGGAGGAGGCTGCCAAAGCGCGGAAAGGCGCAATGTCGGCAATGCTGGGGCTGCCAGTTGATCAGGTGCAGCAGATTTGCGAGCAAGCCTCGACCGTAGGCGCGATCGCCATCGCGGGCTGCAATTGCCCGGGCCAGGTCGTCGTGTCCGGGGTAGTGCGTGCTGTGGAACGGGCGGAAGAACTTGCGCGCCGCGCCGGCGCGAGGGTTGTCAGGCTTGCCGTGGCGGGGGCTTTCCACTCGCCCCTGATGGCCGAGGCGGCCAAGGCATTTGCCGCCGAGGTGGAGCGCGCACCGATTCGGAAGGCGAAGATACCCGTCGCGGCGAACGCAACGGGCAGGCTGACGCAGGATGTGGACGATATCCGGCAGGCGATGCGGGAGCAGATGCTGAAACCTGTCCTGTGGGAAGCAGGCATGCGAGCGATGATCTCGCTTGGGGCGCGGCTGTTCATCGAGGCAGGAGGGGCGCGCGTGCTGAGCGGGATGGCAGTGCGCATTGATCCGTCGGTGCGCCCAGTGCCGGTGGACGATGTGAACGGCCTTGAGAAAGCAACTGGGGCGCTAAAAGATTCGGGATGACGAAGGAGATTTCCAGCGGGCGCGGAAATGCGCGCGCTAGCCAGCACGCGGCCCGCGACGCGGGCGTGCCAAACGCAGCCGGGAGGTGACGGAGAACGTGGAGGACGAGATATTTGCACATGTCAAGAAACTGGTCGCGGAGGAATTGAACGTTGACCCAGCAGAAGTAACGCCGCAGGCTTCCTTCACGGACGACCTGGGGGCGGACTCGCTGGCGCTGGTCGAACTGGTGATGGCCTTCGAGGAGAAGTTCGACCTGGACAACATCCCCGACGAGGACATGGAGAAGATCCGCACCGTTCAGGATGCGGTCAACTACATAGTGGAGCGCAAGAAGGCCCAGGTGTGAGCCGGCCGCGTGCTGCCCGCGTCGTAGTCACCGGCGCCGGCGCGGTGACTCCTTTTGGAGTTGGCGTCTCAGCGTTCTGGCAGGGCCTGCTGGAGGGGCGATCAGCAGCCCGGCCGATCACTGCTTTTGACGCCTCTGCATTTCCCGCTCGCATCGCTGCCGAGGTAAGGGACTTCGATCCGCTGAGTTTTCTCGACGCCAGGGAGGCGCGCCATACAGACCGCATGGCGCAGTTCGCCGTCGCCGCAACCGACCTGGCGCTCGCCCAGTCGGGCCTCTCGATCACCGAGGCGAACAGAGACCGCATTGGCGTGCTGATAGGCACCGGCATCGGCGGCATTGCCACGCTGGAGGCGCAGCACAGGGTGTTGCTCGAGAAGGGGCCCGGCAGGGTCAGCCCCTATCTGATCCCAATGATGATCGCCGATATGGCATCCGGCTACGTCTCCATCCGCGTCGGCGCGCGCGGGCCCAACTCGTCAGTTTGCACGGCGTGTGCCAGCGGGACACATGCCATCGGCGACTCGTTTGAGATCGTAGCCCGCGGCGACGCCGACGTGATGATCGCAGGAGGAACCGAGGCCTGCATCACGCCCGTGGGGCTCGCCGGGTTCTGTGCGCTGCGCGCCCTGTCGCGGCGCAATGACGAGCCGCAGCGGGCCTCGCGGCCGTTTGATGCGCAGCGCGACGGGTTCCTGATGGGCGAGGGTGCCGGGATCGTGGTGCTGGAGCGGTTGGAACATGCCGAAGCGCGGGGGGCTGAGCCGCTGGGGGAGATCATCGGCTACGGGATGAGCGGCGATGCCTATCACCAGACGCACAACGCGCCCGAGGGAGAGGGCGCAGCCAGGGCGATGCGCGCCGCGCTTGTCTCGGCGGGGATCGAGCCTGAACAGCTGGACTACATCAACGCCCATGGCACCTCGACCCCGGCCAACGACCTGGCGGAGACGCAGGCGATAAAGACAGTATTCGGCGAGCACGCTTACAAGGTGCCGGTGAGTTCCACAAAATCCGAGGTGGGGCACCTGATGGGGGCGGCGGGAGCGGTCGAGTTGATCGCGTGCCTGATGGCGATAAAGGACGGCATCGTCCCTCCCACGATAAACTACGAGTTCCCGGACCCGGATTGCGACCTGGACTACGTGCCGAATCAAGCCCGCAAGCATCAGGTGAAGGTCGCGCTCTCGAACTCCTTCGGCTTCGGCGGCCACAACGCCGCGCTGGTGGTGCGCGCCCCCATCTAGACCGCAAGCGCCAATCGGGCGCGGGGCCTGCTGACCCCGCCCGGCAGCCGGGCGCACGCGGCTTCGGTCCCTAGGCCCCGACCAAGTCGGGGCCGGGATGGCGGCCCGCCACTGGCGGGCCTAGCCAGAGAAGCCGCGCCTCACAGCCAGCGACCGCTGCGAGAGTCATGCTGCGTTGCGCCAGCAGTTATGGCGCTTGGGGGGGTTGTCAGTAGGGGCATTTGGTGGTAAACTATAGACGAGGGGGAGGTCTTCGGCTAGGAGGATAAAATGGAAGTCTGTCAGAGGTGTGGGGTAGAGAACAAGGACGATAGGGCGGCGTGCTGGAACTGCTTCGGGCCGCTTCGGAGCGGCGCCGGGGATGCGGGCCACGAGATGCCCGTGGTGCACACCCGGCGGTTCAGCGTGCGCGTTCCGTGGAAACCGCTGCTTGCGATTATCGTGGTGGTCGGCGGCGGATACGCGGGGTTGAGGGTGATGATGGGCCGTTCGCCCGCGAGTGTCGCGCAGGCTTACATGGATGCCGTTCTGGTCAACGACACCGAGGCCATGCAGAAGTTGGGCACGGCGGGCGGAGGCGACTTGCTGCCCAAGCAACTGAAACTCGACAAGGCCGAGGTGAAGGCCGACATGGTCTCGGGGGACGACACCAGCGCGCGCGTGCCGGTGAACCTCAGTCTGACTCCTGACACCAGCATGATCAAGGCGGGAGTCAACCTGGCCGAATACGCGCAGGCTCTGGGCGATGCGATGACCGCCCTGAAGCAGGAAGTCGCAACTCAAGTGATGCTCACCAAGGATCAGGGCCGGTGGAAGGTTGACGAGTTGGCCACGCGCCGGGTATTTGACCAGGACCTGAACAAGAAACTGCCCGAAGACGTGCTGGCAACGCTGGCGAAAATCCCGAAGCAGCCGAAGACGGCTGCCGTTACCGCGACGGCACCGGGCGCGGCGCGACCAGCGTATCTATCCTCACCTGCGCTGATGGGCATCATGCGCCCTATGACAGCTACGCCTGCTGCGCCGTCGGCCAGTAGTCACGCGCCGCAAGGCGCATTGTGGGGACATTCCGTAGAGGGGGAGTAGCAGGCCCATCAGACCCCGGTGGGTATGCAGTGGCTTATATTGTGGTCTGACCGCCTGGGGCAGCAGCGGCGAGTCCGTTTCGCCCCGGCAATGCCTGCACCTTGCGTGTTTGCAGTAAGGCCCGGCCGGGGTTGACCTTGCCGTTGATCGCGCCCGGAGAAATGGTTCTGATAGAGTTCGTCAAGATGTGTTGGCAGGCATCGCGCGAGAGGGGGGCAACCGCAGCATCGGCCGAGGCCGCTGAGCCGGCATCGTGACGCGAAGGCACGCCGCCAGAGACCCTGCCCGCAGCGGGGCCTCGGTCTTGACCGGCGCGCGAGCGCTGATTTTCGATTTCGACGGTACGCTCGCCCTTGCTCCCTATGACTTCCAAGCCATGCGCCGCGAGGTGATGCGCGTCGCCGCCCGCTGCGGGGTTGACAGCGTCGGCTTGAGGGGCCTGAGGGTGCTCGAGATGATCGAGCGCGCCGGGGCTGCCCTGGGGCCGGCGAGCCGGGATTTCCGTGCGGATGCCACCGCGGCTGTGCGCCAGAAGGAAATCGAGGCCGCAAGCAAGGGCCGCCTGCTTCCGGGGGCGATGGCTGCCTTGCGGAAACTCCGCGCCGCAGGATATGGAATTGCGGTGATTACGCGCAATTGCGAGGAGGCCGTCCGCATCATTCTCAAGGGCAGGGAACTGCCCTGCCAGGTTCTGCTGGCGCGCGATCACGTCAGGAAAGTGAAGCCGGACCCTCACCACCTGCGGCGCGCCATGTCGCGATTGAAAGTGACTGCCAGCGACTGTCTGATGGTGGGAGATCATGTCATTGACATTGAGGCCGGCAAGGCGGCCGGCATGCGCACTGTCGGCGTGCTGACAGGTTCGACCGGCAGAAGACAGATGCAGGAGGCGGGGGCGCACCTCGTTGTCCGGGATGTGAGGGAACTCGCGGCCATGCTTCTGCAGAGGACCCAAGAGCCTTGCGGAAGAATCAAATCACATCGCCAGAATGTCATTCTGAATCCGCCGGCTGGCGGATGAAGAATCTCACCTAGACAGCCGCAATGGGATTCTTCGCGGAGTTTACCCTGAGCGAAGGCGAAGGGCTCAGAATGACAGAATGATGGTAACCTGTTTCCGGGATAGGTCGTGAGAGATGTTCGACCTGCGCTGGCTGGCTGCGCTGCTGATTTCTTCCCACCTGGTCGGCACGGGGATTCGCTCCAAGATCGTGAGACCCTCTGAATGCCGCCCGTACCTGGCCGGCAGTCGGCCGATGCGCGTCGGCCTGATTGCGGGCGCGCAGCGGGTCAGTCTCGTTTGCGCCCACAGCGCGCAGGTAGATATCGCAGGCGGCACGCTGCTGTGGGACGCAGGCCAGCCGCTTGAGGTCCATGTGCGAGAGGGCGGCCTATCGTTCGATCGAGGGGACAAGCAGTTTCGAGCGCGCAGCCTTTCCTTTCGGCCCGGACGCGGGGGGACTACTCGGGTGCTCTCGGACGGCTCGCCGCCCGTTGACGGCTCCTATCCAGGCGCGATCGAGGTCAGCGCAAGTCAGAACGGGGCAACCGTGGTGAACGTGATCGGGCTGGAAACATACCTGAAGGGGGTTGTCCCTGCTGAGATGCCGGCCTCGTTTCCGATGGAGGCCTTGAAGGCGCAGGCCATAGCAGCGAGAACGTACGCGCTCTATCAGCGCGACGCGCACCAGGCTGAGGGCTTCGATCTCTGCAGCGGCGTGCACTGCCAGGTTTACCGGGGCGCCGCCGATCATGCGCGCACTAACGCGGCGATTCGCGCGACCGCAGGCAAGGTTCTGGCATACGGCGATGTTCTTGTGAAGACGGTTTACCACTCCACCTGCGGCGGCTCGACGGATGACGGATGGAAAGTATGGTGGGGCCACGCTTTGCCCTACTTGCGAGCGCGACCGGATGCAGCCTGGTGCAGCAGGTCACCGAAGTATCGGTGGCGCAGGGAGATTGGCTGGCAGGAGGTCGAGCGCTCGGCTGAGCAGAACCTGGGAGCGGTGTGCTTCAAGCCTGGTGCGGCAATCGGCCGCCTGCTGGATCTGCGCGTCGAGGAGCGGACTTCCGCGGGAAGGGCGAGAAGGTTGACGTTGGCTGGCGATGCAGGCCAGGAAACCGTGGTCGGCGATTCGATCCGCTGGCTTTTCGGGATGGGCAAGCCAGGGCCCGGCGGCCTGAACAGCACGTTCTTCACCCTTTCAATTGAAAGGGACGCGACCGGCAACCCCCTGCGCGCAGTGTTTGAAGGCAGGGGCTGGGGGCACGGGCTGGGCATGTGCCAGATGGGCGCAGCGGGAAGGGCGCGGGCAGGTCAGAAGGCAGAAACCATCTTGCGGTCGTATTATGAGGGCGCGCACGTCGTGACGGTGCGGTAGGCTTGAGCGTGGATATTGTGACGCGATACGTTGAAAAGGAGACGCGCCTGGTCATCGGGCTGATGAGCGGCACCAGCGCCGACGGGGTCAACGCGGCAGCGGTTGAGATCAGGGGGCGGGGCGACGACATTGAAGTCGAACTTGTGAGGTTCCGCAAGGTGCCCTATCCGTCCGACTTGCGTAAGGCAATCTTTCGACTTTTTTCGCCGGACTGCCCTGTGGTTGAAGTCGCCCGGATGAACTTCGCGCTGGGCGAATTCTTCGCGGACGCAGTCCTCCATCTGATGCGCGTGACCGAGCGTGAGAGGGGAAAGGTTGACCTCATTGCCTCGCATGGGCAGACAGTCTCTCATCTGCCGCGCGCGCAGGATGTCGCGCTCGGGATGAGAACCGCATCAACCCTGCAGATCGGCGAGCCGTGCGTGATCGCCGAGCGCACAGGGATAACAACGGTCGCTGATTTCCGGCCGCGCGACATCGCGGCCGGAGGCCAGGGCGCGCCGCTGGTCGCCATTGTGGATCACATCCTGTTCCACGATCGCGAAAAAGGCCGGCTGGTTCAGAACATCGGCGGCATTGCGAACGTTACGGTTCTGCCGCCGGGGCGGCGCCTGGAGGATGTTTTCGCGTTCGACACCGGCCCTGGCAACATGGTGATTGACGCCGTGGTTGACATTCTCACGAAAGGGCTCTTGCCCTATGACAAGGATGGGGAGGTCGCATCCCAGGGCCTGGTGGACGATTCGCTGCTCGAATGGATGATGAGCCACGAGTTCATTGGCGCCGCGCCGCCGAAGACGACCGGGCGAGAAGAATTCGGGCACGGTTTCGTCAGCGAACTCTTCCGGCGGGGCGCGGATTTGCCGGCCAGCGATCTCGTGGCAACGGCGACCGCGTTCACCGCCGAGTCAATCGCTCACAACTACCGGCACTTTGTCTTGGGACGCTGCCCGGTCGAAGAGGTGATTCTGGGCGGCGGAGGCAGTTACAATCCTGCAATCAGGAGAATGCTGAAGGAGCGCCTGCCAGACCTCGGATTCTTTCTTCACGAGGATATGGGCATTCTGGGCGATGCCAAGGAGGCGCTGGCCTTCGCCATACTGGGGGACCGGACGATGCAGGGCCTCGCGGGGAACGTCCCCGCCGCGACGGGCGCCGCGACGCCCGTCGTCCTGGGCAAAATCATCCCTGGCCGCGCCAGTCCTCTGTAGGGCAAGGGCTTGCCCCTTGCCTTCTGGTGTGGCACAGCCGCCCTCGGCTGTGTTGCGCCCTGCACAATCGGGCGCACGCCGTGCGCCCCTACTTCCGAAGGGTTTGCCCTACCCAGGAGTCGTGGGCGGCGATCTGCTCCGCGCCGTCCAGAACGCCTATCTCCAGGTGATATTCCCGCGCCTCGCCGGGCTGCAGGAACTGCAGCGTGCCGCGCGCCCGCTCCTTGTCGCGGCCTTCAACCAGGCAGTTGGCCGGTTCCATACCTACAACGTAGTCCCCGGCTCCCATCATCTTCCATTCGGTGAAGCGCGGCAGTTCCTTCTTGTTGTATGCGGCGTAAAACCCGAACCCGCGCCCGCCGTCGCATGACCGGTTGATCAAGGCCGCGCGCACTGTTCCGTCGGGGGCGGCGGCCATCTCGTGGTAGTAGCATCGCTCCTTGAATGCGACGATGGGCGCGCTCATCTGCGCGAACTTCTCCTTCTCCTTTTCCGCCTCCGCATCGCGCGGGATTGCGCTGACCGTCGGTGCGGTGAGCGTTGCCCCCTCGTCAATCGCAGGGAAGCCGCCGTTGATGTGATACAGAATCATGTGTTCGACCGGCAGGTGCCCACGGTTCTCGACCCTGTCGTGAAGGAAGAAGCGGCTCTCGCCCAGTTTCGCGCTGATCTTGCGCGTGAGGCAAACGTTCTCGCCGAAGACCACGGCCTCGTGAACCTGGCCGGAAATCCACATCACGTATTCATCGCCCTGCCATTCCTCGCCGACGCTCACGTGCCGGGCGGGGGTGTTCGAGTAGCGGCCGTGCAATCCGAGCGGCTTGCCCTGGTCAGCACAAGGCGCACCCGCGTAGGTCAGGCCGCATGTCACAACCAGCCCGCCGTAGAAACCGCGCAGCCAGCCCAGGCCCGGCTCATCGTAGAACGCCGGGTGCGTCTGCCCCGATGCTGAATGCCAGGCCAGGGAACGGCCGCAGTATTCTGCCCAGGAGACGTCGAGCCCGCGGCTGGGCAAGACACTGAAACAGAACCCGGTGCCGGTGCGGAAATCTGCTGCCCGCACTCCCGCTTCGGGGCCGTCGGCGAGCGTCGCGAGCCGGACTCCGCAGACCTGCGACATTTGCCCCACGCGGGCCAGGATTTCTTCCTTTGACCAATCGCGACCGAACAAGCGCGCCATGGGCCACCTCCGTGATCAAGGGTTGACTCGCTATTCTCCGGCTGGCGCCGCGTTCCTGCGCGGCCGACACGGCTCGGCACCCGGTCCCCTACGAGCCCCCCTCTCCTCTCATTCTGAGCCCTTCGCCTGTCATTCTGAGTCCGCCAGCTGGCGGACGAAGAATCCCACTGATGAAGAGCAAACGAGAGATTCTTCCGGCACATATTGCACAGGTTGGAAACCTGTGCCACCGTGCAACTCTATTGGTGGCACAGGATTATATCCTGTGCACCTACAACGCTGCCGGTCGGCGGTTCGGCTTGGAATGAGGTTGGCCGCGCGGGTAGAATAGTGCTCTGGACGAACGCGGAAGCACAGAGCGATCGAGCACAGAGAGCCTGGGAAAATGGCTGCTGCGTCTGCTGTTGCTCAGAAGGTGAGAGCCGTCTGGTGAACGCCGCCGAAGTGCGAAAGATGTACGGGTTGGAGGACTCGTACTGGTGGTTCGTGGCAAGGCGCGAACTGGCCTGTCGCCTCCTGCGCAAGTACCACAAAGGGCCGCTCCGCATCCTCGACATAGGCTGCGGCACAGGGGCGGGTCTGAAGGCGTTCGGGAGGCTTGGCACTGCGGTGGGGGTGGACAATTCCCCGCTCGCCCTGTCGTGCTGCCATGCCAGGGGACAGAAACTGCTCGTGATGGGCGACGCGCAGCACCTGCCTTTTCGCGAGGGGACCTTCGATGCGGCGCTCTTGCTGGACGTGCTGGAACATATCGCGGATGACGCAGCGGCAGTGCGCGAAGCAGTGCGCGTGCTGCGGCCCGGCGGTATGCTGGTGCTGACCGTTCCTGCGGTGCCTGCGCTGTGGAGCGAGCACGACGAGGCCCTGGCGCACCGGAGGCGCTATCTTCGCAGCGGCATCCTCAGAGTTCTGCGCGGCGACCGAGTCAGCATCGCGCTGTTATCTTATGCGATCCTGGCCTTGTTCTGGCCGATTTTCCTCTTCCGCATGGTGCAGCGGATGGCCCGGTCGGGCAGCGTGGGCAAACAGCGAACGAGGAAAACAGCCGTGATCGTGGTCCCGCGCGTGTTGAATGATTGCTTCGTCGCGCTGCTGCGCATCGAGAGCGTGCTGATGACGCGCGTGCCTCTGCCCTTCGGCGTTTCCCTCATCGCCGTCGCCCGAAAAGTGTAGGACAAGCCCTTGCCCTACGCGGACTGTGTGGCTTGACAGCCCGCGGGAGGGGGGCTAGACTTTCGCAGCGAAGGCAGCAATACCACAATGAGAGCGATCGCTTGCTTGATCGGTGCAAGTATCCTTTGCCTGCCTGCGTTCGCCCAAGTGCCCTTGCCGCCGGGCCACTGGGCGGCGGGTGAACTGGACACCATGGCGCGCAGGGGGCTGGTTGCCGGGTACCCGGCGGGGCCGCTTGCCGCGCCGGCGGACATGACGCGGCACGAGGCCGCCGCCCAGGTGATGCGCGCTGTGCGCGGGGTGGCCGCTGCGTTTCAACAGGCAGGCGTGGCCCTCGAACAGCCTGCAGAGGGCGCATCGCCTCCACAGGTTCGCATGGAGGACCTGGCTCGGCTCGAAAAACTCATCGCCGAGTTTCGCACCGAGTTGGTCTCCCTCGGAACGGATGTGGCGCACCTGAGCCGCGCCGTGTCGGACTTGCGCAAACAACTCGAAGCCACCCAGAAGCAGGTGCAGTCGGTTGCAGATGAGCAGAAGAAGCATCGCCTTTCGGGCTACGTGCAGTTTCGCTGGGCCTACGATCAGGCGGAAGACCCGCAGAGCAAGTTCTCCCTGAGAAGGGCAAGGCTCCGGATGTCCGGCCCCCTGGGCGCGAACGCCTACGCGGTGGAACTCGGGGCCGACGATGGCAGCAGCATCGGTCTGAAGGACGCGTATGTTTCGCGCCCTGTCAAGGGCTGGCAACTGCGCGGCGGGCAGTTCAGGCTTCCGTTCGGGATAGAGACAGCCCAAGATGCGACAGAGTGGCTCGCGCCGGAGCGGTCGGCAGTTACGGACAGGCTGTTCCCCGGCCAGCGCGACCGGGGGATTGCTCTTTTCTCTCCGCTGGGCCCGCTGCAGGGCGCGCTTGCGGTCGTCAATGGCACCGGCATCGAGGCAGGAGAGATTGACAACCGAAAAGATGTTGTTGCCCGCGTTTGGCACGCGGGCCGCCGCGCCAGCGCGGGGATTTCGGGCTACCTGGGCAGATGGACCGGCCTGCGCAAGACCCGGCTCGGCCTCGACCTGCGCTGGACTCAGAGCAGGGGTGCGGTTCAGGGCGAGTATATCCGCGGACATGGCGAATACCAGACCGGCGGGCCTACGCCCGCCGTAGGGCTACGGCCCGCAGGCGGGCCGCTTCTGGACACCGATGTCCAGGGCTGGTATGCGCAGTTGGAGTGGGGCCTCAAAGGGAGGCCGGGCGGCATTCTCTTTGCCAGGCGCGATGCTTATGACCCCAACAGGGATACGCCGGGCGATATGTTCACGCGAACGATGCTGGGCTGGGCGTGGCAGCCCGATCCGGCCACCAGGCTGACTGCTGCCGCCGAGCGCAAGAACGACCCGGCCAACGGAGGACACAATAACGCCTTCACCCTGCAGTGGCAACTGGTGTATTGAGGGGGGCGCATGAGTGCGCCTGCCTGCGCCGGCTCCTGGCTCGAGATAGACCTTCAAGCGGTTGAGCAGAACGTCGCTGAGGTTCGCCGGCATGTCGGCGAGCGCTGCCAGGTAGCCGCCGTTGTGAAGGCCGACGGATATGGCCATGGGGCTGTCCCGGCGGCCAAGGCAGCGCTTGCTGGGGGATCAACCTGGCTCGCAGTGCTGTCCGCCGGCGAAGGGGAAACGCTCAGAAAGGCCGCGATCACTGCGCCGATTCTCCTGATCGGGGCAGGGCTGCCGGCGCACGCAGAGCAGGCCGTAGCGCACGACCTGGTTCACGCCGTGTGCACGATGGAGATGGCGCAGGCGCTTTCGACGGCCGCGGTTAGCATGCGCAAGCAAGCGCGCGTGCACATCAAGGTGGACACGGGGCTGGGGCGATTGGGCGTCGAGCCGGAAGAAGCGGTCGGGTTCGCGTCGAGCATTGCCGGCCTTCCCGGGATCAAGGTGGAAGGGGTGTTCTCGCATCTTTCGGCAGCGGATGCTGACCCGGTTTACTCGGCCCATCAGTTCTCGGTCTTCCAGCGCGTCTGTTCGGAACTGGAGGCTGCCGGAACGAAAGGCCTGACGCGCCACATCGCCAACAGCGCTGCCACCCTGAGACATCCTGAGATGCACCTGGACCTCGTGCGCCCGGGGCTGCTGGTCTATGGCCTTTCGAACGTGGCGCAGTCCCCCATCCCGCTGCGCCCGGCCTTGACCTGGAAAGCGCGCGTCTATTTCGTCAAGCGGCTTGCTGCCGGCAGGCGCGTGTCCTATGCGGGCACATTTGTAACCAGGCGGGCTACCAACATGGCGGTGGTGCTCGCCGGCTATGCCGACGGATATGCCAGGGCGCTGTCGAACCGCGCGTTTGCCCTCGTGCGAGGCAAGCGCTGCCCTGTGGCTGGCAGGATTTGCATGGATCAGTTCTTGCTAGATGCTGGTGACGAGCCGGTCGGGGTGGGGGAGGAGGTCGTTCTCATCGGCCGGCAGGGAAGCGAGGAGGTAACGGCGAACCAGGTGGCAGCCTGGAGGGGAACGAGCGTTTACGAGGTCGTAACCTGTGTAAACAAGCGCGTTCCCAGGGTATATCTGGGCACAGAATAAGAGCCTATCCGCAAAATGAGAGCCTCACGAAAATGTCATTCTGAGCCCTTCGTATGTCATTCTGAGCGAAGCGAAGAATCTCATTATGGAACAGGTAAACCCTTGAGAACGCTCATAGGTTTGTGTCTCTCCATCGTTGCCGTGAGCATTCCGGCGAGCGCAGCGACGAGGGCGGTCTCGGGAAACGAGGCAGCGGCGATGGCCCTGTCGGCGGCCGCTGCCATGCAGTCGGAGGGCGCGATACCGGATCGCATATATATCCGCCGGCCGCAGGGCGGCTCGACGCGGATGACGTCCGACGACGCGCTCGTGTTCTTTTGCCGCCTGTTGGCCGACTGGCATGAATCCGGGGCGTTGCCGCAGCGAATCGAACTGCCCCGGCGGGCTTATCGGAGCCGCCGCACCCCTGCTGTCGCGCCGTATAAAGCGACCGATGAGCCCGGCGCGCCCTCCGTGAAAACCGAGTCGCTGGCCCGGCAGTGCCGTGCGATGGTTGAACTGGTCGGGCGACTGCGCGACCTCCCCCAGGCGGTGTGGGTTGATGGCGAACGCATCTCGTCTGCCCAGTTTTTTGGCACCGTGCTGGCGTGCCTTGCAGCCGCGGCCCGGGACAAGCGCCTGCCTGAGAAAGCAACCGTGCCATCGTGGCGCGGCCCCGAAAGGTGGCCCGCCCTCGAGCCGCTTCCGTCAGCCGAGGCCCCGGTGCGCGATTGGTCCCTGCCAGCGCGCGGCGGCAGGGCCGCGATAACCCTGCAGCCTGACCCCAAGCAGCCGGTCGGCGGCACGGTTACGCTGACGGTATCCTATCCCGTGCGCGGCGCGAATATCGAGGTCTTGCTCGACGGCACGCGCAAGTGGATGTCGAATCGTTCGCCCTTCTCATTCACCTGGGATACGCGCACTGTGCCCAATGGGCCGCACACTATGACCATGCGCGCGGGCCTTCAGGACGGCTCCGCGCAGACGAACCTCGAGCGCACCTTCACAGTCGCAAACCCCTCGCCCTCCCCCTGAGGCGCGATCGAATCTCTGGAGAGGCGATTGTCTGCCGGCACGCTCTTTCTGAACTGGTTGCTGGTGTTCCCGTTCGCGACAGCGGTGGCCTGCGCGCTCTATCCCCGGCTGCGCGAATCCCGCCATTCGCCGACAGGCTCCCTCGCCTTCGCGGCGTCGGCCCCGGCGGCGATGGCCCTGCTCGTCGGCCTGCTGGCAGCCTTGGTATCAGTCGGCGGCCGGCCAGTAGTTGGGGACTATCGGTGGACGCTCGACCGCTTTCAGTTCCGCCTGCGCCTCGGCGGCCCGGAGGCGATTTTCCTGGCGCTGTTGTGCTGGCAGTTCATCGTGCTGATCCTCGGACGCCGAGCCGCCGCGAATCGGGCCAGCCAGCCATCAGCCGAGCATGTGGCCCGCGAGGCGACGGCCCTGTGCGTGCTACTTGGGGCCCTTGCGGGAATGATCGTGTCTCGCGATTTCATCACCACGCTGTTCTTCTGGCAGGCGGCAGCGATTGCTGCTGCGTGGCTGGCCGCATTCGCGGATACTGCCGGCGGCCAGCCGCGCGCGTCCCTTGGTATGGGGTTCCTGATCGGGCAGATTGCTGCAAGCCTGCTCGTGCTCGCATCGTTCGCCGCCGTGTGGGCCAAGACCGGTACGACCGACCCTTTCGCAGCAGGCATGAGCCTGCTCTTTCGAGGTGACGCGCCGCAGGGCGCAGCCTCGGTATTGCTGTTCGCCGGGATGGCAGTAGGTGTGGCTGCTGCGGCTGCCCTCGCGCTTCGGCCCGGCCTGGTCTCTCTGGCTGCGCCGGTGATCACGGTCGGAGGGTTCTTGCTGCTCAGGACATGGCTGTTGCTCTTCTCGCATTACGTTCTGGAGTCGGTGAGCGGCCCGATGCTGTGGGCCTGCTCGCTGGCGGCGTGCGCGATTCTCGGGGCCTCGGTCGCAATCGGGAGCCCGCGGCTCAGCGTCGGCCTCGTTGCTGCGGGGCAGGCCATTCTCTGTCTTTTCGCAGTAGCGGCAAGCGGCGCGTCCCGAGGCCTGGCCGGGCCTGCGACTGCATACCTCGTCGCAGTTGGCGCTGCGATGCCAGTGCTCGGAGTTTTGGCTTACTCATTGTCGGACGAGCCGCTGGTGCGGCGAACGGCGCAGCGCAAGGCGGAGCAAGCGTCGTCCGCCAGCGGGCGGATTACCTGGCTCATTTCGGCAGCCATAGCGCTGGCGCTGCTGCCCGTGCCGGTGATTGCCGGCGGACAGACGCTGCTCCGGCTCGCGCAGGGGCTCTGGCGCGACAACGTGGGGCCGGTGCTCGTGCTTGCGTGTGCGCTTGCAGCGACGACAGCCAGCATCGTCCTCATCGCCCACCGAGGCCAGTGGCTGCCCGCTTCACAGGCGAGTTGGCGGCGGCCTGCTGTGATCGCTTTGGCTCTCATTCTCGCTGCATTTGCGATCTCCGCCTCGGTCTGGGCGCCCGCGATCAGCCGGCACGTGGTGAGTGCTCTCAAGGAGGGCGGCTGAGGTGTCAACGGTCGCACAATGGGCGCTCGCGGCAGGCCTGCTGGGCGCGCTCTATTCGAGCGCCGCGCTGTTGCTGGGGGTTCCGGCGCGTTTCCTCGTATGGGGGAGCGTGGGGCATTTCAGCCTTGTGATCGTCTCCCTGGCCCTGGGCATTCATACGGGGGCAGGCCTGGAGGCGGCATTTCTCTTACTGGTCGGACTGCTGCTGGGAAATACGCTTGCCTGGCTGGGATGGAAAGCCTTGCGGGGGGCTGCGAAGTCGGCCGACCTCGCCCCTGCGCGCGGACAGGGCAGGAGAATTCCGCTCGCTGGAGTGGCGTTCGTTTTCGGGGCGCTTGCATCAGCAGGAGCGCCGGGCTCGCCGGGCTTCTTTGGGCGAGTGATGCTGTTCCTGGCGGCGGCAAAGGTTGGCGGGGCGGCAGCCTGGCTGGCGGCCGCCATGTGCGCAGTTCACTCATTGGTCTGGGTCTTCGCGTGCGCGACAGCGGCACGTGTGGCTTTCCTCGAACCTCGCGGCGCTAGGTCGGTGCGCCAGCCTGAGGCAGGATATCGCGTCATGGCATTGGCGCTGGCAGGCGCAATCTTGCTCGCTGGCCTGGCGCCCGGGCCGCTGATGGCTGTGGCGAGAAGAATAGCGAAAGTCGCGAGCATTCCGGCATGAATGCGCACCATTGATCACGAGCAGCCCGAAATATGTGGAAAAAGGGGTTTACATATCCCGGCTCCTGTGCTAGAATGCAACACCTCCGGCGGGGGTAGCAGCGGCAAGGAGGCCAAACACGTTGACTAGAGGGTTGCTCGCAGCAATCGTCGCAATAGCGGTCTTGGTAGGACCTGTTGCACCGGACAGGGAGAACCGTGCTGGGGCACGCCCGCGTGATCCGGAGGCCCTGACAGGGCCTGCAAGGCTGGATGTGGGCCCATCACTTCTGAAGGTAGATAGGGGCGAGCCTCGGCTGCAGGTCTCGCAGCCCAAGGCCAAGACAGAGGGAGGGGCCGCAGTGGCGACTGCCCTGTCCTACCGCGGCGTGCGCTACAGATACGCGGGCATGACCAGCCGGGGCATGGACTGCTCGGGGCTGATCAGCCGCGTGCTGATGGCGCATGGGATTCGCGCGCCCCATTCTTCGCGGGCGCTGTTCAGCCTTGGGCGCAGCGTGCCCTACAGCGAATTGCGGGCCGGAGATCTGCTGTTCTTCTCGACGCGACGGCGCGGGATCTCGCACGTGGGCATGTATGTCGGCGACGGGAAGTTCGTGCATTCCTCCACCGGCCGCGGGGTGGTCATCAGCAGCCTCTCCGAAGGCTACTACGCCAAGCGTATGGTGGGCGCGCGCCGCGTATTCTAGGCGGGGACGCTGTTCCCCCAATCGCCTAATCCTGGGAGCCCCATTCGCGCTCCGTGTCCTCCCGTGTTCCCGATCGGGTGGGGCGGTCGCGCTTCCGGTCGAATCCCTTCGCGCCGGACCTTGCGCTGTGAAAGCGCCCGGGCGGCAGAATCGCCCGCCCGAACTTGACCACGCGCCGAGTTTGCTTTCCTTTCTTGCGCACTATTACCCCACGGATGCTTGGCCGCTGCCACGCCCGCGCAGGAAGTTACCAGCAGACGGTGGGACGCGTCAAGCGCGAAGTGGGAGTGTTTCACGTGAAACATTTTGCCGCGGGCATTGTAGTGGCCTTGTAGGGCAACCTGGCGCGATATTTTTCCGATTGCCAATGTCGGCTTTGAGTTTGTGCGGAGAAACAACAAAGAGCAGTTATGGCAGCGCGTCAGAGAGGTATCCCAAACGCCCTGACTAGGAAGACCGCCATTTGCCCACGCGTCACATTCGATTTGGGGCAGTAGCATTTGGCGGCTGGCGGATAACCTGAGGGGGTTGCCCCGCCTGCCCTGATCCGCCAGCCGGCGGACGAAGGGAGCGAAGTCGAGGGGCAGGCGCACCCGCTCGTGACTGGCTTGCTGCCGGGCCAGGAAGTTGCGTCGGCGAGGCGTTCGATCCAGCGGCAGAGCGGGTTGGAGGAGGGCACGTCGGCGAAGAGGCCGGAGCAGGAGGCGGTGGGTTGCTTGCCGGTTGCGGCGCAGAGGATCCAGGCAATCTGCTCGCGCGTTACCGAAGCGCCAGGGCAGAATCTCTTGCTTGGGAAGACGGAGCAGGCGTATCCGGGAGCCGCCCCCTGGGGCGACCCTGAAGCCCCGACACGTCGGGGCTGAAGGGCATTTCCATTCCATGATTCTGCGTCGCAGAAGCGCTCGATGTAGCCGTATGCCCAGTGGGTCTTCGGAACGTCTGCAAAGGTTGGCGTCGCGCGGTCGAGGGGCGCCTTGCCTGCAGCCCTGCAGATGAATGCGGCCAGTTGCGCCCTGGTGATGTTGGCATATGGGCAGAAGAGCCGAGGATCGAGCGAGCAACCGCTTGTTATGCCGCGAGCGGCGATGGTTTCTATCGCGAGCCAGGCGGGATGTTCGGGCGGAACGTCCTCGAATGTCTGATTGCGAACCGTTACCGTGATGCACTTCTGCGCAGACCTGCCGCAGGAATCGAAAGCCTTCACGCAAATCTGCGCGGGGCCGTTTTGGTGTAGGGCGGGGGCTCCGCCCCCCGCCGACGGCGGGCGTAGGAACGCCCGCCCTACAGCCATTGTGTCCCAGTCGCAGGTGTATGGCGGTTCGGTGTCGGTGCACAACAATTCGCCGTTCACATAGAACTCGACGCGCTCAATGCCGGCCTGTAACGCCGCCGTCCCGGCGGCATGCCAGCGGGACGCTGGCGTTACGACTGCCTCCGAGACGGCTGCTGTTATCGTAACCGTGCCGCGGACGGCAGAGCCGTTGGCGGGGGATGTGATCGAAACCACGGGCGGGGTTGCATCAACCGTGAACTCGCAGCGCGCAGGGGTCGGGTCCTCGTTCCCGCTCAAATCCCTCGCCTTCACCTCAAAAATATGCGCCCCATCCGCAAGCCCGGTCAGCGTCGTGCACGTATCTGAAGTAGGCCCGTGCCAGGCCGCCCCATCTATCCTCCACGAATACTCCAGGGACTCCACTGGCGTCTCGTTATCGCCGCCGCTCCAGCAGACAGCCCCCTCGGCGCGACACAGCGTGTGGCCACAAGGCCCCGACGTGACCCGACTCCACGCCGGAGTACGGTCGGTCGTGTCCCAGATCACAACATCGCTCGTGACCCCGGGCAAGCCCTCCGAGAAGGCCACATAGCGTGCGTCGGACGAGAGAGCGGGAGAATTCGCACCTTCACACTCTTGAAAGAGCCAGCGGCCGTGTTCAATGTCATGCACCACAATTGACCAGTGCGGCACAGGTTGCTCGGGCGGGTACCCTGTCTCCCAGTAGCCATCCTGGGCCACATGTCTGCCGTCCGCTGACAGCGCGAAGTTCCAGCCCCATGGAGCATAGAGATAGCGCTCTGACACCTTGAGCGCGCGACCCGTGGCGCGGTCAACCAGGAGGAGGCTCACCCAGCCGCTCGAGTGCTCCGCAAGGTTGGTGGCGCCGGACCAAAACGCTACGTATCTGCCGTTTCCCGAAACTGCAGGGCCGTAGGAGGACCCGTTAGCCTCGCTGCCGTCGCTTGCGACGCTCACGCGGGATGTCTGCCTGGTCTGGCGATCGTGCACGAAGACGTCTCTAAAACCCTTCGTGTCCTCCGGCACCAGATTGCTTGCCTCCGAAGTGAACGCGACGAACCTGCCGTCGCTGCTGATGCAGGGATAGGAGGACACGCCGTTTCCTTGCTCGCCAGAAGTGCTCACCGAGACTATTTCCGTGGTACCTGCTGACCTGTCGCGCACGAAGATGTCGAGAAGACCGTTCGTGTCGTTGGCCACCAGGTTGGTGGCAGGCGATGCAAACGCGACAAAGCGCCCATCCCCACTGATTGACGGCGACGCAACCGAAGCATCGGCCTGCTGGCCGTCGCTGCTCACAGAAACGCGCTCCGTGGTGCCGGTCAGGCGGTCATGCACGAATATGTCCGTGAAACCGTTCGTGTCGTCTGCCACAAGGTTGGTAGCCCTGGAAGCGAAGGCGACAAACCTGCCATCGCTGCTGATGCAGGGATAGTAGGGCTCGTCGTTCCCCTGGTCCCCAGAAGTGCTCACCGACACGATCTCCGTGGTACCGGCTGACCTGTCCCGCACGAAGACGTCGAGAAGACCGTTTGTGTCGTTGGGCACCAGGTTGGTGGCGTACGAGGCGAACGCGACAAAGCGCCCGTCCGCGCTAAGCGATGGCCAGACCGAGTAACTGTTCCCAGGTTCCCCGGCAGTTGACACGCTAACGACCTCGGCGTCGTATGGACATACGGCCCGGCAAATCATGGGGTGGGCATTCAGGCCCACCAGGGCCAGCAAGAAGACCCAGGCCGGGCCGACTACCCGGCGCGCGGCGACCGCGTCACGTACTTCAGCCATATCCACATATTCCTCATACGGACCGTCGAAAAGCGCGAACCTACCGCGGCTGCGGCAGAGCAAACGACCGCGCGCAACATGCTACCAGTTCCTCGGGCGCGTGTGCAAGAATACGTCAACCTTGCGGTTGATGTCCTGCCCCGCAGTGATCAGGTTTTCTTGCTTCGGTTGCGTGCAGCCGAAGCAATGGAGACCTCAGGAGGGTTTGCTTTGGGCGTCTCATTTCCTGTCTCCTTCACCTGTTCCCCGCAGTTTAGTTGGCCCGTTGGTCGAGTCCGCCCCTTCGGTCCGCCAGCTGGCGGACTCAGGGCAGGCCTCCCCCGGCCCGCGAGTATGTATATTGTAGCATGCGCCCCCGTCCTGTCAATACCCCCGACAAATTTGTTCGCCGCCCAGTCGTCTGGCGCCGCAGCCACACGCCGGCTGTGCCGCATCCGTCGGCCTGTCAACACCCTGCGCCCGCCGAAGCCCGGGCGCTGATCCTCCCACGCCGCCAGGGGGTGCGAGAGTGGTTTCCGAAGGCCGCGGTCGCGCGGGGGAGCGGTTGCGCTCGAACTGCTGCGATTGCAAGGAGGCGCGAGGCAAGATATACTAGGTGCCGCAAAAGGCATGACAAGAGCACTGGCTTCATTCGATAGGGCGTTGCTGGCCCGGGTTGCCACCGGCGCCGTGCTTGGACCCGCGATGGTCGTGGCGGCGCTGCTGGACGGGTGGCGCGCTTTGCTGGGCCTTCCACTGTTGGCGGTGGTCGCCGGGATCGCTTCCCTTGGAACGGAGGAGTTGGCGGTGATGCTGCGAAAGCGGCGGCCCCAATCCAGCGGCAAAGCGCAGAAACACACGGAACAGCCCCCGCGCGTTGGTGCCGCGGTCGGGAGCCTTCCGCCGCTGTTCATCTACTTTCTGGGCAGGGATTACGAGAACTGGGTGCTGGCTGCGCTCAGCCTGCTGATCGTGTTCAACGTGCTGGCTGCTGCGCTGGCCTACATTGCGGACATCGCGAAACGGAAACTTGCGGGCGCGCAGGACGCAGTTCTGCTGACAGCGGGAGGCATGTATATCGGGGGCGGGCTGACGTTCATTCTCCTGCTGCGCAACCTTGGAAGCGCGGCGAAGGAGCCGATGGGGTGCTGGCCGGTGCTGCTGCTGTTCGCCCTGACGTGGGCTGTGGATATTTCCGCCTATTTTGGAGGCAAGCGCCTGGGGCGGGTGAGGCTTGCCCCGCGCATCAGCCCCGGCAAGACGGTTGAGGGATCGCTGGTGGGCCTGGCGGCGGCTGTGGTGATCATGCTGGTCGCCTTCGCGCTCGGCCTTCGCCAGTTCACGACGCTGCCTGCGGCCTTGGTTATCGGCCTGGTGGTGGGCGGGTGCGCACAGGGCGGCGACCTGTTCGAGTCGGCTGTAAAGCGCTGGGCAGGAGTGAAGGATTCCGGGGAAATGCTTCCGGGCCACGGAGGAATGCTGGACAGGTTCGACAGCATGATCTTGAGCGCTCCTGCGCTTTACGTGTGCCTCGTCTTGATATTGCGGTGACGTGTTAGCGTAAGAGAGCGGGCGGCCACCCTTCGGCCCGCCGGCTGGCGGGCTCAGGGCAAGCGGGGGGCCGCCCCTACAGTGGTGTTGTGGTGGCGAGAGGGATAAGCATACTTGGCTGCACGGGGTTCATCGGCAGACAGGCCCTTGACGTGATGAGGGCGTCGCCGGAGCGGTTCAGACCGGCGGCGCTCGCTGCTTGCAGCAATGTCGAGGTTCTGGCCGAGCAGGCGGCGGCAATCAAGCCTTCTCTGGCCGTGATATTCGATGCGGCAAGAGAGAATGAACTGGAGCGGCGGCTGGCGGGGACAGGGGTGCGCGTGATGTCGGGCGTGGAGGGCCTGGTTGCGGCAGCCACGTGCGATGAGGCGGAGGTGGTGCTGCTCGCGATGTCGGGCACGGAGGGACTGACGCCGCTGCTCGCTGCTGTTCGCGCGCGCAAGACGGTCGCGCTTGCGAACAAGGAGTCATTGGTGGCAGCGGGGCACCTCGTGATGTCCGAAGCGCGGCAGGCGGGCGCAACCATCGTGCCCGTCGACAGCGAGCACAGCGCCGTTTTTCAGGCGCTCTGGCAGCGAAATGGCGCCAGCGTCGCGCGGATCGTGTTGACCGCCTCGGGCGGCGCGCTGCGCGACCTACCGCCGGAGGCCCTGGATGATGTTACGGTCGAGCAGGCGCTCGCCCATCCGACTTGGCGCATGAGCCCGAAGGTTACCGTTGACTCGGCCACCTTGATGAACAAGGGGCTGGAGGTTATCGAGGCGCACTGGCTGTTTGGGGTGGACGTGGACAGCATCGAGGTGGTGCTGCAGCGCGAGAGCATGGTGCACAGCCTGGTCGAGTTTGTGGACGGGTCTTGCCTCGGTCAGATGTGCCCGCCCGACATGCGGGTTCCGATCCAGTATGCGCTTGGATTTCCCGAATATGTGAGCCAGCCCTGGGCACCAGTTGACTGGAAGAAGCCGTTTGCGCTGCACTTCGAGCCGGTGGATCGCAAGCGCTATCCCTGCCTGGACATCGCCTGCCAGGCTGGAAAACTCGGCGGCACGTTTCCTGCTGCCATGGTGGGCGCGGACGAGGAGGCGGTGTCGCTGTTTCTGGCGGGTAAGATCAGGTTCGGCGACATCCCCAGATTGATAAGCATCGCCCTGGAGCACCACCAATCCGTGCCGGATGCGACGGCGGCGCAGATTGCTGCCGCATTGCAGGATGGGCGAGACTGCGTCATGCGCCAGGTGGAAAGGCGAGCGGGTTGATAGCGATACCGATAATCCTGATCTTCGCGCTGATCATCGTGTTTCACGAACTGGGGCACTTCCTAGTTGCCAAGGCCTGCGGCATACCGGTGTGGGAGTTCTCACTGGGGTTCATGCGCCCGATCCTGTTTCAACGCAAGCGGGGTGAGACGGTATATTCGCTGCGTGCCGTTCCGCTGGGCGGGTTCGTGCGCATCGCGGGGATGGAGCCGGGCGAGGATGACCCGAACGGCTTCGACAAGAAGAGCAGGTCGGCTCGCTTCGCGGTGCTTTCTGCCGGGCCATTCATGAACTTCGTGCTGGCTGCCTTGCTGTTCGCGGTTCTCGGGGTTACATACGGCAAGACGGTTCGCGCGACGCAGACCATCGAGCGCGTGATGTCCAAGACTCCAGCAGCGAGGGCGGGCTTGCGAGAAGGAGACCGTCTGGTCGCAGTGCAGGGGGTTCGGGGCCCGGTGGAGGCGCTGAGAAAAGTGATACAGAAGAACCCGGGAAGGAGGATCTCGATCGAGGTCAGGCGAGGCGGGCGGCTGATGAAGCTCAGCCTCGTGCCAATGACGAGCGAGGACATCGTGGCCAAGGATCACGGCCACCGCATCGTGAAGATCGGCGTGATCGGGATCGTGTTCCATGCAGAGACCAGGCCGATGGGGTTGGTTGAGTCGCTGGTTGTGGGCGTGCAGGAGACGTACTACTCCACCCGGGCGATGATAGTGGTGCTGGACGAGACGGTTGCCGGCAAGTTACCCCTGAGGCTGGGCGGCCCGGTGCGCATCGTGCGCGAGATGGCGGAGGCCGCTAATGTCGGGTGGGTGAACTTCATCAAGTTTTCCGCTTTTCTGAGCCTCAATGTGGCGGTTATCAATCTCTTGCCATTTCCGGCTCTCGACGGATCGAGGTTGGTTTTTGTAGCCGTGGAGGCCTTGCGCCGAAAGCCGATTGACAAGCGGCGCGAGGCCCTGGTTCACTTGGTTGGCTTCGCCCTGTTGATGCTCCTGATAGCCCTGCTTATGTATCAGGACATCGCAAGCCTGGTGAAGAAACAGTGAAGTTGGGTTGCTATCCGCCGCGGCGCCAGCTGATGGTGGGCAGCGTGAAGGTCGGGGGCGGCGCTCCCATCACCATTCAGACGATGACCAAGACGGACACGCGGGATGTTGCCGCGACCACGGCGCAGATCCACGCGCTCGAGGAGGTTGGCTGCGACATCGTGCGCGTCGCTGCGCCCGACATGAAAGCAGCATCTGTTCTGGGCGCGATAAAGTCGCAGACAAGCATCCCGCTGGTCGCTGACATTCACTTCGATTACCGCCTGGCGCTCGAGGCCATCGCGCAGGGCGCGGACAAACTGCGCCTGAACCCGGGCAACATCCGCGAGCGGGACAAGGTTGAGCAGATCGTCAAGGCGGCTGCGGAAAAGGGAATCCCAATTCGCGTCGGGTCGAATTCGGGCTCGCTGCCGCCGGAGATCGAGGACCGATACCGCGATGAACTGATGACAGCCGAAGGGCAGGCAAGGGCGCTTTTCGAAGCGGCTCTTCGGCAGGTGCGGATACTCGAGGAGATGGGATTCAACCAGATCGTCGTCTCGATGAAGTCGTTCGATGTTCCTGCCACGGTGCGCGCCTACCAGATGATGGCCGGGGAACGCGACTACCCGCTGCACGTGGGAATAACCGAAGCAGGCCTTCCTCCCGCGGGCACCGTTCGCTCTGCAGTGGGGATCGGGGTGCTGCTTGCGCAGGGGCTTGGGGACACGATCCGCGTTTCGCTGACAGCCGATCCCGTGGAAGAAGTGCGCGCGGGGCGCGAGATACTCTCTGCTCTGGAACTGCGCCGCGCGGGCGTCAGGATAGTTGCCTGCCCGACGTGCGGCAGGTGCGAGATTGACATCGTCACGCTCGCGCGGCAGGCGGAGGAACGGCTCGCCGACTTGGATCGAGAATTGAGCCGCGCGGGGCGCAGCGTTCGCGTTGCGCTGATGGGCTGCGTGGTAAACGGCCCCGGCGAGGCGAGGGGCGCGGACGTCGGGATTGCGGGCGGGAAGGAGAAGGCTGTGGTTTATCGCCACGGCCAGCAGATGCGGGTCGTGCCTGCGGCGGACATTCTGCGGGTGGTGGTGGAAGAAGTGAAACTCGTAGCACAAGTGAAATGATGACATCGTGGGAACGAGTGATGCGGGCCGTTGAATTCGCGGGGCCGGACAGGGTTCCGATACGCCACGGGATTTTGCCGGGCGCGGTTGATAACCTGGGCGAGGCCTTGGCGAAGGTGTTCGAAGAGTTCCCAAGTGATTTCCAGGGGCAGACCGGCAGATACCGGGGAACTCCTGAGAATCCTCATTACCAGAAAGGCAGTAGGACCGATGAGTGGGGGTGCGTGTGGGTCAATCCCGGCCTGGGAACCGAGGGGCAGGTGAAGGGCCACCCGCTCGAAGACTGGTCCGCGCTCGGGACGTACAAGCCGCCTGATCCCCATGCGGGCGAATGGCCCGAGCCAAAGCGCCGAGAGCGTTACGATAAGTTCGTGCTGATGGGCGGAGGCGGCGGAAGGCTTTTCGAGCGCATGCACTTCCTGCGCGGCTACGACAACCTGCTGACGGACATCGGCGAACGCAGGCCTGAGGTCGAGGTGCTGCGCGATCTGATTCTCGATCACACGGTCAAGCGGCTGGAGCGCCAGGTGGCATACGATGTTGACTGCATAACCTACATGGACGACTGGGGCACGCAGGAGCGCCTGATGATCAGGCCCGATGAGTGGCGGCGGATTTTCAAGCCTGCTTACAAGAAGATTGCCGACCTGGTGCACCAGGCGGGGAAGAAGTTCTACTTCCACACCGACGGCTGCACGATGGATGTGATTGATGATTTCATCGAGATCGGGGTTAATGTTCTGAACCCGCAGTTCTCGTGCATGCCGCTCGATAAACTCGCCGAGAAGACGCGCGGGCGCATGTGCATTGCATCGGACATTGACCGGCAGTATCTGCTTCCGTTCGGGAGGCCGGAGGAGATTCGCGAGAATGTGCGCGAGGTGTGCGCGCTTTTCCAGTCACCCGCTGGCGGCCTGATAGGCGGCGGGGAGATCGGGCCGGACGTTCCTCTCGCGAACGCGCGCGCGATGCTCGCGTCGTTTGCCGAGTTCGGGGGGTGGTGAAATGCGGGGCAAGGGTATGCCGCCTCCCGCCAACTTGTAGGGGCACGGCATGCCGTGCCCCTACGGCTGATCGGGCAGGAGATGAACTCCTGCCCTACGGGAGCAGGGCTACCTCATCTATCTCGACGGTGTCGCCGGGGGTGCCGGGAGGGTCAATGCGAAGTTCGGTGAGCGTTCCTTCCCAGCCTGCGTGCGATTTCATCTCGATGATGTAGTCGCGGAAATCAGGGCCGCTTTGCACGTCGAACCACTTGCTGCTCTCCTCGCCCATAGGCGTTGCCGCCGAGAAAAACAACTGGCCCCGCCCTGAATGCGGTGCCTTCATGCGAATCTTGACGCGCGAGACATCCGCGGTGGCAGTCCACAGGCCGCTGATGCCGAGGTATGGGTCCTTGCCTGTGATCTTCGCGATGACGCAGCCGTTGCGGACACTCAGCGGCTGCAGGTCGTGCATTGTTACCCAGCCCTGGGTGCTGTTGTCAAACGTCCAGCGCGTGAGCGAGTTCGCTGGCTTCGCTGCACGTAGGCCAGTGATAGTCACGCGAACCGGTCGCTGACCGTTGCGCACCTTCACAGTTAGCAGGGATAGAGCGGGGCTGTATTGACTTCCCTGCGGGAGGCGGTTGAGATCGGCGCGAGGCAGAACCTTGCCATCCGCCTTCACAACGGCAGCCTCGGCAACGCCGACCAGGCCGAGATAACTCGGATAGCCCGGAGCATATCCCAGCGAGAGTTCGAGTGTCGAGCCGCCGGATTTGAGGACTGTAACATCGCCGCCGTAGATGATGGAGGCCGTGCCGCCTGCAATGCGAACGGTCTTCACATCTGCGATGGGGCGCTTGCCCATCATGACCAGGACGTTGTCGCAGATGCGCACGGGCGCAATCATCGCGCCCCAGGAAACCATCTTATCAATCATCCCGATTGAGTCGGGGAACATGCCGTAGTACTGCTTTTCGAGGCGCTGCTGGGTCATCCCGCTGCGGGTGATCGCCTCCGCGATGCGACGCCAGTCGTAGGTGTGGTCATACGGCGCAAGGCGGAGCAGGCTGGCGGCATAATCGAGGCTGCACCACTGCACGATGCGGCCGAACCAGGGCCATGTGAAGAAAGTGGCGCCCAGGACGGGAATGCCTCCGCCGTTCATCGCTTCGACGCCCTTGTCATCTGCCTGCCAGAAGTAATTGAATGGTATTCCGGTTTCCGCCCAATAGACTGCCTTCTTCATGTATTCCTTCTTGCCCGTGGCGAGGTATCCGGCAAGGTATGCGTCAATCGCGTGCGCCGACGCGAGAACGTCCGGCGTGTGGACGGGCACCTCCCAGACCTGCGCCGCGCGCGGGATGCGGAACCGGTCCATGAATTTGAGGCCGCGCAGACCTGCCTCGATCAGCTGGCGATCTTGCAGCATCCTCCCCGCGTTCAGCATCACCGCAACGCGGCTGGCCGCGAAGCCAATTTCCTTTTCGCCGCGCGTGCCGAGAATCTCCGTCTGCTTGCTCGGCTCGAAGCCCCAGCCGCCGTCGGCTCCCTGGGAGCCCATCATCTGGTAAGCCTGCGAGCGCAGGGCGAGCAGCGCGTCTTCCAGCCTGCCTGCATGAACCGCCAGGTTCACATCGCCCGCGCCCTGCATCTCGTCAACCGCAATGTCGCGCATTCGCGGGAAGGGAGCGTCCTTGCCAAGCACCTGCTCACCGAGGACGTAGTGCGTGGCGATTCCGGCGTGGCGACCGGGTTGATTGGTCCAGCCCAGGCCTGATAGCCACCCTTTGCCCTTGCGCCGCGAGGTCTGCTCGTAGGAACGCAGGCAGAAGGCAAGTTCCTGCCTGTATGAGCGAGCGAGGCGGGGCAGGGGAGGAGGCCCGAAGCGATTGAACCAGGCGCGCACTGCATCAAGGACCTCTCCCGAACTGCCGATGTAGATTGAGCCGCGGATGCGCAGCGTTTGCCCTGCTTTCAGCGGCATACCGCGAGCGGCGACCAGCGAGTTCTCCGGCGTCCATTCGGGGATCGCGGGAAGGGAAAGGCTCATCAGGTGGTTGTCCTGGTTGTTCAGCCAGTTCGGGCTTGCGAACGCAGCGGCGGGCCCGGCTTTTCTCGCGTCGGGCGGCATCTGCCACATGAGCGAAACGACGTCGCCTTCGTTCGATGAGACGGCCATAAGGGGTATCGTGATCCGGTGCGGGTGCGGGGCGTATCTCATGTCATGCGGAGGCGAAGCATCGAGAGTGCTGGATGACCTTTCTCCGCTCGTCATGTATTCCAGCCCGGGGAAAATCGCCTCGCGGAAACCCGCCCCGAACGAGCCTTCACCTGCCAGGACCCTCATCGGGCGGAAGAGCAGCAGTTCACACGCCTTGTCGTTGGTGAGCGATGATTCTATGTCGAGGGTCTCATCGGAGCCTAGGACGAAGGTAGTGGTAATAGTGCCAGCGATCCCTCGCCGGGTGCCGCTGGTGGATGAGCCTGAGAGCGTAACGACGGCTGCTCCTGCTCTCGTGCCCGTGGTTGCGCGGGCTGCGAAAATCGTGGCGGGCAGCCCGCCTACCCCGTGGACTGCGGCGGGGCCCAGCACCCCCACCTGGCGCCACTTGCCTGCAGCCCTGCGGAACAGGAATACCGGGCCGTAGCCGTAGGGATTGCCGACGAAGCAGCCTGCGATCTCGCGGTTGACGAGCCAGATGTTGCTGCCGACCTTCAGGGCGCGCGGGCGGGACGGCGGAGTGGGCTGGGGCCTGGGGCGGCGGCTGACGAAGACCACCGTATCGGCTGTCTTTCCTTGCGCGCCTTCAGCGCCAATGGCAGCGCGCACCAGTGCGATTTCTGCTTTCCCGGCCCTCATGTAGAGCCGTGGATTTATGGACTGGCCCGGCTCCAGACGGCCGAGTCTCGGTTGCACGGGCCTTTTCCCAAAGCCGTTCACAGCGATCCAGGGCTTGTCCGATGCGGCGCCGCCGACGTTCTGGGCGTTGAACCAGAGGCGTGGTTTCTCGCGCTCGCAGACGACTGCGGGGATGCGTTCCAAGCCGACCTTCAAGGCTGGCGGGCCAGTAGGCTTGGGGCCGAGGCCTGCGGATATCAGCCCAAGGGCCGGGGTAGTACCGGCGGGGCTTTCGAACTGCAAGCGCAGTCTGGTAATGCGGCCAGTCCAGGCGGGCACAAACCTTGTCTCAATGGCGAACCCCTCGCGCCGGCCAGACTGGACAGGAATGGCGATGAAGCGGCGCGCGTCGAAATCCGGCTTGTCGTTGGTCGCGAAGTAGGCAATCACGCGGCGGAGAGTACCGGTCTCGATCCTCAAGGACAAGAAACGGGCCTGCTGTGCGGGGATGTCAAGCTTAGGGGATACGAGGACCGGCCCCTCTGCGCCTATACCGCAGATGCTAAAGAACTCGTGTTCAAGGCGGAAATCAGAGACGTTGGATTGTGGGATCCAGCCTTGCAAGCCCTTGCTGAAATCCCAGACCGGTTCTTTGGGGGCTTGCGAAGGGGGGAGCGAAATGACCGCTATCCATTCGATCAGCACGCGCTGGTTGGCGACATCAGCGGGGTCGAAGCGCAGGCGCGCGATGCGCCCTTTCCACGCGGGGAACACTATGTATGTGCGCCAGTCGCCGGCAGTCATCTGGAAGCCGATCTCCTGGCCGGCCACGAAAGATTTCCCCTCGAGTTCCCAGAAGAACTCTGCATATCCCGGCTTTGCGACCTTGGCGCGAATAGCGATGAACTGGGAGTCGGTGCCCTCGAATGAAGGCTCCCCGCGCGGCCCCTCGATCCACGGGTCGGGGCCTGTGCAGTTCACGACGAGATGGCCGCCCTCTGATGTGAGCGGCGCGACGTTGTGGTCCGCGAACCAGCCGCGCGCATCCTGGTTGAAATCCCAGCGCGCGACTTCCGCCCCCTGCATCCCCGCCGGAATCCCCGGCTGCGCCGCGCACGCGATGGCCAGAGCGAAAACGAACAAAGCAGCCAACCACATCCCGCGCATCTTCATCCCCTCCCTGCTGGAAGCGGTGTCAATACTCTTTGCAGTGAGACCCTTCGCTTCGCTCAGGGTGACACAAGAGGCGTGCTGCCTGTGGGTGTAATTCTGGCGATGTCGCTTCCTGTCATTCTGAGCGAAGCGAAGAATCTCATTATGCTCAGGGCTAACTGCGCGAAGAGTTTCACTCACTCGCGCTGGGGCCTTCTGAAGTGACTTCTAGCCACGCCAAAGCGCTTCTTGTCTCCGAACAACGGCGCTGGCCTCGGCCTTCTGATTGAGGTCAATCCCCTCGAGCACGGGAATGTGGTGGCCCCGACGCAGGCCAACCAGCAGCCAATCCTCCAGCACCTCACGCAGTGTGTCGCGGCACCGCTCCAGGGTCTCGCCCTCGGCCCAGACACCTTGGAGCGGCGGTATCTCGCCCCAATACCTGCCGTTCTCCATGATCTCGTAACGGGCCTGATGCATCGCTTTATCGAGGTATTCGCTCAACATTGCTCGCCGTCTCCCTTGTGCAGCACCCGGCTCGGCAATGACCGCCTGCGCCGGTTCCCATTATACCACTACGCATGCCTTGAGCAGCAGGCTAAAGTGCCGGTTACCTGGATGATGGCGTAGTGTTCGGCCGGGAGTTCGAGTTCGAGCGTGCCACCCTGTTCTTTCGCAGTATCTGGGGCAGGCTCGCGCCAATCGGTCGCGTGTCCGATTGCGGCAACTCGAAACTTGACGCCTGCGCCATCGAGTGAAACGGTTCCACGCCACGCACCGTGACCGTGGTTCATCAGCAAGAGCCAGTGGGTGCCTGGGGTCTTCTCACAGAGATAATACTCGATGTCGCCCGCGGGCTCTACCCTCACTCCATCGCCGTACTTGCGAGCAATGGCGCTCGTGGCAGCGCGAATGGAATCGAGCATGAGGGTGGGTTCTCTGAACGGAGCGGGGGCCTCTTGACTGCAGCCAACCAGGTGCGCGGCAGTGGCGAAAAAGCAGCGGCCTTTTCCCACGCGGTTCTCCAGAATCAGCGGCCTGTGCGAGATCGTCGCAATAACGCGCGCCGTTGTCGGCTGGACTGCGCGCACCACGACGGCATCGTGTTCGTCAACCTTGCCGCCCGGGAGGATGTCGTGCCCCGCCTCAGAAGCAACAGCGTGCCGCGCCTCATACGTGTCGCGCCCGATTTTCGCGCCCACCAGCCGCTCCACCGATGGGCTGTCGAGCAAGTCGCCCTTCTCAGTGAGCAGCATGTCATCGCCGAGAAAAACAACCCCGCCGTCCTGCACATAGTTCAACAGGTTCTCCAGGATTTCAGGCGTCGCCGCATGGTATCCGAGACAGAATACAGCCCGGTAGCGGCTCAGAAAGTCCGCAGGCTGGTCGTCCGTTATCCAGTCGAGTTGCCCGTGGGGCGAGCGAGTCAGAAAGCCCGGGTATTCAGGCGCGTGGCCGCACAACTCAAAGCCTGGAAAGAAAACGTCCAGATACTTCAGCGACCAGTCGCGGGAGGAGACCGGCAGGGCGCGGCCGTGGATTCCGTCCCACAGGCCGGTGGCGCGAACGTCTCCCTTCTGCCACCCGACGCCGGGCCAGCCGTGATCGCGGCCGACGAGTATCGCCAGAGGCGTTACGGTCTCGCCCGGTCTTCCGATGTGCCGATACAGGCGGTAGAACGAGCGCAGCCCCTCGCCCCAGGGGGTCAGATGCCCGGCCTCGTCCCAGGCCGACCAGTCAACTTCATACTGGATATACTTTGCCCCGCCGAAGAGCGCGTCGAGGTAGCAGACGGTGCAGAAGTATGCGGTGTGCCCTGCTTTCGGCGGTGTCTCGCCGACGAACCACGGCGACATGTCGGCCAGAATAGGAAGTCCGTACGAGCGCGCCGCGCCGCGGTTCGACGCGAGCATCATTGAGACGGTGGGGATGTTCTCGCCGATCTCGCTGCCGATGATGTCAACTCCGGCCTCGGCAGCAGCCGCATGCCACAGGACTCCGCAGTGGTGAGCGATCTTCACGCCCGTCTCGCGCCGCCAGGGCTGGGGCAGTTCGCGCAGTTTCCTGGCCCAGCCCTCGCGCAGCGCCCTGCGTGAAGTCCTGTCCGGGCCGGGCGGCGCATATTTCCCTTCCTCTTCGAGTCGCTGCATTGTGGGCGCATCAACCCAGCGCATCCTCTGTCCGTCCCAGATAGGGTTCAGGCCGGAGGAATCCATCTCGCCCGAAGATATGCCGAGCAGCAGGTCGCCAGCCATTTCGCGCCAGGCTGCGACCTCGTGGGTGGTGTACTGCTCAGGCTTTCCCGTGAGCGTCGTCCAGCCGGGATATTGGCCCAGGAGCATGAAAGGCCGCCGGTCGCGCACGAGGCGGCGCACGATTTCGACGCGCTGATCGGGCGGCAGACCGAACAGGGGGATGGTGACGTATTCACAGATTTCCTCATCGAAGACTTGCTGGATGCGCGGCCAGTTGTCAACGCCGCCCTTCGGGTGGCGATAGATGCCGATGTAAACGTGGTCATCAGCGCCCGGCTGGCCCTTTTCGTGTTGACCCCTCACGCTCACGGTGGTCACCTCCTCTATACTGCGGGGGCGGTCGCCCCTGGCGGGCATGGCAAGTAGAAGTGCCGCGCACAGGGCAACCGCCAGGCCACGATCCCGGCGGCCAGCATCCACCTCACCGCAACGGCAACAAAGCGGCTTCCTCGGACTCATGCGCGTCCTCCTTGAGGTTGCCGCATTCGCCCCAATTTCGCGTCCGCCTCCGGAATCTCCTCCTTGCACGGACTGTGCGAGAGGATGGGGCACATCTCGAGTCGAAATCCGCCGAAACATAGGGCCTGGCATCCTACGAGATCAAGCCCGGCCCTGGGAGATCGGACATAGTGAAACGTATTCCGGTATCGTATCGCACCGCAGACCTGCCGGAGGGCGATCCCAATCGCACCACGCCGGGGGGCGACTGGTGGTTGTTCTCGGGCATGGGCACGGGCCTCGACGGCACGATATACTCCGGCTTCTGCGACCACCGCTTTCAGTACACCGGCGCCCTGCTGGTCGCTTACTACCCGGCTACGGGCACCGTGCGGCACCTGGCCGACATGCAGGAGGTCTGCGGTCAGCGCCACCGCTACGACTTGATGGCCCAGACCAAGATTCACACGCGCATCGCTGCTGACAGCGACGGCTGCATCTATCTGGGCACCCACTCCTGCGAGCGCGACTACGCCCCGCCCGAGTTCCGGGAGAAACTCACAGGCGGCTACCCGGGCGGCCACTGGATACGCTACGATCCTCGCACCGACATTTGCGAGGACCTCGGCATCGCCACTGCGGGAGAGTCGCTGATGGGATTCGCTCTCGACCCGCGCGGCCACCGCATGTACGCAACTACCCACACCAAGTCGCTGCTTGTCGAGTACGATATCCGCGCTCGCCGCTCCGAGGTCGTGGGCTCTGTCGGCGAGTTCCCCACGCGCGTTATGGAATGCACCGCCGACGGCATCGCTTACACGTTCGATGATGAAGGACGCGTCCTCCGGTTCGACCCCAACACGCGCGAACTGCGCACGCTCGACGCGCAACTGCCAGGCTCCGGCGGCGATGTCAACCTGGTGACCTCTTTCTGCACGGTTCTCGGCCTGGACGGCTATACGATCTACGGCGTTTCCACGGCGTTCCACGTGGAACCGAGGGAGCGCCTGGCGGAAGTCGTCGAGGGGCGGAAAATGGAGTTTCGCGCCGTCCATGCTTTCGCTTACGATACAAAGGATGGCCCTGACGGACGCATGCGGACGGTCGGCCCTGCGGGCGCGGGACCAGACGTGTCTGTGGGCGACCTCCACCTGCACCACTCCATGACCATCACCAGGAACGGGGACCCCCTATACGTGTCGGCGCGCCGCGAGAAGCCGGCGCACCTGGTGATGATTGACGTGTGCGGCTGCGCCAGCAAGGCCGGCGGCATCGCCACCGGGAACGAGACGCTCGTGGATCTGGGCGAGATGTGGGGCGAGGGTGATGAGGGATACGTCGAGACGGCCCTCGCCGCGACCAGCGGCCTCGATGGAACAGTGTATTTCGGGGGGCCGCGCAAGTCCGAAAAGTATGCGCGCGACCACGTCCGCTGGGCCATCATCATAATGCCCGAGGGATGTTGGCTCTGAGCCTGCCTGCAAACGGCGACTGCCGGCAGGATGACCCAGGCGCGCTGCCGAAAGCAGACGGGCGTAGCGTAATCTAGGCACAGGAGGTCATGGTTAGCGATGCGTAAGCGAAATCTGGGGCGTGCTGCGCTGTTTTGCTCACTCTTGCTGGTGGTCGCTTGCCTCGGCGTGTCGGCGCGGAATCTGGACTGCACGCTGGGCCTGATCGCCAGGCCGATCTCGACCGTCCCCGCAATCGTGAAGGCGGGCGACGCCTTCGACGTAACACTTGCCACCGACAAGCCGGTCGAGGAGATGGCCGTTCTGCTGTTTCAGGGGTCGGAGCGCACGACGGTTTTCACGCATTCCAGCCAGGAGCCACCCCTGCAGCCGAAGCAAGGCGTATTGATCGTGCAGGCGACAGTGCCGGGGAACATGAAGCCCGGGCTTTACGATCTGTCCGTCTATGTCAGGGGGAAGGCAGGGCGCAGCGGCGACACATCCGAGCGCGCGGTCAAGGTGGTGGCAGAATGGCCGCAGTCCTATTCTTTTGCTCACGTCACCGACGTGCATATCGGCAGGCAGGACCCTCCGTTTCGCGACGAGGTGTTCAAGCGCACTGCCTCGGAGATCAATCGCATCGGCGTGGATTTCGTGCTCATCACCGGGGACTTGACGGACAATGGCACGCCCGAGCAATACCGCCGGTTCCTGGAGATACTCGACTCCTTTGATGCCCCGACCTTTGTGGCCGCGGGCAACCACGACAGGGGCGAGGGGGCTGAATTCGGATCTCCCAAGAACATATACGAGCACTACTGCGGCCCCGCCAACTACACCTTCGACCTCGGTTCTCACCGCTACCTCTGCACCGACACTCGCTGGACGGCGGAGTTCCTCGTGTATCCCGCCTACCGGTCCTGGCTGGAAGACCAACTGAAGCGCCCGAATCCCTCGTTTGGCATCGTGTTCTCCCACCGCATCAGCCAGACGGAATATCCCTACTTCCAGGAGCAACTGCCCGCCCACAACTACCGCGCCTTCGTTTACGGGCACACCCATGACGATGTCATGAGCTGGATCGGGCCGAAGCGCCTGATGCTGCTCAATACGAGTCAGGAGTTGCTGGGCACATACAATATCGTGAAGATCGAGAACGATCAGGTGGCGGTGATTGACCACCACCACCGCGCGGCGACGGACTGAGCCGGCTCCTGTCGCCCTGCCTGCTGCAGTAATGCCGGGCTGTCGGTGGGACCACGCCCGGCCGACTACAATGCCCACTACCCTGCATTATTCATGAAGGTTTGCGTGATGATCCGGATCTTAGTGGATGCCTCCCCCTCACCCCACCCTCCCCCACCGTGGGGGGAGGGGGGTGAGACACCCCGCAGTGGCTCCAAGGGCCTCCCCTCTCCCTGGATGGGAGAGGGGTAGGGTGAGGGTGAAGCCGCGTCTCCGCGATCCGCCGACTGGTGGACTTGCAGCACTCTGTGAGCGCGCAGGCCTCTCCCTCGTCCGAGCGTGTGCGCCGCCCACTCAGCACCCTTCGCGCCTCGGCCGCATCCCCCCGCTCTCTTCGTGAATAATCCACGCTAGCCGGGCCAGAGGGGGGAGCCAGTGTGGGTGAAGTGCTCGGGAATCGCCCACAGCGAGCCCGAGATGCAGTCGCCCAACACGAGGCCGAGGAACATGGGGCGCAGCAGCGCGAACACCCGCAGGCCTCCGTAGCGCACCACCAGCACCTTGATCAGCCAACCCAGGAAGAAGGAAAACCACAATACGAACATCGCAAAACTGCCCGCGAGGGTGAAGCCGATCGGGTGGAGCGGCCACCATACGAACTGGCCCCGCAGCCAGAACAGCCCGCCGGCAACCGCAGCGCCGATAACGATCCAGGATACGTAGAGCAGGTTTGGGGCCTCGGGTGCCTGAAGCCATGTGGATATCATCTGCCCGGGGACCATCGCCGCGTTGATGTTGGCCCAGGAGGAACCGTAGTTCAATGCGCCGTAGCGGTAACTGGCCCAGATGCTGTGCGCGGTGGAGGCGATCACGCCCACGACCAGCGCGGCAACCATCCCCGAGAACATGGTGGAGCGCGCAGCGCGAACGTCGTCGCTCAAGCGCAGGCCGTTGAAGAAATTGGGCATTTCGAGGCCGCGCAGGTCTGACATGAGTACCTGCTCGGGTATCTTCAGCATGGTGAGGCCCGAGGGGCTGAGAAGTGACGAGCCGAAGGCGCTGACGAAGATGCGCGTTGGGCCAAATGTGTTCTGGAGGAAAAGCACGCCTCCGGCCGCTATCGTCCAACTTCCCACCAGCGAAATGACGAAAAAGACGGCCACCACTAGGACGGCGAACGGGATGGGCAGGCCCGCAACTGCAAACCAGGACACCGCCACGAGGGCAGCGGCGAAGAAACCGAACACGGCAAGCCGGTAGGAGGTCGGCTCATCGGCGTCGGCCCCGTCGGGGCGCAGCGCCGCGTCCCAGACTCTGCGCAGATGGTGACGGGCGGAGTAGAAGATGCCGCTGGCAACAGCAACGAAAGCGCCGAACTCCTGGTGGGACAGAAAGGTGCGCGCCGAATACCCCGCAGTACGGGGCATGGGGAAGCCGAACGCGCCGCCGATCACTGCTTCCGACCTCCCCACGAGAAAGAAGACCCAGAATGAGAGAGACACCTCGGCGGGCAGCAGATACGCAAATCCGACGACCGTTGGGAGGACGAACAGGTATATCGGGCTCGCCTCGCTCCACGGGCGAGGCAGATCCGCGATCGGAAGCATGATCCACCGTTCAATGCCAGGGATGACCGGGAAGTAAGCGTGCAAATTATTCAGGGTGTGGCAGCCTGCCGCGAGGGCGAAGCCAACCCAGAGCAGGCCATTGGCCAGAATCGGCCTGCGCCCCGGAATGTCTGACGCATCGAAGGCAATCTCGGCTGGCAACTGGACTATGGGGAAGGAAAGTCGTTCGTGCTCCACCCACTGTCGGCGCAGGATAACGGCACCGAGCGCCATCATAGCGTAGAAGGCCAAGGCAAGGACGGACCACATCAGGATAGGCAGCACCCACAGCCGCCAGGGGGTATGCCCACCGGATGGGAGCCCCTCGTAGAAAGTCCGGATCGCTTCCCGGTCAGACACGAAGAGCCAGGAAGGCAGGTACTGATGGAAGAGGCGCGCCCACTGATTCTCGCGCGACGCAAAGTAGCGGGGACCCGCGATGGAGGGTGGCAGATACGCAGCCAGAAGCGGTGAAAGAAGACCCACCAGCACCATCGCCCAGATGAGGCCCAGTTCCGCCGTGCTAAACGGACGAAGGCCCAGGCGCCGCGCGATCGGGTTAATGGCTCCGACCAGAAGAACGAGCACGAGAAGGGAGCCGGGAGGCAGGTGGAATGCTCCGTAGCCGCCCGGCCCGCCGAGCGCGAAATAGAGTACGAAAAGCAGGCCGACGGCAACCGCACGCCAGGGGATGCTGCAACGCGACGGACGCATGTCTGATCCTTCCCGTGAATTGGGCATGGCAGCAGGCCGACCTCACGTCCGCGCGGGCCTCGCGCGCAGCCTGCGTCTCAAGGCCACTTGTAAGCAGGCGCTTGCTTCAGGCGGATGGTCGCAACGCAGGCGAAGATCGCCTGTCCGGCGCCTGGCGCCGGCAGCCCTGATGAACTGAAGCATGCCATCAGTTCTCCCGGAGTGACCTCGCAAAGCGAAGCATACGAACTCGCATCGCCCGCGTACAGGATCTCATTGAGGGGCCACGTCCGCCCACCGTCAAAGGAGAATATCACGCGCAGTTCGCGCCGGTGCTCCATGGCCCAGTAGTCCTCCTTCATGCCATAGATGCAGGCCAGCGTCCCGTCCTGCATCGCGATGACGAACGGCGCGACGCCAATCGTGCCGGGGATCACCTCGAGCGGTGTCCACGTGTTGCCGCCATCATCTGAACGGCACGTGCGCAACGCGTTCACGCGTCCGGTGCGCATGATGCACACCAGGTCGCCGTCCTTGCATCGAGCCATGCTCGGCTCGCAGGGCCCTTCTTCGCCGCTCGATGGATCGTCGGCGACAGTGGAAACATATTCCCAGGTGCGCCCCTTATCGCTGGACCTGAGCAGCACCGCGCGGGTCTTGTTGAATCCGGGGTAGGGCCACGGTTTCGGGCGATAGGGTTCGTAAGTAACCTCGATGGGAACATCATCGCCCTCGAAGTTGCCGTAGGCCGTGGTAAGAAGATCGCCGTCGGGCATCTCGACCAGCGTGTTCCACGGAATCATGCCGTAGAACGCTCGCAGGTCGTCGCCGATTCCGGTAACAGCGGGCACTTTCATGGTGACCGTTTCGGACTGCAGACTCTCCCACGTATCCTTGCCTCGGCGCGTAGAATATGTGTAGAGTCCGGGCTGCGTCGGCGCGCCGTCCGACCGCACTGCGATCGTGATGATCGTCCCATCTCGCAGTTGGCCTGTAACGCTGCCGTTCCACGGGCTCGGAACCTTGCGCCAGGTCTTGCCCGCGTCGGGCGAGACCATAGCCCATGATTCAGCGGGTTTGCTGCCCTCGTAGCGGTCAACCGGCACCACGAGTTCGCCATTCGCCAGGCGAATCATCTGCGTGCCGGCGTTGAGCCCCGGCCCATGCGCGATCGTCCGCGGGCTTCCGATCACCACGCGAGGAAGTTGCTCCTTAGTTCTCATCAGATGTGCTCCCCCATTTCGGGGCGTCTGTCACCCTGAGTCCGCCAGAGGGTTGTTCCAGCGGCCTGCGCACGCGATCTCGCCGATCGGCCTGCGCGAGCGCGGCGCTTTCTCGCGCTCCTGCAACTCCGGCGAAAGATCTTCGATCTCGCCCGGATACCCGATGGATATCATCGCCATCGGCGTGAAATCGTCGGGGATTCCGAAGACTTCCTTTGCGCGCTTCGAGTCGAATCCCGCCATCTGATGGGCCGCGAGCCCGAGCGCGACGGCTTGCAGCACCAGGTTTTCGCTGGCCAGCCCGACATCGTGCTGCGCATGGCGGTTGGGCCTGTTGTTTAGCGTGAAATCGTTCTTCGCCACGGAAAGCATCAACAGCGGAGCCTTTCGCGCCCATGCGTTGCCTTCCGCCAGGCAGGCTCGCGCCTTCTCCAGGGCGTCAGAATCGCTGCCATCGAACACGAGATAGCGCCAGGGCTGCTCGTTGTAGCAGGAGGGCGCCCATCTCGCCGCTTCGAGGAGCGAGAGAACCATCTCGCGGGGAACAGGGTGCGAAGGATCAATCGCGCGCGGGCTCCAGCGCCGCGCGATCAGGTCGTGGATCGGGTGTTCAGCAGGCGCGACTTTCTCCATGGCGGCCTCCTTGCTGGTTGGAGCGGGAGCCCGCCCTTCCACCCGCCAGCAGGCGGGCTCAGGGCAAGCAGAGGGGCTCCTCTATGGTGTGGCCAGTTTCAGTACGATCACCGCATCGTGTGGGTCAGGAGCGCTCTTCGGCAAACCAGTTATGCACAGCCGGTCCACGCTCTGGGAAACTTTCGCGGGTTTGCCGGTCGCCAGTACACGGGCGGACTTCACCTTCGGCTGGACGCCCACGATGCAAATCTCTTCTCCCGGCCAGTGGTGCACGTGAAGATAGACCGTGTTGCCCCTGGCGGTCGTCACCCCGGCGGTTCCCCCGCCAAAGGGAGCGCGCCCGCAGCCGTGGACTGACTCGCCGTTGACCTTCATCCAGGCGCCGATCTCTTTCAGGCGCCGCACGGACTCGGGCGGGATGGTCCCGTCGGGCCTTGGGCCGACGTTGAGCAGATAGTTGCCGCCGCCGGACACGCAAGAGGTCAGATTGTGGATCAGTTGCGTAGTCGTCTTCCAGTTGCGGTCGCCGCGGCAGTAGCCCCAGTGGTCGTTCATGGTCATGCAGGACTCCCATCCCCTGCCCGTCTGGGAGGCCGTGATGTGCTGCTCGGGCGTGTCGAGATCCTCAGGCAGGCCCGACCGGTTGTTGATGATGATGTGCGGCTGCAGTTTACGGACCATCGCGTTCAGTTTGGCCGACTGCCATGCCTCTGCGCTGTGGGGCCATGCGCCGTCATACCAGAGGATGTCTATCTTCCCGTAGTTGGTGCACAGTTCTCGCACCTGGGCGTGAACGTATTCGACGAGTTTGCGCCAGCCTTCCGGGTCTTTCTCGGGCCCCGCCCAGTACGCGGGCCACCGCCAGTCGAGCAGTGAGTAGTAGAATCCCACTTTCATGCCTGCTTTGCGGCAGGCCCGCACATATTCGCGGATCAGGTCGCGCTTGGCTGCCGTTTTAGGGGCTGTGAAATCGGACGCCTGGCTGTCGAAGAGCGAGTAGCCATCGTGGTGTCTGCTGGTGAGGACCATGTAGCGCATGCCTGCCTCCTTGGCAAGCGCTGCCCATTCATCGGGGTCATACCGCTTCGGGTTGAACTGTTGGGCGAACTTGGCATATTCTTCCACGGGGATTTTCTCCACGTGCATCACCCACTCGCCGCGCGCGGGGATCGAGTAAACACCCCAGTGGATGAACATCCCGAAGCGCGCGTCGTTCCACCACTTCATCCTTTTCTGCCGGGCCTGAGGGCTTTCGGTTGTCATTGTGTTCTCCTGTGGATGGCTTGTCGCGAGGCTGGCACACAAAAGGGCGGCCGCGAGAATAGCCTTGGTTCTCATGGTTTATGCGCCTCCCGTGCCAACGGAGTCTTCTGGTTTCGGGGGCTGATTCCTTCCTGCCACGAGCACGGCCAGAAAGGGGAAAGCGACCGGCTGCAGAAATCCATGAACCACCGGAGGTATCAGATGCCAAAGATCAAGACGCTGTTGTTCACGGGGGGCCAGATTCACGATTGGAAGGGATGCGGAGAGGCAATTGCCGAGGTGCTGGCCGAGTGCAAGGAACTGGATGTTACGCGCGTGTGCGAAGACCTGTCGGCGCTTGAAGCGCCGAAACTGGATCCCTATGACCTCATCGTTTTCTACTACACTGTGGGCCAGATCAGCGACGCGCAGAAGAACGGCCTGCTGAACTGGGTCGCCTCGGGCAAGGGATATGTCGGCATTCATTCGGCCGCTGATTCGTTCCGCGATTTCCCCGAATACCGGGCAATGGTCGGCGGCTGGTTCGTGACGCACCCGGCGTATCGGAAATACCAGGTGAGCGTCGTTGACCCGAGTCACCCGATCACGAAGGACCTGGTTGAGTTCGATGTTGAGGACGAGATGTACGTGACGGACTATGACCCGCGCGTCAGCGTTCTGTGTTCCTCTCTTTGGAAGGGCGCGGCAAATCCCGTCGCGTGGACGAAGCCGTGGGGCAAGGGGCGCGTGTTCTACCTGGCCCTGGGGCACGATGCGAAAGCCTGCAAGCAAGACGTCTTCCGCGTGCTCTTGCAGCGCGGCTGCTTGTGGGCAGCAACGCCGCCGGCCAAGGGGTAACGGCAGGTCTTTCGAGGCAAGAGCGAGACTGACTACCCGGGGAGCGAGCGGGCAGCCTCATGAAAGCGAGCCGCCGGTTATTGACCGGCAGATGATGCAGGAGGCACCTCGCCGTGGTCTGCGAAACGGTGCCATATTGTGATGACGAGGCGGTGTTCGCAGCACTGCGCGGCGCGCCGGGCGCAGTCTGGCTCGACAGCGCCCTCAGGGATGGGAATCTCGGCCGATGGTCGTTTGTGGCGGCGTCGCCGTTTATGACGTGGACTGTGAGGGGCCACTCGGTCGAGATAACGCGGGATGGCAGCACGGAGCACGTGGAGGGGGACCCATTTGAGCCATTAGCGCGTCTGCTGACCGAGTGTAGGACCCCGAGGACGAGCGGCTTGCCCATCGAAGCGGGCGCGTTCGGATACTTCGGCTATGGTCTAAGGCGCTTCATGGAGAGGGTGCCTGAGTGCGGTGTCAACGACCTGGACTTGCCCGACGGTTGGCTTGTGTTCCACGATGCCGTCATCTGCTTCGATCATCTGCGCAAGGAAGCCCACTTGTGCTCGACCGGGCTGCCGGAGGGCGCAGGTCGGCTGCGCGACGTGCGTGCCAGGGAAAGGGCAGAGGCGCTGAAGCGAGCGATTGCTTGCAGGGAGGGCATGGACTGGCCTGACTTGCAAGCAGGTCAGCCGGCTGCAGCAGAGGGGGGCATGGCGTCGAATCTCACACACGAGGAATATCTGCAAGCGGTACGCAGGGCCAAGGAATACATCGCTGCGGGCGACATCTTTCAGGTGAACCTTTCGCAGCGGCTGGCCTGCGCGACGAACGACGATTCCTTCTCCCTATACCGCAGGCTGCGCCGCGCAAGCCCGGCGCCCTTCGCAGCGTATATGGAGGTGCCTGGTGGGGCAGTGTTGAGCGCATCCCCGGAGCGCTTTTTGCAGGTGCGCGGCCGGTGGATAGAAACGCGGCCGATAAAGGGCACCCGACGTCGCGGTGCTGATCCCGGAAGCGATGCGGCTCTGGCAAGTGAACTGCTGGCAAGCGAAAAGGACCGCGCAGAGAATGTGATGATCGTTGACCTGGAGCGAAACGATCTTGGGCGGGTCTGCAGATATGGCAGCGTGCGCGTAACATCGCTGTGCGCGCTGGAAGCATATGCTCAGGTTTTCCATCTGGTCTCGACGGTCGAAGGCGAACTGAGGGACGACTCCGGGCCGGACGATGTGCTGCGGGCCACTTTCCCCGGCGGCTCGATCACCGGAGCGCCGAAGGTGCGCGCAATGGAGATCATTGACGAACTCGAGCCGACGTCGCGCAGCGCTTATACCGGGGCGATCGGTTACATCGGCTTCGATGGCGACCTGGACCTGAACATCGTCATCCGCACGATCCTGATGTGCAACGGCCGGGCCTACGCGCAGGTCGGCGGCGGCGTTGTTGCTGATTCGGACCCGCAGGCCGAATATGAGGAGACCTGGCACAAGGCGGCGGGGATGATGAAGGCGTTAGGCGTTGCAGACCAGGTGAGCGCTCATGGATGAGAGGGCAGCGGAGGTTGTCTATCTCAACGGGGCGTATCTCCCGGCGCGGGAGGCGCTCGTTCCTGCGCTGGGCGACGGCGCGACCCTGGGGGTCGGGCTATTCGAGACGGTGCGCGCGCGCAGCGGCAGGGTGTTCCGGCTGGGCGCGCACGTGACGCGCCTGATCAACTCAGCGGAAGCGCTCGGCATCGCATGTCCGATCGAGGAAGCGCAGGTTGCCGGAATCGTAGCAGAACTCGCCAGGGCAAACGGCCTCGAGGACGCGCGGGTGCGGCTGACGCTCCTGGCGCGCGAACATGGAGGGGGAAGCGATGTATTCTGTAGAGCCAAGCCTCTGCGGTGCGAGGAGGTTGAGCCGCCGCCCGTTCGATGTGCCATACTTCAGCCCGGAACGGCCCCGCCGGCGTCTGTTGCTCGACACAAAACCACCAACCGGCTGCCATATATTCTCGCGAAGCGTGCCGCGCAGGAACTGGGCGCAGACGAAGGGCTGCTCGTGAACGCACGGGGCGAGGTCACGGAGGCAACATCCCGCAACTTGTTTATCGTGAGAGATGGTGTGCTTTTGACGCCGCCGATCGAGTGTGGGCTGCTCCCGGGGATCACGCGCTCCGTGGTGCTTGAAATCGCGCACCGCGAGGGCATCCCTTGCGCAGAGGCCCCGATTGCTCCGCACGAAGTGGTGTCTGCTGACGAATCCTTCATCACCAGCGCGATCGTCGGCGTGCTTCCGGTGCGGTCCGTTGACCAGCGCGTCTTCCCAGGCGGCGCGCCGGGACCCTTGACAGCGCGCGTGATGGCCGCCTACCGCGACCTCGTGGCACGCGAGATCCGTTCCTAGCATAGGCGCCACCTGCAGGGGCGCACGGCCGAGGATGTCTCATGATTCCCCTGCGCGGCTGCAGCGTTGTCCCCTCCCAGCCTTTGTGTGCGCCCTACCATGTGCTGCGCAACGAGGGTAACTGTCAGCCCAGAATGGTCTTGACAACGGAGCGCTGATGATATAAGATGATAGTGGAAATTGCGGGGTAGAGCAGCCAGGTAGCTCGTCGGGCTCATAACCCGGAGGTCGGAGGTTCAAATCCTCCCCCCGCTACCATGTCAAAAGAAGAAGCGTCGCCTCCGGTGGCGCTTCTTTTCTTTTCAGAGCGGGTATCGCCCGCTCTGAAGCCCAAAAGAGAACATGGGGTGCCAGCCGCCCCTACGGCCGTCCTGGAGCGGATATTGCCTGCAACGTCCGTGCGGCGTCCGCGTCCGCCTGGGTTAGGTTCCTGGCCGTCCGGCCCCACGCCTGGCAACAGCCAGAAGTGGCCCTTGCCGGAGCGTGACTCTGGGTCGTAATCAATGCTGTGCAGGAAGGCCCGCACGACGGTGCGCTTCTCGTCAACCGTCCCCGCCTCAACCAGCCGTCCGAAGTCGCGCACCGCTGCAAAGGCCCGGTCAACCAGCACCTTGGCGTGGCGCTCGCGGTCCTGCTGCTGCGCCAGCGCTGCCTCCTGGCGCTCAAGCGCGACCATCTCGTCCCGCAGTTTCTCGATGCGCCGGTCCACGAAGTCCCGGTTGGTGGCCGTCATGTTGTCCAGCAGGTTCTCGATGGTGGCCTCGATGTCGGCCTTGCGCTGGTGGACTTTGGCCAGCTCGGAGCCGTCGTCCCTTCCCGCCCCGGCCATCTCCTGCTCGATCAGCCGCCGCATCTTCTTCTCCCCGCCGTTGTCGAGCAGGCCATGGACGATGCCGCCAATCTGCTCCAGGACCCAGGTCTCGATGAACTCCTGGGGGATCACAGCGCGTCCGCAGACAGCGTTGCCTTTCCCTACGTAGCCGCCGCAGGCGTAGTAGTAAGTGCGCACCTGGGAGCCGTCCGTTCGCTTGCGGCCCTTCGTGGTGTGATAGCCCTGCCAGTTGTGGCCGCAGCGCCAGCATCGGATAAGGCCGCTCAGCAGGTAGGTTGATGTTGCTCCCCGTCCGCTGCGGTAGGTGTGGCAGTTCGAGTGGTCGCGGCGCGCTGTCCGCTTGTTCTGGGCCTCCTCGAACACGGCGCGGGGAATGAGCGGAGGATGCGCGTCCCGGACAATCACCCAGTCGTCTGGCCGGTTCTGCTCCGGGCCGCTGCCGTGTATGCCGCTGACGGCCTCGGCGCGGCCTTTTCTGATGCGGTGGAACGGCGCAGGTATCCTACGGCGGGCCGGTACTGCTCGAACCTGTCATCGCTCACTGCAGATCACCTCTCCTCGTGCCTGGGTATGGCTTCACACTCATCACTCTGGGCGCGCGGGAAGTCAAGTGGATTATTGGCGGCTGGGCTGGGGTCAGCGGCGCTTTCTGGGCCCTGTCTCGCCGCCCTGACCGCCCACATGGCCAGCAGGCGCAAGGCGTCGGCAATTGCCGCGCCCTGCGAGCCCGTGGGCGGCGCATAGTCGGCTTCCAGGGCAGGGGCTGGCACCTCTGCGGGCCTGCGGCGCACGCTGGTTTCATGCCATCCCGGGACGAGATGGGAGGAGGTATCTGCAGTGCGCTCCTCGGCGTTCATGGGGTCAGGGCCCAGCCCGTTTGGGGTAGGCGATGGGCCGGCTCTTGGCGCAGGAGAACCCCCATGTTTTGGCTGGTTCTTAGCGCGTACGTTCCGCCTCACGGGGCTTTCCTCGTCCCTCGTCCTTTGCGCTCGAAATCTGCCCCGAAAGCGCCCCTTCACTGCCGCAGATTCTGAGACTGTGAGGGGTCCCCGGCGGCCAGGAGTCGCGTCCGCTGTGCGGCGGATAGTGGCGGCTTCAAACCGACGGCACGGGCTCCCGAACCAGGGTTGTCAGGGAGTGCACAGAATACCACGACACCCCGCGTGGCGGGGCTCTGAAAGGCAGATGAGATTCCAGACACTACGGGACTAGCCGGGCGCACGCTACCAACGGCGAAAATCGAATCGCGGAGGAGATGATGGTCGAGGTTGGACTTCGCAAGCAGCTCTTGATGGACGATTACGCGGTGGAGGACGTGTGGAAGCTGCGGCGCACGGTGCACCAGCCGCGGCGCCATCCCGCCGGCCCGGTGCTGGTCAAGGACCGGCCGTGGGAAGGTCTCGGCCCCATGATGGAGGGCAGCGTCCTACGCGACGAAGAGCGCGGGGTGGTGCGCCTGTGGTACGAGATCTTCGATGCTGAGGGCTATCGCAAGCGCGTCGGCGCCTACCAGGCATGCTACGCCGAGTCGCGCGACGGCATCCACTGGGAGAAGCCCGAGTTGGGCCAGTTCGAATGGCAGCGCAGTACCGCCAACAACATCCTGCGCATCGGCAGCAACCGCACCCAGGGCTTCGCCGTTCAGCGCTTCGATCATGTGGCCGACCCCGGCCGCCGCTACTGGATGGTTTACTGCGATTCCGCGAAGCCGTATGGCAGTGGCCTGTGCCTGGCGTTCTCGCCTGACGGCCTGCGTTGGACGCCGTATGACGGCAACCCGATCGCGCAGGGCCATTCCGATACCACGCACAGCCTAGTCTGGGACGGGGCGCGCGGCATCTACACCGTCTTCATGCGCCCCCCTGTATATGCCGGGCCGTGGAAACGCCGCATCGCCCGCATCACCAGCGAGGACGGCCTCACTTGGTCCGAACCCGAGACGGTGCTAACGCCCGACGAACTCGATACCCCTGAGATGTACGGCATGCCGGTGTCACTCCACGATAGCATGTACCTGGGGCGGCTCGAGATCTTCTCGGGCGACCAGGAGACCATCTACCTGGAGCTGGCGTGGAGCCGCGACGGTCGCCACTGGCACCGCCACCCCGAGCGGCCGGCGTGGCTGCCGCTCGGCGAGCCCGGGGCCTTCGACAGCCACATGGTATTCGCTTCCCCGGCTCCCATCCGCGTGGGCGATGAGTTGTGGCAATACTACGGCGGCTGGAACGGCCCCCACAGCGAGTTCGGGCGCGATTCCGCCATCGGCATCGGAACCCTGCGCTTGGACGGCTTCGTGTCGCAGGATGCGGGCGAGGAAGAGGGCGTGCTGCTCACGCGGCCGTTCGTGCTGGAGGGCAGCGGTATCGAGGTCAACGCTGCGGCGCAGGCGGGCGGGTTCGTCGCGGGGGAGTTATGGGGCCCCAGCGCCGCCCGCGCCGAAGGCGATGCGTTCCCCGGCTTCTCGCGCGCCGAGTGCGACACCTTCGGCGGCGATTCGGCGGCGCGCCGCCTGACCTGGCGCGGCTCGCCGGACGTGTCATCGCTGCGCGGCCGAGTCGTGCGCCTGCGCTTGCATCTCAAGCAGGCGTCGCTGTATGCTTTCCAGGTGGTGCAATAATCCAGGACTGGATCGGCCTGGCCGACCCCCGCCTCATGGGGAGGGAGCGCGGTTACCAGCGGCTGCGCGGCCAGATGGGTCTTCTGACAGGACGGGATGCAGCTGGCGAGTAAGACCTGGCGATGAAGATCGGGGTTCAGGAGGCGGGCGCTATTGACAAACGCGGCCTTCTCATAGATGTGCCATAACCGCTGACGCTCAACACCCAGCGCGAACAGCGGGAGTGGGATCAGGGCCCAACCACAAGTCGTCAGGGTTGCGGCAGGATCACTTGAAGAGCTGCAGGGAAGCGATCCTGGCGCGGCGAAAAGCGCTTCAGGTCCGGATCCGCCAGCTGGCGGATGGCCAGGCGACAGCCTTATCGCCAGATGAGGGGGAACGGTCAAAATGCACCGGCGGGAACACCCGGACTGTACCTTAGAGAGGCTCGCGCATCAGGGAAGGGCCGAAAAGGCCAATAAATGAGTTCAAACGGGCTCTCTTTCGCGCTACGGTAATACCCGAAGCTCTTTAAGAGGAGGTGACGGATATGCGCCCAGCCTGGGTCGCGCTGGTGGTAGTCGTGGGGATTACTGCGGCCGCTGCAGAAAGCGCATCCGCTGCGCAAAGCGTATCGCTGGAGCGGCTGTGGGAGGCATCGGTTCCGGATTTCGTGCAGGTCGCGCCGGTGGTGGCGGACTTCCAGGGCAGGGGGCAACCCGGCATCGTCATCGTGTCCAAGGACAGGGGCATGCTGTGTCTGTTCCACGGCGGCGGCAAGCCGCTCGCCACGCTGCGTTTGTCGGGCGAGATGAACGGCGGGGCCGCCGCGGCAGACCTTGACGGCGACGGCGCGGCCGAGGTCATAGCGGCCGACATGGCCGGCAATCTGAAGGCATGGAGCCCCCGGCGCGGAGTGCTCTGGCAAGCGCGGCTCGATTCGGGCGTCCAGCGGAGCGCGCCGCTGGCGGTGGACCTGGTAGGTGACCGGCGGCCGGAGATCGTGGTGGGCACGACCGAGGGCATGGTGTGGTGTTTCGACGCGCGCGGGCGGGTGCTGTGGAAGCACGAGGTGCCTGAGGGCTGGTGGCCGGGGTGGGGGCTGATTGCGGCGCCGATGGTGGCAGCCAACGTGGATGGCGCGGGGCGTCCTGAGATTGTCGTGGCATCGCGGGAGGCTGTAATCTGCTGCCTGAACGCCGATGGCCGCCGGCGGTGGACGGCGCGGCTGGGCACTTACTGCAAGATCGCGCCCACCATCGCCGACTTCGATGACGACGGCCGGCTGGAGGTGATGGTCTCCTGCTACAGCCCGCACCAGAACCTGCCGGGCGGCAAAGCATATCTTCACTGCCTGGATGCGGCGACCGGCGTCGAGCGATGGCGGGCCGATGTCGGCGGCGGACTTCTAGGGCCGGTGTTGCCCATGACGACCCGCACGGGCACCAGGGCATTGGTCGTGTCCGGCGACGGCCGGGTGGGCATCCTGTCCAAGCCCGACGCCACTTGGATGTGGGGCGATCCCTATCTGTTCCTCGGGCCATTCGCTGCACGTCCCGCTCGCGATCTCGCCGGGCCCAACGCCACCTGGATATGGGGCGATCCCAAAGATAACCGCAAGCAAGCCGCAACCCCGGGGGCTGTGCTGGACTTCGATGGCGACGGGCAAACCGACGTCGCACTTCTGACCCGGTCGGGGGAGATGGTCGTGCTGGACGCCGGCGGCGCGGAGCTGGCGCGGGTTGGTACGCGGGTGGTGCCGCAAGCGCCGCCCGCGGTTGCCGACATCAACGGCGACGGCCACCCGGAAATCGTGATTGTCGGCTACGGCGGGCGGACCGAATGCTACCGCCTGCCGCCGGGCGCGCGGCTCTGCACGGGCACCCCGAGCGAAGCCGAGGCGCGGCTGGCGCCGAAACCGCGACGGCGGCAACAGCCGGCGATTCCGGCGACGTCATCCCGTGCGCCGCGCCTGACCGGGGTTACGCTCAAAGCCTTGTGGTGGAACCAGGTCACCGCGTCACCCGCGGCCGTCTTTACCAATCACACAGATGGCGGCCGGCACGTGGAGTACGACCTGAGCCTGGAGCACCCCGATGGGCGGCTCGCGAGCAAGACGGGCACGTTGTGGCTGCCCGCGCACGGCCGGTCCGCGGTGACGGTTCCCTATATCGAGCTGCGGCCCGGCCGCCACGTGCTGCGCTGTGCGCTGCGGGAAGGCGACGGGCGGCTCGTGGTAACCGCGACGCATAACGCGCCTGTGGTGCCCGAGCCAAGACTGCCCGCATGGCCGCCGGCAGCAGTTGCTCGCCAGGATCCGGCTATAGCTTCAGCATGGCGCATGCCGCTGGTGGGGGGCAAAGACTTCTGGCACCTGGTCAGCTATGAGCCCAATCTGTGGAAGAAGCTCGGCCTCGGGGAAGAGCCGTTCATCCAGCAGGCCATGCCGCGAGTGTACTCGTCCCCTCCCGTGTTTGCGCGGGATTTCGCGCTTGACTCGCCGGTGCGCCAGGCGCTGCTGGCGGACGGCAAGCCGATCATGCTGCATAACCAGTGGTTCGCGCCGGTGAGCCGCGAACTGTATGAGGCGTTCGAGCGCGACTTTGGCGATCGCCTCATCGGCTTTGCGGTGCACGAGTGGGCCTATGGCGCGGTCACCAGCTGGGCCGACAACGGGATCTCGCCGTGGACGCGGGCGGAGGGCGCGCGGCGTCTGGCGGACACGTTGCACTATCACATGAAGTTGTACTACGGCAGGGTGTATCCCGGCGAGGGCTACCGCCTGCCCTATCATCTCGCCTTCCGTGAGGGAGCGGCGGCGGCCTATGCCGAAGTCGGGTCGGGGGACATCCCGGCCACGCCGCTGCAGGTGGCGGTGCTGCGCGGGGCGGCGCGCCAATACGGGCGGCCGTGGGGCTACTACATCGCGGCATGGTATCACAACTCGGTGACGACCTATGACACGGCTCGCGCTGAAGGCGTGCAGAGCGATGACCAGATGTACACCGGCCCTGATGCCGGCCACAGCGTGTCGCTGATGGAGCGGATGCTTTACCAGGGCTACCTGTCGGGTGCGACCTTCGTGCAGCACGAGAGCGATGCGTTCCACGGCAGCATTTGGGTGGAGGACTACGGTAGGAAGGGCAACTACCGGATGTCGCCCATGGGCACCGCGACCAGGCGCTGGTTCGACTTCACTCGGCGGCATCCCGACCGGGGGGTGGCATACGCCCCGTTCGCGGTCATGATTGATGCGAATCACGGCTGGTGCCCGGCCGACGACCAGATCTGGCGTGCGCTGCCGCCCACCGAGGGCGAGCGAGCCATGAGCCAGATCGCAAACCTGTTCTATCCCTGGCAGTTCTCGACGTTTGGCGAGCGCGGCTTCCTGACCCATGGGCGGTTCGGCGACACCGTGGATTTCGTCAGCCACGAAGCTGCGCCAGGCACACTGGCAACCTACCGGGTGATCATGCTGCTTGGCGACGTGCCGGTGGACAAGCAGGTGGCGTCGCGTCTGCGGGCGTACGTCGAATCCGGTGGGACCGTTTTGGTGAGCGCCGGGCACAAGCCGTGGCTGTTGGGCGCCGAACTTGCGCGGGCGCTGCGGGCGCGCAGCGGCGCGCCCCTGCTCACTTACACGTCCGGAGCAAAGCGGGCGCAAGACGGCGCGGTCATGCGAACGGCGCCCTACGCCTATTGGCCGCTGCGCAAAGGTGTGGGCCGCGCCTGGTGGACGACCAGCGATGGGCGCCCACTGGTGACCGAGATCCAACTGGGCAAGGGGCGGGTGGTGATGATTGCGGCGCCACACTCGCTCGACCTGACGGGCCGGCCGCTGCCGCTGCTCGAGCAGGTGATCACGCGCCTTTACGACGGGCTGCTGCCGGTGCGGGTGAAAGGTGACATCGAGTTCACGCTGGCGCGCAACCAGGCGGGCTGGGTCATCGGGCTGGTCAACAGCAAGGGCGTTCTCAAGACCCCGTGTGAACCTGCGCAGACGGTCGGCGCGGGCGCTCAGGTTGAGATAACAGCGCCCTGGGGGGCTTCCGGCGCCGAAGAATGGACGGCTGACACCGGGTTGAACAACCTGTCGCCGACGCGCCAAAGCCGCTATGGCGACGGCGCGGCGGCAACGGGAACGCGCGTGGTCGTGACGGTGCCGCCGGGCGCGGTGCGCGTGGTGTTGCTCAAGCGGGGATGATGGCGTGAGGGCAGCGGTAGGGGCACGGCATGCCGTGCCCCTACTCGTTTAACCGATCCCCGCTGTGCGCAGTTTGCGAGTGTCGAGCGCGTACTGTTCCAAAACTGACCTGCGGCCTCAGAACGGCAACATGCCGAGTCTCTGATAGTCCAGCCCGCGCTTGACTTCTGCCAGTCCAGCCGTCATCCTGCCCTCATGTTCTGGCATTCCCTGCTGATTCTGCTCTCTCCGTGCTACGTTCTGAAGGATGCCGTGGCAGCCGGAAGAAGTCAATCCCAGACCAGAACGGCCCAAGGATAAGGGAATTCCGCACCGCCTGACGGCGCAGATCTATTTTGGGACCCTACAAGTTCTGTCCTTCAATCACGCTCAGGACGGAGCTGACCAACCGTCGCAAGGAGGATAGTGATGCTCGTAAGTCTCACTCTGTCACTGTTTGCGTTCGGGCTTGCGGCTGTGTTAATCGGGCTCAGCCTACGCATTGCCAATGCCCAGTTCGGGGCGGCCCCTAGCGATTTCGTGCTGGTCGAAAACGGCAAGCCGTCCTGCCAGATCGTTCTGCCCGGCGGGGCTTCGGAACTGACCCGGCAGGCTGCCGCCCGGTTGCAGTCAGTTGTGCGGGAAGTGGGCGGCGTCGAATTGCCGGTCGTCACCGAGATTCAGGCCGCCCCCGTGCGCTGCAGTATTCTCTTGGGCAGCCTGGAGAAGAACGCTGCCGCCGTCGACTTCCTCCGGCAAAACCGGATCGTCGGAACTTGGTCCGATCGTCTTTCGGTGAAGCGGATCCTCATTCCGGAGAACCTCGGCCCCGAAGGATTCGTGATCTACGCCGGCCAATACCGCGGCCAGCCCGCTCTGGCGCTCAACGGCCAGACTCCGCGGGCGGGTCTCTACGCGGTCGAGACCGTCACCGACCGGATCTTCCAGGAGGGGAACCGTGTGCTCGCCGGACCGCTCAACTCCGACTCCACGCCGGTTCTGAATCTGCCTGCCTTTCGCGCTCGCGGCATCGTCAGCAACCTCGGCGGCCCCGAGTGGACGGCCGGCGGACAGTGGGAAAAGGAGTGGGCGAAGGGCGACGGATACGACTGGCAAGGCTTCGTGGACTGGCTGGTGTCGCACAAGCTGAACTACGTCAACCTCTGGGCGTTCAACCTCCATTTCGGCCTCGCTTATGATTCAAAGCGTTTCCCCGACCTGGTAAACCGCCATCACCCCAACGTGAAGCGCGAGTTCGTAAAGGACCTCATCCGCTACGCGCACAGCCGGGGAATCCAGGTTTTCTTCTTCGTGGATTTTCCGGACGATTGGACGGCGGTCATCAAGGGCCGGCCCGAACTTGCGGGAAAGGACGTCAATCCCGCCGAAATCCCCGGCGGTCCGGAATGGGAGGACTTCCAGAAGTACGGCGAGAGACGACTCGGAGAGCTTGGCGGCCCCGAGAGGTTCCGCGACAAGTATAGCTGGGTCTGCGCCTCGGAACCGAAGACGCTTGAATTCTGGAAAGCCTACTGGGAAGAGCTGCTTGAACGATATCCGGATGTGGACGGGATCGGCGGGCAGTTCTCGGAGCACACCGACACCCACCGGTGCAAGTGCCCCGGGTGCGCGCCCATTGAAAACCACTTTGCCCTGATCGAAAAGTTCTTCGCCGAGATGGTGAAGATCGGCCGCCGAGCCAATCCGCAGATGAAGTTCTGGATCTACGATTCCTGGGGCACTCGCGACATCCTGTTGCACCGGGACCAATACCCGAACTTCATCCAGATCGACTGGTCAGGCGCGGTGGCCGCGCTCCACTACAAGCAGTACCTCCCCCGGAGCAACTGGTATCTTCTCTTGCCGTCGGGGCGGCGGTTCCTGGAATCCCATTACAAGTACGCGATCAGCGCGTTGAACGAGCGGGGTGTGGAGGGCGTGGAAATCCTGACCGGCGCGTACAAAGAGTACGACAACCGGCATCAGGCCTTCGAAGAGTTCACCTGGAACCCCCGGCTTCCTCTCGAAGAGTACGCCCGGTTGTACATTCAGAGACTTTGCCGCCGGCGCGATCCCTGGCTGGCCGAGCTGTACGCAGCCTGGCTGAATTTCCTGGGCTATCAGGCACTGGCCGGGCCGCCTGCCGGAGGAGCCCCGTTCTACGAGGCGCCCCGGCAAAACGAGGACGCTGCCCGCGCCATGGCTGCCCGTGAGACCGTGGCCCGGTCGCTCGATCAATTCCGGGACGGGCCGGATCTCGTGGAAGCCATCCGCAGGGAATTCGCCGCGATGAGGTGAAGCAAGAGATGGTATTTTTGGCGCCGAGTATAGAGAAGCGGACGAGAATGCCCCTGTCAAATCGCGATGGTACACCTCTAGCGGCCCTATGAGCTTGTATGTGACCCCAGGGCACTCTATCATATGAGACGATTCTGCGGCGCCTCCTGCCCGGCATCCTCGCTGCAACCCAACCGGGTATTGACCCGCCTCACAAACAGGGAAGCGCACGTGGGGGGACGGACCCAGTGAGGCTGGAGTGGTCTGAACCGCGGATTCTGCTCCATCTGCAATATGAGTAAACGCTGACCCAGAGCCGCCGGGAAGGAATCCTGGCGCGGCGCAAGGAACTGCAGATCCGGATCCGCCGGCTGGCGGATGGCCCGGCGGGAGAACTATCGAAGGCAGCGCGGATCCATCCGAGTTGCAAGAGCGGGAACATCCCTCCAGCAGGTTTCACAAGTATGGACAGCTCTGCGCGTAGAGGCTTGCTAATGATGGGACTTCTCACCGGCTCATTGATCGGAGGCTATATTCCCAGTCTCTTTGGAGCCGGCCTCCTTTCAATCTGGGGACTTGTCGGCAGTACGGTTGGAGCAATCCTCGGCCTCTGGATCGCGTATAGAATCACCACTGAGTAGGATAGAATCCTCCGAGATTTCACGGACCTGATTGCCAGGCGGGAGCGCTAGCGGGAGATGATGGGAAGAGCGGGAAATGCAGGGGCAAGGGGACCCAGGGCAGGTGCTATTGATCCTTGCCTTGCCAATGGAACTGTCAGCGTCGCGCAGAGGCGCCAGAAGGGCCTTCTGAGCCCGCTCGGCGTTCTATTTGGTCTGCAATCCTCAGTAATCCACCACCGAAATGTCCCGCTGACGCGCAGGACGCACAGCCGGGCTGGCGTGGAAAGGAGAAGGGCATGATATCGTTGCGCAGTTTAGCTGGAGGGTGTAGGCGTGCCACAATGGTGTGGTTGTTGGGCTTGGGCATAGTGTCACTGGGCATGGTGAGCTCGCATTTCGGGTATCGGACTTACGCCGATGCCGCGGCGGCAGCCAAGCCACGTGATCGCGGCGCCGCACCAGACCCTGCCCCGCGCACAGCCGCCATGAAGGCGCGCAGGTACAAGTACGTCGGCAGATGGGGAGAGGCGGGCACTGGCCTCGGTCAGTTCAAGGAGCCGCACGGCATAAACTTTGACCTCGACGGCAACGTACTGCTGACGGAGAACAAACTCTGCCACGTGTATCGGTTCACGCCCCAGGGCAAGCTGCTAGGTGAGTTCAAGGCCGATGCCAAGGGTTATGTGGCGCCGCGCGATGTAGCGCAGGATGCCGCTGGCAACGTCTATGTGGCGGATGCGGACGCGGGGCGCGTGTTGCGGTTTGATTCCACCGGAGGCTTGATCGCGACTTGGGGCGACAAGGAGTCTGGCGACGCGAAGCTCATCATGCCGATGGCGATCGGCATCGGACGCAACGGCCGCATCTACATCACGGATGTCAAGAGCGAGCGCGTTAAGGTCTATGACCCCAGCGGCAAGTACCTGTTCGGCTGGGGCAAGCCCGGTACCGGGCCTGGTGAGTTCGACTCGCCGCACGGCATCACGGTTGATCCTGCGGGCAATGTTTTCGTCTCCGAGTATGAGGGCGGGCGCTGCCAGAAGTTTACCGCGGACGGCGTCCATCTGCTGACCTTCGCGGTCAGCGGGTCACCCCCACATCACGTCCATTCGGTGACCAGTGATCGCATCGGGAACGTGTACCTCACGGTGCGCGTGCTGGCACCCGGAAACGAAACGACGATTATTGCGAAGTACAGTAACGACGGCGTGTTCATAACGCAGTTCGCCCCGCCGGCGAGCGCCGCCCCGCATTTCGTGGCGAATTGCGCGGCGGCGGACAGCCTGGGGCGCGTGTTCGTAGCGGACAGGGGAGAGGGCTCGGTCGGCGTGCATATTTTCGCTCCAGTGACTCGGTAAGCAGTGGGCGGGATCAGGTTCCAGCCGCCGCAGAGGCGTCCTGGCGCCCGATGCCCTTGTCAGATTGCTTTGGGATCCATGTCAAGGCGGGAATAGCGCGGCACCGGCCGACTTGCTCTCGGGACGCTGAGGAAGTGCACCTTTGGGGAGTCTTCCGAGGACCCGCAACAGGATATCGGGGTGGTCGGTCAGTATGCCGTCAACGTCCATTTCTATGGCGCGGCGCAAGGAACTGCAGATCCGGATCCGCCGGCTGGCGGATGGCCAGGCGGGAGCGCTAGCGGGAGATGATGGGGAGAGCGGAGAATGCGGGAGCGGGCACACCCAGGGTGTGCCTTGATTCACCCCCCCCCCGATTTGTCTCATGTCTGCCGGCGGTGGACAGGTGATGAGGTATGCAAATCGTGCGTACGACAAAGCGTTATATTCTAATCACTGTGATCGCCGTGCTGATGATTGGCGCGGGGCAAGCCCGGAGTGACGACGACCGTTTCGCGCGTACGGCTTCCGGCTCAACCACATGGTTTCTTGTGGTAGGTGAAGGGGAGCTACTGTTGACTGGGAAGCATGAGGCTGTGCAGGGAGCGAAAGCGCTGATTGCGACCAGCCTCGCCACGGAGTTGTTGAAAGCCACAGTCCGCGAGAAGCGTCCGAACAGCCACTCGCGAGATAGCTTTCCAAGCGGTCATACTTCGGCGGCGTTCGCTATGGCGACAGTGCTTGCCGCTTATGAGCCTCAGTACAAATGGCCTGCCTACGCCGTGGCATCTTCAATAGGATGGTCCCGGGTGGAGCTTCACGCTCACCGTTGGCAGGATGTCATAGCCGGCGCGGCGCTCGGATACTTCACTGCGCGACATTTCACGGGAGAGCGCGTCTCGGCATTGCGCCAGGGCGTAAGCTATCAATGGCAATGGTGATGACGGTGATGCCGGCTGCAGCACACGATCTCCAAGACGGACCGGCGGGATGCCGCGGCTCTGGCGTGGTGGGCGGCGACTGCTGTCAGACAGGCTTGACCTTGGGGCACTCTCCATTGTAGCTTCTGGCCGAAGCTAGCGCCCTTCGCTGACGTGAGAGGCCCCCGAAACCGAAGATAGCGTGCGCTTTGAGAGCGCCGATAGGGACGTGTCTCATTTGAGACCGGAAAGGAATAGGTCGAGGGCCTCACAGGAGGCTATTGACGGCTCGTCTTATAGGGACGCTCAACACATCCCCGCACGCCGGTTTCACGCCCGTCAACCAGTGCACGGGCCATCTGAGGGGCTGGCCGCAAGTTCATCACTTGATATCGAGGGACACCAGAACTTCTCGATGTATTCCACCACGAGCCGCGTGCCCTCGTCGTGGCTCACATAGGGGAGCAGCGCGGGGTTGTACATTGCGTCGGTAAGGTCGCGCGCCAGAGCCACGTTCACCCCCCATTTCACCATCTGCTTGATGCCAAACGATCTGCCAAGGACGCACATGTTAGTGTGCACGCCCATGATCACGACGTGCTTGATTCCCCGGTGCTGCAGGAAGGAGTAGATTTCCTCGCCGTTATCGGAGATGCCGTCCTCATCTCTGATTTCGATGGCTGGATGCTGCCTGGCCCATGCTTTGTACCAGGGCTTCTCGCCGGTATCTGAGCCGCCATCAGAGTCGTCAATGGGCAGAGGCGGGTCCGCATGTTCCAGGGGATCGGGCAGGGCTATCGGCGGGGCCTCGATCATCGTCTGTCGCGCGGGCGCGCCGGTGTAGAAATCCAGAGTCTCGGACGGCGCGTGGATGATCTGCACGCCTCTGGCCCTGGCCGCCTGGACAACGCGGTTCATGCGCGGCGCCATCTCCGCTATCCGCTCGGTCGCTCCCTGGCTCCAGTGCTTATCCCACATGTCACAGATCACGACCGTCGTCTCGCGAGCCGGGATCACGAGTTCCTTCGTCACGACCTGCCAGCGGGCATGCCCGCCCGCATCCTCGGTGAGTGCCTGGCTGCGAAGATTCAGGCGCAGTTGCGCGGCCCCCGCCACGCTACCTTCCCTCCAGCAAGGCCTGAGCGAGAATCTTCTCCGCGACTTCCATCGTCTTGACAGCGTCCAAGAAGTTGGAACCGGGCTGCGTGCCCGCCTTCACGCAGTCAATGAACTCGCGGTTCTTGGCCCGGAAACCGCCGAAGACAAAGACTTCATTGCTTCCGGCGACCGCGCACGTGTCATACTCGACGCCCTTGGTCCCGCCGTCGGCGTAGACATACCCCTTGCCCTCGTGCTCGGCCTCCGCGCAGATGCCGGGCGCGTGCATCTCCACCCTGAAGATCCGGCGGCCGCTCGTCCAGCTGTTCATCAATATCCCGGTTGCCCCGTTGTCGAAATGAAGTGCCGCCGCGATGAAATTGATGTCCGGCACGAGCACACGCCTGATCAGGCCCTCCACCCTGACGACCTCGCCGCCGCACATCCAGCGCAGCGTATCTATGGCATGCACCCCATCGTCCATCATGCGGTCTCTCGCCCCCAGGGCGGGCTCAATACTGCACTTGTAGAACTCGCACACCGCGTGGACGATGGGGCCGCGCTTCAAGCACTCTTCCCGCAGCATCACCACCATTGGGCACGTGCGCCGCTGGAAACTCACCTGCGTAATGCACCCATTCATCTCCGCCAGGTAGGCCAGCGATCGCGCCTGATGAATGGTGATCCCCATCGGCTTCTCGATGTAGAGATTCAGCCTGTGGCTCAAGCACCACGTCCAGATGTCATACATCAAGTGCGGCTGGCCGATGGCATAGACTGCATCCGGCGCTACCTCCTCGATCATCTTCTGATAGTCCGCATAACGCTTTTCGACGCCGTACTTATCTGCCGTGGCATTCAGACGCCCGGAGTCGAGGTCGCAAATCGCGGTGATCTTCACGTCATCGAAAGATGCCAGCGACGGGTAATGCACGGCGTTTGCCATCCCGCCGGCACCGATCATGGCCACCCGCACCTTTGAGATCCCCGTGGCGGCGCCCGATTTTCCGGGACTCATGCTGGTCATGTGCACCCACCTCTGGCCTATGCGAACAGAGACTTCGCGAAAGCGATATCTTCGGCAATCAGGCGGTTGACGGAATGCCCATCATCGTACTCGGCGGTCAGGCACACGACGCCGCAGTAGTCCCTATGCTTCAACTCCGCTGCCACCCGTGGCCATGATGACAAGCCATGCCGCCCGCTGGTCCAGTAAGGCCGCCACTGCGCATACTCGGCCTCGGGGCCGTTGGTGCGCTCCCAGAAGGCGTTTTTCAGATTGACCATGCGCAGATGCGACCAGATGATGTCAATGGCCGCTTCGGGCTCTTCGCCGCAGAGCGCGTTGTGTCCCGCGTCCCATACCGCGCCAATGTGCTTGGGATCGTAATGCTCGATCAGGTCGTGCAGGCCCATCGCGTTGCAGACTCCGCCGTGGCCGCAATGATTTTGGATGCCGAGGGTAACCCCGTACCTGTCAAGTAGCGGCACCATACCGTCGAACTCCGCCTGCAGCCTCGCGACGCCAGCCATGTAACCTTCGTCGCCGACGCCAACGCAGATGCGGATAACGGGCACGCCAGCCTCGGCGCACGCGGCCATCGTGGCCTCGTCGGTCGGGCCTGCGATGCTCGCGATCTTCAGACCAAACTCGGCGAACTGCCTGGCTGCCCTGGGTAGCTCCTTGCTGACGTTTTCCGGGTTGACCTCGTAGCCAGATCGCACCGGTAACTCGATGGCGTCAAAGCCGAGGCCCTTGACGAACCCCGCCAGTTGGGGCGCCAGCGTTTTCCATGGCTTTGTGAAGACTGAAAAGATGACCGCGTCCTGCTTCACCACTTGCTTCTCCTCAGAATGTTCTCTCGAACCGCAGGGTTCTGCGTGCGCGTGAAGTTCCCTCGCGCCAGCACGGCACTGATACCGGCTCTTCGCCCCTGACGCCCTCCATCACGATGCGGATCTTGTCCTCGGCGCTCTGAAGCGGCGCCGGGTCAGCTTCCTCGCTGTCCGGATCTGCTGCCGGGGTGTTCCTGCCCCGAGGGACGAAGGGGAGGGCCCCAGAAAGTAGCAGGACGAGGTGGGAGAGGGTCTGGAGCTCATCGCGCCGGCGTCGGTCTGCTTGGTCGGGGGTTCATGTCGGGTGACGGGTGCCAGGCCGCGCGGAGCGCCTTACCTCGCTCTGAACCTGCGACCTTGGCCCTATCGGCTACCCTTGCAGCCCTCGGCAGGCGGAGCGGCGAACCGCCTCGACGCCCCGGAGACGCGCCTGTAGTCGAGCCTGAAGCCGATTTCGCGTGTCCGCCAAGACAGCCTGGTCTTCTTTTCCGATACGAATCCTGCCCCCGCTACCATGTCAAAAGAAGAGGCGCCGCCTTGTGCGGCGCTTCTTTTCTCTTCAGAGCGGGTATACCCCGCTCTGAAGCCCAAAAGAGAACATTGGCTGTCAGCCGCCGCTACGGCCGTCCTGGAGGGGATATTGCCCGCAACGTCCGTGCGGCGCCCGCGTCCGCCTGGGTTAGGTTCCTGGTCGTCCGACCCCACGCCGGGCAATGTCCAGAAGTGGCCCTTGCCGGAGCGCGACTCTGGGTCGTAGTCAATCCCCCGCAGGAAGGCGCGCACCGCGGCAAAGGCGCGGTCGGCCAGAACTGGAGGCATTCGTGGGACCTGAAGTGCGAGGGCGACGCCACAGTCCTATTTCACGACGTGGGGCGCAAGGTCAGTGTGGCCTTCTACCCAGCGGTGGGGTGCGCCCCTCTGACTTTCCGTTATTCTTCTGAGGCTTGACACGCGGCTGCCCAGCGGGCTAGAATCGTTCATCAAATGAATCATTCGCAAGGAGAAGGAAATCGCGATGCCGGAGAAGAACAGCGGGCTGCCAGACATCGCCGAATACCTCCCCGAGATCATGCGCAAGCTGTTCGGCGGCAGGCTGATCGTCAGTAAGGCGTGGGAGCTCACCATACCGCAACTGCGGGCACTAAGCATCGTGGCAGATCGGCCTGGCTGTACCATGGGAGAGCTCGCGGGAGGTCTCGGGATTCGGGTAAACGCGGCTACCGGGCTCGCCGAGCGCCTGGTCCAACACGGACTGCTGGAACGGGAGGCTGATCCCGCGGACCGCCGACTCGTACGCCTGCGGCTGACCGAATCCGGCCGCCGCGCTCGGGAAGCATGCCGACGCGAGAGGAGGCGACGGGTCGACGAGGCGCTGCAACGGCTTTCTACTGACGAACAAGGCCAGATCGCGGCGGCATTGGTTCTGCTGCACAGCGCGCTCGATGCCCCAAAGCCAAGTATCCGCCCGAGCAAGGAGGGAAAGCGAGGTGAGTAGCCAGCTACCTGCTCTCGAGAAGACTGACAGAGCAGCGCGCGGAACCAAACTCTGGATCTCGGGTAGCGCAGTCCTGATTGTAGCAGTTGGCCTCCTGCTGGGCGTCCGCTGGTGGCTCGAGGCCCGTTCTCACGTGAGCACGGACGACGCATTCATACAGGCAACCATGGTGCAGGTGGCGCCCAAAGTCGGCGGGCGTATCAGCCAGGTTCTGGCCGACACGGGAGATCGGGTCAGACGGGGCCAGCTTCTGGCTCGCCTGGAGACAGAGGACCTGGAAGCGAGCGTGCGCAAGGTAGAAGCGGCGGCGGAAGCCAGAAAGGAGGACGTGCTCCAGGCCGAGGCCGCTCTGCGCCACGAAGAAAGGCAGGTCGCCTCGCGGAACGCGGGGGCCGAAGCGGCAGTCGAGGGGAGTGACCTCCGCGTCAAGCAAGCGCTGACAGCCGCTGCTCTGGAGGAGCAGCGTGTTGCCAGCGAGCTGCGCCGCGCTCGCGCCGCGCTTTCTGCCGCCAGGGCCGACGTGGCAAAGGCCCGGGCTGATCTCGCTCGGATGGAAAGCCTGTTCTCTCAGGGAGCGGTGGCAGCTCAGCAGTTCGATGCTGCCAGGAACGCGGCCGCCGACGCAGAGGCTAGGGCTGAGGCTGCGCAAGCGGGGGTTGCTCTGGCGGAATCGGCACGCGCACAAATAGATATGAAACGGCAGGAGATCGGAGCTTCGCGGGCGTCCGCGCGGCAGGCACGGGCCGCTTTGCAGGAGGCAGAGGCCGCACATCTCCAAGTGGCACTGCGGCAGGCCCAGTTGGCGGCGGCGCAGGCACAGGCAAAAGAGGCAGAGGAATCTCTCCGTCTGGCGCGGATTGCGCTGCAGAACGCGGAGATTCGAAGCCCGGCAGACGGGGTCGTCGCTCAGAAGCTGGCGGAGCCCGGAGAAATGGCGGCTGTAGGGCAGCCCCTTTTCGCCCTCACCGAGGAAACGGGAAAGAACAGCGTGTGGGTGCTGGCTAACCTTAAGGAAACTGAGATTCGAGGTGTAAGGGTGGGACAGCCGGTGGAGTTTACGGTCGATGCCCACCCCGGCGTGACCTTCAGGGGAAGTGTGGCTGAGATTCGGGCAGGGACGCAGAGCCAATTCTCCTTGATCCCCGCAGAGCAACCATCCGGCAGTTTCACGAAAGTAACTCAGCGTATCCCGGTCAAGATCGCAATCGAATCGGACAAGGGTCGCAGGCTGGTGCCCGGCATGTCTGCAGTGGTGAGGATAGACGTGGGTCGGCCTTACTGGACAAAGTCGGGAATCGCGGCCCATAAGACGGGGGCATCATCTGGTTCCACCGATTCCGCTTTCCGGGGCAGGTAGCAGCAATGCGTCTCCACCATCGTTTGCGGGGCCATCTGGAGAACCGCTTTGCCTCGCTGAATCACGAGCACAGCGGCTACCGATGGTGGGCGCTGGGTGCGTTGATGATCGGCACCTTCATGGCTGTGCTTGACGCCACCATAGTGAATGTCGCTCTCGCCAAGATCATGGCTTCGTTCGGCGTGGATGTGGAAAAGGTGGAGTGGGTGGCGACGGCCTATATGCTCGCCTTTGCCGTGCTGCTGCCGACGTCCTCCTGGATCGCCGACCGCCTGGGCCACAAACGCACCTATATGCTGGCCCTCGTTGTTTTCACTGTAGGGTCCGCTCTCTGTGGCCTAGCATGGAGCGAAGATGCCCTGATCTTGTCGCGAATCATCCAGGGAGTGGGGGCAGGATGCATTATGCCGGTGGCGATGACCATAGTGGCGGAGATCTTTCCGCCGGAACAGCGCGGCCAGGCGCTAGGCATCTGGGGGATTGCCGGAGCGGCCTCGGCCACCATGGGACCTACCATTGGCGGCTATCTGGTGGAGTATATAGGGTGGCGCTCGGTTTTCTACGTCAATCTTCCGGTGGGCATCGTGGGCACGGCTTTGGTGCTGGTGATCCTGAGAGATATCCCAACGCGGCGCGCGGGCCGGTTCGATCTGATGGGCTTCCTGGCCATGACGGTCGGCTTGAGCAGTCTGCTGCTGGCGCTGGCGCAGGGCCAATCCAAGGGTTGGGATTCGACCTACATCCACGTCTGCGAATGCGTGGCGGTTACCGGCCTCGCTGTTTTTGTCTGGTGGGAATTCCGGCAGAGCGAGCCGCTGGTAGATCTGTCTCTGTTTCGCAGCGCCGGCTTCAGCATCGTGAATCTCATGGCGTTTATCTTCGGCGTCGGGATGTTTGGCAGCACCTTCCTGCTGCCAATCTTCCTGCAGAACATGCTCGGCTATCCCGCCCTTCTGGCCGGCCTCACCTTGCTTCCAGCCGGTCTAGTGATGGGGGTGATCGCTCCCATTGCCGGTCGTCTTTCTGACCGCATTGGAGGCAAACCTTTCATTACGCTCGGGCTCGCTGTGATGGCCTTCTCGATGTACTTGAACTCGCAAATCAACTTCCAAACCAGCCGCGAGACCATCTACGGATGGCTCGTCCTTCGCGGCATCGGCATGGGCCTGCTATTCTCCCCCATGACCAGCATGGCGCTGGGGCTGGTGCCGCGGTTGAAGGCAGGCCAAGCTTCAGGCCTTCTAAACGTCATTCGCCAGGTTGGGGGTAGTTTCGGCATCGCCATCTTTGGGACGCTTCTGGCGCGGCGGCAGTTGTTCCACACTGTCAGATACGCCGAGACGATGACGGCGCACAATCTCTCCGCTCTTGACCTGCTCCACCGGATGCGGGGCCATTTCGCCTTGCTCGGGGACGCGCTGCCTCTTGCTTCAAAGAAGGCGCTCGCCGTGCTGGGCATGGTGGTGCAGCAGGAGGCGGCGGCCGGCGGTTTTGCGGACTGCTTCCTCGTCGCCGCCTGGATATGTGCCCTGGGTATAATCGCCGCTCTCTTTCTTCCACTCCGAGTGGAGCACGCCCCACGGCCTGAGACGAACCGTGCCGGGGCTCTGGAGAAAGGCTATGTTCCGAAAGATATTGCTGCCGGTTGATGGATCACAAGGCTCGCTCAAGGCAGCGCGGGTGGCTGGCGAGATCGCTCGCAGATTCGACTCGGAGGTCACCATTCTCCACGTCCAGCATCTGCCAGCCACTGTTCTGGCAGCCTCGGGCATGGCCGGGATGGTGGCGCCGGACCGCGGCACTGCAGAGGCACTTGAGGCGGCTGCCCGGGAGGTGTTACGTGTCGCGCGAGAATCGCTGGGGCTTCCCGAGGACCGGCTCAATGAAAAGGCTCTTCTGGGCCATCCGGCCGAGGTGATCTGCCGAGTAGCTGAAGAAGGCGACTACAACTTGATCGTGATGGGCAGCCGGGGCTTGAGCGAGGTACGCGCTTTCTTCCTCGGGAGCGTGAGCGACAAGGTCAGCCATCATGCGCCCTGTCCAGTCCTGATTGTCCGGTGAGAGTATTTCAAGCCTGGTCGTACACCGATGCGAAGCGCCTCTGAAGAGAACCGCCGCTACTTCCGGCGGGCCTATGAGACCGGCCATCACGGCTGGCAAAGCGAGGAGCCGTCGGCCTACGTGGCCGGGAATCTGGCCCGGGTCGCAGAGAGCACGACAGGCCGGCGGCTGTTGGACTTGGGCTGCGGCGAGGGGCGTCACTGCCTGCTTGCAGCGCGAATGGGGTTCCTGCCCACAGGCGTGGACTACGAACCCATGGCCGTTCGGCGCGCTGAGGCCGGCCCTCCCGGCGCGTCCACCGGAAAATGCCGCGTGTGCGGAGCGCTCCGACAGGCCGCGGAGGGCGCAGTAATTGATCTCACCGCCGAGAACTCGGCTTGTCCTGGCGGCTCCCAGTACCTGGGCCTGCGGGCGCAGGCGCCGGAACATGCCCGGACTCTGCGAGAGTTCCTCATTCACGGCGAGAAGCTCTTCTCCTCGCCCGCGGCTATCCACCGCTCCATGGCCCTGGCGAAGGTGAAACCTCCGTTGGGGCTGGCCGAGCACGTGGTTTTCTCGCCCCTCGATCGGGCCGAGCTCCGACCCGACGTCGCCGTCTTCCTATGCAACGCCTGGCAGGCGGCGCGACTGATCAACCTGGCCTACTACGAGACCGGGATGCCCATGGAGTGCGATCCCACCGGATCGCTCTGCCGGTCAGTGGTCACCTATCCCCTGGTGACGGGGAAGGTGAACGTATCCTTCGGCGACATCACCGCCCGCAAGATGGAGAAGTACCCCGAGGACGAGTTGTTCGTCACCCTTCCCTGTGCCCATCTCCAGTCGGTGGTCGCCAGCCTTGACCGCTGCACGGCAGGGACCGCGAAAGCCGAGATCCCCGCTGGCATGCGCCGGCTGATGGAAGAGTCTGGCGGGGAACTGCCCGAGCTGTGATGGCAGTAAGAAAGGAGATGCCGAGAAATGCCCATGATCACCGTGTCAGGGCCTGCAACCGATGTTGCGCAGAAGCGCAAGTTGGTGGAAGGACTCACGAAAGCGGCTACCGAGGCCTACGGCCTGCCAGCGGACACCATTGTCGTCATCATTCAGGAGAACCCTCCTGAGAATGTCGCGCGGGGCGGCGTGCTGCTGACGGATCGCCAGCCCAAGTCCTGATTGCAGGCGGAAACGACGCATGGTGCTGCGGGGAAATGGTGCCATTGTTGCTGCTGGGTTGACGCGCTTCTTCGACGGCTTTCGGGCTGTGAGAGGCGTCTCCTTCGGGGTCCAGGAAGGCGAGATATTCGGCTTCCTGGGCCCCAACGGGGCTGGCAAGACGACTACTATCCGTATGCTCTGCACGCTGCTTCGGCCGAGCGCAGGAGAGGCCTACGTGAACGGCTTCAACGTCGTCACCCAGCCAATGCAGGTACGCCGTTCCATCGGCATTATCTTTCAGGACCCCAGTCTGGATGACAGGCTGACCGCAGAGGAGAACCTGAACCTCCACGGCATGATCTACCATCTCCCACGCAAGACCCGGCGGGAACGGATTGCGGAAGTGCTTCACATGGTTGACCTCGCCGACCGCCGCCGGGACCTGGTGCGGAACTTCTCCGGGGGCATGAAGCGCAGGCTAGAGATTGCGCGGGGGCTGATGCATTTGCCCAAGGTTCTCTTTCTCGACGAACCGACGCTCGGGCTCGATCCCCAAACCCGCAGCCACATCTGGGACTACCTTCTGCGCCTCAGGCAGGAACGGGGCCTCACCATCTTCCTGACCACTCACTACATGGAGGAGGCCGAGCACTGCGACCGCATCGCCATCATCGATCACGGACAGATAATCGCGCTGGACACGCCTGACCGCCTGAAACAGCAGGTGGGCGGGGACATCATCACCGTACGCACGCAGGACGACGAGGCGCTGGAGCGGGAGATTGGAGAACGCTACCAGGTGACGGTGCGGCGGGACGCGGCGGGGTTGCACTTCGAGGTGGAGGATGGTGCGGCCTTTATCCCGCGCTTGGTGCAGAGCTTTCCGGGACGCGTACAGGCGGTCAACCTGCGGCGTCCCACTCTGGACGACGTATTCCTGAAGGTCACCGGGCGAGAGATCCGAGAGGAAATAGCCAGTTCGAAGGATATGCTGCGCGCCGCCGCGCGGCGGCGGGGGAGGATACGATGATTGACTTCGACGGTATCGCCATGATCTGGTTGCGGGACCTGATCCGTTTCTTCCGCGAGCGCAGTCAGTTGCTGGGCTCCATCTCCCGTCCAGTGCTCTGGCTGCTGGTTCTCGGCACAGGTCTGCGGCCTACGTTCCGGGCAGCAGGTGGTCTCAGTTACACCCAGTTCATCTTTCCAGGGATCATCGCCATGACCCTCATCTTCACCTCCATCCAGTCGGCCATCTCTATCATCTGGGACCGGGAGTTCGGATTCCTCAAGGAGGTGCTGGTGGCACCGGTATCCCGCGTCTCGGTGGCGGTCGGCAAAGCCTTAAGCGGGGCAACGCTGTCCATGATCCAGGGGGCGATAACCCTGCTATTTGCGCCGCTGGTGGGAGTGAAGCTCTCCCTCGCCGCGATAGCGGCCCTCGTGCCGGTAATGTTCGTGCTCTCGTTTGCCCTAACTGGGATCGGCATCCTGATCGCCGCGCGCATGACCTCCTTTGAGGGCTTTGGAACCATCAGCAACTTCCTGGTGATGCCGATGTACTTCCTGAGCGGAGCAATCTTTCCGCCCACTGGCCTTCCCGCATGGCTCACCGCATTGATCCGGATCAATCCCCTTACCTACGGTGTGGATGCGCTCAGAACCGCGCTACTTCATAAGCACTATTTCCCTCTCAGCTTCGATCTGGGATTCCTGGTCGGCTTCGCGGCGCTCATTACCGGCATCGCAGTCGTCATGTTCACGCGCCCCGAATAGGCGTCGTCTCAAGCGAGATGGGCGGCCCTCACCAGCGGAAGGCGTGGAGCAGCACTCGAGAAGTTGATTGACCGGCGCAAGGCCGCACGGCATAGGGTTGCCACTCACCTGCAACTTGGCCTTGGGACCAACGGTCGGCTCATTGATAACCCGGTTCGTTCGGGGCGCACGCCGTAGGAAGAGGACAGTCCAATCGTCAAACTGAAAGCCGCGCGCCATTGCTCAGGTGAGCCCCGGTTCGCGGATGGTTAGCCCTGCTGAGGAAAGCGCCCTGGCATTGAAATCCCCGACCTCGTCCACATCTCCGCAGTTTCGACTCGTGGTGAGCAGTGCCGAACCATGCCAGGATGTTTTCCTCCACCAGCACCCAAACGTCCTGGCGTCGAAACAGGCTCAGTTCACAGCGCAATGCCTCGGCTGGCGGAACCGCAGATCGTTGTCCGGTTCTCGGGCAGGGAAGTCATCTCGGCGCGGCGAAAAGCGCTTCAAGCGCGAACGCTGGTGGGCAGGCGGGAGCGCTATCGCAAGGAAGCGGGGACGGATGGCAATGCAGGAGCGGGCATACCCAGAGTGTACACTAATTCACCCCCCGAAATGTTCCACGAACGCTGATGATATGCGTGGGAAGTGCTAACCCGGGGCTGAGCTAGACGTCCATCTGCCTGGCCCCAACTAGCGAGCACGCCGGGTTGAGGTCATGTTCGTCTGCGAGAGGCCAGGAAGAAGAGGGACTGGCAGGAGCGGGCGGATCTCGCCCGACAACCGGGACCGATCCGCGGAAGCATTGAAAGCACTTCTCGCCCACGCAGGCCTGTCGCGAGACTCCGTCTTCATCACCAACGCCGTGCTCTGCTGCCCGAAGACAGAACGCTGCCGCAACAGGGCACCAATGGCCAAGCACATCAAGGCATGTTTGCCGTTCCTGCGGCAGCAGACTGCCGCCCCCAGTATGCAACCGGTGCTTCTATACTTCATCTCCCAGGTCAGCGTGTCGCTTCTCACTCCCTGCCAGCCACTCGCAGGCCGCGTGCGGGTCGGCCTCGTGCCCGCCGTCGAAGATGGTAACGCGCACAGGGCCGGCGGAGCGGCGCAAGAGTACTCTGAACCTCAGAGAAGCGTCTTCCTCTCGCTGCCCGGCGAGGTCGTCGGGAATCCTCGCCTCGCGAACCATGAACGCGATCTGCTCCTCGGATATGACCAGTTCCGAGAACCCATTTGCATCTGCCAGCGCATTGAACGCGTTCAGCGCGTGACTGATCGGGACCGAGCCGGTGTGGCCGTCACAGATGCCGGCGCTGATGCAAATTGGAACTCCCTTAGCCGAAGCCAGGTGGAAGAGCGGTGAGCGGCTGCGATACTTGGCATCGGTTCGTCGAGTTCCGGGAGCGCCACCGCAGACGCGCTCGAGGTCGCGGCGATAGTTGAGTCGGCCGCTCCTGCAGCATTCCCGGTGCCACGCCGCCAGGTCCGTTACCGGCACCCAGGCCGAGACTCCAGCCCATACCTGCGGCGCGCGGCAGGCCATCATCAGGGCCATGTGCCCGCCACCCGATGCGCCTGCCGCGTAGACGCGCCGCCCATCCACCGACGCATTCCGCTTCGAATACTCGACGGCGTCCAGCACGTCATTTACCGCAAGGTCTGATGCGCAGGCTTCGGGCCGGTTGTTGGGACCCCGAAAGTCCGGATGAACGAAGGCCCAGCCGCGCTGCTGGCACTCGTCCAGAAACGGCTTCCAGTTCACTTCCTGGTCGAACCCGGCGCTCCAGGTGTGCAGCGCTACCAGCAGCGGGGCGGGCTTGTGACGCACTCCCGCGCCAGCAGGCGCGTAGAAAATCGCCCGCTGCGAACACCGGTGCTTCGAACTCGGGATGACGACCTCGGTGCCTTCCACGCGCACGGCCTACGCGGCAGTTCTCACTTCCTTGTGGTAGTTCTGAAGCGACTTCACCGTCCACGCGCGCTCGCGCGCGGCCCGGATGCCCTCCGCCGCGGCGATCGCCGCCGCGGGGGTCGTCAGATACGTCACCTTGTGCTTGATCGCCGCCTTGCGGATGTATGAGTCGTCATATGCGCTCTCCTTTCCGGAGGGCGTGTTGATCACCAGTTGGATCTCGCGATTGGCGATGGCGTCAACGATGTTGGGCCTTCCTTCGTGCAACTTCCTGATTGCCCGCGCCATGATCCCGTGCTGCCGCAGGAAGGCCGCTGTCCCGGAGGTGGCCACTATCGAGAACCCCATCTTCTCGAGTTTCGCCATCGCCGGCAGTACCGCTTCCTTGTCGCGCTGCGCAACCGTCACCAACACCGTGCCCTCGAGAGGAAGGGCGAGCCCGGCTGCCATCTGGGCCTTGTAGAACGCGAGCCCGAAGCAGTCAGCCATCCCCAGCACCTCTCCCGTCGAGCGCATCTCAGGTCCCAGCAGCGGATCAACCTCGGGGAACATGTTGAAGGGGAAGACCGCCTCCTTGACCCCGTAGTGCGGGTACTCTCGCGGTCGAAGGCCCAGGTCGCGCAGTTTCGCCCCCAGCATCACCTGCGTGGCGATGCGCGACATCGAGACGCCCGTTACCTTCGACACCAGCGGGACGGTGCGGGATGCGCGCGGGTTGGCCTCCAGGATGTGCACTGTGCCGTTGGCGATCGCGAACTGGACGTTCATCAGGCCCACCACGTTCAGTTCCACCGCGATGCGCCGCGTGTATTCCTCGATCGTCTCAATCTGCTCGCGCGGCAGGGTCAGTGGTGGCAGCACGCACGCGCTGTCGCCGGAGTGAATGCCTGCCAGTTCGATGTGCTCCATAACCGACGGGACGAATGCTTCCTCGCCGTCGGCGATGGCATCCGCCTCGGCCTCGATTGCATTCTCCAGAAACCTGTCAACCAACATCGGACGCTCAGGCGACACCTCGACGGCCGCGGCGACGTACCTGGTCAGCATCTCCTCGTCATAGACCGTTTCCATCGCGCGTCCCCCCAGCACGTACGATGGCCGTACCATCAGCGGGTAGCCGATCTGTTTGGCGACCTCGAGCGCTTCCGCAAGCGAGGAGGCGGTTCCGCTCTCCGGCTGTGGGATGCCAAGCCTGCGCATCACCGCGGCAAAACGCTTGCGGTCTTCAGCGAGGTCTATGCTCTCCGGCGAGGTGCCCAGGATATTGACGCCCGCCTCGGCGAGCTCGGCGGCGATATTCAGCGGCGTCTGCCCGCCGAACTGGACGATCACTCCTTCGGGCTTTTCTTTCTCGTAGATGCTCAGCACGTCCTCAACGGTGAGCGGCTCGAAGTAGAGCTTGTTCGAGGTATCGTAGTCGGTCGAGACCGTCTCCGGGTTGCAGTTGACCATGATGGACTCGTAGCCCAGGTCGCGCAGCGTGAAGGCTGCGTGCACACAGGTGTAATCGAACTCGATCCCCTGGCCAATGCGGTTCGGCCCGCCGCCCAGGATCATCACCTTGCGCCGGGACGACGTCGGTACGCTGTCGGGCGCGTTGTAGGTGGAGAAGTAGTAGGCGGCATCGGCGCCGCTGACGGGCACCGCCTCCCACGCCTGCTTCAGGCCCAGCGCGAGCCGCCGCGCGCGCATGTCCGTTTCCGGTATGCCGAGAATCTGCCCAAGGTACTTGTCCGAGAAACCCGCTTTCTTCGCTCGCACCAGGAGCTCGTCTGGCAGCTGGCCGCCCTTGTGCTTGAGCATCTCCTCCTCGAGTTCAACCAGTTCCTTCATCTGCTGTATGAACCAGCGGCCGATGTGCGTCAACTCGTAAAGCTCCTCGACCGTCATCCCCTTGCGCAGCGCCTCGTACATCAGGAATTGCCGCTCCGATGACGGCTCGACCAGCCGCCGGCGCAGTTCGTCGAGACCAAGTTTGTTGAAGTCCCTGGCGAACCCCAGGCCGTAGCGTTTGATCTCGAGCGAGCGGACGGACTTCTGAAACGCCTCCTTGTAGGTCTTGCCGATGCTCATCACCTCGCCGACGGCCTTCATCTGCGTGCCGATCCTGTCAACCGCGCCGGGGAACTTCTCGAAGGCCCAGCGCGCGAACTTCACCACGACGTAGTCGCCCGAGGGGGTGTACCTGTCGAGCGTCCCGTCGCGCCAGTATGGGATCTCGTCGAGCGTCAGCCCCGCCGCCAGTTTGGACGAGATCAGTGCGATCGGAAAACCAGTAGCCTTAGATGCAAGCGCCGAGGAGCGCGAGGTGCGCGGGTTGATCTCGATCACCACGACGCGCCCGGTCTCGGGATCGTGGGCGAACTGGATGTTGGTGCCGCCGATGACCCCGATGGCCTCGACGATGCGGTAGGAGGCCTCTTGAAGCCGCTCCTGCAGCGCCTTCGACACCGTCAGCATCGGCGCCACGCAATACGAGTCGCCGGTGTGCACGCCCATCGGGTCAACGTTCTCGATGAAGCAAACCGTGATGCGGTTGTTCTTCGAGTCGCGCACGACCTCGAGTTCGAGTTCCTCCCACCCGAGCACGGCTTCTTCTATCAGCACCTGTCCGACGAGGCTCGCGGCAATGCCGCGTGCGGCGATGGTGCGCAGTTCCTCGACGTTGAAGACCGCGCCGCCGCCCCAGCCCCCAAGGGTGTAAGCCGGCCGGACTACCACGGGATAGCCGAGCCGCTGCGCGATCTGCTCCGCCTCCTCGACGCTGAACGCAGGGTCGCTTCTCGGCATCTCCAGGCCCAGACGGTTCATCGTCTCCTTGAACGCAATGCGGTCCTCGCCGCGCTCGATCGCGTCGGCCTGTACGCCGATGATCCTGACGCCGTAGCGGTCAAGGATGCCGCGCTTGTGCAACTCCGAGGTCAGGTTCAACCCAGTCTGGCCGCCGAGGTTTGGAAGCACCGCGTCGGGCCGCTCCGCCGCGATGATCTTCTCGACGCACTCGACTGTGAGCGGCTCCAGGTAGGTGACATCCGCCATCCCCGGGTCGGTCATGATCGTCGCCGGGTTCGAGTTCACGAGCACGATCTCGAAGCCCGCCTGGCGTAGGGCCTTGCATGCCTGCGTACCCGAGTAGTCGAACTCGCAGGCCTGCCCGATGATGATGGGGCCCGAACCGATGATGAGAACCTTTCGAATGTCTTGGCGTACAGGCATGGCAAAACCACTCCTCTGACACACGCTGATGCAGAAGGAACGGTCAAACTCGACGGCTTCAGTCTGACGGCTTCGGGTGATAACAGTTCTAGAAGGGCACTCATTTCCCCTTTGTCTTCATCCAGCAGCACTCTGGACGCAACCGAGGTGCGCCTCCCATCTCATCTTTCGATTGCGATGCCGCCCCGCGTTCTTCAGTATCCTTCAGGCGATGCATGGCCATCAGGAACAGGTCGAACTGAATGTGCCTGTCAAGCGCCTGTGAGATTGCATGCGGGGCTCACGCGCCCATGAGATGGGAATGGTGGGCCGGGCCGAGAAGCGCTCAATAGGGCTTGGCCTGCCGTTCTGCAGGTCGGCCGTGGAAGCCCATGGGGTCAGGCTCCGAGTGGAAAGCGAGCCCGGCCACGGTAGCACCTTCCCTTGTGCCCTGCCTGTTTCAGAAGCGCAGTGACAAACAACTCCGGGTCGGCCCGCTTCTCCGTGTTGTCAGAGCAGACGAGGCACTCGACTCGCGGCCGGGCGAAGGAGCGCGATAACCAGGGCTGTCAACCACCTACCCGTTGATGGTCAGGCGAGGCTGGAAAAGGAGATACGGTCTGAGAGCATGAAGTGATCGCCTGACAGTTGAGACGTCGATTGAGTTCTGGAGCAGCTGAGATGAGTCTCAAATCCATCGTAGGGCTGATCCTCTGGGTCGCAGTATCGTTCTGTGCTGGTTTGATCGGATCGCGGTTCACCGGGCCGGCAGTGGCCGCCTGGTATGGCGAGATCAACAAGCCATCCTGGACGCCCCCCAGTTTCGTCTTCGGGCCGGTCTGGTCGGCGCTCTACCTGATGATGGGCATCGCCGGCTGGCTGGTCTGGCGAAAGGCAGGGTTCGCGGGGGCGTCAGGCGCCATCCTGCTCTTTGGGCTGCAGCTTGTGCTGAATGCCGCCTGGTCGTGGCTTTTCTTTGGCCTGCGTCGCTTCGACCTCGGCTTCATCGAGATCACCATGCTGTGGGCAGTAATCCTGGCGACGGCGACCGCCTTCTGGCGGCATGACGCCAGAGCTGGCATGCTCCTGCTGCCCTACCTTGCCTGGGTGAGCTACGCCAGCGCTCTAAACTCCGCGATCTGGCGCTTGAACCCGACCGTGCCTTGAGAGATGGCTACGGTCGCCGAACCGGCGCGGGCGCCATCTGCTGTACTGGATGAAGGCCTCCCAGCGGGCGGAAGAGAACCCGGCGCTTGAGCTTGCGGTTCAAAAGGCAGATGTACTGCGGGCGCCGGTGGGCGTCTTCTTTGGCATCACCGAGCAATTCCCGGAGGTCAACAAGCGGCGTTGCGCCATCATGCTGGAGGGGCTAAGTGAATGGCCTGCCACGCCGGCGCCGCCGCAATATTCGGGCCTTAGCGCTCACGGGAACTGTTACGGCACGCGCGACTGCCTGATGCTTCTGGGCGCGCGCTGGTATGACCCCGTGATCGGCCGCTTCCTGACCCCATACCTCACCGGCTGCGCGAATGCTTCGGCCTCCTATTCTCGGTCGAATCGCCGGCCCCGTCGTGGCAGCGTCCGCCGCCGTACTAGCCATGCACCTACGGCGTTATGAATGGCTGCATAGCACGCCCCCGGTCTGAACCTTCCGCCTCCTGGTGTCATCTTGACGCGGCGCTACCTTCGAGCCCGCTCCGTGTCGCGTCGGATGACGCGCCAGTGCCTGACGAGCAGCCCAGCCATCACCCGCCCCAGGATTTGCTGAAGCGCCACGTCGCGGGTCGGCGACCCGAACTGAGTAGTGAAGCGCTCTCGGCCTCGCGGGGGCGCTATAAGGAGAGGACGGGGGGCAGTGCCAAATACAGAGGTAAGGATACCCGAGGCAGGCCTGGACTTGCCCCCCGATTCGTCCCACAATCGCTGACTATCAACAAAGAGGCACCAGACCCTCCGGCTGGCCATGCCGTGCGCAGCGCGCAGGCTGCTATTGCTATTGGCCTGGGTTGACTAAGAGCCCCCGTTATGGCACAATTCTTGTAGCAGGGCCATCAAGGAGAGCTGTGCAGACGGTTGATCCGCCCAAATGAGCAAGTGGGGCGCCCGTCTTGCCAGGGTGGCTGTGCTTAGTTGCGCGCACGAGGCGGTTTTGCCGGGCAGGATAGCAGGGCTATCTTTTGCAAGCGCTGTTCCTCTGGATCGCGGTTTTCTCAGGCGCGTCCTGGGCGAAAGGAGAAAAACAACCAATGAAGCCATTACTCTATGCGTTGCTGTGTGTCTTGGCGCTGGTGGTAGTTGGCGGGGCAATGCCGGCCTACAGTCAGGGCCACCACGACGGAGTCGTGATCGTGCCCGATTCCAGCGTGGAGAGTCCGGCAGAGATCGGACGCCGGGCCCATACCAATCACCTGATCCTCTGGGCTCCTGAACAGAAACTCTCCGCGCGGGCAGGGCTGACCCCTGATATCATTCGGGATGCCTATGGCCTGCCTCCATACGACATCACGGCGGGCGAGGCCGCAGGGTCGCAGGTCATCGCCATCGTGGATGCCTTCGATTACCCTAGGGCCGTGGCCGATTTCAACGCCTTCTCGCAGGCCTTCTTGCTGCCGCAAGAGACGGGCGACGGGAGCGTGTTGCAGGTGGTTTATGCCACCGGAATTCGTCCCCGTTACAACTCAGGTTGGTCGCAGGAGGCGGCGCTGGACATCGAGTGGGCGCACGCCATGGCGCCCACCGCAAAGATCGTACTGGTTGAGGCCGCCTCCAATAGTTTCGCCGATCTGCTCCAGGCCGTGGACGTGGCCAGCGGCATTCTAGGGGTCCGGGAAGTTTCGATGAGTTGGGGCGGCAGCGAGTTCTCGTCCGAGACAGACTCCGACACCCACTTCACAACCGCCAATGTGGTTTACTTTGCTTGCAGCGGCGACACCGGTGGGAAAGTCATCTGGCCCGGCACGTCCCCGAACGTCCTCTCCGCCGGCGGGACGACGCTCTACGTGGACGGTTCGGGCAACTTCGTCGCCGAGACGGGCTGGAACGGCAGCGGGGGCGGCACGAGCAAGTATGAGCCCAGGCCGCTCTGGCAGTACTACCAGAACACGATCCAATCAATCGTCGGAAATCACCGCGGCTCGCCCGATCTGTCCTTCGATGCCAATCCGAGGACCGGCGTGTCTGTCTATTGGCAGGGTAGTTGGTATATCTTCGGCGGTACCAGCGTCTCTGCGCCGTCCCTGGCAGGCGTCGTCAACCTGGCGTCCTCTTTGTCCACCGGCTTCGCCGCCAGCACGATTGACGAGTTGAACAACAGGATCTACGCCAATCTTCCGCCCGACCCTGATTACGCCTATGATTTCCGGGATATCATCTCGGGATCAGCCGGGAAAAACAGGTGCAAGCCTGGTTGGGACTTCGTGACCGGCGTCGGGAGCAACTGGGGGCTGAACGGCAAGTAGGGTGCTCTCGCGCCAGCGCTCGTCGCTGCCGGCGATGACTGTAGGCGCATCCCGCGTGCGGTTGTGGCGGACGAGGTCACACGGGAGTGAGTCCTACGAGCAAGGTAGCGATCAAGCAACAGGTATGGTTGTTGATAGCGCTGCTCTGGCCCATCGGACGAGCCAGCCCCCGAAACTGCCACTTTCACCCCTGAAACGGGCTTCCCGGCGTCCCTGTCTCTGTTTCCATGAGACTTGTGCAAATCAGTCCGAAACAGAGACAGCAAGGAAAACACTGGCCTCGTCGAGGGTGGCGTCAAAGTTCGCGGTCAGCTCAGAGCGGAGTAGGACTCGCGTGTTTCGAACCCGCGTCCTGATAGTACTGGTGCCTTGCGAGTGGCCGCACCTTCTCTCCCCCCAGCCGCCTGGTGCGATCTTCGATACTCTGAGGCCCGCTGTGGTAGGTATGCACAGCATCATGCGTGCCATGATTCCCAAGCGGGAGACGAGAGCGATGTCGGCCAATGCCGCGGCCCGTGAACTTGGACTGGTTCATTGACCGGCGGCAGGAGGGCGAGCGCGACTGCATCGGCCGACGTTGCCCAGGCTCTCTGCGTCCGGACCTTTCGCGGACGGGATCGTCCTTACGCAGGAACCCCCAACTAGTCGGCCGTCTGCACCATGGCGAAGCGATGAGTCCCATCGTCCCAGTAGTACAGCTCGGCCGCCTTTTCGTAAAAGATGACCTTCACTCCATCGTGCCTAAGGTCAAGTCGGCCCGACCTGGGCGTAGTCTCCCCTTCCTTCCAGTACTCCACAGTCCCAGGCCCGAGTGTCTGCAGAAGCTCGATCATCGTGTTTGCCTTGGCCGGGCCCACATCCCTGGGCTCCGACAACCACTGAAACGAGAAGTAACCGGCTCGCCGCGCGGTCAGAATCAGACTGACGCCCAACTGATCCCCTCTCCGCAGGATCGTAGCCGCGTCCTTCGCGCCGTCTCCATTGAAATCTCCGAAGCAGGCCCATGGAGCAGGCAACTGATGACGCTGTACGTACCGCAGGACGTCCTGGTCGTACTCCGACGCATCCGGTGGCGCCCAGCCCGGGGCGAGCGCGGTGCGCATGCACTCAAGCGCATAGTGCACAGTCTGAGGCTCCAGGTTGCCATCGAACACCGCAATCCGCGGGAAATGCGCGGCGGCGACGCGAGCCTTGGCGTCATATGTTACGTCGGCCCCCAGAGCCAGCGCGACAGCGGCCATCGGCACCAGCGTCGTACCGCCATCTTCGGCGATCGGGGCATGAGGAAGGAGTCGAGGAACGCCGTTTACCGAGTATTCTCGTGATCCCTTGCGCAGCACAACCGTCTTGCTCCCCCTCACCAGGGTCAGTTGTGATCCCTTCTCCTCCCACCCAACCCGAAGTCCGTCGGTCAGGTCCCGCACTGGGAGCATCAGGGTGCCGCCGCGCAGGGAGCGCTGCGCGGTGTAACGATTTGCCACTCCAGTCTCGCCGAACTTCACCTCTATGTAGATCGGCTGGAAGTCGACGACGACACGATCCTGGGCGGCCGGCTCGAAGTTGCGCGCCTCCCACTCGTATACGCCCGGGCCCACCACGCGGAACCAGTCCGAAGCCAGCGGTGATGCAGAGCCGCGACGGCGCTTCTTGCCGCCATAATGCGGGGCCGATGGTGGCGCGAAGCCCCGCTTGCCTTTCACGTGGACCCTCACCATCGCGTACTCTATTGCGCCCTTCCACGAGGCCCCCGTTGACACCGGGTATTCGAAGAAGCGAGAACCATCTGACACAAACCCTGTGCCGGCTGCATAGCTCACCGTCACAGTCCGCGTTTGATCCGCGTCGAAGCGAACCTCTTTGACCCGCCAGCGGTGCCAGCTTCCTTCTTTTTCGACTTGCAGCCCCTCCGTACGCGTTTTCACAGGCTTCCCGTCAACGGCAGTGGCAAAGGCAGCAAAACCATCAGGCTCCCCTTCGAAGCCGGGCGAGTACCCGCTCTCGGGAAAACCCATCCGGACCGTTGTCGCTTTGCCAGTATTGTGGAACACGAACTTGCAGTTGACGGTCGCCTCGTCAGGGTTCACATGAATGTCAACTAGCATCTTCTCCATGACGACGGATGGATGTTCCTTCATAGGTGCGATCACCCCGCCGACGCCCTCGACAGCACCATCGTCTGCGGCGGTGATGCCTGGAATCCCAAGCAAGAACACCAGCGGAAACAGAAGCCTGCGTGCCATCTCACTGGTCCTCCCCAGGAAGTCCATCCGGCTACAGCAGCGACCCATTATACCACAGACTAGAGACCCAAGATGACGCCCCGGCAGGGCCGGAGGTCCGAACCAGTGTCACTCTCGTGAAGATGTCGCAGCCTGCGGGAAGGGGACTATCCCCAGCACTTCCCTCTGCTCGTCCCAGAGCACCGGCGCGCGGTGGAGCTTGCCGAGGGAGAGGCCGTCGGGTTCGGTCCCGCTGAGCATGGACTCGATGATGTCCGGTGCGAGCAGCGTCAGGCGGAGGACGCGGGCGAGGTAGGAGTTGTCCACGCCCACGTCGAGCGCCAGCTCTCGAATGCTGGCGTACCGGCCTGACTCCAGCAGCGCCTGCCAGCGGTGGGCACGGACGCGCAGGACCGGGGCACTGCCCCGGCCCTATCGTCTTCGTTCACAGATTCAGAGCAGGAGTCAGCCAATGCCCGCCGCCATTGGACACTCCCGACAACCGCGAGCCCGGCCCTGATTCCCTCTACCGCAGGCTGAAGAGCCCGGCGAATTGCTGGGCCAGGTCCAGGTCGCCGTCTATACGGAGCTTGCCGCTCATGTACAACGTCGCCGTCTGGGCCTTGCCGGTGACGATGTCCATCCAGTCCGAAGCGGCAGCGGTGATGGTAACATCGGCCTTGTCCGGCGCGCCCTGCTTGACGGCGCACTTCTGGTCTGCGATCGTTACCGCCCAGTGGCCGCCACCGTCGCCCCAGAGCCTAAACGCATAGACCGCGTTGAGCCCCGCTGCCTTGTCGGCCTTGAAGATGGCGGGCAGGCCGGCGAACCACTGCGCGACATTAGCCGTGGCAGCGGGAGCCGCCGCCGCGGCTGCGGGAGCGCCCACAGTTGCAGGCTTCACTTCAGCGATGAGTCGCAGCAGGGTGGCCATCAGCGTCGGGCCTGTCTCCGGCCCCACGCCCGTGCTGCTTTCGTAGCTGTAAATGTCCATGCCCCAGTCATCACCGGACAGGATGTAGCCCAACTCGTCCATGGTCAGGCCGAAGAGGAACTTGGGGCTGCCCGTCATGACGCGCTTGAGGTGGAAGCCCAAGTTGGGCAAAGCTTCGCCGGGTATGGTGACGATCTGGGCCGGCCCCAGGGCGACCGCCGCCACCTTGGTTATCAGCTTGCCGTCCACCAGCACGTTCGGCATGACGCCAGCCTGTATGGCTGCCAGGTACTGCTCATTCTTGAACGGCAGGACCAGGTCGACAAACTTGTAGTCTATCCCAGGGTTCTCGATCGGGGTAGCGCTGGCCAGGGCCTGCTCGGTGGCGTCTGCCACCGCCTCGCCGATACGCTGGGCCCACGCGGAGTTGTCCTTACCCTCCAGGCTATAGACGCCGCCGGGGATGTCGGCGGTGATCATCCCGCCCAAAGCAGCGTTGATGAAAATGGCAACTCCGCCCTGATCCTTCTCTGCCTTAGCGTAGTAGTAATAGGGAAAGTCGGCTGAGAGCAGCTTGCTTTGCATGATCTCGGCATGGCAGGGAAAGTTGGCCAGGGTGGCGATGACCTTACCGTCGTCGCTGATAAATTGCATGGCCGCCAGCTCGTGGTCCACGATTTCCGGGATTCGGTGATTGACGTTGATGTTCTTGGTCTGGACACTGCCGAGTTTCAGCCTGGCAGGCTTCGCGGCAGCCGCCGCCTGATCAATGGCGGCGACGATGCCCTGCTTCAGAAGGGCCGCGTAGGCCGGGTTCACGCCCGAGGTGGTCGGGTTCGGCCCCCACATGCCAAAGAGATCTGGCGCCGAGTGATCGTGCGTGGCAGCGATCATCACGGTATCCGCCGGTACCGACTTGACCATGCCCCGAATGTCCTTCTGGATCGGGCCGGGGACTCCCATGGAGTCCACACCGACCAGGGTGATCGTCTTCTCCCCGCTCTTGATGACCAGCGCCCGCGCCGACAGCGGCTCCTTTACCGCTTCGCTGAGCCGGTTGGAGCCATACCCGGCCAGGTAGGCCGGTTCCCTAGGAGTGACATCCACCTTCGCCGCACCGGCGAGCAGCTGCGCCGCCATACCGGTGGAGACTACGAGCGCCAGCATCGCCACTGCTAGTACCAACCGCCAAGTCAACATCCGAGTGCACCCCATACGAGCCTCCTGTTCTGCAAGATGCTTGCCATTCCCCGTGGAGCCAGTGCAGCGCATCGGGTGTGAGGCCGGTAAACCACTGGCCCCACGACGCTTCGAGCCGACCCTCAGATTCATATCAGACAAGCAAGACGGGGCCGCTCCACGCGCTGGCGGGTCACTCCTCGCTTTCCGGCAGCGCTCCGGGTTCCCTGCTAACCCAACGCGCGCCCGGCCATGCAATTTGCCCGGGAGGCGACTATTCTCGCGGCACGCCGAAGCATATGCTCGGGGCCACGGCCGACGTCTGACTTCGCCTCCGGGAAGGAATCCTGGCGCGGCGCAAGGAACTGCAGATCCGGATCCGCCAGCTGGCGGATGGCCAGGCGGGAGCGCTATCGGAAGAGTGCCGCCAGCGCACTAGAGGCAGGCGCGAGGTAACCCGAGGTGCGTCCTGCCTCACTCCCCAGAATGCTCCGCCGGCGTGGAGGACAAACAGGGATAGTGGTAGAATTGCGCCGTCCCGGGAAAGCCTCCTTATGAGTGCGAACGCCCCAGGGCGGGAGTGTGAACTCGCCTGGTCCGTAGAGGGAATGGCTTGCCCGGCCTGGGCCGACTCAACCAGCAATGCCATGCTCGAGGCGCGCTCTGCAACCGCCTTGCGGGGGCAGTCGCCGTCTCTGCGCGATACGGCTCGGCCGCGCGCCGGGGCACACAGATTCGCGCCCCGTCCTCGCTGGGAGAGCCACGGTGAGCGTGAAACGAGAGAGGTGTGAAAAGATGAGAACCTGGCGTCTTATACTGGCAGCAGCGATCGCGATGGCGCTCCTGTCCGCCGCGCATGCCCTGCCCAAAGACAGCGATCTCCTCAAGCAATGCGCCGGATACCGCTACGAGCCGCTGGAGGGCCCGAAGCCTTTCCTGCTTTCGTATCCCGATGGCATCACCCCCGCGTGGCTCGTTGACCATGCCGGCCGCGTCGCAAACATGGGCTTCGACGGCATTCTCATCGGGGGCATCATGTCAAACCAGACCTCCGACGTGTGGGCCGCCGACGGGGACCCATCCACCACAGGCGAGGCCGACGAAACGTTCCAGACTGCGCGGCGCGCCAACATGGCCAGTCGGCGCGCCGGCGTCACCCGAAATCTCCTTCTGGTCGCGTTCACCGGTCAACTGCCGGACTGGTGGGGCGACCCGGCCTGGCAGAAGATCCACAGCAACTTCCGCCAGGCCGCCCGCTTCGCCCGCGCCGCGGGGTTCGCAGGCATAGCCATTGACAGCGAATACGTGGGCGAGCAGTATCGCTACTCCTGGCCCGGCTACACTTACGACCGTTACACAGTGGGTGATCTGCGGCGCATGGCAAGGTTGCGCATGAGCCAGATGGCCGCCGCGATGTATGATGAGTTCCCGGAGATGGTGCTCTTCCTGGTACATGGTATTGACGCGCCGATCCCGGATGCGATGTTTGCCGGATGGGTGGAGGAGGCCGCGCGCCGCGACGCTCCGGGCGGCGTGCACCTTGCCACCGAGGGCACCTACGACGCGTGCAGTGTCCCCTTCATACTGGCCGAGGCGGTCCACCACTTCCGCGTGGTCGAGCAGCGGCTGAGCCCTAAAGCAATACTTTACTGGCGCAAGCGCTGCGGCCTTTCGCCGGGCGGGTGGCCGCTTCAAGTTGACCAGGACTTTGATCGCAAAGCGTTCAAGCGGGCGCGCCTGAGCCCCGAACAGTTCCGCGCGATGATGGCCGGCTTGAACATGGCGAGTGCGAAATACGCCTGGATCTACCCCAACGGGCCGTCCTGGTGGCAGGCCACAGAGGACGAGGTCAGGCAATACCATCTCTCTGCCTGGACTGCCCTGCCGCCCGTGCTGAACGTGGAGTCATACTACAGCATCGCACGGACCGCCGAGCAGGTGGCCGATGCGTCCATGAAGCGTGCCAGCCGGGCGCTGCGCACAATGACGATCAGCGACCCGGAGGCGCTGATGGCCTCTCTCGGCTTGCGCGCTGCGCGCATGATCGGGCACCCCAAGAACCAGATATGGCGCGGCCTGATCCCGTCCGGCTACCATGCTATTGACTGGGCCGCGCGCCAGGCCGACCGCATGGCCTCCGACGAGGATATGGGCCGGCACCCGAACGTAACCAGCCTCTTCGGCCTGGTGCATCAGTACAGCGTCATCGGTCCCTTCAGTAACGAACGCTGGCTGGGCCATGCCCGCGCTTACCCGCCAGAGCAGAAGATAGACTTGAACGCGACCTACGATGGTATGGCCGGCCCGGTGCGCTGGCAGCAAGTCACCGTCCCCGACGGCCAGGGCTACCTGGACTTCCCGCAAATCATGAAGCCCAAGGACTGGACCGTAGCCTATGCCCTCTGCTATGTACACTCGAACACCAGGCAGCAAGCCCAGATCCGCACCGGCACCAACGACGCCATCAAGTTGTGGTTCAACGGACGCCTGCTGCTAGACTACCAGACGGCCACCGGCCGCTGGGCCATCATTGATGACGACATCACGCCCGTCACGCTGCCGGCCGGCTGGTCAACAATCCTCGTCAAGGTAGCACAGACCACCGGCAACTGGGGCATGTACCTGCGAATCACCGACCTGAGGGGTGCGCCGCTGCCTGGAATCACTGTCGCCGCTAGGAGACCGTGAGGGCGGCAGGGTCGAGCGTAGTGTCCAAAAACTCATCGGCCCTTCTCTGGTCGTATCGAAGGGCGCCGGGCAAGGGGATTAGGGCTTGTGAGGGAACTGCGGGCCAGCCTCGGAATTGGCGATTGAAGTCGCGACCGGTCAGCTCTGGCAGCGCGACTTGCACAGACCCGCTGATGCGCTCATAAGCACCCACTGACGCCGCATCGGCAGGGAGCGGCTGTGCCAGGCGGGATGACGGCTCGAACCCCGGCCGGCAGAGAGACCCAGGTTGGAGCAGGGTCTTTGGCTTTGACTTCCCTGCCTGGAGATTTCCCCGCCCCTCGTCCCTTGCTCTCGAAATCCGCCTCGAAAGCGCCCCCTTAGTGCCGCAGATCTCGAGGCTGTGAGGAGTCCGTGGTGGCCAGGAGACGCGTCCGCTGTGCGGCGGATAGTAGCGGGTTCAAACCGACGGCACGGGCTGCCGGACCAGGGGTGTCCGCGAGCGCACAGAATACCATGAGACAGGCTGTACGGGACTCTGACAGCCAGATGAGTTTTCGGACAGGCCGGGAACTCGGTAACCGATTCCCGTGTTGCGTAAATTGTGAAGCGCACGGGGACCTCAGCCTCACTGGGGTCCGTCCCCCCACGTGCGCTTCGCTTTTTTCGCCCTGACCGCACCCCGATTCTCCGGAAACTCGTCCCTGGCTTGCATCCGACCCGCCCGCCCGGAAGGTATCCCGGCGCGGCGCAAGGAACTGCAGACCCGGATCCGCCGGCTGGCGGATGGCCAGGCGGGAGCGCTATCGGGAGATGATGGGGACAGTGTGGGATTCATGAGCAGGGACATCGGCACCCTGCCTTGAACACAAGCCTGTTCATTCTCTCACGGCTGGAGAGCGGCACCCCGGAGAAACAGGTGCGAAGTGCGCGTCTCGATGGCGAGCGCTTTCATAAACAGGAGGTAATGCGGTGAGCAGATCGAGATTCAGTGTACTGTGGATGTTGGTGATCGCGGCGTTCTTCGCGGTGAACGCGGTTGGCGCGGCGACGCAGTCGGCGCAAGCGATCCCCGCCGACCAGATGCTGTTCGCCTACGTCAACGCCCCGGACCCCAGCTTCAAATGGGAGAAGGGCCCGGTAAAGCAGGACGCAGGATATACGCTCAGCGACATCGTGTTGACTTCCCAAACCTGGCGCGGCATTACCTGGCGGCACTTGCTGCGCATAGCGAAACCCACGGAGGTGAGATATCCCGGCTGGATGGCAATACGCATCACCGGCGGCTCCGGCGAACCGACCCCAGGGAAGCCGACAGGCGACGACACTATAGCCGTCGCGCTCGCGCGAGCGGCCAATGTGCCCGTAGCCATCTTGCGCCAGGTGCCGAATCAGCCCCTCTTCGGGGGCATGACGGAGGACGCGATCATCTCCCACACCTTCCAGGAGTACCTCAAGGACGGCGATCCGACCTGGCCGCTCTTGTTCCCGATGGTCAAGAGCGCGGTGCGGGCGATGGATGCCATCCAACAGTATGCCAAGCAGGAATGGCAGGAAGACATCCGTAATTTCGTCGTGTTCGGCGGCTCGAAGCGCGGCTGGACCACCTGGCTGACGGGCGCCTACGACGGCGGCAAGCGGGTGAAAGCCATTGCGCCGGCGGTGATTGACACCCTGAACATGCGCAAGCAGCTTCCGCACCAGCTGGAACTGTGGGGCAGGTACAGCGAGCAGATCTATGACTACACATCCAAGGGTCTGACCGAGACGTTCGGCACCCCGCGCGGCCAGACGCTGTGGATGGCGGTGGACCCGTATACCTATCGGCAGAAACTCACCATGCCGAAGCTGATTCTCAACGGCGCGAACGATCCGTACTGGAATACCGATGCGCTCAACTTCTACTGGGACGACCTAGTAGGCCCCAAGAACGTGCTGTACGTGCCGAACGTTGGGCACAGCCTGAACGACCCGGTTCGCCTGCTCAATACCCTGGGCGCTTTCATCCGCACGACAGCCGAGGGCAAGACAATGCCCGAGATGTCGTGGACGCGCCAGATCGACGGCGACAGGCTGACGATCACGGTGAAGGCCCCGGAGGCGAAGAGTGCGCGGGCCTGGGTGGCAAAGGCCGACAACCTTGACTTCCGCCCGCAGAAGTGGGAATCAACGGAAATGCAGGGCGGCAACGGGGTGTTCACCATCACGATTCAGCGCCCGGCCGACAAGAACCTCGCGGCCTTCGGCGAAGTGGATTTCGTCGTGGACGGCCAGCCGTTTACTCTGTCCACCCAGAACGCAATCCTGAGGAAATAACCGCAGCACACCCGCGTCGGACGGCGACGGCTGCTCTTTCTGTGCGGGGCCCTGAAAGCCAGATGGGTTCCTGGGCGGACTGGGTCACGAGGCGTGAGCACCCCGTCAGCACCCTCGACCCGGAAAGGGCAGTTTGATGAGTACCGACAGGCCGAACATCCTCTTCATCATGTCCGACGATCATGCGTCGCACGCGATGAGCTGTTACGGCAGTCGCATCAACGAGACGCCGAACATTGACCGGATCGCGCAGGATGGCGTACGCTTCGAGAACTGTTTCTGCACGAACTCCATCTGCACGCCCAGTCGTGCCACCATCCTCGCCGGCACCTACAATCACGTAAACCGGGTCACCACCCTTAGCACGAGGATGGATAATCGCCTGCTGACTTTCCCCAAGCTGCTGCGGCAGGCCGGCTACCAGACGGCGGTCATCGGCAAGTGGCATCTGGGCGAGGGAAAGGCCCACCAGCCCACCGGTTTCGACTACTGGAACGTCCTGTCCGGACAGGGCCTCTACCATGACCCGGTGATGATCGAGATGGGCGCGGAGAAGACCTTTCACGGTTATGCCACCGACTTGATCACGGATTTTTCCCTGCGCTGGCTGAATGAGCGCGACCCGGCGAGGCCGTTCCTGCTTCTTTGCCATCACAAGGCGCCGCATCGCGCCTGGGAGCCGGATGCCAAGCATGCGACGATGTACGAGGAACTGGACATTCCCGAGCCTGAGACGTTCGACGACGACTACAGTAACCGCGCACGCGCCGCCGCCGAAGCGAAGATGCGCATTGACCGCGATCTGAATGAAGCGGACCTGAAGCAGCCCGTTCCCGGGGGCCTCACCCCGCAGGAGGAGAAGCATTGGAGATACGAGCGCTACATCAAAGACTACTTGCGCTGCGTCGCCTCGATTGACGACAACGTCGGGCGGCTGCTCGATTTTCTGGACGCCGAGGGTCTGGCGGAGAACAGCATCGTGATCTACACCTCCGACCAAGGCTTCTTCCTGGGCGACCACGGCTGGTACGACAAGCGCTTCATGTACGAGGAATCGTTGCGGATGCCGTTGCTGGTGCGCTATCCGCTCGAGATCACCGCCGGCTCCGCCAACGGCGATATCGTGCTCAACGTGGACTTCGCGCCCACGTTCCTCGATCTCGCGGACGTAGATGTGCCTGACGATATGCAGGGCCGCAGCTTCCGTCCGTTGCTGAGCGGCGGGCATGTGCCGGACTGGCAGCGGGGGATGTACTACCGCTACTGGATGCACCTCGCCCATCACAATGTAGCCGCGCACTACGGGATGCGCACCTTGCGCTACAAGCTCATCTACTACTACGGCGACGCGTGCGGACAGCCCGGGGCGGTAGACGATCCCCGAGAGCCGGAATGGGAACTCTTCGACCTTGAGAACGACCCGCATGAGCTAAGCAACATATATCATGATCCCGGCCACGCCGAGGTGGTGAAGGAGTTGCGCCGGGATTTGCGGCGTCTGCAAGAAGACGTCGGCGACGAGCCGCACGAGACGGAAGCGTAGCCGCGAGTGGTCCGAACCCCGGATTCTGGTCGCGTGCTATCCAGAAACTCATCGGCGCCTTTCCGGTCATATCAAAGGGTGCCGGGCAATGGGATTAGGGGTTGTGAGGGGACTGCGGGCCAGCCTCGGAATTGGCGGTTGAGGTCGCGGCCAGTCAGCTCTGGCAGCACGACTCGCACAGACGCGCGGATGCGCTCATAAGCACCCACTGGCGCCGCATCGGCAGGGAGCGGCTGTGCTGGGCCGGATAGCACCTGGACGCCTCCCGGCAAAGGAACCCGCGTTTGAGCCGGGTCTTTGGCGCAGGCTCTCCTGCCGGGGTTTACCCCGGCCATGGTCATCTGCTCTCGAAATCCGCCTCGAAAGCACCCCTTTGCTGCCGCCGATTCTGAGACCGTGAGGAGTCCCCGGCCGCCGGTAGGCGCGTCCGCTGTGCGGCGGATAGTGGCGGATTCAAACCGACGGCACGGGCTCCCGGACGAGGGGTGTCAGGGAGTGCACAGAATACCATGAGACGGGCTGTAGAGACTCTGACAGCCAGATGGATTTTCAGACAGGACGGGATGCGGGCCCGGAATAGGTGCCGGTCCGCACCTTCCTGCTGCTAAGCCGGAGAATGCGGAGGCTGGGCCTGGCCCAACCTCCGCGTTGCTTCGGGACGCGCTCAGAGGCGCCGCTAGGGCGTCTTGTAGGCGCTCAGGTCAATCACCACCGGGTAGCCGTAGAATTCCTTCAGCGTGAGCGTCTTCAAGGCAACTCCCTTGGGCACCGAAAAGGCCAGCCGGAACTTGATGGAATCTCCCTGCTTCACGCTCGGATCAAAGCGCCTGTTTGAGCTGGCCGGCATCGGGCCGTACTGGATCTCGTAACTCACCCCGTCGGCGTCCTTCAACGCCATTCCCGAGGTAGGGGATTCGCTACCGCCTATCCCGCCCGACCCCTGGCCCCAGTACTTGCACTCAAAGGTGACGACGACGTAATCGTTGTTGGCGTCATAGCCTTCGTCGCCAAACGGCGGCGTGGCGAAATCAACCTTCTCCACCTTAGTCTCAAAAACGCCGGTGGTGTAAGACACGCCGATGACGCCCGGTATGGGATTCGCCACGGTCGCGCCGGTCTTGTCGCTGGGATCGGCGTACGGCGCGGGCAGCGGCTTGACCTTGCCGTGCAGGTCGTAGCGAGCCACCGGGGCCGGCACCTCGTATCCTGCCGCCATCAGCTTCGGCACCTCGCCATTGCCGCTGACGCGGATGATGGCATATACCTGGATCTTCTGGGCGGGCTTCATCGCTTGATACAGCTGGGCGTTGGTGATCTCGACTCCCACCCCCTCCTGGTTATTGTTCTCGCTCTTGGAGTCCACCGCGGTCCAACTAATGGTCCCATAATCAACGTTCTGCTCTTTCGGAAGCGGATTGTACAGCGAGTAATGTATGACGAGGAGTTTCTCTCCCTCGTGCGGCCAGAACATGCGATCCCCGACCTTCACTTGCCCGATCGTGTATTCGGCGCTCTTGAGCGTCACGTTCATGGCGTTGGCATCAGGACCCTTCGCCTTCCCCAGCGTGTAAGCCTGGCCGAACTTGCACCACTGCCCCGGCAGCTGAGCTGTGCCAATCGAGCCCAGCTTAGGCTTGGGCTTCGGCTTCGTTGCCGCGAATGAGATGGCTCCTGCTCCCAACAACACCACAACGGACAGCAGCAGAATGGGATATCGCCGGTTCATTTTCTTCCTCCTCAGTTATGTAAACGCGAATATATACACGCTGTCGGCAGCCCTGTCAAGCCTGCCGTAATCCTGCTGTTGCCCGGTCTTGGCGAAGTACTGGAAGCAGAGAGAGCCCCTGACAGGAACGGGTGTCCTGTTCACAATCCGATCAGGCAAACTGGATACAGGCTGCGACCGTCGCTGCAAGCAATCTGTTCGAACGACCGACAATTCGTCCGAACGTAGAGAATCCGGTATTCATGCGGGTTTCCGCCTTCGCGGAGTCCATAGCTTCGGCGGAGGACTCTTGAGGCCCGGCTCTCTCGGGTTTCGATTTCGACGCGCTGAACCAAAACGCTCTGGCATCGAAATCCGTCACCTCGTCCACATTTCCGCTGTTTCGACCTGTGGTGAGCCCTTCGATCCGCCGGCTGGCGGACTCAGGGTAAACGAAGCCGAACCATGGCAGGTCGTTTTCCTCCACCGGCACGCCGTCGCCGAAGCAGTCATAGCGCGCAGCTGTCCTTCGCGCTTTCGGGCTTGTGGAACCGTCAGGGGATACGGGTGGCAAGCCATCGGCATGGGAGGCCGTCCTCCGGTGAAACTGCTGGACAGGAACTTGTTCCTGCCTGGCGAACCTGCCTTCCAGCAGCACATTGAGGGGAAGGGAGGGAGAGCGGTGGCCGACTACTTGCCCTTGGTAGCAGCGATGCTCATGGGCTGGCTAGTGCTGTGTGTTCCGTTGTTTATCTACTGCGCGCTGCAGAGGCCCGCGTAAAGCCAGTGGGCCGTCAGAACAGGCTCATACTGTCGCTGCCAATCGGCTCCCAATCCCGCCCCCGCCACCAACCTCCGACGTGCTGCCACTTGCGGCCAGGTGGCGTGTGCGATGCCGCCAAGCCAAGCGCTGAGCCTGCCCCCGGCAGGGGTTGCGTGGTTGCAGCCGATCCGGGAAGTATAGAGATACCCCTCCCCGCGGCCGCATGGCTTTGTTGGGTCCTTGCTGGCACTGGCGGCTTCTTCGTCATTGGCGGAAGAGACGAGAGACGAGTGGCGGCCCGTGCTTAGTTGCGGCCTTGTACAGGAGCGGGATCTGCCAGAGCAGCCTGAGTTCTTCGTTGATGACCGCAATGAGGGTCCCCGCCTCCACATAGACCGATTGAGGGAGCCGACGGGTTCACAACCAGGCGGGACAGGAAGCCGACCGCTCATCTATTCCAATCACGCTCCTCGACCTCAACGACCTTGTGGACCTGCTCACCCGGCACTACGAGAACATGGACAGCGCCGCCCGCGCCCTCCTTGCGCTGCTGCGCTTCTACTGGCCCGCCCCCTGATCGCCGCCGTCAACAACTGGGGCAGAATCGGCCGCTGGTCCTTCCTCGTCTGCAGAGACCCGCGCGACCTCCCCTCCTCGCTCAAAGCACTCAGCGAGGAGTAAAGCATGGCTGGACCGGCAAGAACCGCCCCCCGACCCTGCTCCGTGGGCTCCCCAGCGAGCCGCCGGAAGAGGTTCTATGCGCAGTGGGGTAGAAAAGCATCATCGCGGGTGGATCAAGAACCGGGAGCACCAATAGAGGGCTGCGAAGGGAGGATCAGTATCATGGCGACTCGCACCAGAGACAAGCCGGCGATCCTCGGTGGTGAACCAGCGATCACGATCGCACAACCGGACCGCTGGAATCGCATTGGCGAGGAAGAGGTGCAACTTGTCGCAGACATGGTTCGCCGCGGCGAGATGAGCCTGGCCGGCAGCGGCATTGCCCTGGAATTCGAGAAGGCGTTCGCGGACTACATCGGCGTGCGCCACGCGCTGGGAGTCTGCAATGGGACTTCCTCCCTGTTTTCGGCGTTCTATGGGGTCAAGGTCGGCCCGGGCGATGAACTGATCACCCCCAGTTACACCTGGTTCGCCACCTTCTCAAGTTGCGTCATTCTGGGCGCTCGTCCGGTGTTCTGCGAGATTGATCCGGAGTCCCTGATGATTGACCCGGAGGATGCCCGGCGCCGGATCACGCCGCGCACCCGCGCAATCGTCGCCGTCCATCTGTGGGGGAACGTGTGCGACATGGATGGCCTGCTCGCGCTCTCGAAGGAGAAGGGGATTCCCGTCGTCGAGGACTGCTCGCACGCTCACGGCGCGGAGTGGGACGGGAAGAAGGTCGGCAGCCTGGGCCTGGCGAGCGGCTTTAGCATGCAGGGCTACGGGGCGGGAGCCAAACCTGTCGCGGCAGGCGAGGGCGGGGTGGCGTGCACCAGCGATGACGAGGTCTATCAGCGGATGCTCATTCTGGGGCACTTCAACCGCAGAGGGATGGCCGACGAACTCACGCTGCCGGAGTACAGGCCTCTGGGCGGCACAGGGCTGGGTTTCAAGTTGCGGCCCCACGCGGTTGCCATGGCGCTGGCCAAGATTCAACTGGACCGGCTGCCGCGGCTGCTGGAGAGCCGCCGCGCTGTGGTGGCGAAACTGGACGAGGCGCTGGAGCGCCTGCCGGGCCTGGCGCCGCTGAAGGTCTATCCGAAAGCCCGCCGCGGCGGCTTCTACGGCAACTACTGGGGGCTGTACAAGCCCGAGGAATTGGGCGGACTTCCCAGGGACCGTTTTCTCGAAGCCTTCAGAGCCGAGGGCGCTGCTGGCACTGCCCGCGCCTGGATCGGCGGCGGTGGGTATGCGATGGGCCACCTTATGACACTCTACAAAAACGGCTTCGACGTGTTCGGCCATGGCCGCGGGCCGCTGGGCGAAGGCTACAAGGGCTACCGCGAGGGCGACCTCCCTGTAACCGAGCGGGCCTACGAGCGCACCATCAGCCTGCCAGTGTGGAACGACCCCGTGCCGGGCGCAATCGAGGAGTACGTCGCTGCGCTGGAAAAACTGGTGCGCAACTACAAAGATCTTCTGTGATGCCTGCGCAGTGATGACGGGGGGTTGACACCGGCCCAGTGGACAGTCTGGAACTCGTCGAAGAGGCGAGCAGTAACGCGGGAGCAGTAACTCCGGAAGCATACCCTAATTCACCCCCCGATTTGTCCCGCTGACGCGGACGGACAGGGATATGTGTGCGGGGGCAGTGAAACTCCTATCCGCTTACCTAGGTAAAGGCGACACGTCATAAGCATCGAGCAGATTATGGCTTCCGCAGCGCGGATGGCGCCGGCGGGGCTGTTGATGGGCGTGTGCAGCCTCACCGATGCCAGCGAGCGGGACGTGCGCGTTCCCGCCTTCCCGGGGGCCGAGGGCTACGGCGCCCAGGGGCCTCGCATGGTGGTCTTCGCCGTCTCCGGCAACATCGATCTGAAGGCGAACATCCACATCGTAAACCCGTACCTCACCATCGCGGGGCAGACGTCGCCAGGCGGGATCTGTCTTCGCTACTGCCAACTGATCGTCAACGTGAAGGCCCGTTCGGCCGCGGCACAATGGATCATGAAGGGGTGCGATCCCGCTTCGGAGTGGATGGCACAGTCGCGACCAAGCACCTCTCGCAGCGCGACTCGCGCGCGAACCCGCGGATGCGCTCAGCGAACCTCCGTTCTCCAGGCGCAGGTACTCGTTCTGAAGGGTGAGCTCCCGGCAGAGGACCCGCGCCACGGTGGCGATCACCGGCAGCCCCGCCCAGTCCAACCCCAGCTCAGCACCCCAGCCCATTTTCGGCGCCTCCCAGCACAGAAGTCTCAGCGATCGCCGAGAGTACCACGATTGCAGTTGCAGGAGCGTCCTGGGGGGGGGCGGATGAGTTCTTGGACAGCACGGGGTCATCCCAGTCCATGCCGGCGGTAGAACCAGGTTTTCACCGCCTGCACCAGGGCCAGGTAGGTCACCGTCAGCACGACTAGGGCTCCGAGCAGGAGCGCCGGTAGCGGCCTAAACCCCAGCCAGGGGCCCAGCGGCGTGTACGGCCACAGGACACCGACCAGGACGATTGCCGCCACGCTGATGAGCATCGTTCTGCTCGGCCGGCTGCGGAAGGGGTTCGCGGCAGTGCGGATGACAAAGACCACCAGCGTCTGCGTGGCTAGCGATTCTACAAACCATCCGGTGTGGAAGAGGCGCTCGTTCGCGTGGAAGACGAAGAGGAGAACTCCGAAGGTGAGGAAGTCATAGACCGAGCTGATGGGTCCCATGACCACCATGAACTGGCGGATGAAGTCCACGCGCCAGCGGCGAGGGTGACGCAGCAGCTCCGGGTCCACGTTGTCGGTGGGAATGCTGAGCTGCGAGGTGTCGTAGAGCAGGTTGTTGAGCAGGATCTGGGTCGGCAGCATCGGCAGGAACGGCAGGAACAGCGAGGCCGCAGCCATGGAGAACATGTTGCCGAAGTTCGAGCTGGTGCCCATGATGATGTACTTGAGGATGTTGGCGAAGCTCCGCCGGCCTTCAACCACGCCGTCGTGAAGCACACGCAGGTCCTTCTCCAGCAGGATGATGTTGGCCGCGTCCTTGGCAACATCCACCGCATTGACCACGGAGATGCCGATGTCGGCGGCGTGCAAGGAGGGCGCGTCGTTGATGCCATCTCCCAGGAACCCGACCACTCTCCCCCGCGCTCTCAGCGCGCTCATCACCCGGTTCTTCTGCTCCGGCGAGACCCGGGCGAAGATCGCCCCATGCTCAGCGTGGTAGGCCAGCGCAGCGTCGTCCATGCTGTCCACATCTTGCCCAACCAAGATGCGCTCATAGGGGAGCCCAACGTCGTGCGCGATCTTCTGCGTCACGTACTGGTTGTCACCGGTCATGACGACCACCGCGATGCCGTCTTCGTGTAGTGCCTGGAGGGTGGCCTTGACCGCATCTTTCGGGGGATCTAGGAAGGCGGCAAAGCCGATGAGCGTCATCTCTCGCTCATCATCTCTCGTGTAGGCCGCTCGTTCGCCGACAGAGCGCACTGCCACCGCCAGCACGCGATAGCCTTCTGCACTGAGCCCCTCGAATACAGCCTCCGCTGCCGTACGCCGGGAGGCATCAAAGGGTTGCTCGACCTCTCCCGCACTGACCGAAGTGCACGCGTCAAAAACGTCTTCGGCTGCGCCCTTGGTGATCAGCGTCCTCTCACCGTCCCGCCCGACTACCACAGAGAGGCGCCGGCGGCCGAAGTCAAAGGGTATCTCGTCGAGCTTGCTGTATTCGTCGATGGCCGGATGCGAGTGTTGCAGGATGGCGTCGTCCAGAGGGCTCTTGATGCCGGCCTCAAAGAAGCTGTTCAGATACAGCAGCTGCATCACGCGGTCATCCTCTTCGCCCTGCGCGTCCAGGTGCCGGTCCAGCACGATCTCCCCTTCGGTGAGAGTGCCCGTCTTATCGCAGCAAAGGATCTCGATGCTCCCGAAGTTCTCGATGGAGGCCAGCTGCTTGACGATCACCTTCTTGTGCGCCATGCGGCGCGCCCCCTTGGCCAGGGTCACCGAGATGACAACCGGCAGCAGCTCGGGCGTCAGCCCCACCGCCAGGGCAATGGAGAAGAGCAGCGACTCCAGGAGCGGGCGGTGGAACCACACGTTGACGGCAAACACAAAGACCACCAGCAGGAGGATGACGCGAGTCACCATGATGCCGAAGCGGCGAATGCCGCGGTCGAACTCGGTGTCGGGCGGACGCTGCGCCAGCCTCGCCGCGATGGCGCCGAAGGCGGTGGCCATGCCGGTGTGGACCACGACCGCGGTCCCCATGCCGGTCTGGATGGTTGTGCCCAGGAAGACGCTATTGGTAGCATCGGAGATGCCCACGCCGTCACCCGCGAGATCGGCCGCTCTTTTCTCGACAGGCAGCGATTCGCCGGTGAGAGCAGACTCGCGCACCTGCAGGTCCTTTTCATCGATCAACCGGGCATCCGCAGGCGCCAGGTCACCGGCGTTCAGCTTGATGATGTCCCCGGGCACTAGATCGGCGACTGGTATCTCCTGCTCCCGGCCGTCGCGAACCACACTCGCCTTGGCGGCGACCTGGCTCCGCAGTTCCTCCACCGCGTGCCTTGCCTGGAAGGACTGGTAGAAGTTCACGAACACGCTGAGCAGCACGATGGTGATGATGATCAGGGCGCTGACACGTTCGCCTGTGGCCGCGGAGACGATAGCGGCGCCGAGGAGGATCAGGACGAGGGGGTTGACGAAGAGACGTAGGATCTCCGCGACCGGCGCGAACCGAGACTCGCGCGCCAGGCTGTTGGGGCCGAACCGACGGAGCCTGTTCTCGGCCTCAGCCGTCGTCAGCCCCTGCGGCGTAGCCTCAAGCCGCACCAGCAGTTGGTCGAGCGGGATCTCCCAGAACTCGCGCCCTTCTCCGATGGTCATCCCTTAGCTCCAGGTGCGCCAGGCTGATTCCCGATGGAGCAGCAGCCCCGAACTTCTTTAGTCGCGGCACATTACCCTCCTGTGCCATCCGGCGCCTTTGTCCTGGGGCGCGCTTTCCTTCACCAGGAACTGGTCGTATAATGAGTCGCGCCAGGCCGGGCTGCTGGGTATCCGAAGCGTCGGCCACCTTAGAGGAGCGTTCCCATGCCACAGACACCGCACATCGAGCGGCACTTCACGGCTTCGGAAACAGTGAGAGACATCGTCATCGGCATGTCGGATGGGCTGACGGTCCCGTTTGCGCTGGCCGCAGGGCTCTCCGGGGCAGTCAGCTCCACCGGGATCATCGTCATCGCGGGGCTGGCTGAGCTCGCCGCGGGATCCATCTCCATGGGACTGGGCGGTTACCTCGCGGCTCGCAGCGATGCCGAGCACTACTCTGGCGAACGGGCGCGCGAGCAACGGGAGGTGCAGCAGATGCCGGAAACGGAGGCCGAGGAGACCCAGCAGATCCTGCAGTCCTATGGCCTAACAACGGAGCAAGGCGCGGTTCTGACCAACGCGCTCCGCCAGCAGCCCGACTCGTGGGTGGACTTCATGATGCGCTTCGAACTCGGCATGGAGAAGCCGAATCCCAGACGGGCGCTCATCAGCGCTCTTACCATCGCAGGCGCCTACGCGGCAGGCGGTTTCGTCCCGTTGGCCCCCTACATGCTTCTCCACACCCCACGCTCGGGCCTATTCATGTCATCGCTGTTGACCATCGCCGCTCTCGCAGTGTTCGGGTACGCCAAAGGACGGTTCACGGGCGCAAAACCCTTGCGGAGCGGGCTCCAGACCATGGTGATCGGCGGACTGGCCGCCGCAGCAGCGTTCGTGATAGCCCGGCTGATAGCATAGGCAATCGATGCCCGTCAGCAAGGATTATGGGTGAGAGCATACTGCTGCACGCTCTTTTGTCCCCGGCATCTCAGCACGGCGGCGCGTGAGTTCTGACAGCATCCAGACTTCCGAGATGAAGGTGAGAAGGACGTCCTATGAACGCGAATGATAAACAGCACCGTGCCATTTTGCAGAGCATCGCCCACAGAGCAATGCTCGAAAGAGGGTTACTCCCTGACTTTTCCGCCGAAGCGCTCGGCGAACTCAGCAGGATCGAGACGCCGGCAGTCACGTCCGATGGGCCGGTCCGTGATCTCAGGGAACTTCTCTGGGCTTCCATCGACAACGATGACTCCCGTGATCTGGATCAGCTTACCGTTGCCGAGGCAGTGCCGGGGGACAAAGTCAAGATTCTGGTTGCGGTGGCTGACGTGGACTCGCTCGTTGAAAAAGGATCAGCCATTGACGAACACGCTCGCCACAATACGACCTCGGTCTATACCGCTGCCGAAGTATTCCCCATGCTTCCTGAAAAGCTTTCCACCAACCTCACCTCCCTGAACCTCAGCGAGGAGCGCCTATCCATTGTCGTTGACATGGCGATTGGCGCGGACGGATCCCTTCAGGATTCTGATATCTACCGGGCGCGTGTCCGCAATCATGCGAAGCTCGCCTACAATAGCGTGGCCGCATGGCTGGACGGGAGCGGCGTCATGCCTGAGGCGATCGCGGCCGTAAAGGGACTTGAGGGGAATCTGCGCCTGCAGGACCGGGCAGCGCAAAGTATGAAGAGCCTCCGGACTGTCCACGGAGCGCTCAGCCTTGAAACTTTAGAGGCGAAACCGATATTTGACGGCGACCAAATCCGGGGCCTCGAAGTGGAAGAAATGAACCGCGCCAAAGGCATCATCGAGGATTTCATGATCGCGGCCAACGGCGTCATCGCCCGGTATCTCTCGTCGAGGAAGTCCCCTTCCATCCGCCGGGTGGTGCGCACCCCAAAACGATGGGACCGGATTGTCGAGATTGCGGCGGCGCACGGGTTCAGGCTTCCCGATAACCCAGATTCAAGAGCGCTGGAGAAGTTTCTGATAAAGGAAAGAGCAGCCGACCCGCTTCGATTCCCTGATCTATCCCTCTCTGTCATCAAGCTCTTGGGATCTGGTGAGTACATTGCAGAACTTCCAGGCGACCCTGCCCCAGGGCACTTTGGTCTCGCGGTCAGGGACTATACACATTCCACAGCCCCGAATCGCCGGTATACCGATCTGATCACGCAACGCTTATTGAAGGCCGCCATAGCGGGGAGGTCTTCGCCCTATAGCAAGAATGAACTGGATACTCTGGCCGAGCATTGTACAGAAGAAGAGGATGCCGCTAACAAAGTCGAACGGCAGGTCGGCAAGTCCACGGCTGCGCTTCTCCTTGAATCGAGAATCGGACAGCAGTTCGATGCCCTTGTCACGGGCGCTTCTTCGAAGGGCACCTGGGCCCGGCTTCTCGATATGCCTGTTGAAGGGAGGCTGGTGCATGCGTTCGAGGGCATTGATGTCGGCGACCGGATTCGCGTGCAGTTGATATCTGTGAACGTTGAGCGGGGATATATCGATTTCAGGAAGGTTGGCCCATCAAAACATTGATGTTGTAGCAGAGCCGAGCACCCGCGCGATCGAGGCCAGATGCGGCTGCAAGCCGGTGGGCGGCGAACGTTCGCCGATAGGGTGCCGCCAGCCTTAGCAGGGCGCGCGACAGAGAGGCTGATCTCGCATTGCCCATCTGCCTGTTTCCTCCCTGGAGGTGTCGTCGAGCCAAGTTCGACCGGTTGGACAGCGTAGGATTCGCCGTCCCGTACAAGGTGCCCTGGTTTCGCACCCGATGGGATGGTGGATATGCCGAGTCGCGCCTGCGTGAGTGCTGACCGGGCGCGGGAGTCTGCGCTGGCCTGAGCGCGAAGGCCGATCCCGGGTCCGCTCGCTGGCGGGTCACGCTCACGGCGGCCTGAAGGGCCGCCGCCGAAGCGGACACCTTGTATTAGCAGTTAGACAATGGCCTGCCCGATGGAGGGGTCAAAAGAAGGAACTTTGCGCCTGGCCGGAGCGTTGAAATATTTGGAGAAACAAGAAGAAGAGAGAAAGTGAAGGCTCCAAATCTGCGGAGCCGATGGCGGAATGAGATGAAAAAGAGAAAGATGGCGTTTATCTGGGCGCTCGCAGCAGCGGTTAGCATCATCTCGGCCGCCGATGCTTGGGCTGCCCAGAGAGTGATGAATGAGCGGCCTTCGATAGCAGGAGGCCAGTCGGTTCAGCGCGGGTGGGACAGCGGTTTCACCATGCGCGACAGCCCGCGGTCTGTAGAACGACCGGAACCACAGGCACGGTCCTTTCCTCTTGCGCCCATGCCTGCGATTGGCGACGGCTTCCGGGGCGGGCAGTTCGAGCTCGGCACCTACCGCCCGGGAGGCTGGGCGATAGGGCCTCGAGTGAGCGCTCCACTTCAGGGACTGCGCGAGACGGGGCGCATAACCATCGAGGAGCGCCAGGCACCCCAGGCTGGGTACTATGTGCGCAGCGGGTATCCGACCTACCAGCCGGTGTTTCTCGCCGAGGGTGCTCGTGAGCAGCGAGGGCAGAGCGGCGAGAGGGTACCGGCCCGCGAGTGGCTGGCGCCCACTGAACGCAGCCAGTCCTGGCAACACGGAGCGTCAGCGACCGGGCCTGGCGAGCGACATTCGGCTCCTTTCGTAAGCGGAGGCACATTCGAAAGAGGTCGGGGATCCACGGGGCAGATAGGCGAGCCGCGGGTCACGCGGCCACAGCCTCTGTCCCGCTCCACGCAGCCGACGCCAAGGACTCAGGTCGAGCAATCGGTAAGGCCGTGGACCCAGGTGCTGCGCGGGAGAATCAGCGAAGAGAATGCCCGTGGGGCGAAACAAGGCGCGTTCCCTTCTGAAGGCCTGTGGCCCACCAAGCCGGGCGGGACGAACGCAACCCCCGTGATAATGAACAGGGGAGGCGATCCCGTCATTGGCGCGGCCTTCGCCAACATCCGCCGGCGCTTCGGCGATCCGGGGTTCGGGTACAACTTCAGCCCGCATCCCACTAGCGCGTTCTCCGTGGACCAGGGGCGGTTCGGAGGCAGGGGCGGGCGCGGTGCCCACTTCGGGGTGCCCGGCGATTGGCACCACAGGTCCGTATATGTCGCATACTACAGCCCCTGGTACTTCGATGACCCGTTCTTCGCCGGGTTCTGGTATCCGGGCTACTACCCGAGCATCTACTACTATTACGGCTGGGTGCCGCGGTGGTGCTATCCCCCCAGCCTGGTGGTATACGGTCTGGATCCGTACCCCTTCTATGTCGAGCAGGCGCCGTACTACTATCTGCAAGTGCCGCGGCTCGACGAGGCAGGGGTCGCCACGGCGGCGGCGGACATTCGCGCCGCCTGGCTCGACAGTGACATTGGCCGGCTGGCCTATTACCTGCGCCCCGACGAGAAGATCAGCGTCTATTTCGACGGGAACTACGAGTACTCGCTGTCGCGAGACGACTACTACTCCATGACTCTGGACGCGATGTCCACCATCAAGACCCAGCAGATGGATTTTGATGACCCGGTGTGGATCAATTCGAGCGAGGTGTTCCTGACAGGGCGGCACGTGTTCGAGAACCCTCAGAAGGCGACCGAAACGGTATATGTCTCGTATCGCCTGCACCAGTACGGCGGCAAGTGGTATATCATCGGCGCGGGTTCGTCGCCCAAACCCATCAAGAGCGACTACAAGGACTTCCGCTATCGCTGATGAGCCCGGCGGGAGAGGCGTGACGCCGTGCCCCCGCCTGGTTGTTGAAAATCATCAGTGGAGCGCCGAGCGGGCAGAGCGACGAGGCTCTGCCCGCGGCTTTTCCATCCGGCTGCACGCCCCGCGGGAGTTGTTTCGTGGGGGACGTGGAACCTCCAGGAGCATCCTGGCGTTACCGCACTTTGGTGGAAGCGAGCAGGACCGGCTCGTTGCCTGTCTTTTCCCACCGGGGCGGCCTCGCTTCGGCTGGGTGCCTTTCTCCGCGACGCCGACCGGCAATTCGTGCCGACAAGAGGATGCGAGAAACCAAGGCAAGGGCGTTCCGCCGATGTTGGTCGTAGCCGGAACCGGGCCTGGGATTGCACAACGCCTTTGCGCGAGGCAGGACGCCAGCCGAACGCGGCAGAAGTGCATTGATGCGGGCCCGCTGGGCCCGCGATGGCACGACCGACGGCGCGCCACTGCCATAGCGGCGCGCCGGAAGGAGGTTACGATATGACCCCTTCGACCCGAAACACTTCAGCGCAGGCCGGGAACCGCGCAGGGCCGCGGCCGCGCAGCCTGCGATGGCGGCTGGTCCTTGTCTTCGGCCTGGTGCTGATAGTCGTGTGGTGTATTACCACGCTTGTCGTGCTATTCGGCATTCCCTTTGTGGCCGGAAGCGGGCAGTATCAACTGGCGCGGCAGGGAGCGATCGCTGACCTCACGTTGACGGCTGATCTCAAGCAGGACATGCTCACCCACTGGTTGCAGGAGCGCGGGGACGACCTCACGACGTTGGTTCGGACCGAATCAACTCGCCATGTGGTCGCGAACCTTGTTCAGCAGATTCACCAGGGCGACCGCGGGGGCGGTTACGTTCTGGACTCCCCCGCCGCGCTGCGCAGCCTTCCCGCCTATCGCAGCCTACTGACCGAACTGCTTCTGCTGCGTGCATCGCATGAAGGCTATCAGCGGGCGCTGATCTTCGACGCCGCAACCGGTAGAGTGATCGCTTCCACCGACGATGCTGACCTGGGCCGCGCACCGCGCTTGTGGGCCGCCTTCCGCCCGGCGCTGACACAACGCGCCCCCTACATATCCGACGTACAGCGCTCAGAGCGCAACGGCCGCGCCGTCTTCTACGTCTCGCGACGAGCCCGGTCCCCCTCGGGGAGCGCAGTGGCTGTCATGACGGTCGAGGTGGATGTCGCCCCCATCATCGAGTCGCTGCTCGCGACCGGTCGTAAACTTGGGCGCACAGATGAGGTGGTATTGCTGGACCAGCGTGGTCACGCGCTGATAGCGCCCCGGCATCCGGCTGCTGGTGGGAAGCGGCTGCGGCCTCTGGTCAGCCGCATCACCGCCATGCCCGCCGCGCTGGCGGCGAGCGGCAAGTCAGGCGTAGTGGAGGCCAGAGACTACCGCGGCGTGCCTGTGTTGGCCGCATATCGCTTCATCCCGGTCGGCGGCGGCAGGGGCTGGGGGATGGTAGTCAAGAGGGATAGAGCCGAGGTGCTTGCCCCGCTGGGGCAAGCCGCCAAGTATGCCGGTCTGGTGAGCGGTGTGGCCTTGCCAGTCTTGTTCCTGCTGGCCATGCTCGTCGCGGCCACGATCACGGCTCCGCTTCACCAACTCAGCGAGACAGCGCGCCGGGTGGCTGCGGGAGACCTGTCAGCGCGCGCTCGACTCTCCAGCCGGGATGAAGTGGGCGTTCTCGCCCATACGTTCGACGATATGGTCGAGCGGGTCGAGCACTGGCGCGCCGAACTCGCCCGGCAGGTGGAGGAACGGACCGCCGAGTTGAGTCAGAAGAACGACGCGCTGGCCCGCGAGATTGCCGAGCGCGAGCGGGCCGAGGAGGCCTTGCGCCAAAGCCAGGAGGATTTGAACCGCGCTCAAGCCGTGGCACACACGGGCAGTTGGCGGCTGAATGTTCTGCGAGATGAACTGCTCTGGTCCGACGAGACTCATCGGATGTTCGGGATCCCCAAGGGAACCCCCATGACGTATAAGACGTTTCTGTTAGCCGTCCACCCGGATGACAGGGAATACGTTGACGGAAACTGGACGGCTGCCCTTCGCGGCGAGAAGTACGACATCGAGCACCGCATCGTCGTCGGCGACACTGTGAAGTGGGTGCGCGAGAGGGCCGAACTGGAGTTCGACGAGGGGGGAACGTTGTTGGGCGGGTTCGGGACGGTTCAGGATATCACCGAACGCAAGCAGGCGGAGGAGGCGCTGCGCAGGGCGCGCGATGAATTGGAGATACGCGTTCACGAGCGCACGGAAGAGCTGGAGGAAACTAACAGGGTACTGCAGGCTGAAATCGCCGAGCGCGCGCGGGCCGAGCAGGCCGTGAAAACCGAACGACAGCGGTTCAATGACGTCCTGGAGATGCTGCCGGCTTACGTGGTGCTGTTGACGCCGGATTATCACGTGCCCTTCGCCAACCGCTTCTTCAGCAAGCGCTTTGGCGAGTCCCACGGGCGGCGCTGCTTCGAGTATCTGTTTGGGCGCAGCGAGCCCTGCGAGAATTGCGAAACGTATAAGGTTCTGAAGACCAATGCGCCCCATCGCTGGGAGTGGACCGGCCCGGACGGCCGCAATTACGACATCTTCGACTTCCCCTTCACCGACACGGACGGCTCCCCCCTCATAATGGAGGTGGGCCTTGACATTACCGAGCGCAAGCGGGCCGAGGAGGAACTGCGCCGTTACCAGGAGCACCTGGAGCAGTTGGTCAAAGAACGAACCGCGGATCTCGAAACCAGGAACGCGCAACTTGCCGCCGAGATTGCCGCCCGAAAACAGGCCGAACAGGCCGCACTGCGCGCCAAGGAGGAGTGGGAGCGCACCTTCGACGCGGTGCCGGATGCAATCGCGATCCTGGATGAAGACCACCGCATCATGCGCGCCAATCGAGCGATGGCCGCGCGGCTCGGCCTGACGCCGGACCAGTGCGTCGGCCAACACTGTTACTCGGTCGTGCACGGGACGGACTCTCCGCCTGGCTTCTGCCCGCACGTCCTCACGCTGGCCGACGGCCAGGAACACACCGTCGAGGTGCACGAGGATCGGCTCGGAGGCGATTTCCTCGTCTCCACGACGCCGCTGCGTGATGAGGCCGGGCGGATGATGGGCACCGTGCACGTGGCCCGCGACATCACCGAGCGCAAGCGGGCAGCGCAAGAGCGCGAGCGCCAGGCCGCGCTGCTGGAGGCCATCGCCGAGAACACCGAGGCGCATCTTGTCTATCTTGACCCTGACTTCAACTTCGTGTGGGTGAACACGGCCTATGCCAAGGCATGCCGCCGCTCGAAGGAGGAGTTCGTCGGGCACAATCACTTCGAGTTCTACCCGCACGCGGAGAACGAAGCCATCTTCCGGCGCGTGCGCGAAACCGGGGAGACGGCGCGGCTCATGGAGAAGCCATTTGAGTTCCCCGACATGCCGGAACTTGGAACTACTTATTGGGATTGGACGTTAGCACCCGTGAAGGATGCGTCCGGCAAGTTGGAGGGCCTGGTCTTTTCGCTGATGGACGTTACGGAGAACATGAGGGCGCGCGAGCGGCTGGTCGCGGCGGAGCGGGCGCGCGCCAGGATGGCGGAGACGATGATCGCAGAGGTCAACCACAGGGTCAAGAACAACCTGGCGATCATCGCGGGCCTGCTGCAGATGCAGGCTGACTCGCAGTCTGCTGACAGCACGGCCTGGCACCTTCTGCGCGAGGCGGTGGCACGCATCCGCACCTTCTCCCTCGTCCATTCTGAGATGCACGAGGCTGCCGGTAGAGGGGTCGAACTGGTGGGCGCCGTGCGGCACATCGCCGACAATGCGCGCGAGGCGTTAGCAGCGGAGGAAACCGAGGCAGTAATCAGCGGCGAGCCGGTTTTCTACCCCGCGAAGAGCGCCACCGCGATCTGCGTGATGCTCAACGAGTTGATCACCAATGCGCTCAAGTACGGCGGCCCCGACAGCGATGGAAGGCGGCGAATGATGGTGGTGTCGGCGCTGCACCACGGCAAGTTGCGGCTCAGCGTGTGGAACTCGGGCAACCCGATTCCAGACGACTTCGACCCCAGCAACCTTGGCACGCTCGGTATCAGACTTGTGCGCGACATGGCCGTCGCCCAGTACCGCGGGTCATTCGCGATCAAGCCAGACCGGGGCGGCACGCTGGCGGAGATCGTTCTGGATGATGCTGCGCTGCGCAGCGAAGAATAGAAAAACGGGAGGAACCGGCCTTGGGTTGTGAGACGGAAAAGTCCGGAGCGCCTGGCTGCGAAACGCTTCGCGTGCTGATCGCGGAGGACGAATGGCTCGTTGCCTTCACCCTGCGCGAGCAACTCGAACAGCGCGGCTGCGAAGTGGTGGGCATCGCCCAGACGGGGCAGGAGGCCCTCGATCAATGCCTGGCAACGCACCCGGACGTGGTCTTGATGGACATACGCATGCCCGTGATGGACGGCTTGGCGGCCACGAAGCGGGTGATGCAAGAGCAGCCAACGTGTGTTGTCATGCTGACGGCAGCGGGCAGGCCGGCCGATGTCGCGAAGGCGGAGGAGGCGGGCGCCATGGCCTACCTGGTGAAGCCGGTGAGCGGCGACCAGATTCTGCCTGCGATCGAGATGGCAAGGCGGCGCTTCCGGGAGTTCGTGGCCCTGCAGAACGAGGTCGAGGAACTTCAGGGGGCGCTCGAAACGCGCAAGGTGGTCGAGAAGGCAAAGGGCCTGCTCATGGAACGCGCCGGGCTGGGCGAGGCGGACGCCTTCAGGCGAATGCAGAAGATGGCGATGGACCGGCGGATGACTATGAAGCAAGTGGCAGAGAAGGTGCTGGCGGCGGCGGAGGCGGCCGACGAGTTCTTCCGCGGCTGATCGGCCGAAAAAAGTTTGCGAGGGGTATTGACATTCTGGCGCTCGTTTGCTAAAATGATATGCGATAGAGCATAGCCGTTGTCCGCTTCTCAGATGAGCGCGGACTGGGTTTCCAGGCAAAGGGGCCCGGAAGCCGACAGTAAGGTCGCGGCGGACCAATAGCAGTTGGGCGCGAGGCGACAGCGGGGTCGCTTCCGCAAAGACAAAGGCGTCTGCGCATGCCTTGGGCATCGCGCGGACGCATTTTCTTTTGCGGGATCGCGAAGAAGACAGCGGCGGCAATCAGATAAGCGAGGAGCACACAATGAACGGGGAAAGGACATATCCCGCACTGTACTGGTTGCCCACCAGTGGCTCATGGGAAGAGGCCGTGCTTTCGTGGTCCGAGCAGGTCCACTTGGCCTTTCGGCGCGGACGGGCAGCAAGGCAAGGGCCAGCGGAAAAGGGGGGCGAGCGGCCGGCGCAGCAAGTCGCTGGTTCGACCGGCCCCGCGCCCTTGCGCGCTCCCGCGGCGGGAGAGAAGGCCCGCTGAGCGCTGCTGCGCCGTGCACAGGCCCCGATGCTGATGTGACGGCGGCGCGGGGGCTGCACGGCCTGGCGCATACGAAGGAGAATACCCATGACCACATGCTTGGCCGTTGACGCTGTTACCGAGACCGCGCCCGTGGCGCGAGACGACGCGCCGCTGCGGCCGCTGGAACCGCAAGAGCGCGACGAATTCGAGCGGCTGGCTATGGAGCACCTGCACGCCGCCTACAGCGGCGCGCTGCGGCTCGCCGGCGATCCCACCGATGCGGAGGACCTGGTTCAGGATACGTTCTTCCGCGCGATGCGCGCGTTCCGCCGCTTTCTGCCAGGAACGAATTTCAAAGCCTGGCTCTTCCGCATCATGACCAACCTTTACATCAACGAGTACCGGCGCCGCGTGCGGCGGCCGCGCCGGGCGGACGATGTGGACCCATTGGACCTCGGTTCGGCCGGACTGGCAGCCGACCCGGAGGCCTGCGCGCTCCAGGAGATCGAGGCCGATTACTTGCACAATGCCATCGCAAGGCTGCCCGACAAGTTCCGCATGGTGATCATGCTCGCAGATGAGCAAGGGTTCTCTTACGAGGAGATAGCGAGAATCATCAGGAGACCCGTGGGCACCGTGCGAAGCCGCCTGCACCGCAGCAGGCGCATGCTTGCGCACAGTCTCCGTGGCTACGCGCGCGAGGCTGGTCACCTGAGCCCGGCTGGGGCAGCCACGTAACTTGCAGGCCACCGGGTGTAAACTGCCCGTGCAGCACGACAGTGCTGCGCAACGCGATGACGCGTGTCCGCGGCTTCCCGCGGCCTAGTCCGCGGAGCCGCAGGCTTCACCAGAGGGTCCCGCTGCGAGCCCGACCGGCTGCATTCCCCTCGTCGCTGTCACGGCTTGACAGAAGGGCCACCGCACCATTACTTTTGCGTGGCCCGGCACGCCGTGAGCAGGCGATTAGGAGGGCAATCTTCTTGGAAATGTCAGTCATCGCGCGGCTTTGTTGCCTGTGCTGCCTGGTGCTCGCAGCCTTCGCTGCGGGGGCCGGGCGCGCTCGCGCTGCTGAGGCTGACCTGTTGTCCCAGGTCAGGATAGCCCCCGTGCTTCCTTCGGGCATTGTGGAAAGCGATCTCGACAGGGTTCTCTTGAAGCGTATCCCAGCGTTCCGGGTGCCGAGAAGCGCCGCACAGTGGCAGCGCGAGGCCGAGCGCCTGCGGCAGCGCATCCTATCGGAATGCATCCTTGCCGGCATCCCCCGAGCGATCATTCGTGAGAAGCCGCGCGTCGAGTGGGGCGAAACATTGGAAGCCGGCCCTGGCTACTCCATCCGCAAACTGCGCTACGAAGGCTACCCGGGCATGTGGGTGCCCGCTCTGCTCTACCTGCCGGACAAGGTCGCGGGAAGAGTCCCGGTCGTCCTGAATGTGAACGGTCATGTCGGTCCGCCGGGCAAGGCCATCGAGTACGAGCAGATCCGCTGCGTCAACCTGGCCAAGCGAGGCATGATCGCTCTCCATCCTGAGTGGTTGTCGTTCGGCGAGTTGAACGCGCCGGGATACTCGCACGATCGCCTGCTGTATCTTGACTTGTGCGGCCACAGCGGAGTGGCGGTCTTCTATCTGCACCTCAAGCGCGCCCTGGACTTGCTGCTGGACCTTCCGAACGCCGATCCGAAAAGGGTCGCGGTTACCGGGCTGTCGGGCGGGGGATGGCAGACCATATTGATCAGTTCTCTTGACACGCGCGTTACCGCAGCCATCCCGAATGCCGGCTACATCGGAACGCGAGCGAGGGTTTCCTACAGCAGCGATGTCGGCGATGAAGAACAGCAGCCGAACGACCTCGGCACGATCGCCGACTACGTTCATCTCACTGCCTTGCTTGCTCCCCGGGCTGCTCTGCTGATCTACAACGTGCGCGACGATTGCTGTTTCCAGTCAGACCGGGCGCGGCGGTCCGTCTTTGAGCCCGTCGAGCGGCTCTACGATCTGCTCGGGGCGGGAGACAGGTTCGAATACCACGAGAACGTGGACCCGGGCACACACAACTACGATCTGGACAACCGCCAGGCTTTATACCGGTTCCTGAACAAGCATTTCCTGGCGGGCGCTGCAGCGCAGGACGAGGAGATACCCTGCGCGGGCGAACTGCTCAGCGGGGAGGCGCTCACTGTCGGCCTTCCCCCCGACAACGCCACCTTCACCTCCCTCGCGCAAGGGCTGGCCAGGAAGTTGCCCACGCGCAAGGTCACCCCCCGGAGTCGGCAAGCCTTCACAACATGGCGAAGTCGCGCCCGGGAAAGGTTGACGCGCATCCTGCGCTGCAAATCTCTATCGCCCGTCAAGCCCACCTTGCTGGAAGAGACAACGTTCGAGGGAAGGCCAATCCGGGTGTGGCGTCTGGAATTGGGCGGCGAGTGGACGCTTCCGGCCGTCGAGTACGGCGCGAGCGGGGATCCGGCCGCACCGGTGGCGCTGGTGGTCGCCGACGGAGGCAAGAGCGAGAGCGCTCGAGTGGTAAGCGACGTGTTGAAAGCGGGCCACCGCGTCATCGCTTTCGACGTGCTGTTCTCTGGTGAGTGCACCCCGTCGGGCAGACAGGGATACCAGTCTGGTCTGCTCTGCACGATGCTCGGCGCGCGTCCCCTAGGCATCCAGGTCGCGCAGATTGAGGCCGTGGCAAAATGGGCGTCACAAGGGCGCGCTCCTTGCCATCTTGTCGCCATCGGTAAGAACGTGAGTGTCGCCGCGGCAGCAGCCACTGCCTTGGACAAGGCCGGGCGGATTGCGCGGCTCACCACCTACTCGCTGCCCGCCACCCTTGGGCTGCTTCTTGAAGAGGATGCAGGCTGCAGGGCCTTGTTCCCGCTCTACTGTTTCGGGCTGCTGCGCGACTTCGACGTGCGGGAACTGCTGGCCATGTGCGCGGAACGACAGGTGGAATGCCGCCAAATGTGGGGTAACCAGGCTCGCATCCAGGCGGAACTGGGGGACCTCGGCGAGGTCTTTCGGCGCTTGGGCGGTAACTCGCGGATCACGATCGGCGATTGACGGCTGCGGGCGGTGAACAGCGGCTCCCGGCCGCCCCTAGCGCGCAACAGGTAACCCACCTCCTGGATGGAATACCTCAACGCGAACCGGAATGGACTCTACTGGTGCGCCGCCATCGCATCCTGACCTCCCGCTGACTATCAGGCCGCGGGCAGTCATCCTCGCCGCGCTGCTGATGCCTCCCACCGCCTTCTGGATCGTGCAGTCGGAGATGGTTCGCTACACGTTCGCCACCCTCGCAGCGCCTTTCTACAATGCCATCTATCTGTTGTGCCTGGTGCTGTTGGCCAACTTTCTCGTCTCGCTGCGCTGGCCCAGAGCGGCGTTGAATCGCGCCGAGTTGCTCCTGGTTTACGTCACCATCTCGGTGGTTTCCGGTGTCATATCTTCGTGCATGCTCGGAGTCCTGGTGAGCAATATGGGCTACGCGCGCTGGTTCGCCACGCCCGAGAACGGATGGCAGACCAACCTCCTGCCGCTGCTGCCCAAGTGGCTGACGGTGACGGAGCCGCGTGCGCTGAAGGATTTCTACGTGGGTTCCTCCACGCTTTACACTATCCCTCACTTGCGCGCGTGGGCTTTGCCGGTTCTCGTATGGAGCGCAATGGGCCTGGGGATCGCGCTGGCCCTGGCCTCCCTGGCGAACCTCGTCAGCAGACAGTGGATGGAGCGCGAGCGCCTGACCTTCCCGATCGTCGAACTTCCCTATCAGATGACCGCGCCCGGCGGCTCTTTCTTCCGCAGCCGGGCGATGTGGATTGGTTTCCTGCTGGCAGGCGGCATCACCGCCTACAATGGCCTCGCCCACATCATCCCTGCCCTGCCGATGGTGCCGATCAAGCGCAGATACTTCTCGTTTGCGACCCCTCCGTGGAGTTCGGCCGGCTCGATAGTTGTGTCCTTCTACTTCTTCGCCATTGCCCTTGGATTCATCATGCCCGTTGACCTTGCTCTCTCCAGCGTGGCTTTCCAGGTCATCACCCTCATCGAGAGGGTAACATCGGCTTCTTGCGGCTGGGCAGCTGAAGGGCGAGATGTTCCCTTCATAGGCGACCAGGCGGCGGGCGCCTTCCTGGCGGTGTTCCTGCTGGCTACCCGGGGTTTCTGGCGTCCTCTTCTCCGCAGGCACCGCGAAAGGCCCGGGCGGCTGCGATTCCGGCCAGCGCGGGAACATGCTGTTGCGTGTGCCTTCATCGTTCCTTTCTGTGCGCTCGTTCTCACTGCGGTCGGCGCGGGGTTGAGACCATACGTCGCGGTCTATTTCTTTGTCGTGTACTTCATCGACGCGCTGGTGGTGTCGCGCATCCGGGCCGAGTTCGGCTTTCCCGTCAACGACCTCCATGCCGATGCCGCCGGGCCGACTAACAGCCTCGTGCGGGTATTTGGCACCCGCTTCCTCGACCGGAGAACGCTGAGCGTGCTGACCCTGTTTCACTGGCTCAACCGCGACACGCGAAGCCACCCCATGCCGCATGCGCTCGAGGGCCTGAAACTCGGGGCCCTCACCTCCAGCAGCCGAAGCATGTGGAAATGGATCGTTGTCTTCTTCTGCCTCACTGCCCCCATCGGTTTCTGGGCCTATCTGCACGTTTACTACAACCTCGGTGCAGGTTCAGGGAGGGTCGAGCGTTGGGTGCTTGGCTTTGGGCGCGAGAACTACGTGGCGCTGGAAGGCTGGCTGCACACGCCGACCGGATTTGATTCGGGACGGGCCACTGCAGTTGCAGCCGGATGCGCCTTCTCTCTCGCGCTGAGTGCCCTTCGCTCACGCTTCACATGGTTTCCGCTTCATCCGATCGCCTATGCCGTGGCCGGCGGATGGGGAATGTATAACCTCTGGCTGCCGGTTCTCATCGGGGGTAGCGCCAAATTGGTTGTAACCCGTTATTCCGGCCTGCGCGGCTACCGCAGGCTCCTGCCTTTCTTCATGGGCCTGATGCTGGGCGAGTATCTCATCGGATGCACCTGGAGCCTGTGGGGGATTCTCGTGGGTGTCCGCGCCTACGATTTCTTCCCCTAGCCTGGATTATTCACGAAGCGGGTGAGGGGATGCGACCCAGACACGAAGGGTGCTGAGTGGGCGGCGCACACGCTCGGACGAGGGAGAGGCCTGCGCGCTCACAAAGTGTTGCGAGTCCGCCAGTCGGCGGACCGCGGAGACGCGGCTTCACCCTCACCCTACCCCTCTCCCATCCAGGGAGAGGGGAGGCCCTTGGAGCCACTGCGGGGTGTCTCACCCCCCTCCCCCCAGCGTGGGGGAGGGTGGGGTGAGGGGGAGCCATCCGCTAAGATCCGCGTCATCACGCAAACCTTCATGAATAATGCGGGCTAGGCGCGCATTACGACCGGCCCCACATCGAGGACATACATCTGGCGCGAACCCTCGTGCGCAGAGTCAATGCACACTTGCCGTCCGTCGCGGCTCCAGCGCGGGTGAAGGTCGCAGCGAATGTGGTTTTCCAGGACGGGAGGCGAGAAGAACTTCGCGATGACGATGCGACAGCCGTCGGCCATGCGGTAAAGTATGAGCGTTCTCATGCGCTCATGGTCAGGATACGTATCGGTCAGCAGCCACTTCCGGTCGGGCGAGAAGGAGCAGTGGCCGTCCCTCGTCAGCACTCCTTCCCCCAGCACTTCGGCGTGGTCGGAGTGATCGGTGAAGATGTAGTAACGATCACCATTGTCTGCACGCCGCGCCCACGCCAGGATCTTGTCTGGCCCGAACCAGTCGAAGTGGGACACCATGTCATCGAGCGGCGCACACCACAAGCCCTGGCCGCGAGGGTCCGCCGTGCACATCCGGTGATGACGCGAGCCGTCAGCAGCGCGCCAGCGATGCAGGAAGATGAAGCGCCTGCCGTCGGGGCTGAAAAGCAGGTGGTTGAACTTATGTGCTGCATCCCCGGCGCTCGGGTGGGTAGCAAGTGCTGCCATCTCCGCCAACGAGATGATGAGGTGATACTCTCCTGTTGCCAGGTCCATCAGGTAGATGCCGTCGTCTTCGGGTCGAAGTTCGTCCGCCCAGGGGTCCGGCGGGCCGGCATAGCCGTAACCCGGCCGAATCCAGTGCAGCCGTGCGAAGTTGAGACTCAGCGCGTATGAACCATCGGGGCTGAGGCAGTATATCGGCCGCGGCAGAATGCGGCTCTCACCGGTGTGAATGTCGCGAACAACGGATACGTATTGATCGCCCTGGCGGTCATTGTAGACGATCAGCCGGTCAGGCTGAGAAGGCAGCCATTGCAGCATCGCCCCCTGCTGCCAGTTCCAAGCGCGCGTGTCGCAAACAGCGCGGAAGCGATTCCCCTGCGCCGTATCAACGACCCCCACGATTGCCCGGTCCTCCGGGCCGGGCGCTCTGTCCATGAACGCGCTCTCCAGGGCCAGCAAATACCTGCCCGTCGCATCCCACGGGGACTTGTCATAGTACCCGAAGAAATGATGTCTCGGCCCGCAAGTAGCAGCGCTCACATCGAAACATCGGCTGTCTTCTGTCATCGTGAGCGCCCTCTCTGCCTTCCCGCACAATGCTGGTTCAATGGCAGGGACGCGATCTTAGCCCAAACGGTTCGCCCCAGATGTGATTTTCTCCTAGGGGAGCCCTTCAACCCTTCAGGACCCTGAGGGCCTTCAGGGCCGAAGGGCGGCCTCCCCCACATTGAGCGGCGGCAGTCGCCGAGCCTACTTCGCCGAAGCAGCCTTCGGCTGCGAAGGCTGAACGCGCCATAGCCCAGACTCCGGCAAGGCTTCGTCTGGCAGGCGCCATGGCGACGGCGCGAGGGCCGCCCCTACGTTGGGCGCGTCCGCCAGACGGCGGACCGCCACGAAGCATCCCATATTAAATGAGATTCTTCGCTTCGCTCATAATGACAGTCGCCATCTATCAGCGCTTCCGCGCGGTGGCCAGCAGGGTTGGGCTGGTCCATATACGCTCGCGAGAAACCATCACTGTGTGAAAGCCGCTGCTTTCCAACAGGGCTGCGAGTGTTTCAGTATCGAACTGTGCTGTCTCGTAGAACCACGCATCCACGATATCCTCGGGCAGCAGCTGGTCTGCTGACAGTGTTGTGAGGTGACGCATCTCGCCCGCCAACTCCTGTCTCAGCCGTCGGCCAGAAGTGCTCTCCGGGGCCACGTAGTACCTTGTGTCCCTCTCGCCGGGGAGCGAGACCTTGCGTTCGGTAGTCTGCAGCCACAAGCGGCCTTTCTCGAAGCGGACGGATGTCTCTTGCCTGGGCCTCCTGTGCACAACATCCTGCCAGTCCTGTGCCAATACGGCCAAGCGGCCGCTGGCTTGGAGTACGCGCCAGACCTCCGAGATCGTACGGTGCACGTCCTCCCAGTCCATGCTCTCGAGGACACCGCAGAGCGAAGCGCCGTCAAAACCCTCATCTTCGAAAGGCAATGCATCAAGGCCTCCCACTTGAAACAGGGCATTTGGCAGTCCCAGCTCAGCAGCATTCGTCCGGGCTGCGGCGATCATGTTCGGTGCCGCATCCAAGCCCACAAGACTGCCAACGTGCTCAGCGAGATACAGCCCCGGCAGACCTGCACCACAGCCCAGGTCCAAGACTCTCCGGCTTCCCTTGAGAGCCGCGATGAAGAACTCAGCCGCCTTCCGATCCCCTGCGCTGAGATCCGTGAGCTTGCCCAGACGCCACGAACCAGCAGCATCTATGTTCTCATTGAAGAACTCCCACATCTCGATTCTGCGAGGCCGAATGCACTCAGGCACCGTGGTCTACTCCTTTCCCGATAGGATGGGGACTTGCGTCGCCAGCCAGAAGGTGTGGTCGCCCAGCAGGAACTCGACTGTGACGGGGACTGACCAGTATGAGCAAATGCGCAGCACGTCGGACGGGAAGGACCGCTCGATCTCGATACTCAACGTCCGCTCGAGGGTGGCTCCGCAATCCAAGGAGAAGCGCTCGCCGCCCGGATGGTCGGACGCCACTCTAAAGCCGGGGTTCAGGCCGATACGGAACCCGCCCGTCAGTTCGCTGCTGCCTTCGTTGGTGAGAGCCATGTGAACTGGGAAGGTCTTACCAACTGGGGCTGCCGCATTGCCGTCAAGAGTCGCAGCAAGGTGGACAGCCCCGCTGCGCAGGCGAAGCCCTGAAACTGCGGGCCCGATACCGCCGCTGTCAAATTGGCAGGAACCGCCAGTCAGAGTTACGGCAAGTTCATCCTCGCCGCCGGGCTCGTACCAGCGAAGGATGTGCTCGCGCACATCGGCACCGGGTTTGCTCTCGAACAGGGCCATCGGGTGATCGTGCTGGAACTGCGCGAGGACTGGCAGGTTCAGGAACCGCCATATCCGCAGCATCTCGCCGCGAGTCGCTGGCAAGAACCCCTGCCGGGCATACATGCGGTGAGCCGCGACCTCGTTCTTGAACGTTTGCGCGTGAATCGCCAGGAATCCAGCGCGGGCGGCCGCGTGAATGGCATGACGCACTATGGCGCTGCCAACGCCCTGTCCTCTATAGGGCGGATGAACCTCCAGGTTCACGAGTTCCGCCAGCGGATAGAACACCCCCTCGAGTATCGCGCGGCCCGCAACGACCCCGTCAACGCGCGCGACGATCCCTTCCTGGTTTCTGAAATCCTGAACGGTCACACCGGTTGGCGGCCACTGGTAGCCGCTCTTCGCGATGCCAGGGTGATAGCGGGCGATCAGCAAGTCCTCGGCGTGTTCCGCGGAAACATCCCTTGTTTCGACAACAACCTTCTGCGCAGACTGCAAGTGGGTTGCACTGTCTGCCATCGTATTTCCTCCTCGGGGCAGCGCCCCTGTGATTTCTGGGGCATCCCGAGGAGGTCGGCAATCAAAACGCCACCCCGATGCTGCTGGGGTGGCGCTTCATTCCGCGCGGGCTGACGTGAGGCGTCAGCCGATTGTTTCACCCTCAGGCACCGGAGGCAGGCGATGACCGACCTCGCTCGGGATGCGCGTTGTCTTTGTCATCGTCACCACCTCCTTTCGCCCGATGGTATCGGGACTGTTGGCATTATAGAGCATAAATGCCTGAATGTCAATCGCTTTCGCAGGGCCTCCAAGACATACTATGCACCCCCAGGCTGCTTGGGCAGCGCGCGGCAAAGCAGGGACAGGCCATATTCCTCCCGAAGAGGCAACGGCGGCACTGATCATGTTGCCCATGCCCGGAATACCCTATGGCGGATGAAGCGGAAAAGGCAGCGGCGATGCCGCGCACGCACATCGTGCGCCGCCTGGTAACCTGTGTAGGCGTGCTGGGGGCAGCGCTGGCGGCGTCCGTGCTGGTGGCTGGCAACGTGGGGCACGAGCCGATTCCGGCCTGGCACTTTGTGCGGTGCGTGATCGGGCATCTGACGGGCCGGCAAAGCGGCCTGAGCGAAACGACGGAACTGATCATCTGGGAGGTGCGCCTGCCGCAGGTGTGCCTTGGAGCCGCGGTGGGAGCAAGCCTGGCGGGCTGCGGCGCGATGTTTCAGGGGCTGCTGATGAACCCGCTGGCCGATCCCTATCTGATTGGCGTCTCAGCAGGAGCCGGCCTGGGCGCAAGCATCGCGTTCCTGCTACACGTTGACCTGTTCGCTGGCCCGTTAGGAGCCTGGGGAGTGGCCCTTTTCGCCTTCATCTTCGCGCTGGGAGCAATCATCCTTGTCTGGCGTCTGGCGACCGTGCGCGGACGAGTGCACCTGGAGGCTTTCATCCTCGCCGGAGTGGTGGTCGGGTCATTTCTGTGGGCTGGCGTTACTCTGGTCATGAGCCTGGCGAGGCACGACCTGGGCACGATCTTCCACTGGCTGATGGGCGATCTCGAGGGGCGCCACTGGGCTCCCGTAGGAATCGTGCTCGCGGTTGGCATTGTCGCTGGCGCGGGCATCTACATGCGCGCGCGCGACCTGAACCTCATGAGCCTGGGCGAGGAATCGGCGCGCCAACTGGGAGCCGATGTTGAGAAAGCCAAGCGCAGCCTGATAATCCTGGGCTCCCTCGTTACTGCCGCTGCCGTCTCGTTCAGCGGGATCATCGGGTTCGTGGGCCTTGTTGTCCCCCACGCTGCGAGACGCCTTTTCGGCGCTGATCACCGCGTCCTGCTTCCTGCCGCCGCGCTCACGGGCGCCTCCTTTCTAGTGCTGGCTGACGCCGTGGCGCGGGTGATGCCCACAGAACAACTCCCCGTGGGGGTTGTAACCTCGCTTCTGGGCGCTCCGTTCTTCTTCTACCTGCTGCGCAGGCGTCCGGGATGATGTTCCGTTGACGATCGAAGCCCGCGATATTGACGCATCATACGGAACCGGCCTGGCAATCAGCCAGGTGAGCGTGGCGCTATCAGAGGGCGAGTTCGTCGGCCTGGCAGGGCCCAATGGCTCCGGGAAAACGACGCTGCTGCGGGCGCTGACCGGGGTTTTGCGGCCGCTGCGCGGCAGAGTTCTCCTGGACGGGCGCAACCTGTTCGAATTGCCAGCGCGCGCGGTGGCGCGCAGCGTCGCCGTCGTTCCGCAGAACGCCGTTTTCGCGTTCAACTATTCGGCGCTGGAATTCGTGCTGATGGGGCGTTATCCGCACCTGGGGGCGTTCGCGTTCGAGACAGATGCAGATGACGATATTGCTATTTCCTGCCTGCGCCTGGCAGGGGCCGAGCACCTGGCTCACAGGCCCGTAACACAACTGTCCGGGGGCGAGAAGCAGCGCGTGCTGATCGCTCGCGCTCTCGCTCAGCAGCCCCGGCTCCTGCTGCTGGACGAGCCGACCGCCCACCTCGACATGGCCCACCAACACGAGATAATGCGCCTGGTGGCCTCCCTGGCGGCGCAAGCAAGGATCGGAATCCTGGCGGCTCTGCACGACCTCAACCTCGCCGCGCGGCACTGCGAGCGCATCGTGCTCATGCACCGGGGCCGTGTCGCCGCCCAGGGCCCAGTCAGCCAGGTTCTCACCCAGGAAAACCTGCGGCGCGTTTACGGCGCTCACGGCACGGTCATCGAGGACCCGTCAACCGGCCGCCCCCAGGTAACGCTGGTGCTGCCGGTGGGGGAAGTAGGGGAAGTGCGCGAAGTGGACGAGGTCGGGAAGTGAAATGGCGCTTGCTCGACTCGGGGGCTGCCGACGCCCGCACGAACATGGCCCTGGATGAGGCGATTCTCTCGGCCCACGCGCGACACCTGGCTCCACCCACGATCAGGTTCTACGCCTGGCAGCCGCCGGCTGTTTCGCTGGGCAGGCATCAGGACGCATGGGCCGTGCTGGACGAGGACGCCTGCAGGCGAGTCGGCCTTGACGTGGTTCACAGGCCGACCGGCGGTTGGGCGGTTCTGCACGATGGCGACCTGTGCTTCAGCATCGTGGTCGCGCAGCGCTTGCTGTCTGTCAGGGGAGTCATGGAAGCCTATCGGTGGCTTGCGCGCGGCATCGTGCGCGGCCTCGAACTGCTGGGTCTGAGCGCCGCGCTGGTTGAGAACGACGGTCGTTCTCGCTCGGCCCTTTGCTTCGCTGCCGCAGCAGCCTGCGACATCAGGGTCAATGGCCGTAAACTGATCGGCAGCGCCCAGGCGCATCGCTCGGGGGTCATCCTTCAGCAGAACGTAGTTCCGCTTCGCCAGCCCCGGCTGGAATACGCATCGGCCTTCCGCGACGCGACTGCAGCCTGCGCAATTGCTCAAGCAGCCTCACTCCCTGCTCTCCTGGGGCGGAACGTCGGCACCGAAGAAGTCAGGACTGCCCTGGTGTCCGGCTTCTCGGAGGCGCTGCAGGTCACCATCGAACCCGGAAGCCTGCTGCCCCAGGAGGCCGCTTTGGAGTGCGGCCCATCAGGACCCCGATGGGGCCCTTCAGGGTCCCAGAGGGGCGATTTATCGCCGCTTTCCCCACCGTGATCCCTCGATGCGGATCTCACGCAAGGAATTTGAGCGCCTCGCAGCCGAAGCGATTGAGGGCCTGCCCGACGAGTTCGCGAGCAGGCTCAAGAATGTGGAATTCGTGATCGAAGACTATCCCAGCCCCGAGGATCAAGGGAAGTTCGGGGTGGAGCCAGGGCGGCTCCTGCTCGGCCAATACCAGGGACTTCCGCTCACTAAGCGCTCGGTTTTTGGCGGGCCTATCATGCCCGACCGGATCACCATCTTCCAGCGCAACATCGAGCGCATCTGCCGCACCCACGAGCAGGTCGTGGACGAGGTGCGCAAGACCGTGCTGCACGAGATCGCCCACCACCTCGGCATCTCAGACGCCCGCCTGCGCGAACTGGGATATTGACCCGGCTGGGAGCACCCCGATTGCATCGGGGATTTGAGAGCGGCGATGGATCGCCACACTTGCGGCCGCACACCACACACCATGTCGCGCAAGCGCAGCGGAACCGGCAGGCTGCGGGGCTGGTTGGAACTGACAGGAAAGGCGATGGGTGGTATAATTGCGAGAGTGAGCGAGGACCGGATAATCGAGTATCCGCACCCTGCGCTTCGGAAGAAGGCGCAGCCGGTGCGCAGGATCACGGCGGCTACGCACGACCTGATCGCGGCGATGATCAGGCTGCTGCGCGAGCGCGGCGGCCTGGGCCTGGCGGCCAACCAGGTGGGCGTCCTGGAGCGGGTGATAGTGGTGCAGCGCGAAGAGGGCATCGTGCCGTTGATAAACCCCGCTATCACGGGCCATGACGGCGAGGAGATTTCGGATGAGGGGTGCCTGAGCCTGCCGCAGTTATACGGCATGGTGCCGCGCCACACCAGCGTCACAGTGCGCGGCAAGGACCCGTCGGGCAAGTCCGTCACGATCAGCGCAGAGGGGCTTGAGGCGCGAGCCCTGCAGCACGAGATAGACCACCTGGACGGCATACTGTTCACCCACCGCGCGCACGCTGACTCGTTCTTCTGGCTCGTCGAGGGCGAGAACGGGGAGACCGCCCATCAGCCCACGCGGCTTGAGGACGCCCTGAAAGTTTTCGAACTTCGCAACCTGGCAAGAGTTTGAGGCAGGTTCGGGGGAGGGGGAATTGGCGTGCCCCGGCGAATCGGGGCCGCTGCGGAGAGTTGAGAGGGGGAACAGGGTGCCATGCGCATAGGGTTCATGGGGACGCCGGAATTCGCGGTGCCTTCACTGCGGGCGCTGCTTGACGCCGGGCGGGAGATAGCATTCGTAGTGACCCAGCCGGATCGGCCAGTGGGCAGGGGGCTGAAGGTGCAGCCGCCGCCGGTGAAGGTTACGGCGCAGGCTGCCGGGCTGCGTGTGATTCAACCCAGGCGTGCTTCGTCGGCGGAAGCGATCCAACAGATAAGGCAGTTTGCCCCGGATTTGCTCGTGGTCGTCGCCTTCGGGCAGATTCTCTCCGCAGAATTGCTGGACGTGCCCCGCCTGGGGGCGGTGAACGTTCACGCCAGCCTTCTTCCCCGCTGGCGCGGCGCAGCGCCTATCCAGCGCGCAGTGCTCAACGGCGACGCGGAGACGGGCGTTACAACCATGTGGATGACCCCCGGGCTCGACGCGGGCGACACTATCTTGCAGCAAGTTGTGCACATCGCCCCGGACGACACTGCCGGGAGCCTGTCGAGGGCCCTGGCGCTTCAGGGTGCCTGGCTGCTGCTGCGTACGATTGACCTGATCGCCAGGGGCGAAGCGCCGCGCCTCCCACAGGATGAGTCCAAGGCCACCGAGGCGCCGCGTATCCGGCCCGAAGAGGCCCTGATTCACTGGGAGCGGCCAGCAGGTGAAATATGTCGCCTGGCGCGGGCTCTGAACCCTTGGCCGGGGGCTTTCACCTATCGCGGCGGGGAGCGCATCAAGATCTGGCAAGCCCATCCGAAAGAATGGGCGGAAGGAAAACCCGGGCAGGTCGTGGAAATCGCCCGCGACGGGATAACGGTTGCCGCCGGCGCGGGCGCTGTGGTTATGGAGCAGGTGCAGCCGGAAAGCCGTAGAATAATGCCAGCGGCAGCCTATGCCAATGGCTACCGTGTGCAGGCTGCCGAGATGCTGGGCTGATAATCCCGAGGCCGGGAGAATAACGTCGTGAGCCAGCCGGACGCCGACCTCCTCGAAAAGGACTTCCAGGAGGCGATGGAGTCCAAGAACGGGGGAGACTACGAGCGCGCCATCTCCAGATTCAAGCGCGTCCTGGAGAAGGACCCGAAGCACGTCCGGGCTCACCTCCACCTGGGGCTGACTTACGGCTTCATCGGGATGTTCGACGAGTCGCTGGCGGAACTCGAGCAGGCAGCGAAACATGACCCCGGCTGCGTCGAGGCGCACCTTTCCATCGGTAAGACGTTGTGCATGTTGGGTATGTATGAGGATGCGAAGAAGAGTTTCGAGACCGTGATGCAACTGCAGCCCGGGCACTGGGAAGCGAAGAAGCAGTTGAGTTACCTGAATCAGATGGCGCCCGGCGGCAACAAGTGAGGGGAAGTTCGAGATGTTTCTCGACTGGACGTTCATACTGCTGATCCCGGCCGTCATCCTGGCGGCGTGGGCGCAGATGAGAGTGATGGGGGCGTATCGGAAATGGTCGCGCGTGGCAGCCTCGTGCGGAATGACGGGGGCCCAGGTGGCAGCGGACATGATGCGCCGGGCCGACCTGCTGGCAGATGTGGAACGCAGCAACCCCCCGGCTGCCATCCGCGCAGCCAACATCCTGCGGTCGGTGAGCGTCCAGGCTGCCGAGGGCCAACTGACCGACCACTACGATCCGGCGAGCAACACCCTCAACCTTTCCGAGGGGGTTTACGCCAGCAACAGCCTGGCGGCGCTGGGGATCGCGGCTCACGAAGCGGGCCATGCGATCCAGAAGGCGACCGCTTACCGGAGCCTGGTGCTCAGGACGACGCTGGTCCCGGCCGCGCGGATAGGGAGCGCGCTGGCATGGCCGCTGTTTCTCATCGGGCTCTACGTCGCTGGCAGCGGTTCGAAATTGCTGATGGACATTGCGATCCTGATGTATTCCGCCGCGGTTGCGTTCACCCTGGCAACCCTGCCCGTTGAGTTCGATGCCAGCCGCAGGGCGTTGCGCATGCTTGGTGCAGGCGGATATGTGCGCGAGGCCGAGATGCCCGCCGTGCGGCAGGTATTGGGCGCTGCTGCGATGACCTACGTGGCGGCTGCGCTGATGGCTGTGCTCACCCTGATCAGGTTGCTGTTGATTCGAGGCGAAAGGGACTAGTGGGGGCCATAGAGTCGCCGACTCCGGATGCACCATCAATGCCTGCCGCGCGCCGTCCCAGTAGTGCGCGGCAGGCTGCGCTTGCCGTGCTGCACCGCGTCGAACGGGGGGCTCTCGCTAATCGCGTCCTGGATGCTGTCCTCTCAAGAAGTAGGATGGATGCGGCCGAGCGCGCATTGACCACCGCGCTCGTCGAGGGCACGCTGCGCAACCGCTCGTGGCTCGACTTCGTTCTTTCGAAATCCTGCAACCATTCGCTCGAAAGCCTGCCGCCGCTGATCCAGCAGGTGCTGCGCATGGGAGCCTTCCAGTTGCTGCTGCACGACCGCCAGGCAGATGCAGTGGTGGTATCGGACTCGGTGGATCTTGCCCGCCGCTGCGGACATGAGGGGACGGCGGCCCTGGTCAACGCCGTTCTGCGCGCTGTTGCCCGCGGGTGGGAGCAGGTCGCGCCACCCGACTTCTCGACAGACCCCGTGGCGCACATCAGCCTTCGCTACAGCCACCCGGAGTGGCTGGTGCGCCGGTGGGTGGAACGATTTGGGGTGGATGAGACGTTATTGATGGCGAAGGTGAACAGCGAGACGCCCGATGTTACTCTGCGGGTGAACCCTCTGCGCACAGATGCCGAGACGATGGCGCGCGAACTGCGAGAAGAGGGCTTTTGCATCGAGCAGGGCTCGGCAGCCCCCGGGGCATTGCGCGTGCGCGGGTCGGCGCACCTTGTCGAGACCGCTGCTTATCGCCGGGGGGATCTCTCGATACAGGGCGAGGGGAGCATGATCGCCGGATTGCTGGTGGGGCCGCCTCCAGGTGCGCGCGTCGTTGACATGTGCGCGGGCACGGGCGGCAAGACCACGCACCTGGCGCAAATCATGGGCGGCCAGGGGCAGATTCTCGCCTGCGATACAGATGGGCGCAGGCTGGCGGTTCTCCAGACCGAGTGCGCGCGCCTCGGTATCGGCATCGTCCAGCCCCGGCAGCAGGATGCGCGCACGCTTGCCCCAACGCAGGATTTCGACTGCTGCCTGGTGGACGCGCCCTGCTCGGGCACCGGAAGCCTTCGACGCCGCCCTGACATCCGCTGGCGCAGGAAAGAGAAGGACATCGCATCCCTGGCGCAATTGCAGAGGGAACTTTTGATCGCCGCTGCGGGTCTGGTTTGCACGGGAGGGTGGGTGGTATATTGCACGTGCAGCCTTGAGCCGGAGGAAAATGAGCAGGCGGCGGAGGAGTTATTGTCGGCCAGGCCGGAGTTCCGGGCAGTTGACTGCCGCCCGTTTCTTCCGATGCTTGGGCCGCAGGATTTTGTAATGGACGGTAAAGCAGTGCTCCTGTTGCCTCACCGATACGGCACCGACGGCATGTTCATGATGCGGATGCAGCGAACATGACTGAACCAATGCCTGAACCGGAGCAGGCGCCCACGCAGGAGATTCCTGCCGCCGAAGCGGAGCAGGTGCTCCCTGCGAGCCCGCCCGCGAAGCGGCGCCGGCGGCTGCGCGAGACGCTTGCGCTGGTCGCGGTGCTGGCGCTGGCCGCGATTCTGAGGCTGTTCGTGTATGAATCGGACATCGTGTCCGGGACCTCGATGCGCCCAGGGCTGCGCTCCGGAGACTATCTTCTGATCTGCAAACTGAGTTACGAGTGGGGCAAGCCCAGGCGCTTCGACGTGGCAACGTTCGCCTCCCCGGTCAACTCGGGCGAGGTGCTCGTCAAGCGCGTGGTCGGCTTGCCAGGAGAATGGGCAATCTTCTGGAGGGGAGTGGTTTTCATCAATGGGCGGAAACTGGATGAGCCGTATGCGACCGGGGGCCAGGAGTACTCTGGCACGCCGACCTGGGTGCCGCCCGGACACGTGTTCGTGCTGGGCGATAACAGGGAAAATAGCGAGGACAGCCGCGTGTGGGGCCCGGTTCCCCTCGAGAACATGAGGGGCAAGGCGGTGGCGACCTTCTACCCGTTCGGCAGGGCACACTGGCTTGGGGCGCGAGAGGTGGCGCGATGACCGGTGGCAGCGGGCGAGCAATAGTCGTTGCCGGCGTCCTGGGCTTCATCCTGGGCGGAGGCCTGGTGGGCTGGCTCACCAGGGCCAGGGAACGAGAGCAGGTTCGTTTCACTGTAGCCCCCAGGGCGAGTCTGGGCGGGGCCAGTCCTGGCGGCATCGAGGAGGCCGTCCGCCGGGCGGGACGTGCCGTGGTGCAAATCGAAACCACCCTGGGCGGCCGCGCGCTGCCGCGGGGCCTGAGGGAAATGCTGCCTGTGCCGGAGGGTGAACTCATCCCGGAAGGCCAGGCAAGCGGCGTGATTATCAACGGCGAACGCGGCTACATCATCACCAATGCGCACGTTGTCAGGGGCGCTTCCAGGATTTCCGTAACGCTGGCTGACGGGCGGCGATTCCCCGCGCGCACTGTGGGCACCGACCCGTTCTCGGACCTGGCGGTCTTGAAGATAGACGCCAAGGGTCTGCCGGCACTTGTGCTCGGCAGTTCCGAGAACCTTCCGATAGGCTCGTGGTTGGTGGCGATCGGCAATCCTTTCCGGTTCGAGAACAGCGTAACGGTTGGGGTGCTGAGCGCCAAGCGGCGCGACCTTCCAGCCCCGGGCCGCGATCTGCCCCTGGAGGACTTGATTCAGACCGATGCGGCCATCAATCGCGGCAACAGCGGCGGCGCGGTCGTCAATCTGGAGGGCGAACTGGTTGGCATTCCTACCGCGATAGTGAGTCCCAGGGTAGGGCAGGGGATGGGCTTTGCGGTCTGCGTCGAGCGCGTGAGACGCGTGGTTCCGCAACTGATAGCGCGCGGCAGGGCCACGTGGGCCTGGCTGGGCATCGAGTATGCCCCGGTCGGCATGGAGGAGGTCCCGAAAGAACGGCCGCCAACCGCGACTGGAATGATCGTTACCGATGTGGTGCGCGCTGGCCCTGCGCACAGGGCCGGGGTGAAGGGGGGAGACATCATCGCGTCCGTTGACGGTAGGGCGCTGCGCTTGAAGAGCGACCTTCAGCTATACGTGCGCAGCCGCGACCCCGGCAGCGCGGTCAACCTGCGCACCTGGCGCGAAGGGCGCTGGCTCAACATCCGCGTTGTTATTGAGCCGATCCCCGAGGCCGCCGTGCGATAGCAGTCGCTGCAGCGAGGCCGGCCGACAGCAGGCGCAAAATGTCGCTGGCTTGCCGGGAGCGAAAACAACCAGGAGGGCAGGAAAGTCTCCTGCCCTCCTGGATCCGTTCTGTCGCGCGCAGTCTAGTAGTGGATGTAAACGTAAAACGGGCCGAGCTCGTGCAACGAGGACGACATTCTCAGGCCCCCACTGGTGTTGGTGATGGCAATGGTGAACCCCCCGAACCCGAGAACGGTGCCAACGATGGACGAAGGGACGGCCCTGCGCAGCTTTCGGACTTCCCCGATTGACCCCTGGCCGACAGCGTTCCAGTATTGCCCGTTGCAGAAGACCACGGCCCACGCGGCCCTGGTTCCCCCGGGGCCAACGTCTGGCATTGACCGGCCCCCGGCACCGATGAATACCGGCGTGTTCAATGGTATTGTCCAGTCCTTGAGAGTGCCTCTCGCAATGACAAAGGTCACCCCGTTGGGGGTCGTCACCGTCTGCGTGGCCAGCGCCCGCGTTACCAGCGTCGCCGCCAGCACCGCAGCGCAGACCAGGCCCAGTACTATGATCAGCACTCTTGCTCGCTTGTTATGTAGCATCTTTGCCTCCTCGCTCTCAGTAGTGGATCAGAACGCGCATCGGAGTCGCGCCAGCCACAAACGTCACTCCCCCACTGACGTTCTTGACTTTGACGTACTGGCCTACCATGGTTCTGCAGATGGACGTGCCCGGCGCTGTTACGGTGACGCCGCTCGCCACCGTGCCGTCTCCGTTGCGGCCCGACCAGCCCCAGGTCGCCCCCTCGCAGAAGACGACCACGAAGGCCGAGCCGCTGCTGCCGCCTCCTGTTTCCGAGATGCAGATTGGGATCGGCCGGCTAAGGGGCAGGGTAACATCTCTGGTGGTGCCAGCGTTGACGGTCAGGGTTGTGGGGTTGGTCAGTATCCGCACCTGCAGTGCCAGGACGCGCGTTACAACGACCAGCGCCAAGAGAACCGCGCACGCCAGCCCCAATACGATGATCAGCGTTCTCGCTCGCTTGTTATGCAGCATTTCTTGCCTCCTCCCTCTAGTAGTTCAGGTAAATGCGCCCAGTGTCGGTGGGGGCTGCAATCTTGATGCTTCCGCTGACATTGTTGACCTTGATCGTCTGGCCCGCTTTTGTGTCGCACATTAGCGCGCCCACGGTCGTGACGTTGTTGCCCTTGGCAACCGTTCCGTCTCCGTTCAGACCGATCCAGGACCAGGCGACGCCGTCGCAGCAGGCGACAATGCTCGCCGCTCCGCCCGTGGTGGCACCCATCCCTGAAATGCTGATGCTCACGGAGGTGTTCAGCGGCAGCGTTTTGTACACGGTGCCTCCTCCGCCTACGGTGAAGGTGGTGAACGCCGACGCATTCTGGAGACTAAATGTCTGGACTGCTGTGCCGCGCGTCGCCAGCATCAGAGCCAGGACCACGGCGCACGCCAGACCCAGGACGATGATCAAACCTCTCGCCCTCTTATTGTGCAGCATTCTTGCCTCCTCTCAGAGATTCTGCGCTGTCCGCCGACTGGCGGAGACTCATGCCGCGACCCCAGCGCATCGGTCGCGGCCGGAACTGGCAAGGCTCCATCTATTGCCCTATTACCTCCTCCGCCTGAACTTGCTGTAACAACTCGGCCAGGCGCTCCTGCGCCCAGCCGGGCGGATCCCCGCCCTCGGGGTAGTAAGCCAGGACTTCCTCGTTCAGGCGCTGGATGGCCTCTTCCGTCCGCGCCATGACTGCTTCCGCCTCCGGGTCAACGATTTCCCTGCCCTCAAGGATGGCTTGATTTCTGGCCAGGATCTCCTCCTGCTGCGCCGTCATCAGGTCGAGCCATTCAGGGCTGTCCAGCATGAGGTTGTCATCGGGGAGGACAAGCCCGGCGGAATCTGAGGCGTTTGCCTCGCTCGGCCCCTGGGCCAGGTGAAGGCCCTCAAGGACTGCCCGGACCGCAGGCATGAGTTCATCTAATGGCTGCGCCGGGCTGAGGCAGCCGACGAGAGCCGCCGTTTCTCCGCGCGTGCGCGCGCCTACCAAGAGGCTGCCCTTTTCCTGTTCCTGAGCACCTGCCCCTGGGGCCTGGGACTCGGATGCCTTCGGAAACCAGGGCCAGGGCGCTGGCTGCACGGATGACTCGGAGGAGTCTGTCACCCAGAGCCTCTCCTCGAAGTACAGCAATTCCCAGCCCTCCGGCACGGGCACCGCGACAGCGCCCGTGTCGCACACAATATCGCAGCCTTCGGGTGCCGGGGCAGGGAAGAACCGCACCCGCAGCGGCTGCAGGCCGTTTGATCCGGAGCCGAACAACTCAACGCGCTCGGTTGCCACAGACAGCCGTGGCTGCGCCTGCTCGCCTGATCCATCCGAGTCTGCCGTCGAGACCTGGATCGAGATTGGCTGCTCGTCCAGCACCCCGGACAGGCTGCACGCCTGTATGCGGACCTTGCTCGCGGGTGCTGCTTGCGGCCAGGTAAGTGCGGCGCCGTGAGTTTCGTCGAACTGCACTGTCCAGTCTTCGGGCACCTTCAGCGAAGTTTCGAGGCGCTCGCCGCTTTCGGCCTTACTTTCCCCGGGTTCCGCCTTTGCAGTGTCCGCAGTAGGGCCAGGCAGCGGGCCCACAAGACTCGCCACCGCAGCCCCCGGCCCTTCGAGTATCTGGACGGGGTGTCGTCCCACCTTCTCCGCAGAACCGATGCGCAGGTCTTTCGCGCGGGCGAGAACCTGCTGGGTGCAGCGATCAACAAGCGCCTGTTCCGTCGCCGATGCACCGCGCACCTGGCAGGAAACGAGGATCACCGGCCTGGCTTGATGAGAAGGCCCTGCTTTCAGGCCCAGGGCCACCACGTGCCGCCACCCGGCGACATGCAGGTTGCTGCCGGGCTCAGGGGTCGCCTGAAGGTGTGGCATGAACACAGCAACCGTCTTCGCTGGCGGCGGCGCTTCAGTGACCTCCCGCGCCTCATCGCACCAGGAAATCGAAGAAAGAGTAAACAGCAGAGCAACCAGCGAGACACCCGCGACCCACTCGGCGAACGCCTTCCCCAATGTGTGGCAGCCTCCTAGAAAGCCGGTTTCTGCAAATGCCTGCGGAACCCTGCCAGCCGCCAGGGCTTTTTGGGCCCGGGGCGAGCGGTTACGGCTGGCGGGCGCTTTCCTGTTCGCTGGATGGCCGCAAGGATCGTGCCCAGGGAGCGTAAACCTCGTCGTGAACTACCTTCAGGCACGCGACTGTCGGCACCGCGATCACAGCGCCGAAGATGCCGAAAAGCGCCGTCATCACGAGAAACCCGACAATTACCGAGACCGGTCGGAGTTGCAGGCCCCGCGACATCACCAACGGCACCAGGAGGTTGCTCTCCAACTGGTTGACTGCAACAAAAGCGAAAACGACATAGAGGGCGCGCACAGGCTCGATAGCCAGCCCTGTCAGCACCGGCGGCACGGCCGCCATGATGGGCCCAAGCGTGGGAACGATTTCGAGAACCCCGGCGAGCGCGCCGAAAAGCACCGCATAGGGAATCCCTACGATCCAGAGAAGCACGCCTACCAGCGTGCCGACTGTGGCCATCAGGACCGCCATCGCCCTCGTCCACAGGTGCACTTTCTGCCGCATCAGCGCGCCGACGCGCTCCGCCGTGCTTCTCATCGGTGCAGGGAACAGCCCGACCATGCCCCTGGCGAGCGTGCCTGGCTCCAGGAGCATTATCACCGTAACCACGGCCGCCAGCACAGCAGCCATGATCCCGCCGGCGGCGCCGCCCAGAAGAACCCCGGCATAGCCTGCTATCCCGCCTGCTTGCGAACTGACCTCGCCGGCAAGGTCTATCTTCGCGATCCGGTCGCGCAGCCACGGGTAGTTGCTGGAGACCCGCTCCAGCAAGGTGCGCACGCGGTCCCAATGCTGCGGCAGGCTTCGCCCGAAATCCACCGCCTGCCGGATCAGCGGCGGCAATACCACGGCTGCCACCAGGGCCACAACCGCTATTCCAGCGGCCAGGATAGCGATCACCGCTACCGGCCTCGGCAGGCGGCGGCGCACCAGAAACTCGACTGCGGGAGTCAGAGCAACGGCGATGAGGGAGGCTATGATCAGCAGTTGGATCGCGGGCCAGATGCGAATGAGCGCCACGCCGCAAACGTATAGCGCAGCCAGTGCCACCGCCGCGGCCACCCCACCCGCGATTGCAGTCCTCCTGGTTTCGTCGGCTCCCCGTCCCACGGCTGGCTCTCTGCTCGGTGCAGTATATCCACGCACGCCCCTCATGTCAACGAAGACCTGTGCGCCTGCTGTGGCTTTCCAAAGTGCAGCCCTAGCTGTGGCCTGGCGGGCACACGGCCGCAGAAAGCGAACAGTAAGGCTACAAGGGCGCTTGACAGGGCTGAATTGGGGGCACTATACTAGGGATTGTTGTCCGCCAGCCTGCCAACCCGCCAGGTGGCGGGCGGGCGGACAACGTTTAGGAGGAGAGACAGTGGCAGCGGTGGTAGAGACGGAGGCGCTCACCAAGGTCTATCAGCCCGGGCTGGGAAAAACCGGCGTGCTGGCATTGAAAGACCTGACGATGAGCGTTGAAGAGGGAGAAGTGTTTGGGCTGGTGGGCCCCAACGGGTCGGGCAAGACGACGTGTCTGAAGATTCTTCTGGGGCTCGCATATCCCACGAAGGGCAAGGCCAGGCTGTTTGGCAAGAGCGTGTTCGACCTTTCGGCCAAGGACCGGGTGGGGTTCATGCCCGAGGCCCCCTATTTCTACGACCACATGACTGGAGAAGGGCTTCTGCACTACTTTGCGACCTTTTTCGGCATGGGCAGAAGGGAGCGCAGGGAGCGGGTGAACGAACTGCTCAACCTTGTGGGAATGCATGAGCGGCGGGGCATGGCCTTGCGCTACTACAGCCGGGGGATGCTGCAGCGCATCGGCCTTGCGCAGGCCTTGCTGAACGATCCCGCCCTGCTGATCCTGGACGAGCCGACGAGCGGGCTCGACCCGATAGGCAGTTACCAGATCCGGGGGCTGATACGGGAAATGAAGAAGAGGGGGAAGACGGTCCTGCTGTGCTCGCACCTTTTGGGAGAGGTGGAGGCCCTGTGCGACCGGGTGGCGGTGCTGCACCGGGGGAACATGCTGGCCCTGGGGCAGATGAAGGACCTGCTGCCGGTTTCCGAGAAGGCCACCGTGATCGCAGGCAGCCTTTCCGAGGAAGCACTGGCCGAACTCAAGAGCAAGTGGCAGGTGGCGGGCCCGTCAGACGGGATGGTTGAAGTGCTGGCGCAGAACCCCGAAGAAGTGAACTCGGTGCTGGATTTCGTGCGCGGCCACGGAGGAGAGGTTTATGAGATAGTGCGCCCGCGGCAGACGCTGGAGGAGTTCTTCATCAGAGCGGTCCGCGGCGACCAGGAGGCATCATAAATGGCAAAGGTGAAGCGCAGGGCGCATTTCCTGAGGGCAACGCTGGCGATCGCGCGCAATGCGATCGGCGAGGCTGTGCACCGCATAATCTTCCAGGTGATCCTGCTGTTCGGGGTGCTGCTCGTGGTCGGGGGCTCCTTCTTCACCTACATGGCGCCGGCGGAGGAGCACAAGATGCTCACCGACTTGGGGCTTTCGATCATCGCGGCCTTCGGGATGATGCTCGCGATTTTCATGGGCGTGATGGCGCTGCAGCCCGAGATCGAGCGGCGCACGATCTACTCGCTGTTGGCGAAACCTGTCAGGCGCTGGGAATTCGTGCTGGGCAAGTATCTGGGGGCGCTGGTGGTGCTGCTGGTAAGCACGGTGGTGATGGGCGCGGTCTTCATGACCATGCTCTACGTGCGCGAGGGGAACTTCTACGCGGAGATGGCAGAGGCCATCGGCACAACGTTCCTGGGGCTGGGCGTGATGTTGGCGCTGGTGATGATGATCTCCACCTTCTGTTCCACGCTGATAACGGTGATCGCGGGCGTGGTGCTGTGGATCATGGGCTACATGCAGAGTTACCTGGGGGAGGTGTTCGCGCAACATGCTGAGAGCGGGTTGCTGCGAGCCTTCATCGGGGTGCTCGGCATCCTGCTGCCGAACTTCGATAAGTTCGATCTGAGGGTGCAAATCGTTGACCAGATGAGCATAGACCCCAGCATGGTGCACAGCATGTTGTGGTATGGCCTGGAGTACACGGCGGTGGTGCTCGTGTTGGCGATCATCTTCTTCAACGAGAAGCAGGTGTGAGATGACAGGGGAGGGCTTCGGCAGGCGCAGGGCGCGCTGGGTGCTGATCGCGGTGGCTGTCGGCTGCCTGGCGATGTCGGGCCTCGAGCGCCGCGCGATAGAGAAGAGCCCGAGTTACAAGCCTTACCTGTCCGACGTAACAGTGGTGACGGGCGTGGGAGATGCGGGCACGCTGGCGATCCTGGCGGTGCTTGGCGGTTTCAGGGCGGCGGCCGCCAACATGCTGTGGCTGAAGTCGGACTACTACTGGCACCTGGGCTCTGCAGGGTGGTGGAAGATGCGGCCGATCTTCGATGTCATCACCAGGCTTGACCCGCACTTCGTCATGGCCTGGAGAACCTTCGGGTGGCACGTTGCGTGGAACTTGTATGCCGACGCGGCCCCCGAGGACAAGCCCAGATACCTGAAAGAAGGGGAAGACATATTCCGCCGGGGCATCCATGCCAACCCTAGCAGTTGGGAACTGCGCATGGAGTTGGCGTGGCTTTACCACGACCGCATCCGGGACTCGGAGAAGGCGATCCCGCTGTGGCGGGATGTCGTGCGCAAGCCGCACGCGCCCATCTACAACTGGCACATGCTGGCGCACGCCTATGCGCGTACGCTGAACTGGAAGAAGTCGCTCGAGACGTGGGAGAGGGTGCTCGAGATAGACCCCACAGACATGGTGGCACGCAGGCACCTGGCTAGATGGCGACGGGCGATGAAGGACCCCGCGTTGCTCAAGCAGGAATTGCGCCGGGTGTGGAAGACCGAGCAGGCTATGCGCCACAGCCGCGGGATCCCGACCTTGCCCGAGCCGGAAATCCTTCGCTAGGCGGAGAAAGAGACCCTTGGCGGCGCGGAGTGTGCCGCTGATCGCCAATCCTCAAGCAGGCCTGGGGCGCAGCGGCCGCGCGCTACCCCGGGCTGTCATGTGCCTGGAACGATTGGGCTGGCAGGTCCGCGTTCACCTCACCAGCCGCGCCGACGAGGCAGCCCGAATAGCCGCGCGCCTGTGCGGACAGCATGACCGGCTGCTGGTGGCCGGGGGCGATGGCACCGTTCACTCGGTGCTGCCGGCGCTGGCCGGCTCGCAAACCGCCCTGGCGCTGCTCCCGATAGGCATGGCGAACGCAGCCGCGCGGGAACTGCGCATCCCCCGGTCAATCCCACGGATGTGCAAAGTGGCGACAGGAGACAACGTGCGCGCGATTGACCTGGGATCCGCAAACGGAGTCCCGTTCGTGCTGATGGCGGGGATAGGGTTCGACGCCGCGGTGGTGCACAGCATCAAGCCGCGCTTGAAGAGACTGTTCGGCCCGGTCGCTTACGTGCTCAACGGCCTGCGGCAGGCCGCAATGGCCCGGCCCAGTGTCATCAGGGTCACGGCCGATGGGCGGGAATTCCAACTCAGGGGCTGGCTTGCGGTGATCGCTAACATGGCGACCTACACCTACTTCTGGAAGTCCGTCCCCAGCGCCGATTGCGCGGATGGATTGCTGGACGCGTGCATCTTCACGCCGGGCGGGCCGTTCTCGAAGGCAGGGCAACTGGCTGCGGCGCTCGCGGGATTCCACCTGAAGCATCCCCTGGTGCATTGCCTGAGCGGAGCCTCGCTCAACCTCGATTGCGAGCCCGCTTTGCCCGTGCAACTTGACGGCGAGCCGGCGGGATGGACGCCGCTGCGGGTTACGGTGATGCCAAAGGCGCTGCGGGTGCTGGTGCCCTGAGATGCGAATCGGAAGCGACGAATCCGGCAAGGGAGACTACTTCGGCTATCTCGTCGTTGCAGCCGTGGCGGTTGACCTGCAGTCCGAGGAATCGCTGTCGCGCCTCGGGGTGAGAGACTCGAAGCGCATGAGCGATTCCGCCGCTCTGCGGCTGGGCGAGGGCATCAGGCGAGATTACCCGTGCGAGGTCGTGCGCATTTCCCCGGCGAAATACAACGAGTTGCACGAGAAGATGGGCAACGTGAACCTGCTGCTCGCGTGGGCTCACGCCAGGGCAATCGAGAACCTGCTCGAGAAAGTGGATTGCTCGCTGGTGGTTGCCGACCAGTTCGGGGATGAACGGTTTCTCGCCGAATCGTTGATGCGCCGCGGGCGGAAGGTGCAATTGGTTCAGGTGCCACGGGCGGAATCTGACATCGCCGTTGCGGCGGCATCGGTCGCGGCCCGGGCAGTCTTTCTGGGAACACTGCGCGGGTTATCGCGGCGCATCGGCATCCAGTTGCCGAAAGGAGCCACCCACGTTCTGCCGACTGCGCGAGCAGTTTACGAGAGGGGCGGGCTCGACCTGCTGCGCGAGGTTGCCAAAGTCCACTTCCGCACAACCAAGCAGATTCTGGGTTCCCAGCCCTGACGCCCCGACGCCCTGCATCACTGGAATAGTCTGGTGGAACCGAAAGGTTTGGCGAGGGCCCGAGCCGAACTATCAGCACGATGCCCGAAGTGCTCGTGATCGGCAACATGGTCGCCGACCTGCTGGCCAAGCCGGTCGAGGGAATGCCCCCGCGCGGGGGGGTGCAGGTGGTGCCGCATCTGGAGATCCAGTCGGGCGGCTGCGGCACCAATACTGCAAATGCGCTCGCGCGCCTCGGGGTGCAGGCGGCAATTGTGGGAATGGTAGGGACAGACCCCCTCGGCGATTTCATCATCCAGGACATGCGCTCCAAGGGCGTGGACGTGAGCGCTGTGCGGCGCACCGAAAATGCGCTGACGGCGACGACGTTCGTCGCCATCCACGCAGACGGTGAGCGCTCCTTTTTCCATCACTACGGCGCCAACGCCCACTTCACAAGGGCCGACATCGAGGACCGGCTGCTGGACGGCGTAAAGGTAGTCCACGCGGGCGGGTTCTTCTCGATGCCTGCTCTCGATGGCGCTCCGATGGCCGAAGTGCTCCGTGCCGCCAAGGCGAAAGGCGTCATCACCACTCTCGACACCGCCTATGACACCCGCGGCCGATGGATGGCGGCGCTCGAGCCCTGCCTTTACCATCTTGACTATTTCATGCCCAGCCTGCAGGAAGCCCGCGCCCTGTCTGGAATGCAGAGCGAGCAGGCAATCGCCGAACTCTTCATGAACTACCCGCTGAAGGCGGTGGTCATCAAGTTGGGGGAGGAAGGCTGTTACGTGCGTTGGGACGAGCGGGAGCAACACATCCCCGCATTCCGCGTCGAGCGCGTTGACGCGACCGGGGCAGGAGATGCTTTCGCCGCTGGATTCGTGACCGGGATCTTGAAGGGCGCCAGTCCCGAGGAGGCTGGCCGCCTCGCCAATGCTGTGGGCGCGCTGGCGGTGACGAGGGTCGGCGCGACCGCCGGCGTGCTGGATATGCAGGCCACGCTGGCATTCATGTCCGAGAAGCAATCATGTGGCGCTACATAACGCAAGACGGGGTCGGCGCGTCACGCGCCGCGGCGACTGACGCGTTTGTTATGGCTGCCTACGCGCGAGGCGGAAGCCTGCCCGACCCCACGCTTCGCATCTTCACCTATCAGCCGCGCACGCTGCTGCTTGGGTGCTTCCAGAGCCTCTCCGCTCAGGTCAGAACGGAGGAGTGCGTCCGCTCCGGTGTCGCGCTGGGCAGGCGCCTGACCGGCGGAGGTGCGATGCTGATGGGGGATGACCAGATTGCCACCTCGCTCGTTACATCTCTGGATCATCCGGCCACCCCTGGCACCAAGCAGGAGATGATGCAGGTTTACAGCAACGCCGTCTGTCGCGGGCTTCGCATCCTCGGCCTCGACTGCTACCTGCGCTTCCCTCACGACCTGATGGTGGGCCCTGCCAAGATCGGGATCGCCGACATCATTATTGACCTGTCGGGGGCTATTCTTTTTCAGGCGCACGTGCTGGTCGGCTTCGATCCGCAGGCGATGACTTCGCTTGTGCGCCTGCCTGCCGGGCTTGCTGGCGACAGCGCCGCCGATTCCCTGGCCCGGCGCCTCACCACCGTCTCCAGAGAAAAAGGCGCGCGCGTCGAGGCGCGCCTGGTGCGCGACCTTGTGCGCACCGGCTTCGAGACAGGGTTCGGCATAGAGTTGCAGCATTTCGCCATCACCCCGCTGGAAGCGCAGAACGCCGCGCGAATCCAAAGGGAAATATTCGAGGACGAAGCCTGGCTGCACTCGCGCTCCCCGACGGCCGAAATTGCAGCCCGCAGCGCCAGGCAAACTGCCGGCGGTTTGCTGCTCGCCTTCGCTGCCGTCGGGGAAGGAAAGATCGCGCGCGCCATACTCGCGGGTGATTTCTTCGGCGATCCGGAGAACGTGGCTTCATTCGAGCGGGCCATGCAGGGGGCGCCGCTCGAATACGAAGCCATTCGTGCGGCTGCCGAGCGCTTCCTGCCTGCCGGGGCGATAGACGGGGTTGATTTCGCAGACGCCGCAGACGTGCTGTGGGAAGCAGTTACCGCGTCAACACCAACCTCTCCCGGCATGTCGGAGGAACCAGGCGGCACGTCATCGGTCATGTGATGTTCGCCCGCACTCTGGCGCTCGCCGTTCTGGTTGCCTGCCTGACGTGCGCTAAGGCCGCCGCGGGTGCTTTGGCTTTCTCGGCTGACGCAGGGACTTCGGGCGACATCGCTGGCCTTGCGGAGCGCTGCTACGGCTGCCCGGCAGCACCTGGGCATTTCGACGTGGAGCCCTGGCGCAAAGGCCAGCCGGGCGAATATGAAGTCCGCTGGCAAAGCCTCATCCGCACAGGGTACGACCGCAATGACGAGGCTAAGGCTATCCTCTTCTTGCCGCATGTCGCGGGCAAGCGGCCCGCAGTGGTTGTCCTGCACTCATGGCGGACGCGCTACGCGGGTTCCGAGAAGCGCCTCTGCCGCGCGCTTGCGCGCAGCGGGCTCGCGGCCATGCTTGTCCAGTTGCCCTTCCACCTGGGCCGCGCGCCTGCGGGCACGGAGAGCGGGGACCTCATGCTCACGGGCGACCTCAGCAGGACCATGCTGGCCTGGCGCCAGGCCGTCGTTGATGCGCGCACCGCCCTGCGATTCCTCGCCTCCAGGCCGGAAGTTGACCAGTCGCGCATAGGCATCGCAGGCGTCAGCCTCGGGGCTGTCCTGGCTGCCGTGTGCCTGGGCGTGGAACCGGATTTCCGCTGCGGCGTTCTCATCCTGGGCGGGGGGAACCTGGCGCGCGCGCTGACAGAAAGCCCCGTGCTCCGGGTGGTGCTCAGACCTTTGAGAAAAGCCATTACAGCTCTGCCCATCGAGGACTGGAGCAGGCCGCTTGACCCGGTTACTTACGGCCCCGCTGCCAGGGACAGACCCGTTCTCATGATAAACGGGTACCACGACATCATCGTGCCGCCGCCATGCGCCCAGGCTCTCTGGCAAGCGCTTGGTAGGCCGGAGATTCGCTGGCTGCCGACGGGACACTATGGCCCCGGCCTGGTTCGCGGGCAGATCAACGATTTGTGCGCCCGCTTCTTTTCTGTGGCCTTCGGTGAGGCAGCGGGGCCGCTGCCGCGCGTGTGCGCGCCGGGAATCAAGGTAGGCTTGCTGCTCGATTCCACTGGCCCCCTGAGGCCAACGATCGGGCTGGAACTGGCCCGCGTTGGCCGCCGCGCCTGGCTGGATTTTTCCGTGCGGACGAACGGCCTGTCGCTGGACTTGGTGCGCTCGATCCGGGCCCCGCTCGTTGCCGGCCTTTCCCTGCGCAGGGACGGCAGCCGCGCGCGTCTAATCCCGGTCGTGGGGTTGCAGGTGACCCTATAGATGATCGTCGGCACCGCTGGCCACGTTGACCACGGCAAGACAGCGCTCATCAAGGCCCTGACAGGCATAGATACCGACAGGCTGAAGGAGGAAAAAGAGCGCGGCCTTTCCATCGAACTGGGGTTCGCGCACCTGAAACTTCCATCGGGAGTTGTTGCTGGCATCGTGGACGTTCCCGGCCACGAGCGCTTCGTGCGCACCATGCTCGCCGGTGCCACGGGTATGGACCTCGTGCTCCTCGTGATTGCCGCCGATGAGGGGATCATGCCCCAGACGCGCGAGCACTTCGAGATCCTTCAACTTCTGCAGGTTCAGCGCGGGGTCGTCGTTCTCACCAAGGCGGACCTGGTCGAGCCCGCATGGCTGGAGATGGTGAAGGAAGATGTGCGCGCGTATCTGCGCGGGACTTTTCTGCAGGACGCTCCCATGGTCGCGATGTCGAGCGTAACCGGGCAAGGGCTTCAGGAACTCGTAAGTGCGATTGATGCCGTCGCCCGGGACACCGCTGCTCGCGATGTTGCCTCCCCGGGGCGCCTGCCGGTTGACAGGGTTTTCACCATCGCGGGCCATGGGACCGTTGTCACTGGGACCCTGGCTGTGGGCGCAATCTCGGTCGGCGACCGGTTGGAGGTGCTGCCTCAGGGCCTCCAAACGCGCGCCCGCGGAATAGAGGTCCACGGCGAGAAGCGCGACCGCGCGCAAGCCGGCGACCGCGCGGCGGTGAATCTTGCCGGGGTAGAAATAGGGGAGGTGCACAGGGGAAACGTTGTTGCAGCGCCCGACATCTTCCGCCCCACGCGCATCCTCGATGTGGTGCTCAACATGCTTTCGTCTGCCCGCGCCCCCCTCAGACGCGGCGCTCGCGTGCGCGTGCACATCTACACCGACGAAATCCTGGCGAGAGCATATCCGTTCGAGGGCAACCAGTTGGCCCCTGGAAACAGCGGCTCGGTGCGCCTGCGCCTGGTGCGTGAGACCGTGGCGGCGAGGGGCGACAAACTCGTCCTGCGCACCCGCTCCCCGATGATGACTATTGGCGGGGGATCGGTGCTCGACCCGCATCCCGCGCTGCGCATCTCTGCAGCGCGGGCCTCCGCTCTTCCCGAGGCGGCAACCGAGGAGGAACTTGTCGCCCGCAGAGCCGCCGATGAGCCGGGCGTCGTGCTGGACAGGGCTGCCCTGGTGCACCGCCTCGGCCTCACCCCCGAGCGGATCGAGCAGATAATTACCGCCCTGGTTGCGCAGGACCGCTTCAAAATCCTGCAGCCCGAAGGGATGGTCGTTGACGCCGCGCGCTACGAGGCGCTCTGCGCAGAGGTCGAGAAAGCGCTGCTGTCTTTCCACGCCGACCAGCCGCTGAGGCTCGGCCTGACCCACGAAGAGATTCGCTCTCGCCTGTCACGCCGCCTCGAACCGAGATTGCTTCAACACGCCCTTGCCGACCTGACGAAGGCAGAACGGATCGTGCGCAAGAACGCTCGCTTCTTCGCTTCGAGCCACCGCATCGAGTTTGCTCCCCACCAGAAAAGCATCGCCCAGAGAATCGAGAGCGCATTTCTGTCCGCGCCTTTCTCCCCTCCGGACCTGGCGCAGGTCGTCACGACCATCTCCGACCCGCAGACCGATGACATAATCGTCGCCCTCTTCGATCTGGGAACCCTGGAAAAAGTGGGGGAGATCGTCTTTCACTCTCATGCCATTGACCGCGCCAGGCGCATCCTGGTGGAGCACTTGCAGCAGAGCGGCTCCATAACCGCCGCGGAGTTCAGGAACCTGATCGGCTCCAGTCGAAAATACGCGCTGCCCCTGTTGGAGTTCTTCGATTCGCGTGGAATCACGACGCGCATCGGAGACGAGCGCCGCCTCGGCCCCAACGCAGCTTTAGCAGGTAGTGCGCCGCCAGCAGCGAAGTGAGCATTGCCATATTACGGCGTAGGGAGGTGCTTGTGTGAATTCGAGCTGCGGAAGCCAGGCAACGTATTGGCAGATCGCGTCTGGAGCAATGGGCCGCGACTACTGGAAGGACTTCGTGCGCTACGGCATGGGCTTCGTAGGCGGCAAGAGGAAGATTGCTACCATGGCCCAGGTAAGAGCGGGGGATCGCATGATCCTCAAGCGAGGGATGTCTAAGATCGTCGCGGTGGGAGAGGTCGTAGAACGTGATGGCAAGGCCAATGGCAACCTGGACAAAGCGTGGCTCCGGGATTTCGACGGATGGGACCTTTCCGCCTACTGTCATGTCGAGTGGCATGTCCTGGAAAACCCGGTTCCAGCCCAAGGCCTCGTGTATGGTACCATTCGACAGGTCAACCAGGAACATCTGCGCCAACTAGCCGAGAAGGTATTGGCTGAGGTGCCCGCTCAGCCGTCTGTTTCCCCGGAGCCAGTGCCAACGAACCGCGTCGAGGACCCGGAGATTCTAGAGTTTTTGATTCGGCAGGGGCTGCGGCCTGCGGGGGCAGAGGAACTCACGGCTGCGTTTCGGCGAATACGCTGGTTGGCCGAGTACTACTACAAGGAATGCAGGTGGGAGGACGTCCGCGAGCATGAAACGCGGACCTTCCTGGTATTGCCATTGCTGTTGGCGCTCGGCTGGCCGGAGCAACAGATCAAGATCGAGTTGGCCGCAAGGGGCGCGAAGATCGACGTGGCGTGCTTCTCGCGTCCCTACCGCCGCGACGAGGCTGGTAACGCCAACAACGGTGACTGCGTCCTCATTCTGGAGAGCAAGGGGTTCAGCCAGGGCTTGGTGTACGCCCCCCAGCAGGCGACGGAGTATGCGGAGCATTTTCCGGCGTGTCGCGTGGTCGTCGTGTCGAATGGCTACTGCTATAAGGCGTATCTGAGGGGCAAGAACGACCTGTTCGACGCGAGTCCGGTGGCGTATGTCAACCTATTGAATCCCCAGGACCGATACCCGCTAGACCCCGACACGGTGAAGGGCTGTCTGGAGCTACTGCGACTTCTCCTGCCGTCGTCCTAGACGCGATGATCCCCGGCTTCCCGGCGTAGCGGTGGGCCGCACGTGTGCCAAGCAGGCTGTGCTCGGGCTGCCTCCCTTCCTACCCCGCGCGCTGGGGCGTGTAGCGCCACACCTCGGAGCGCGGATAGCGCAGCCGCTGCACCAGGCGCCGCTGCTCCAGAGCCTCCAGTTGCGCCTGGACATCGTTGGGTGCCTGGCCAAGGCGCGCTGCGATCTCGGCCGCCGTGGTTGCAGTGTGGGGATTGCGTTCCAGAAACCTGATCAGCGTCTCCATCCCCGAGAAAGCCAGCGCCAATTCCCCCAGCCGCGATGAGCGCGTCATATTAACCTGCTCTCTCATGCGCTGCGCGGCCTGCTGCAGCATGTCTGCCTGGTGCAAGAGATACTGGCGCAGCCCTGCCCCGGTGAGTTCCTGCACCCGGCGCCGCTCGTCTTCCCTCGCGCGCAGCAATTCTTCTGCCGCTGCGACAGCCGCGTCCAGGGCGCAGCCTTTATCCAGCCCCTGCTTGACCAGGTATGCCTTTTCTATCGCTGGCCAATCGTAGGCTCTCCCCTTGCCTTGCCCCGCCGCGGTGATGAAGCTCTTGTCAGTCCAGTAGGACAACTGGCGAACGGACACCCCGGCGACCGCCGCCGCCTGTCCAATGCCCAGCACCATCTTTTGAAGTATCGCAGAAGGGTCACTGGGCAGCAGCGACACGTCTGCCCTTGCGCGAGCGCTTCTCCCCATTATACCCCGGCCTCCTTCCCCTCTCGGCAGCCAAGCCTTCAGCGGTGCATTATAGCGCAGATAAGTCGCGCCGTCAATCCTGCCGGCAGGCCGAAAAGGCGAAGGAACCAAACGCTGGCCGGGGAAGTTGCAGCACAGGTGAAGTCTTTTCGGGAGGCGAGCAGCATGGAGTATCGGAATCTGGGCATGACCGATTTGCGCATCTCGGCCGTGTCGTTCGGGTGCTGGGCGATGGGAGGAGTCTGGTGGGGGAAGGTGGATGATGACGAGTCAATCGCCGCCGTGCGTCGCGCCCTCGACCTGGGCGTGAACTTCTTCGACACCGCAGACGTCTATGGTTTCGGCCATTCCGAGGAGATCCTGCAGAAGGCTCTCGGAAACCGGAGAAACCAGGTTTACGTCGCGACCAAGGGCGGCCTCGAGTGGGATGAGAACAATAACATCAGGCCCAACAACAACCGCGCGCACGTTGTTTCGGCCGCCGAGGCCAGCCTGCGCCGCCTGAAGACCGATGCCATTGACCTGTACCAGATCCACTGGCCCGACCCCAAAATCCCGATCGCCGAGACCGCTACCGCCTGTCTCGAACTCCTCAACTCAGGCAAGGTGCGCGCGATCGGCGTCAGCAACTTCTCCGCTTCCCAGATGGCGGAGTGGAGAGCGGTGGCCCCGCTCCACAGCCTCCAGCCTCCCTACAGCCTGCTGGAGCGCGGGGTCGAGGACGAAACCCTGCCGTATTGCCTGGAGAACAAGATCGGCGTCATCCTTTACAGCCCGCTGCAGAGGGGGATTCTCACGGGGAAATTCACCGCTGACAGCAAGTTCGGCTCCGATGACCTGCGCAGCGGCGACCGGGGCTACCAGGGCGAGGAATTCAAGCGCAACCTGGCAATCGTCGAGGAACTCAAGCGCGTGGCTGCAAAGGCAAGTAAGACGGTCGGACAACTTGCAATTGCTTGGGTGCTTTCAAATCCTGCCGTCACGAGCGCGATCGTGGGCGCAAAGCGCCCTTCACAGGTCGAGGAAAACGTGGGGGGCGCAGGCTGGGCGCTCACAGAAGCCCAGAAGGCCGGAATCGAGCAAATTCTTGCCCGAGGCGGGCAGCCGGGGGATTGACAGGCAGGCAAGTTGCTGCTATACTCTGTCGCACAATAAGGGCAAGGCCGCCCAGCGTTATGTCTGTGTTTCCGGCGGGCGGCCGCGCAGCCGGAGGGCCGCTGCCCTGGGGTGAAGTGGTCGCCAGTGGGCCTTTCCATGCGGAAGGCCCTTTGTTATGCCTGGCGCGAGAAGGAGGTGAGGAGCAGGACTGAAGCATCACGCTGCATTGGAGCAGACTTGCATGGAAAGGAGCAACGTATGAAGAAAGTAGTGTGGATCGCAGCACTGGTCGCAGCGCTTGGTCTGTGCCCAGCAGTGGCTGCAGCCCCATCCCTTGAGGGCCCGACAGGGATCGTGGGCGTTCCCTCAACAGCCGTTCCCGACCCTGGGATAGGCGAGATAAGCCTGTCGTGGCAGGACATATCCGGGGACGAGAGCCGGACTCTCGTGCGGGCGGTTTACGGCGTGGCGCCGAAATGGGAAATCGGCGGTCTGTGGTGGAAAGACAGGGACTCCGGGGAGATCAAGACCTGGGGCATAAACGCGAAGTACCAGGTGATGCGCGAGCCGGAGCAGCAGTTCGGCCTGGCTTTGGGACTTGGGTATAACAAGTGGGATGTCAGCATTCCAGTTGTCGGGGAGGCCCCCGTAGCGCAACAGGTACCTCTCACGTCTGCGGACTTCAAGTGGACCCAGTACTACGCTGTGCTCTCCAAGAGGCTGAGCACTGTCGCTGGAGCGAGCGAATCCGGGCTGGGCCAGGTCACCGGCCTTGCAGGGTTGGTGGGCGAGAGAGGCGAGGTGTCGGTGCCCGGTGTGGGCAGCGGCAGTGAGAGCGACACGAGCCTGATGCTCGGCCTGGAGACCTCCCTGCGCGACGGGACCTACCTGGGTATCGAATGGCGGCAGGCTTGGGAGAATGTTGGAGACGACATCTTCTCGATCGTGGCTCGCCGCAAGATCAACCCGGAGTTGTCGGCGGAACTGGGCTGGACAAACTCCGCTGGCCCGTGGGGGCTGGAGGATCACAGGCTCTTTGCGGGCATTTCCTACACCTGGGGCGCGCCCAAGAAGCAGGGGACCTACTGATCCCCGGCGAAGATAGAGGCGGAAAGGGGTAGCATATGAGTTCAAGATGTGTGTGTGCGGGTTTCCTGCTAATGGCCCTGGCGATGGGCACTGCTGCATTGGGGCATCCCAGCCTGGTGGGCAGCACCGGTCTGGTGCAGACGCCAAACACGGACACTGTTCCCACTGGCTCCTTCGAGTTCGCTGCCGACTACGTGCGCACAGGCAGCGAAGGGTTCAGCGTGCCGCTCCGACTGGTTGCCGGTCTTTCCGACACGGCGGAACTGGGGATAGCCTTCGTGAAATACGGCGACGGGATGGACGGCGAGCTGACCAACATCGTAGGCAAGTTGGCCCTGCAGCGGCAACCGGAAGCCCCCTTCAGCCTTGCGATCGGCCTGGACTACGGGATGCTTGGCGAAGACCTGTTCCATACCATCGGGCTGAACAAGGCCCTGCGCCTATACGCAGTGGCCAGCGCCACCCTCCGCGAGGCGGCGGGCGGGGAAGGCCAAACGGAGCAGGCGGGCCCCGGGGTGCGGCTGAATGCCGGGCTTGCGTATAACCGGATCGAGTCGGACAGCGGCTCCACGGATTCAGCCACTCGCCCCTTCGTGGGCATTGAATTCGCGACCCAGCGAGGGGCGGTGCTTGCTTTTGAATGGCGATCCGAGAAGGTGGGCGATGACATCGTCTCGGCTGTAGTCCGCTACCCCTTCGGGTATAACGTGATCCAGTTGGGTGTGACGAAGAACGTTGGCGGGCTTGGCGTCAGCGGCGAAACCGGCATCTTCGCTGGCTTCGGCTGGCATTTCGCCGGGCCGCAGTAGCGCTGCCCATAGACAGGTGCTGTTACGCGAGGAGTCCCGACCAGTCGGGACTCCTCGCATTATTGGGTCTGGCCGGGCGCCGCCCGCAAGGTCAGGACTGCTATCTCCGGAGGGCACAGGAGGCGCAGCGATACTATTACCTCTCCCAGGCCGCGGGTCACGAACATCTTGCTCGCCGCGACCTCGAAGAGGCCGGAAGCATAGCGGGGGCCATAGGAAGACGAACAGGCAAGCGGCCCTAGCATCGGGAGCACCACCTGGCCTCCGTGAGTATGACCCGCCAGAATGAGATCAGCGCGGGATGCCAGCGGATCAGCGAGAATGTCGGGCGAATGGGCCAGCAAGATCACGAAAGCGTCGTTGGGCACCTTCGCCAGGGCCACCCGCAGGTTGGCCGCGCCAGTTGCCGGATCGTTGACGCCGACGATGAAGAACTCGGCCCCGCGCAGAATCACCCGTTGGGAATTGTTGACCAGAGTGTTGAATCCGTTTCGCATCAGTTCGCGCACTGCCAGGCTCTGATCGGTCCAGCGCTCGTGGTTTCCAAGCACGGCAAACCGCGGCCCCTTGGGGGCCGTCTCGCGGAGCATCCTGGCTGCCGCGCGGATCTCAGCCCTGCTCCTCGTTCCAAGGTCGCCGGTGAACACGAACAGGTCTGCCTTGAGCCCGCGCATCGGGGCCAGGCGGTCCCGCGCCCGGGCAACAGAGACGCGAGGCCCTACGTGCGTGTCGCTGACGAGGATGATTGTCAAGCCGTCGAGGGCCTTGGGCAGGCGTCGCAGCGGGACCTGCAGGCGCGTTACCTGAGCCGGGCCGGGCATATCGCTTAACCTCACCCCCGGGGCGGCCAGGCCGATGGCTGTGAGCACGACGAGAATGCCCCCGCCTACGGGCACGCGCCGCCCTGCCGCAGCGTCAATCGCCATCCCCCAGACGGCCCATGGGACAGCAATGGCCAGAGCGAGATGGCTCATTATTACGATGCCGCGCCGGTAGTGGGAGCCGTGGTTGAGATGGGTGGATACGGCTGCGAGCGCGATGAGCAGGAGCGCAATCACGAAGTCCGACGCGAAAACGAGCGCGGCCATCCTGACGGTAGAGCGCCTTGGCAGACGCAAGGCCCATGCGAGTCCCAAGGTGCCCGCTGCCTGCCCCGCCGCTGCCAGGACAAGCCCCTGCCATGTTACGCCCACCGGCAAACCTCAACCCTGGCTGTCAGATATTCAGGCGATATGCTTCCTTGGGGTTGTCGAGGAACCACTTCTTTGCCACCGCGACTGCCTGCCCTTCGGTCATCAGATCGTCTTCGATTCGCCGGGCCAGGACGCGGGCGATGTTCTCGCGCGCGATGACCAGGTGCCCATAGACCTTCTCCACCGGCAGGCCGTAGTCGCCGCCGAAAGCGATGATCTTGTTGACCGGCACCAGGTCAACCCACTCGTTTAGCGCAGAGCGCGTCATCACCGGCGAAACGATGTGCGTCCAGCAAAGGTTCAGCCAGACATTCGGGAAGTTTTTCCCGATCATGCCTGTCTGCCTGACCGCTGGCATTCCGGCGTGATAAAGGTCAAAGCGCGTGTTCGGGTTGCGCATCACTATCGGGATTATGTGCCCCGAATCGAGTTCGCGAAAATCGCCCCACACGCCCGCATGCACCGCAACCATGAGTTCCTGACGGGCGCATAGCTGCAGCAGTTTCTCCGTGAGAAAGTCGCGCAGCGGGTTCATGTCCGCAAGCCGGGCCTCCGCGCCCGAGCGCAGCCGATCGAAGGCGCACAATGCCTGCGGGCGATCCGGAGTCGAATATGGCCTGGAGGCCATCTTGAGACCGACCACCCCCTGCCCCTTCCAGCGCGCGACCCCCTGTTCCATCGCTGAAACATAGTCATCCAGGGTGTTGACTGTGAGGTCCAGGTCGCGAGCGCGGTTGGCGATGTCCTCCCATGTGAACGCGCCCGCATACGTGTCGAGAGGCATCAACGGCACCAGCAGATCGAGGTCGTAGTCTGTCCGGTTCCCCTGGGTGAGCGCTGTCCGGATGCGGCATTTCTCGCGCAGCACTTTCTGGTAGATGCCCGGCTTGTTGAAAGACTGCATCGCTTCGGTGATTGCCGCGTATGTCTTGCGCGAGATGTCATCCTGCCCGTAGAACTCCTTCGCAGCGATAAATGCCGGGCGCGCGTAGGAGCCAAAGCGGATCTGCTCCAGGTATGGCTCGAACATGTTCCAGCGCATGTCAATAGGCAGGTCGGGATTGAGCAGCCGGTCGTAGTCATGCGGCTTCATGCCTGCGGTGATGATGTCGGTCCTGGTGTAATGCGAGAAGAGGGTGAACACGTCAACCTTGGCCGACGTGCGGACTTGCTCGGGCGGCAGGTGCTCGTGCGCGTCAACGACCTCGAAGTTCTCGAATTCCTTCACCAGTCTCTGTTCCAGCGGCGAAAGTTTCACGTTCGCATTCTCCCTTCAAAACAATCGCCGGCCGCGCCGGCTTGGATTCACATTCGACGACTCGCCGCAGGTAACCTTGCGCGCCGTGTCATGCAGCACAGCCGAGGGCCCTTCCACTTCGCTCAGGACAGGCGGCTGTGCCGCATCTGGCGGCGCAAGGCGAAATGGCCGCGAGCGCGAATCTCTGCCTGCAGAGAGGAGAAGGCCATGAGCAATGCTTGGGTTATGGCGGCGGTGGTGCTGGCGCTGGTTGTGGGAGGGGCGTGGGGGGAGGCGGCATCGGTTGTGAACGTGAGGGATTTCGGGGCGAAAGGCGATGGACAGGCCGACGACATGGCTGCCTTTCAGCAAGCCCTGGACGCCGCTGCGAAAGCAGGCGGAGGCATCGTCTTCGCGTCCACAGGCAACTACATGATCAAGGGGCACCTGGACGTGCCCGACAATGTAACGCTCGAAGGTACGCGCAAGGCGCCCGCCCGCTCGCGCGAAGGCGGGACCACGCTCCTGGCGGTAGAGGGCGCTGGAAATCCCGATGGGACCCCGTTCATCACCCTGCACACGAACTCCACGCTGCGAGGCCTTGCGATTTTCTATCCCGAGCAGATCAACGAGAATCCTCCAGAGTCTTATCCCTGGTGCGTCCGCGGCATCGGCGACAACTGCTCGATTGTTGATGTCCTGCTGGTCAACCCTTACCAGGCGGTTGACTTCGGGACACATCCCGCCGGACGCCACTACATCAGGGGCCTTTACGCGCAGGCGTTGTATCGGGGCATATTCATTGATCAGTGCTATGACATCGGCCGCGTCGAGAATGCGCACATCTGGCCTTTCTGGACGACGGGCGGGGGCAAGGTGGACAAGTTCACGCTGGAAAAAGGCGAGGCTTTCATCATCGGCCGCACCGACTGGGAATACATGTCGAACTGTTTCTGCATCATGTACAAGGTCGGATTCCACTTCATCGGCACGAAGGCGGGGCAGCCAAACGTGGTGCTGACGCAGTGCGGCTCAGACGTTGGGCCATGTGCGGTCCTGGTGGATGCCTGCCAGGCGCACGCGGGACTCTCCTTTGTCAATGGCCAGTTCATGGCAGGCATCGAGGTCGCCGACACTAACGAGGGCCCGGTGAAGTTCACCGCGTGCGGCTTCTGGGGAATCAAGGAAACGCGCAGCCATGCGGCTCTGGCGGGCAAGGGCCACGTCACGTTTGAGGGCTGCCATTTCAACGGGTGGGACCGCGTGAAGAAAAACGATCCGTGCATTTATGCGAAGCGGGGCGGGCTGACTGTTACCGGCTGCGATTTCATGGATGAGGGCAAGAAACAGATTCATCTCGGGCGCGACGTTGAAGCCGCGATGATCTTCGGCAACCGGCTGCGCGGCGGCGCGAAGATCACGAACGCCAGCAAGGGCGAAGTGCAGATCGGCTTGAACACGACGCGGTGAGAAGAGAATAAGACGAATAGATGGCTGTGGTGCTTGGAATCGAGACCAGTTGCGATGAGACGGCGGCGGCTATCGTCAGCGGCGGCCGCATCCTTTCGAACGTCGTCTCCTCGTCTGTCGAATTCCACAAGCGCTTTGGCGGCGTGGTCCCGGAGATCGCATCGCGAAAGCAAATCGAACTCATCTCGCCTGTCATTCATGATGCGCTGGAAGAGGCCGGCCTTGGCATCGAAGACATCGAGGCCGTAGCCGTCACAATTGGGCCAGGCCTGATTGGATCCCTGGTGGTGGGTGTCGCGGCGGCCAAGGCCATCGCGGTTTCACGCGGCATCCCGCTGATCGGCGTGAACCATCTCGAGGGGCACATTTACGCCAATTTCCTTGATAAGCAGGCGGCGGGGGCATTCGAGGAGCCGGCCCTGCCTGCTATTGCGCTGATCGTCTCTGGCGGGCACTCGAACCTTGTGCTGGTGCATAACCACGGGCGATACGAGACGCTGGGCCGCACGCGCGACGATGCCGCAGGAGAGGCATTCGACAAGGCGGCCAGGCTGCTCGGCCTGGGGTTCCCCGGCGGGCCGGCGATTGATGCTGCATCGGAAGGAGGCGACCCTGGGGCGATTGCTTTTCCCAGGGCGAGACTGGGGCGCTCGCTCGATTTCAGTTTCAGCGGCGTCAAGACCGCGCTCGCCCGCTATCTTGATGCCACCCCGGAACCCGCCCGCCCCCCCGTGCGAGACATCGCAGCGAGTTTCCAGCGGGCGATTGTTGAGCCGCTGGCGCACAAGGCTGTCCAGGCTGCCCTGGATTCTGACTGCCGGACGCTGCTGGTATGCGGCGGGGTGGCTGCAAACCGGGCGCTGCGCGTTCTGCTGGCCCGGGCCGCAGGCGAATGCGACCTTGACCTGCGCATCCCGCCCCTCCTCTTGTGCACCGACAATGCTGCGATGGTTGCCCGCGCGGGAGAGCAGAGGTTTCGCGCCGGCATGTCGGATTCGTTGGACATTGACGCGGCTGCCTCATTTGAGTTGGCGTCGTGGGCCTGAGCACCAGCCGCGAGGCGCAGTCCGGCGTCAGACCTGCGGGCGCGAGGAGGGGATGTTCCCCACCAGATTCAATGACGCCGTCTGCCAGGGCCAGTAGGGAGGGAGAGTAACATCCCCAGTTCCGGGAGTGCTGACGCTCAGGGCCCGTTGAAATGCCCTGACCGCGTCCGGGTCAAACTGGCCTCCCGCGCAGTTGCGCAATTCACGCATTGCCTGAGACTTGGTGAGCGGAGCGCGATACGGCCGCATCGAGGTCATCGCGTCGTAGGCGTCGGCCACCGCGAGGATGCGCGCTCCCACCGGGATTCGCAGTTGTGCGAGACCTTCCGGGTAGCCGTCGCCATCCCATCTCTCGTGGTGATGCCTGACGAAGGCGACGATCTGGGCTTCGGGCAGCAGCGGTCGCAGTATGCGCGCCCCCTCCGCAGAGTGGGTCTGGACGTGCTGGCGCTCGTCCCTGGTCAGTGGGCCCGGCTTGTTGAGCACGACCTCCTTGATCGCAATCTTCCCGACATCGTGCAGCAGCCCAGCCACGTGCACCTGGGCTGCATCCTCGTCGGGTATCCCCATGTGCGTTGCAGTGACCAGCGCCAGGTCCGCAACTCGCTGTGAGTGGCCGCGCGCGAACGGGTCCTTGGCCTCGACTGCGAACACGAGCGATTGCACCGCTCCCAGGGCAACGCGCTCCAGCCTGCGCAGTTGGTCCTGCAGCGCGCCGCGCAGGGCCTCACCCTGCAGCCACGTCCCCATCACGACCCGGCGCCGTTCGAGCGCGCGTTCCACGCGCATCAGCAACTCGTCGGCCTGGAACGGCTTGCACACGTAGTCGCACGCACCCTCGCGCAGCGCAGCCACGGCGACATCAATGTCAACAACTGCCGTGACCATGATCACGGAAACCTGCGGGTAACGGCGCCTAACCTGGGACAGCAGTGCGCGGCCGTCCATGCCGGGCAGCATGATATCCAACAGCGCCAGCGCAAATCGCTCCTTGCTTAGCCAGGCCAGGGCCGGCTTTGCGCTGGCTGCAAGCCGCGGTTCATAGCCCGCCTGGCTGAGAAGTCGCCCCAGCAGGCCGCGCACCGCGGACTCGTCATCAACGACCAGGACTTTCTCGGTGGCGTTCACTTGGTTCTCCGCCTTGCCTTGCTGCCCGCGCTGCGGGCCACTGGCAACTCGATGGAGAACACCGCGCCCCCTCCTGCGCGGGCGGCAGCGTTGACGCTCCCTCCCCGCCTGGCCAGCATCCGCTGCGTGATAAACAGGCCCAACCCTGTGCCAGACGCATCGGCGGCGAAAGTGTAGAATGGCTCGAATATCTTCGCTAACCGCTCGCGCGGTATGCCCGAGCCGGTATCGGACATCGTGACCGTGATCATTTTCCCCTTCTTGCTACTTTCCAGCAGGACCTGTGGGCAAGGGCTTGCTTTCATCGCGCGCCGAGCATTGAGCAGCACGTTGGAGAAGATGCTCTCCATCTCATCGGGAAAGACCGCTGCCAATGGCAGACCCGGAGCAAGGCTGGCTCGCACATCCTGCTTGCGGAAGCCGGCTGCTTGCACAGCGCGCACCAGCGCGTGATTCACATCGCCTGCCGGCCTCGCGCGCCGTCGGTTGAGCGCATTGTGGATGACGCGGCAGGCGCGGCGCGCATGGGTGGCAAGGCACCCAAGTTCGGCGCGCGTGGGCGGCTTCTGGCGGCGCGCGAGCAGCGTCTGCGCCAGCCCGCAGATCACCGTCAGGGCATTGTTGAGTTCGTGTATTGCTTCAAGTGCCGTCTCGCCCAGGGCCGCAAGTTCTGCCGCCGACGGCCGCCGATACCGGCGCCGCGGCGCAATGCTTGGAAGCGTGCGGGACAGGGTGCACCTCCATCATCATGCCGCTCACAAAGCAAGCGGCCTTGCCGGCGCCCTCCTGGGGGCATCAGCAAGGCCGCTCGACCTTGGCCTACCACGCGATTATATGGCGGCTAGAACACCGTGTCAATCCCCGCGCGCGCCAACATGGTTCAAGATTGAAAAAAGATTAGCGCGGCTGGGCATATACGAGCCGGCCGTGATACATCACTTTTGCCACGGCCCATATCCGTTCGCGCGCAAACTGCTCGCCCGCCTCCCGCGGAACAACGAACTGCAGCGCTGCTCTCCCTCTCCCCTCGAGCCCGAAAGCCTGCGACATGGGCTGCCCCGACAGGCGAGCGTATTCGCCCACCAACTCCGGCCCCCAGGTTTCCAGTGGGGTTATCAGATCGGCGCGGCCGCGGATCGCGCAGGCATTCGGGTTCTCGAGCAGCAGTTCCCACCCGTTTTCTATCTGCTTCAGAAGACATGAAACGGGCTGGATCTCTCCCACCGCCATTGCATCCTCGATGATCTGGCCGTCGTCCTCGATGCAGGCCGTGACGAATCCAGGCGAACTGCCCTCGGGAATCGTTACGGATATCTCGTAGATATGATGCCCGCCAGGTGGGACGCGATACGGTGCCTGCGACGGGATCAGCATCCACCCCGGCGGCGCGGACAGCCGAATGCCGCCCACCGCCTCCTGAGCGGTGCGGTCGTTTGTCAGGTGCACCGTAAACCGCACCATTCCAGACGGCGCAACCTGGCCGTGCACGATCACCGTCATCGCTTGGTTGCCCAGCGGCGCAGCGCCGAGGTTGTGCTCCCAGTAGCGCGCATGCAGCGGCTGGATCGTTTCCGCCGACGGACCGATGACTGCATGTTCGACCTTGTGCGCCGGGCGCGCGAGGTCCATTTCAATCGTCTCGATGGCGCAAGGCCCCATCGCAAGCCCAACCGATCCGTCCCTTCGCACCAGCAACTCGCCTTTCTCGGCTGGCTGCTCAAGAAGGTCTGTCATTCTCGCCGATGTTACCCGGGGCCAGCACGTGAGAGCAGCGTCGCATTGTCGCCCGCGCGACTCATACAACCGGCAAATGAAAGAAGTCGGGGCCTTGGGACTCGCGAATTCCGCCAGGGGCTCTCCCTTTGCCTTGATGGCTGTTACCACCAATCCCTCCCCCTTCACGCTCAGGAAACTGTGGCGCGCCGGAAGAACCCCAGGGTGGACCTGGGCCTGGCGGGCTATCAAGGGGTTGTTGTATTCGTAGCCCGCCTCGACCGTGCCCGCCTGCCGCCAGTCGCCCTGGTGCGGACAAAGGGCATAGAAGAAACTGTGGCTCTTGTGCTCGGGCACGAAGAAAGGTAACAGTTTCCCTTCGCCCCAGGGCTTGCCCGGCCATGAGGCAGTGTGGAACAGGTGAAGGCACATCGTTCCATCGTTCTCGACGCTTGCCCCCAGGGTGCCGCGGTTGATCAGCGCCACGCCGTAGTCGTCTGCGGGCCTGGACGCGCCGGTGTCATTCGCTTGCTCCGGCAGCGTGATCTCGTTGTCCTCCAGGTCGTCAATCAGGGCCGCGACCGCCTTCTCCAGCGCAGCGTCGTCAACGCCCATCACCAGGAGTTCCGGAATCCCCTCCCGGGCCTCGGGCCCGTCAGGCCGTTCGCATACAATGAAACCGTAGCCGCCCGCCCGTACTTGCCGATCCAACGCCTGCCTCGCTCGCTCGGATGTACTCTCCAAGAGGCGTTCAGCATACTGGTTCTCAGCCGGGCTGGCGAGGGCGATCCGGAATGTGCAGTACAGCCGATCCGAGACGATGTCCTCGTCGTCCGACCAGGGCGTGCAGGTAATCCCCTTGTGCGCGAGCGCCTGCTCGAGCCGAAAAGCGAGGTCCCGGTGCGCGCGCTTGGCGCTGGTAACGATCGCCGTGTATCCGAGAGCGAAAGCGGCTGCTGACTGCCCGCGCCCACAGACGACTCTCACGCAGTTGCCGTATTCCACCCAGTTCTGGGCTGCATACAGAGCGCACTCCGAAACCGCGTCAGGGCCCTTGGTGCGGAAGTCGAGCCAGCCGCTGCTTCGCTTCCTTGCCACCACGGCGCAGCGGTCCTCGAACACGGGGATCGCGCCCTGCAGCGCCAGGGGGAAACAGGCCGCAATCAACTCGTGTTCGCCCGCGTAATTCAGAAGATGCGTCGCGAAGTCAATGCGCGCGATGCCCTCATAGAGGGAAACCTCCTGGATTCGGGCGGACCCTCCAGTGAATTCCCCCGTCACCCTGATGCGCTGGCGCAGCGGGCTTTCTTCCACTGTAACCTGGCACGGGAAGTCGCGCGAGAAGGCCTTCTCGCCGGTCGTCCAGACCTCCCACGGCGGCTCGTCCCGGTTCGGGTCTTCCTTGAGCGCCGCGAGTTCGTTGCCCAGTCGCTCTCCGGGGTTCAGGATTTCCTTCCTCGCCCTGCGGTCGAATATGCTGACTATCCCGCCCCCTTGCTCCGGGCTCACGCGCACGGAGAGGAACTCGTTGGAGATTTCGAATTGCTCCGTCGCCCTCGGCACAAGAGCACCCGGAGCATTATTGTCGGGTACCACGTAATAGACACCGTAGCCAACCGATGGAATGTCGCGCGCCAGGAACATGATCTCGGCCCTGCGGATTCCCTCTGCATCGCTCTCGGCGCGCAGCAGTTCGCAAGGCACAGCCTTTCTCGAACTGTCGCGCACCGAGAAACCGGCCACAGGCGTCTCGAACTCCACTTGCGCCCGACAGACGTCGGTTCGCTGCCAGGAAAGCGGGTTGAACACGACCAGCGCAGCCGAGTTCTTGGGCGGCCTGCCGGCTGCTGTGTCAACGTTGTCGCCGATGTGGCCGAGCGCCTTATGCAGCACCCCTGTCGCCAGGGTGAGCGCCTCGCGGTAGCCGGCGAGAAGGTCCAGAAAGCCGATGTCGCACGGCGTCCCCGTTATCGCGTCGTGATGCTGCGCGAAGAGCACGCTGCGCCACCCCTTGTCCAGCGCATGCCAGGGATACTCCGCCCCCAGAAGATGCGCAAAGCAGGCAAACTTCTCCGCTGCCATCAGCGCGTTTTCGCACAGGCGGTTGCCGATCTTCAGTTCGGCCCTCGAGACGGCAGTCCCCGGGTGATACAAACCAAGGTCGCGCGAGACAACGGGCAGCGCCTTTCCACCCGACTCGATCTCGCGCTCCAATGCCTCAAGATACTGGTTGGGGCCGGAGACCAGTACCGATGGGTTGCCGTCAGCCAGTTCGGCGCAGTGCCCCGCGAGCCACGGGGACGGCGGGGCCATATCTCCCCCCATCAGGCGCAGGTCAATGTTCAAGCCCAGCCGCTGCTGCAACTCGAAGCGTACAGCAATCTTCTGCCAGAACTCATCCAGCGACTGCGCCCGGAAGCCATAGGGCTCGCGCTTCTGCAGCAGGCGCGTGCCGTCCGGGGCCAGTGCCCAACAGAGCGCAGGCGCTCCGACGATCGGCTTCGACCAGATGCTCATCGAGAAGCCGCACTTTGCCAGTATCTGCGGTAACTGGACGACGTGTCCGAACACGTCCAGCGGCAAGTAAGTGCGCGAGCGGTGCCCGATAACGCGCTCGTGAAACGCCCTCCCGTGCACGATATTGCGGATGATGCCTTCCGCCTGGATGCTCATCTCGTTGGGCTCGCCGTAGGAGCCTGCCGTGTGCAGGCGCCCCGCGCTGGCGAGCGAGCGAATAAGATTCCTGCGCTGCACGAACGTGCTCCAATAGGGCTTGAGATAGTCAATCTCCGATAGGATGACATGGTAGGCAGGGTCCCGCTCGCACGCATCGAGATAAGCGCTGACCAGTTCGAAAGCGCGCCGGGTGTAGGTCGCCTGGTCTTCCTTCCAGACAGGGTCGTAGTGAAAATGCGGCACGAGATAGATGGTCGGCTTGTCAGCCACTCCGCTTCTCCTGCTCCAGACCCGCGAATCTTCGGCGCGGCAAGCGCCGATGCCTTCTTCACGGCCAGGATTTGCTGTTGCGAAAGCAGAACATGGCCCCTGTGGGTAGGCGCAAAACGCAGCCGGCAGCGCCGCCGCCGGACTTCCGCCTCGAACGCCGCCGCGACCTGATTGCGTTGGCGTCACTCGCGGCGCTGGTGCTGCTGTTCTGGTGGCGGGTGGTCCTGCTGCGCGGCTTCCTTTTCCACGATGACATGGCCAGGCAAAATCTTCCCTGGGCAGCGGCCTGCAGCCGCGCCCTGCGCCACGGCTCCCTGCCGCTGTGGACGACCGAGATGTGGTGCGGCTTCCCCCTGTTTGCCGAGGGCCAGGTGGGGGCGCTCTACCCGCTCAACACTCTTCTTCTGCTGATTTTGCCCTCCGACGTGGCCGTTCACTACGGCCTGCTGCTGAACTATATCCTTGCCGCTCTATTCGCCTTCTGGCTGGCTCGCGAGATCGGCCTTGCGCGCCCCGCCGCCGCACTGGCGGGCGTGCTGTTCGCGCTGTCCGGAAGGCTTACCGTCCATGCCGTGCACGTGAACATGGCTCGCAGTATGGCCTGGCTGCCTCTTCTGCTTCTGATCGTGGTAAAGGCAGGCCGAAGTCCCCGCCCCATGCGCCTGGTTCCCGCGCTTGGGCTTGCATTTGCCATGCAGATGCTCGCCGGGTATCCGCCCTCTCTCGTCATGAGCGCTGCAGCCGCGGCGCTCCTTGCGCTCGCCCTGCCCGCCCTCGACGGCCGCTGGTCGCTGCGGTCGGCGGGCAAGATGATGATTCTGCTCGCAGCAGGCGGTGCGCTGGGGGCGGCGCTTGCCGGCGTCCAACTCTTGCCAACGCTGGAACTGAGCAGTCTCTCCGTGAGGGCCGAACAGCGCGACCCCTTCGAGTGGATAACTTGGGGCCAGATGCCAGCCCAGTTCGCCCCCACGATCGCATTTCCGCACCTGCTGGGCTACGCGGAGAATCGGACCTTCATCGGCATGTCGTGGCAATTCCACGAATGGTGCGCCTACGTGGGCGTCCTGCCCATGGCCCTCGCCGCCATCGGCTGGAGATACATGAGCCGTGGGCTGCGGCGCGGGCTCGCAGTTCTGATGGTCGTGGGGCTGACGCTGGCTCTGGCGAAGTGGCCCTATCACCTCCTCGCCCACGTGCCGGGTGCGAATTTCTTCCGCCTGCCAACGCGGTGGCTGCTGCTCTTCGACATCCCGGTCATCATCGCAGGGGCGGCAGGCTTCGATGTGCTGACCCGCGGCGACAAGAAGGCGCTCAAGCGGGCGGCATCGCTATTCGCGGCGGCGGGCGTGGCATTCGCGCTTGGTGCGGGCATTGCCCTCGCCGCGTCCGCGGCAGGCCTGCACTGGAATATCACCGCAGAGGTCGAGGAGCGCACGCGCGACCTGCTCGCGTATTCCCGCGAGCCTGAACCTTGGTTCCTGGCGGGCGCGTTGATCATTTCGGCGGCAGTGCTGTGGGCGGCATTGCGCAAACGCCTGAGCAACAAGGTCGCGGTCGCCGTGGTGGGCGCGCTGTGCATCGTGGACTTGTGGCGTTTCGGATACAACTACAATCCGCTCGTCCCTCCTCGCGAATTGCGGCGGCAGCCTCCGGCCGTCGCTGCCTTGCGGCGCGATGGAATGAAGGGGCGCGTGTTCCAGCCCGCTTTTCCGACGATGCCCACGTGGAAGGGATTCCGCAGCCGCTCGTGGGCGCACATCAGGGAGCGGATAGCGCTGCTGATGCCCAACGAGAACGTGCGCTGGGGCGTCCCGGACCTGGCCGGTTACACGCCCCTCGAAATCCAGCAGAACCTTGCAATTCGCTACGCGTTCGTCCATGCGATGTGGACGAAGAGCGACCGCCTCTTGCAGATCACCAACACGGCCTACAAGATCGAGAGAGCCCCAGGCTATACTTCGAAGGCCTCCGGCGCGTGGCCCGCAGTTCGCATTCGCCGCGTTGACGATCCTCTGCCGCGCGCCTATCTCGTGGGCGCTGCCGTGCCTGCCGCGGGGATCTACGAAGCGATGGCTATCGCGCTGTCGCGTTCCTTCGACCCGCATGCTGCTGTGGCCATGGAGGGCATTCCCGGCCCGCCGCCGCGCGCTGCGGAAAGGCTGACCGGGGCCTCCGCTCGCATTGTGCGCGAAAGCGCCACGCGCGTTGAAGTTGAATGCCGTGCTCCCCGCCCTGCGATCCTCGTGCTGGCCGACATGTTCTATCCGGGCTGGGTCGCTGCGGTGGATGGGCGGGTCACGCCCATCTACCGCGCCAACGGCGTTTTCCGGGCCGTGCCCGTTGACCGCGGTCGGCATCGCGTCGTATTCGCCTACCGGCCCGCTTCATTCCGCGCTGGAATAGCGCTCAGCGTCCTTGGCCTGCTGACACTTGCCATCGTTGCCCTGTTGATCCGCCGCCGCGAGGACTGACGGAAGAATGGCGTGGCCGTAGAGCATGGGTGGCACGGATGGCCGCGCAGGATATTGTAAGCAGTTCTGTTGACGTGGTGCGCGATGCGTTCTAGAATTCGGCTGCTTCGGCACTGAAGTCGCTGCCTCACAATTCGGCCTGGCCATTGGCTGCCCCCCACCCGCGCCCTCCCCCTCCGCCAGCTGGCGGAGGGGGAGGGGAATAGGGCGCCCGCCGGCTGGCGCGCAACGAGAAGAGGCTCCCCTCCCCCTCGATGGGGGAGGGTAGGGTGAGGGTGAACGCGGGTGGAAGGCAACCGAGGGATTGTGAGACACCCACTGAAGTACGAAGCAATGGACAATGCTATGCTTGGCGCAGCAGCGCGCGGACGCGTTCCAGGTCTTCGGGGGTGTCAACGCCGATGCAGAGGTGTTCGGTCAGGACGACGCGAATCCTGTAGCCGTGCTCAAGCGCGCGCAGTTGCTCGAGTTTCTCCTGCTTTTCCAGCGGCGTCTGCGGCAGCCTTGCATATGTCATCAGAAACTCGCGCCGGTAAACATAAAGGCCGATGTGCCGATAGTATGTCGCCTGGCCCCAGGTCCCAGGGCGAGGGTAGGGGATGGGCGAGCGCGAGAAGTAAAGGGCAAATCCATCCTCATCAACGACCACCTTCACGACGTTAGGGTTGAGCAGTTCCTCCTCGCTCGCGATGTCGTTCATCAGGGTGCCCATCACGATCGAGGCGTCCGCGATGAGCGGCTGGGCTGCCTGTTCGATGGCCGCCGGCTCGATCAGCGGTTCATCTCCCTGAACGTTGACGACGATGTCTGCGTCGAGGTTCTCGCAAACCTCGGCCAGGCGGTCGGTGCCGGTGGCATGGTCAGGCCTGGTCATCACAGCCTTGCCGCCGAATGATCTCACGGCCTGGAATATGCGCTCATCGTCCGTGGCCACCAGCAAATCGTCGAGGCAAGAGGCGCGCCGCGAGCGTTCATAGACGTGCTGGATCATGGGCTTGCCTGCCAGGTCGGCAAGCGGCTTGCCCTCGAAGCGCGTGGAGGCGTAGCGCGCGGGGATTATTCCCACAACTCGCAGAGCCATGTTCAGTGGCCTGGAGCCGTCGCGGGCCGCACGGCTGGCGCTGCTTTGGGGTCGCCCGAACGGGCGGCTGCGTGCGCTTCGCCCTTTGACGTCAGCAACTGAAGCGCCCTGGCATACTGCGGGTCCCGGTCGGTGAGCCGCACATTCTCGAGCAACACGTCCTTAGGCACTGTCACCATCTGGTCGGGCACTATGCCCCCTTCATGCTTGGCGGTGCGGTTGATATCGCGGCCCCGCGGGGTGAAATACTTCGCGGTGGTGATCGCCACCGCCGAGCCGTCTGACAGCGGTATAACCGTCTGGACGAGGCCCTTGCCGAATGTGCGCTCGCCCACCAGGATTCCCTTCTTCTCGTCTTGAATGGCGCCCGCCAGGATCTCTGCGGCGCTGGCGGTGCCCCCGTTCACCAGCACTGCAATGGGCAGATCGAAGCCAGGGCCGGGCCTCCTCGGATTGGCAGGCTGCGGTTTGCGCGGCTCGTTCCGCTCCTGCACTTGCAGGACCGGACCGGTGGGAACGAACTGGCGCGCGACCTCGATCGCCGACTTCAGCAAGCCGCCCGCGCAGTTGCGCAGGTCCAACACCAATGCCCTTGCCTTGGCCTTCCGGATGCGCTCCAAAGCGGAAGCGACCGCGTCGGCAGAGGTCTCATTGAACGTGCGAATTGCCACCACACCCACGCCGGCAGGGCGTTCAGGTATCTTCGCTTCCACGTTGGGAGCCGTGATTACGGCCCTGACGATCGAGATATCCATCGGCCCGGCGCCGCCGTGGCGGCCGATCTTCAAGTGCACCGTCTTGCCGGCGGGGCCCCTGATCATCTTCACCGCTGCATACAGGTCCACTCCCTCCGTGGACACGCCGTCAACGGCAAGGATAAAGTCGCCCGGCCTCAGGCCTGCCTTCGCGGCGGGGCTTCCCAGCAGGGGAGCCTGAATGCCCACGCGCCACATCTCGGGCGTGAAATGCGATCCGCAAACCGGGCATATAGTTCCCGCGAACCGCTTGCTCTCTTCAGGCTCCATGGGCACCCGGAGCATCGTGATCGTGGCCCCGATGCCGTTGAAGTGCCCCTCGGTCTCCTTCTGAAACTCGTCATACTCCTGCGGGTCCAGGAAGCGAGTGTAGGGGTCCTCCAGGGAGGCGAGCAGGCCGCGGGCCGCCCCGTAGGCCAGTTTTCTCTCAGCCTCGCGTGAGTCCAGGTCCTCGACATATTGTTTCTTCACGGCGCCCCAGACCTCGTCGAATACCTGGGACTCGGAAACATCGGCTGCGTTGCGCGCCGCGCTGCTTCCTGCCAGGCGCGGCAGCGTCAGCCCGGTGATCAGGCTCGCCCCGCGCGCCGGCCCGCCGCGCATGGCGACGGCTTGCTGGTAGCGTATGCCAAGGTTGAACGATGACAGCGCAAGCACCGCTGCTACCAGCCCAAATAAGAGCCTCGTTCTGGTGCGCATCTTTACTGGTCTCCTGAAAAGTTATAGAGCCCGCAGGGCCGCCCTTGCAGGCTGTGCGCTTGGTGGTCTTTATGTGCCCTGGCGCTGGGGAACACGCGGTGGCATGCTCCGGCACAACAGCGGCACTACCGCCGGCCAAACCGCATGCTCAGCCCGCCGGCGGTGGGCATCATGGCTGCCGGGGCGTAGGTGGTGCCAGTAGGCGTTGGCGTGGTGCTGACCGCCGTGGCTCCCGCCCCGGCGCCGGCGGGCGGTGCCCCAACTGCCACCGGATAGACATAAATGCGAACCACCTTCATGTCATAGAGGGCGAATTCCAGGCCTTCTTCCGGGTAGCCCACGAGCATGTGCCTGCTCATCGCGATCTGCTGTCCCATCAGCACGCCGCTGAATTGCCCGCTCGCTTCCTGGTATCGCGGCACCAGAGGGCTGGCGGGTGGAAGCCTGCCCGCCCCCGCTGCCGCCAGCGCGGAATACCCGGCGCCCGCCGCAGTGCCGCCCGCGGTCCCTGCTGAGGACCCGCGCGCGCCCAGACGAAAGCCGAGGGCACTCATCCCGCTAGGCGCACCCGCGAAAGTGCTGGGGCCGGCACCACCGCGACCACCCAAGGCTGCAGGCAATGCGCCCGGCCCTGGAGCCGCCTGCGGCTGCGTCACCGGGGCATTGAGGACGGTCAGCGTGCGAGGAAAGCCATATTTCAGCAGCACCTTGTTGAACAGGTCGCCCAACTGTATCCCCTTCTTGGTCTGCACGATGTTGCTGCCCACGATCTGGCCGTGCCTGGGGCTATTCCACAGCGACGCCACGACTGCGGTGATTCGCGCATCCGCGCCCTCGCCGCTTATCAGGAACCCGATTGCGGCGTAGCCCCTATTGTAGGCCCACAGCACCTGGCCGGGGGACATCCCCTCCATGTGGACGGCATATGCCCAGTGGGGCAGGCCGCCTGGGCCTAGGTCCTCCATCCCGATCATCTTGAGCGAGTTGAAAACGCCTCCCGAGGTTACAATCCCGCCAGGGTTGCCGTAAGCCGGCATACGCAGCAGGGCCGAGGGCGGAGAATCGAGACGGATTCCGCCCAGGCCGCCCTCGCCCAGAGAGTAGGCTGCTGCGCAGAAAGCGACCGTCAGCAGCCCTGCCAGCAGTATCGTCACGCCATCGTTCCGCCGTATCACTGCACATCTCCTTCCCGCACTCGATGCGCTCCTACCAGACCCTACATCTGAATTTCCTCGTCCGTGGCTGCGCCGCCGCCCGGATAGTAGGTAGCCCCGCCGGGGCCCGGCACGGTGCCGGCAGGTGCGGCAGCCGGAACAGGTGCCCTGCCCCCGATCCCGCCAGCACGGGGCATGGTGGCCTGGGTCCCAGTGCTAGGCGCCAGTCCACCGCCCGGTATCGCCAGGGTGGGCGTTGTGGTCAGCCTCATGGCGGTCAGTTTCAGGTCCACGAGCCGAAACACGAGGCCCGCTTCGAGATACCTTAGCACCAGGGCTCCACCCTCATTTACAGTCTGGTCCGGGAACCCATAGCGCTCGACGATGCGGTTGTATGTGTCGCCTAGAATTATGCCGCGCCCTGTGGCCGCCGTCGGATAGTAGCCGCCGTCAATTGTTACGCCGGTGACCTTCCCCTCAGCGTCCAGCTCGACGAGCAGCATGGTACCCACCCCGCGCTTGTAGAGCCACACCATCACGGGGGTGCTTTCCGGCTCTAGCTGGCCCGCGCCGGATTGGGCGCCAACAGCGCCTGCTGGCCTGCCGGGTGCTGCACCGAAGCCGCCGGCAGTCGCGGAGTAGCCGTATGCTCCGACCGGCCTAGCGCCTCCGGTTGAATAACTCGCATACGCTCCCGCGGGCTGACCTGAAGGGGCACCTACGGGAGTGGCACCCGCATAGCCAGAACGTGCAGTTGCCGCGCTGCTCGCGAAGCGCCCCGCGCCGGCCTGCGTGCCTTCCCGGCTCAGCGAGAGGCCGGTTGGGCCGACGTAAGCGGGAGCCCCGAATGTCGGGCTCGTGATGAGTTGTAGGGCGGACACCCCCAGTTTCACTCCCGCCAGCCCCTGTTCGAGCGCGAATGCAGGCTGCACGGCGAAGAATAGCAGCGCGAGCACAACGAGCAAGATCGGTCGCATTATGACCCTCCTAACGGTTATCACAACCCTGACTACTATATCATACCACCTTCGTCACGTCAATATGCCCGGCACGCACGGCAAGCACGCCTGCCTGCGCAAGCGGCGCGCAGACGCCGGATCTGCCACTCTTTTGACTGTGGAGGCCCCGGAAAAGTTCCCCGCTGGAGGGACAACTATGGGGAACGCCCTGCGCAGTTGATTCGCTTTGCATAGTTGGGAGCCGGGCTGCTGCATGCCAGCGTTGTTTCTGCGCGGCCTGGGCCCCAGCGCCACGCGGCGAGAAGGGACCACTATCGCGCCGGGCAGATATTGACGCAGGGAAGTGTTGAGGGTAGAATGCGGTTTCGGAACGAGTCAGCACAGATTGCGCGAGGTGCAAGCACAATGCCAGCGATAAACCAGGGAGCAAAGGCTCCGCAGTTCAAAGTCAAGACCTCCAGCGGCCAGGAGGCGAGCCTGGGAGGTGCATCCGGCAAGCCGGCAGTGTTGGCTTTCCTCAAGTCAACCTGCGCCTATTGCCAGCAGGAGGCACCCAGACTGAGCCAGGTGATCGGAAAACACAAGGGGGCCCCGGTCTCGGTGATCGGCGTAACCAGTGGCAACGACTCGGAAAAAGACATCAGCGATTTCGCCAAGCGCAGCCATCTCGACTTCGCCTGGGCGATGGACCCTGGGCGCAAGGTGCGCGAGGCGTACGGGGTCACGATTGTGCCGACGCTGGTTTTCGTGGGCAAGGACGGCAGCGTGGCGGCAGTATACGAGGGATCCACCGAGCGCCTGGCCGATGCGGTTGACCGGGCCATGTTTGCTCTGGTCAGCGATGGGCCGCTGCCGGATTACGCCGAGAAGGGCAGCGGCTGAGGCGCCTAGCGTTCCGCCGGTCGGCGGACTTATCGTCCGACAGCAGATTAGGAAAGGAGCAGCATCTAGAATGCAGCGGGCCAAATCCTGGTGGCCGGCCGTTGCGGCGGCCTCCCTGGCATTCTTGAGCGGAGGATGCGGCATCGGTGGCCGCTACCGCACAGTGGCCGAATGGGAACTATCACAGGACTACGCGTTTGTGATCCCGGTTGCGCTGTGGCCTGAAGGGAACATCCTTTACGTGGCCGGTTCGCAGCGTTACGTGGTCGAATTCACTGCCAAGGGCGACGTCAAGAAACAGTGGGGCTACGAGTATCTGTCGTACCCCGCTGATATCGCCTTCGATCGGCGGGGGAACATCTATGTCTCTGATCGCAGCAAGCGGCAGGTGTTCAAGTTCAGGCGCGACGGCAAGTTGCTAGGGCGGCTGGGAGCGCCCGGAAAGGGCCCCGGGTTGTTCGGTTCACCAACCAGCATAGCCCCGCTGCCCGACGGGGGCCTGTTGGTGCTGGACGTCAGGTGGAAGATGCTGACCCGGTTCGACGCGGACGGAAGGCTTGCGGACTACAAGCAACTCGATGCCTGGAAGATTGCGACCGACAAGAAGGGCAACATGTATGCGATCACCTTCAAGAGGGACCAGGTGAAGAAGTTCAGCCCCGAGGGCCGCCTGCTCAAAACCTGGGGAGGAAAAGGAACGCAGCCGGGCAAGTTTGGGACAGCGAACGGCATTGCCACTGACAGCGCGGGGCGCGTATATGTGCTGGAGACGGGCAACCGCAGGGTGCAGGTTTTCACTGCGGATGGGAAGCCAGTCGGGCTTTTCGGAGCAGCGGTCCTTCCGGGCAGGGACTTCCAGCCCGTCTGCGTGGCGGTTGACAAGGCAGGCTACATTTACGTCGCCAATGCCCCTGATGGGCACATATTGAAGATCGCGCCGCCGGGCCTGTAGCAGCAGGCGATGCGCGCTAGTGGTGCGCGTCTTTTTCCTCGGCGGCGAATGCCTGGAGCAGGCGCCTCTGTTTCTCCGTCAACTTCGCGGGAACCACGATCCTCGCCACCACGTGCAGGTCGTCCCTGCTGGCCGCTTGCCCTGCAGGCATGCCGTGGCCCTTGACTCGGAACCTGGCCCCGTGCTGCGTTCCGGGCGGAATGTGCAGTTTGGCGGGGCCATAGAGAGTCGCGACGGTAATCTCGCCGCCCAGGGCCGCGATGTGAAACGGGACGTCGGCGTGGCAGAACAGTTCGCTGCCCTGCCGCTCGAAGACATCGTGCGGCCGCACGTGGATCACGATGTGAAGGTCGCCCGCGCCATCGGGCCCGAAGTCGCCCTGGCCTGCAAGGCGCAGCGCCTCGCCGCTGTCAACTCCGGGGGGCACTATAACGGCGAACGCTTCTGTCTTGCGCTCCATGCCCCGCCCGGAACAATTCCTGCAGGGGTCAGTAACGACAGTTCCCTCTCCCCGGCAGCGCGTGCAGGTGGAGATGGTCGAGAACTGCATGCCGAAAACGGGCGAGGACACGCGCCTGACCTCTCCCTCGCCGCGGCAGACCGGACATCTCTGGCGGCCAGTCTTGCCTTTGCTTCCTGACCCGGCGCAGGCATCGCAGCGCACCATGTGTGAGAGGCGGACTTGGCGCTGCGCCCCGCGAGCCGCCTCTTCGAGGGTGATCTCCAGGTCATAGCGCAGATCGGCGCCCCTGCGCTCGGTGGCGGTTCGCGTTCTGCGGCCGCCGAAAACCGTCTCGAAGAGGTCGCCGAGGCCGAAATCCCGGAAATCTGCGAATCCGCCGAAGTCGCTTGCTGCCGGGCGCCCCACGCGCCCCCAACGGTCATACTGGGCGCGCTTGTCCGCGTCGGACAGCACTTCGTAGGCTTCGTTTATCTGCTTGAATCTCTCTTCGACTTCCGGGTGGCCGGGGTTGACGTCCGGGTGATATTGACGCGCCAGTTTCCGGTAGCCCTTGCGGATCTCTTCTTGGCTTGCCGTTCTGTCAACCTGAAGTATCTCGTAATAGTCTGGCGAGTCCCTCATTTCTTGACGGGCTGCCTGTCGGGCTCCTTTACGATTTTCACCCGACCGCGAAGTATGTCGTTGATTGCCACGATGACCGGGCTGGCGGGCACCTCAGCCTGAGGGCTGCGGCTCTGGCGTTCTTTCACGTCTCGCGCGCGCTTCGAGACGATCGCCGTCAGCGCAAATCTGCCAATTTTCTGCGTCATCTTGTCCATCACAACGGGTGCCGAATTCCTTTCCAGAGGGTCAGCCGTAGGCATTACCTGATGAGAAACGATTCGGGTCTGAAAGCGTATTCTACCGCCGGAGACTCTACCGTGTCAACCTCTTACTGTGGGAATAACTGCTCGCGCAGCGCAGGGCTGTGCGCAGGAACCCGCGTGGACGCGCGCCGCCGCTGCCGCCCAACCCGGGTCTTACCTGCCCCGCAGCCGCTGCCAGAGGGACTTGCGCGGTTGCTGCTGATAAGCGAAGATGCGCTTCTCGCCGAAGCGCCGGTTCAGCGTGAACGCCCCGTATCGGCCCCACGAGAAGCCATCCCCCAGGCGCGGGTGTCGCAGGTCCACAAGCAGCCAGGTCTCGTCGAGCGAGCGGGCGAACGTCTCCAGATCCGCGTCCCCGGATTGGAGGCACTGCTCGTGGCTCATGACCCCGGGGTCAGAGCCCCAGATTTGCTCGTCGTGCCCAGTCACGAGTTCACTCTCCCAGGGAGCACTGCCGAGGCGAAGAAGTTCCGAGACGAAATGCGCGAAGCTCTCGGTCTGGAAGACGATCACCGGAGCATCGTGACAGGCGTAGAAGATCGGCCCCCATGAGGTCGCGTCGCTGGTTAGATCAACAACCCAGTAGTTCCCGGCCCCGTCATGCACGATGGGGATGCCATGGGGGAAGATCTCCTCAATGCCGAACCCGCCCTCCAACCCTGAGAAGTCCACTTGTGTTACGATGTCCCCAAACGCGCCATCCAGCCCTCGGGAGTAGGCGAAAAGCTCCCTCGCTTCTTCGGGGAGCGGGCAGGGAAGGCTGGATTCGAGCGTTCGCATCTCCGCCTCGCTGAGCGGGGGCAACAACTCCAGTTCCGTCACGCGCCCCTTCTTGTCCTGGAGCTTCATCCCCTCCGCTCGCTTCACGACCTCGATCGGTCTCACTTGCGATTCCCCTCCGTGCCGACAGCAGCGTCTGAACCCAGCAGAGTGCCTTCTCCAGCGCCAGTGTTTTCCCTCTCGTACTGCGCCCAACTGGTCGAGCAGTTGCCTGTGCGCGCCGCGCTGCGGTCAGCGGACGGAGGCTGCGTATTTCCTTGCTTCGGTAGCGTGCTGCCCAAGCCAGCCCGCCTGCGGCGGGCTGTGCGGCGAAGTAGTGCCTGGGGACGGGTAGTGCATCACAGCAAGATGCCCTCCCACTCATCACAGTAGAAAGCCACATCGGGCGAGGCGAGCACTAATTGACGGTAGCTGGAATGCTCCCAATCCGCCGGGTCCGCAACGAGCTTCCTGCGAACTGGATTGGCGTGCAGGTAGTCCATCTTTATCTTGAGCACCTTTGCCGAGTGCACCGGCAGAACGCGAGGCCTTTCCTTCCAGAACTCGCCCCCAGGCCGGAAAGCCCCAGATGTCAGGCCGAGGGTCCTCTGCAAGAACCTGCATATGCTGTCGCCCGTCTCGGCCCAGAGGACGGCGTGGAAGTGATCAGGCATCACGACATATGCCAGCACGCTGACGCCGAGAGCGCGGCGCGCGGCGGCCCATTCGTCGTAAAGGCCTGCTATCGTCTGATCGCTTAGCAGGGGCCGCCAGCCCCGCACGGTTGCGGTGCAGAAGTGCGCATGGCCGTCCAAATACTGGTTGTGCCACCTGCTCACGCGGTGTCCCCTTGGACGCCGGCTCGATTGTTCGCCAGCCAGAGGCCGCCTCCTCTGCAACGGCCGCCCTTGGGGCGGGGCTTCGGCAGCACGCTACCGAAGCAAAAAATCACCTTGAACGATGCTACGCCACGGACTGTCGATTGCGGCCGACAACGAGGTAGTATGCGATGCTGAATACGATTCCAGGAACACAGCCCCAATCAAGCAGCAGCGGCAGCCACCACCATGGGTGCACCGCGAGGACAGGAAGAAGGCAAAGCCCGATGGAACCGGAAACCCCGCCAAGCAACGGTAACAAGGAGGGAGCATTGCGCTTTCGGATATGCCGTCTCCAGAAGACGCCCGCGTTCAGCACGCAAACGAGCGCGAAGAGCGCCAGGAGCGCAGCACCAAGCGCCCATCTCAAGGTGGCAATCATCTGCTCAACCCACCGGTGTCGGCAGTGACTGAAGAGTAGTCCCCCGTCACGGCAGATATATCCTCTGCCCCAGGAAGCCTTTCAGCCATTCAAGGATTCCCAAACCAGACGGCCATCTCACACTCGAAGCAGCAACCGGGTACTCGGCCCCTGACGAGAAACGGGCGAATTAGTTCCATGGGAAAGGATCCCACTTTTCCTTGCTTCGGTAGTCCGCCGGCTGGCGGACTGCCGAAGCAGCAATAGGTCAGCGGACGGAGGCTGCGTATTCGGGGGCCATCTGCAGGAAGAGTTGCTTGACGCGCATGACGTAGTTGATGGTCTCGCGGTAGGGCGGCACACCGCCCCAGCGCTGCACCGCTCCCGCCCCCGCGTTGTATTTCGCCAGGGCAAGAGACAAGGCTGTGTCAGGGTCGCCCGGGCTTCCCTCGAGGTGGCCTCGAATCAACCGCACGCAAGCATCCAGGTTCTGGGCCGCATCGTAGGCATTGCTCACACCCAGGCCGCGCGCAGTGGCTGGCATCAACTGCCCCAGGCCCATCGCCCCCTTGCGCGACGTGGCCAGAGGGTTGAAGCGGGATTCGACCGCGACGACGGCCATCACGAGGCGAGCGTCAACGCCCCACCTGCGGCTGAACTCGATGATCATGGCGGCCAGGGCGGTCGCGTCGGGCTCCGAAAGGCGGCGGTTGAAAACGCGCGCCGCGTGGGCGTAGGCACCGACGATTTGCTGTTCGGTGTAGAGTCCGAGGGGCGCGTCCGGGCCGGGCGGCGCCCCGCGGCTGGGCAGGGAATCCGACCGCGTGCCGCTCATCGTGCCCACGACGACACGCGACGGGGCTGGTACGATGGCATCCACATCCTTCTGGGCCGCGATCGCCACAAGCCTGAAATCGGTCTCGTGCACGGGGGCGCGCACGATCAAACGCACGGCGCAGCCCGGGTTCATCAGCGAGGTCAGATTGTCAACCGGCAGTTGCAGGGTGTGTCCGCCCGGCAGTCCGAGGAGCAGCACCTTGCCATCCTTGCCGGACATATTGCCCTGGACGAGGCCGCGCAGTTCGAACACCTCTCCCAGATACTCTTCTCTGTGCTGGCGGAACTGCTGCAGATCAGCCACGGGGACCGGCTTGTAGTGGTTGTAGATGGCCTGGTATTCTTCCGCGCTCGCCGCCAGCGCAGGCGGCGGCAGTTGCAGCAGGAGCGCCAGTCCCACACACGTCACAACGCTGCGCATCGTCCGAATCTTATACCCCATCTTCGCGTTGCAGTCAACCGGCTGACCGCAAGGATTATGCCGCGCTAGTGCCGTTCCAACTTGATATGCCGACATCAGTCTGCGTAGGCTAAAGCCTGTCGCTACCGACGGATCGTGTGGTCATCATAGGACAGACTAGTTGGAACGGCGCTAGTTGAGCCGGAACGAAACTGTCGCATAGGTCTCCACGCGGCGCGGCTCGCCGTTCTGGACAGCGGGCCGGTATTTCCACTTGCGAACAGACGCCACTGCTGCCGAGTCAAGCCGGGTGTCGCCGGAGGACGCGGCCACGGTTACCTGTTCGACATTGCCGGTGGTCCCAACTGTCACTTTGAGTTTGACTGTGCCTTCGACGCCCTCTGCCTGGGCGGAGGCCGGGTATGTCGGGTTGACCCGGTGCACAAGTTCGGGGACAGAACGATCGGCGGTGCGCGACACGTGCTTCGGGCCGGACTCGGAGCCACCGCCGCCGCCCTGCCCTGCGCCTGCCCTGCCGCTGCCTGATCCCGTGCCGCCTGAACCGCTGCCGCCTGATCCCTGTCCGGCGGCTGGGCCGCCGGAGGCGGAACCGCTCTGACCCCCTCCGCTGGCAGGATTCGTCCCTGAGCCGCTGCCGGTGCCCGGCACAGCACCCAGGGCCCCGTTTCCGCCGCCCCCGGTCGGAGTGTCCCCGCCCGGGCTGACAGCGCCGAGGCTGGCCTCGCCTCCGCCGGGATGGCCGCTCTCGGAGGGGCCTGGTGCCGGTGATTCTGCGCCTGCAGGACTGCGCTGGGGCTCCGCGTTGCGGCCAGGCCGCGCCTGGGCGGAACCAGGCTGTCTCCTGGGCTGTTCTACGCTGCCTGCTGGTGCCTGAGCGGGGGCCTGGGCAGGGCCAACCTCTCTGGGCATCGTGCGCAGGCGGGGTTCGCCCTCAGCGCGCAAATCCCGTGCGGGATGCATCAGAGGCGTCGCGCGGGGCAGGGCGGCTGGGCGAACCGCTACCGGCGGCTGCGCAGGTCGGGCGGGCGGTTCCTGCAGGCTGACCTCTATGAAACGAGGCCTTTCGGGTAACGGGACCTCGCCGAACTGCAGGTGGATCGTGGAGAGCGCCAGGAATGCCGCGGCGTGGACGAATGCCGAACCTGCCCACGCCGCGAAGGCAATCCTGCCAACCTCTCGCGAGCGGCTGACTGTCACGGCCCCTCCTGATCGGCCCGCCAGCTGGCGGGCTGCGTGGCGATCATCATCTTTGTCGCCCCGGCCTTCTTTGCCTCATCCATTGCCGCAACGACGCGGCCATGGCGGACTTGTTTGTCAGCGTTGATTACAATGACAGCGCGGGGATTGCCGCGCAGTTGATCCTGAACGGCCCCGCCCAGGGCCGAGACCGGCACGGGCCGCTTGTCCACGTAGAGCCCTCCGCTGCGGGTGAGTGTGATCGTGATCTTCGCCACCGGGTCGCGCGCGGCGGACTTCGCCTTGGGTAGATTGACAGGCATGCCAGTCTGGCGCGTCATCGCAAGCGAAGCGATCATGAAGAACACGAGCAAGAAGAAGATCGTGTCAATCATCGGCACGATCTCGATGCGGGCGCGCTTGTATTCTCGAGCAGGCAGTCGCATCGGCTGACTCCCTAGCGCTCAGCCATCACGGCCACGGGGGCCTCGGCGCTGGTCATCGTCTCGATGAAGTGCTCCAGTTGCGTGGCGCGCAGTTCGATTTCCGCAGAGATGCCTTTCACGCGGTTGAGGAAGTAGTTGTATGCCACGAGGCTGACGATGGCAATCACCAGGCCGGTTGCCGTGGCGACCAGCGCCTCAGCGACGCCGGACGTGATGCCGGTGGGGTGGTTGGTGCCCGTTTTCGCCAGCACGCCGAACGAACGGATCATGCCTGTTACGGTTCCCAGAAGGCCGAGCAAGGGAGCGACAGTCACGACCGTGTCGAGCACGGAGAGGCCGCGGTTGAGGCCTGGGAGTTCGGCCATGGCGCGTTCGCTCATCGCCTGACCCGGCTTCCTGCCCCGCCAGGTGGCCTGGATTCCTGCTGCCAGCACCCAGCCGACGCTGGAGCCGGGGTTCTGGCAGCGCTCGAGTGCCCGCGCAGAGTCGGCGTGGGCCAGGTCGTATTGAACATCAGCAAGGAGCCGCTCGCCCGGGCGCCCGGCGCCGCGCAAGAACAGAGCCCTCTCGATGATCACGGCCACCGCTGCAAATGAGCAAGCAAGCAGCGGGATCATGACGGGGCCGCCCGCCGCTAACATGTGCAGGAAACCCATGGCTTGTGTTACCAGTCCCTCTTCCGCACTACCTATTCCATGAATGGGCGGAAGGGCCCAATGGAAAAAGGGCCGCCCGCCCTGCGCGGGCGGCCCGGCCTCTATCACTCCCTGCGAGCGACAGAGGAGCCTGGCGGCCTCCACTGCCTGGATTCCCAGGAGGCGAGGGCCTTCAAACGTCCATCTGTGCTGGGACCGGTTCGCCGGCGCGCAGCAGGCTTCGCAGGGCTTGTATTTCTGCTTCCACGTGAGGCTGCAAATCCACCTCGTGGGCAAGATGTCGGCACGGCAGGCAGAGTGGGCCGTCATAACCCGAATCGCGGAGCATCCCAAGAATAGAGCGGAAGTCGGCCTGACCCTGTCCAAGGGGGACCCATTCGGGTTCCGGATCGGCTTGCGTGAGGTCCTGAACCCTGACCAGGCTGATGCGCGGCAAGAAGAACTCGACAAAGGACTTGACTTCGCCTCCGATGGCCAGGACGTGGCCGAGATCGAGGGCAATGCGCACGTCCTCCTGCCCGACTTGATCGAGCAGGCGTGACACCCCGGCGATCGAGTCGGCGAGCGTGCCGCGCTGGACGGCGAGTGTAACGCGCACCCCGCGGCGGCCTGCCGCCGCGACCAGGGCCCGCAGGCCGTTGGTGCATGCCCGCCATCTATCTGGCTGCGCTTTCAAAGAGGCGGGCCTGCCGGCAGTAACCAGGAGGCAGTCTGTGCCCACGCGGCGGGCTACCTTTACGAACGCGGACGCGATTTCGACCTCTTCGTCCACACCGTAAGGGTCGGTAAAGGTCGTGCCGATGGACAGGGCGACCAGTTTCAGGCCGGAGTCTCGCAGCATCTGGGCAACCGCCTCAAAATCATGCTCTGCTCTCGCCCGGCCGAAATGGGGCGTGGCACAGGCGAGTTCGAGGCCCTCGAAGCCCGCCTCGGCGGCGAGGCTGATGACCTCGTCTAGTCTTATCGAGAGGAGACTGGTTGTGGCAAGGGACACGAGCATCTTACTACGCACGGAGCGGGGCGTTCATTACGTTTATTCCATAAAACCGGGCCTGCGCGTAGCCCCGTCAGCAGGCTACCGGCCTGGTCGTGCGGGATTGTGTTCGGGTTCGGCTACAAGGAGGTAGTTGACAGACCTGTCCGCGGCGTCGTGCTCAAGCGCGCGCAGCCGTTTCTGGAGATCATCCAGACGCGCCCAATAAGGGGGAAGCGCGCGCAACGCTCCTGCGCTGCGTTGGCGATTACCGCCGCTGGTGCGCTTGACAGGGCTGTGCGGTGCTGTAAAATATAGTGTTTTGCCTGGGTAGCTCAGCGGTAAGAGCGGGTGAATCATAATCACTAGGTCGGGGGTTCGAATCCCTCCCCAGGCACCAATCAAGTTGGCAGAATACAGTTGACAGGCGACAGGTGAATATGGCGTTGCTTCGGCAGTTCACTGCCGAAGCGAATGGGCCGGGCGAATGCTTCGGCACTGAAGTACCGAAGCAACAAGAGGGCCACGAGGTGCAGGGGCCCAAGACCTGCACGGAAAACCGAATACGCGCACCGAGTGGACGGGTAGCTCAGTCGGTAGAGCACTGGACTGAAAATCCAGGTGTCGCCGGTTCAATTCCGGCCCCGTCCACCATCCCGATGAAATCGGGATGGTGAGTGAGGGGAGAGGGGAGAGTAGAAAGGTGAGAAAGACAAAGGACCTTTCGATAAGGTGCGCCCTCTCGCGGACCGCAATCGCTCTCACCGAACGGTCAACTCTCTCCTATCTACTCTCAACATGAACGTTGCGTGGGTGGCCGGCTACCATGCCCTTTCTCTTTGAGAAACTCGTGGTGTACCAGAAGGCGCTAGCCTTCGCGGAGCGAGTTTCAGCGCTGACCGGTGACTTCCCCCGCGGTTCGTGGTATCTCGCCGATCAACTGAACCGCGCCAGCCTTTCCATCTCTCTCAACATCGCCGAGGGGAATGGCCGCTGGACGTCTGCCGACCGCAAGAACTTCTTCGGGATCGCGCGCGGCTCGGTGCACGAGTGCGTGCCATTGATCCACATGTGTGAGCGCAAAGGGCTCGTTGCCGCTGCGGTTTGCGCGGAGTTGAACGGCGAGCTTGAAGCAATTGCGAAGATGCTCTCCGGCCTCATCGAGCGCGGGAAGGCGCGAAAGCCATCGTAGCAGCGCGGGTCGGACGGCGGCCACCCGCTCAGTCCCGCCCGGTGGCGAGTCTGTCGACCTCGATGGACATGTCCTGCAAGGCCTCATCCGCACCTGCAAGATACGACGCCATCGCCTCTGCGCCAAGTCCCTGCGCGGCCCGGGCATGGTCCACGATTGCCTCCACTTGAGCGAGCGCTTGCTTGAGCCTCTCTCGGGCTTCCGGATCAGGTCTGGGAGGCGCGAGCGCGCCCAGTCGCCGAAACAAATCGACGAGGTAGCCGGGCGGAAGGATCTCTTCCGGAGATCTCAGCAGCCTTTGCTGGCTGCGCGCCAGTTCGAGAATCTCCTCCAAGATCGCCCCTTGCCGGTCGTCAGTCCCTGGTTTGGCGCTGGCATCCAGGTCGGCGACAGGTGCCTCTTGGGCCGCGCTCTGAAGATCATCCAATCGGCCCTTCAGTCTCGGCCACCACATCTCGAGGATCTCGCCGAGTCTCCCTTCATCAAGTGCCGCTTGTCCACACGCTGAATTCAGACTGAACATCATCTTCTTTACGTCTTCCTGCTCATAGACCGCGGACTGAAACTGCAAGAGCGGCCCCTGCACCTCGGACCTCTTGACGCCGAACAGGAACGGGCACACTCTCGCTCTGTCAACCGTCTTTGAAAGAGCTCCGGCTTCGAAGTGCAGCCAGGGTGCTTCGAGGTTCTCGGGCGTGACGCACACGATTCCGAATGAGGAAGCCTCGAGCTCTTTCGCGATGTCGGTACTCCAACGAGCACCCTTGTCAATGTCGTCGGACGATACGTAGGGGTCTAGGGCTTGTATGACCGAGGGCAGCCAGTCTCGCAACACGCCCGCCACCTGACGGCTTATCTCGCCTGACCAGCTAAGGAACACCTTCACTTCTCATGCCTCCTTGGGCCGCATCGCAACGAAGGCGTAGCGCGCCTCGCTGTCGTATTATAGCACGCCCGGGCGGAGTCGGGGGTGCTCGCTAGGCGGGCGGAGGGGTGCTGCGCCCCTCCGGGGGCCTGATGGAACATTCTCCAGACCTCCGAAGTCAAAAGGGCAAAGGCGCCCCCAGCGGCAGGGGGGATAAGGAGGATCGAGATGGACGGGAGGGTGTTCAGGCTGGCGGTGGTGGTCGCGTTCGCGTGCGCGCTGGCGGGGAGGGCGGCGGCGGACGGGATGATGTTCCCGACGGTGGAGATGCCCAGGCAGCCGTTCAGCGTGAAGTATCACCGCGTTACGGTTACGATTGACAACCAGATCGCGAAGACGCACGTTGATCAGGCTTTCGTGAACGACACGGACAGGGTGCTGGAGGGGACGTATCTGTTCCCGGTGCCCGAGGGTGCGCGCGTGCGCGATTTCACGATGTATGAGGGCGACAAGCCGCTCAAGGGTGAACTGCTCACGAAAGAGGACGCGGTGCGCATCTACGAGGACATCGTGCGCAAACAGCGCGACCCCGGCGTGCTGGAATATGTCGGGCGCGACACGATACGCGCGCGCGTTTTCCCGATCCCCGCGCACGGGGTGAAGCGGTTCACGGTTGACTACGCCGAAGTGATTTCGCGCGAGGGCAACCTGTGCCGGTATCTCTATCCGCTCTCGACCGAGCGCTTCAGCGCCAGGCCGTTGGATGATGTTACCATCACCATTCAGGTGAAATCGCAAGTGCCCATCAAGAACGTCTATTGCCCCTCGCACGAGGTCTCGATACGGCAAATCGCCAACCACGAGGCCGACGTTTCCTACGAGGCATCGCAGATCAAGCCTGCCACCGACTTCGTGCTCTATTACGCGCTCAGCGAGGATGATGTCGGCCTCACTCTGCTGACGTACAAGGAACCCGGCGAGCAGGGATACTGGATGCTGCTCGCATCGCCCAGCGCGCCCGCAAAGGAGGAGATCATTGCGAAGGACGTGGTCTTCGTGCTCGACCGGACAGGCTCGATGAGCGGCGAGAAGATCAAGCAGGCGAAAGCAGCCCTGCGGTATTGCCTTGGCAGCCTGCACGCGCAGGACAGGTTCGACGTTGTCGCGTTCAACGAGAGCCCCCAGAGCGTTGGGGACAGATTGATGGCGGCAAGCGCGCAAAACGTGCGCAAGGCGCGGGGACTCGTTGAGAACCTGGCCGCGCAGGGCGGGACGAATATTGACGGCGCGCTGGGCAGCGCACTGCGGCTATTCGATGGCGCGGATCGGCCGCGCTACGTTGTCTTTCTCACCGACGGCCTGCCGACGGTGGGCGAGACAGACGTGGAGAACATACTCAAGCGCGTCACAAGCCAGAATGAGGAGCGCGCCCGGTTCTTCGTCTTCGGCGTGGGCTACGATGTCAACGTGCATTTCCTGGACAGGCTGTCCGAGGGCAACCGGGGCGTCTCTGAATACGTGAGGCCGCAGGAAGACATCGAGGCCAAGGTATCTGCGTTCTATGCGAAGGTTGCCTCGCCTGTGCTCACTAATGTCTCGCTGGAAATTGGCGGCCCGAAGACAGCCGATATTTTCCCTCGCCCGCCATACACGGACATGTTCGCGGGCTCGCAGGCCATCTTTGTTGGAACCTATCAGCGCGCAGGCACGGCAACATTCAGAATCAGCGGGCAGCGACCCGGTGCCGACGGTCGCTCGCGCACGCAGGCTTACGCCACACAAGTGCGCTTGCCTGGGCGCGACACGAACTATGACTTCGTGCCCGTCCTGTGGGCGTCGCGCAAGATCGGTTATCTGCTGGACCAGGTGCGCCTGCATCGCGACAAGGAACTGATTGACGAGATAGTGAGGCTCTCGAAGGAATTCGGGATCATGACCGAGTTCACCGCGTTCCTGGTAACCGAGCCGGGCATGAACATTGCCGAATCGCGCGAGCGCGCAACTGTAGCACTTGATGCAGCGGGCTCGAGGACCACCGGCTCGTGGAGCGTAGGCCAGGCGCAGAACGCGAGCCGGCTGAAGAGTGCGGCCGCTCCGCAGGCAGCAGGCAAGGGCGCCGGCGGATACGGCGGGTTCAGCGATGCGTTTGGCGCGGCAGGACCTGCCGGCGCTCCGCCGGTTCCGATGCCATCCAGGGCAGGCAGCAACCAGGCGTTCGTTGACGCGGAGGGCCGCGTGGAGACAGTCGCCGCTGTGCAGAATGTTGGGCGGCAGACCTTCTACCAGCGCGGCAATGCGTGGGTTGACCAGCGCGCGGCGCCGAAGATGCAGACCGTGAGGATCCAGCGCTTCAGCGAGGCTCATTTCCAACTCGCGCGCGCGAGCGCAGAGGCCAGGCGCTACCTCGCCCTGGCCAACAACGTAACGTTCGTGATGAACAACCAGGCGGTGGTCGTGGGCGATGAGGGCAAGACGAGCCTGACCGCCGCCGAACTGAAAGCGATCGTTGGCTCGGCTTCCGGCTAGTTGGCTGCTGTGCAGAGGCTCCGAATCCGCGCGGGGGAGCGGATTCGGAGCCTGCTGCTGGCGCTGGGGACGCAGGTGAAGGAGAGCGAGTGCTCTCTTTCAGATGTTGGTAGCGCATCCCACCTGTAGGGCGCGGACTCTTCTTCCCCGGTATTGGGCACGAGGTAAACTCGTGCCCGACGAGCCTAACCACGTAGGGGCAGGAGGCAATCCGCCAGCTGGCGGACTGCCCTGCGTCTGGCAGAATGGCTTTATTCGGCCAGCAACTGGGGGGCGCGCAGGCGGAACTCCATTGGGGGCTGCGATTCGAGGCCGATGAAGCGGCCCTCGCGTTCGAGCGCCGGGCGCATGCGCTTGACCCATTCGCTGTCAAGCGCATCTTGCCCCGCGACAATCACCTTGCCTTGCACATCATCGGGCGGATGCGCGAGGCCGTCCAGCACGAGCGCGAAAGAGCGGCTGCCGTCAAAATATCCCTTGTCTTTCGCAGCGTCCAGGCCTCGGCGGATGTAATACTCGCACGAGCGGCAGTGAGGCCTTCCGAAAACTCGCAGGCCGGGGAAATCCTGCTCGCGTACCGCTATGTCGGGCCTGCGAAAATCGCGCGCCGCGTCTCTTATCTGTGTGCCAACCACGCTGATGCGAGTCAGGTCACCGACTCCCAGGCCACGCTCCTGCGCGATTCTGGTGGTGTCTATCTCGCCTGGTTCAAAGCCCATCAATGCCGAGCAGACAGCGTCGGCGGCGACAGCATCTGTCCCTGCGATGATCAGTCCCATCTCGACCGTGCCGCCGCTCGCATGATCGCCTTCCATGCCGCGCATCGCGTCAACGATGTTCAGGTCCGGCTTCCGAATCAACAGGATGTCAACCAGTTTCCGCGACAGTTGCGCGTCCCGGTAGCAGTGACCGAATACCTTGCACTCGTCGGAAAGGATTCCGTGCAGGTTCTTCACGCACAGGGTCACGAGGGTCAGGCTGTGATTTTTCATGACCGGAACATTTATCAGCACGTTGCATTCAAGCGCCGCGCGCGCAACTTGCGCGCGCCGCAGAACCTGGCCGTCAACATCGGCCGGCAGCCATTCGCCCTCATCGAAGAAAACGCACTCGGCGCCGGCCTTCTCGACAGCCGCCTTCAGGCCGGTGAATTCGGCGCATGCCCTCGTTGTGCGGCGCTCGACGCTGCGATACATGGCGGTCGAGACGCTGCGCCCTTCGCCCACGACTACTTTCTTCGCGCCCGCCTGCAGCGCCAGGCGCACGACAGCCGCTGCGACGCGCGGGTCTGTCGTGCCCGGGGGCTTGATGGGCGCGAAAACGTTGGGCTTTACCAGAACGCTCTTTCCGCGGACCAAGACGCGAAGGTCGCAGACCTGCTCGACCGCTGACGCAACGGCTGCGCCGATGTCCTGTTCATCCGCGTTCGGCTCGGCGGGAACTATCGCAACTCGCTCTCTCATCACGGTTCCATTTCGCTCTCATTGGTGCAAGCCCTGCGATGAGAATGCGGCACGCCGATTCATCGGGGTGCTCGGCGGGGGGCAGAGCCCCCGCCCTACAGATGGACCCCGATGGATCGGGGTCCCACATCCGGAAATGGTACCCGCGCGAGGGGAGGCCGACTCGCGCGAAGAGGCAAAGAAGGGGCAGGAGGTGAACTCCTGCCCTACGGTGTCTCCTTGATGAAAACGCGGCGCGAAAACCCGATCGAGGTGCTCGTCATCACCTTCCTGCTCAATGCAGTGATCGGGATGGTTTGGGTGGGCGTGCCGCTGTTCGCAATCCACCTGGGCGCGCAGCCGGTTGCCTTGGGCACCATCGGCACCGCCGCTTCCGCGACCTACGTTCTGATGGCAGCGGCGAGCGGCCGCCTGTCGGACCGGTGGGGAAAACGATTCTTCCTGCGCATCTCGCTGCTCCAATACGCGGCGGCGCTGCTGGCGCTTACGCGCAGCACGACGTGGCAGCATTTGGCAATCGCCATGGTCGTTGCGGTCGCTGCATCGGGCATGTTCTGGCCTTCGTATATGGCCCTTTTTGCGGACCTTGCTCCATCCCGGGGCCTTTCGCGCTTCCTTTCGATCTACAACGTATCCTGGTGCGCAGGGGCGGCTGCCGGGAGCCTGGTGGGCGGCATTCTGGCGCAGATAGGCTACGCTGCGCCCTTCTATGTAGGCGCTGCCATCACCATCGGCTGCTCAGCCAGGCTGTGGTATCGAGGCTCGGGGGGCGCGCAGCAGAGCACTGCTCCGACCGACGGCCAGGCCGCAGAACCATCCCCGAAAGCCAACGTTTTCCTGATCTTGTCCTGGGTCGGAGGGTTCGCGGTTTACTTCGCTGCCAACGCAATCCGCGTCCTGTTCCCCAAACTGGCTCTCGAACTGGGTTTCGGCAAGGCAACCGTCGGCACTCTGCTGGCTGTCACCTGGATCACGCAGACGGCAGCATTCGCAGTCCTGGGCGTGTGGCAGGGATGGCACTACCGGCTGGCGCCGCTCATGCTTCTCGAATTCGCAGCGGCCGGGGGGGTGGTCGCGGTCGCGGGGGCGAGGCGGGGGGCGCTCTTCGCGCTCGGATTCGGTATTGTCGGGATAACAGCCGGCCTCACTTACAGTTCGGGCTACTACTATGGGATGCAGCGCCAGACAGGCAAGGGTCAGCGCGCCGGCCTTCACGAGGCAATCAGCGCCGCCGGCTCCGCCGCCGGCCCGATAACTGCCGGCCTGATTGCCAGCGCCACTTCGCTGCGCGCGTCGTTCATCTTCTGCGCGGGGCTGATTGTAACATGCGCCCTTGCGCAGCCGGTGCTGCGCGGCTGCCTGCTGGCCAGGGGAGCGCTGGAAGACGTGCGCCGGGAATACCGCTCAGCGGGGCGCACCTGAACCCGCAGGCGCGGGAGTGGTGCTCCCGGGCACCGCGGCTTGGGGCGGCCACAGCGGAGGCACCAGGCTAGACTCCCAACGCATCAGCGTTTCGTTCAGGTCTTGCACCAACTCCGACTTGCTCTGCGCCAGATCGTTGGCTTCCCCGATGTCATTCGCCAGGTCATACAGCTCCGGCGCGGCGCCTTCTTCTCCGATCCGCATCTTCCAGTTTCCGCGGCGAATCGCGTGCCTCCAGCCATAACGCCAATACAGCACCTCATGCGGCATGCGACTTCGCTTGCCCGTGACGTAGGGAACCAGGTTGACGCCGTCCATGATGCGGTCAGTGGGCAGTTTGGCGCCGGCGGCTGCCGTTACCGTCGGGAAGATATCCAGCGCGATCACCGGGTTGTCATAGGTCTGGCCGGCTTTGATGCGGCCCTTCCATTGCATGAGGAATGGCACCCGGATGCCGCCCTCCCACACCGATCCTTTGCCGCCGCGCAGCGGGTGGTTGTGCGAGCCGGTCTCGGCGGGGCCGCCATTGTCGCTCAGGAAGAATATGAGTGTGTCCTGCTCGAGCCCTGCTTCCCGGAGCCGGCCGAGCACGGCACCCACGCCGTCATCCATGGCGCTAAGCATCGCCGCGTAGGTCCGCCGCTTGTCATTGGCGATGTGTGAGAAACGATCGAGGTAGTTCTGCGGGGCCTGCTGGGGCACGTGCACCGCATTGTAGCACAGGTAAAGAAAGAACGGCTCGCGCTGGTGGCGGTCAATGTAGGCCGCTGCCTCGCGAGTCAACGCGTCCGTCAGATACTCCTTCTCGTCAACCGTTTCGGTGCCGCGCAGAATCGGATTGGTCCCCCTCGGCGCCGGGTTCGCCCCCGGGTCAAGGTAAACATGTGATCCGCCCGTGAAGCCGAAGAACTCGTCGAATCCCCGGTGCACGGGGTTGAACCGCGGGGCCATGCCCAGATGCCATTTCCCCACCAGCCCTGTGGCGTATCCGGCGGCCTTCAGTTCGTCGGCGAGCGTGATCTGGGAGAACGGCAGGCCGGCCTCCAGGTTCTCCCATGCGGCGTTGAACTCGTGGCCGAAGCGCTCCTGGTAGCGGCCGGTCATCAGGCCCGCGCGCGTCGGGCTGCACACCGGGCACGATACATACGCGTTCGTGAAGCGCACGCCGCTGCGCGCAATCGAATCTATGCTCGGCGTGGGGATGTCGGTTGCGCCCTGGCAGCCCAGGTCGGAGTATCCGAGGTCGTCGGCAACAATGACAATCACGTTCGGGCGGCGCCGTGCGGCCGTCGCGGCATACAGCCCGCCGGTCATCAGGCTCACCGCGCCGGCCCCCAACAACGCCAGAAAATCGCGGCGCCGCAGCCCTTGCTCCCACCACTCCGATTCACGCGACCGTCGCTCGCTGGGCATGGTTGATCTCCTTCCTATGCTCTCGCAGGCATTGCCTGTCAGTAGGGGCCGAGTTCGAGGCCGACCTCGATCATCATCATGAAATTGTCAACCACCCGCTGGGGCAGAACGTCGGTCATCAGCGGCGTGGCGCACGGGGCCAGTATGAAGTTTCCGCCCGGCTTGCCCGCCTTCATCCTTTCTGTTACTAGGCGCCGCATATCCCCGGGGTCAAGGGTGAAGAAATCGTGTATCTGGATGTTCCCCTCAATGCACATGCGATCTCCGACGCGGCGCTTGGCCTCCTCCAGCGTGATATCGCCCATCGGAGGCGGCTCGACCGGGTGCAGACAGTCCACGCTCATGTCGGCGAAGCGCTCGATGAAGCGGCCCAGCCTCCCGTGCGAATGGCAGTGCACGTAGCACCCGTGGTCGCGCACGATCTTGGTCAATCTGCTGTCATAATCAACGACGAACTGCTCGAAGTCGCGCGCCGATTGGAGCGGCGGCAGGCAGAGTTCGGGGCCTGCAAAGCCGAAAACCGGGCCGACGCCGTGCTCGATTTGATATTCGATGTAATCCCGGCAGCGCTCGAAGAAAACGTCAATCAACATCCGCAGCATCGGGCGTTCGTCCACGCTCCACAGCGCGAAAGTCTGCGACCCGGTCAGTCCGCTGACGTGATACATCGGGTCTGCTGACATGCCGGCAACTACTATCCCGCGCTCCCCGAGTTCGTTCACCTTGTCGAAGAACGGCTGCACCTCGCCCCGGATCGGAAGATAGGGGACGGACAGCAGAACATCAACATCGCGCTTGGTCTCCAGAAAATACTTCGCCCAATATCCCGGCTTGCCGACGGTGCTTTCATAATGCACGCCTGTCAGCGTCCCGCCGGGGCAGTCGAAGGTGGTTGCGCGCTCGACGTAATCCGCGTGCCGCGACGGGCGCCTTTCTTCGGTCACCCGCACCTGATCCGTTGCGGACATGAACACGCCGCCGCTCATGCCCCAGTGAGCAAGGATGTCGGTTTTCTCGAGCGCCGCATCAATCAGCGGCTGGAACGACGGGTGCCGCACCCCTTTCCAGGGATCAACGCCGCGAATGCTGATCGGGACGCGATCCGGCATCTCGTGCCTGAAGCAGGCAAGCAATCGCTCGCGGCGGGTCATGCTATCCGCGCTCCGCGAGTTTCTTCACCAGCCCAAGGTAGTGGCAGTAGTTTTCGTAGGGCACATCGGGAGGAACCGCGTGGTCAACGCTGGGAATCCATCCGCCCTGCTCGATCATAAAGGGCACCTTCTTCATCACTTCTTCCTCGATCGCTTTCTTGTCGCGCGCCAGCACTCGCTTGTCTATCCCTCCGATCAGCCGCAGTTCCTTGCCGTATTCCTTGCGCAGCCGCACGGGGTCCTCGCCCGCCGCGACCTCCAGCGGATAGACGCCGTTCACGCCGCCCTCCAGCCAGAGAGCGTTCAGTTGATCGTGGTTGCCATCGCAGTCGAGGAGCACGATGTCAACGCCGTGCTTGCGCAGCAGCCCGGTGATGCGCTTATACTGCGGGACCATCATTTCCTTGAAATGCTTGGGCGAGATGAGCGGCCCGGCGCGATAGCACATGTCCTCCCACATGAATGCCACGTCAATGCCGGGAACCTGTTCCAGCGCCGGGGTGATGAGTTCGATCACGAAATCTGTAACCCACTCCATCATCTCCTGAACCCACGCCCTGTCATCGTAGATGGCAAGGGCCAGGTTCTCCATTCCCATCCAGTTCCTGATCCACCCGTAGATGCTCCCGGCGCCGATTCCCAGCGGGTAGTCCCTGTCCCTGAGGTTCCGCTTGTACTCATCCCAGTAGAGCGGGTAGCGCGCGGGCGACCTGGGGCTGAAACGCTTCTTGAATGCGCGAAAAGAATCGCGGTCGTGAATCGGAAACTCCACGAACTGCGGGATGGACTGGTGCTCTCTCTTCGCTGTCCTGCGCACAACGCCGTCGCCTCCGCGCTCCACGCGGTGCGTCTCGTCCTCTGACACCAACTCGGCCTTGAACGGCGGCATCATGCCGGCACTGATGGGGACACCGTCCCTGCGATCGAAACCAAAGAGCGCATGAGTGTGCACGTCGGGCGGCATGCCTTCGTCTTGCCATCGCTCGATGGTCTCCCCCCAGAACCCGATGACCTCCCAGTATGGCACCCGATCCGGGTTTCCGAACCGCATCGTCTCGTGGAACCGCTGCCTTGCGTTCATGCGAACCTCCCGATGAGATGGATCGCTGTGTGATTCGCCGCCCGCGCGTGCAGCCCTTGCGCGCATCAGCACTTGTAGCGGCGGTTCGCGAACCGCCCCTACCGGCGCGCGAGGCGAAAGAAGTTCTCGAGAACCTTCCTGCCGTGGGGGTATTCCGGTCGGTGCTTCTCGGGGTGGAACTGCACGCCGTAGAGAGGCCGGCTGCGGTGGCGCATCGCCTGAATGCGGCAGTTCTCATTCGTCGCCATGAGCACAAAGCCGGGCGGAATCCTCTTCACTTCGCAGTAGTGCGATTGAGTTACCATGATCGTGCGCGGCAGCCCCCTGAACAGCGGATCATCCGGCCGCAAGACACGCACCGGGAACATGCCCCGCTCCTTGAAATAACCCGGGTGGTATTCGGGATTGAGGTCAGGTTCGCCCGGCCGCAACCTGCGCATCGGCTCGTCGCGCAGGCGCTTCACTCGTCTCAGGTCGCGCGAACAGCAGAACCCCAGCAGTTGATGTCCGCCGCAGATCGCGAGTGTCGGCACAGATGCAGCGTTCCTGAAAACGTCGTCCAGGCCCAGGAACTCGCGCATGTCGAATGTCTGAAAGGAAGTGCCGAAACCGCCAACGACAAGGGCGGAGGGCCGAAGTTTCTCTACCTTAGCCATGGACATATCGCGATAGTTCACGATCAGGCAGGGCTCGCGCGCGATCCGCTCGAGAATCGTCGCCTGCTCCAGCCCGCCGCGCGCCTGCCCCTCCTTGCTGAACTCAACGTAGATGATCAACGCAGGTCCACCTCGTCAGCCATACGCTTCAGTTCGTAGGGCACGGGCGCACCTCCTGCTGGCCTCTCGATCCAGCACGAAGGCCGCCGCGCGCAGGAAGTGCGCAGCCTGCGTTGAATACGCGTGGATGTTCTTGGTGTCTGGTGTGGGTCATCTGCCAGAAGACATAATAGCATCGCTTGAGGCACGCCTGGGCGTTCGCTTTTACGACCGCGCGCTCATCGAGCGGGCGTTGACCCATCGTTCCTGCCCACCGCCCCGGCTCCGGGGAGCCGTTTACTCCCAACGGCAACTGGCATTCCTTGGCGATGCGATAATGGATGCCGTCATCACTGCGCACCTGTGCCGTGTTCATCCGGACTGGCCGGTAGGCGACATTGTGAGGGCAAAATCAGGCGCGCTCAGTCGGACGAACCTCGGACAGGTCGCCCTTGAGTTGGGAATCGGCGAGGCTTTGCTGATAAGCGGGCGCACAGAAGCGAAGGGCGGGCGAGCGCGGCCCGCGGTATTATCGAACGCTCTTGAAGCGGTCGTCGGGGCTATCTTCCTCGAAAACAGGGAACGTACCAAGCCGGTCCACTCCGCAATCAACACCTACCTCGTGTCACTGCGAATCGCGCAAATCATGGTCAATCTGTTGGCGCGTGAGCAGACAAACGTTGCCGAAGACGCACTGGATGGGGCCTGCGCGGGAGGCAGCCTTTCCGATGACCTGTCAGGGCGTGGCATCCAGGTTGATGAACCCGAAGCGACGGGAAGTCACGAGGGTAGAAGGACGGGCGATATCCTGGCCGCCGTTGAGGACCTCGTTGGCATTCGGTTTCGCAACCGGCTGCTTCTGCAGCACGCGCTTCTGCACAGGTCGCGCTGGCCCGAACAGTGCCCGTGCGGCATGCCGCATCGAGAACACATCGGCCTGGTTGGCACCGCTATGCTTATTTCCCACGTGGTCGTGCTCATCGTGCTGACGCGCCCGAACTGGAGCGTAGGTCGCCTGACCAGGCTCAGATCCAGGATGGGAACGAGGCGCTTGCGGTCTGCGGTCGCCCACGAACTGGGGCTTGAGCGTTTTGCGATGCTTGACTCGGAAGAAGAGAGCAAGGCCGGGCGCAGTTACAGCGAAAGGTTAGCCGACTGCCTCGAAATGCTGGTGGGGGCGTTGTTTCTGGAGGGGCCGGAGTCTGATTTTTCACTTTTCGTAACCCCGGCGGCGGTGCTCAGAATGCTGGGGCCATCGCTGAGTTCCGCGGAGCGCGAAGAGAACAGCGACTACAAGAGCGTGCTGAACGAATGGTGCCTGAGGCAGCACAAGAAGCCCCCCATCTACCAGGTGTTGGAAGAATCAGGCTCGGTCGCCGACAGGAAATGCGTGGTGGCCGTCTCTGTCGGCGTCACTTGCCTGGGCATCGGCGCAGGTCGTACCAAGAGAGAGGCTCGGAGCAATGCGGCCAAGGAGGCTCTGACCAAGTCCCCCGCTTCAGGCATCGCCGGTCTCTCTCCCGCCGACTGAGCGCGGCTGGCCTTCATGAAGCCTAGAGGGAATAAGGCTGTCGCGCGACGGCCAGCCGCTGGTTGCCCGCCACTCCCAGGAGCATACAGTATGAGTCTTCCCAGACTACTGGCCGGTCAAACTTGCGGTTGCTGACTTCCCCAGTTGCCAGGTGGGCACCCATTCTTTCTTCAGAGAATCCTGGGCCATACCTCGACGGACATGATGCGCGGGCTGCGTGCACCTGGCCGCGGGCTACATCGCCGCCCAGACTGGACGGCCCCACTGTTTCTTCGGTCCCCTGCCCGCCCTTCGGCGTGGTAAGCCCTCAATCTGGGTAAGTATGGGGGTGAGGAGTTGCTATCATGATTGATACCGTGCAACTGCTACTGACCGCCCTCGAACTGCAGCGGCTGGGCTGCCAGATGTACAGTCAGGCGGCGAGCCGCGTCGGCGACCCGTCCGCCCGTGCGGTGCTCTTGGCGCTTGCCCAGGATGAGAGGGCGCACGAGAGCATCATCAGGCGTTCCTACGACGCTCTGGTGAAAGGCAAACGCGCCGCGCAGACCGAGGCGCGGCCGGAGATCCCTGGGCACACGCTCGCGCGGGTGAAGCAGATCGTCGGGGCTACTGCCCGCCAGATTCTGCAAAACCCGACATACGTGGGCATCTACGAGAGCGCGCGGGACATGGAAGCCGGAAGCCGCGACCTATACCGCGACCTTGCTGCCCAAGCATCCAGCCGGGAAGCAGTGCGCTTCCTGCAACTGCTTGCGACGGTGGAGCACACCCACATGGAGGCCCTCGCGCGCTTCGTGGAGGCAACGAGGGAGGCGGCCCCCGCCTGAAGCGCCGCCGGTCTGCGCTGCGCTCCCGAGGGTCTCATTTGGCTGCCGCGCGGCCGTTCGCCCGCCATTCGGCGGGTTCCGGGTCAAGCCGACCAGTCGGGATGGCCCTTCGGCCCTGCGGGCCTCAGGGTCACTCGTCGCTTCGGTCGGGGTCATCGTGGCCCTTCGTCGCTGCGCTCCTCAGGGTCACTCGCCCGCCCACGGGCGGGCTCGTGGCGGAGAGGGTGGGATTCGAACCCACGTTCCGGCTCAACACCGGAAACACGATTTCGAGTCGTGCGCCTTCAACCGCTCGGCCACCTCTCCGGGTTGAGTATAACCCGAGTAAGGGCGTATTGCAATACGCCAGCAGAACGGGGAAGGAGGAAGCCAGCGCCTGGCGAAACGGCTGGCAAAACTCTTCAGGAGGACCGAGGGTGCCAAAGAAACTCAGGGTCGGATTCGTTGGAAGCGGCGGGACTGCGAACAATCACGCCAACCGCCTGGCGAAGCGGGACGATGTGAAGATCGAGGCGTTCTGCGATGTGTTGTATCCCCTGGCCCAGAAGGCCGCGGAGACGTTCTCGGCGCGCGCTTTTCGATCTGCGGAGAAGATGTTCGACGCCGTGGAACTGGACGCGGTGTATTTCTGCCTGCCGCCGTGCGCGCACGGAGACGAGTTCCTGGCCATCGAGCGCGGAATCCCGTTTTTCATCGAGAAGCCGGTGAACCTGAAACTCGACCAGGCCCAGGCCATCGCGCGCGCGGTTGCGCGAAAGCGCCTGATCACGTCCGTGGGATACATGAACCGCTACCGCAAGAGCGCGCAGGCGGTGCGCAAGATGCTTGCCGATGATCCTGCGATCCTGGTGCTGGGCGGTTGGATAGGCGGGACTCCCAGGCCCGCGCCTGGGCCGGGCATCTGGTCCTGGTGGATTCAGAAGAAGAAGAGCGGCGGGCAGTTCCTCGAACAGGTTACGCACACCGTTGACATGGCGCGCTTCCTGTGCGGCGAAGGCGTCTCCGTTCATGCCTTCGCCGCGCGCGGCATGAACAAGATCGCGCCCAAGAACTATGACATTGAGGACGCGAGCGTGGTGAACATCAAGTTCAAGAACGGCGCGGTGGCGAACCTGCACGCCGCGTGCTCCTCGAACGCCAGCGGCGGGATCACGCTCAACGTTCATGCCAACCAGATGGCCGCTCTCTTCACGGGGTGGGAGCATTCGGTTCGCATCCTGCAGCGCGGCAAGGATCCGATCGAGATCAAGGGCGAGCCCGACATATTCGAGATGGAGAACGATGCGTTCGTCAAGGCTGTTCTGCGCAAGAACCCGTCCCTGGTCCAGTCTCCCTACGCCGATGGCGTGAAGACGGTTGCCATCAGCGTCGCCGCCAACGAATCAATGAAAACCGGCAAACCCGTGGCGCTGTAGAGCCCTGGGCTGCGGCAAATGTGATTTTGGAAAGCGGCGGCTTGCCCCCCGACTTCGGCGACCGTGAAAGGCCGCTTGCACGGTAGGGGAGTGCCGCAGCGGCCGTCCTACCTTTCCTCGGGGGGTGTCCATTTGCGCAGGGACGCCAGACCATGATGCTCTTCGTCGTAAATGGTCATCTCGCCGCCTTCGTCGCAGGCACGCATTGCCGCTACCTCGGTCCCGTGATTGTTGGAGACGTGAAGGTCGCCTCCACGCTCATCAGCGGTCATCGCTGCGACTGCTGTGCGCGGCCAGCCAGCCGCCTTCTGAGAAACGGTGACGCGCCCGGCGCCGCTGAGGACGCGCATCGCGGCTGCCTCGCCACCTGTGCTATTCGAAACGGAGACCTCTCCTCCAAACTCGGCAGCGCGCAATGCGGCCACATCCGTTCCATTGGTGTTCGACACGCGCAAATCGCCGCCATATTCGCTGGTTCCCATCAAGGCAGCCAGACGGGATCCGTTGCCGGGGAGGCTGGTGTATGCAGCGACATATCCTCCGCGGCTGATGCCAGCCATGCGGGCGCCAGTAGTCCCCATATTGTTGCTGGCGATGACGAACCCGCCGTCTTCATCGGTGCCCATCATCGCTGACCCACCAGTCCCGCTGGCGACGCCGAGTGCGGCGCCTTGCACAATGGGATGCATATATATGACCGTGTCCCCCTTCGCGTTTCGAATCCGGACTTCGCCGCCCCGTGGACTAGTCTCCATGAGAATTCCTGGTTTCCCCGCAGTGGTGTAGAGAAAGAGCAATGTGCTGAGCCTGGTCGAATTGAGAGATGCCAGGGTTCTACCATCAGGCGTTACAAAGCGGAGACCCTCTGGAGGCACAACGATCTGCGTTGTCTGTTCGTGCGCCGCGGCCCTCGCCGTTACCGGTGACAGAACCGGCTTCAGAATCAGCACCCACAGTCCCGCCGCGATAAGAGCCAGAAGCAACTTGGTCAACAGGTCTGCTCGTTCCATATTGCCCTCCGTCCCTCAGAAGTAGCCCACTGCGGGAGGCTTCAGCGCCGCCTGCGTATTGACCTGCAGCGCGTTGCAGAGCGTTCAGTCCGCTGGACGGGATGGCCGGGGCAGTGCGTCTGCATTGCCGCATCATGACTAAGAGCCTGTCGTAAAGACTGTAGCCGCAGGCTTCAGCCTGCGGAGTGCGCAACCTGAAGGTTGCGGCTACACGAGAAGCGATTCTTCGGATTGGTTCTGAGTGGTGAGGTGCGGGCGGCCGCAGAGGGCCGCCCCCACGATGCGGGCAGCGGCGCAGAGACACCCGGGGGCGGCTGTGCCACATGATGACGAAGCAGGCTCAGCGCACCCGCAGGACATTCCTCTCACGGATAGAACTACGCGGTGCCAGGAGGTGAAAACGATGGGAAGGACGTTGTTGGCTGGTGTTGCGGCCGTCTGCTTTGCTCTGGCTGCAGTCGGGGCTGCAGGGCAAGAGAAAGGGATCAAGATCATGAAGACCGAGTACAAGGGCTGGAAGAATTGCTATCGCATGACGAACGGCGAGATCGAACTGATCGCCACGCAGGACGTCGGCCCGCGCATCATCCGCTTCGGTTTCGTGGGAGGCGTCAATGTATTCGGTGAGAATGAACAGCAGGTCGGGAAAACGGGCGGCGACGAGTGGCGCATCTACGGCGGGCACCGCCTGTGGCACGCGCCCGAGGGCATGCCGCGCAGTTACTGGCCGGACAACTCGCCGATACAGGTGAGAGAGGGTGACAACTCCCTCACGCTGATTCAGCCCGTCGAAGGCAGCACCGGCATCCAGAAAATGATCGAGGTCGTGATGGACCCCGCAACCAATCGCGTGACAGTGAAGCACGGGCTGCGCAACGACAACCTGTGGCCCCTCGAACTTGCGGGCTGGGGGCTTACGATGATGAACAAGAACGGCATGGCGATCATACCGCAGCCGCCGTTCGCTCCTCACCCGCAGTCCCTGCTGCCCGCGCGCCCGATTGTGCAGTGGACCTACACCGACATGAGCGATCCGCGTTGGCGCTGGGGGGCGAAATACATCACACTTCGCCAGGACCCAAACGCCAGCAAGCCCCAGAAAATCGGCATCGGCAATCGAGAGAACTGGGTGGCCTATTCGCTCGGAGATGTCCTGTTTGTGAAGACCTTCCAGTATCGTGATGGCGCAACCTACCCCGACTTGGGATGCACGGTCGAGGTCTTCACGAACGCGGACATGCTCGAGGTAGAGACGCTCGGCCCCCTGACGCTGCTGCAGCCGGGCCAGATGTTGGAACACACGGAGCACTGGTTCCTGTTCAAGGGTGTCGCGGTGTCGAATGACGATGCCGGCATAGATGCTTCCGTCCTGCCCAAGGCCAAGGATGCCCTGGAGAAGTCGTCAGCGCGCTAGCAGTTCACGATGCCCGCAAGCCCGTCTTGCTGTCATTCTGAACGGAGTCCGTCAGCCGACGGACGGAGTGAAGAATCTCACTAGTGATGAGATTCTTCGCCTTCGGCTCAGAATGACAGTATCACAGCGCGGGTGCCGTCTCCATGCACTGATGCTAGCGGTCACAGGCCTCACACTCGGGATGCTTGTCTGGGTGTTGACGGCTGCTGCGGCGGCAGCAGCACCCCCGTCCCCCGTCCGCTTCGATTTCGAAAGCGGCGACATACAGGGCTGGCGCGTCGTCAGCGGCCGCTTCGGCCCGCTCCCATCCTCGAATGACAATGACCGCTGGGGAGGCAACTTCGGAAAGCAGGGCAAGTATTTCATCGGAACTTGCGAACTGGGGGAAGGGCCGTTCGATGACGCGATGACGGGCGAGATCCGGTCGCCGTCTTTCGTGCTGCACCATCGGTGCATGTCCCTGCTGGTCGGCGGCGGGAACCATCCGCAGACGTGCTACATCGCGCTCTGCCGCTGGGGTGATGATGTTGAGTTGTTCAGGGAAACGGGGCTCAACGCCGAGAGAATGACGCGCCGCATTTGGGATGTTTCGAAGTATATCGGCGAGAGGGTATATCTGAAGATCGTTGATGATGAGCGCGGCGGCTGGGGCCACATCAACGCCGATGACATCCACGAAGTAACTCCGGAGGAGGAAAGCAGAATGGCGAGAGAGAAGGCTGTTCGCGGCGCACAGGTCGAGGCGCGGTTCAGGCAGTGGGCGAAAGCGACCCTGGGGCGCTCGAAGCGCACAGTTTATAAAGGGGATGCGCTCCAGGCCATAGCGATGCCGATGGGCGGGATAGGGGCCGGCAGCGTCAGCATCTGCGGCACAGGCGAACTGCGCGAATGGGAGATATTCAACAGGTATAACCCAGGCGCCGTACTGCCGGGATCATTCTTCGCGGTGCGCGCCCGCTCTGCTGTCAAGCAGGCGATAGCAAGGCTGCTGCAAACTGCAGCCGTCGGGCCTCTGCCCACGATAGAGAGCATCGAGTTCATCGGCGAATACCCAGTCGCAATGCTGCGGTATCGCGACCCCGACTTGCCAGTAGATGTTTCGCTCGAAGCCTTCTCGCCCTTCATTCCCTTTGATTCCAAAGACTCCGGGCTGCCCGCCGTGATTTTCATCTTCACGGCAAAGAACAGGACGCGCGGGCCAGTTGAGGTCTCCTTCATGGCGTCGCTCAAGAATGCGGTCGGATATGACGGCATGAGCGAAATCACAGGACACGAAGGACTTGAGAACCGGGGCTTCGGCGGCAACGTGAACCGCGTGGTGCGCAAGGAGGGCCTCGCCTGCCTCGTCATGACCTCGGAGAACCTTGCTCCTGATGCTAAGCACTATGGGAGCATGGTCTTGGCGTGCCTCGACCCGAAAGCGAACGCTGCTCCCGCCTGGAGTGATATCGCGGACCTCTGGCGCCGATTCGCAGCAGAGGGCAAACTCGCGGGCGCCGACGCACAGCCGAGCCAGTCCGGGCGCACGTGGAATGGAGCGATTGCCAGCGCACTGCGCCTCAAGCCAGGCCAGGCGAAATCCGTAACATTCATCCTGGCCTGGCACTTCCCGAACCGCTACGGCGACTGGGGGCACCTGACTGACGCAAAGTATCGCGTGGGAAACATGTACAACAACTGGTTCGCCGACGCGCAGGCCGCAGCCGAATACGTGGCCGCGAACTGCGAGCGCCTCCGTGACCAGACAAGGCTTTTCCGCGACACCTTCTGCGACAGCACATTGCCGTACTGGTTCCTCGACGCGATCACCGCGAACATCTCCACGCTGCGCTGTCCGACCAGCCTTTGGCTCGAGGACGGCACTTTCGCCGGTTTCGAGGGCTCGTGGTGCTGTCCCATGAACTGCACCCACGTGTGGAACTACGAGCAGACGATGGCCAGGCTGTTCCCCGACCTCGAGCGCAATGTGCGCCGCACCGACCTGAAAATCCAGATGGAGCCCAACGGCATGGTCCATCACCGCACCTTCATCCCGGTGTCAATGCCGCGCGAGAGCGGCCCGGCCACCGACGGGCAACTGGGCACCGTGCTCAAGGTCTATCGCGAGCACCTTCAAAGCGCTGACGGCTCGTTCCTGAATGACTCTTGGCCCGAGGCCAAGCGCGCGATGGACTTCGTCATGAACGAGTGGGATGCCGACGGGGACGGGGTGATCGTTGATCGGCAGCCCAACACATACGACATCAGTTTCTACGGCAGCAACACTTTCATCGGCGCCCTGTACCTGGCCGCTCTGCGCGCGGCGGAAGAAATGGCGAAGATTCAGGGCGACACTGATAGCGCCGCCCGCTACCGCGAGCGCTTCGAGCGCGGCCGCGCAAAAATGGACGGCGACCTGTGGAACGGCGAGTACTACGTCCAGAAGTATGATGCAGAAAAATACAAGGAACACCAGTATGGCAAGGGCTGCCTCTCGGACCAGTTGCTCGGCCAGTGGTGGGCACACGTCGTGAACCTCGGTTACATCCTGCCCGAGAAGCGCGTGAAGAAGTCGCTCGCTTCTATCTTCGAATACAACTTTCGCAAGGACTTCACAGACTGGGTGCATTCGCAGCGCGTGTTCGCCTCAGGCCGCGACAAAGGCCTTCTCTGCTGCACCTGGCCGAAGGGAGGCCGTCCCGAAACGCCTGTCCTCTATTGCGACGAGGTCTGGACGGGCATCGAATACCAGGTCGCAGCGCACATGATTTACGAGGGGATGGACGATGAGGCTTTCTACATCGTGAAGGCAGCGAGAGACCGCTACAACGGGACCGAACGCAATCCCTGGAACGAGATTGAGTGTGGGGATCATTACGCGCGCGCCATGAGTTCCTGGTCGCTGCTGTTGGCCGCGCAAGGCTGCCGGTACGACGGCCCGGCAGGAATGCTCGAATTCGCTCCCAACATCACGCCCGATAAATTCCGTTCGTTCTTCAGCACCGCGGCGGCATACGGCACCTTCTCGCAAGAGCGCAAGGGGCGCAGCCAGACCGACACGCTGGAAATCAAGCACGGCAGGCTGGAACTCCAGGCTCTGGCCTTTCGCCTGCCCGACGGCGTGAAGAAGGTCAAGCGCGTTACGGTAACCATCGGCGGGGCGACGGTGCACCCGCCGCTCAACTTCGAGCGCGGCAGCCTCACCATCTCATTCCCCGACTGGGCCGCGTTCGTGGCCGGCCAAACCATCCGCGTGACAATGCAGTGGTAGGCCTGCTGTAGGGGAGCCTTTGTACGGGCTCCCTGCGAGCGGCCATAGAGGGCCGCCCTTACGGCTCGACGGCCACGCGGATTGCGCCGTCGGCGCGCGTGTCCATCAACTCGTAGGCGCGGGAAATCTGCTGCAGCGGGAACCGGTGCGTGAGTATCGGTTTCACGTTCACCTGCCCGCTGATTACCAGCGAGATCGCTTCCGGGTAATTCTCGTTCTGCCGCCGGACGTTTATCAGCAGCAACTCCTTGCGGCGCGCGTCGGAAAACCGGATGTCCATTCTATCTGCCGGCGGTATTCCGACCAGGACAACCGACCCGCCTGGCCTGCAAGCCTCGACTGCTTGCTGGTGCGTTTCCTGCGCGCCCGCCGCTTCGAACACAACATCCGCCCCACAACCTCCGGTCTGGTCGAGAATCCTCGGCACCGGACTCTCTCCTGCTGCCGGGAACGTGGCGTCTGCGCCCAACTTCTTCGCAACCGCCAATCTCTCGGGCACAAGATCAGTCGCCATTATCGTGCCTGCCCCCTTCGCATGGGCGACCAGCAAGATGCACAGCCCGATGCCGCCGCAGCCCAGCACCGCCACCGTCGCTCCGGGCTTCATTCGCACCAGTTCCACCGCGTGAACCGCTACTGACAGCGGCTCCAGCAGCGCGATCTCTCCCCATTCCACGTCATCGGGTACAGGAAATAGGCACCGCCGCGGCAGCGCAACCTGCTCGCGGATCGCCCCGTGCCGCGGAGGCATCGCCATGAACTCCAGGTGCCTGCAAAGGTGCAACATTCCCTCGACGCACATGGCGCACTTGCCACAAGGTATCGCCGGGTCAATCGCGACGTGCGTTCCCTTCTCGAGGTCCGTGCCGTTCGGATCGAGAACCACCCCGGCGCACTCATGCCCCGGCACGAACGGCTGATCCCAGGATACGCCGCCGATCTCGCCGCGCAGATAGACGTGCATGTCCGACGCGCAGAGCGTCACCAGCGGCACCTGCAGCAGCACCTCGCCCGGCTTCAGTACGGGCTCTGGCAGGTCCTCAATGCGCACGTCGCGGATGCCGTGAACTCGCGCCCCTCTCATGTCGCAGTCCTCTTGAGGCAAGTTTCGGCGCGGCTGTGCGGCTTGCCTTCCTGGAGTCATGAGGGGGCGTATTGGAATACGCCCCCACAATGTGGCACAGCCGCCCATTCGGGTGACCCTGAAAGGGCACCCTCAGGGTGTCCCTGAAGGGCCGCCCTCGGCTGTGCTTGTCCCGTAGGAGAGCCTTCGTCCAGCGCAGGCTAAAGCCGCTAGGCCCATGGGGCCGCGGCCCCGGCTTCGCCCAGGGGCCTGCGCCTAAAGCGGGATGCCGAAGGCCTTCACTATGAACACCGCCATCTGGCCCCGGGTTACATTGTCGTAGGGACAGAAGTACTTTGTGCTGTCAACGATCCTGCACCCGCCGGTAACCGCCGTTCCTCCCCATGAGGATGAGTCGGCGAGCCTCTCTATCCAGCCGAAGAACGGGTGCGATATCGGCACGTCGCCGAAAGTCGCGCTCGGCTTTGCCAGCCACGTCTTGCCCGCCGCCACGCACAGGAACTTGGCCATTTGCTGGCGGGTAACAGGGTCATTCGGACAGTAGTACTTGTTCGACCCCTCGATTCTGCAGCCGCCTGTCGGCGCGGTGCCTCCCCATGAGCCGGAGTCCGCAAGCCTCTCTATCCAGCCGAAGAACGGGTGGCTCATGGGCACATCGGCAAAAGTCGCGCTGGGCTTTGCAAGCCACGTCTTCCCCGCCGCCAGGCAGAGGAACTTCGCCATTGCCGCCCTCGTAACGTTGCTGTCGGGGCAATACAGCGGCGGCGTGCCGGAGCATCCGCCGGTGATGTGCTCCCGCACCAGCGCCTCGACGAATGCCCACTGGGACAAAGTCTTCGGCACATCGTCGAACGTCGTGTTGTCAACCTTGACCAGGATGCTCACCTGGGTAGTGTGCGCCGTATTGTCATAGGCCTTCGCTGAGATCGTGTGCCACCCTTCAGCCACGGAGACGGGCAAAGTGTCCCATGACCACTGGTAGGGCGAAGAAGTGTCCGTGGACTTCAGCGTCGCGCCGTCGTAGAACTCAACCTTCTGAATGCCGTCGGCGTCCGATGCAGTGGCTGTCACAGTCGCCGTCCCACTGACCGTCGCGCCGTTGGCGGGCGACGTTATCGAAACAACCGGGTCTCCGGTGGCCGCGACCGTGGGGCCGGAGAAGGAACCGGACGTTGGCAGGCTGACGATGTTGGCCGCCCAGTCCGAGACCGCCTCGATCACCCCGAAGGAGAACGTGTGGCTCCCCGCGCCTGGCTGCCAGGTGCACTGGAAAACGGCCCCGTCGGTGAAGTTGGTGTCGCCCGGATCCACCTGCTGCATCAGCCTCGGCGTGCCATCCAGGAATGCGTAAACCTGCCACGGCCAGCTGTTCTGGGCGTCGGTGTAGGTAACGTAGAAGGTGAACGTGGCGCCCGCCGCGCCCGACTGAGGCGTAACGTAGCCATTCGAGAGCGTCGGCGCGCCGTTCTGCACGGCCAGCGAGAAGTTGACCCCCGTCCTGTTCGCCGTGGCATCAACCGGCTGGCTCTGCGAAGAGCCCAGGATCAGGCTTGCGGCCTGCACCTGAAACTGACCGGGCGGGACGTGCAAGGTGTAGTTTCCGTTGGTGTCGGTGCGTGACTGAAACGGGCCGCCCCAGGTCTTCCACTGGGGACTCACGCCGGAGCCCTGAATGTAGGCGTAGGGGACCCCTGCGCTGGTGTCGGTGCGCGTTACGCGCCCGGAAATGGTGATGCTGTTGGTGTGCAATGTGAGGTCTGCGGTTGTGTTCGGCGGCACTGTGAAGTTGGCGGTACCGGCAGCGTCAAAGCCATAGGCATTTCCGCGCCCCTGCGCTTGATAGGTCGCAGCGGGCAGATACAGCACATACTTGCCCTGCGCGTTGCAGGGGAGCCTAACCTCGTAGTGTTCCGGCGTGCTCCACGTGCTAACGCCCGCATCCGCCACCGCCGCGGCGCTCTGATCTGTCACACGGCCGCTGCAGTAACTGGAGGCGACAGACATCGAAAAGTCCACATTGGCCTTGTTCGGCGGCACGCTGACTTCTTGCTGGGAGCCCGAATAGTAATAGTACCCTCGGTCGGCTACAGCGTTGGGGGACACCGTCCAGGCCCCGCTCGTGACGTGCAGCCGATAGTGGCCCTCGATATCCGTATATGTGGCTCGCTCATTGTCGCTCAAGAACGCCATCACGCGATAGTACACGACCGGTTCCCCTGTCGGGCCGGTCAGGGTGCCTTCGATGGTGTACGGAGCACCCTGGGTTACGTCCAGGGTAAACTTGAGACCGGTGCGAGACTGCCCCGAGGCCAGGCCGAATCTGTACAGCGCCGGCACCGACGGGACACCCTCCTCAGGTCCCGGGTTTGCCATTACCTCGTATTGCCCTGGCGCCACTGTCATCGAGAAAACCCCTGCGGGGCTGGTCACGGCCACATCGGCCGGTTCGTCTGTTTTGCCCTCCTTGTCTATCACGAAAGCAGATACCATCGCCCCCGCGACGGGGCTGCCCGCGCTGTCGCGCACCGTCCCCGATATCGTCTGCGAAGTGGATGGGCCGGTCAGCTGGTAGCCGTGCTCGACGATGGAACCGTCCTGGCCAAGTGCGGCGACCACGAACCGGCCCCACACCCCCATAGGAATGTTGCTGCGCGGGAGCGTGAACTGCACTACCTGCGCCTGGCTGCTCTCATCGTTATACGCGCCGTCGCGGACGGGTAAGGCCTCGACCAGCCCCTCACCCGCATCCAGAACACCGTTCTGGTTCGCATCAATGCCGATCACGAATCGCACCGTCTCGGCCGCAGCGCTCGTATTGGCGCGCATCACGAGCGATGCAGGCGTCGTAAGAGTGCCGCTTGTCTGCCCGTTCACCGTCAGCGAGGTTACAGCCGCCTGCGCCGCTGTGGCAGAAGCGATCAGAAACGCAACGGCCAACAACCATCTACTGTGAACCCTGTTCCCACTCATTGCTTTCCTCCCACAGATTGTTGAAATGTTCTCAATGTTGCAGAGTATTTATCTAACCCCTAACCAACCCATCAGCCCGGCCTTGGCGCGGTGCCCCATCCGGCGGGCGGCTGCCCGCATCCGGGCAGTGGCGCTGGGCCCTTCGGTGGCAGAAACGGCCTTCGGGCCGAACCTCTCCGCGGGCAGCAGCCGCACGAATCTTTCGCCCGGCTCCAGGATCCCCTGCTCGTGCTTCAACTGCCGCTTGCCGTCCTCGCTCAGGTAATAGCGCAGGCTCACCTCCAGCGTAGGTTGCTGTTGGGCGAGCGAGTGGTTGCGCTGCTCAAGCGCTGCGATCTCAACCCCCTGCTGATGGAGAATGACTGCCGGCTGCGCTATCTTTGCCCCGGTGTAGATGACAACGCACCCGACGACCGCCAGCCCCACCCCGGCTGCCGCGCCGCGCGCCAGGCGCTTTACTATCATACCCGCACGCCTTTCTGCGAGCGCCCTGACTAACAAGTTCGCCGCACCCCCGCCCGACTCCTTCGGCCGGGCGACCTTTTTTAGCGTTACGGCACCTGTTGGCCGGCAGATGCCGCTCAGACGCTACGGCTTCCCCGCCGCAGGCTGTGCCGGGGGCTGGGGGGCTGGGAGGCACACACGCTGCATCACCATCGTGCAGGCGAACCAGTCCATTACTATCCTGGCCTGCTTGCCGTCCAGCGTTGTAACCACATAGACCGTGTCCGTCCCGGGCTCGAAAAGGTTCGGCTGTTCCCTCTCCCGTGGCTTCGGCGGTCTCAGGGTGGGATCCCCGCGGAACTTAGCCACACCCATGCTCTTCAGTACGAATGCGTCCGGCACCAGCGGCCAGGACTTGAGGGCCTTGTTGGACAGCCTCACCCATATCCTTGCAGGCTTGAACTGAACCTTTTCCAGCAGCCCGATCACTGGCCCCCGTTCGAGTTCCCTCAACAGCACCGTGCTCTTCTGGTCGAAAACCGCCAGCAGCATGCCGAGGCCGCCCTCAACACCAGGCGTGTAGCAGACCACCAAACGCTCTCCCGGCTTGGCCCCAAACTCCTTGGCATCCACGACTTTCAGCGATCTGAACAGAATCGTCATATCGCCTGACCTCAGCGTCATGACCTGACCGCTGGCGGTCTTGACTTGCAGGGTGTGCTTCTCGAGGTCTGCGCTGACAAACTTTGCGTTGACCCTGACCGGCTTGACCCTTTTTGCCTGGAACCGGGACGCAGGCCGAGAAGGCGGCCCGGCAGGCTTCGGCGGCTTCGCCCAGGCAGCCGTTCCCAGGGCTGCTACCAGACAACTCGTGAACACTGTGGCACGTCGCATTCGTTCCTCTCCTGCCTCATTATGTGATGGCGGCCACTTCTGGGCCCGGTTGCCAATCTCCTGCAAGATCCACCGCTGCCCAACGGTCTCCTCGATGAACACGGCTGGCAAACCGCCACTCCAGTCCCCATGTCTTGTCAAGGGAATGCCATTGGTTGGCTTGGCAGACCTTCCTTCTCCTCCTCAAAACCGGGTAACTCGCAGCGCGCAGGGGCTTGACAAGGGCTTGACCCTGTGCTAACAGTTATTACGTTAGTCTGCTGCGGGTCGCGAGCAGGCTATCAACTACGTTAGGAGGTGATGCGAATCATGTTCAAGCCTCTGGGGGATCGGGTCGTGGTTGAGCCCGGGCCTGAGGAGGAAGTATCGTCCGGGGGTATTGTGCTGCCGGACACTGCCAAGAAGAAGCCCCAGGAGGGGAAAGTCCTGGCCGTAGGCCCGGGCCGGCTGCTGGAAAACGGCAAGCGCGTGCCGGTGGCAGTCAAAGAGGGCGACACGATCATCTATTCGAAGTACGGGGGGACCGAGATCAAGGTCAAAGGCAAGGATTACGTCATCCTGAGCGAGGATGACGTCCTTGCTGTTAAGTAGGGGCATACACAGGAGGTAGCAAGATGCCTGCAAAGATGATTGCATACAGCGAAGAGGCTCGCCGCGCCCTGGAGCGGGGTGTGAACGCGGTCGCCGAGGCGGTGAAGGCGACCCTGGGCCCGAAAGGGCGCAATGTCGTGCTGGACAAGAAGTGGGGCTCTCCCACGATCACCAAGGACGGAGTTACGGTCGCCAAGGAGATCGAACTGGAGGACCCCTACGAGAACATGGGGGCCCAGTTGGTCAAGGAAGTGGCCTCCAAGACGAACGATGTCGCCGGGGATGGAACTACCACCGCCACCGTGCTCGCCCAGGCGATCGTCAACGAGGGCCTCAAGGTGGTAGCCGCCGGGGCCAACCCGATGCTTGTCAAGCGCGGCATCGAGAAGGCTGTCGCGGCTGTGATTGCTGGAATCAAGGAGTCGAGCATCCCCGTCGAGGGCCGCGAAGAAGTGGCCGCCGTCGCGTCAATCGCCGGCAACGACCCAGAGATCGGACAATACGTTGCTGACGCGATGGACAAGGTCGGCAAGGATGGGGTGATAACGGTAGAGGAATCGAAAGGGCTTGAGACGACGGTGGAGATCGTCGAGGGGATGCAGTTCGACAAGGGTTACACCTCGCCCTACTTCGTTACCGACCCCGAGCGCATGGAGGCGGTGCTCGAGGACCCGTATATCCTGATTCACGAGAAGAAGATCAGCGCAGTGGCCGACCTGCTGCCGCTCCTCGAGAAGATAATAACGGCGAGGAGGCCGCTGGTGATCATCGCCGAGGAGGTCGAGGGCGAGGCCCTGCCCACTCTGGTGGTCAACAAGATAAGGGGCACGCTTTCGGTCGCTGCGGTCAAGGCCCCCGGCTTCGGCGACAGGCGCAAGGCTATGCTCGAGGACATCGCCATACTCACCGGCGGCAAGTTCCTCAGCGAAGACCTGGGCATCAAACTCGAGAACGTTACCCTCGACATGCTCGGCACCGCCAAGAAGATAACCATCGCCAAGGAAGAAACCACCATCGTCGAGGGCGCGGGGACCAAGGAGGCCGTTCAGGGCCGCATCGAGCAGATCCGCCACGCCATCGAGGAAACCGACTCCTCATACGACAAGGAGAAACTGCAGGAACGCCTGGCTAAACTCTCCGGCGGCGTCGCCGTCATCAAGGTGGGCGCACCAACCGAGACCGAACTGAAGGAGAAGAAGCATCGCTTCGAGGATGCTCTATCCGCCACCCGCGCCGCTGTCGAAGAGGGAATCGTGCCCGGCGGCGGCGTTACCTACCTCAACCTCGTGCCCAGCCTCGACAAGGTCAAGCCCGAGGAGCCGGACGAGAAGACGGGGATCAACATCGTGCGCCGCGCCCTGGAGGAGCCCCTGCGCATCATCGCCGACAACGCCGGCCTCGAGGGCAGCGTGGTCGCCGAGAAGGTGCGCCGCCTGAAGAAGGGCCACGGCCTCAATGCTCTCACCGAAGACTATGTTGACATGATCAAGGCGGGAATCGTTGACCCGGTGAAGGTAACCCGGTGTGCGCTGGAGAATGCCGCCAGTATTGCGGGAATGCTTCTGACCACCGAGGCGCTGGTCGCCGAGAAGCCGGAGAAGAAGAAGGAAGCCCAAGGCCACGGCCACGGGGCCCCGGATTACGACATGTAACAGAGATACCATCCACTCCGTCCCCCACCCCACGCGCAGGCCCTCGGTTTCCCCCGCCGGGGGCCTGCGCCCCTCTGCGGCCGTGCGCCCGGCATTTCACCCGCGCCGGGCAAGGCTGTTGTGCAAGCAGGAGCAGCCAGGCAAGCCGCAGAAGACTCCCAGCAAGCGGGTTCAAGCTGGGTTGCAGCCTGGAGTTGGGATGGCGGATGAGGCACGGCATAGCGCGGGGGACACCCTAGATACGCGGGCGCCTGTGCCGGACGTTTTGGCTGCCTTCGAGGCGGTTGTCCAGCGCTCTCGTCCGCGTCTTCTCTCCCACGCCATGGGCAAGTTGGGCAACCGCGAGGCCGCCCTGGACTGCGTCCAAGAAACACTCGTCAGGGCTCTGGAGAACCTGCGCAGACTGCGCGAGGGGTGCAGCCTTGATCCCTGGCTCCATGGCATTATCGAAAACGTCTGCCTGGAAGAACAGCGTAGATTGGCACGGAGCATCCCATCCGGCCTGCTGGCCGAGGACATGCCCGCGGCGGGCCCCGAATCCATGGCACGAGACGACCTTCTGTCGGCCCTCAAGGCCCTGGCGCGGCTTCCGATGGAACCACGGGTTACAGCCCTCCTTGGCCTCGTGGAGGGCCTGACTGCTGCCCAGGCGGCAGCCATTCTGCAAACCTCCGAGGAAGCAGTGAGGATGCGCCTCTCCAGGGCCAGGGCGTTCATCGCCTCTGCGCCGCCATCGCACGACGGAATCCGTGCCGCGCGAAGCGCCCTCGCCAGGGGCTACCAGTTCCTGGCCGCACTATTGCTCAGGCAAGGAAGACAGCCTGAATCAAACCGCACCCTGCTGCGCTCGCTGGATTTCGACCCAGAGGCAGCCTACGGCATATGGGGCAACCAGGTTCTGGCGCGTGGAACGCCCCTGGAAGCGCCGGCCCGCACGCAAGCGATCCGCGTGCTCCGCCAGGCAGTTGAAAGGTGGCCTGGGGTGGCCTTGATCGCCGCGGCTCTCGGGAATTTCGAGCATTGGGAGGTTGGCGATCATGCGGCGGGAGAGCGCCTGTATCGGGCTGCAATGAACGACCCAGGCAACGGGGGGCTATTTGCTCGCCTGCACCTTGCCGACCTGTATTCGCATACGGGCAGGCCTCACCTGGCCATGCCCCTGCTCGACGGTTTGATCAGGGGGCGCAGCAACCTGCGCTATGATGTGGTATTCCTGGCCCGCGCTCTGGCGCTTTGCGGCCACCCGGCAGCCGCGGAGTGGGCGCAGCGCGCCCGATCCGTGGCACTGCGCCCCGCTGGCAGGCCGCGAAGCGCTCGCATGCCATGGATTCACGTCGGTAACCTGCGCCTGGTGGCAGGTGAGGTTTTCGAGATGCTGGGCAATAAAGCCGAAGCGGCGCGGTGCCTGCGCGCAGCGCAGCGCGCCTATCCGCCCCGGTATCCTCAACCGCGCGTTGAGGAGGGCCTGCGCCGCTGCTCTCTCTCGTCCTGAGAATCCACCATCTCCCCCTGGCTTGCCCCCGCAAAAAGTCTTCAAGAATCTGTTACTTTTGTGGCCCGAAAGTCAATAGATTAGCGAGCCGGGTGCACTGCGCGCCGACCCTAATATGACTGCCAAACACAACCTCCAGGCTGGGGCAGGGCGGCCCTTCCCCCAACCCGGCTTACTGGGCCGCCCCCCAGCCCACCGTCGGTCGCGCGCGGGAGACTGGAGTGCTTGACTTTCCGCAGGGCGGCCGGGGAGCGAGACCCGCTCACTCCCTGCGTAGTAGATTGACAGGTAAAGAAAGGCAAAGAAGCAAAAAGAGGGCTGCGACAATGGCGGGCCCTGTAGGAAGGTCGAATCGCACCGAAGCCATCAGGCCCGCGACAGCCGCCAGGGCGGCCGATCTCATAGCCAACGCATAGGCCCTGCCAAGCCGCTGAGTCAGCAGAAGCGCCATCACCGCGGGAATGACCAGATAGGCGAACACCAACAGGGTGCCGGCCAACCGGATGGCCGCCCTGCGGTGAGCAATGCACCCGGCCCTCTGACTAGGCTCCTTGTCCTCCTTTACGCGTGGCGGAGGCGCCCGACGGCTCTAATGACCGCTACTACCACCAGCACGCCGGCGAAGGTGCAGACCATGGTAGCGCCAGTCGGCAGGTCGAGCAGCACGGACAGATAGACCCCGAGGAAAGTGGCGAGGGCTCCAAGGCCCCAGGCCAGCGCAATCCTGGCGCCCATGTTTCGCCTGAGCAACATCGCGCAGACCGCAGGGATGATCAGGTAGGAGAAGACGAGCAGGATGCCCGCCACCCCAACCGCGCTCACGACCACCAGGCCGAGGGAGGCGTAGAACAGGAAGTCCCAGAGGGCGAGGGAGATGCCACGCTGCGCGGCCTGGTCGGGGTCCTGCGAGATTAGCAGGAAGTTCCTGCGGAATACCAGGTGGAACGCGCCGACGGCGACGGAGACGGCGAGCACCACCCCTACGTCGCGAGCCGAAGCGAACAGAATGTTCCCCAGCAGCATGTTCTGGATCTTCTCGGCAGCCCCGGGCGCGTAGCTGAACGCGAGAATAGAAGCCGCGGCGGCCACCACGTACGCGATCCCGATAACCGCTTCCTGCGGCACATCCTGTCTTCTCATCTTGGTGAAGGCAAAGACAACAGCGCCCAGCATCACGAACACCAGGGAAGCGCCGTAGGCCTGAATCCCATGAGGCTCCAGGCCGACCAGAACGCCAACGGCGGCCCCCAGGGCCGCAATCTGCGCGAGTGCCAGGTCCACGAAGATGACCTCGCGCTCCACAATATGGATGCCCAGGTAGGCCAAGATGCCCGTGAGGATCACGCCCAGCATCAGGGGCAGACTCATAAGTTGTGTCATTGGCGCACTCCTAGCGATTAGAAAAGCCTCTTACGAGGCCGTCAACGATGTGGTCGAACAGCGAGAAGAAGTTGTCCGCGCCTTTCGCCCCGCCCACCGAAGAGGGGATGACCACAAACTTGGCCCCTGTTCTGACGGCGATGGTCTTGGCCGCTTTGTCCGGGTAGAACGCGGCATCGGCGATGACGACCGGCTGCTTTTCCGCCTTGATCCGCTCGATAAGGGAGGCGACGTGAGAGGCCGTGGGTGGGATGCCGGGCTTTGGCTCGATGCATCCGAGCACCTTCAGGTTGAAGCGGCGGACAAAATACGGCCAGGCGTCGTGGTAGTTCACGATCTTGCGGCCTTGATACGGGCTCAGCTTCTCCTGCCAGCGGCGCATCGCAGAACGAAGACCGGCGAGGAACGCGTTGCGATTCCTCTCGAAGTAGTTCGCATCGGCTGGCGAAACTCGCTTGAGTCCCTCCAGGATATTCGCGCTGATAATTTCCCCATTGAGCGGGTCCAACCAATAGTGAGGGTTGCCATAGACATGAATGTCCCCGGAAGCGCCGGTGATCTGCTCGCGCGGCACCTCGAGCCTTTGGATGCCGGCCGAGGCATCTACGTAGCCGCGGCCGCCGCGGTTGACGCGCCCGTTGCCGGCGGCGTTGAGCAAGGCATCAAGCCACAGGTCGAGATCGAGGCCGATGCGCACCACCAGATCGGCGTGGGAAATGCGCGAGACATCGCTAGGCCGCGGCTCGATCATGTGCAAATCCTGATTGGGTTTGGCGATGCTGTATACGGAGACCCGGCCGCCCCCGACTTGCTTGGCAATATCGGCCAGATCGGGCGTGGCCGCGACGATAGTGATCGCCGCGAACCCCGGCGAGGCGAAAAGCAAACCGGCCAAGACCAGGGTGACCATGCTGAATGTGACATGGAAGAATCTCGTCTTCATCGTATCCGCCTTTCTCTGCGTTATCCGAAAGGGAGTCTTCACTCCAAATTGTGCGTATGCGGCCCCACGCCCCAGACCCACTGCAGCAACAGTTCGTTGTAGGAGTTGTCCCCAGGTCTCGCACCGTGGATTGCCTGGAGGCGGAGGTAGTACTGCTCTGAGAACTGCTTGGTCCAGATCAGGGACAGCGCCGACTCGTGCAGTTCAGGCGCTTGTGGGAACTCCGACCAGTCCCACAGCAGCCCCATGCTGCTGTACTTGTCCCGGCGGGAGTTGGCGAAGAGGTAATAACCCTTCGCAGTGCTTCCGCCGAGATCGTTCTCCTCGCGCCGCCAGATGCTCTCGCCCCGCAGCAGCAGGCGGCTGTTTGCCTCCCCGAAGTGGCGGTAGGTTACATCCAGGCCGGTCAGCGTGGCGTGCCCACTGCCCGGGGCGGCGAATCCTTCTGCCGAACCGCGGGCGTAGGACCCGCCCCACTCCAACTCATTGTTCTCACCCAGGGGATGGCTGGCCCACAGCCGGGCCGTATTGAACTTATCTGAGAAGCCTGCGCTAGGGCCGACAAGAATGTCTGGGAGTTGGGTCGCTTCGTCGGGCCCCTGCCCGGTCCACATCCCCAGATCCAACTGCGCGAACAGATTGCCCTTCGTCGGCAATAGGCAGCTCGCCTCAATCCCCTCGCCCGCCAGACTCTCCTCAGCCACCAGGTTCCTCAGTGCCAGCGGCGGCCGGACATAGAGCCAAGAGTGGTTGTGCAGCAGATTTGTCCGCCCAAAGGCTACGTGCTTCTCGCCGACGTAGAGATTGAGGCCCTTGCGCAAGCCCAGGTAGGTAAGATAGGCCTCCTCGACATGAGCGGATTCGCCCTCTTCGGGGCTCATGGTGATGAAGGCGTCGGCTTTCACGTTGGGATAGACATAGCCCTGGATGCCCAGCTCGGCCTCGCTGAGGCGGATTCGGTTGCGGGCGTCGTCACGCGTGTCCGAGCTGGCCTTCCCCTTCGCTTGCACGATCAGGCTGATGTCCGGCAGTGCCAGATACTTGCCGCCAGCCGGGGCAGTCGGGGCGGTTGGCGGCTGGGCTTCCGCTGGCGGCGGTCCTGTTCCAGCGACCGAGGGCGGTGCCGGGGGAACTTCGCCTGGCTTCCCAGCAGGGCTGGGAGCGATCTTCTGCTTGAGTTCCGCGAGTTGTTTTTCCAGGGCCGCCAGCCGGTCCTTGATCGCCTCCCACTCGGAGCGTGGGATCGTGACAGTTGCTTCGCCTACGGTGCCAGGCTGCTGCTCCTCGGCCCGCGCAGGCAACCGGCCCGTGATAATCATGCCGCAGATACAGACAAGTGTGATGCATCGCATACTAGTCCTCCGTGGTGATCTCCGACCACTGGGATGCGGACGTGCCAACATGCACGATGCCCTGCATCGGGTGGTGTTGAAGAATAGAAGTGTGGCTGTCCGGGAAAGGACGGCCCGGGTCGGAGCGACCGAACCTGTGTCCCGCCCTAGCCCGTCAGCGTCAGACTACGAGGAGGGAGGGGCGCGACTGTGTGGACAGCGTAAGGAGGTGGAGAAGGGGACTTCGGCCGTGCAATAGGCGGTTGTCTCAGTCAGTCTCGGAGCCGGCGTGCTGGCCGACGAGGGGGCGCAAGCGACCGAATGTGCCAGCCACTGACAGGCCGGACATCCTGATTCCGATGTCGGGCGCTCTTGTGCGACAGGCAGAATGCAGGCTGCGCGGCCACCGCCGCTGCCTGCTGCAAGTGCCTTCCCCTGGCCCGTACTGAAAGAGTGGGTGTGAAGCCCGCCATTGGCGACGGCGAGAAGCACGTACGGAAGAAAGGAGACCAGGAGCCACGGGCTCCCTGTTCGGCCGCCACGTATCGGACGGTGATTGCGCATCTCGCGCGGATGCTTCATTGCATCCTGATTTCATCATACCCATTTGGCAGCAGCCTGTCAACCAACGGGATGGTCCACGCGTCTTCGTGCTGCTGCTTCGGTTGGGCGAGCGTTCGCGTTACGAGGGCGGATCGTTCGTTACCAGCCGATCGAGAAGCCGCGCAGGCCCTCCTTCGGCTGCTCCCAGCGGACCTGAACATCGCTCACCGCTGCCAGGCGGGGCCCTTCTCGCAGCAGGTCAAGAAAAGCATCCAGAGCGGCTTCTTCTCCCTCCGCCAGAACCTCAACCTTGCCCGCCGGGGTATTGCGTGCCCAACCTTGTATGCCCAGGCGCTCCGCGTGGCGCTGGGCGAACGCGCGGAAGCCCACCATCTGCACTTCGCCGGAGATTACGGCAAGAAAGCGTGCCTTTGCCACCGCCGCTCGCCCCTTCGCCCTATCTGCGCGCTTGATGGCACAGGGAAACGATCAGGCGCTCTATCGCCAGGCGCTGGCTGTCCACGTCGCCCTCTTTGGCTGCCAGGTCGGCTTCCGCAAGCATGTCCACGGCGGCCGCAAGCTGAGGCCACGCGAGCCGGGCGGCCTGCTTCACCAGGCGCTGCGCCTTCCACGCCCCCCTGGGCTGCCAGAACCACGCATCGGGCTTGGCGAGCAATGCGCTCTGGGCTTCCGAGAGACCATCCCCCGGCTTCCAGCCCGCCTCGATCAGCCGCTTGGCGTCCCATATCAAGCGAAATTGGCCTGCGATCATGCCGAGCAGCCCCAGGGCCACTTCCCGCTGCCGCGAGCGCGGCCTGAAAGCGAACATGTCGTCCACCAACTGCAAGGCGCGCCCCGGCTTTCCGTCCGCGACCGCCTCGGCCATCTCGAAGACCGCATCCTCCAGCCGGCGCGGGACCACCTGGTCAACGTGGGCGCGCGTGATCTGCTTTTCTCCGGCGGCGAACAGGCTAAGTTTCTCCGTTTCTTTCTCCAGTTCGAGCAGGTTCTCGCCGACCATTTCAACGAGGTGGTTCGCCGCTGCAGGTTGGATAGTGGAGCCGAGCCGAGCCGCATGCGCCGTTACCCACTTGACTGCCTCTTCCCTCTTCGGGTGGTCGAATTCGACGACGCTTCCCACCTTCTCGACCGCCTCCACAAGGCCTAGGTGAACTCGGCGGCCTCCATCTCCCTCTTCTGGCGCTGCAGCGATGAGGAGAACCGTGGCCCCTGGTGCGGCCCGATGCAGTGATTTGGCCAGCGCCTCCTGTTCCTCGGCGCGCATTGCCTGAACACCATGCACCACCGTAACGCAGGCCCCGCCGAACAGGGCTGGCGTCTGGGCCGAGGCAATCACAGTAGAAGCAGTCAAGCCTTCGCCATCCAGTTCAGCGGGCATGGCATCGGGGCTGTCGGACGGCAAGGCCCGCTTGACCACGGCATCTACGGCGACCTGCTTGCGCCACTCGTCGGGGCCGCAAAGCAGACACCACGCCCCCTGCATCTTGTATCCCTTGCGCTCGAACTCGCCACGGCCCAGTCTCGCCAACAGAACCCTCCACGCCTACATACCAACGGATTCGACGCGCCCAGCGGCACCGCCTGCATGTCGTGCGCTCAGATGGGACGTTCCCACGCCAACGAGTTTTGAAGTTCGCCCTAGGCGGGGCGGGAGCGCTTGGGGCGGATAGATTCTCTGGCGATTCGGTCGAGCAGGCGGGGGGAGATAGCCTTTATCCAGCCGGCGAGTTTTCCCCGAGTGGAGGTGGTCAGTTCTCGCCTGCGCCGGGCAGCGGCCTTGAGAATCAGCCGGGCGCATGTATCAGCGGTCATCATCTTGTCAGTGTAGAACCGCTTTGCAAGCCTGTCACCCCAATGGCGGCCGTCGGCGGTGCGAGTATTGGCTACGAACCCGGTGACGACGAAGTCGGGGTAAACGACGGTGACGGTAACGCGGGAGTCTGCCAATTCGACGCGCAGGGAGTCGTAGAAGCCAGCCATCGCGTGCTTGCTCGCAGTGTATGCAGTGTTGAATGGCAGGGGCGTCTTGCCCGCGAGGCTCGAGATTGCGACGATCCGACCGCGGCTTTTCTTGAGGTAGGGCAGCGCGTAGTAGGTGCAATACACGCTGCCCATGAAGTTGGTGTCAATCACCTCCTTGAAGGCAGCGAGGTCGGGCAAATCCCCGAACGGGGCGGCGACACTGAAGCCGGCGTTGTTCACCAGCATATCAATGCGGTCGTATTGCTGGACGGTGTGTTCGATCAGCCGCTTGCACTGGGCCTCGCCGCTGACATCGGTGATCGCGGCTATGGCTTTGCCGCCACGGCGCTCGCATTCGCGCGCAACAGCGTCGAGTTTTTCGGCGCTCCGCGCCGCAAGTGCAAGACACGCCCCTTGATCGGCAAGCAGGCAGGCCAGCGCTGCGCCGATGCCGCTGGATGCGCCGGTGATGATAACGACCTGGCCCTTGAAAGTCGTATCGGGCACGCGGTCTCCTTTCCGATTTTCTTCGGTGTTGTGGGGAGGCTATCCTTGCGCGGCTGCGATCAGCGCGCGGAGGAATTCGTGGGAGGAACTGCAGAACAGGAAGAGAACTTGTTGTGGGTGACCTACGAGGGAGAGTGAGGTGTGATATGCGCATGATGCATGGCCTGGTCGTTGCTGCGTTTGTGCTGCTCGTGTGGGCTGGCAAAGGAAGTGGTGCCGTCAAGAATAGGATAACTCCAGGAATGGTATCGTGTGACACATACAGCCTGCGCGATGTGTTTGCGCAGGGAAAACTGAGCCTGGAAACCGTGCCTGAACTGATGGCGGAACTGGGGATACGCGGGGTGGCGTTCAACGATTTTCTGTTCGCCTCGTGGGATGAAGGGTATCTCGACAAGATAAATTCTGCGATGAAGAAATTCGACCGGATACCGACGGCGTTGATAATGGAGGGAAACCTGGCTAACCCGGATGATGGCGCCTGGGAGCGCCAGATCGAGGAGAACGTGAAGAGACTGCGCGCGGCGGCGTATCTGGGCTGCCCGGTGGTGCGGATGAACGTCGGGGGAACGGGCGATGCTCAGCGGGATGCGACGTATGGGGTCGAGCGCGTTGCTGCGGCCTTCAAGCGGATGATTCCGCTGGCGAAGGAACTGAACGTGAAGATTACGATTGAGAATCACGGCGGCGTGTCGGCGACTGCTGAAAACATCTTGCGGATCATCCGGCTCACTGATAGAGAATGGGTTGGCTCGTGCCTCGACTTCGGCAACTGGCCGGGCGAGGTTCGCTACGAGTCGTGCCATGCGCTGGCCCCTTATGCTTATCACGTTCATGCGAAGAGCCACGGGTTTGACGAAGTGGGGGAGGAGGGGCGAATGGAGGTCGGCCGCATCGTGGCGGATTTGCGGGCCGCCGGATACAAGAACGCTCTGTCAATCGAATATGAAGGGCCGGGGGATCAGGTCGAGGGCGTGAAGAAGACGCGCGACTTGCTGCTGCGTTACTGGCCGGAAGGAACGAACACTTTGGTTGATCTGTGGCGGCGCATACTGCCGAAGGGTGCGCGCGTCGAGAAGATCGCGGGCGGATTTCAGTTCACCGAGGGGCCGGCATGGGATGGCAAGGGGGCCTGGTGCACTACGTTCCTGGCTACAATGAGGGTGCATAAGATGGTCTCTCGCACGGGACCGGGCCTTCTGTATTTCAGCGACATCCCTGCGGATACCATCTACCGGCTCGGGGAGGGCGGAAAGGCGGGGGTGTTCCTGCATCCCAGTGGGAAGGCGAACGGGCTGGCAGTGGACAAAGTCGGCGACATAGTGGCCTGCCGCCACGAAGCGCGTGACGTGGCGCGCATCGGGCCATGCGGCGAGGTTACTGTGCTCTGCGATTCGTTCGAGGGCAAGCGGCTGAACAGGCCGAATGATCTGGCGGTGGCGCGCGATGGCGCGGTTTATTTCACAGATCCGGGGTATGGGCCTGAGGGGCGAGCAAGCGAGCAGGGAGTGGAGGGGGTATATCGAGTAAGTCCGGACGGGAAGGTAACTCGCGTAATTGAGGATATGGTGCGGCCCAATGGGATAGTCATCGGGCCCGGGGAGAAGACGCTGTATGTCGCCGATTCGGGGCGGAAAGTGATACGTGCCTACGATATGGCGAGGGATGGGAGCGCGAAAGGCGGCCGCGACTTTGCATCGGTTGAGGGGACGCCCGACGGTATGACAATGGACAGCATGGGCAATATCTATTGCGCCGCAGGCGGCGGGATCTGGGTGTTCGACTACTCGGGCAACAAACTGGGTTTGATACCTGTCCCGGAGACGCCATCGAATTGCACCTTCGGCGGGCCCGATCTGAAAACGCTTTTCATAACCGCGCGCACATCGGTTTATCGCGTGCGCCTGGGAGTTCCAGGGTGGAACGAGTGAAAGAAGTGAGAAGCGAAGAAGAGATTCTGGTCGAGTATCTGCGCCGGGCGTATCATGCGGTTGACGGCCTGTGGTTCATGATGGTCGAGCAGGAGAGCGGGTTCGATCGGGCCCTGGAACTGGACCGGCGGGTTTGGGAGGTGCTGGCGAAGATCGAGGCGCGCAAGGCGCGCGAATTGATGAACTGCGCCGGGAACTCGCCGGAGGAACTGGCCCGGTGTTTCGGACTGAAACTCAAGGCAGATGGACAGGAGTTCGAGGCAGATGCGAGCGACGAGGGGGTGCGGTTTGCGCTGCGAGGCTGCGCGTGGCTGGACCTCCTGCGCAAGAGTGGACGCGAGCACCTTGCGGTTCGCATCGGGCAGGCCATTTGTATGACCGAGGGACGGACGTGGTGCGCGGAGTTTGGGGGGGAGTATGAATTCGAGATCCCGGTGATGGGGTGCGCGGGCCTTCGCCCATCGGAGGGCTTCGGCCCGCAAGCGGGCCCTGGCGGATCGGAGGGCTTCGGCCTGCAAGCCCACAGCGACCGGTGCCATATGCTGTTCGCGCGGAAAGGATAGAACAGGCGCTATTTCTCGTGGCGCCAGAGCGCCAGGGCGTCGGGTCCCATTCCGCTCAGTAAGCGCTCCGCTTCGGGAGGGCCCCATGTGCCGGCGGGGTAGGGATGGACCTCGAGTTTCCGCTCCAACAGCGGCGTGTAAAGCGCCCATGAGGCCTCGGTTTCGTCGGCGTGCACGAAGAGAGCCTGTTGACCGAAGAGGACATCGAGAATCAGCGTGTGGTAGGGATCCGGGAGCGGGCCGAAGGCCTCCTCGTAGCGGAAGTGCAGGGGGAGAGTTCTGAGGGCGAGAGGTTCACCTGGTTCTTTCACATCGAAGAACAGTTGAAAGCCTTCGTCCGGCTGAAGGGTTATCAGCAGGACGTTGGCGTGTATCATGCAAGTGCCGGAGGTTTCGAACAGGCAAATGGGGGGCGCGTGGAAGGTAACGGCAATCTGGGTCAGGCGGTGGGGGAGCCGCTTGCCTGTGCGTATGAAGAACGGAACGCCCTGCCATCGCCAGGTGCGGAGGTCGAGTTTCATGGCGGCATAGGTTTCGGTGCCGGAGTCGGGGGCGACGCCGGGCTCCTCCCGATAGCCCGGGACGGGCTCGCCGCTTATCTCGCCGCGCGCATACTGGCCGAAGACGACATCATCGGGCTGAATCGGGGACAGCGAGCGCAGGACCTTTACCTTCTCATAGCGGATCGCATCTGCGTCCAGGGTTGATGGCGGCTCCATGGTGAGCAGAGTCAGGAGTTGGGTGACGTGATTTTGTACCATATCGCGCAGGGCGCCGGTCTGGTCGTAGAAGGCGGCTCTGTTTTCGACGCCCAATTCTTCGGCCACGGTTATCTGGACGCTTTGGACGTGCTCGCGGTTCCAGACGGATTCGAAGATAGCGTTGGCGAAGCGGAAGACGAGGAGGTTCTGCACCGTTTCTTTGCCCAGGTAGTGATCAATGCGATATACCTGCGACTCGTCGAAATGGCGGTGGACGATCTCGTTCAACTTGATGGCGGATGCAATGTCCTGGCCGAATGGTTTCTCGATCACCAGGCGCGTCCAACCGGGGCTGGTGTGCAGGCCGACCTCTCCGAGACCTGCGATGGTTGACGGGAAGGCTGCCGGGGGCAGCGCGAGGTAGAGGACGCGGTTGCCCGGCAGGTTGTGCTCTTTTTCGATGCGCCTGATGCGTTCGGCAAGGGCCTGATAATCTTCGGGAGCGGCCTTGCCCAGGGCCTGGTGGAAAAGGGTCGAGTTGCACCAGCGCTGCGCCTGGTCGGCCGGGACGCCGCTTTCCGCGAGCGACTCGCAGGCCATGGAGCGGAAGGTGTTGTCGTCCACGTTGGTTCTTCGGGCCACGCCCAGGATGCGGCAGCGATTGGCGGGGTCCACCTCCGTCATCAGCCGGCAGAGGGCGGGAAGGATTTTTCGGCGGTTGAGGTCGCCCGTCGCTCCCAGTATGACGAAAAGGTGCGGCTCTACATTCGCAGCCCTCATCGAAGTTCCTCGATCTGCGCCCTCATGGCGCAGCCGTGCAGCCGATCAGTCAGTTCCGCGCGGGCCGGCGTTTCCCCTTGCTGCCGACGCCCGGGTCGGGCTGGGGCACTCCAAATGGCGTAGAGGTTCGCGCTGACCAAGTGCCGAAGATAGATCGCTGAGTGATTCTGTTGTGGGTGAAGCGAGGCGCAGGGATGACGGGCAAGGAGATCAGGCTGAAACGGTTGTTCTCAAGGGGAAACGCGATAATCATCGCCGCAGACCACGGGGAATTCGACGGGCCAATACCCGGGATGATTGATCTGCCGCGCACTCTGGCGAACGCGATCAACCCGGAGGTTGACGGGGTTCTTCTTTCTCCGGGGATGGTTGAGCACTGCGCGGAGGTGTTCAGCAAGCGGGGCGGGCCGGTCGCGGTGATGCGGATCAACTGGAGTTCGGTCTATGCTTTCCAGTGGGGCTACAATGAAGCCGCTACGGTTACAGCGGTCAGCGTTGAGGATGCAATTGCGCGGGGGGCGGACCTGGTTCTCATCTCGCTGACATTGAAAACGGGCAGCGAGGAGCGGGATGCGCGGAATGTCGAGGTTTTCTGCCGCCTGCTGAATGAGGCGCACCGGCTGGGAATACCCGCCATCGGCGAGTTTTTTCCCGCACGCAGCGCCCAACTTTCGCCGCAGGAAATGCAGGAGCAAGTCTGCGCAGGGGCGCGCATCTGCGCTGAACTGGGCGCCGACCTGATAAAGACCTTCCACACGCATCGCTTTGCAGAGGTTGTCGCCGGTTGCCCGATCCCGATTCTCGGCCTGGGCGCGGAAAAGACGCCGACGCAACTTGAGGCGCTGCAACTGGCAGAGCGGCTGGTGAGCGAGGGCGCGCGGGGGGTTGTCTTCGGGCGGAATGCACTTCAAGTTCCCGAACCGTTTCGGTTTCAGGCGGCGTTGTGCGCGGTGGTGCGCGAGGGGGTGAGCGCGCGAGAGGCGGTGCGCAAGTTCGGGCCGACTGACGCTGCCGGAAAAGGAGAACCGAGATGACCTCTGCCTGGGCTCGCGTTGATCCCCTGGCGGTCCCTAATCTGGTAACCGGCGAGATTCCCGGCCCGCGTTCGCGCGAGATGCACGAACGCGCGGCGCGGCTGATGAAGGGGTATTCGAGCCAGGTGCGGTTGTTTCCGGTCGTGTTCGAAAAGGGGCACGGGGTAACGCTGACCGATGTTGACGGCAACACTTACCTGGACTTTTCCAGCGGGATTTACGTCACCAGCCTGGGCCATTGCCACCCGAAGGTCAGCGAAGCGGTGGCGAAATATGCGCGCACGCTGATGAATTGCCATGACTTCACCACCCCGATCAAACTCGCGCTCTTGGAGAAGTTGGAGCAGATACTGCCCGGCGATCTCGTCGGCACGCAGTTCTACGACAGCGGCACGGCGGCGGTGGAAGCGGGCCTGCGCGTCTGCCGCGCGGCAAGTGGGAAATGGGAATTCCTTTCGTGCTTCCGCGATTTTCACGGCAAGTCGCTCGGGGCGGTGAGCCTGGCTGTTTTCAAGCAGAGCGACGGGCCGACGCGCGCGCCGGGATTCCACATGCTGCCCCGGCCCGATCCCTACCGGCCGCTGTGGACGAAGGCAGATGGGACGATTGACACGGACGCATACCTGGCCTATTACGACCAATACCTGCGCGAGGGGACGGCGGGAAAGGTGGCGGCGTTCGTTTTGGAGCCGGTGCAGGGGTGGGCCGGGTCAACTTTTCCGCCCGATGATTTCTTCCCGAAACTGAAGCGCTTGTGCGATGAGCGCGGAATCCTGCTGATGGCCGACGAAGTGCTGACGTGCATGGGGCGCACGGGCAAATGGCTTGCGATGGAGCACTGGGGAGTTGTGCCCGATGTCGTTACGCTGGGCAAGGGCCTGGGCAATGGCTTCCCGGTTACGGCGATGGTCGTGCGCGCTCCGTATGCCTCGGCTGTGGAGACCATCAGCGCGTCAACATCTTACGGCGGCAACCCGATGGCCTGCGCGGCGGCGCTTGCTTCAATCGAGGTGATTGAAGAAGAGAACCTGCTGGAGCACTCGCTGATGCTGGGCGAATTGCTGATGAAGCGCATGGGCGAGATGCAGGAACGCCACCCGATCATCGGCCACGTGCGCGGCAAGGGCTGCCTGCTGGGGATCGAGTTGGTGAAGGACCGCGCGACGAAGGAGCCGTTCGAGGAGGCGGGCAGGCTCGTCTATCAGAAAGCATTTCGCAAGGGGCTGGCGTGGATTCCGGCGGGGCACATTCTGCGCATGTCGCCTCCAATCATCATGCCGCCGGCGCTCGCGCTCAAGGGCCTGGAGATAATCGAGGAAGCGATTGGGGAGGCGGAGCGCGAGTTGGGTTACAGTTGAGGGTGGACGGAATGAAGACCTTCGGCGTTGGCATAATCGGCTTCGGCTTCATGGGGCGGGCGCATTCTTACGGACATATCAACCTGCCGCTGTTCTATGATCCTGCGCCCTGCCGCACGCGCCTTGTGGGCGTGGCTACGTCGCGGAAAGAGACTGCCGAAGCGGCGCGGCGGGCGTTGGGGTTCGAAATCGCCACAAATGACTGGCGCGAACTGATTGATCGCGCCGACATCGAGATCATCCACGTTTGCACGCCGAACGAGTTCCACAAGGAGCAGGTGATCGCGGCACTTGAGGCGGGGAAGCACGTGTATTGCGACAAGCCGCTGTGCATGAACCGGGAGGAGGCGGAGGAAATCGCAGCCGCCGTGAAGGGGGCGAAGGTAACGCACCAGATGGTATTGCACAACCGGTTTCATCCGGCGGTGCTGCGCGCGAAGCAGATGATTGATGAGGGGTTCGTTGGCGACGTGCTCACGATCCGTGCGGCGTATCTTCATGGTGGCAGCGCGGACCCGGTGGCGCCTTTGAAGTGGAAACTCGATGCTGATGTCGCTGGGGGAGGCGTGCTGTTCGATCTGGGCGTGCATATCCTGGATTTGATGCAGCACCTGGTCGGGCCGCTGCGGGTGGTTGACTGTTCAACTCATATCGCTTACCCCGAGCGGTCTCTGCCCGGAGAACTGAGCAAAACGGCTGCGGTTACTGCGGAGGATGCCGTTCTTCTGACAGTGCGAACGCAGAACGGAGCGCCCGGGCACATCGAGGCGTCGAAGATCGCGACCGGCGCGGTGGATGAACTGCGGTTTGAGATACACGGCCGCAAGGGGGCGCTGCGGTTCAACCTGATGGACCCGAATTTTCTGTGGGCCTATGATATGAGGCCGCCCGCGCGTGAGCGCGGCTGGCGCGCGCTCGAGACGGTGCAGAACTATCCGCCGCCTGCCGTTTTTCCACCAGGCAAGGTAGGGGTTGGTTGGCTGCGAGCGCATCTTGCTTGCCTGCACAATTTCCTTTCCGCGGTGGCCGAGGGGAGGCCGGCAGATCCGGGCCTTGAAGTGGGCGTGCAACTGCAGCATCTGATGGCTGATGCATATGAAATCGCGCGCCGGGAGTGAGCTGCTGCTGGGGGTTGACGCAGGCACCACGCTCGTGAAGGCGGCTGTTTATGCTTTGGATGGAGCCTGTCTGGGGAGCGGCGAGGCAAGGCAGGGAGTAACAAGCCAGCAGCCGGGATGGGCCGAGCAGCAGCCTGCGGACTGGTGGCGCGGGGTGCGGCGGGCGGTGCGGGAGGCGCTGCAGGGCGCTGGAGTTGCGTGCGAGCGCGTCGCGGCCATCGGGATCTCGACTCAGGGCGGAACGCTGGCGGTGTTTGACGGGCGAGGCAGAACGCTTGGGCCTGCGCTGGTGTGGAGCGACATTCGCCAGCGCGCGCAGCAGCAGGACGAGGCGGCCTGCGAGGAGCAGTTCGCGCTTACGGGCCTGGCGCATCTGAACATGAGCCCGGCGGCACTCGGATGGATGAAGAAGAACCGAGGAGAGTGGTTCGGAGCATCTTATCGCATCGGCTATGTGCCGGACTATCTGACCTTCCGGCTGACAGGCGAGTGGGTGAGCGATGCGACGAACCTCGGCATCTGCAACCTGTGTGACCTGCGCACCGGGGATATAGCGCTGCCGGCGATCGAGCGCCTCGGTTTGCCGCGCGATTCTTTCGCTGTCACGCGGCAGGCTGGTGAGATCGCTGGGATGCTGAACGCAAAGGCCGCGAAGGAACTGGGGGTGCGGGAGGGGATTCCGGTCGCGGCGCCGGGGCACGACCAGTATTGCGCGGCGCTTGGCGCCGGGTGCGTCGAAGACGGTGACCTGCTGCTGTCAACGGGGACGGCATGGGTCGTCCTTCTGACAACGACGCGGCTAATCACCGACCGCAAGAGTTCGTTCTGGCCGGGCAGGCATGTGCATCCAGGGCGGTGGGGCTTGATGGGGGCGATATCGAGCGGCGGGTGCACTCTGGACGCGCTGCTGGAACTTACGCGGCAGCGGGCGGATTGGGAGCGCATCAACGCGGCGATAGAGAGTGTTCCGGCCGGGAGCGATGGAGTGCTGGTGATACCGCATCTGGTGGGCAGAACGCTGCCGTCGTGGAATTCCGAGGCGCGGGGCGCGATTCTGGGCTGGTCGCTGGGACACCGGCGCGAGCACCTGTGGCGCGCAGCGATAGAGGGCCTGGCGATGGAGACGCGTGTGGGGTGCGAGTATCTGGCTGCGCGCGGGGCTGATACCAGAAGGCTGCGCATGGTCGGCGGCGCAGCGCGCAGTTCGGTGTGGCCTCGCATTGTGGCCTCTGTTCTCGGCAGCACGGTGCACGCTTGCGTGAGTGAGAGCGTTGCCGTTCGCGGCGCGGCCTGCCTGGCTGCGCGCGCCCTCGGACTGCCGGACTTGCCGCAAACGTTGCAGTGGGAAGAGCACCGCCCGGTGCGTGAATGTCAGGAACGCTATGAAAGGGCCTTCGCGCGCTACCGCGAAGCGCTGCGGCGATTGGAGGATTGAGGACCAGAGGGCAGGCACAGGGGCGTGCCCCTACAGATGACCGATGAACGAGACGAACGGTAGTTTTGAGTATGACGGCATTGATGAGCGCGTGTGGGAGGAGGAGTTGTCCTCTCGGCTGCCTGCGCGAGTTTATGACGTGCACTCGCATTCGTGGCGGGCGGCAGAATACCGGTGCCAGGAGGGGACAGATCCATCTCTTCCATGCGTGGTCGAGGAGTATCCGCCGGATGTTCTGCGCGCGGCGCACGAGCGGCTGTTTCTTGGCAAGCAGGTCGGCGGGCTTGTGTTCGGTATGGGAGATCGCGCGACGGATTTCGAGGCGCAGAACCGGTGGCTGGCGCAAGAGGCGCTGCGGTCGGGCTATCAGACGCTGATGTTTGCGCGGCCGGAGTGGAGCGAAGAGGCGCTCGAACGGCAACTGGCAGCGGGCCATATCGGTTTCAAACCCTATTGGCTCTTGGCGGGCGATTCGCTGGACGCGGTGGAACTGGAAGACATGATCTCACCTGCGATGCTGCGCGCTGCGGATCGCAAGGGCCTGATCGTGATGACGCACATCCCGCGTGTGGGCCGCCTTGCCGATCCGAAGAACATAGAGGGGCTGCGCCGGGTTTGCGCCGCCGCTCCGCGCGCGAAGTTCGTCCTGGCTCACCTGGGCCGGAGTTATTGCCCGCAAGGGGAGAAGTATTTTCGTGCGATCGCTGATATTGCCAACCTGTGGGCCGATTGTTCGATGGTGCAAGATCGCGATGTGATCGCAGCGGCCTTGTCTGTGTTTGCGCGCGATCGCGTGATGTTCGGCCTCGATCTGCCTATTGCGCAGGAGAAGGGGAAAATGATCTGCGTCAACGGTCAGCGGCACTTCTTCACGAAGCGGCCGCACCGATGGTCGGTTCACGCCGAGCGGGGGGCATACGAGGTGCGCTGCACGCTTTTCGCCTACGAGATCATTCGCGCCTTGCTCGCAGGGGCGGATGCCTGCGGTTTGACGCGGAAAGAGATTGATGCTCTGTTCTGGGATAACGCACAGCGGCTCATCAATTCGGTCGGACAGATAGGGCCGGGTGAACTAAAGAGGGAGTGATGAGATGAGTTCACTGACATCGCAGCCGCGCGTTGCTCTGCTGCCGCTGTACCTCGAACTCTACGATCGCGCGGTCCCCGACCTTCTGCCTCGCCAGGAGACATTTCTTGCGCGTGTGGCCGACCTGCTGCGCGCGACCGGGATGGAGGTGTTTGTGCTTCCGGTGTGCCGCACGAGCGAGCATGCCGCGGCGGCGGTTTCGTCTGCGGAAGAGCGAAAGGCGAACGGGATCGTCACGCTGCACCTGGCCTACTCGCCGTCGCTGGAGGCTGCGCCGGCGCTGGCCGGGACATCGCTTCCCCTGCTGATGCTGGATACCACACCCGCCTCGTCTTTCGGCCCCGGGGTGACTGTCAACGCTGTGCTGGAGAATCACGGGATCCATGGTGTTCAGGATTTGGCCAGCGTGTTGCGCGCGCGGGGGCGAGCCTATTCGGTGGTTGCTGGTGCGCTCGATGATCCGCGTCTGCCCGGAAGGGTGATGTCATGGGCGCGCGCGGCGCGGGCGAGGCGCTGGTTGCAGGAACTGCGCGTGGCGCGGATCGGGGAAACGTTCGCCGGAATGGGCGACTTCCAGATCGCTGATGAATTGCTTCGCGCGAACCTAGGACCAACAGTAGTGAACATTGCCCTGGCCAGGTTGGCCGGGTTGGCCGCGAAGGTCGCTGAAGACGAACTGGCTGCTGAGAAGGCGCGGGACGTGGCTGCGTTCGATTGTTCGGGCTGCGATCGGGGTTGCTGGGAACGTTCCAACCGTGTGGGCCTTGCCCTGCGGAAGGCGCTCGCCGAGGCCAAGGCGCAGGCATTCTCGGTGAACTTCGCTTCGTTTGACCGCGGAATTGGTTTGCAAACTGTGCCTTTCCTGGAGACGAGCAAGGCGATGGCGCGCGGGATGGGCTACGCGGGCGAGGGCGATGTGCTGACCGCCTCGCTTGTCGGTGCGCTGAACTGCTGCTATGCCCCGACGACTTTCACGGAGATGTTCTGCCCGGACTGGAGGGGAGGGCGAATCTTCATGAGCCACATGGGTGAGTGCAATCCGAGTCTGGCAAGAGGAAGGCCGCGGTTGATCGAGAAGCCTTACGCGTTCGGGCCGGCTGATAATCCCGCCGTGCTGATGTTCCCGCTGCGACCCGGACGGGCGGCGCTGGTGAACATTGCGCCTGGCCCTGAAGATGGCCTGACGATAATAGCGGCGGATGTTGAGGTTTGCGACGCCGATCTCGAACCCGGCCTGCCGGACATGCCGCATTTCTGGATCGAGCCGCCATCGGGCGATGTGGCTGGCTTCCTGGAGAATTACAGCGAGGCCGGCGGAACGCACCATCTTGCTCTGACGCCGGGGCTGCGGGCTGAGGAACTGGAGTCTTTGGCAGACATGCTTGGCTGCCAGTTTGTGCGCGTGGGCTGATAGACGCACGAGCGCCTCTGCTGCCCTGCGGGGTGTTGAGCAGAGGGCGCACGTGTTCATGAGACTGAATGCCATGATCTCGAGGAGGGAATCGCAATGAGGGAAGGTCAGGTATTGGGAATGTGCCTGGGTGCGCTGCCACTCGTGAGCGCGGCGAAGACGCGCTCGATTTCCGCTGAGAACCCGACGGGCGAACCAGGGGGAGGGGCGAAGGCCGAAGCGAGCAAAGATCACGCCGCTTCCGCCCTGGGCAAGGGATGGAAAGTGAGGCCCTGCATCACCATCCCGGCGAAGGAAACGGCGGCGCTGGCCGACATTGAGGGGCCTGGTGCGATCCAGCACATTTGGATAACTGCGCCGGAGACGGCCCTGAGGAATTGCCTGCTGCGCATGTTCTGGGATGACGAGCAGCAGCCGTCGGTCGAGGTGCCATTGGGCGACTTCTTTGCGTGTGGGCATGGGGTTCGCTACAAGGTGAATTCCCTGCCTGTGGCGGTCAACCCGAGCGGCGGATTGAACTGCTACTGGCCGATGCCGTTCATGAAGCGCGCGCGGATTACGGTCGAGAATCAGCACTCGCAGAATATTGGAGGCTTCTTCTATCAGATCACGTATTCGCTGGGCGAAGTATCGGCCAATGCCGCTTATTTTCACGCGCAGTGGCGGCGCGCGATGACGCGCCGCGAGCACCCCGAGCATACCATCCTTGAGGGGGTGAAAGGGCGGGGGCATTACGTGGGGACCTTTCTCGCGTGGGAGCAATTGTCGGACGGCTGGTGGGGAGAGGGCGAGATGAAGTTCTACATTGACGGCGACAAGGAATACCCCACCATCTGCGGCACGGGGACGGAGGACTACTTCGGCGGGGCGTGGGGATTCGGCGAGACCTATTCCACCGCATTTCTGGGTTATCCGTTTTCGCGGCAAGAGGCGGGAAGAGTGCCCAAGCATGCGATGTATCGCTGGCACATCATGGACCCGATCCGCTTCGAGCGGGAATTGAAAGTAACGATACAAGCGCTTGGTTGGTGGCCCAACGGGAAATATCAGCCGCTGACAGATGACATCGCATCTGTGGGCTACTGGTACCAGGCAGAGCCGCACGCGCCGTTTCCGCCGATGCTTCCGGTCGAGGCGCGCTGGCCGCGCTAGCGGGTGTTGCCCGGCGGGATTCGGTCGCGGGCGCGGGCCGGGGGCCCGTCGAGAGGTAGCCTGGTCGCGGTTCTGGGGTCCTCCGAGGCTGCGTCGCCCAGGATCTGCTTTCGGTCGCGCGCCCGTGAGATCGCCTCGTCGTATGAGATTATGCCGGACTGGTACAGGTCTTTGAGCGAATCGTCCATCAGGTGCATGCCGGATTCGGCCCCCGTCTGCACCACGTTGTACAGCATGTGGCTCTGGCGCTCGCGGATGATGTTGCGGGTGGCGGTCGTCGCGATGAGGACTTCGGTCGCCAGCACACGGCCCTTGCGGTCAAGGCGCGGGATCAGTTGCTGGGAGACGACCCCCTCCAGAGTGGATGCCAACTGGAATGTTATTTGAGGCTGCTGCGCCGGAGGGAAGACGTCAATGATGCGGTCAACGGTTCCGATGCTGTCGGGAGTGTGGAGCGTGGCGATCACCAGGTGGCCGGTTTCGGCGGCGGTGAGGGCGGTGGAGATGGTCTCGAGGTCGCGCATCTCCCCGACCCCGATGACGTCGGGGTCCATGCGTAGGATGTGCGTCAGGGCGGTACCGAACGATTTCGCATCGCTCCCGACCTCCTGCTGCACGATGATGCTCTTGCGGTGAATGTGGCGGTATTCGATCGGATCCTCGACAACCACGATCTTTGCGCGCCGCTCGCGGTTGATGAGGTCAATCATAGCCGCCATGGTGGTTGTCTTGCCAACGCCTGTAGGGCCTGTAACAAGCACCAGGCCCGTGGTCTTGCGCGCCAGTTCGGCGGCGACATCGGGAAGGCCGAGTTCCTCCAGTCCGCGGATGACCGGTGGACAGACGCGGATTGCGCACTCGACGCAGCCGCGAGCATAGTAAACCGTGATGCGGAAGTGCCCCGTGTCGGGGAAGAATGCCGACACGCACAAGCGCCAGTTGCCCTCGAACTGCTTGATCTGCGCCTCGGACAACACCTCGCAAACCAGGTTTCTGGCAGAGTCCTTGTCCAGCGGCTCGTGCTTCGTGCTCGCGATGGAGCCGTCAATGCGCAGCAGCGGGGGCAACCCGGTAACGATGTGAACGTCGGATGCGCCCTGCTGAACCGCTTCTCTCAGCAGGTCAATCATCTTTATGGGCATGTGGGTCTCCGTGTGCGTGGAGATATTCGCCTCCGTGTGAGCCTCACCTTGCCGGGTCGAGGTGGTTTATGAGTCGCCGCCCATTGGGACCATATGCCATCCACGCCTTACTGTGGATGTCGGCGCGCCGGACTATGACAGGCCCAACCTCAATCATACCGCTACCCTGGCTCTGTTCGCCCCAGACAGCGTATTGGTCATCGCCGAGAACAGCCGACCACTGAGCATTGAAGATCGCTGGCGCGAAGTTCTGCGCGGCCTGCAGCGGATACGCGCTGGCAGGCAGCGGCTGGTCGTTCAGGTAGAGGCAGCCTCGATCCAACGCCAACCGGTCGCCAGGCACAGCCAGGATTCGCTGCACGGTGTAGTCGTGTCCCACGACGGCCCGCACGATGTCGCCGCGCGCTGGCGGCGCGGAACGGTAAGCCAGCCGGCGGAAGACCACAGTCTCGCCCTCCTGAAGCGCCTGCGGCCCGTCTTCGAGACGGTAGTTGCCGTGGCGGCTTTCGGTAAGCAGAACGACGGCTACGGGAATGCGGGCGCGCTCCCAGATTGTGTCGAGCACCTCGAGCGCGGCGGCGTAGCACGAGAGGCTGAGCGCCAGCGCAAGCAGGAAGTGACTCGCCCGGGCGGCCTGACGTTGTCGGGTATGGGGATTCACGCGCGCGATGTCCAGAACTGATGCGAAGACCAGACAGCCGGCGGCAAATCGCGCAATGCTCTCGATCTGGGTGCCCAGCCAGTACATGCCGGCCGCAATCGTCGCGGCGAAGGTGCTCAGAAGGCAAACGCCCAGGCGGCGCTCGCCGACTATCGTGTGCGCGAGGCCGGGCACGATGGAGGCAGAGACCAAGGCCGCCCCCACGAGAGCATCGGCGCATCCCTTGCGTACAGCCGCCGCCGATGTGCGCAGGACAGATCGCAAGTGGCGCTGCCACCGGCCCGCAGCAGCCCTGGCCTTGCGCAGGCGGCGAACAGACCTCTCGCGGGCGCGAGGAGGCTCGGTCTGGGCAGCGGCGCCTGGAACTAACTCACTCGCGCACCGCGCGCAAAACAGCCGATCCGCCTCGTTGTTCCAGCCGCATTCAGGGCACTGCATTCCCCCTCCGGATCAGGCGCGAATCATGTCTTTCGCGTGCGCGTCTTTTCGGTATCCACGATTCCGACGCTGCTGGGCGGGTGGTAGTATTCGCGGGTCAGGGTCTTGCGCTTCACGCGGCCGAGAGTCTCCTCGAAGACTTCAACGTAGTTGAGGCAGGCAGCCCCTTTGGCGCCTTTGACTTCCACGGTAACATTGCCCTGCGGGTCAATCACGATCTCGAGTTCGTGCTTTTCCTGAGCCATATTGCCCCTTTCTCATGCGCGGCCCCGGATACGCCGCCAGAGGCGGCGCAGAGGCCCTGTGTGCTCCAACGCCGCAAGCATGCCGCGCGCCTCCTTGCAGCGTGGGTCGGCGGCGAGTGCCCTGCGGCAGGCAGCCGCCGCCCGGGCAAATTCGCCCATTGACTCGTGGCACTGCGCCATTGCGCAAAGGGCGACGGAGCAGTTGCGTTCCAGCGAGGCAGCCTCCGAGAACAGCAGCAAGGCCTCCTCCGGCATCCCGCTAGACAGGTAGGATTGCCCGATGAGGTAGTGAGTGTACCAGTCGCGCCCTGCGAGTTCGATTGCCTTGTTGAAGCAGCGCTTCGCGTTCTCCCGCTCGCCATCGCCGTTGAGCAGCAAGTCGCCTCGGACTATCCAGGGATAGGGGCCGACGCTCTCGCCCTTGACGCTCAGCGAGGCATCGGAGTATGCCATCGCTTTCTCCGCGCCGCGCGTGCGGCCCAGGGCCATTGCCTTCTCTGCCAGAAGATCGGCAGAGTTCGGGAACCGCTCCAATCCGCGGTCCGCCCAGATATTGGCCTCGGCATTCTCGCCCAGGCCGAGCAGGCACTGCACCTGTCCGACCCAAGCCTCCTCGAGGTCAATCGCATAGCGCAGGGCGCGCGAGTACCATTGCAGCGCCGTCTCGAAGCGACCCTGGCGCAGGCACTCGTTCGCGGTGGCGAGACAAGTTTCCTCGTCCATGTCGCGCCCGGCCCGGGGCGGCTGTCCCGTGCCCGCCTGCGGCCCCTGGCTGCCCATTTCGAGCCAGCGGAATCGTCCCATGTATTGCCCGTGTTGACCTACGCGAATCTGCGAACCGAAAGGCGGATGCTGCCGTTGTCGTCAACCTGCTCCTGCAGGAGCACGAACCCGCGGTTCTGCAATTCTGTCTTGACCTTTTCGCAGGCGTAATGCTGGCGCACGCGGTTGAGCAGTTGTTGGCCGATGACTGCCAATTCCTGACGGCTGCGCTCGCCAGCGACGTGCAGGGCCAGGCGGCCGCGCGCATCCTTGGAGAAGGTCGCGACGACTCCGTCCTTTTCGACTTTTATGGCCTCCTCGCGCGCCAGCGCCTCGCCGATCACCTCGGCATTGGCCATTTCCAGTTCGACGCTCTCGCGCTTTGGCTGAGCGGCGATTTCTTCGAGTTCTTTTTCCACCTGACGCCGCGCGTGGTAGCCGAGGGCGGCGCACGCAGCACCGACTGCGGCAGCGATGCCCGCCCATCCGCCCACCACTGCTGGAACCACTATGAAGACGACCGACATGATTCCCTCCCTACAACTCTATTCTGCGCCCGCCCATCGTGGGGACGGCTTCGGCTGCCTCGCTCGATGCCTTGCGGGCGCGGCCCTCTGCCCACTGGCGCAAGGACTCGATATCCTCTCGCATCGTGGTTGACAACGGGACTGTTTCGTTGACGCTCTTCAGTATTGTATCAGTGGTGAGCGCAGTGTCGGCATCGAAAGTGTCATAGAGGGCCGAGATGATGGCCTGCTCGATCTCGGCCCCGCTGAACCCCTCGCTGGCAGCGGCTAACCTGTCGAGGTCGAATTCATCCGGGTTCCGTCCCCGGCGCCGCAGGTGGATGGCGAAGATCGCGGCGCGCTCGGCGCGGGTGGGCAGATCCACGAAGAAAATCTCGTCGAGGCGCCCCTTGCGCAGCAGTTCGGCGGGAAGCAACTGGATGTTGTTCGCCGTGGCGATCACGAAAACCGGGGCCTCCTTTTCCTGGAGCCAGGTGAGGAAGGTGCCGAACACGCGCGCTGTCGTTCCGGCGTCGCTGAAAGAGGAACTCTGGGTTCCGGCGAAAGCCTTCTCGATCTCGTCCACCCAGAGGATAGCCGGGGCAACGGACTCGCCAACCTTGATGGCCTCGCGGACGTTGCGCTCGGATGAGCCGACCAGGTCGCTGAAAAGTTTCCCGACGTCCAGACGCAGGAGCGGCAGCCTCCAGAGCGATGAGACCGCCTTCGCGGAGAGGCTCTTGCCGCATCCCTGCACGCCGAGCAGCAGCAGCCCCTTGGGCGCAGGCAGGCCGAACTCCTTGGCGCGGGCGCCGAATGCCTTGGTGCGCTTGCGCAGCCAGTCCTTGAGACTGTCGAGGCCGCCGATGTCATCGAATTGCTCCTGGGCGTGGTAGTACTCCAGGGTGCCGGTCTTGCGGATCGCCTGCTCCTTCTCGGAGAGGACGATGGGGATTTCCTCTTCGGTGAGCCGGCGCGCCATCACCAGGGTCTTTGCGAATACGTTCTCGGCCTCGTTGACGGTCAGGCCGCGCGCGGCGTAAAGGATTCGCTCCTTGGCCTGAGGGTCAACGTGAATCTCGGTGCCGGCCTCCTTGAGTTCGCGCAGGCGCGCGTCGAGCAGTTCTCCGAGGTCGTCAACGTCAGGCAGGTCGAAGTCAATGACCGTCACGTCCTTCTGCAACTCGAAGGGCAGTTTCACCGTTGGAGAGAGCAGGATGACGGTCTTGAAACTGGCCTTGATGGCCGAGGCAATGTCGCGCAGTTTGCGCGCCACGCCGGGATCGTTGAGGTAAGGATGAAGGTCGCGCAGGATGAATATCGCCGGCTCGACGTAATCGAGTATCGCATCCAGCGCAACAATCGGGTCGCGGGTTCGCTCGTCCACCTTCTTCGCGGCGGGGCGGCGCACCGGCTCCTCGCCGGCCTTCGCCTGCTCCTGGGGCGCGGGCGCGTAGCGCGGAACCATCCCCATGCTTGAAGACCAGACGAACAATCGCTTCTCTCGCGCCTTGGCGATCTCCCAGATGCACTGCTCGACCCGTTCCTCTTCCCACGATACCACATAGAGAACCGGGTAACGGGCCCGGATCAGGATTTCGATCTCCTGCATTTGATCTTTCTTCACGGGTCCCTCCTGCTGCGGCGCGCCGAGGTCGGGCGCCGCCGGGCGCGCTCTTTCAAGCGCTCATCTTGGGGCGCAAGGGCCAGTGCGATGTCCAGCATGTCCCCGGTGAATGTGCCGAATGCCACCCGGCCATCTCCGCGGATGACAATCTGCAGGGGAGCATCGTGGCTGGCTGGGGAACGGGCGCGCACTCGCGTCATTCTGTGGTCCTCAATCCGAGCGACTGTCCGATTTCAAAGGCGCGCGCGGCTTCCTGCTCGTCGAGTTCCCGCCCCAGTTCCCCAATTGTCGGGGCGGTGGGAGGAACATAACTCGTCATGATATGAATGGGAACGCGGGGCAGTTCTTCCGCCAGCAGTTCGAGCGCCGGCCGGGTGCAGCACTCCAGGTGGCCAGGCAGGACGAGATGGCGTGCCACCAGCGTGCCAGCAGAATTTGCCCACTGCAGATTCCGCGTCAGTGTCTCAAGATAAGACTCGACCCCCGCCAGGGAACGCGCGCAGTCATCATTGCCAAAGTGAACATCAGCGATGAACACGTCAACCAGCCCTTCGAGCAGTTGTGCAGCCGAATGAGTGAAGTAGAAGTTCGAGTTCCAGACGACGGGAAGGTCCGGCGGCAGCGCAGCGATGAGGCGCAGGCATGTGTGCAGGTGAACGGTCGGCTCGCCTCCGATCAGGCTGAATGATGCCGGGCGGGGCTCGCAGCGGCGCACGCGGCGAGCGACGGCCTCGGCGGCGATCGGGGTGTGGTTCTGCGGCTGCAGGTTGCTCTCGGACGCGGAGCAGAACGCGCAGCGCAGATTGCAGCCGGCGAAGAATATGGCATAGGATGGCGTGATGAACTCCTCTTCGCCCCACAGGACCTCTTCCGAGTAGGCATGCGACGTCGCATCACAGCCGCACTTGCCCATCTCGCCGCGCGTTCGGTCAACACGGCAGCGGTGCTGGCAGAAGCAGCATTGGCGCAGGAGATCTTCCGCGAGCGCGATCCTTTGTGCAATCAACGTGCGGTCGCGGGCAGTAGGCCGAAGTGTCAACGGCGCGGCTTCGCGGCCCGCAAAACCGTGGTCTGCCACCGACTGGCCCGTCAATGCGCGCTCCTTTGAGGAACGGCGGCTGCAGATCCTCAACGGCTATTATACCTCCGGCCCGTTGGCACGGTCAACGCGTGAGTCCTGCGCATGGCTTCCGCAATATTGACGCCGCTGCGAGGAGAAATTGCGTGGGGTGCAACCGATGAGGCCGAGGATTGTTAAGCGCGGTTTTTCTGCTGCCCGACAGAGGTCGCCGGGGGCAGGCTGACGAAAAGAGGCGCCGGGGATTTGCTCGTGAGGAGGGCGGCCATGTGTTTGAGGACGGTTGCGATGCTGATGGTGGCGCTGGTGTGCGTGGGACAGGCTGTGGCGGCGGGCAATATCGTAACGGTCGAGAAGGGCGGGCATCTGCTTGTGAACGGCAAGCGGTTGTTCCCCCTCGGCCTTTATAGCAAGCCCACAGGGCCTGAGCCTTTCCAGGAAATGGCGAAGGCCGGGTTCAACCTGGTGCAGGCGTCGTTCGACCCAGCGGCATTCGACGCCGCGGCGAAGGGCGGGATTTACTGCTGGATATCATTGGGTGGCCTGACGGACCTTTCGCAAGAAGGCCCGACGCGTGAAGCGAAGATTCGGGACATGGTCGCCCGGGCGAAAGATCACCCGGCCCTGCTGATGTATGAAAGCGTTGATGAGCCGGCGTGGACGTGGAATGAGCCCGCGAAGCAGCGGGTGCTGGCCGACGGTCTGGCGACGGGCTATCGGCTCGTCAAGCAACTCGATCCGAACCACATAGTTACGCTGAACCACGCGCCCCAAAACACAATCGGCACGCTGCGCAAGTATAACGCGGCGTGCGATGCAGTGTCCGTTGACATCTACCCGATTATCCCGCCCAACATGCTTCACGTGTATGGCCTGACGCGGGACTTGCGCCACGGCGACCTGATAAACCAGACGCCATCGTGCGTCGGCGAATACGTGGACAAGATGAGGCAAGTTGCGGGGCCCGACCGGCCGGTCTGGATGGTGCTGCAGGGGTTCGCGTGGGCTGCGCTCGATGATGAGGCGAGAATCCAGTCCTCGATAGTCTATCCCAGTTATGAGCAGACGCGATACATGGCCTGGCAGAGCGTGATTCACGGGTGCAACGGGATTATCTACTGGGGGACGCACACGATTCCGCAGCCGGGCGATTGCTGGGATGCGATCAAGCGCGTGGTGCGCGAACTGGCGAACCTGCACGATGTGCTGGTTGCCGATGCGGTCGCGCTGCCCATCGAGAAGGACTACGATGAGATGGGGTATTCGATTGATGTGGGGGTCGAGGCTTCGGTGCGCGACGTTGGAGAATCGCGCTACCTGCTGACTGCGAATTCCAGCATTGATCCGGCCGGGGTTACGTTCCGCTGCCCGAACCTGTTCGCTGACGGCGAAGTGGAGGTGCTGGGCGAGAATCGCACGGTCGCAGTCAAGGACGGCGCTTTGCACGACCGCTACGCGGGCCTCGCCGTGCACATCTACCGGGGTCGCAAGCCGGCTACCTAGCGATTCACGCTCTGGTAGAGGCAGCCGACCGGCAGGTGGAAGACCGGGATCGGCTTGACAAGGTCTGCCAGATAGGCTGCCAGGGTGCGCATGCCCGGTTCTTCCGCGGTAGCGTGATTGACTATCAAGAGGCCGACGCCTGCATCTGAGGCCCACTGGGCGGTCTCCCAGAGGCGCGTCCCGTCGTCGGTCAGCAGGAGCACATCGGCGCCCATCGCTGCCATTGCGCGGTAATCGGTGATCGCGCCCGTGCCCAGGGCGATGCGGTGGGTCGCGCGGCTGCCATCTCCGACCATTCCGACCGTTGTCTGTCCGAGCGCCCGCGTCCTGTCCAGCACCTTGCGCGCCAGCGCCTTCAGCGTAAGCCCGCCCGTTTCGTGCACCTCGTAGAAGCGCTGCATCGCGACGGGCTTCCCCTCGAACCCCAGCCACTTCGCCCACGCTCCGTGGATACCGATGTCTGGAAAGTCATCCCAGAAATCGTGGCAGCGATACACGATCATCCCGGTCTGCTCCAGCCAGCGCTTCTTGCGCACCCAGGGATGATCCGGGCCGATGCCTTTGGCTGGGTCCGGGTCAAGGATGTAGAGCGGCTCGTGAGTTACGAGCAGGTTAGCCCCGCGCTCGTGGGCCTGCTTGAGAATCTGCTCGGTGCTCATCCATGACACGGCGATGCCCTTGATTTCGGCATCTGGATTGCCGGCCAGGAACTGGTCGCAGGTCTTCTCCCAGTCCATCCGCCAGCTGAGTTTGCGCGCGGCTTCTTCCTGGAAGCGCGATCTGAACTCTCTTCCGGTCATGGCATCTCCTTTCTGGCAAACCGCTCCCGCCAGGACAGTCACTATGATGATCAGTAGCAAGTTTCTCGGTGTCATGAGTTTTCCTTCCTCTGCGATGTCCTAGTGCCGTTCCAACTTGATATGCCGACATCAGTCTGCGTAGGCTGAAGCCTCTCGCTGCCGACGGATCGTGTGGTCATCATAGGACACACTAGTTGGAACGGCACTAGTCGTAGCGGCCGTACTCGGCCGCTGCGGCAACCATCGCGCGGATGTTAGCGTCGGGAGTGTCGCGGCCGCATTGGTCGCCGGTTGAGAGTATGAACCCGCCGCCCGCGCCCGCAGCCTCGATCGCATCGTGCGCGGCGGCGGTCACCGTTTTGGGTGTGCCCAGCAGCATGACGGTTGTGGTGTGCAGGTTGCCCATCAAGGCAAGACGGTGGCCGAATCCCCGCTTGATCTCCGCCAGATCGCAGTCGCCCATGGGCGGCGGCTCGAGCGGGTTGATGCAGTCGAGGTCCGTCTCCTCGGCGCAGATGCGCACGAGTTCGCGCTCTTTGCCGCACGAATGAAGCATGGTTGGCACGCCCGCCTCGCGCGCCATGCGGGTTACTTTCTTCAGGGTTGGGAGGCTCAGTTCGCGGAAGGCGTCAGGCGTGTTCAGCGTCCACAGCCCGGATGCCCCAAGCAGCAGAAAATCGGGGCGCGCATCAAGCAGCATCTCCGCCTGGCGCAGGGCATCCCGCTCCTGCCATGAGACGAACTCGCGCAGGTCGTCGCGATGATCGGCCCATGCGAAGGCCACCGCCTCTAGCCCGCCGTCAAACCAACCAAACAGGTCCTGAAATCCGGGCACCCCGACGCAAGCGCCGAGCGCTCCATCTTCGCCAAGGTAGGCGCGCATCTCGTCGAGCGGCGCGGAGTCATAGGTGGTGATCTGCGGGAAGAAGCAGCGGAGCCGGGGGAGATCGGCGGGGAAGTCCTTGATCCACTTGCGGGTTTGCGTCGGCGGGTCGGCGATGTAGTAGGTGGTCTCGCAACTCAGGTCGCCCGCCGGCGTGCGGCAGGTGGTGCGAGTAACGATTCGCTCATCGGTGGAGGAGATGGTCTCGGTGGTCCATTCGCGTTGGTCGCCCTTGCGCTGAAAGGTTACGCTGCCATATGTGAACCACCCGTCCATTCCAAAGAACCGCACAGCATCAACGTAGGCGCGCCACAGGGGCGGATCGGCGCGCATGTAGATATCCCAGAAGGGCTTGCGGGTGAGCCTGCAGGGGATCATGTTTGAGATGTCCGGCGCAGCAGGTACGCGATCAGGCTTGCCGCGCGTCATTGCGATAATCATGCGTTCGCGCGAAGTCAAGGTGTTTCTCGTCGCGTGGGAGGGAGCCATAGTTCAATAGGTTATGATCACAGAAGGCGAGTCGGGCGAGTTGGCGTGTCTTATAGCAAGGGTGCGGCTGGCGGAATGCCAGGCGGACTCGAAATGCAGGCGCTGCCTGCCAAGATGAACGGAAACCGAGTTGGGCTTACCCGGCAGGCGAATGCGCGTGACGCAGTTCGTGTTGGCTGGGCCGCCGGAGCTGAAAGCGATACGGCCCTCGCTGCGGCGGACATCGAAGATGCGCGATGCAGATGCAATAACAGCAGCGGCCTCGGGCGCACGGTCGAGGTCATAGAGCAGGGCGCGCTGGCCAGGGGCTATCTTCTTCGTTGTGAGGACTGGCAGTTGCGGATTGAGCAGATCCACAAACCGGCCGCGAAGAAACAGGGGCCGATCGGAAATGGATTCATCGAGGACTGCAGCGATAACGTAGGGCCCGCGGCGCAGCAGCAGATAATTCTGCTCGCGCCATGCACGGGGCCCATTACGCGCGCCGAAAGCCCGGCGCAGCGGTGTCACCAGGTCCTCGTCACCGCCGGGCGAGAGCGCGAGCGACACAGGCTTGCGCTTGAGCACGGCAAGGAGGCCCTTGCCCACTTTGTGCGCACCCTCCGCAGGCCAGCGATCAAACCCCAGAGCATGGAAAAGATGCTCTTCCGGCCCGGCGTAACCCAGGCTGCCCGTGTTCCACCACTCGGGGACTCGCCGGTAAGGGTCGGCGCCGTCGCCAACGTACAGGAGAACGCCTCCTTCTTTCACCCACCGCGCCAGCGCGCGGTGGGCCGCCTCGGAGGGCGGCTTCATGAAATCGTAGGACAGGACGAGCGCGCGATAGGGCTTGAGGTAGCCCCGCCGCGCAATGTTCTCCAGTTGCACCGGCGCGACGGGGATGCCGCGTTTGAGCAGGGGCAGAGCGAGGCCGTAGAAGTTGTTCGGGTCAGCGGGGGAGGGCTCGCCGCGCTGGAACATCATCGTGTCGGAGACGCAGATGCCGACGCCCAGCGCGCCGCAGTCCCACTCGACGCGGCTCTGGCGCATGTCATTCAGAGCGTTTATTACGGTGAGCAGTTCCGTCGCATAGTCCGGAGGAATAGGCACTCGATTCCGCGAGCCGCGCGAGTCCGGGTAGCGGCCCATCCATACGCGGTCCGGCCAGGGCATGACCTCGTAGCGCCACACGTCGGGGAAAAACAGGGAGGCGATAACGGTGCGCTCGTAATTGGCGCGGTAGTCATCCCAGTCATGGTTGGGGTCATCCTCGACCGGGTCGGCCAGAAACCACATCCGCTTTCCGGTGGCCTGCACCATGTTGTGCAGGGCGCCATATTCGAGGAAGGCGGTCTCGAAGGTGCGTTCTTTGGCAAGACCGCGGTAAAGGTTGGGTGTGCGCGTGGTGCCTGTCCAGACCTGGCCGATGTAGCCGTCGCACGAGTCCAGTTGCGCGAGGCTCGATTCGGGGCTCACGATGCCCCAGTGCGAATAGTTGAGAAGGCTGTGGGTGGGCACGTAACAGCGGACCTGCTGTCGCTTGGAACGGGCGTGTTCCTTGGCCGCCGTGAACACCGTATCGAGGGCGCGCCGGTAGAGATAATACTTGAGTTTGCTGGCCTTGTACTGCGCCTCGGGGGAGGAGTGTGGAGGCTGCCACGGCTCGCCGTAGAATGCGTGCCATTCGCGCTTGAAGGATTCGCTGTAGCCGGAACGCACCCAGAACTCAGGCTCTTCCAGATGTATGGCGAGGACCCCGGCGTCAATCGCCTGCTTTACGCGTTCGGAGATCATGCGGGCGTAAGGCTCGGTGGGCACCATGTAATAAACATCCCCGCCGTGCGATAACTTCTCGCCGTTGCGGTCAACCTGCGCATCGTCAATGTGCTGCTGGCCGTCGAAGCGCCCATAGAGGTAGTCCTGGTAGTTTCCCCAGGCGATGCCGGTCATCAGGTCGATGCGATAGCCGCGCTCGCGCCAGGAGGCAATCCGGCTCGGCAATGATTCATTGATCCCATACACGATCGCGACATCGGACTTGATGTCGGTCTGGGGACGGTAGGGGCCAGCGGTCTGAAAGGAAGTGCGTTCAAGGCGCGATGGTTTCATGGGCGGTTCCTCCGTCGCGAACGCCAGGGGCACGGAGCATATCAGCACTGCGGCGACTTGAGCGGTGCGAATGATGCGAATCAGCACCTCTGCCTCCTTGCATCGGCCGGGCCGGGGCGCGCAGGCACGCCACTCTTCCGCGCCCACGCGGCCGCGACCTTCTGGCGGGGACGCCCATCGCAGGCGCGTTTGTGCGGGCGCGTGCGACAGGAGGAGATGGTACGCGCGCCGAACCAATGCCACTCCCAGGGGACGCCAATGCGCGCACCGCGCGCTGCGTGCGTTTCCGGGCGGCCTTTCGCGAGAATGCGCAGCACAGACACGAACAATGCTGGCAGAGGTCGGCGGCAACTGGTGCTTTTCATGGCAGCGGTTGCGGCCCTGGGCATGACGGGCGGGATCTTCGAGACGACGTTCAACAATTTCCTCAACGACACGTTCGGGATCACCGCCAGGCAGCGAGGAGTGCTGGAGTTCCCGCGCGAACTGCCCGGCTTCTTGGTGGCGATGGTGGGCGGGATTCTGTTCTTCCTGTCGGAGACCAGGCTGGGCGTCCTGTCCGCCGTCGCCGTCGCTCTCGGCATCGTCGGGCTGGCATCACTGGGCACGAACTACTGGCTGATGATCGTCTTCATGGTGCTGTGGAGTGCGGGGAGCCACATGATGATGCCTGTCAGCAGCACGATCGCGCTCAGCCTGGCTCCTCCGGATCGCCGCGCCTGGATGATGGGGCGCATCGGTTCGGTAGGAGTGGGGGCCGGTCTGCTGGGCGCGGTAGTGGTGTGGACGGGCCTGCAGTATCTGCACATCGGCTACCGCACGACCTTCGCCATCGCCGCGGGCTGCGCATTCTGCGCCGCCGCAGTATTCTCTCGCCTGGCGCCTTTGCCGTCGAGAGGCGGCCAGCGGCCGAAACTGGTGCTCAAGCGGAAATACTGGCTCTACTACGTGCTCAATATCTTCTCCGGCGCGCGAAAACAGGTTTTCGTAACGTTCGGCCCGTGGGTGCTGGTCAAGGTCTTCGGCGAGCCGGCGCCGACGATCGCGAAGATATGGGTCGCGGCATCGGCAGTCGGCATCTTCTTCCAGCCGCAACTGGGGAAACTGATTGACCGCCTGGGTGAGCGCGTGATTCTAATGTCGGACGCGATCTTGCTTGTCGGCGTCTGCCTGGGGTATGGGTTCGCGCGGCAACTGCCGCTGGCCAACCCGGTGCGCCTGGTGTATGTCTGCTATGCGCTCGACCAGATCCTGTTCGCGGTGGGAATGGCGCGCGCCACATACCTGGACAAGATCGCGGAAAGCGAGCAGGACATTCACGCCTCGCTGTCCGTGGGGGTAACGATTGACCATGCGGTCTCGATGTCAATCCCCAGCCTGGGCGGGTTCGTGTGGATGGCGTTCGGGTTTCAGTATGTTTTCGTGGGGGCGGCATGCATTGCCCTCTGCAATCTGATTGCCGCGAGCCTGGTGCGCGTGCCCAAGGAGCGCCTGCGCCGGGAGCCCGTTCCCGCGCCCGAGGCGATGGAGAGGTAAGAGCGCTGCGCCGGGCACTGACGAGTCTCCTGTATTGACGCCATTCGAGGCCCAGCGGCGCCGAGGATTTTCCGCTGAGCGCACAGGCGAATTCCGCGATAGTCTCACTACTGCGACCTGGCATGAACCAAGGGGTTACCATGCGCGTCTTTTTCTGTTAGAGTGGGAAAGGAACTCGCGGCGACAATGTTTATTGCGGTTGGGTCAACGGCGCTCGATGGGCCAGCAGGGCGTGCAGAGGGCGAACTGACAGGAGGCAAACCCCAACGGGTCGGGCGCACGTGGGCCTGGTGTGTGCTCGTGGCTTTGGCGATTGCCGTGTATTTCGGGGGAATAGGTTCCTACCCGTTCCTGGATCCGGATGAAGGCCGCTATGCTGAGATTCCTCGCGAGATGCTCGAGACGCGCGATTTCGTTACACCGCGCCTGAATTATGTCCACTATTTCGAGAAGCCCCCGCTCTTTTACTGGCTGACAGCGGGCGCGATGGGAGCCCTGGGCCGGACGGAGACCGCGGGAAGGATTGTTCCTGCCCTGTGCGGCCTGGCCACTGTTCTGCTTGTAATGGCAATGGCGGCGAAGATTGCGGGCCAGCGCGCCGGGGTGTTGGCCGGATGGGTCTATCTGACGAGTCTTCTGCCGCTGGTCATGGCGAGGCTGTTGGTGATAGACGGCCTTTTCAGCCTTCTAGTTGCTGGTGCCTGGTGCTGCTGGTGGTTCGGGTACGCGTGCCAGGAGCCGAAGAACCAGCGCGCCTGGTATGTGACCGCGTGGGCCTTGCTTGGCCTGGCAACCATGGCCAAAGGCCCTGTGGCGCTGGCGCTTACCGCGTTGCTTGTCGTGGCCTTCCTGGCGCTGCGACGCGATCTGCGGGCGCTGAAGGCGATGGCCTGGTGGCCGGGCTTGCTGGTGTGGGCCGCAATTGTGCTGCCATGGCACGTCTTGGTCAGCCTGCGCAATCCGGAGTTTCTGCGGTTTTTCGTGGTGGTGCAGCATATCGAGCGTTTCCTGGGGGAGAGCAAGGAACACGTGAAGCCGGCCTGGTTCTTCTTGCCGATATTCATCCTGGGGATGGCGGCGTGGGCCCCGATGCTTTTCCCCGCGCTTGCAAAAGCATGGCGGCGCGGGCGATCCGCCATTCGATTGACGAAGAGTGGAGCAGGCGAGGGCGGTGAACAAGTCGGTACGAGAGACACCGCAGCGCTGTATCTGCTGGTGTGGGTGGGGGCAGTGATCGTTTTTTTCAGCGCCAGCAGTTGCAAGTTGGTGCCATATATCCTTCCCGCTTACCCTGCCGCCGCAGTCCTGATCGGCTGGCACCTGGCCGAGGGCGGAACGAGAGGCCGGGCTGCGGCATGGTGCGGCCTTTTCGCAGCCCTGTTTCTTGTCCTACTTGCTATCGCGCTGCCGATAGTCAACAGCAGGCAGAATGACGTGCCGCACGCGGCGGTCGCGCATCTGGGGCTAGCCTTGCAACTGATCCTTGCAGCGGCAGCGTTGACGATAGGCATCGCCATCTGGCGGCGAAGTCTGCTGCCAGTGGCCCTCGGCCTTGCGGTCGTGATAGCGACGCCCGCCCTCATTGCCGCCACCGGCAAGGTCGGCCGCTACAGGAAGGTTTCGACGCTTGCGAAGGCATTGCCCCATCTGCCTCCCGAAGTAAGGATCGTAGAATGGGGATGCTACGACCAGAGCCTGGGCTTCTACACGCGGCGGCGAGTGATATTGGTGCATCTCGTGGGCGAACTGCTTCTGGCAGACAGGTCTGGGAAGGACCGGGATTTCTTCCTGGAGGGAAAGCGAAACTTGCCTCTCCTTGCGCAGAAAGGCCCCGTGCTGCTAAACATTGATCTGGCGGATTGGGGCAGGGCGCAAGACCTGAAGATGTTCGAGCCGGTGGCGGCGAATTCCGGGAACGTGATGCTTGGCAATCGGGAGTTCTTCCGGCTTACGGGCCTTGCGCCCTGGCCGCGCGAGGCGATCCACCGGCCGCCAATACTCCTTTATCCCAGGCTTTCCGGCCGCTAGAGCGGCAAGTCCGATCGAAAGCCAGGCAGGCGCACAGGAGCAAGACTCGAAAATGAAGTGCGGCAGCAACGTGAACCACGATAGTCTTTCAAGCGTTCTAAATACGGGAGATGGGCTGCGGTGTGTCGCGCGGGGGGCTGGAAACTGGTGATGGGCGATGGGTGATGAACGAGCGGCAGTAAGCATAGTCGTGCCAGTCTATAACGAAGAGGAATCGCTGCCCCGGCTGCTGGAGGCGCTCGACGAAGTTGCGCCCACGCTGCCCCAGCGCGTGGAATACGTCCTGGTTGACGACGGAAGCCGGGACCGCTCGCTCGAGATGATGAATGCGTTTCACAGCCGCTCGGCGGCGGTGAAGGTGATCGAACTCGCGGCCAACTTCGGGCAGCACGCGGCTGTGATGGCGGGGCTGGAGCACGCGGAGGGAGACGTGGTTGTCACCCTCGACGCTGATCTGCAGAACCCGCCCTCGGAAATACCGAAACTGGTGGCGAGGGTGCAGGAGGGCTACGATGTGGTGGCAGGCTGGCGGCGGCGCCGCCGCGACCCGCTGAGCCGCCGCCTGGCATCCTGGATGCTGAACCGCACCCTGGGCGCTGCGACCGGACACTACCTGCACGATTACGGGTGCATGTTGAGGGCCTATTCGCGGCCTGTGGTGGATGCCATCAACCAGTGCGCCGAGCGCCACACATACCTGCCTGTCCTGGCCAACATGTTCTCGAAACGCGTTACGGAGATCGAGGTCGGGCACTCCGAGCGCCAGGCGGGGAAGACGAAATACTCGTGGAGCAGATTGTGGCGGCTCAACCTGGACCTGATGACGACGTTGACCACTCTGCCGCTGCACTGGGTGAGCCTGGGCGGCCTTTTCGTGGCGCTGCTCGGGGTAGCCTTTGCCATCTTCCTGATCATCCGGCGCTTGATAGTGGGGCCGGAAGTGCAAGGGGTTTTCACGCTGTTCGCGATCCTGTTCTTCTTCGTCGGGGCGCAGATATTTGCCATCGGTCTGATCGGGGAGTATCTCACTCGCATTTATGATCAGGTTCGCGGCAGGCCAAAGTATCTCGTGCGGCGAGTGCAGCGAAGCGCAGCCGGGACCGCACAGCAGGCAGTCGAGAAAGCCCCGGCGGGCCCTCAGCCGGATGAGCCAGGGTAGGGGATCGCGCGATGCGGGTGATCTGTCTGGCGTATCACTTGGTTGGCCACATGGGCCTGCGCTATTTCCTTGAGGAGACCGACGATCACGTAGTCGGTGTCTTCTCGCACGAAGATGCGCCGGGGGAAGAGGTCTGGTGGCCGTCTGTTGCCGACCTTGCGAGAGAGCGGGGCGTGCCGGTCTTCACTCCGGAGAACATCAACCAGCAGGAGTGGGTGGAGAAGATCGCCGCGCTGCGCCCGGACTTCATCATCAGCCTCTGGTATCGCTACCTGGTGAAGAAGCCGATCCTCGAACTGCCTGCGGGCGGGTGCCTGAACCTGCACGGCTCGCTGCTGCCGAAATATCGCGGGCGTGCGCCGGTCAACTGGGTGCTTGTGAACGGCGAGGTGAAAACCGGCATGACGCTTCAGTACATGGTGCCGCGGGCTGATGCGGGGGACATCGTGGGCCAGGCCGCGGTTCCCATCGAGTTACACGACACCGCGCTGACACTGTATCACAAGTTGGTAGATGCGGGGCATGAAGTATTGCGCGCTGCGTGGCCGCTTCTTCGCTCGGGCAAGGCGCAGCGGATCCCCCAGAATGAGGGCGAAGCCACTTACTTCGGACGCCGCACGCCGGAGGACGGCCGGTTTTCGTGGCACTGGCCAGCTCTCAGGATTCACAACTTGGTGCGGGCGGTAACGCATCCATATCCCGGGGCTTTCACCGAAAGCGCCGCAGGCAGGCTGTATGTGTGGTCATCGGCTCCAGCGCCGGGCCTGGTGCACCCGCGACTCCACCCGCCAGGCACGGTTCTTCAGGCTGGTGAAGAGGGGATTTCGGTTGCGACCGGGGAAGGAAGCCTGCTGGTTCGCAGGGTTCAACTGGAGGGTGAAGAAGAATTATCGGGCTGCGAGTTCGCAGCACGGCATCATATCGAGCGCGGTTCTTCGCTGCGCTCGGCGAAAGCGTAACACGCAACAGGAGAGATAACGGAATGAAGGTACTGATTACGGGCGGAGCAGGTTTTCTGGGTGGGCACCTGGCGGATGCGTTTATTGCGCGCGGCGACAACGTGATCTGCATGGACACAGGCTCGATTGCCAAGATTCGGCACAATCTGGGTCACCCCAACTTCACCTTAGTGCACGACAGCGTGCTCAACGAACCGATGGTGGACGCGCTGGTGGGCCAGGCTGACCTGGTTTATCACCTGGCAGCGGTTGTGGGCGTCGAGCACTACGTGGCCGACCCCTACGCGGTGCTGAATGTCAACATCAACGGCATGCAGGTCGTCCTGCGGGCGGCCTACGGGCATGGGAAGAAGGTGATTTTCAGCAGCACGAGCGAGGTCTATGGGCGCAATCCGCGAATTCCGTGGTCGGAGGATGATGACCGGGTTCTGGGCTCGACGCGTATAGACCGGTGGTGCTATTCGACATCCAAGGCGGCGGGGGAGCACTTCTGCTTTGCCTACCGGAAGTTGGGCCTGCCAGTGGTGGTGCTGCGCTATTTCAACGTATATGGCCCTCGGCTCGATGCCCTGGATCGCGGGCGGGTGATCACGATCTTCCTGGGTAAGGCGCTTCGCAACGAGCCGATCACCGTCGTTGGCGACGGTTTGCAGACGCGATGCTTCACCTATGTTTCCGATGCCATTCGCGCTACGGTCGAAGCGGGGCTGCGCGAGAAGGCGATCGGCGAGATCATCAATATCGGAAGCAATGTCGAAACGACTATGCGCGACCTGGCGGAGATGGTTGCGCGCCTGTCGGGCTCTAAGTCCGAGATCGTGTTTGTGCCCCAGGAAACGGTTTATGGGACCAGTTACGAAGACGTGCCCCGCCGGGTGCCGGACACGATGCGAATGGAGACGATGCTCGGTGTGAAAGCCGAGATTCCGCTTGAGGAGGGGCTGCGGCACACTATTGACTATTTCCGCAGCCTGGCTGGCGAGACGGCTGCCGCCACGCCCTAGCAGCCGGTCCGTGAAAGATGCAGACAGCGCAGATAGCCCCGCGCCATGCGCACTAGCAGGCCGCTGGTTTGCATCAAGGTTGACGTTGATACCCTCGAGGGCTACCTGAAGGGCGTCCCCAGGCTGCTGGAAATCCTGGGCGGCCTCGAGATTCGCGCGACCTTCTGCGTGCCCATGGGGCCGGACCGGTCGGGCCGCGCTATCCGGCGCGCGTTCACGCGCCCCGGATTCCTGGCCAAGATGCTGCGCACCCGCGCGGTCTCGATGTATGGCTGGCGGACGATGCTCTACGGCACGCTGCTGCCCGGCCCGATGATAGCCGCTGCCAGGCCCCAACTGCTGGAGCAAATTGTTTCTGCAGGTCACGAACTGATACCTCACGGCTGGGACCATGTCGCCTGGCACGACAATCTCTCGAAGTGGGGCCTGGAGCGCACGCGGGAGGAACTGCGGCGTGCCTGCCGCGGGATGGAAGCCCATACCGGGCGGCCGTGCGTCGCGTTCGCCGCGCCGGGCTGGCAGGCAACCGCGAACAGCCTGAGAGCGGAGGAGGAACTGGGGCTGCGCTACGCCTCTGACACGCGGGGATGGTGTCCTTTCTTCCCGCTTGTGGGTGGCCAGGCAATCGGAGTGCTCCAGATTCCGACGACACTGCCGACGCTCGACGAACTGATAGGCCGCCCTGATCTGCAGGATGGCGGTCTGATGCAGCATGTGCTCGCGCTCATCCAGCAGCCGCCGCGCCCTTCAGGGCCCCTATCGGCTACGGCAGGCAATGAGACCAGAGCCGGTGGGGGCGCGGTCGAAAGCAGTACGAACGCTCACGTGTTCACAATACACGCCGAGGTGGAAGGGCGCGGCTGGGCGCAGTGGCTCGGAGGGCTGCTGCGGCGGCTGCGCGCGGCCAGCGCCGAAATCCTCACGCTAGCGGACATCTACGAAGGGGCAGCGGGCGGGGCTCGCCCGGTTGTGTCTCGCGCGACAGACCGCGAGTTGCCTGGCCGCGCAGGGCGCGTTTCCTGCCAGGGCGGCGCGCAGGCCGAATTGTGACCTGAGAAGCGGCCACAGGCCTGCTGGGCGGGCGCAGGACAGCCCGCACGCATATCTTCTGACGCAATCCGCGCGGGCTCTACAACCTCTCACAGGGCGCACTCTTGGCCCAGGGTATTAGTGCCAAAGGGCAGCCCGGGTAAAACCCGAGAACGCAGAATATGCTACCCACGCCTGATTCCAGCCTGCAAGGGAAGGGTCTAGAATGTTACGCGATGGTGGGACGAGCGACCCGATATGCGACACCGTTGCGTGAGCAGGGCGACGAGCAAAGTCCTGGCTACGGGTGCGTTGTAAGCGTCGGTCGCTCCCGCGGCAGTCTAGTAGTTGCGGGCAGTAAAAACCTAAACCATTTCCTAGAAAGGGAAAGGGGGTGAAGAGATGTTGACATGGCTCAAGTCGCTGTGGCGTGATGAAGAGGGTGCGACGATGGTCGAGTACGCGCTGATGCTGGCGCTGATCGCCATCGTGTGCATCTTGGTCGTGACTGCCTTGGGGCAGAAGACTGGTCAGGCGTTCAACTTGGCGCAGACCAGCCTGCCGGGCACGTCAAACCAGGTCCAGCCCACCCCGTAACAGGGTTGGGAATTGGGGGCTCCGCCTTCGCCGGCTCCTCGCTCGTCCCCCAGCGCACTCATCCTTCGGGTCGGCAGCGGGCGGGGGCGGAACCCCTGAGGCTACGAGAGAACGAAAACGTGGATATGGGAGTGAGTTCAGCAAGCACGATAGTGTTGTTGGCAGTTCTGGCGGCCGCGGTGTTCATGGACATCGGGCGCGGCAAGATATACAACGTGCTGACCGTTCCCGCGATGGCCGCGGGGCTTGCGATTGCTGCCGCCGGAGGACTGAAGAGTCTTCAGGTGAGCGTGCTGGGACTGGCAGCAGGCCTCGCCCTGGGGGGCATGTTGATGGCCGTCGCCCACCTGGGCGGTGGAGATGCAAAACTCCTGATGGCGATCGGCGCTCTGAAGGGGCTCAACTTCCTTATCTGGTCATTCTTGCTTGGCGCGGTGGCAGGCGGCGTGGTGGCGGCGGCAATACTCGCCAGAAAGCGCCTGCTGACAAGAGCGCTGCCAGCCGCCGCCGGGGCGGCGATTCAGGCCGCGCTCGTCCGTTCAGCAGCACCGAGGTTCGCCTTCACTGGGGTGCGCATGGCCTATGCGCCTGCGCTGGCGGTTGGTTGCCTGGCGGCGCTGGTGCTGTGAACTCGTGGTTGGCAAGTCGAGGAAGACGGCAATGGCGATGAAAAGGCTAGTCAAAGAGAGACGCGGGGTGGCGCTCGTCGAGTTCGCATTCATCGTGATACTCCTATTCACGCTGTTCCTGGGCATCACGGAGTTCGGGGTAATGATGTTCCGGCAGTTGACGTTGACGCAAGTTGCGCGCGAGGGCTCGCGGCACGCCTCTCTCGGCCGGCCTGTTGAGGAGATCCAGGAGCGCATCAAGAACACGGCTGGCGCGCTGGACGCGAACGCGATCACGACGCAACTGAAATACAGCACGGACAACGGGCTCACTTATCCGAATGTCCTGCAGAATGACAGCGGCGGCCACAACAATGCGCCGCCGGGCAGCCTGATCAAGGTGCATCTGGCCTATCCGGACAGGTTGCTTTTCGGAAGTTTCTTTGGGTTCCTGAGCAACGTCCACGACAACACCATTACGTTGAACACCGACGTGATAATGCGGCGGGAATAGCGTGCGTGGGGGTACGGAAATGAAGGCCATATTGAAAAAACTGAGCAGCGAGCGTGGGATCAGCCTGGTGCTGTTTTCGATGCTGCTGGTGGTTTTGCTTGGGGCGGTCGGACTGGCTCTCGACATGGGGCGGCTTTATGCGGCCCGGCAGTATCTTGTGAATTCGTGCGACGCCTCTGCTCTGGCCGGCGGAATGGAACTGCCCGACAAGCCCGACGCGACGCTCAAGGCGACCCAGTGCTCGGCCGCAAACAAGGATTCCTCGGCCAACCGCGTGTCCGCCTACAGTGTCTCGTTCCCGGCTGACGACAAGATCCGCGTTGACGGCACCATGACCGTCGGGCTCACATTCGCGCGCATCCTGGGCTTTGAACGGACGCGGGTCAGCGCCTACGCGGTTGTCCTGAAGACCGGGGCCATCGGTTGGGCCTCCGACCAAGTGGTGCCCTGGGGCATCCCGCAGGTGAATTACACGACGGGGCAGAGCATCACGCTCAAACTGGGGTCGCAGAAGAGCCTTCAGCAAAACCAGTTGCAGGGGAACTTCTATCCTCTGGCGCTCGAGCGCAGCCTGGGCGATGGCAGCAGCGGCGGCGACGTTTATCGGCACGACATCATGTACGGGTTCGACGGAACGGTGGAAGTGGGCGACGTAACCGACACCGAGCCGGGAAACATGGTGGGGCCGACTCGCCAGGCTGTTGACTACCGGTTCCAGCAGGCTGCCGCGAATCCGCTGTGGGCTGACGACACGTGCTCCAGCATTGACTACGGGAACCCCAGAGTGGTGCTCGTGCCCATCGTCTCGCCCATGGGGGCGGGACGGACCGAGGTTACGATCCTGGGCTTTGCCGCCTTCTATCTGCTCAGCGTCCAAGGCGGGCAGGTATCAGGCTGTTTCGTTGGCTACACGATCCCGAATGCGGGCGGTTCAGGCCCGGATTACGGGGTCACCACATTCAAACTGATAGAGTAAAGGAGCAAAGGGAGGAAAGTTGAGATGAAGAGCATCTCGCGACGCACAGTTTTTCTGGCAGCCGTCTGCGCGGGGCTACTCGCTGCTCTGTTGGTTTTCCTCTTCATTGACGCACAGAGGACGAAAGCAGCGCAGATGGTTGAGCGCGTGCCTGTCGTTGTGGCCGCGCGCGACATCGCCGCCCGCACGGTCATCGAGCCTGACATGATCAGGGTGGAGCGGCTGTCTGCGATCCAGGTGCCGTCCAACAGCCTCTCCTCGGTGGAGCAGGCCAGGGGAAAGGTAGCCCTGGAGATGATCGGGGCTGGCGATGCGGTGGTGAGCACCAGGGTCGCCGCGAGGAACGCTTCGCTCGGCCTGGCCTACGTGGTGAGGCCCGACATGCGGGCGGTAACGGTCGCACTGGACCCCATTATCGGGGTGGCAGGGTTCCTGAAGCCTGGGGACCATGTTGACGTTCTGGCCACGTTCGTAGTGGACGACGTCAGCGTGACCAAGACCGTTTTGCAGGATGTGGAGTTGCTCGCCCTGGGTCCCGAGGCGCTGCCGACGGAAGTAAAGAGCAAGGCGGGAGAAAACTCCGAGGCGCGCCAGCAGCCGAATGCCACTCTTACCGTTACCCCGGAACAGGCAGAGAAGTTGATTCTTGCCGAATCACGCGGCAAACTGCGCCTCAGCCTGCGGGCTGTGGGCGACGATGTGAAGGTTGCTTTGCGCGGCGTGAACACTGTTTCCCTGATCGGGATCGCCCCCAAGTCGGGCTCCTCGTATGCAGCCCCCGTGGCGCGTGAGCGGCCCCCGGTTTCATCGGTCGGCTACACCAGCCCGGCATTCTACGGCGGCATGCGCCCGTTCTTCGACAAGCCGAGAGTGCCTGCCCTGGGCGTGGCCAGTGCCTTTGAGGGCCTCGCAGGGGGCAAGGAAGTTGAAGTGGTCAGAGGCAGCGAGAAGACGGTAGTGAGGGTCTCTGAATAGAGTGAAACACTAGCCGGGCCCACTCGCCGACTGGCGGGTTAGCCTGGGAGGAAAGGAGAGGCGCTGCAGCCCGCACGCCAGCGGGGCAGCGGCCGAAGGGGAGAAAAATGGAATTCATGAAGCGCATACGAAGGAAGGTTCTGTTGGCAGCGTGCCTGGCTGTGGCTCTCACCTTCGCGGCTGGCGCGCAGGCAGTGGAAGTCACCGCGGCTCCCGGCGGGGCGGTGGTGTCCGGCCAGGCTGTCGAGAAGTCGCTCGCGGTGGGCGAATCGTTGATTCTCGATTTCCAGGGATTGACTCGCGCCGCTATCAGCGATCCGGCAGTCGCCGACGTGGTGGTGCTTTCCACGGCCCAGTTGCTCATCAACGGCAAGGCACCCGGCGGCACGTTACTCTATGTGTGGGACAAGAAGGGGCGCTGGACATACCGGTTGTCGGTTTCCAAGGCCCCCTCGCGGATTGCCGCGCTGTTGCCCAAGATCAACGCCGAGATCGGGATTCCCACTGTCCGTGCCACCTTGGTGAACGAGGTGGTGGTGCTCGAGGGCACAGCGGCGTCTGCCGCCCAAGCGGCGCGCGCCGAGGCGATCGCGAGCATCTACGCGAAGGAAGTCAAGAACCTCATCGAGGTCCAGGCCGAGGCGCCGAAGGCGAAGGTTTCGCTAGCGGACGTGCAGGCTGCCTGCGGCCCGTCCTACAAGGTTGCGGCGATCGCACCCGACACGTACGCTGTCGAAGGGCAAGTTACAGCCAAGGACGCCAAGAGGATTGAGGCCATATTGGAGGCCCTGGGCAAGGAGGTCAAGATAGTCAATCTGCTGACGCCTGCGCCGGTGCGTCAGATCATCGTGCGCGCCAAGGTGGTTGACGTTGATAAGAGCGCGCTCAAAGACCTGGGCGTTGATTGGGGCCGAAACGAGCGCGCCACCACGGAGACAGGGGACGTCAAGTTCACTTTCTTCCCCAACGAGATCTTCCTGGGTGAGAGCCTTGCGGGCTCCAGTGAACACGGTGTGCTGGATGGAGGCCCGATTCGCAGGCTGCAGTTCTTCGGGGCGCGCCTGCAAGCCCTGGTGACCGAGAACAAGGCCAGGATCCTGTCCGAACCCAATCTGCTTGTCAGGGAGGGGGAAAAGGCGAACATCCTGGTCGGCGGCGAGATCCCGATCCCGATCGCGCAGGCTACCGGGGCGGCCGTGCCAGCGATTACGGTTCAGTGGAAGGAATTCGGTGTGCGGCTTGCCATCGAAGGCTACATCATGACAGACGGCAAGTCCATTGACCTGGTGGTGGTGCCCGAAGTCAGCAGCCTCGACTTCGGCAACGCGATTACCGTGAGCGGGATTGTGCTGCCCGCGCTCAAGACGAGGCGGGCTGAGACCCGCGTGCAGGTGCTGAATGGGCAGACGCTGGTGATCGGCGGCCTGTTCCAGAGCGAGGACTCCAAGCAACTGCGCAAGGTTCCGTTCCTGGGGGACATCCCCATCCTGGGTGAGTTCTTCAAGTCGCGGCACAATATCAGGCGGGAGAGCGAGTTGATGATCTTCGTGACGCCGGAGATTGTCGAGCAAGCGACGGCAGGAGGCGGGCGATGAGCGACGGCGCAGCCAACCGGGTCCGCGTGCTGGTGGCTGACAGCGACCTGAGGGTCACTGAAAGATACCGCAGTTGGCTTGCCGGCCAGCCGGATGTCGAGGTCGTGGGCGTGGCGCAAGACGGCCTGGAAGCGGCCCAGTTGGCCGTGCAACTGCAGCCCGACGTGGTTGTCATGGAGAAGGACCTGGAGGGCACGGACGGACTGCAGGCGGCTGAGTATGTATGGCTGGCAGCACCTCAGATCGCCACGATTATCGCGTGCCAGGAGCCCACGGCGGATCTGGTCCGCAGCGCGATGCGCGCCGGTGCCAAAGACTGCATCAGCAAGCCCACCGACGCGAAGGCTTTGCTCGCTGCGATAAGGGATGCCGCGCGCGCGCGTGAGCACCGCAACAGCACTGAGTATCGCACGCTGATTGACCCGGCGCGCATGTCGCGCGTGATCAGCGTTACCGGTGCCAAGGGCGGGGTGGGAAAGACGACGATCGCGACTAACCTGGCGGTTACGCTGGCGCGCAAGCATCCCGGCGAGGTGGTGCTGCTGGATACCTACGCCCAGTTCGGCGACGTGGCCTTGATGTTGAACCTGAAACCGAAGCGGGCCTTGGTGGACCTTGTGCCCCTGGAGGATGAACTGGACACCGAACTGGTCGAGGCGCACCTGACACAACACTCCAGCGGGCTGAAGGTGATGGTGGGCTCCATCCAGCCCCTGGAACTGAACGCCATTTCCGTGAAGTGCTTGAGCGGGGTGCTGAACATGCTCAAGCGCTCTCACCGGTTCATAGTGATGGATGTGCCGCCGATGCTTTACGATGCGACCGTCTATGCGCTCAGCCACTCGCTGTATGTGATGTTGGTGGCCAATCTCTTCGACCTCACAACGCTCGATGACAGCAGGAAACTGTTCCGGATACTGGTGCAGAAATACTTGCCCGAAGAGAAGATCCTCCTGGTGCTTAACCGCATAAGCCGGCACAACCGCCTGCAGGCGAGCGAGGTTGACCGCACATTCGGCCACCGGGTGGCAGTCCAGATTCCCAACGCAGGCCCGGTGGTAGTTGCTGCGGTCAACGAGGGCAGGCCGTTCGTGCTCAGCCATCCGAACGTGCCGATCTCGCAGAGCATACTGGCCCTGGCGGAACAAGTGAGCGCACCTTTGGTCAATCTGGACAATGGCGGCAGGCCCGTGGTCAGCCCGATGCTGGCGGGCCTTGCCTGGCAGCGCCAGGAGGCGTGAAGGTAGGTGAAAGGAGCGAAGAGTGTCTAACCCGGTGTCAGTCCCAGTCCAATTGGCGGAAACCGACCTGGCGCCCGGACTCACCCGCGAGCAACTGATCGAGATCGAGTCCCAGGTGCACGAGCGCCTGGTTGAGGAGACACAACCGCCCGTTCTGGCGGCGATGTCCAAGGAACGGATGCTTCAGCAGATCGAGGGGATTGCGGACAGGGTGCTTGAGGAGCGGAGCCTGGCCCTACCTGTGCGCGTGCGCACGAGGCTGGTGCGCGAGGTTTACTACGAGGTGCGCGGCTATGGCCCCATCCACCCCCTAGTGGATGATCCGACTCTCACCGAGATTATGGTGAACGGGCCCAAGCAAGTGTGGGCAGAGCGGGACGGGAAACTGTTCCTGACCGACCGCGTCTTCAAGGACGATGCGCACGTAATGCGCGTGATTGACCGCATCGTAACCCCCCTGGGCCGCCGCATTGACGAGGCCAGCCCGATGGTTGATGGCCGCCTGCCGGACGGGTCTCGAGTGAACGCGATCATCCCGCCGCTTGCGCTGCACGGGCCCCACCTGAACATCCGCAAGTTCTCGCGGGTGCCCTATACCGCCGACGACCTGATCGCCTTCGACACCTACACCAGGCAGATAATGGATTTCCTGAAGGCCTGCGTCATCGCGCGTCTGAACATCATCGTTTCCGGGGGTACTGGCAGCGGGAAGACCACCACCTTGAACGTGCTGTCGTCATTCATCCCGTCGAGCGAGCGCATCGTGACGATCGAGGATGCCGCAGAACTCAGGCTGCAGCAGGAGCACGTTGTATCGCTGGAAAGCAGGCCTCCTAACATCGAGGGCAGAGGCGAAATCACGATCAGGCAGCTGGTGCGCAACTCGTTGAGGATGAGGCCGGACCGCATCATCGTGGGTGAGACCAGAGGCGGAGAAGCCTTGGACATGCTGCAGGCGATGAACACCGGCCACGACGGCTCGCTGTCAACCGCCCACACCAACAGCCCGCGGGATACGCTGTCGCGCCTGGAAACCATGGTGCTGATGGCCGGAACAGACCTTCCCTCTCGCGCCATTCGCGAACAGGTTTCCTCGGCCATCAACCTGATAGTGCACCAGGCCCGCTATCGCGATGGCAGCCGAAAATGCACGTACGTCAGCGAGATACAAGGCATGGAAGGGGACACCATCGTGCTTCAGGACCTCTTCCTTTTCATCCAAGAGGGAGTGGACAAGGACGGCAACGTCATCGGCTATCACGCCGCCACCGGCCTGCGGCCGAAGTGCCTGCCAAAGCTGGAGGCGCAAGGCCTGTTCCTCGCGCCCGACACCTTTTCGCCTGCAGGAGGGATCAGATGAACATCGCTTTGCTTCTGGCGTTGGCTTTCGTTTGCGGCGCGGTCTTGGTGGCGTTGATTCTCAGCGCGCCCTGGGGGGTGCTGCGTTTCAGGCGCAGGCTGCGCGAAATAGCGGACCCCAGCGCGGGCAGCCGGCCGAAAAAGGTCTCCATGGACCGGTTCCCGACGATCAGCAAGATGCTTCAGCAGCGAGGCTATCTGGACCCGCTAACCAGGCGCCTGGCGCGAGCAGGGACGGACCTTTGCGCCAGCGAGTTCGTGGCGTTGAACGTCTTGTGCGCGGCCGTTCCGATGCTCGTGGTTTGGCTGCTGTGGCGATCAGTGCTTCTGGCGTTGGCGGCGGTGATCGCGGGCGGGATCGCGCCGATGCTTGCGCTGATGGTAAGTGAGCAGCGGCGGCTGATGAAGTTCGAACGGCAACTGCCGGACGGCCTGATCCTGATTGCATCCTCGCTGCGCTCGGGCTATGGGTTCATGCGCGCGGTGCAGGTCCTCACCCAGGAAATGGCGCCGCCAATATCCACGGAGTTCAAGAAGACGCTCGAGGAGGTCAACCTCGGCATAGAGACCGAAGAAGCGCTGAGGCACATGGCCGAGCGTATCCCGTCCTATGACCTGGACATAACAGTGAGCGCTGTGGGCGTCCAGTTGCAGGTGGGCGGCAACCTGGCCCAACTGCTCGAGACCGTCGCGGAAACGATCCGCGAGCGCCAGCGCATCCGCGCCGAGATTTCGACCCTTACCGCCGAGGCCAGACTGTCCGGGGTGATCCTGTTCGTGCTGCCGATCGTGATGCTCGTGGTGGTGAACATACTCAACCCGGGCTACATCGGGCCGCTTATAAGAACGGAGTTCGGCCATATCCTGGCGGCGGCGGGCTTCGTGCTCCAGGTGATCGGTGGGCTGGTCATCTGGCGCATGCTGCAACTGGAATTGTAGGAGCGAGGCACTGCGATGCAAGACATGCAAACGATGCAAGTAGCAATCCTGGCACTCACTTTCGTCTCCGCAAGCCTGGCGGTTTATGCAATCGCTTACCGCCCCCAGGCGATCGCCATCAGGCAGCGGGCGGAGCAGTATTTGTCCGCCGGGGCGGGCGGGGCGTCGGCGGGCAAGCGGCTGGACCGGCCCTTCCAGCAGCGCATTCTCGCGCCGCTGCTGCGCAGAATTGGGCAAATCGTTTACGGCGTTACGCCGGCAGGAGTGGTGAAGAGGATTCAGAGGAAACTCGACGCCGCCGGGAACCCGGCGTGGTTGGGGGTCAAAGAATTCCTGGCGCTTTCGGTGCTGTCGCCGGTGGTCATAGTGCCGCTGGCGTGGTGGTCGGCCGGGGTGCTGCCTCTTCCGCGTCTGGCAGATGGCCTGTGGCGGCTGTGTGGGATCGCGGTGGGTGTGCTGCTGCCGCATTACGCGCTGCAGAAACACATGGAGCAGCGCCAGCGTAAGATCCGGCGCTCGCTTGCAGACGCTGTTGACTTGATGGTGGTGAGCGTTGACGCGGGCATTGGCTTTGATGGCGCTATGCAGCGAGTCGCCGACAAACTCAAGGGCCCGTTGCCTGATGAACTGGGGCGCGTGCTGCAGGAGATTCGCCTGGGCAAGAGCCGCAGCCAGGCACTGAAGGACATGGCCCAGCGCACCGCGGTGGCTGACCTGTCCAGTTTCGTTGCCTCGATCCACCAGGCGGAAGTCCTGGGCACAAGCATCGCCCAGGTGTTGCATGTGCAGGCGCAGGGCGTCCGCGAGCGCCGCTCCCAGCGCGCCAGGGAGGCCGCCGCGAAACTGCCCGTGAAGCTGCTGTTCCCACTGGTGTTCTTTATCTTTCCGGCCCTCTTCGTAGTGTTGCTTGGGCCGGGGGTGATCCAGATGGCTCCTCTGCTCAGGTTGCTCGGCGGGGGAGGCCGATGACATGCGGATATGGCTTGTTCGCTGCATGTGGCTGCCGGCGGGCGTGACGAAAGAGAGGGCCGCCCACCGGGGGGCGGCCCTCCACCAAGCCCTAGCCACGGGGTGAAGAGGTCGGCTAGAGGGTTACAAGGCGATGACGAATAGCGTAGCGCGTAGCCTGCACGCGGTCGTTGAGCCCAAGTTTGCGGAAGAGGTTGCTGACATGCACCTTGACCGTCCGCTGGCTGATGTAGAGCCGTTCCGCTATCTCGCGGTTCTTCAGGCCTTGGGCTATGAGGGTCAGGACCTCGGTCTCGCGCTGGGTGAGCGCAGCGTCGGCGTCCTGCCTGCGGCTTTGCGCAAGACGGTTGAATTCCTCGAAGAGCTTGCCGGTCATTTCGCGCTGAAGCCAGGTGCCCCCCTGGGCCACAGTGCGAATGGCGGCCAGGATGAGGGGCGCGCTGGCTGTTTTCAGAAGGTACCCGGCGGCGCCCTTCTGGACAGCGTTGGCCAGGGAGGAGACGTCGTCGGGGCCTGCCATGGCAATGACTTTGCATCGGGGGTGGTGCTGGCGCAGGTGATTCAGGACCTCCAGGGCGTCACTATCTGGAAGATCGAGATCGAGAAGGATGATATCGGGGCGGAGTTTGGCGACGGTGGGCAGCACATCTTCGGCGGTGCTGACCTCGGCGACCGCCGCGATGTCATCCTGCTCCGACAGCAGGTTTCTCAAACCGTGCCGCAGCAGGGGGTAGTCGTCAACGATGAGGACCGAAGTTACCAGTCTTGCAGCCCCCCTGTCGGACACCCGGTTTTCTCTCGTATCTGTCATCTGGTTCATCCCGTTTTCGGTGCGCAGGCCTACTGCCATAGCGTTAGCACTATCGTACACAGTTTTCATTCCACAACCTTGCCAGATTCGGTATTTCAGGACTACAACAATCAGGATGCCAAACAGTTCTGCGGTCTGTCAGATGGACGCTCGCGCCATGGGGGTGTGAGAGCAAGTTCCGTGCCAGCAGTCACATGGGAACCCCAAGTGCTAACAGCCGTTCCCCATTTTTGTCCTACTACATGCTTATGTGAGACCCTCCGGGCAAGGAAGGGAGACGGGTAGCATCATGGACGCCGCATATGCATATCTGGCAGTATTGGCGTTGTTGTGGTGGTCGGTCCTGGAGCCCTCCCTGGGCTTTGACGGCAGGATGTATGCCGCACTTGCCGCGACGGGCTTGCTGACGGTGCTATTCACGCTTTGCCTGGCGCGGGAAGCCACCCGGGGCAACCCGGCGGAGAATGAGCGCCGCAACCAGACTTTTCGGCGTCACGTTTACGACTTGTGCGCGGGGCTGATCCTTGGCCTGAAGATGTGTGAGTACTACTCTGAGCAGGACCCCCACAGGTTGCGCAGTGAACTCACCTGCCTGCGCGAGGGGGTTCACGAGTTCACCCGCGGGGAATTCGCGTCGCCAGCGAGCGGCTTCGTGCCCAAACTGCCCCTAAACCCGCCGAGTCGGGCTCCCACCTAGCCGGACGGGCACGGATCGAAGGACTCTTCCTTTTTTCCAGCAAGGCGTGTGGCAAGGGCGTCCTTGGCCGCGAGCCCTGGCTGGCGCTTTGCGGTTCTCAGCCGTTCTGGTAGAATACGGCCACCGGGCAAGGCGGCTCGCGCGGGTCGAGTTGGAGCAGGAGTCGTGGTTCATCCTAGCAGGGAGGAGTTTCGTCGGCAGGCGCAGCGGGGCAATCTGATTCCCGTCTATCGCATCGTGCTGGGGGACATGGAAACGCCGGTCTCGGCCTTCCGCAAGATCGGCGGCGGCCCCTACTCGTTCCTGCTGGAGAGCGTGGAAGGCGGCGAGAATGTCGGCCGCCACTCTTTTCTTGGCAGCGAGCCCTTTCTCATCCTCAAGAGCAGAGGGAGCACCGTCTGGCTCAACGAAGGCGGCCAGGAGCGCGAGATTGCGCTTCCTGCGGGGAAGGACCCGCTCTCCGTGCTTGAAGAACTTCTGGGACGGTATTCTTTTGTTTCCTCTGCGGGCCTGCCAAAGTTCTGCGGCGGGGCGGTCGGCTACATGGCCTATGACCTGGTGCGCTTTTTCGAGCGGCTTCCGAACCTGGCGAGGGACGATCTGGGCCTCCCGGATTGTCTGTTCGTGTTCACGGACACGTGCCTGATTTTCGACCACGTGAAACACCAGATCTGGCTGATGTCAATCGCGTTGGTGCGCGATGACGCGGACGCAGCCTACGATGCCGCGTGCGAGAAGGTCGAGCGCCTGACCGAGGCGCTGAAATCTGCGCCCAAGCGGCGCGCGCCGCGACGCGGAAAAAAGATCGCGAAGGCTGCCTGCAATCTGACGCAGGCTGAGTTCGAGCAGCGCGTGAGAACGTGCAAGGAATACATCACCGCCGGAGACTGCGTGCAGATCGTTCTGTCGCAGCGCCTGACCCAGCCGGTGGGCGCGGTCCCGTTCGATGTGTATCGCGCGCTGCGGTCGGTCAACCCGTCTCCCTACATGTACTATCTCAGCCACGAGGACCTCAAGATCATCGGCTCGTCGCCGGAACGGCTGGTCTCCGAGGAGGCGGGCGAGGTAATCACGCGCCCGATAGCAGGGTCGCGTCCGCGCGGTGCTTCCCCCGAGGAGGACCTCCAACTGGAACAGGAGCTGCGGCGCGATGAGAAGGAGCGCGCAGAGCACATCATGCTCGTTGACCTGGGGCGCAATGACCTGGGCCGGGTGTGCGAATACGGCAGCGTGAAGGTTGATGAACTGATGGCTGTCGAGCGCTACTCGCACGTGATGCACCTCGTGTCCAACGTGCGGGGCAGGCTGAGGGGCGAGCTCAACCAGTTCGACGTGCTGCGCGCGTGTTTTCCCGCCGGAACGGTAACAGGTGCGCCTAAGGTGCGCGCGATGGAGATTATCGAGGAACTGGAGCCGACGCGCCGCGGCCCTTATGCAGGCGCGATCGGGTATTTCAGTTTCACGGGGAACATGGACACTGCGATCACGATCCGCACGATCGTGATCAGCGGCGGCAAGGCGCACGTGCAGGCTGGCGCGGGCATCGTCGCCGACTCTGTGCCGGAAAGGGAATACCAGGAGACGATGAACAAGGCGGGCGCGCTGCTGCGTGCGATCGAACTGGCCGAGACGGGGCTGGAATGAGGGCGGACGTGCGATGATGGTGGTGATTGACAACTACGATTCGTTCACCTACAACCTGGTTCAATATCTTGGCGAACTGGGAGAGCAGTTGCGCGTTTTCAGAAATGACGTGGTGACGATTCAGGAACTCGAGCAGTTGCAGCCAGCGCGCATCGTCATCTCGCCTGGGCCGTGCACGCCGAGGGAGGCGGGCATCTCGAATGATGTGGTGCGGCACTTCGCCGGGAGAGTGCCGATCCTGGGTGTGTGCCTGGGGCATCAGTGTATCGGGCATGTCTTCGGCGGTGAGGTTGTGCGGGCAGGTCGCCTGATGCACGGAAAGACCTCGCCGATTCAGCACGACGGGCGCACGATATTCTCAGGCCTTCCCAATCCTTTCGATGCGACGCGGTATCATTCACTGCTGGTGAGAAAGGAAAGCCTGCCCGGCTGCCTTGAGGTCTCGGCGTGGACGCAGGAGGGAGAGATCATGGGGCTGCGGCACAAAGAGTTCCTGGTCGAGGGTGTGCAGTTTCATCCTGAATCGGTGCTGACGCTGCCGGGCAAGGACCTGCTGCGGAATTTCCTGGCGCTGCGACCAAGGTCAGGGGGATGAGATGCTGAAGGAAGCGCTGAGCAAAGTATCGCAGGGCAGGCCGCTGTCGCGCGAAGAGGCGGCGCAGGTGATGCGGGTGATCATGGAGGGCGGGGCCTCGCCTGTGCAGGTCGCGGGGTTGCTGGTTGGTCTGCGGGTGAAGGGCGAGACGGTGGAAGAACTCACCGGGTTCGCCCTGGTGATGCGCGAGAAATCGGTGAGGATCGAGTGCAAGCGGAGGCCTCTGCTCGACACCTGCGGGACGGGCGGCGATGCGTTGAAGACCTTCAACATTTCGACTGCCGCGGCTTTCGTTGCAGCGGGCGCGGGGGTGGCGGTGGCGAAGCACGGGAACCGCTCGGTTACCAGCCGCTGCGGCAGCGCAGACGTGCTCGAGGTGCTGGGGGTGAATCTTCAGGCCGATGCCGATACAGCAGCGTCGTGCCTGGAGGAGATAGGCATCGCATTCCTTTTTGCTCCCGGCTTTCATCCGGCGATGAAACACGCGGCCCCCATCCGCAGGGAACTGGGGATTCGCACCGCGTTCAACCTGCTGGGGCCGCTCACCAACCCGGCGGGCGCGACGTGCCAGTTGCTCGGCGTTCCCGCGCCCGAATGGGTGGAGCCCATCGCGCGCGTTCTGGCGAACCTGGGCTGCGAGCGCGCGCTGGTTGTTCACGGGGCTGGCGGGCTGGACGAGGTCTCCACTCTGGGCGATACCGCGGTCGCGCAGGTGAGCGATGGAGCCGTCAGAACCTACAGCCTTTCACCGTCAGACTTCGGCCTGCGCACCGCCTCGGCGGAGGACCTGTGCGGCGGCGACCCGGCAGATAACGCGCGGCTGCTGCTGGAGGTTCTTTCCGGGCAGAGCGGCTGCAAGCGCGACATAGTGTTGGCGAACGCGGCTGCCGCGCTGATGGCTGCGGGCGCTGCGGATGGCCCCCCGCGCGGGATGGCACTGGCTGCGGCGGCGATTGACTCTGGAGCCGCAATGCGCAAACTGGAGGCCCTCAAGGAGCGGACTAGCAAGGCGCACGGAGGGGCATGAGCGGGACATTCCTGGATAACATACTGGCGAGTAAGAAAGCGGCAGGCCTCAGGCGGGTCACAGTGGCTGCTGCTCCTGCGCTGCCTCGGCGCGATTTCGCCGCTGCGATTCGAGGGAGGCCGGGACTAAAGATAATAGCCGAGATGAAGAAGATGTCGCCCAGCCGCGGCTTGCTGCGGGAGGACTACGATCCGGCGGCGCTCGCCCTTTCCTACCAGCAGGCAGGCGCTGCTGCTTTATCAGTCCTGACGGAAGCGCACTTCTTTGGAGGCAGCGTTGAAGATCTCACGCTGGCACGCAACCGCTGCACGCTGCCGATATTGCGAAAGGACTTCTTGACGGAACCTGACGAGTTGGACGAAAGCGTTGACGCGGATGCTGTGCTGCTGATCGCGGCGATCCTGTCGCGGCAGCGCCTGAGCGAGATGCTGGCGCTCGCTCGCTCGCTGGGCCTGGCCTGCCTTGTGGAGGTGCACGACGAAGCAGAACTCGATGCGGCTCTGGAGGGGGGCGCTGCGATCATCGGGATCAACAACCGGGATCTGCGCACGTTCGAGGTTGACCTTGAGACCACGCGCCGCCTTCGCCCGAGGATTCCCGATGATCGCATCATCGTGAGCGAGAGTGGGCTGAGCGCGCCGGAGCAGTTGCGCGCGCTGATTGACATGAGGGTTGACGCGGCTCTGATCGGCGAGGCCTTCATGAGGAGCCCGGACCCCGGGCAGAGGTTGGCCGAACTGTTGGCATGTCTGAAATGAGGGCGCGATGACGCGCATCAAGATCTGCGGCATAACCAATAGCGATGACGCGATAGCGGCTGTTGATCTGGGGGCAGATGCGCTTGGTTTCATCTTTGCCGAAAGCCCGCGCCGTGTCGAGCCGCGTGCGGCTGCGCAGATCATCTCCCGGCTGCCCCCTTTCGTGACGACTGTAGGGGTTTTCTTCAACCAGGAATTGTCCGCCGTGCAGAGCGCAATGTCGGGGAGCGGCTGCCAGGTGGTGCAACTGCACGGCGAGGAGCCGGAGTACTACGTTGAGGCACTTGCGCACTGGCCGGTTATCAAGGCGCTGCGCGTGCGCGCAGCCAAGGACATTGAGCGGCTGGCGCCCTACGGCGCTGCGCGCGCTTTTCTGCTGGATACCTACGTCGAGGGAAAGCCGGGCGGCACCGGCCAGGCGTTCGACTGGAACATCGCTGCCGAGGCGCACAGATTCAAGAAGCCCGTCATCCTTTCCGGTGGGCTATCGAGCGAGAATGTGGCTGCTGCACTGACGGTCGTCAAACCCCATGGGGTGGACGCCAGCAGCAGTGTCGAGTCGGCCCCTGGCAAGAAGGACCGCGAAGAGATGTGCCGCTTCGTGGCGGCGGTTCGCGCGTTTGATGCGCGCAGCGCGGAGGCGAAGTGAGCACGGACTCCTTGCCAGATGAAAAGGGGCACTTCGGCTCGTTCGGCGGTAGATACGCGCCCGAGACCCTGATGTCGCCGCTGGAGGAACTGACGAACGCATACGCGGCGGCGCAGGAAGACCCGGCTTTCCGATCTGAACTCGAGTACTACCTCCGCTACTACGCGGGCAGGCCTACTCCGCTGTATTTCTGCCAGCGCGCGACGCGGGAGTGCAGGGGCGCGAAGATCTACCTGAAGCGCGAGGACCTCGCTCACACGGGTTCGCACAAGATAAACAACGTCCTCGGGCAGGCGCTGCTTGCCAGGAGAATGGGCAAGAAGCGCATCATCGCCGAGACCGGCGCGGGGCAGCACGGGGTGGCCGCTGCTACCGCGGCTGCAGTCTTCGGTCTGGCCTGCGAAGTGTATATGGGTGAGGAGGACATGCAGCGCCAGCGGCTCAATGTTTTTCGCATGGAGTTGCTGGGCGCGCGCGTAATCCCTGTTTCTTCCGGTAGCCGGACGCTGAAGGACGCAATCAACGAGGCGATGCGGGACTGGGTTACGAACGTCGAGACGACATACTACTGTCTCGGCTCTGTTGTGGGCCCGCATCCTTATCCGATGATGGTCAGGGATTTTCAATCGGTGATCGGGCGGGAGGCGCGGCAGCAGATGCTGGAGGCAGAAGGAAGGCTGCCAGCCGCCGTGCTTGCATGTGTTGGAGGAGGGAGCAACTCGATCGGGATATTTCACGCATTTCTGGCCGACGATGTGCGCTTGATCGGCGTCGAGGCTGCAGGCCGGGGGCTGAACAGCGGGCAGCACGCTGCGAGTCTGACAGCCGGAACGCCGGGCATCCTTCACGGCGCCGCGAGCAAGGTGCTGCAAACCAAGGATGGGCAGATTCTGACCACGCACTCTGTTTCGGCGGGGCTTGACTATCCGGGGGTAGGACCGGAGCACGCTTACCTCCAGGCGACGGGACGCGCCGAATACGTGAGCGCCACCGATGACGAGGCGCTGGACGCATTCCAGAAGTTCTCCCAGTGGGAGGGAATCATCCCCGCGCTGGAGCCGGCGCATGCGCTGGCACATGCAATTCGGCTCGCAGGAACCATGTCGAAGGAGGAAGTCATCCTTGTGAACCTGTCCGGCCGGGGCGACAAGGACGTTGAACTTGTCCAGTCGCTGCTTCGGGGGGCGCAGTCGTGAGCATGCAAAGCAGGATCGCGTTGCAATTTTCCGATTTGCGGCGCGAGGGCGAGAAGGCCCTGATCGGTTTCCTTGCTGCGGGACATCCCTCAGCCGATCTCAGTCTGAAGGCGATGATCGCGCTGCAGGAGGCGGGCGCCGACATCATCGAACTGGGCGTTCCCTTCTCCGACCCGATCGCAGACGGCCCGGTGAACCAGGCCGCCTATGCGCGTGCGATCGAGCAAGGCTTTTCTGTTGAGGACGTGTTCGGCCTGGTGAAGGACTTCAGGAAAACTGCCGATACCCCGGTGGCGCTGATGACCTACTGCAATCCGGTCGCTCAGATCGGCTGGCGCGAGTTTGCCGGTCGGTGCGCCCAGGCAGGCGTGGACGGCGTGATCGCAGTTGACCTTCCGGTTGACGAGGCAGAAGAGTGGGTTGCCGCCTGCCGCGCAAACGGGGTTGACACGATATTCCTGCTGGCCCCGACCAGTTCTGCGGAGCGGATGCGAAGGGTAGCAGAACAGACGAGCGGGTTCATTTACTGCGTTTCACGAACGGGGGTGACCGGGCCGCGGGAACATCTTCCGGCAGACTTACCCGCGATGATCAGCAAAGTGCGCGCGCTCACCGACAAGCCGCTCGCGGTGGGATTTGGCATCTCGACGCCTCATCAGGTGGCGGAGGTCTGCCGCGTCGCCGATGGAGCCGTTGTCGGAAGCGCCCTTGTGGAGATTCTCGGCAGCGGCGCAGATTCGATTGAGAACCTGCGGGATTTCGCACGTTCTCTGAAAAAGGCGACGCATTCTGCATGAGCGCCGGGGACGACGTGGCGAAGGTGCACCAGCCCAGAGCCGGCTACGACAGCCCGGCGGGCTACTGACTTCTCTGCGCGCTCGCACAAAGGTCACAATCTCGCACCCTCGGACACGCGGAGATATTGCGGATCGCCAGTCAGGGTCAACTTGCGCCCTGGGACCGGTTCAATCTCGTGCGACTCGCCGGTTGTCCATGCTGCAACAACGCGGCGGTTGTCATCGGTGAATAGGAACAGGTAGTCCTCCGGCGCGGACTTGAGGCGCTTCACGAAGTGCATCCCCTTTAGCCAGTGAAATAAGCGCTTCATCGCTCGGTAGGCAGGCTTGGGGGCGTAGTCCAGAGTAACGGTGCCAAAGTGGTGCTCCGATTCTTTCGGGTCGGGACCGTCATCGTGCCAGTCGTACCAGATCGAAAGTGGTATTTCAAGGCTCAGGTTTGTAAGGAACTGGCGCGGGAGGTATTGCCCCTGGCGGTGAGCATCGAAGTTCTTCCACACCGAAGAGTAACCCCACTCCCCGGATAGAACAGGGAGGACGCGGCCGTAGCGAGCCATGAGAGCGCGAAGCGCGGCGATGTCATCGGCCACTGTCTCCGGCGGCTTGTTGCGGTACGGATGAACCGTTACAGCATCCACCAGTTTCAGCAGGCCCTGTTGGAAGCACGACTCCAGGAAGTCCATCGGAATCCCCGATGTGGCAGGCGCGACGCAGATAGCCTCGGGATCGGCGCGCCGGACAGCGGGGAAAACGGCCTTCGCGAGGGCCATGTAATCGTCCGCGCTCGGCTGGGGCTTCCAGAACCCGATGTTTGGCTCGTTCCAGAGTTCCCAGAGGATGCCTCTGCCGCGGTAGCGTTGAGCAGCGGCGGCCGCGAAGCGAGCGAACGCCTGGCGCCCTTCCTCCGTGCGCACGCTTTGTTCGGTCTCGTAGAGACTGTTGCTGTAGTCTAGAATGTAGAGCGCGCGAATGCCGCGCATCCCAAGTGCGTCGGTCAACTCGTCGTAAGCCTGAAAATCGTAGGTACCCTTCTCTCGCTCAATCGCTGCCCAGGTGAAATCCATCCGCACGAACGTGAACCCGGCCGCCTCGATCATGTCCAGGTCGCGCGCGGGCGCGCCCGTGAAATGGATGTTCGCCCCCAGGCCGTCCGGGACAGTCGCGGACGGCAGCCCTGCAGCCCCTGCGAATGTGCAAGTGACAGCCACTGCAATCACCAGAAACGGCGGCATAGTCATTTTGGCGCGTGCTCCTTTCGCGTTGCTCCCGAACAGGATCATCTCAAAAGGCGCATATTCAGCCGGGAAACAGAGTTAGCCCCGCTGTAAGAAAGTCCTTTCCGGTCAACATGCCTGTCGAGGGCTGCGCTACGTCGGGGGGGAACAGAGCGCGCATGTCGAATCCCGCTCGCAGCAGGCCCGGCTCTGCTCCTGCATCACAGAGATTGCGAGGATAGAGACATGCCATTGAAGACAAACGCCGCAGTAGTTACTGCGCCGGGGAAGGTGGAGTTCCGGGAGATCGCCATTCCCGATCCGGGCCCTCGGGACTTGCTGATTGATGTCGTGTATTCGGGCATTTCGATGGGCACGGAGCGCTGGTGGTTCACGGGGCAGCGCCCCGATTTTCCGCATCCCAACGTGATCGGGTATCAGAACGTGGGATACGTGGCGCACGTGGGCGCAGATGTTTCCGGCGGGTGGCGGGTGGGCGACCGGGTTGCGCTTGGCACGTCTCGCCTGGAGCCGCCGGTAGCGGGCACCGGCGCACACGTCGGGCGCGCTGTTGACGCTGCGAGCAAGGCGGTGAAAATCCCCGATGGCGTCCCGCTCAAAGATGCCGCGATACACTGGCTTTTCGCTGTTGGCTGGCGCGGAGTGAACATGTGCGAGGTGCAGAGCGGCGACCTGGTGGTTTGCATCGGCCTGGGTGTCATTGGACAGGGTTTCTGCCAGATAGCGCGCCTGCGCGGCGCGATGGTGATTGGCGCTGACCTGCTGGATTGCCGATGTGAACTCGCTCGGCGTTACAGTTGCGATGAAGTGGTCAACCCGAGCCGCGAGGATCTCAAGGCGGCGGTGCTTGCGCGCAAACCTGAGGGGGCGGATATTGCTGTGGAGGCGATTGGCCGCACGGAGTTGATTGACCAGTGCGTGGATCTGGTTCGTCCTCTCGGCAAGATTGTGTGGCAGGGATGGTATCCGGGAGAAGCCCGCTTCAATTTCCACCCGGCGCACGGCAAGCGGGTGACGATGTATTTCCCCTGTTACCTGGAAGGGCAGGCGGAGGTGCTGCGGTTGATGGCCCGCGGCCACCTTCAGGTGGGCCCGTTCGTCAGCCGCGTTCTGCCGGCGGAACGGTGCGCAGAGGCCTATCGCATAATGGTCGAGGAACCCCAGACTGTGATGACGATGGCCCTTCAGTGGCGGGAGGAGTAGCCGTGCGAGCGGCGGTTGTCGTTCGCGCAAATGAACTCGAATTCCGCGAGGTCCCGGTTCCGAAGCGGGGGCCCTACCAGGCGCTCGTGCGCATCGAGGCGTGCGCTATCTGCAATGCGACAGATGTGAAGATATTCCACGCGCGGCTGCCATTTGTGCGAGCGGATTCGTATCCTGGCATCCTGGGCCACGAGGCGGTAGGAACAGTCATTGAGGCCGATGCAAAGGCCAAGGCGTTTCCGGTGGGAGCGCGTGTGCTCCGTCCCTGGGCGCAGGTGCCGGGCCTCGGGTCTTTCTGGGGAGGGTTTGCCGAATACGGGCTCGTAACGGACATGGCAGCAGCAGCGGCTGACGGCCAGGAACCTGCACCGCCGATACATCGCGGGATGCAGTTGGTGCCGCCAGACATCGAGCCTGCGCTCGCCACTCAACTGGTTACCTGGAAAGAATGCCTCAGTTATCTAACCGGTCTGCAAGTGGGAGACGCCGAGCAGGTTCTGGTGATGGGCACCGGCCCTGTTGGATTGGCCATGTGCGCGCTGGCGCGCAAGGTTTTCCGCGTTCCGGATGTGGTGTGCCTTGGGCGGCGCGAGGTGGGCCTGGAAAGGGCGCGCAAGTTGGGCGCAACAGCAACAGTGAATACGGCAGAGGTTGAGGCGTATGCGGCGCTGCGCGCACTTGCGTCCGAGGGCTTCGACGTCGTGCTCGATGCTGCAGGCGATGCCGGGTTGGTCCGCCTTGGCCTGCAGGTGTTGAAGCCGCAGGGACGCCTGGGCGCGTATGCGACCGAAGATTCAGACAAGGCTCCGTGGTTGGCGACCACGACCGACTCCAGAGTGTATCGCGGCGGCTGCGATGAGAGCACGGCGCACGATCAGGCGCTCGAACTTGCGCGCGACGGCACGCTGGACCTGCGCGCCCTGATCACGCACACGCTGCCGTTCGACCAGTTACTGGAGGGTCTTCGCCTGGTCGAGACGCGCACCGCGCTGAAAGTCGTCACGACAATCGGCGCGTGAGGCTGCCGCTCCGTTTTCGCAGTCGCGTTGTGGCAGGGTTACTCGTTCTTCTCTATTGGCGTGGGCAATACCACGGGGCGACACTGCAGGTCGGCCGCTGCTTGTTTGGCGACCGTGTGGCTTCCCGGGTGGAGCATCACCAGGACTTCGGCCGACGCGCCGCCTCTGTCCGGGTTGGTGGCCGCGAATTCCACCTGGGCATACTTGCATGGCCCTGGATCAGGCCGTTTCTCGGGCCAGAAACCCTGCCGCCACCTGTCTATCCCCGACACGCTCAGCGGAATGATCGAAACCCCCTCGGCGAAATCCAGCGGCGCAAGCAGGGAGGCATATTCGGGCACGCGCGGCACCTGACGCCAGCCGAAATGGGGGTGCGACTGGCCGAATACCTGCGGCTGGCCGCTGAAGCCCGGGTAGATCTTCGTCAGGCCGCTGCGCTTGAAGCGGCAGTCGAGCACGACAAGTTCGTCGCCTGCTCGCCATCGCTTCGGCCTTGCTGTGCTCATCACCTCGAACCTGTTGCTGGATGAGGAGAAGCGATACATCTGCGACACTGAGATCCCGGCGTCGGACCACGTGACCCTGACGCGCGCCTCCGAGCGCGTGGCACTGACGACCTCGATTGCCGCAGGCATGTCGCGCTGGTGGACACGCTTGTCAATGATATACTCGGCCGCGTTGTGCGCTGGCTTGAGCGGATCGGACTTCCCCCACTCGCCATATGCCGCCCCGAAGGAGTCGGCAGCATAATCGTTGCCTGTTTTCTTGGAACGAAAGGTGGTAACCGTGCCGCCGCGCGCTTCGGACAGCACGACCTCGAAGAACGAGTTCTCGACCCGCACGGTGCCACTCCCGGTGCCCAGGCCGTGACTCTCGAGCGCAAGGTCCGCGCCCGCGGCCGGCTTGGCAGGGCGGCCCACCGTCCGAGACGTCTCGGACCCCGGCAGCGGGAGAACGCGCAGCGTGCGCCAGAAGTAAGCAACCGTCGTCCCGGTCTTCACCTTCAGCGCGACCGTCTTCAGGCCGCAGTCCGCAGTTTCCTTGGCGCGTATCGGCAGCGCAATGGTAACGGATCGGCGCGCTGGAACACTGAACCGCACAGCCTTGCCGTCCGTCGCGACGGTCGGGATCACCGACGCCAGTTCGATAGTCCCGTCCACTCGCCGGGCCGTGATGTTCTTGAGCCTGATCGCAATGGCCTTGCGCTCGCCGACCACGAGAACGAGCGGCTCGTGTTCGATCCTCACCGGCGCGCGAACCACCTGGTAAACGCCGTAGTAGCGGATGCGGTCATCAATCGCCAAGCGCCCGCCCGCAGCCTTCCGCCATACCACCTGCCCCTCGCGCTTCCCATCCCGGCTCAGCACGCTAACCTCGGCGACAGAATCGCCAGTCCCCTCGCCCACGCTGATGCTTGCCGGAGCCTGGATGTCCTCGTTATATGCCAGCAGCACGTCCGTCGTCCCCGCCTTCAGGCAGGCTCCCATCACGTTCTTTCCAGTGACGCTGATCTGCGGCCGCGGGGCTTCCAGGGCTCCGATGATTGCTGCAAAAGCGCGCGGATCGGCGACATCGTCGAGCCTTCCGTTCACATACCACGCCTTGCCCCCACCGCGCGCGAATAGCATTTCGCGCACGTTGCCATCCGGCTCGTAGGTTGACAGCACCTCGCCGCCAGAGGGAGCGACGCTGCTTGTCACGCGCCACGGCACTCGCGTACTGCGTCCCTTCAGGTCACCGAATCTGGCGCTGGCAAACCTCACGCTGCGCCCTGGCATCTGGAACTTCTGCTCGCGCGATGGGCCGATGTTCGAGGTGCAGAACTGCAGCCAGTCAAGCGCAAGGTTGCAGGCGCGCTGCTCACCCGGATAGCGCTGAGGGTCAATCTGGCCGGGGACGATTTGCCTGTCATAGACCAGTTCGACCTTGACCATTCGCGCCCCGCTGATCGCTGCCGCGGGGATGGCGGCTTGGTATTCGTGGCGGCCTTCTTGAGCATCTATCGTTCCGACTGCAGTGCCTCCAATGCGGACTGTGATGGTGCTTGGGCGCATCGCATCGCCCGAAAGCCGCAGGATGTGGTCGCGGCTCGGCGAGCACGGCAGCAATAACGTGGTGGTGCGCCCGCTGCCTGGCGTCCAGCGAACCGTGTGACTGCTGGGCGACGCGCCGAACTTGTCCGCGGGCAGTTTGCCCCAGTCTTCCGCGAAACTGCGGCCGCCAACCAGGAACTGCTCGTCATTAGGCGCGATGCCGACGTCAACGAAAACGTTGATGTCCAGGCCCCGCCGCGCGATCTGTGCGGAAGGCTTTGGCTTGAGGCCAAGATAAGCGGCGAACTCGGGGCAGGCGCTGACCACGAGGCAGCGGTTCTTGCCGCCTTCGACCCATTGCTTCAGCAGGTCCGCGATGCGCTCCCGCTGCCGGTTGCAGCCGAAGCCGATTCCCGCGGCGGGGGCGATGATCAGATCGAATCGCTCCAGTTCCTTCGCCGTCACCAAATCGTCCACCAGGAGATCGAAAGGCAGCATCGTGCGGCGCATTTCCTGGATTGCGAAATAGATTTCGTCCACATCGCGCGCGCCGCACTTGAAAGCCCAATCATTCAGCAGCACCCCCACACTTGCCCCCTTGCCGAAATCGCGCAGTGACGGAAAGCACCACTGCATGATGGTCGAGTAGAGCAGGTTCTTCTCGCAATATGCTTTGCCGAGTTCGAGGCTGGGCTCCAGGTTTGAGCCTTCCCACCACTCGTTCCATGACAGATGCAGCACCGCTTCGTTGCAGCGCATCAGATTGCCGACCCAGAAGCGGTCGAAGTGGCATGGCTCAAGGGGATACTCGGTTCCGGGGATGCGGCCCGCTGTGTTCCAATCGCAATATGTGTGTTTCAAATGGTCGAAGAAAACGGTGCCGTATTTCTTGGCGACGATGGATTGTATGAAGCGCTGCGCATCCTGTTCGTGAGGCTGTCCGAAGATGCCCCCGTAGGAATGCGGGCCGCCGAACACGCGCGCGAAGTCGCCATAAGAGAAGTTGCGGAATGGGCCGTATCCCACGTCGAACGAGGCCGCGAGTCCCGGGTAACCGAACTCGCGGCGGACGACTTCGTTCAGTCGCGCCCAGTCCTTCTCCCAGAGGACGTACTGGTAGTCAATCGCATCCGCGCGGCGCGGGCCGGTGGCCCCGAAGTCCACGGTAATCTCGTCGAAGGATATGACTGGTTCGCCCCATGCTTTCCGCAAGCCGTCAATGCTCTTGTAGCGCTGCTTGAGAAAGGCGTGGAACCCCTTATCGTCGGCAGTCAGTTCGGGCGCGCCGTTGCGGCTATAGACGAGTTGGAACGGCCGCCCGTTCAGTCGCGGCCAGACCTTGAACGGCGCGTAATTCTTGAGCCAGTTCCAGACATCGCGCTTCTCCGTTACGTTGCGCGCGAAATCGCGCATCGCGAAATTGCTGCCGTCCTGGTAATAGGACATCCAGATGTTGTAGCCGCGATCGGCCAGGGCCTGGCTGGCTCTCATCAATATCAGATCGCGCGGCTCGCCGGTGTTGGCCTTCCAGTTAGGGTCCCAATAGTCCATGAAGTGGTGTGTCATGCCCCACTCGCTGGCCATCCACAATTCGCGCAGGTTGTCCTCGTAGGTGCGCGAGTCGTAATAGCCCACGAGCGGCGTGTAGTAGACGCCCCCCTCCCAGCCGCCCCATGCCTGTTGATAGTCCCAGGTATACCAGTAGAAGAACACGTCGCTGATCCACGGGCGGTCGAGTGCCCGCGCCCTGCTCGCAGCCAAGGCAAGCACGCCGAGGCACATCAAGAGAGCGAGTGAAAAGCGGTGCATCATTGCCACCTCCTGCAGCGATTATGGGGGAGGGCAGTCACTTGTCCGTCCCGTTACCGAGTAGTTGCTTTGCCGCCTGCCCGCCGAATCCTACAAGTCCGGGCGGTGATAGCCGATGACTCGCAGTCGGTGGTCGAAGTCGGATGGCAGAGACACAGGCGGCTCCCGAATGCCTTGCTGTGCATAACGGATGAAATTCAGCAGTAGCCGATCGGCAGCCGGATGAGTATCAATGTGTTCCAGAACCCGCATGGTGTTCAGGACGAAGCGACCGGCGGCGAATTCGTATGCCCCAACCAGCACGCCGGAAGCGTAGCCGCCGGGGCGGGAATACCCGACGGCGAATGCTGCCGCTGCGACATCATCCGGGGTGTCCTGCCCATCGAAGAGGTAATGCGTGATTACCTGATCGTAGTAATCCCAGTCGAGGATTCCTCGGGACTGCAGCCCATCGAAAATCGGGTGCGCCTTGGCAACGCATTCCTTGTGGTAGAGCCAATCGCTGAACTCGTAGCAGCGGCCCTTCTTTTCGAGAGGCAGCCAGAAGACGGGGTCGTCGCCTCGCCTGAATGCTATGGGGGAGAGAAAGATTACGGTGCTGCCTTGTGCCATTCGGCGCGCCAGTTCTCTCCACGTCGGCACCGCATCGGCCGCATCATCAGGAGTGCCGACCAGGATGACCTCGCATTTGCCTGGCGCAGTCTTGCTCAGCGAGCGGCAGCGAATACCGCGCGCCCTGAGCCAGGCCTGCACGTCGTCATCAATCCCCCACACCACGACTGTTCCTTTGGTTCGCGGAAGATCGTTGGTATCGGCAAGACGAAACTTGAGGCGGCCACCTGCCGGAGCGCCCCCGCGCTCCATGCTGGCTGCGAACTCATATTCTCCGGCAGGGCCATCGAGCACCACTTCTTCACGCAGAACGGGCACGGCCAGCGGCCCGTCCTCGCGGGCAGCAGGCCGCGGTAGCGAGACTACCGCGTTCCGCTCCCACACCCTACCTGCAGGCCCTGCTATCCGAAAGCGAACCGGATACTCTCCCGGCGGCAGCACATCCTCGTTTGCCAGCACTGCCTCGACCGTGATGGGACGGCCGGTGTGGCCGTGCATCGGGTCAACGAACAGGCACCAGCGCAATGGCGCCCAGCCGTCTGCAAGCGCGTCCGCTATGCCCGGCTTCCATTCCCGCCAGAATGTCCACAGCCCCTCGCCGGTGATGCCATGATCGAGCATTCCGGTTACGTTGAAACCGCAGAGTCTAGGGTTCGAGCGCACCAGGTCGAAGCCCAGCAGCCGCTGGCGCACGTGAAGGCGCTGGCTGTCGCGCAGCATGTCCTCGAGGAACGGGTAAACGCCTTCCATTCCGAACCGTCGCCAATCGGCTTCGAGTTTCTCGGCCATTGACCGGAACAGTGCTGCATCGTCGAGGTCCGCACGCGCCCCGGACTCCTCGAATTTGCGCAGCCCGTGTATTACGTCCAGCAGGCTCCCGATCCCGTACTCTGAAAGGAAGACCGGCTTAGTATCCGCCCCCAGGCCGCGCAGAAACTCGATCGTGTGCTTCGGATGCGGCACGCGCGGGTAAACGTGAGCATCGCCCGCATGGTCGAGATAGCCGCCGCGGCTCGAATCCCAGCCGCTGGGCGCAGCAGGGGCCCCGGGTGCCTCGTCCCCCCAATGATGTTCCCACTTCGTGCTGCCGGGATTGCTCAGCGACCCGATACTCCACTGGCAGTCCCACCGCCCGCTGTTCAGCAGCACCAGCCGCGTGTCGTCGAGCGATCGCACCATCGAGAGCGAGTCCACGGCGCGGCGAAATACGGGGCCGTCCGGCGTTTCGTTGAGCAGGCCCCAGATCGCAACGCTGGGGTGGTTTCGGTCGCGCAGGATCATCTCGCGGATGGAGCGATCGAACCGCTCTGCCATTTTGGGCGAGTCCTCCAGGCACCAGCCGGCGTAGCATTCCTGATAAACCATCAGGCCGATTTCATCGCAGAAGTCCAACTGCTCAGGGTAAGCGAGGCCGGCGATGAAACGAACCATGTTGAAGCCGCACGCCTTGGCGTAGAGCAGATCGCGCCGCAGCATGTCGGGATTCGGCGGCAATTGCTGTCCGATAGGGAAGTGGTTGCCGGTGTGAGTGCTCCGGACGAAGATTCGCTTTCCATTGAGACGGAAGTACCCATTGACAACCCGAAAGTCGCGGAACCCGCAGGGCACTGTGCGCGTGTGCGAGAACGAGGCTCCTTTTTCGCTCGCCGCCTCCAGCGTGGCGGTAATGGAGTAGAGGAACGGGTCTTCGGTGCTCCACAGGCGCGGCTGGGCGACGAACAGCGTGAGTTCGTGAACGGTGTCGCCGGGTGAAAACTCGACGTTCGCGGCGGCGCAGTCAAGCGTATCGCCTGCGTCAGTGCGCGCGACGGAGACCGTGAGCCGACCGCTGGCGGCGATTCTCTCGTCATTGCGAATCGTCGCCGTAACTCGGATATGCCCGCTGTCTGCCTGCGGGCGGACGAAGAGGTCGGTAATCCGAACCGCGGGAACGACGAGCAATTCCACCGGAAGCATGATGCCCCCGTGGTTGAGGCTGGCGCCGGGCTGGTAGTCCTCGTCCCTCTTGTTGCGATGCGGAGTCTCTGCCAGGCGAATCCCGTCAATCGGCTCGTCCGTCGGATTCAATACTCGAACGGCGAGGAGATTGTCAGCATCGGGGCGCAGGACATCCGTCACGTCGAGTGCGAACGGAGTCTCGCCGCCTTCGTGGCCGCTGACATACACGCCATTCACCCAAACGTCAGCGAGGTAGTCCACCGCGCCGAAGCGCAGAAGGCAGCGCTCGCGCGGAGAAGCAGGTCGTGCGGGGCGGAATTGATGCCAATACCAGGCGACCCCGTGATAGCCGGGGAAGACCTGCTGGATGACTCCCGGCACGGGCGCTGGTTGAGCCTCCACGCGAATGGAATCGAACCAGCGCTGAGCGCGGCCAACATTCCCCGGGTCCGTGGCGAGCCGCCACTCGCCAGCGAGGATTTGCACCGCGCTGCCCCTGTTTGCGGCTGGCGGGGTCTGTGATGCCATGTCAGGCCTCCTTGTAGTCTCGGCTGCGATCGAAGGCGATTGAGAATGGTTTCCGGCGAGGACGGCGAACACCTCTGTCCGGTGCACCGCGCCAAGAGGAGGTCGAAACCCTGATGTCTGTCGGCGATGTGACAAAGATAAACTTCGAAACGGTTCGGGATCACGCAACGGGGGTGGACGTAACACGGGTGACCGACGGCCAAGGGGACAGCATTTTCCCCTATTTCACGCAGGTCGTGTTTTCGGACGACGGCGGCATTCTGCTCGTGAGCAGCAATCGGTCAGGCAAGTGGCAGGTTTACCTACTGGAGGTGGAGAGCGGGCATCTGCGGCAACTCACCGACGAGCCGGAAGGCATCAAGCCTCACAGTTCGACTGTCTTGCCGACCAAGGGCGCAGCGGCGTTCCTCGCTGGGCAGGCCGTGAAGCGGGTGGACCTGGACGGGTCAAACCTGCGCACGCTGTACGAGCCGCCTGCCGGTTTCCGCGCCTCGATACTGTCGCCCTCCGCCGACGGGTCGTCAGTAACATTCGCATACAGCGAGTCGCTGGCGCTCTCCACTGCGACAGGCCGTATCTACTCGACCATGGACGAGACGCTCTACCGCCGACCGGCGAGCGTCATCATGCGCGTGGACACCGAGTCCGGAGCGGCGAGGGTGCTGTGGGGGGAGAGGGAATGGATCAGCCACGTGAACGTCAGCCCAATTGATCCTGACATAGTGCTCTTCTGCCACGAGGGCCAATGGCATCTGGTGCAGCGCATGTGGGTTGTGCGGGCGAGCACGGGAGAAGTGTGGCCGCTGGTGGAACAGAGGCGATGGCTTGAGCGCTCGGGGCACGAATTCTTCACCCGAAGCGGGCGTGTGGTAACGCAATACTCCTGGCGGTTCCACGCGCAGGCAAAGGACTGGGTGTACCTGGACGCGTTCATTCAGCCGGATGGGAGCCAGCCGCAGAGTTTTCGCTACCTGCACGGGCGGCCAACTCACATCCAGGTCGCACGAGACGAGACGCTGGGCGTCGGTGACCGCGCTTTTCCAGGCGAGGGCTTTGCCGAAGGGAGTGCCTATATCGGCCTGATACGCTTCAAGGACGAGCGCGCAATCGTGACCGCCCTGTGCAGGCATGACACGTCGTGGCAGTCGCAGCACTCGCACCCGCATCCGGTTTTCAGCCCCGATGACCGCTGCGTGTATTTCAACAGCGACCGCGGAGGACGCTGCAACATCTATCGCGCGGCACCAGCGACCGGCTGATGCCGGTTCAGCGGTCGCGCCGCGCGCGGGCACCGAGATTGTGAGAGGAGCAAATGATGGCGAGTGGCGCAGGCAAACTGGCTATCGAGGGCGGGACGCCGGTCAACGACAAGTCTTTCCCCAGTTGGCCGCAGTTCGATGCGAAGGTGTTCGACGCAGTGGCCGAGGTGCTGAAAAGCGGCAAGGTCAACTACTGGACCGGCGAACTTGGCATGAAGTTCGAGCAGGCATTTGCTGATTGGTGCGGTGCCCGGTTCGGCATTTCCACGTCCAGCGGCACTAGCGCTTTGCATACCGCCCTGGCCAGCCTTGGAATCGGACCCGGCGACGAGGTGATCGTCCCGTCGTACACGTTCATCGCCACCTCGTTCTCGGTCTGCCAGGCTGGGGCCGTGCCCGTCTTCGCGGATGTGGAGAGGAACAGTCACACGCTGGACCCGGCGGACGTGGAGGCGAAGGTCTCATCGCGGACCGCGGCCATCATGCCGGTTCACCTATATGGCGTGATGGCCAGCATGGGCCCCATCCTGGAAATCGCCAGGAAGCACAATCTGGCGGTGATAGAGGATAGCGCTCAGGCGCACGGCGGCAAGTGGAACGGGAAGAGGGCCGGGACGATAGGAAATGCCGGCGCTTTCAGTTTCTGCCAGAGCAAGCACTTCACCACCGGCGGAGAAGGCGGTGCGGTGGTCACGGACGACGAGGAAATGGCCTGGACTTGCCGTTCGTTCCGCGATCACGGCTACGATGTGTCCGAGAGATTGCGCCTGCTCGAACTTGAGGCCCGGCTGCCATACATTCACAACATGGTCGGCTACAACTACCGCATGACTGAGATGCAGTCCGCCATTGGCCTGATCGAACTCGCGCGCATGGATTCCTATCACTTGCCCAATCGGCGGCGCAATGGCGAGTATCTGATAGGGCGCCTGAGGGATGTGCAGCAGGTACTCTATCTGCCGCTCGACACCGAGGAGAGGCAGAACGCCTTCTGGATGTTCCCGATTGTGCTCGACATGGGCCGGCTCAAGGTTCGTTCTGCGAGGGAGGTCGTCGCCGCGCTGGAAGCGGAAGGCGTGCCTGCGGGGCCAGTGATGTGGCCGCAGTGCTACAGAGAGCGTGCGTTCCAAGAGCACAACGGCTTCGGCAGGCTGAAATACCCCTTCCGGTCGCCTGACACGCGGCCCGAGGCAGTGCGGTATGACAAGGTGCACTGCGAGAATGCCGCCTGGCTGGAGGAGCGGACATTCTTCGTGCCTTGCCATCCCGTGTATGAGATCGAGCACATGGAGAAGATAGCGCAGGCAATTGAGAAGGTGTTGAGCGCCTACGCTAATTGAGGGCGGGCTTTCTGATCAGGAGAGAAAGAAGATGGCACAGGTGAACTGGGGCGTCATCGGAGCGGGCGGCATTGCCATGCGGCGCACTCTGCCCGGCGCGGTTGAAGGAGCCAGGAGCGCCAGGTTCGTCGCCTTGATGGACATCCGCCAGGATGCGGCCCGCCAGGCGGCAGAGCGATTTGGCGTGCCGAAGGTCTGCGGCGCGGAACACGAACTGCTCGCGGAGCCTGAAGTGCAGGCAGTCTATATCGCCACACCTGTGAACGTTCACGCGCGCCAGATCGAGGCGGCTGCCAGGGCCGGGAAGCACGTGCTGGTTGAGAAGCCAATTGCGCTCAACGCAGCCGAGGCGGAGCGCGCCATCGAGGTCTGTCGCAAGGCCGGCGTGCTGCTCGGGTGTGGATACATGATGCGCTTCCATTCCCTCAATGCCGCCGCGCGGGAACTGGTGGCTCGCGGCGATCTGGGCAGGATCGTGGCAGGCCGGGCGCAACTCACGTGCTGGTATCCGCGCATTCCCGGCGCCTGGCGGCAGGACCCGGAGGCTGGCGGCGGAGGAGCGCTGATGGATATGGGCAGCCACTGCATAGACCTGCTGGAATTCATCTGCGGCAGCAAGGTTGCCTCTGTCTGTGCGCTGAACCAAGCGCTCGTTCAGGATTACCTGGTCGAGGACGCGTCAACGGTGGTGATGCGCATGACGAATGGCGCGCAGATGATCGTGGAATCGTTCTTCAACATCGCAGACGCGGCTGGCCGCGGGCTGCTGGAGGTCTATGGCACGCGGGGAGCGCTCTACGGAGAGGGCACCATTGGCCAGACGCCGGGCGGAAAAATCCGGGTGGTGCTCTCGGACCAGGGCGACTATGATGCCCAGCAGGAGCGCACGCCCATCGAGAAAACGTTCGATCTGAAGGTGGAGCCGGTCAACATGTACGCCGCCGAGATAGAGCAGTTCTCGCGCGCGATTCTGGACCGCGGCCACCCTGCGGTCTCTGCCGAAGACGCCCTCTGGAACTTGAGGATAGTCGAGGCTTGCTACCGGTCGAGCACAGAGCGCCGCGAGGTGACCATCCCACAATAGGCTGCTCGGGGTCGCATATTGGGACTGGGAGGAAGGGCGGACGCAGCCGGCGGCGAAAATCATGCCCTCTGTGAGTCAGGAACACTGCGGGCAGCGACGTGCTGCCCGCTCGAACACCTAGAACGGAGGTAGTAGTATGGCAGCAGATGAAGTGCGGTTGGCGATCGTGGGATGCGGAGGAATGGCGAGGGGTCATCTTTGGGGTTATCGTGCCATACGGCAGAAGGGGCTGGCCAAGTTCACGCTGGCAGCGATGTGCGATCCGGTTCGCGAGCACGCCGAGAAGTTCGCCGAGGAAGCGGAAGCATTCCAGGGAAGCCGGCCTCGCGTTTACACGAGCGTCGAGGAGATGCTCAAGGGCGACCCCCTGACCGCGGCGGACATCTGCACGCCGCACTGGGACCACCACATCTCCGCCCTGGCATGCCTTGAGGCGGGCCTGGATGTGATGGTGGAGAAGCCTATCGGCCTGACGGTGAAGGCCACGAAGAAAATCATCGAGGCGGGCGAGAAGAAGGGGCGGGTCGTGTCCACTGCAGAGAACATCCGTCGCAGCCTGGGCATGCGCACAGTGCGCTGGGCAATTCACGAGAGAGGAATGATCGGCCAGCCGCGCATGTTTTTCGCGCAGGGGGCGGCCTTTCGCCCCTCCGATTACACCCAGAGCCCTGCGATGCAGTGGCGCATCCGCCAGGAGACTTCCGGTGCAGGGATGGTGATGGACAGCGGGGCGCACTTTGTAGATGCCATCCGCTACCTGTTCGGCGACGTGATCCGGCTTTATGGCGAGGCGAGAACCTGGTCGGATGATTTCTACACAAACTCAGATGGGCAGCGCGTGCAGTCGGATGTGGAGGACACGTGGACCACAACAATGTACTTCGAAAGCGGCCTGGTGGGCGTCTGGAGTTGGTCGAAAGCCCTGCCTGGCAGGTCGTTTCGGAAGGCCACATACTACGGCACGGAAGGCTCGATAGAGGAGGATGAAACGTTCCACCCGTTCCAGGGCGACGCAATCATCACGGACAAGGAAGGCAAGCAAACCAGCCTGCGGGACCTGAGCATCCAGTATCTGCTCAGCCTTTCAGAGGCCGAGCGACACCGTCTGTTTCCTGGCGGGATTCTCGAGACAGTTACCATCGAGTGCTGGGACTTTCTGGACGCGGTGGCCAAGCGGCGGCCACCCGATGTGGACGGATGGGAGGGTCTCAAGGCGAAGGCCATCTCGATGGCGATCCTCGAATCCTCGGTGGCTGGGCGCTCGGTTACAATGGATGAGGTCATCTCGGGCAAGGTTGATGCGTATCAACGCCCGCTGAATGAGCGCTGGGGAATCTGATCCTATGCACGGCGCACGACGCAAGGTCGTATGCTGACATCAAGGAGGCAAGAGTGAACGGCTCACCCACACCAGAGGAGTTGGCGCTCGCCAGGGCATGGTTTGAATCATGTTTCCAGCGACCGCAGGCCGGAGAGCTGCCGCTGTGCCCAATCTCCTTCCGATACGCGGGGCAGGAATCAGCGCAGTTCCTCCGCACCTGGAGGACTGAATGGGTGGCGAGCAGTTCGTGCGCAGGGCCCGGGGCGCTCACGCTCACAGACCCGCAGACTGGCCTGCAGGTGCGCCTCGAGGCTGTCTGCTTCGAGGGCTTCCCCACAGTGGAGTGGGTGGCTTACTTCAAGAACACGGGCCAGGCCAGAACGCCCGTTATCTCCGACATCCAGGCGCTGGACGCGCATTTTCCGGCTGGCAAAGAAGACGCGTGCCGCGTGCATCACGCGCTCGGAAGCGATTGTAAACTGGACGATTTCTCGCCCCGCGAGGCCGGCCTGTCGCCAGGCGGGACTTTCCGCCTGGCTCCCTTTGCCGGGCGCTCCTCGGAGGGGGCGCTGCCGTTCTTCAATCTGGAGATTGCGAACCGCGGTGTGATTGGGGCCATCGGGTGGACCGGGGGGTGGACGGCCGATTTCCGGCGTGATGGAGCAGGGCAGGTGACGGTATGCGCGGGGATGCGGCGCACGCACCTGAAACTGCTTCCGGGCGAGGAAATCCGGACGCCGCGCATCCTGCTGCTGCTCTGGCGCGGCGACCGGACGCATGGACATAACATGCTGCGCCGGTTCATCCTGGCGCACCACACGCCGCGCCCCGGCGGGCAGATCATCCGTGGCCCCATCTGCAGCGCCCACTGGGGCGAGAACCTGGCCGAGAACCAGATCGCCAAAGCGCGTTGGTGGAAGGACAATGACCTGCCGCTCGATTGCTACTGGATAGATGCAGGCTGGCACGGCGACGGGCCCTACCAGGAAGACTCGACCGTGTTCAACAGCCCGTGGGGTAGTCACGTCGGCAACTGGTGGCCAAACAAGAACACCTACCCGGAAGGCCTGGCGCCGATAGGGGCCGCGCTGCGCGAGATGGGCTTCGGTTTCGTGCTGTGGCTGGAGCCTGAGCGCGTTTTCAAGGATACCTGCTTCACCCGCGAACACCCGGAGTGGCTGCTCGGGCCGATCGGCGATAACTACCTGTTCAATCTGGGACTGTCCGAGGCTCGACGTGCGCTGACAGACCTGGTTTCATCAATCATCGCCGAGGGCGGCATCACCTGCTACCGCCAGGACTTCAACACGGACCCAGCCCCGTTCTGGGAGGCAGCGGATGCTCCCGATCGGGTGGGTATGAGCGAGATCCGCCACATCGAGGGACTTTATGCATTCTGGGATGAACTACTGGCACGGCATCCGGGGCTCATCATTGACAACTGCTCGAGCGGCGGCAGGCGGATTGACCTGGAGACGATCTCGAGAAGCATTCCGCTGTGGCGCAGCGACTTCCAGTGCTTCCCTGGTTTCGACCCGATAGCGATACAGGGACAGACCCAGGGACTGGCCCCCTGGGTTCCCCTGAGCACCGGCGCCTGCGAGCAGGCCGATACCTATGCTTTTCGAAGCGCCCTCGGGCCGGGGATAGTGATCACCACGAACATCTTCGAGCGCGAGCCTCCGCCGCCGTTTCCGGTGCCGTGGCTGCGAGAGAGGATGCGAGAGCAGGTCGCCGTCCGTCCCTACTTCTACGGAGATTTCTACCCGCTGGTTTCGTTCAGCCTGGCAGACGACTTATGGGCCGCGTGGCAGTTCGACCGGCCGGACATGGGCGAGGGGATGGTGCTCGCCCTGCGCCGGCAGCGCAGCCCGTTCACCCGCATGGATGCTGTGCTGCGTGGCCTGGAACCTGACGCGCAATACGAGGTGCGCTCCCTGGACGACGGTTCAGTCACGAAGGTCAGCGGACGCGAACTCATGGAAAAGGGCGTCGCCATCGAGATCGTGGAGGAGCCCGGATCGGCTCTTCTGGTGTACCGGCGCATCTCGTGAGGCGATGACGGCTGAACAGATTGACGCGTGCTGAAAGCGGGCAACTCTGCGCGCTGCGTACAACATTGGCCGGTGGGAGCACAAAGGCCGAACCCGCTCCGCGGCGGGTTCGGCCTTCATCGGGCGCCTAACTCGCGCCTGCTGCCCGGCCTCCCTTATTGTGGAGGCCGGGCCCGCAGCCTATTCATCGCGAATCGCCGCCCGCACCTTCGCCAGCACGTCGGGCTTGATCTCCTTCATCCCGTGAGCCATTCGTGCGTGCGCTGCGGCTTTGTCGAGGACTTCCTTCTCTGTGGCGCCGCGAGCCACGAAATCACAGTCCACTCCAACGTCTCTACAGCTAAGTACCTTTGACATCCTGTACCTCCTTTTCCGTCAGTAGCCTCTGATCCCACTCTCGTTCCTAGGAACATGGAAGAGGACGGTGAGTTCCCGATGAACACCGGGTTCTTGAGTCAGGACAGAGGAACGATACAGCCGAAAGGGAAATCACGTTTCGGGTGGCGTGGCAGACAGGGCGTCTGGTGCCCATGTCTGGGCGTTCTCTCAGGATATCTCGAAAGGAGGGTCAGGCAGTGCGAACGCGAAAGCGTCCGCCGCTGCGAACAAGCGTCAGTTCGGACCAGCGGTTCGTCGAGGATACGCGCCGCCGCGCGGCGAGGCGGCGGCGTGTGCGCCTGGTCTGGTGGGCCGTGTTCTTCGCTGTGCTGGCAGCCTTCTGTTACTTCGTCGCAGGCCCGTATCTGGTGCGCACCTTCGGCACGCCCTAGAACGCATTTCAATACTCTCTGGAGTGCGACTGTTCGTGCGCTGGCTGGCGGACGAAGAATGCCACATTCCGCACGCGGAAGTTGCAGCGCGTCATACGTGAGACCCTTCGTCCCGACTGCGTCGGGACTCAGGGTGACAGATGAGCGAATTGCCTCCCTTTGTTTGTCATTCTGAGCGAAGCGAAGAATCTCACTTCTTGCGCTGCGGACTTCTGCGGTCAGGCGTGGCTTGCTCGCCGGGGCAACCTGTCGTCTGTTTCAACAAGACGCTCCAGCAGCCGAATCAGCAAGTCCTTCTTCAATGCTTGAGCGGCCGGATCGCTCCACAGGTTGTTGAGTTCGTCGGGGTCTTGCTGAAGGTCGAAGAGTTCGCCGTATTCCTGGCCTGGGTAAGCCGTGATCTTGTAGCGTTCGGTGATCAACGTGCGCAGACGCAGGCCAAGATAATCCTCGTCATTCTCCACGATCACGCTGTCCTGGACTGACTCACTTCTTCCCAGCAGTAGAGGCACGAGCGAGACGCCTGGCCAGGGCGGCAGTTGCCTCTCCGCTTCCGGTTTCGACGGTGCCAGGCCTTCGGGTATTGGGACTCCAGCCAGGCCCAGGATCGTTGGCGCGAAATCGAGGAAACTCGCGAGGGCATCACTCTGCACGCCCTCGGGAATCATGCCAGGGCAAGACCAGATGAACGGGGTTTTCAACAGGCCGTTCATGTGAAACGGTCCCTTGTTCATCATCCAGTGATCCCCCATCAAATCCGCGTGGTCGGAAAGGAAGCAGACGATCGTGTTCGCCCGCAGGCCGAGGTGCTCCAGCGCAGCGATGACGCGGCCGACATTGTGATCCACGTGGGAAATCATGCCGTAGGTCATCGCGATGGTGTCCCGCAATTGCTCGTCCTCCATCTTGGTAGGCTCTATGCGGCCGCTAGTCCAGAACGAACTCTCGTAGATGCCCTTGTAGAATGGCGGAAGGCTATCCAGTTCGCCCTCCCGCCGCACCGGCATCGGCACGTCGGCCGGGTCATACATGCTTGCCCACGGTTCCGGCGCGCTGTAGGGATGGTGGGGGTCCGGAAAGGAACACCACGCGAAGAACGGTTTGTCGCGCGGGCGGCGCTCCAGGAACTCGATGGTGCGGTCCGCGACCCAGGTGTTGTAGTGCAATTCCCCAGGTATTGCGCAGTGCCACGCGTGTCTCGCTCGGTGGCGGGTCGGTTTGCCGGCATCGGGCGACCAAAGCGCTTCCGCCTTCGGGTCCTTGCTGCGCAGCCAGCGACGATAGTCTCCGGCTGTGCCGGGCCCGTGGCCGATGACGATCTCAACTGTCTGGAAGCCGAAGTAGGGCGTCGGCATGGTTGTCAGAATCCCCTCGCTCCAGAAGTGGTAGGATTCGGCCCACTCCTTTGGGTCGAGCGTGCGCGGATCTGCCCCTTTGAGAACAGAAAATGGAAGCAGGTGGAGTTTGCCGACCGAATGCGTGCGATAGCCTGCCTGAGCGAGCGCCTGCACGATGGTCGGAATGCGACGATCGAGGGGGATACCGTTTGTCCGCACTCCGTGGCCTCTCGGTGTCAGGCCTGTGAAGAGGGTGGCCCGCGAAGGCATGCACAATGGATTATTCACATACGCGCGCGTGAAGCGCACTCCGCTGGCTGCAAGGCGATCCAGGTTCGGGGTCTGAATCACCGGGTTGCCTGCGCAGCCCATGTGGTCGGCCCGCATCTGGTCAGTTACGATGCACAGGAAATTGGGAAATTCAGCCATTGTCAGCATCCTCCCATACGCCGGGAATATGTCTTCGCTGGCGCTACCTTGCCGAAACCTCCAGCCCTTCTGGGTCGAGTATGACGTTGACACTGGCGCGGAAATGAGCAGGATCGCGCACGAAATCAAGGTAGTCTTTCAGCCTTTGTGCAGAGTTCACGCTGTTGTGGGCCAGGACAACGCTGCCGGAGGGCATCCGGTCGTATGCGGACTGAAGTATGTCAAGGTAGATTCCCTTGCCTCGAGCGCGATCCCCGTCCGCGTCGAGGTAAAGGAGACTGATGCAGCCGGCGAACTGCTTTACAGCATTCATCGCATCGTCCGCAACCACGCGTGCAACGCCAGTTGGATCAATGCGCCTGACGTTCCATTCCGCTCTCTCCGCCTCCAGCGGCTTGATTTCCACTCCGATCAGGTTTTGAGCGGCGTAGCAGGCTCCCGGCCCGACAGCCGCGCCTGCGTTCGAAATGAACGTGAAGCCGCAGAAAACCCCGGCAGCGATCATATTCTGCGGCTGCGAGATAGCGTTAATCGCGTAGAGCAAGCGCCCCATGCGGGGGGTGATCGCTGTCCAGGGTATCTCAAATAGGTCCCGCACGGCCTGTCGGTGTGCAAGCATCTTTGGCTTGTCGTACCGCGTATGTGGCACTATATTCGCCTGCTTGAGAACGGTCAGCGCTGCGTCCACTACCGCGATCTCGTCATCGAGAGGTTCCAGCACCCGATGCGGGTCGCGGTAGTCCATGCGATAACTGTCCCAATCAGGCGCGCGGTATGTTCCGATCACTACAGGTCTCCGAACCCAGGCACCAGCAGTCTGCCTGATCAACGCGTAATAGCACCATCGTTGGCTGATGATATTCGGCCTGGTGCAAGCAACTACCTTGAGCAGACGCTCACGGGTTGTGTGGCCCAAGCATGCGCCAGGCGCAGGCGAACCGGCACGGTATGGCGAAGCAATGCTTCAGCACTTCTTGAGCGAGGATGACCGCAATGGGCGTAAATCAACCCGCAGATGACAGCAATCCCACTGAACTCTTGGCGCTATACAGATACTTGCGCGTGGCTGACGTGTGCGATGCGATGGATGGCATGGGATACTTCGACATCGGACTGATGTCTCCTGAAGTGCGCCCGCTGTGGGCGGGAATGAAGTTCTGGGGCTCTGCGTTGACCATCCGTTGCGTGCCTGCAAATCGGCCGATGCGGCGGCTGGACACCACGGAAGAGATCGTGAAAGCCCACGATATATGGTTCAGCGAGGTGGGCAATATTGACGTCTCCGATATCATAAGGCCGGGCCACGTCATAGTAACCGATACAGGCGGCAGTCGCGAGGTCGGATTCTGGGGGTCAGCAAACAGCCTGAACGCGGTCGCGAATGGCGCGGTCGGAATCGTTACCGATGGCTATTGCCGCGACACCGCTGAAATCGCCCTGCAGAGAACTCCGGTTTGCTCCCGGCGCCGCGGGCGCACGATTCTACCAGGGCGCATCGAGGTCGCGGAGGTCCAGACGCGCATCGGCTGCGCTGGCGTCCAGGTGCGACCTGGCGACATCGTCGGATGCGACGACGATGGGGTCGTCGTCGTGCCCGTCGAGATAGCGGGCGAGGTGGCAGTTCACGCCAGAGCCGTTCTGCTCGCCGACATGCGGGGCCGTCGTCGGCTCTACGAACGCGTCGGCATGAAGCCGGATCCATCGGTGGATTACGAGGCCGTCGAGGCCTACTATCGCGAATTGGGCGGATGAGCACAGAGCCGGAGGGCCAGCGCCGATGGTTACACTGAAGGAAAAGTTCACGGGCTGCATCGCGGGTTCCTGGATAGGATCGGCTATGGGAGCGGCCGTGGAAGGTTGGTCGCGCGAGCGCATCAGGGAGGCCTACGGTTACCTCGACACACTCCTGCCATACCGCCACTACCCGCCTGACTGGGAGCGCCCGGCAGGCACCACGGAGGACGGCATAGAGCGCCAGAGGCTGATCGCGACCGCAATCATAGAAAAGCAGGACCGCATTCTCGCGCAGGACCTGATCGCCGTGTGGCTGCGCGATCTCGACCCGGAGCGGATGGCCTGCAAGCAGGAACCATTTGACCGGTCGCTGCTGGAGATGGCGCGAGCGGGCGTCCCGCCTTCAGAACTGGGGCGTCTGTGGCTGTTCACCAACCAGATATCGCTGGGGCGCGCTTCCCATCCTTTGGGGTTGATCAACGCAGGCGACCCGCGCGCGGCCGCTGACGATTCGTTCGAGATCGGCCAGTTGTACGCGGTGAAAAGCGCCTTCGCCCTGCGTTGGGCGGCTCTATACAACGCGGCCATCGCGGAGGCGTGCAAACCGGATGCCGCGGTGGAATCGGTCTTGGAGGCGGCGCAGCGTTTCGCTCGCTACCGCGCGGAGGCGGGAAGCCTGTATGCGCGCTACGATAACATCGAGAGAACCATCAATCACGCGCTGGATCTGGCTGCGAAACACAACGATCCGATGGCGATGCGCGATGAATTCTACGATTTATACGAGGGCGGGCGCCACTTCGTGTATAGCATGTCGGATGCGGGCGAGATAATCTCCAAGGGCCTGGCGATCTTCGCCATTACTCGCGGCGATCCCCGGCAGGCGATCCTTGCAGCGGTCAACTTCGGGCGCGACACCGACTGTCTCGCGGCAGTGGCAGGAGGGCTGTCGGGGGCTCTATCGGGGGTCTCCACGATCCCGGCGGAGTGGACCGCCCAGGTCAACGAGGCCACGCGCCTGGACCCCTACACGAACAACCGCCGCACGATCGAGGAGACAGCCGATGGGCTGTTCAGAGCATTCCTTGCGCGGCGGCAGCGGCTGGCGGCATACCTGGATTTGATGGGCGACCCGGCGTTTCTCGGCCGGGAGTCCACTTGACACTAGGAGGTGCGAAGTGGAGTGGTTCAGAGGTGCAACCTGCGAAGAGATAATCGCACTCAGGCTGGACCCGGATGACGATGTTCTGGAATCGGTGGCGGCGCTTGCCAAAGCAGCAGATATCAAGGCGGGCGCTGTCATATCCGGCATGGGCACCCTGAAGGCGGCGCGCCTTCACTGGGTTACAACTGTAGGGTATCCGCCCGTGGAGGAGTTCCGCGACTATGCGTGCCCGCTTGAGATTGCCAGCATCAGCGGCATCATCGCCAGCCACAAGCCCCACCTGCACACGTGCCTGTCCGACACGAGCCAGACATACGCGGGCCATCTGGAGCCCGGCTGCAAAGTGCTTTACCTGGCCGAACTCGTGGTGGTCAAGTTTGGCAACATGACCCTCGACCGCGTTCCCCATCCCGAATGGCGGACGCCGATCCTGAAGCGCGCGGCCGAGTGAGCGCGGGTGTGACTCTCGACTGGCGAACGGGCCGCCGCGTGCATCCTCTGCATCCGCGAGACCCGTCACCCGGCGGAAGCAACCCTCGCCATATCTAAAGCAATTATCTGTGCGAGAAGGTAGTCGGATGCGCACAGCTGCCCACTCACGAGCCGAGGGGCAGTCCCACTTCTTATCTGCTGCCCGTTGACTACCGCCGTATGCTTGCCGACATAGATGGCAGCACAGACTTGGCCCTTCGAAGCGACCGCTGCTCGGCGGCCCGCTTCCACCCTACGGCCGCCTCGCTTCCGCCGGCCTCCCAAGGAAACAGAAGCTGTGCTACGAATCTCCTTCTGTTGCGGGCTCAAAGAGGGGAACGCTCAAGAATCGGTTTCGCCCCGCGCGTCTATTTGCGAGCAGGCAGGCCGCAGCTTGGCTCATCCCTGCGTGCCGACACGATCAGTCTTGTCGAGGGGACGGTTGCCTCTGCTGCAATTTCTGGAGCGCCCACTTCGCATCAAGGCGCACTGCTGGGATGTGTTTCGTGTCGGGCGTGACATAGGGGTCCTGCAAAGCAGCCTTGAGTGCAGGTATTGCCTCCCGCGCACCCAGATCACCCAAGGTTCGTGCGCTCCAGGCGCGCAATGCTCCGCTCGGCTCATGCCCCAGGACCTCGATGAGCGTCGGCACCGATCGCCTGTCCCCAATTTCACCAAGGATGAGTGCCAGTTCCGCTCTTATCCTCATCTTCTGCGTAGGGTCCTTCATGGTCTTGGCCAGATTGTCCATCACGGGGATGCTCTGCAGGCCCCTGTTTCTGGTCAGGATGTTGCGGATGGCAATGGCGACCGCGCGCTGTTGGAATTCAGGGACTTTGACATAGCCACGAAGATAATCAGGATATCTCGGCGGGGTACGCCCGGCTGCTTGTTCTTCCTCCCACCCCACCTCCATGGTCAACTGCGCGATAAGGCGGGTCACCGCGGCCGGGCCCGCGATCTTGCCCAGCCCCTCGGCCGCTCGCCACCGGTTGCTCCATTCATTGTCGTCCAGAGCCGCCAATAGCGCGCGCTCCGCCTCGGGCCCACCAATCTTTCCGAGGGCCACGATAGCGTTATTACGAGTGGCACGATCTTCAGCGCGGGCCAGAACGACTAACTCCGCCACCGGCCTATTGGACCACTCGTCGGCAAAGGCCAAGGCGCTGGGTACTAGTGCGAGTGCGCAGGCGATTAGAAGCATCTTCGGGGAAACCGTTCCAGTTCGAACTCGGTCCGGCCTTATCATGTGCTGCCTCCTCTCCGATATGCGTCCTGAACCTGCTCGAAGGGAATCCCGATCACCGGCTGATAGAGCCGCCCGCGTGCGCGCCGAGTTCGGCGCCCCTCACGAAATCTACTTCGTCAACCCGGCCTGGATGATGGTCTCCATATTGGGGACCGATGTGAAAGGCCTCCCTTCTGGGCCGACTTATGTGATCCCTGGTATCACTTGTGGCGGCAGGTTACGCCACGCAATCAGCTAATGTAGAATGCTACTGGGTCAGGAGCAGGCCCAGAGGGCCGCTATGCCTGTCTCATTGCTGTTTGACAGATGCACTGTGGGTTAGAAGACGACGCGAATGATCCGATAGCGCTCCGGCGTTGCATACTGAGCTAGGACGCTGCCATCGGGGAGAAGCTGATAGTGTTCCGCAGCAAAGAAGCTGTACAGTGGCGCCGGAGCCATCCCAAGTTCCTCCAGAGTCACGGCGCTGAGAATCTCTCCCGAAATGGAGAGGCGGACAAAGCGAACGGACGCTGGTCTGCCCTCAAAGAGGGCAACAGCCACGCGTCCTTCGCTGTCCACACCCAGAGGCCTCAGACGCGCCTGTTTGCGCTGAGCAGACAGAAGGGGGCGACGAGGGATGGAGGCTGAGGATATGGATTCCCAGACCTTGTCTGCGGCTTGCCGGCGCTGAATCAAGATGGGAACGTGGTCCGCCTGCTGTTCGCCGCCTGGGCTAACACGCCAAATGCTACCGTCTGCGGCCGCCATGTACTGGAGAACTGCGCCAGCGCTTTGGCACACGGACTTGATACTGCCCTTCTCGTCAATCGCGACAGCTGCGCTCTCGTTGTCCGGGTGGCTGCTGCCGTATATCAGGAGTTGGCTCTCGGTCGATCCCAGCGGCACGATGCCTATTGGCGTGAAGCGACGCCCCTCCGGCAGGTCAAGATCAACAGCTTCTGAAGTCTGTCGGACTCTATCGTAACGCCAGAGCAGACCTGCTGGCATATCATCGCGCCTCTCGGTTCCACCCACAAACACCGCGCGACGAGTGACCCCGAAGAGATTCGGGATCTTCCGGGGCCCACCTGCCGCCGTGCAAGCCACCTGCTTTCCATCCCTGAACTCCAGGATGCGCGCGTTAACGCTGTCCAGCACCCACAACGAGCCATCGTGGGTCATCTGAAACATGGCTGGGCATAGTGGTGGGGAGCTTGGATCGAGTTCCCTTGCGCGTAACGCCCCCACCTGAGCCGGTCCTTTGCCATACGACACGTCCAGAAGTGTACTTACGCTCGGTCCTCCAGTCATCGCCTCCAGAGCACCCATCACTGATAGCACCACCCAGATAACGAGCGCGATCCCTAGCGGCGCCGCGTGCATGTCTTTGTGGCCAGTCGTCATGTCTTTCTCCTAGCGTCAGAATCGCTCGTTGGCACCATACATGTGACCGTAGAAAGCGTGCTCATCGTAGTACTCTGTCAGTGTCACCGTGACGACCTCGCCGGCTGAGCTGCTTGCGTGCACCATCTGGTTGTCTCCGCTGTACACGCCGGTGTGGTCTATGCAGTCCGAATGTGGCGGCGAGTGATCCCAATCAAAGAATAGCCAGTCTCCTGGCAGCCGATCACCCGCGGCGATGTGCGTGGAGGCGTCATAGTATCCCTGGGCCGTCTTGTCGTCCACGGTGATCCCCACGAAGTTGTACAGATAATACTGGAATCCCGAACAATCGAATTCGGAGGGGCCATTGGCGCCCAGGACATAATCGCACCCCATGTAGTCAGGTGCACACGTGATGAGCTGGAGGTTCTTCTTGAAGTGCACTGTTGCGTTTCCGGACTGTGTCGCATGCGGCGCTGTGGCGTATACGGTCTTTGGGCTGCGCTTCGTCGTGATGTCCCAGTTCGCAGTCGTGTACTTTCCCGAATCACTCCCAGGAGCAGCCTTGGTCTGGTCGCCCATGTGGACAGTGACGCTCAAGCCGTCCGTGGACGGGTTTGTCGCCGCGACAAACGCCTTGTAGAACAATCGGCCCGTCCCCGTCCCGCTAGTGTTCCCGGTGTAGGCAGTCGTCTGACCTTGGGCAGGCGTTTCCATTACCAGTACCGGCTCGACCACGTTGATGGTGATGGGGGTGGTGTAGAGGCTGGCGTAGCCGTCGTAGCGGTAGCAGCCGCGCGAGGGATTCAGGTGCGAGTAGCCATCCCCGCCGACCTTGATGGTGTAGGTGCCGGTGCTGTTGAAGGTGTAGGTGTAGGTGTTCGACGTGCCTTCCTGGACTTCAACATCGCTTCTCTTCCACAGGTAATATACAGGGTCGTCGGCGACCCATTCGTTGCCGCAGTCGCAGAAGTCGTAGTCTATGGCTGTGACGTTGAACTCCATGGTGGTGCCAGTGCATACGGTCCAAGTGGACTTCTCGCTCTGCTTGTACCATGTGCCTCCTGAAATCCTGGCGCTGAAAGGCCCTTGCCCGGCCGGGTTGCTCGGATTCTCTACCTGGGGCAGGCCATATCCGCTCCCGTCGTCCACCAGCCAGCCGTTCGCACCATTGCATGTCTCGCAGGCCTTTACTCCTGGGCACACAGCAGCCAGGAGCAGCGTCAGGAACAAGAGGGTGATAACATATTCGATGCCGCGTGTCCTCATGGGAATGCCCCTCCTCTCTCGCCGTGCAGTCCTGGTCTGCCGCCTCATTCTGGCTTCTGCGCCTGGGCCCTGACGCGAGCCAGTTCGTGTTGCACTCTGGCGCCACAGGGCGTCCCGCGGTGGCGCTCAGCCGCGGCCTGCAGCAGCCTCTCAGCCTCCTCGTATCTCCCTTCGAATTTGAACGAGGTGGCGAAGGCCCGTTCGGCGTCGCACTTACGCAGCGTGAACTGCGGGGTGTCCTGGTGGTCAATTATCTTCTGCGCCCAAAACCGAGCCTTGTCGTATTCCTGCAGTGTGAAGTAGCACCCCACCAGGCGATAGTACGAAGAGGCCAACCGAAAGTCATCGGTGTCTTTCTCAGCCACGATCAGCGCATGCTGCATAGCCTCCGCGCAATGCCCGCCAGATTGATACTCGCGGGCAACATAGAAATGAGCAGGAATGACCTCCGGGCTATCGGGGTAGTCACGCAGAACCCGTTGGTAAAGCCCCAGGGGGGTCTTGTGGTCGCCACTCCAGCCATAGTTGTGGCCCATCTCGATCAACGCTTCCGGTGCATGAGCGCCGTGCGGGGCCAATTCCACCACTTGCCGGTACTTGGAAATGGCGTCATCATAGCGCTTCGCGCGGCACCATGACCCGGCTTCCTCCATCCACAGCTGGACGACGCGGGGCAGGGCCGCCTTTCCACCTAGAGTGCTGCGGTGCTCACGCACGACCGCCTCAAATACAGACTTCGCCTGGTCAGTGCTCCCCTCGGCGAGCAGGATCTCGCCCAGGCAGTACTTGGCCATCGCGAAGGCTTCCGTATCGGGGTAGGCAGCGATGAATTCGTTCATACGCTGAGCGGCACCCGCGGTGTCACCTTGCGCCAGGCGCACGACTTTGATGCGCGCGACAGCCTGTGCTGCGGAGGGGGTGTTCGGCGAGCGCTGCACAAGACGCTCGTACCAGGCCTCTGCTTCGTCGCATATTCCCGAGTCCTCGCAAGTACCGCCCATGCTCAGCTGCGCCGGCAGAGCCCGCTCGCTGAAGCCAAAATCGTCCACCACGCGCTGGAAGGCTTCCAGGGCTTCCTGCGTCTTGCCCCAGGTGGCCTTGGTGATGGCGATCCTGTAAGCCGCATCGGCCCCTATTTCGTCATTAGGGTGTGCCGCTGCGGTCTGCTCGAGGGCTGCGATGGTTTGCTCGTAAGCCGCTCTCTTGGCGTCGATCTCAGCGATCTTGCTGTCAAGGTAAGCAAGCACCGCATTGCCGGGAGAGCTGGTTGCGATCTGTGTCTTCAGCTGTTCTGCACCGTGCTTGGCCCCATCGAAATCCCCCTGGCTCAGCTTGCACAGGATGATAACATCGGCCGCGCCTGACAGGATGGCAGAGTCGCTGGTCGCGGGGGTGACCTGCCGTGCCGCAGTCTCAGCCTGGGAGAACCGCCGCGCAGTGAAGAGTGCTTGGGCCTGCTCCAGTTTGCCGGCCAGGCCATCCGCCGCGATGGCTTGCGCGCTTGCAAGCAGCACCACAGCTGCCGTCAATGCAAGGTGTCTTTTCATCTCATCCCCCTTCCTACTGCTTGGGCCGGTACATGGTCTCTTCCGTCTCGAACTTCACGTGCCCGTCGCGGAAGAGGTAGTTGCGCCCATAGACGTTGCCGTACATGCCCGCCACCGGTGGGCCGTGGAACAGACCGTCATCCAGCATCAGGTGGATCATGTCCGGCGTGGCAACCCATACCCCGCCCGGCAGATTAGCCGTCTCCCAGTTTTGCTTCTTGACCATGCGCACAGCGTCCAGCCTAGCGGGGGCTTCCTCCTGGCTGATGCAGGGCACGTGCTGGTAGGACATGTAGTAGTGGTCGTGCCTCATCACCGGCTGATCCTGCGGGGGCTTGCGGTCGGGCGGCTGAAGGGTGTGAATCTTGGCGTAAGGATCGCCGGGGCAGTACCAGATCTCAGGGTCCTGAACGTAGGGCGCGTAGGCCTCCTTCAGGCGCTGAGCATTATCCGCGCCCTCTTTGGCCTGCCTGTCAACGCGGCCGCTCAGCGGGGAGATGTAGCCGCGGTGATCATCAGAGAACATGCGGATGGCCTTGCCGAACTGCATCAGGTTATACGCGCACGACGCCTTTTTCTTCTCACCGTCAGTGGTTGCCGAGAGCGTGATCCGCCCGAGGACCATCGCCGCTGCTGCTACGAGAAACAGACGCGTGACCGCACGAAACGACAGAGTGAAATGGAACCGACTCATAACGCACCTCCCTTGCCAAGAACACAACCCCACGGCTACGCCCTCCCATGGCGTGATCGCCTTACCTTGTTGAAGTGTGCCAGAAAAAAGCCGTTCCGTCAAGCCCTTTCCGGCAAAAAGACTGTCAATAACTCTCCCTGCTACCGAGGTCCTCCCGGCAGGACAGGTAGTCTGCCGGCGGGAAAGGAGGCTAGCCTTGACGAACCGCACTCAGGAAAAACTGCACGTGGTCGTGTTCGGCGCCCACCCCGATGACCCGGAATCCGGCTGCGGAGGTCTCATCACGCTGCTGACGCAGGCAGGGCACGCCGTTACCGTCGCTTACGCCACCTGCTTTCGCAGAGGCCGTCTTGTCGGCGGCGAGCCGGAGGCGGTTGTCCGCCGCCGCGAATGCCTGGCGGCGTGCGAGGTGATGGGGGCTACGGCCAAGTGTTTCGACTACGCACACGAGGATCTGACCACTGATCCCGCGGTGGTGCAGGCGGTATCCACGTGGCTGGATGATGTGCAAGCGCAGATCGTGGTCGCCCACTGGCCTTTCGATACTCATCCGAACCACCACGCGGCGAGTTCCCTGGTCTGGCAGTGCTACCGCCGCCCGCACGGGTGGAACCTCTACCTGTTCGAGGTTGAAACTGACATCCAGTCTCTGGGCTTCGTGCCGCAGTTATACCTGGACATCGGCAGCGTCCGGGAAGCGAAGAGGGCCGCCCTCTGGTGCCATTCCAGCCAGTATCCCGAGTCCATCTGGGAGAAGTACCACGACCCGATGCACCGCCGGCGTGGGGCAGAATGCGGCGTCAAGTATGCTGAGGCATACTATCTCGTCGAGGCGAAGGAAGGCTGCCCCCTACTGCCCTTGCCGTTCTTGAGTGGAAGGCCGCTCTGAACTATATGCGGCCCGTATCCGTCGCTGGCCTGCCCACTAGACCTTCGCTCTTCCTCGTATTACCGCGTCCGTATGGCGGCGCAGTTCGAGTTCCAGGTCACGGCCGACTGATGGATTGTCCGCGAGCACGTCGCGATGCTCACCCGGGTCGTCGCGCAGGTTGAAAAGTAGTCGCTCAGCCGTGCGCAGGCTCAGATGAAACGACCATTCCCGCGTGCGGATCGTCCACGAGCGGCCGTAGTGGCCAACATAAGCGAAGTCGCGAATCTTCTGTTTCTCGCCGCTCATCAGGGGCAGCAGGCTTTGGCCTTCCAGTTCCACCGTCTTCCTCGCCGCGACCACATCCTGCGGGAAGAGGTCCCTTGCCGGCGCGCGATACTGCTGCTCCAGCGTCGTTGGCAGGCCCAGGAAGTCAAGTATCGTCGGCATGATGTCCACGGCCTGTGCGAAGGCGCTCACTCGCTTGCCAGCCCCCAGGCCCCGAGGGTGGCGGATGGCCAGCGGCGAGCGCACCAGTTCCTCGAAGTTCCAGGGTTGAGCCTTGCGGATGATGCCGTGCTCGCCGAAGGGTTCGCCGTGGTCGCTGACGTGGATGATGAGCGTGTTCTCAAATAGGCTGAGTTCCCGCAAGCGATCGAGCAATTTTCCTACCCACCTGTCAACGAATGTAACCTCGCCGGCGTAAAGGGTGCGCGTGCGCTCGACTTCCTCGGGGGTCATGTATCCCTGAACCGGGCCCGCGACCGGGTCAACTATCTCCGCTCCACCGTATCCAGCAGGCTTATACATGCTCCAATACGGCTCCGGTGGATCCCATGCCTCATGGGGGTCGAAACAATCAACCCAAAGGAAGAGATTGTCCTTCTGCTGCTGTGTTACTTGCTCGAGCCACTCGATCGCTGCCGAGACAGTCCGCGCGACGTAGTAATCCTCCTCACGCCTAAAGGTCGTCGCGTTGCGCAGATACTGCTCGAACAGAGGCCGGTAATGTGGGTCGGACTCGTCGCCCCGCAGCCTGTGGTGGGGACTGGCATTGAGATCCACGTCCACCCCGACGATCCAGGGATCGTACTCTTGGCCCCGGATCCAGACGACGGTATCGAAGCCCCGCCCAGCCCCGTAAACCGGCTTGTGAAGGTGGTAGGTATCCGACACGAGGGCGGAGGTGAAGCCTTTGTCCCACAAGACCTCGGCCAACAGCACGTCATCCAGTTGGAAGGGCTGCCAGCCCTTTATGGGGTAGGTCCACAACCCGGTCCACCAGGCGGTGCGCACTGGCAGCGTGGGCAGGCCCTCCGGGTAATAATGCGCGAAAACCGTGCCTTCGGCTGCCAGCCTGTCCAGGTTTGGCGTCTGCGCCTTCGCGCCCAGGTTCATGTAACCGGTGTGATCGGCGCGCAGACTATCAGTAATTATGACGACGACGTTCATGGGGCCTATTCTCCTCCAGGGGGTAAAGCCGCGGATACTTCCTTGGCCACCCGCGCTCTGACTTGTATTCGCCCTCGCAGAGGGCCTCTCCTCGTTGGCCTTGACTTGCTAGGCAACAGCCGACACGATTTGGAGCGCAGGGAACGGATTCTGGCGCGGCGAAAATCCCTATCGGTTGGTGTCCGCAGTGATCGGACGCCTTCTCGTCTCACGGAGTCTGCAGGTTGGCCATACGCCGTAAAGCACAGACACGAATGCCGTCAACCCGGGAGGTCGTGCTGAGAGCGCGCGTGCGGAGCGTCACCTGGCGGTCAATGATCCTGGGGATCCTCATCGTAATCGCCAACAACTGGTGGCTGACCCAGACCGAAATGAGGACATTCGTTACCCTGCTCTCGGGGGCATCGCCTTTCATCGGCGTGGTCTTCATCATGTTCGTTGTTACTTTGGCCAACTGGGGGATCAAACGCGTCTATGCTCCCGCTTCGCTTTCACAGGCCGAACTCCTCATCATCTACGTAATGGCCACCATCTCGTCCTGCGTGGGGGGCGTGGGCGCAATCGGGTGGTTCGCCACGTATCTGACGACTCCATTCTGGAACGCGCTGACCGATGATAAGTGGAAGCCGCTGCAGCAGTTTACGCCCTCCTGGTTCGGGCCGCGCGACCCGGCCATATTGCGCCCGTTCTACGAGGGAGGGTCAACCCTCTTCACGCTGCCGCACCTGAGCGCGTGGGCTCTTCCCTTGGTGTTATGGGGCGCGTTTTTCTTCGTGCTGCTGTCCGTCACGATGTGCATGATGGCGCTGCTGCGCCGCCCCTGGGTGGAACACGAGCGGCTGAATTTTCCGATAATCTACCTTCCGGTCGAGATGACCAACATGCAGTCGGATTCTTTCTTCCTCAACCGACTGATGTGGTTGGGTTTCATCATCCCAGCCGTCATCCACTCGCTCAACAGCCTGAATGCCATGTATCCCATGATCCCGGGTCTGCCGATCAACAAGGGATATGATCTGCGCGACTATGTCGTTACGCAGCCGTGGACTGGGCTGGGGTGGGTGCCGATCAAGTTGCACCCTGCGGTCGTCGGCATAGGCTACGTTCTGGCCCTGGACGTGTCGTTCAGTTGCTGGGCTTTCTACTTGCTGCGCAAGGCGCTGCAGGTATTCGGCGTCGCCGTGGGCCTGCGCTCGCCTGACGCGTTGCTGAGCACCGACGCCTACGAGTTCCCGTATGTCGGCGCCCTCTCGATAGGGGCCTGGATTGGGTTTGCGCTGATCGCGCTTTGGGCGATGAGGGGGCACCTGATCCGCGTCTGGCGCAAGGCTGTCCTCGGCAGGCCAGTGATTGACGACAGCCAAGAGCCCATGAGTTATCGCGCCGCACTGCTCGTCGTTGTCCTGGGCACGGCTTTCCTGGTTGCGTTCTGTTCGATGTCGGGGATGTCAGTGCTGCTGCCGGTGGTCATCATCGGTCTGTTCTTCATATTCATGATTGCCTTGACGCGCATTCGCGCCGAGTCGGGCGTGCCCGCAAGCGAGTTGATGTGGGTGAGCCCGCACGATACGCTGATAGACCTGGGCGGCACGATGACTTACGGCTCGCGGGGGCTGACGACGATTTCGCTGCTGTCGTGGTTTAGCAAAGACTACCGCACGGCGGCGATGCCTGCGCAACTGGAGGCGTTCAAGATCGGGCAACTGGTGCGCGCCCCCCTGCGGCCGATCGCATTGGCGATGACCGTCGCCCTTTTCGTCGGCATCGCGGCGGCGATGATGCTCTCCGTCAACCTCTACTATACCTACGGCGCGGAGACGGCGAAGGTGTATCGCGGCTTTGTCAACTGCGGCACCTACAACTGGAACTGGCTGAAGGGCTGGGTGGAAAACCCTGAGCCCGTGCACCACTCCGCTATCGCCGCCGCTTTGCTCGGTGCCCTTTCGGTGGGGTGCTTGCATTGGCTGCGCACAACCTTCCTGGGCTTCCCGTTGACCGCGTCCGCTTTCGCATTCGCCATGACCTATGCGATTGATTTCTTCTGGATTGACTTCGTCATTGCGTGGGCTCTCAAGACCGTAATCCTGCGCTACGGGGGAATGAGCCTCTACCGGCGGGCGATGCCCTTCTTCCTGGGCCTGATCCTGGGGGAGTTTGTTACATCCAGTTTCTGGACGATCGTGGGGGCTGCCAGCGGCCTTCAACTGTATCGCACGTTCCCGAACTAGTGCCGTTCCAACTAGTCTGTCCCATGATGACCACACGATCCGTCGGTAGCCACAGGCTTCAGCCTACGCGGACTGACGTCAGCATATCAAGTTGGAACGGCACTAGGCCAGCGAACGGGCTGTGTCGCGGATTGCGCAGCCCATCTTGCGCATGTCAGCGGTAGTAATCGCGTGGTGCGTCAACACCATGCACAGGCGCTGCGCCGCCGCCTCGGCCTGGGGGCATGTGCCGGGATCGTATCTGACATAATCGGGCAGCGGGCAGCCGAGCGAAGTGCGCCGGGCACGGTTCATCTCCTGGTAAACGGCCTCAAGATAGTTCACCTCGCTGTAGGGCGCCGGCCCCACGCCGTGCCGCTCTACGCAGAGGCGGCGGAACTCCACCGACCCGACGCCCGACCTGGCGGTGTCAAGCCATATCGGATAGGCCCAGAAATTCGACTCGGTGTCAGGATAGACGTGCGCCAGAGAAATGCCGGGCGCATGAGCGAGTTCCTCCTCCAGGACTTGCACCAACTCGCGCCGACGCCTGTTGAAGACGTCAATCTTGCCCAACTGGGCCAAGGCGGCCGCAGCCTGCAGTTCACTGATTCGGTAATTGTGCCCGAAGGCGAAATGGCCGCGCGTTTCGATGCCTCCGACAGGCTCGGCGCGCGGGGGTTCGAGGTCATAGCGATACCAGGGCATGCCGCAGTTAGCATAGAGGACAGCGCGCTTGTAAATCTCCGGATCGTCGGTCGTAACGATTCCCCCCTCGCCGGAAGTAATGTGCTTGCTTTGCTGGAGGCTGTAGCACGCTGCGTCGCCGAATGTGCCTACCTTCTTGCCCTTGTAGTAAACATCGTATGCCTGCGCGCAATCCTCGACCACCGCCAGGCCGTTTCTCCGCGCCACCTCGACAATCGGGACGATGTCCGCCGATTGCCCCCACAGGTGCACCACGACTACCGCGCGTGCGCGCGGCGTGATCGCTTTCTCGATGGCCTCGGCCGTGATGAGCAAGGTGCGCGGGTCAACGTCGGCAAACACGGGGACTGCCCCAAGCGCCACTGCCGACGACGATGATGCGATGAACGAGCAGGGCGGACAGATCACCTCGTCGCGCGGCCCGATGCCGCAGCCTGCCAAAGCGGCTTCGTTGGCTGCCGTCCCCGCGCTGACGGCGTGCACGAACCTGCGGCCGACGTGCTTGGCGAATGCGTCCTCGAAGCGCGCCGCGAAATTCCCGCTGGTCCCGCGCCAGAGTTCCCTGCTTGCGATTACCTCGCGCAGTGCATCCTGCTCCGCGGCTCCGATGAACGGCTCGTCCATGGCTAGTACCTCCCGTGCTCCTCGACCGCCTCCACCATCGCGCGAAGGTTGTCCATCTTCGCATCCGCGGGCACTTCGTCTCCCGTCACCATGACATAGCCGCCGCCTGCCATCCCCTCGCGCAGGCAGCGCAGGGTCTCACGGCGCGCGTCATCCGCCGAACCGAAAGAGAGCACCAGGCAGTCGAAGTTCCCCATCACGCAGATGCGATCTCCATACAGCCGCTTGGCCTCCGCGAGCGTGATGTCTCCCTGGTTCGGTTCGAACGTTTCCACGAAGTGAACGCCCGCGTCAACGAGCATCGGCAGCAGTTCGCGTATGCGGCCCAGCGTGTAAACGCCGAGATACTTGCCTGGCACCTGGCGCACTCTCGCGGCTGCACGGCGCACGTCGTCCATGACCCAGCGCTCGAACATGCGCGGGCCCAGGTTGGCCCCGGTCGCCCAACAGATATCCATCCACGCAACCTCCGAGGCTGAGGTGAGGAACGCCTCGACCTCCAAGCGAATCATTTCTTGCGCCAACTCGAACGCCCGGAGCAGGCCCTGGGGTTCGTCTTTCAGGTCGAGGATCAGTTCCTGCATCCCTCGCGCCATTCCCAGGCGAGCGAACGCGCATCCCACGCCGACGCTCGGAACTCCCTCTTGCCCCATGACCGCGCTGGCTTCATCTGCCTGGCTCGTATCGGGCCCGCGCGAGCAGGCCAGAGTCTGCTCCCACAGCGAGCAGATTACGTCCCAGTCTTTCATGGTTCTCACGGGGTACCTTACGCGCTTGCTCACCAGTGGGTCGGCAGGGATCATGCCTGAGACATCCTGGCTCACGAGCGCGCCCAGAGGAGTCCTTATCACTTCCTCGCAGACCGTGCGCCCGTCTGCCAACCGCTGCGGCGGTCTGCGTTTCACCGAAAAGCCCTCCGGCATTTCGTCCGTCTTCATGCCCACGCCCACCGGCCCCCGGAAAGCCACCGACCCCAGCATCTGGTTCACCTCGAAGACCGCGCGCCAGTCGGACCGTCCGGTTACTGCGTGTGCGTAGCGGCCGTGAATCAGGGGAGCCACGGGGACAATATCAGGGACTTCACCTCGCACCGCCGCGATGAGCCGCTCTCTCTTGGTCATGTGTTTCTCCTACCTCGACCGGCCTGTCAACGCGCAGCGATTCCCGTGTCGGCCACGTCCTTCGCTCCCGAAAGCCGGGCACCTCTCTCATGTCCAGCAGGCAGCGGTGTGCCTGAGTTCTCCGCGCAGGGCTGCGGGCGTCCCCTGCCGAAAGGGGCTGCTATGCGACACCGTAGTGCAGGCGCGCAAGCAATGCAGCGACAAGATGAGGTGAGGGCGAATGAACGGACGCAATGACAAGCGCACTCAGCGGAGGAGCAAGCGGGCCCTCTCGCGGACTGCGATGATAGTCCCGGCAGTAGCAGCGATCGCGACTTCGGTGGCGCACCCGGCGAATGGGCCGAGAGCGGCGGCGGTCGTGGTTGCAGCCTTTGACTCCTGCGCGAAGTCGAAGGCAGGGGCCGATTATGTGTGCGATGGGAAGGGCGACCAGGACGAAATCAACGCAGCCATCAGCGCGCTCCCCGGGGCGGGGGGCACGGTGTTTCTGATGGAAGGCACGTATGATATCAGGAAGGTCCCAGGCAGGCTCGGCGGGGTGATCATTGATCGCAGCAATGTGGTGGTTGCCGGGCAGGGGACGAGCACGAAACTGATCCAGGGGCCGGACCAGAACACTAACGTGATTCGCATCATCGGCTCCGGCGTGGGCCACATTACCATTCGCGACCTTTACATTGACGCCAACAGAGAGAGGAACAACAGCGGCACCGGCGACCCGAACATATCGCACGATAGGTTCGAGTTCTGCGGGATCAAGGCGTATTACCGGGAACCCAGAGGGCCGACCGGGGGCGAGCCCAATCACGATATAACAGTGCAGAACACCTACGTGCTCAACGCCCACACCCTGGGGATCATGCTCGAGGGGCGCAACATGAGGGTAATCAACAATGTGCTCGGGAACGCGACCTCGGATTCGGTGGAGATTCTGACGGGCCCAGGCGAGATAAGGGGGAACTACGTGGACATAACCGGGCGGACGCACGTTGCCATCGGCTCGGACCGGGCTGACTCGATGATCATGGCGGACAACATCGTTCACGTGCGCAAGGGCGGGGACATTGACATCGCGTTCAGATCGTGGGCGGGCTCGAGCCGTCACGTGATCGCGAATAACGTCGTTACCGTTGAGCCAGGAGGGAAGTGCAGTTACGCGGTGGACGCGCGCGGCAGCGAGACGGTGATCAGCGGCAACTGCTTCCATACGGCGAGCGCCGACCACCCGCTGCGCGTGCGGATCTCGGCGGGGAATGCGGTGATGACTGGCAACGTGCTGCAGAACGTCATCATCGAGGTGGATGATGAGACGGGCGAAGAGAAGCCGATAATCATCGAGAAGAACATCATGCAGGACTCGCGCGTCGAATACAAGAAGGGGAATCTCAGGACCAGCGCCTCTGTCAAGTAGGCAAGAGGGCGGAGCCGCCGCGGACTTGGGCGGTGCGCGGCATGAGACCGCGTGGAGCCGTCAACCACCTGCGGGTCTGCCGGTCGCCGGTGAAGAACGCTCCTTCTGATAGGGGGAACAGGCTTGATGGCGAACCGACGACTCCTGCGCGGCGGTCCTCCAGTAGAATGCCCGGATTCAACAGCCCATCGAAGGGATCATGCCCAACAGGGGCAAGATCCGGGGATGTCAGGAGCGGATCAGACCGAGTGAGGGCGTCAGGGCGGGAACCGCCTGGAGAGGGCCCCGAAGAGCCTGTTGCGATCAGGTCGCGGCGGGCAGATGCCGGAGCGCGCGTTGTCTGCTCGGCGGTGTACCGCAGCAAGCCCTCATAGGTAGATTCCCCCGCGAATCTCGCAAAGACCACGACATCGCCCGACGACACGGGCACTTCGCCCGAGAATCGGCACCCCTGTGCGCGAAGATGATTCCACGCGCGGCCGGTCACCACGACAAGATCCTTGGCGTTGGGGACAGTGAGAGAGAACTTGACTGGCTCACTCGCCGTGAGCGCGCGCGAAAGCGGCCATTCGAGTTGGCAGTTGCGCTTCAGAAAGGAGTCATATGCTTCCGGAAAGCCGACGTTGCTTTCGTTGCCAGCCTGGGCCCGTATCGTGTGGTCAAGCGCCCACTCGTAATCGCCGCCAGCGGCGTCCCCTCGGCGCGCGAAGATCCGCAGAATGTAGGCTCCCTCAGATGGAAACAGCGCCCGGATCACGAAGCCTTCCGCAGAGCGTTCCGCGAATGTGTAGCGTTCGTCCATCCGCCGCCCGTCGCGATAGAGCAGCGCCCTCAGGTAAGTATCCGCCGGAGCGCCGATCACCAGCGCCAGAGAGGTGCCGGCGTCAATCGTGGATGAGTGGTGACTGACCAGCCGCAGCCCGCAACTGAAGAAAGGCGGACGAACCTGAACGCGCTGCAAGTAGTCCTCCTTCGAGATCGGCGGGTCGAGCAGCTGCCAGCGGGGAACGCTCGGAAAATGGTCATTGACGAAAACCTCGGGCGCCGTCAGGAAGTAGTGCGGAGTGAAGCCGCGCTCGAATCCCCCGCGCTCGTCGTAATGCCCCGCCCCCCAACAGCAGTCCACCAGTCGCCACTCGCCGTCTATCTCGACGGCGTTCCAGGAATGATTCGCCCTACCGCTCGGGGCCTCGCTCGCACCGGGCTCGAATTTCCTTGAGTTCCCGACGACGATCTCGGCCTTCATTCCCGCGGCCTGGGCGAGCGCGTTGAAAAGGACCGCATAGCCCCAGCAGACAGCGCCGCGCCGGCTCAGCACGACCTCCGGATCGCTGCAGCAACCTGCGACAGAGACGTCATATGCTAGGTAGCGAGTGATCCAACGGAAGATCGCCCGCGCCATCTCGCGCTCACTGTGGGCCGGCTTGACAAGGTAGGCGGACAGCGCCGCAACCGATCCTGTAACCGATGCAGGGGCCGCCAGCGCGTGGGCGTCAATGGCGGCGAACTCATCCTCGGCAGCGCTGGCCGCTGCCCGCGGCGCGGCGTGCCCCGCCAATACCAGCACGAGCACAGCGATGAACCAACTGCGCACTAGTAGCGAGCTCCCATTCTATTTATTCCATGCGCCGCGCAGATTCGGGGATGCCCACCGGCGAACAGGCGGTTGGGCTGGCTGCGGCGGCACAGGGCTGGTGACCTGTGCCCTCACGGCCCCAGAACGCTCGCTGTTCGGGAGGCGGATGCGCACTTGGCGCCGAAAAGAGCCTGCGCGCGAGTTCAGGGCGCCGCAGATCCCGGGCATGTCGCCCGTCAGCGAGGTTCGAAGGTAAACAGATGGCTGCGCTGATTCTGAGGGTTCGTTACTTCCAGGACAGCACGCCGCAAGATGTCCCGTGCCGGGAAGAGAACTTCGTGCGCCGCGAGTTGGTCTTCCGATTGCCGGCGGCGCAAACGGCGCTCGTGCTCATTGACTTGTGGAACGTGCACCATATTGACAGTTGGATCGAGCGCGCGGAGGCGATGACGCGAGACGCGATTGTCCCGCTGATAGAGAAGGCGCGGGCCGCCGGTCTGACCATCGTTCATGCGCCGAGCCCGCAAATCGCAGCCAAGCACGGCGTCCTTGCAGACAAGCCCACCGCGCAGGCCGCCCCCACCTGGCCGCCTGCGGAGTTCGGTGCCCGAAAGGGCGAATTCGAAGTGTTCCGCGGGCCGAGACAGCAGCCGCCGGGAATAGACACTTACTGGAAAGACCTGGACCCGCTGCTGGACATCTCACCCCACGTCAGGGTGGAGCCGAGCGACTTATTGATAGCCACCGGGCAGCAGTTACACGCGCTGTGCGAACAGCGGGGCATCCTGCACTTGCTGGTGGCAGGGTTCGCGACCAACTGGTGTATCCTCGGCCGGGATTACGGCATCCGGGCGATGAGCGCGCGGGGCTATAACGTGATTCTCCTGCGCGATGCTACCGAGGGAGTCGAGTTCCCCGACACGCTGGACAGACGCTGGGCCACGGAACTCGCTATCCGCGAGGTGGAGCAGGTCTGGGGCTTTTCCGCGTCGAGTGAAGATTTTGTCGCTGCCTGCAACTCTTTGCTGGGAGTCGGTGCTAACACGTAACCGTGTGGAGGAGAACCTTTCATGAATGAGAAGCAGCGCAAGGAAGCGTTGAGGCGCGGCCTTTCGGGGCCATGGCAGTCGGAGCCCATGCTGGGCAGCCACTACGGCGAAGAGGAGATCGAGGCTGCGGTCAAGGCGATTCGCTCATCCATGGACCCCTCCGTGGGGTTTGGCTTCATCTGCCCGGAGATCGAGGAGTTCGAGAAGGCATTCGCCGAGTACTGCGGCACCAAGCACGCGGTCTCGATAAGCACCGCAAGCGTCGGACTGGACATGGCAATGATGTGCCTGGACCTGGAGCCGCACGATGAAGTCATCTGCCCCACCATCAACTTCAAGGCCGCGCCAATGGCAGTGCTGGGCCAGCGCGCGAAACTCGTATTGTGCGAGGTTGATCCCGACAGTCTCTGCGCTGACCCGAATGACGTAGAGAAGAGGATAACGCCTCGCACACGCGCGATACTGCCAACCCACATGAACGGACTATCGGCTCCGATGGATGACCTGCTGGAACTCGCCGCGCGCCATCCGCATCCGAAGCACGGCCCCCTGAAGGTAATCGGCGACGCGGCGCGCGCTGCGGGCGGGGGCTACAGAGGAACCAAGATCGGCAAGAAGGGTTGGATGACCATCTTCAGTTTCCACACCATGAAGAACATGAGCACGCTCGGCGAGGGCGGCGCGATCACCACCGACGACGACGCGATCATACCCAGGCTGCACGAGATGCGGCAGTTCGGACACGAATACTGGGGATCGAGTTACAAGATGACGAAGGTGCAGGCCGCCGTCGGCCCCGTGCAACTGCGCCGCCTCGACGGGTTGATCGCCGAGCGACGAAGGCTGGCGCAGAAGCGGACCGAGATGCTGGAAGGCTGCCCTGGGCTGATTTTGCCCCGGGAGCCAGAAGGCTATGTGCACTCTTACTACATGTATTCGACCCTCGTTTCACGCGAGTGGGCCGGGGAGAAGCGAGACCGGTTGATGGCAGTGCTAAAGGACGAGTACGGCGTCAGTTGCGGCGTGTTCAATCCGCCCGTACATCAGGCCGTGCCGTTTATCAAGAGGCATACCGAGGGCCAACAGTTGCCGGTCTCGGAGGAGATCGGGCAGCGCCTCCTCTGCCCGCCGATCCACCCGCGCATGTCCGACGAGGACAACGAGTACATCGCGGCGGCGCTCTGGGAGGCCGTGGAACGGGTCAGGTAGCGTGGCTGAAAAAGTAAAGGCGGCTGCCGCAGTGGACGATCACGGCCACGCCCTGCGATCCGGGTGAGTTGAAGCGCCCGGGCACAGCGCACATCGCGCCCGCGGGCCGCCCGGGAACATCCTCAAAAGGCAGACACGCGGCCACCTCTCCCTCAGGCGTGAGCAGCACGGCGTAACCTGTCCAGGGCCCTTCGATCTCCTTTTCGGCTCCCTGGGCGGCACCGAACAGTTCGGCCTGAACGATCACGGGCCGGCCGTCGCCGTGCCAATCTGCGATCCCGCCCGCCGTGGTCAACCGCAGCGTGATGCGGCTCTCGAAATCGGGTCTCACCCGCTGAAACCCCGAGAATCCCCACATCTCCCTGGCCTCGTGATCGAGCAAGTATGCGTTTCTACGGTAGGATTCGCAGAAGTAGATTCGCCGCGGCCCTGCTGGCCCGGCGCCCATCGGGACAGCCAGCACCCGCTGGGCATGGTCATATTTGTCTCCGAGCGCCCAGATGATATTGCCACCGGCGCCGATCAGGGCCGGGCCGGTGGCCATCAGGATTTGCGTGCTCGGGCCCGGCAGTACCGAGGCAATGACCAGGTCGTCAATGTGCGTGTCGTCGCCAATGACGCCTTCGATGCGCTGCTTCCAGCGGACGCGGCCCGCGCTGTCCATGAGATACATGGACGCCGTCGAACTCGTGCTGAAGACGATCTCATCGCAGCCATCGCCGTCAACATCGCCCGCCCACAAGGCATCCTCGAAACTGCGCCCCTCCACGGGCGCGATCCACCTGACTTCCAGCGCCGGGCCGATAGCCACGATGGCGGCGCCGCTTCCGTCGCGCTTCTCCACACCGGCGACGAAACTCGCGGGCGCGCCCGGCCCATCCAGGCGCGCGGGGCACCAGGCCTGGACATGGGCATCCAGGGCGACCATCTTTTTCAGGGCTCCGGTGCGCCCGTCCAGCACCCAGACCGGCCCGTCGGCGCAGACTACCTCCTGCCGCCCGTCGCCGTCAATGTCGAAGATGCGGGTGAAGAGGTGCCGGTGGCGCATGTAGGCATGCCAGTGCGTGCCCCGGTTGGCCTCCATGTCGCCGTAATAGAAGTTGAAGAAACGCACCTCAGTGTTGCGCCACACCTCGGTGCCGTCGCCCTTGTAGAGCGAAATGCGACAGGAGTCGCCCTCGATGACGGGCACGGCCAACTCGTCGAGCCCGTCTCCGTCAACGTCGCCGACTCCCGGGTTGCAGGTGTTGTAGGTATCGGCGCCGAGGCGGACCTCGACCCGCGCGAAGCCTCCGATCACCAGCGGTGCGGGCGGCTCAACGGCCTCGATCCACTTTGCCATGCGATTCTTACCTCGTCTAGCCCGGCGCGTGCCCTGCCGGTCGCTCCGCCGGCCTGCGCATCCTCACAGCGTTTCGGCGCGCTGGGAAAGCGAACCTTCGGCGACAGAGACATCTTGCAGCAGTCAGCGCCCCGTGAGACCCGCGCAATCAGCAGATAGACGCCGCTTCCACCTGGCCGGCAGGCGTGATCGCCGGATGAAGAGGTATGAGAAGATGAAGGCCGGGCGATCATTCCCCGCCAGGGCTGGTTCGGGCCGATGCGCGTCTGCGCATGCATTCTCCAAGTGTGCTGTAACTGCGCGTTCAATTGTCAAGGTGCGGGGGTGCCGCTTGCCGATCCGCGCCGCGTGCATCAGTCGGCACGAAAAGGCAGATAGCCGCGGAACCGATTGTCTGCTGATTCCGACTACCCCCCGGAGGCGTTCTCGGCCCCTCCATATATATATACGTAGCGACGGCCCGAAATGTCAACAACGAAATCGAAGTTTTTTCAGCCACCCTAAGGCGGGGATTTGCGCCGAGGCGTCGAAGTCCGGCAGATGGAAGGAGTTGAGGCGGCAATGTCGCGCATCGCTGTCGTGGCTTGCAGCGTAGCCCTTTCGGGAGGGATCATGACTGCTCAGGCTGACTTTTTGGTGCGGGATCTCGGCATTCCGGTTCGGGGCGTGAACTGTGTGCAGTTGATAGTTGGGAACGATTCCTCGGGGCGCGAGTGCCTCTATGCCGTGATGGGTCAGCAGGCTGACAATCTGATCGTCCTGCAGATAGACCCCCTGAAAGGGACCTTCCACCAGACGGTTGCCCCTGGCTCCGGATCGAACTATCCCACGACTGCCATCTGGGGGAAGGACGACCGTCTGTATATCGCAGCCGCATGGTCGGGTCATCTTCTGTGCTTCGATCCCAAAGACCGCCGCATCGCCGACCTGGGGCCCATAAACCCGCCCAACGACACTTTCCCCTGCCGCATTGACAACGCGCCCGACGGCTCGCTCTTCATAGGCACTTACGGCAGCGCTAGCCTCACGCGCTACGATCCCAGAACTCGCGAGTTCAAGCGCTACGGGCGCTGTGATGAAGTGGAGATGTACTGCTACCCTCTCGTCGCCCCCGACGGGATCGCGGCGTGCCAGATCGGCTCCACCACGTCTCAAGTTGTCCTGGTTGACCCGAAGACCGGCGAGAAGAAGAAAGTGGGGCCTGTCGTGAGAGCAGGGGAGGCAGGCAAGTCTGTGTCTCTCCGGCGAGGCGCGGATGGCCAGTTGTATATCATCTCCAGCGAGGGCAACTTCCGCATCCGCGGCATGGAAATTGAACAGATCGGCGAGCCGCCTGCGCCCGAAACCGCGCAGACTCTGGCAGATGGTTCCAGTTTTTCCTTCGCTGACGCGGAGCAGCAAGAATACCGGCAACTCGTCATTCAGAAGCCCTCTGGAGAAAAGCGGCAGTTCAACCTCGACTACGAAGCATCCGGCAGCAGCATCTTCCTGCTGCACCTTGGCCCCGACGGCAAGATCTACGGTTCGAGCACCATGCCGCTCCACCTGTTTCGATATGACCCTGCGGACGGAAGCGTGGTGGATCTTGGCAGGTGCACTCCCGCCGCCGGGCAGGCTTACTCGATGGGGAACCTCGACGGAAAACTCTACATCGGCTCGTATCCCGGGGCCATGCTTTCCGTTCACGACCCTTCACGGCCATACAAATTCGGCGACGCCCCTTCTCACAACCCGCGCAACCTGGGGCGCATGGACGAGGTGTCGTATCGGCCGCGCGCCATGCTCACAGGCCCTCTCGGCCGCGTGTGGACAGGCTCCTATCCGGTGACCGGCCTGTTGGGAGGGCCGCTTGCCTGGTATGACCCGGCAACCGGGGATAAGAAGAACTACCGTCACATCATTCCCGATCAGAGCCTGGTATCATTGGCATGGTTGGAATCCCTGGGCCTGATAGCCGGAGGTAGTGGAATCGGCGGGGGCACGGGCAGTCAGCCCAAGGCGAAGGAGGCCGTCCTTTTCCTGTGGGACCCCGTCAAGGAACAGACGGTCTGGTCGGGCGTGCCTAGGCCGGGAACGCAGCGCATCCGCGTTCTCCTCGCCGTGCCAAACGGAAAGATCTACGGCATAGCCGTCGGCCGGGATTCAGGTGGCGAAGAGTTCCACGAGATATTCGTTTTCGACCCTGCCCGCCGCGAGTTTCTGCGCTCGATGCCTGCCCCGCCAGGCGGGGTGCTCGACAACTCGCTGCAATTGGGGGCCGACGGCAATATTTACGGGCTCAGTTGGTCAGTGCTCTACCGCATTGACCCCAAGACAGACGCGCTTGAGGAACTCTTCCATCTTCAGGGTGAGTTTCAAGTCGTCGGTCCGCTCGTGGGAAAAACCATCTACTTCGCGACAAACCATCGTCTGCGCTCCCTCACAATGCCATGAGCGCCGGGCAAGGCTTCGCCATGGCGCAAGGTGCTGCGCGACCAAGATGTCACTAGGGCCAGAAAAGGGGTTGGTGCCGCCGCGTGTCGGGTCTAGTGCGGTCCCGTGGTTCTCTCCTCGGGGGAGGAAAGATGCTTTGGCGTGTGGAAGCCTCGCCTCGAGCACGGCGCGGCTGGCCCGGGACCTCTTGGCGCTGCGCTGATTCCTGCCAAGAAGGAGCGAGAATATGCCCTACTATCCGGGCGGACAGGTCCCTGCCAAGCGTGGTATTGGGTGGGCCATCCTGTTCACCATCCTAACCTGCGGCATTTATGACCTGGTTTGGGACTATCGCATGGGGCGGGATATCCGCGAGCATACCGGGCGAGTGGATATCAACCCGGGCCTCGATATCTTCTTCATGATCATCACCTGCAACATCTACTACTTCTTCTGGGTCTACAAGATGGGCGGAATCCTGCGAGAGAAGGAAGCTGTCTGCTTCCCCAATCAGCCGTGTACAGCAGTCGAGCCCTGGGTTCTCGTAATTGCGGCCATATTTGGCGCTACGTTGGTATCTGACGCAATCCTGCAACATGACCTCAATCGCCACTGGGACAGACACGTCGCATAAGGCCGGAGAGAGCACGGCTGGGTCCGCCCGAGCGGTAGCGAGCCGCTTCGCTCTGGTTGGCTGGCTGTTGGCCCCGCTGCTAGCGTTGCTGGCGGCAGCCGGGGCCTCACGATTCGGGCTGGTTCTTTGTCCTTTCCGACGTATCACCCATCTGCCCTGCCCTGGTTGCGGCATGACGCGCGCACTGCTGGCGCTGTTGCACGGCGATCTTCACAGCGCAATCGCGATCCATCCCCTTTCCCCGTTCGTGGCTGCGCTGCTGGCTGGCTGGTGGGTGAACAGCCTGCTCTCTGCGCTTGGAAGCCCGAAAGCCGTGAACGTACCGGATGCAGTCAGACGCCTGTGGTGGGTCGCGCTGATGATTGCGCTGGTGCTGTGGGGCGCCCGTCTCGCAGGCTATCTGGGCCCGATGCCTTGAGGTGAGGCTAGGTGTGGCGGGCAGGCGCGTGTGAGAAGACCGGCCCTGTGGTCACCGGAGCGAGCCGCAGGGAACCCGTACTGCCGCGGCGAAAGACTCTGCAAGTGTGAACCTTGATCTCCCGGCGGGAGCGCTGTCGGCGGATGGCGACGACGGTGAGGTGGGTCCTGATTCACCGGTACCGTGCGCCGCCGCGCTGACCCCCAACACTCATTGCCGACACGGAGCCGACACGGAGGTGCTGCAAGATGACCGACGGAGATCGCCAACCTGAATACGTTCTGGTTATCAGGTGGGGCGCACGGGGAGAGGGCCACGGGGAATTCGGGGAGCCTCACGGCATATGTCTTGACACGGACCGCAATCTGTTGGTGACTGACAGCCGCAACAACCGGGTCTATCGCTTCACGCGAGCCGGGGAACTGATAGGGGAGTTGAACGCAGGGCCTGACGGCTTCCATGGCCCGCGCGATGTATGTGTGGACGCGCACGGCAACATCTATGTTGTGGACGGCACATCGGGCCGCATATCGCGCTTCAGCCCGAGTGGAGAAGTTACCGCTCAATGGGGTGAGCGCGGATCGGGCCCCGGCCAGTTTCGACGCCCCCACGCCCTCGCCGTCGGCTCGAACGGCCACCTCTACGCAGCCGACGTTGACAACTGCCGGGTTCAGGTCTATGACTCGTCGGGCAAGTTCCTGTTCCAATGGGGAGAGCGGGGCAGCGGGCCGGGGCAATTCATGGCACCGCACGGTATCTGTGCCGATCATCACGGCGACATCATCGTCTGCGAGTACGACGGACGCCGCTGCCAGAAGTTCGCCCCGGACGGCACCCACCGCATGACCCTCGCCGTCCTGCCGCCCGACGGCCCTGCCGGTTACCACGCGATGGCCTGCGACCATGACGGCAATCTGTATCTCGCTCTACGCGGCCAGGCTTCCGCCGATCAAGCCGTGGCCAAGTGCAGCAATCGAGGCGAATCCATCGCCTCCCTGGCCCCACCAGCAGACCCCACGCGGACTTTCATGCCCAACTGCGCGGCGATAGACGCGGACGATCGCGTCTATGTAACCGCCAAGGGCCGCGGCGGCGTTGGAGTGTACGTCTTCGCGCCCGACGGTGCATCATAGCGCGTGGCTCGACGCCGTGGGATCCGCAGACGGCGTGAACAGCGGAGAAGGCGGGGGCAGTGAAACCACCGCCGATTCATGGAATATTACCTGTAGGAGGCTGCCGCGATGAAAACCCGCACGCTCGCGCGGGTGGTTCTCGCGTCGGTTGGGTGGTTGGCGTCGTGCCTCGGCGCTGCGCTCGCGGTCACTCTGCCCTTACACGACGGCTTTGAGAACGTGCCCGTAGGATACTACCCCAATGTGAACGGATGGCGCACGTGGTATAGCGGTGTTACGGCGTACGTCTCAAACCGCGCCGCGTTTACCGGTACCCGTTCGTTTCGGCTGCAGTCAAACCCCTCCTGGTCGCGATGCGACTACGTTGGCCTGGACCAGGTGCCGAACCGGCTCAGCTATCAGGCGTCGGTCTTGGCGGACCCGGTTCGCGGCAGGGAAGCCTGGGTGGGCCTCGCAGGTGCCGTCGGCTACCAGATGGCTTTCCGCAACCATTTCGCCATTCGCAACGAGACCGGACTGGCTGGCACCGTCTATTTCAAGGGACTTGGCATCCTGCCTCCGGTGCTGCTCGGGTGGTTCGAGGTAGGGCGATGGGTTACCGTCAGAGCGGACCTGGATTTCGCGCGGCAAACAGCCGATCTCTGGCTGGATGGCAACCTCGTGGCCGAGGGGGTCCCAATTGAGCCGAAGGGGTTCTACGACCCCGGCTGGGGCTATGTTGTCCTAGACCGGTTCGCAGCCGCGGAATGCAACTGGCCCGGGGGAGGGACAGGGCTGATCTACGTGGACGATGTGTCTCTCGAGGAGTGGCTCCTTCCCGTTGTGGATGCCGTCGTGGATATTGTTCCCGACACGCTCAATCTGCGCAGCCGTGGGCAGTGGGTAACCTGCTACATCGAGTTGCCAGAGGGCTACTCGGTGGCCGATATTGACGTAACGTCGCTGCTGCTGGCGGAACAGTTGCCAGCAGAGACGCGGCCTGTTGCGATCGGGGACTACGACCTCGACGGCGCGCCTGATCTCATGGTGAAGTTCAGCCGCGCAAGGCTCGCGCTGATGCTGGCCCCGGGGGATCAGGAAATCTCGCTGACAGGCTCTCTCCTCGACGGGACGCGGATCTCCGGGGCGGACGTCCTTCGGGCAATCAGGTAGCGAGAGCCGCCCCGATCGGTCTGATTCGGGGCTGGCCCGTTCTCCTGATTCGCGCACGCACCCTCCCCGGGATTGCGTGAATCACTACGGCACAGGTCGCTGCATCCACGCGATCGGCACATTTCTGTGTTCCCCACGCATCTGGCGGTAGGCCGGGGCTTCCCCTGCTGTCGTGGCAGGTGAGCCAGCACATCGCGGCGAAAAGCCCTACAAGCGATAACCTTGATCGCCTGCAGGGGCACTGCCGGCAGATCGCGGGCACGGCGACCAACGCAGGAGCAAAGGCGCACCCGAGGCAGGTCTTCATTCGCCGCCAGGTTTGTCCCAAGATCGGTGAAGACGGACATGATAGGTCTCAAAGGAGAAGCATCGTGAACAGAATGCGCATCGAGAAGATGTGGCTGATCCCGGCTGTTGCCCTTCTCGCGGCGCTGGCATTGCCCGCGGTGGCTCAGCAGGCGTCAATCGCCATCGGCCCCTACGTGCAGAACGTGGGCAAGGACTGCGCCACAATCTGCTGGGAGACCCCCTCCGAGGAGATCGCCTATGAGCCCGCGACCCTGGATAAAAAGACCGCCGTTCGCGGCTACCAGCATCACGAACTGACGCTGCGATACTTGCAGCCGGGCACGACCTACAACTACGATGTTCTGCGCGACGGCACCGACGCCGGCAAGGGCGCGTTCACCACTTTGCCTGAGGGCGAGCACCCATTCTCCTTCGTCACCCTGGCCGATTGCCACAACTACCTGTGTGAGCCGATCGTGAAGCAGGTGATGAAGGACAAGCCGGATATGGTTTTCCTGCCCGGCGATCTGGTGTATGACGGCCTGGTGATGTTCCACTGGGAGGATTGGTTCCGCGTCAACCGCGAACTGATGAGGAGCGTGCCCTACTATCCGGCTCTCGGCAACCACGAACTCGATTCACCGCTGTATTTTCGATTCTTCGCGCTGCCCGGCAATGAGCGCTACTACTCATTCAACCGCGGGGCGGCGCATTTTGTGGTGCTGGACAGTTTCGGGCCGCGAATGCGCGATGTTTACTGGCACGACGATGAGATGGCAACGAATCAGCCGGTTACCAAGCACCAACTGGAGGTGTTCCAGCAGTATCACGAGCAGTACTGGCAAGACCAGTTGGCTTGGCTCAAGGATGACCTGGGGGCCAACCAGAACGCGAAGTATATCTTCGTGTTCTTCCACCACCCGGTGTACACTTCGTCCTCCCGGGGACTCGAAGCGGCGAAGCGGGTGCGCGCCAGATTCGGCTCCATCTTCCAGGATTACCGCGTGTCCGCCGTGTTCAATGGCCACGATCACCACTACAACCACGTGCTCGTCGGCGGCGTGCACTTCATCATGACGTGCGCCGGCGGCGAGCCCCTGGGCGCCGATGCTCCGCAGGCCGAGACGATCAAGACGTATAAGCCGCACAACTATGCGCGCGTTGACGTCGGGCCATCGTCCGCTCACGTTCGCGCCGTGGACATCGAGGGCAAGCAGATCGAGGAGTTCGATATCGCGCCGCGGGCAAGCGCGGTCCCGGCTGGCAGCGCCGTCGCCAAATGAGGAGCAAGGTCGGGGCGCAGCGTCGGCAATCCATGAGCAATGCAGGCTCGCGCTCCGTCCGCCGCGAGGGGCCGCCTCTGACCACCGCGAAGGTCCGTCCTGTTACTGCCCCTTGCCCGCGATCCATTTCTCAGGGTCGAGCACGAAGGCCGTGCCGTCCTGCAGGTAGATGATCTCGCGCAGCGGGCCGGGCCCTGCTTCGACCAGGACCAGGTGGCGAGAGTTACGGCGGAGGTCCCGCCCGGGCGCTCCCTGTCCGACGGCCCCGGTTACGACATAGCGCACGCCCTTATAGTCGGCGATGTCGAGTATGTGAAGGTGACCGACGTAGACCCTCTCCACATGCTTCGCGGCTGCCATGTCCGCGAATTCCTGTGCGCCAACTGAAAAGGTGTTGCCGGGGCCGAATTGCGCCCATTTCGTGATGACTACCGGCGGCACGTGCATGAACACGATCTTGCGCAGCGGGGTGTCAAGCACCTTATCCAGCCATCTCAAGCGCTCCGGGCTGACGGCGAAGCGCCCGGTGTCCATCGCCACGAAGCGGAAGCCCCCGTGATCGAAGTAGTAGTCGGTCGGCCCGAATAGTTCCTCGAACAACCTGCCTTGAGGCGACCCCGTGCCGCCCGGCGGCGTTCGCCATGGCCAGATGTCGTGATTGCCCAGGACGACGAAAAAGGGCCAGTTGATGTGCCCGATCTGGGTCAAAAAGCGGGACCATTCCCAGGGATCGTCCTCGCCATCCACGATGTCGCCGATATCAACGGAAAAAGCGGGTTGCAGCCCCGCCACGATCTTGAGGAAGGTCGCGAATACATCGGGGTGGTAGCAACTGTCCCCCATGGCTACGAAATCGAACGCTTCGCCCGGTCGGCGATGGATCGCCTGCAGTTTGCGCATCTGCGCAGTCGGCCGCCACCGGGCTGCAGCCGCGCGGAGTTGCGGGGAACTGAACGTCCCTGCATCGCGTATCTCCAACGCGGCGGTGGCTGCTGCGGGCGCAGTCGCGATCGTTATCCGCGACCCGGCTGCATCGAACAAGGCGATCTCGAAGTGGTACAACCCACTGGGCGCGGCGGGGATGTAGAACCGCCTGCTCCATACTCCATCGCCTGCCCGCGCGTCCCCGACCCTCCCACCGTCATTGAGCGCCTGCTCAATGTGCCGGTCGTACATGCGAGTGAACTCGACGCTCACGGCTGCAACTCTCGCTACCTCGTGCGCGGGATCATCAACCTTCACCGTGACCAAGATGTCGCCGCCGGGCCTGACGACAGCAGGCTCTATCTTCACGCCGCTGACGTTCAGGGCATACCCGATGCCGGCGGCCACCAGGAGTAATATGACGGCCGCCGCTGCAGTTCGCAGGATACCTCGCTTGCGCATGTTCATCACCTCGCGCGGGCGCCGTTCGATCGCGGCCCTCATGATCATTGCCGATTCGCCGCGGGCGTACGATAGCCTGCTCGCGGGGTCGCTGTTGTGTAACTCTCAAGATGGGTCGAAATTGTAACTCCAAAATGAGACAGGTTCGACCTGCTCTTGAGAGGAGGAGAAATGCGAAATCGAAGACAGGAAGCGACCGCCTTGGCACGCTATCACA